>TARA_R110002110_G_scaffold95455_1_pt1 | contig 496614 bp, 460 predicted proteins | sample TARA_R110002110 | Tara Oceans TARA_R110002110 (sample SAMEA4397330) | marine metagenome | biome: Polar Biome; feature: [SRF] surface water layer (ENVO:00010504); material: water (ENVO:00002006), including particulate matter (ENVO:01000060) such as... | depth 5 m | reverse complement strand
TGATGCCATGACGGTTGGTGGCACTACGACTGGCAACGTCACTGAGGATGGTTTATTAACCGCGACAGGAACATTAACTGCCGCAGATATCGATACCACAGATAATCCGCTGGCTTACACCGTTGTCACTAACCAGGTTGGCGATAATGGCTTTGGTGATTTCAGTATTGATGCTTCCGGTAACTGGGATTACGATTTAAATAATTCACTGCCAGCCATCCAGGCCCTGGATGCCGGTGAGACCTTAACCGATACCTATACCTTTACCATCACCAACCAGGACGGCGCGACTGAAACACAAACAGTCTCCGTCACAGTTACGGGGACCAATGATGCCCCGGTGATCACGAGTGACGGGAGTGGCGCAACTGCAAGTATCAATGTTCCTGAAAATACAACTGCAGTAACTACTGTGAATGTCAGTGATGTAGACGCTAGCGACAGTCAATCCTATTTACTGAGTGGTGTTGATGCCAGCCTGTTCAGTATTGATGCAAGCGGCAACCTGAGCTTTAACACGGCGCCTGATTTTGAAGAACCGCATGATGCAAATGCCGATGGTATTTATCAGGTAACAGTAACGACAACAGACAGCGAGGGAGCAACTGATTCTCAGGACCTGACAATTACGGTGACCAATGTTGATGAAGCCCCAGTCCCTATTGCTGATTCAAATAGCGCAACAGAAGCTGGTGGTAATGTCACAGGAAATGTTTTAGGCAATGATACCTATGAAGGAGTTGCCACTGTTACTAACGTTACAGATGATGATGGCGATACGATTACCATTGGTGCTGCTTTTACTACTGATGCGGGTGGTACCTTAACCATAAATAGTGATGGTTCGTATAGTTATACGCCACCGGTCCAGGGTGATGTTCCGCCTGGTGGATTGACGGAAGTCTTCACTTATACAGTCGCAGATGGTGATGGAGATACGGCTCAGTCCACATTAAACATATTTGTAAATAATAATGATCAACCAGTCAGTGCAGTTGCTGATTCAGCCAACGCCGCAGAAGCTGGAGCTGCAGTGACAGGCAATGTCATAAGCAATGACACAGCACAAGATGCGCCTGCAACAATAAATACTGCAGTCGATGATGACGGAGATACGATCACGATTGGTACTGCCTTTACCACGGATGCCGGCGGCAGCCTGATACTTAACAGTGATGGCAGCTACTCATATACACCACCGCCCCAGGGTAGTGTGCCACCAGGCGGTCTGACTGAAGTGTTTACCTATACAGTTAGTGATGTAGATGGCGACACTGACCAGGCGACATTAACGATAGTGGTTCTGGACAATGACCTTGCTCCAATCGTGAGTAATGATTCAGCTTCTGCCACAGAAGGTGGCACAGTATCCACGGGTAATATTTTTGCCAATGACCTGATAGGAGACGGACCGGGAAGTGTTATTTCTGTCACTGATGATGACGGCGACATTGTCCCAGTTGGTTCTCCATTCACTACGGATAACGGTGGAACTCTCACAATTAACAGTAATGGTACTTATAGCTATACACCTCCGGCTCAGGGTGCTGTTGGTGTTAGCGGACTCACAGAAATATTTACCATTACGCTAGCTGATGCAGATGGTGATACCGCTTCATCCAGTCTGACATTTACCGTGGCAAATAATGATTTGCCGGTCAGTCCACAGGGCGATACTAATACAGCCAAAGAGGCTGGCCCAGCTGTCAGCGGCAATGTTCTGACAAACGACAATATTCCTGATGGTGGCGGCAGTGTGGTTTCCGTCAGCAATGCCGGTGGCGGCAATATTCCGCTCGGTACACAATTTACTACTGCCAATGGCGGTAAACTCACGATTAATGCCAATGGTAGCTATACCTATACACCGCCGCCTCAGGGTTCGGTGCCAACTGCCGGACTGAGTGAATCCTTTACTTACACAGTCAGGGATGCCGACGGTGATACCAATCAGGCAGTTCTGAATATTCTGGTGACAGACAATGATCTGACACCGACAGCGACTCCGGATACACGAACCGTTGCTGAAGGTGGCGCTGCCGTTACCGGCAATGTCCGCACGAATGATGTATTCCCGGATGGTGTCGGACCTGTAACAGCCGCAGTGGATGATGATGGTCATACTATTACCATCGGCTCGGCTTTCACTACCGATGCCGGCGGTATCCTGATCATTAACAGTAATGGCTCCTATTCCTACACACCGCCGGCACTTGGCACAGTCCCGACTGCCGGACTGACAGAAGTCTTTACCTACACAGTCACCGATGCTGACGGTGATGCCGTGCAGTCTACCCTGACATTAACGGTGAACAATACCGATACGCAGATTATCGCCAATAATGATTCGGTCACAGCCAGAGAGGGCGGTAGTATCAGAACTGGCAATATTTTTGCCAACGATATCGTCCGCGATGGTCCGGCATCTGTTGCCAGCGTGGTTTACGGCGGTCAGCAGGTCACAATTGGTTCTACATTTACGACGACCAGTGGTGGTCGCCTGACACTTAATGCCGATGGGACATTCACTTATCGTCCCCCGGTTCAGGGTGCAGTGCCTTCAGCCGGTCTGACTGACACTTTTACAGTTCAGGTCAGGGATGCTGACGGCGATATCAGCCAGTCCAGTTTGAGCTTTGTGGTTGCCAACAATATAGTCAATGACCAGAGCAATACCGGACGTCCGCCGGGCAATCAGCAAGGCGGTGGTGCACAGGCGCCAAATGTTAATGTTGATACCAACCCGGATTTTGCACCTTCGGTAGGAGCACCGGAGTCAATTTCAGACAATATTCAGGTTGCAGTGGTAACCGGTACCAATCAGCCGCAGCAGCCTCAGGTGCAGACACCACAGATTCCGGATATTGCGGATCTGCAGCAGTCCAATCAGATTTTACTGACCGGCAATCTGCAGGATCAGGTTATTGAGACCGGGGAATTAACCGTCTCTATTCAGAATGCTTTCCAGCATACTGATCCGACTGAATCCTTGAGAATTACTGCAACACTGGAAGACGGCAGCCCCTTGCCGGAATACATCCAGTACGATGAATCCAGTCAGCAGTTTATTCTTAATGCCGACATGGCCAATGCCCAGGGCATTACCCAGGAAACCATTGTGGTACGAGCGGAAGATTCACAGGGTAATGCCACTGATGCCCGCTTTAATGTGTTTGCACCCGCTGCTACTGGAGCCAATACAGAAGCACTTAACACCCTGAGTGATGGTGGCATTATTTCTATGGTGGGGGATTTACAGGACCAGGTGCTTGCTGGTGGCAGAACGACATATCAGGTTTCCGATGCCTTCCTGCATTCTGACCCGGCCGAAGTACTGAATATCACGGCGCGCCTGGAAGACGGCAGCGAATTACCGGACTACATTCAATACGATTCGAACAGCCAGGAATTCACGCTGGATTCTGAGGCTGCCGCCGCAGCCGGTGTTGAGGGTGAAGTGGTTGTCGTCGTCACGGCTGAAGATTCCCAGGGCAATGCTGCCACTTCCAGATTTTCCGTGGTAGATGCCAATACTGCTGCGGCAACAGGAACTGGTATTCAGACGACAGATACGGGCCCTGCAGACACTGCTGAAGCCAGTCGTCTGACTCTGGTCAGCAGACCGCTGGATCAAAGGGTTGAAATTGATCAGCAGATGATTGTGGTTTCTATCGCGGATAATTTCCAGCATACCAATCCATTGGAGACCCTGACAATTAATGCCAGGCTGGCTGATGGCAGTCCGCTGCCCGGATATATTGTCTTTGACCAGGATAACCGCGAGTTTTTCATTGATGGAGAAATGGCCAGAGCCCTGGGCATCAATGAGCTTGAAGTTATCGTTGAAGCCGAAGATTCCGAAGGTAATTCCGTTGTTACCCGTTTCCGGGTAATGGTGGATGCTGCTGAAATCGAGCTTGAAGGCGAGACTGATGCTGCCGCAGAAGGCGATGAAACTGTGATGGAGGACACGGAAGCTGCTGCGGAAGGTGAAGATAATATTGAGTCCGATCAAGACCTTGCGTTGACTTCTGAATGGGAATCGTTAGAATTGGTAGCGCAGGGTGACGCAGAGCTGCAGGATTTGCTCGCTGCACTGGCAGAATCAGATGCAGAGATGGATGATGAGCTTAGAGACTTTGCGAAAGAAAACCTTAATAATCAAGTACTTCGAGCAGGGGAATTTGGTTATCAACAGGAAAAAATGGAACTGAAGACACTGCTGGAAAAAATATTTAGTCGAGGCTGATTGCTTGTTCAAAAATGGTCTTACTAAACATTTCAGAATTCTGACCGTTGCCCCTATTCTCGCTTCATGTACAGTCGTCCCCGATCCATACACACAGACTGAACTTGCCCAGATCGCCCGGGCCGACCGGGAGCTGATTTTCAATGCCCAGGAAGAACTGCCGGCAGAAAATTTTCTGACACTGGAGCAGGCATTCGCCATGGCACTCAAGTACAACCTGGAAAACCGGGTTGCCCTGCTGGAAGCGACTCTGGCCAATGATACTTTTAACCTGAACCAGACTGATCTGCTGCCGGAACTTGCCGCCAATGCCGGTTATACCAATCGTTCCAACCAACTGGCTTCATTCAGCAACTCGATACTGACTGGTGATGAATCGCTTGAATCTTCTTCCTCACAGGAACGTGAACAATTCAGCGGAGATGTCAGCTTTTCCTGGAACCTGCTTGATTTCGGCGTCAGTTACCTGACTGCCAAACAGGGTGCAGATAATTACCTGATTGCCCAGAAAGCCAGAGAAAAAGTCATGCTGACCCTGTTACAGGAAGTACGCAGCGCCTACTGGTATGCCGTAGCCATGGAGGCAATGGAGGAGCAGCTTGAGGACCTGTATGAGGAAGCTGAAAATATCCTGGAAGATTTACAGGTAAACAGGCGTGAGGGTTTGCAGGATCCGATTTCTGTGCTGACCGAGATGCGCACCATTGTTGAAACCCTGCAGGTGCTCGATCAGGTGCGGCAATCAATCAATACTTCCAAGACCCGACTGGCTGAACTGATTAATGTGGAAAACCTCAATACCATTCGACTGGAAGTACCGGAAAACTACAGCAAACTGTTTCGGATTTCCGATGACCCGGAAGTCATGCAGGAAATGGAAATGCATGCGCTTACCAATTCAGCTGACTACATTACTGAGGTCTATAACGCACGGATCGAACAGGAGGAAACCCGCAAGACCATGTTGCAGCTGTTTCCAGGGCTGGAATTTTCCTACGGGGAAAATTACTCCAGTAACCGCTTCCTGCTGAACAATACCTGGGGACAGGCCTCTGCCAATATTACCGGAGACCTGATGAACCTGGTCAATCTGGAAACCATTCGTAAGGTCCGCAATACCAGTGAGCAGCTGATTCTGACCCGTAAACTGGCCATGAATATGGCAGTAGTCGCCGGTGTGAATATTACCTGGCAGGATTACCAGAACTCCCTGTTGCAGTTTGACCGTGCGACATTACTCAATGAAATTGATTCACAGCTGTTTGAACTGACCAATATCCAGGAAGCCAATGCAGTCGGCACCAGTATTGCCACCATTCAGAGCAAACTCAGAGCCTTCAGTTCTGCCATGGGTGAGCGGGAAGCTTACGCAGCGGCTCAAACTGCCTATGGCGCTTACCTGACCAGTCTCGGGGTCAACCCGATTCCCGGTAATTTTTTGCGCCTGCCGGTGGACAACCTGGCCATGTCCATCGAGGAAAATTTCCTCAGCGAAATGCAGCCTTTTATGGCGCTCAACGCAATCGAGGATGTTGAAAACGTATATATCAATGACAGCTCGATTTCAGGAAACCTGTTAGCCAACGATATCAGTCAGTCTGAAATCCAGGTCGCTGCTTTACTGGACAGAAATGATGGAATGCTGCCACTTGCACAGAGTATTACCACTCAGGCAGGAGGCATTCTGCAGGTAAACAGTGATGGTTCATTCACGTATACACCGCCTCCCCGTAATGAGTTCAATTATGATGAGCTGAATGAGCTGTTTACCTATAGACTGGTGAATGAACAGGATGAAGAAGATCAGGTAAGTTTCAGAATTGTGGGGTTATCACAAAACCGTCTGGATTCCAGGTTACAGGTCTTGCCTGGATTGGGGCCGGACCGCTCGGAATTTATGGAAGCATTCCTGCCTCCGGCACCGGATATTAACGAATTCCTTGAAGGGTTTTTCCCTGCTCCGGACCGGCAGGAATTCATCGAAGCATTCGAGCCGGGCAACCAGTAAGATTAAGCATTTCCCACCTGTTCCGGTGCTGGTTACAATCCAATAGGCCAGTGTTAAAATGCTGGTATTACAGAGATACCGAGGGTATTGCGATGTGTACGAGAAAGACGCCCGGAAAGCTGTATGTATTTTTCGTATCAGTCTGGGTTCTGCTGGTTTCAGCTCCTGTACATTTTGTCTTCCCACAAAGTGGGCAGAACGGACAAAGCGTTGATGAAATCATGTCAGCGATCAATTCAGCGACTCCTGCCAGAAACTCGCAGGGCGAAAGTTTTCGCGGGCAGCTCCGGCCGATTAATTTTACCCAGATTTCTGCCGGGCTTGACGGCAAACTGATTCGCTTTCCGGTTCGCGCAGGAAACCGGGTTGAAGAAGGGGATATCATCGCTGAGTTCAACTGTGCGGTTGAGCGAGCCAATAACACCATTGAAGTTGCTCAGGAAGAAGCAGCCAGCAGACGCGTACAGATTAATGAGCGCTTGCGTGAATTAAATAACATGAGTGAACTGGAACTGGCACTCAGTCGTTCCGAACTGGACGTGGCAAGAGCCGAAGTGGACAGGACATCTTCTATTGTTTCTGAATGTGTCATTCGCGCTCCTTTTAGTGGCACTGTAACTGAAAAATTTGTTGAAGCTTTTCAGTTTGTCAGTCGTGGCGAAATGCTGCTGGAATTGACAGATACCAGAAACCTGGAAATCGAAATGGTTTTACCTTCGCTAAATCTGAACCGATATCAGGCCGGCCAGCGCTTCGAGTTTCTGATTGATGAAACTGACCAGACTGTAGAAGCAGTCATTGATCGGGTAGTGAATGTAATTGATCCTGTTAGTCAGACAATACGAGTGATAGGCACACTGGTTGACCCGCCAACAAATCTCATGCCGGGAATGAGCGGCGTTGTATTCTTTCCAGAATAAATGTTTAACAGAATAATAAGTTTTTATTCGGTGTCCTGACCATGGCTGATGCAACTGATTTATTATTGCTTCAACAAAAGTTACGCCAGTGCAAAAGCATGGTGCAGCTTGGTCATTCTGTTGTTAATCAGTCCACCCGTATCGCCAGGTATCAGATCTCAGTTCTGTGGATCAGTAAAAATTCAGGTGGTGGAAATATTCAGGCTGTATCCGGTTTGCCTGAACCGGTCAAGAACACACCATTTACTTCCTGGGTAGAGGAATTTTGCAAAAAACTTAGCGCTGATAATCTTGCCAAGGCGAGCGTTCTGGACAAGCAGGAGTTCTCCAACGACCAGCAAATCAAATGGCGGGAGTTTTTTCCCGCCGAGCTGGTCTGGGTACCTTTAATTTTTCAGAATAGAACAATTGGCGGACTGTTACTGGGTCGAAATGAAGCCTGGCAGGAAGAAGACCTTTCAATCCTGAATTACTGGTCAGGTGCCGTTGCCCATGCAATCGGTGCGATGCTGAATTCAAAAAAGAGCAGAACCGGTCAGGTCGGTAAACTTTTTAGCAACAAACGGGTGGTCTGGATCGTACTGGCAGCTTTGTTTATTGCTGCCTGGATTCCGGTACCTTTATCGGTGAATGCCCGTGCGGAGGTTGTGCCGAGCAATGCAACTATTGTGCGTTCTCCGATTGAAGGAATCATCGGAGAAGTTTTTGTAGAGCCTAACCAGGGAGTTTTGCCTGGCGATTTGATCCTGTCATTCGATGATACCAATCTGCAGTCACAAAAAGACCTGGCAGAGCAGGAACTGGCGATAGCCAGAGCAGAATATCAAAGTGCCAATCAGGCAGCCGTTCGTGACCGCGATATTGCCTCTGAACTTCCGGTACTGCAGGCTGTAATTGATCAGCGGGAAACACAGCTGGATTATACGGAAACCCTACTGGCACGCTCGAACATTTATGCCCAGAAACAGGGAATTGTCGTGATTCCAAGAGTCACAGAACTGGAGGGCATGCCGGTACAGGTCGGGGAACGGCTGTTTTCCCTGGCTGAGCCCGGGAATGTCGAGATGGAATTCTGGCTTGCCGTCGGTGATGCCATACCTTTGCCATACAATGCCCGCGTGACCCTGTTCTTAAATGTTTACCCGGAACGGGCGCATCGGGCCAATGTGCGCTTTGTCAATTATCAGGCTGAAGTTTCACCAGAAGGAGTTCTGGGATACCGGGGGCGTGCTGAATTTATCGACAATGATGAACTGCGGATCGGCTGGCGTGGAACAGCCAAAATCTATGGTGACGATGTCACCCTGTTTTATTTTCTGTTCAGGAGGCCGCTATCAGTACTCAGGCAATGGATCGGAATCTAAAAATTGAAACAGCTGCCAAGGGTAAGCTGCAGTTACCTGAAATCCGCCAGGAGCTGGAGCTGTATGAAGCCGAATACGATATAGACGGTTCTCCGCTATGGCACCTGCATGACCCGATAGCCAATAAATACTTTCGTATGAATGACAGGGATGTGCAGTTACTGGCCCTGTTTGGTCAGAAAGAATCCAGAAAATTACAGCAGCTTAACGATTTACTGTATCACGGCGAGATAGACAAGGAAGAGCTCGAAGAACTGGAAAACTTTCTGCGCATGAATAATCTGGTGAAAGCGGATGCAGCACAGTTAAGTTATTACGAAACCCAGTATGAGAAAAGCAAACAGCAGGACTGGTTTGCTACCTATATACGCAAGCCTCTGTTTTTCCGGTTTCCGCTCTGGAATCCGGACAAATTTCTGGATAATACGCTGCCCAGTATCAGGTGGCTGGGTAATAAGGTTACGATCTACCTGTTTGTCCTGATTACCTTTCTGGGCATTTATCTTTTTTCCCGTCAGGTTGATGAATTCTTCAGCACTTTTCAGTATTTTTTCAGCTGGTCAGGAATTGTCATCTATATTCTGGCGCTGACGTTTATCAAGATATTTCATGAACTGGGGCATGCCTATGTGGCCAAGGCACATGGCTGCAGGGTGCCAACAATTGGTGTGGCACTGATCATGGGTTGGCCGGTTTTATATACCGATACTACTGATTCATGGAAAATCGCTTCCAATAAAAAACGCATGCAGATTGGTGTTGCCGGTGTTTCTGTCGAGCTGGTTATAGCTTCCCTGTCACTTTTTCTCTGGAGCGTTACTCCTGACGGCAGTATGAGAAGTGCATTTTTCCTTCTGTCGACGACTACCTGGATTATGTCTGTTTTTGTCAACTTCAATCCGCTGATGCGCTTTGACGGGTACTACCTGCTGTCAGACTTACTCAGAGTCCCCAATCTGGAATCCCGGTCCTTCAATATGGCCAAATGGTGGATCCGCGAACGCCTGTTCGGGATCGGTATTGAACCCCCGGAACATTTTCGCCCGGTTTTCGTAATTTATGCGGTCTCCGTTTGGATTTACCGATTCTTTTTGTTTCTGGGAATCACTTTTATTGTATATACTTTTTTCTTTAAGGCGCTTGGCATGGCGCTGTTTGTGGCAACACTGATCCAGTTTCTGGTATTGCCGGTGCTAAAGGAGGTCAAGGTCTGGTGGGAAATGCGTGACAAGATCAAGTGGAATAAACACGCGCTGAGGACCAGTGCTATTGTGCTCATTATTCTCGGGCTGATTTTTATACCCTGGCAAACCAATGTTCCTGTAGCTGCGGTTTTACGTGGGCAGATTGCGGATCTTTATGTACCTGAAGCGGGTCAGTTGATCAGTATGCCTGATGTTGCCCTGGCGGATGAAATTAATGAAGGGCAGGTCCTGTTTGAAATCAATTCACCGCAACTGGAGCGTGATATTAATCAGGCAACTGCCCGTTACACTGAATTACGCTGGACCCAGGCTTCCCAGGGGTTTAACAATAACCTGCGCTCACAGTCCAGGGTAGTCAACTCGGAACTGGTCACGCAAAATGAAATTTTGCGGGGCCTCTTGCAAAAAAATGAACAACTGCTTATTCGAGCACCAATTTCTGGTAAGATTGTCGATATTGCTCCTGATATTCAGGTCGGTGACTGGTTACCGAGTGGACTCAAAATTGCCACAGTTGTTGATGAAACAGACAGGGATATTGTTGCATATATCGAAGAAGGACAATTAGACAGAATTGAGCTTGGCATGCCTGCCAGGTTTTTCCCCGAGAATATAGAGCACGGTGTACTCAATGCTTTTGTCAGGAGTATAGATCTTGTTGCTGTGACAGAGCTGGATAATATGTATCAGGCATCGACTTTTGGGGGAGATCTGGCTGTTCGGGAAGACGAAAACGGGGTCATGAATCTGGTTAACAGTCATTACCGGATAGAACTGGGGCTTAATGAACCGGCAAGACTTGAGACGCAGCAGGTAATACGCGGGACGGCTGTAATTGAAGGTCTCCCGGCCAGTTTCTTCAGTCGTGTCAGAAAGCGCTTTGTTGCTGTATTCTTACGAGAGACAGGTTTTTAATTTAAATATAATGCTAATTTGATATCATCCGCCGACAGTATTTTAAAACAATGAAGTTTTACAGATACATAGTATTAACGGCACTCGCCATATCGTCTCAGCTGCTCATGCTGAGTCATACCACCGCACAACCAGACACTCAGAACCGCATCCTGGAATGGCCCGATGGCACTCGCTATGAAGGTGAAGTCCTCAATGGACAAATGCATGGGGAAGGAACCATTTACTGGCCGGATGGTACGCGTTTTGAAGGCAGCTTTACCAATAATATGCGTGACGGGGAAGGACGCCTGATCTTCCCTGATGGGGCTGAATTTACTGGTGTTTTTGAAGACAATCAGTTGATAGCAGAAGAAATAGCAGTAGAAATAGAAGAAGCTGAACCGCCACCCCCTGCACGGTTGCCTGAACCTGAAGCAGTGCCAGCTGAACAAGTAGCACAGGAAGCACAGCAAGAAGCCCCTGTAGATAGCATGCCGGAAATAGAGATTGAGGCTGAAGCTGAAGAAAGGGAGGGGATGGTAGGTGAGATGGATAGGCCGATGGCTGAAGCTGATGAAGTAGCGGATATGGCAGAGGAGGCCATTGAAGAATCGGTCAATGAAACAATACCTGAATCATTCCCTGAGCCCGGTCAGCCAATAGCGGAACAACGATTTGAATATGACCAACAGGTGGATCTGGAACAGAATATACCGGAAAATGCTGAAGAAATGCCGGAGACAGCAGAAGCTGAACTAGCAGAAATACCTGCTCCGGAACCTGCAACGCAAATCGAGCCTGAGCCCGCGCCTGCTGTTGCAGAAACACTGCCCGAACAGCCTGCTCTGGCTGGACCGGCAACTGGATCACCAGAGGAAGAAAGCGAAGTGAGACCTTCCCCTGCCATAGCCAGCAATGGCGATGAGCGGGAAAGCCCAGATATGGAAAGCCTGGAAGAGACAGTTAATTACACCGATGAACTGGAAAACGAAATTGTCGCAGTGGTTGATGCCTGGGCTCGTGCCTGGTCGGCGCAGAATCCGGCTCTGTACCTGAGTTTTTATGCCGATGATTTCGCAGTACCCGATGGTCTGAGCCGCGCAGCCTGGGAAAACCAGCGTCGCAACCGCCTCAATGCCCCGGAGTTTATTCAGGTTGATGTCGGTTATGCGCAATTTGAGCTGCTTGATAACAACACCATTGAAGTTTCCCTGAGACAGGGATATACCTCAGATACCTACAGCGACTTCACCAACAAACTGCTGCGTTTACGGCGTGAAGACGGTTTGTGGAAAATTGTCGGAGAAGAGACAATCTGAGTGCTTGCAGTGAAGGCGCTGAGTTTGCCTGCAATATTTAATCCTTTCTAACAAAAACCCTCCGCAAGATACTGATTTCAATTCGATATCTGATGTTAAAAAATGTGAAGCCGTACTAACACCGGGGCATATTTCGTGTTAGTATTTCGCAGAGTTTTGACGTGGAAGAGGCCTTGAAATGTCCCGTTACCCGCTCCATAGCCCGCAAAAGCCGAGCATTTTTGTTGCCCGACGTCTGCTTGCTCCCAGTCGCTTTGTAAAAATCCGTGCCCTTTTATTCTTTTGCCTGTCAGCACTGATGCTGACTGCCTGTGGAGGAGGCGGCGGAGAACCGCAAAATGATTTTACCATTTTAGGTAACAGTAGCTTTAGTGGTGGCAGCGGAAGCAGTGGCAGTGGTACTGGAGGTACTAGTGGGACAACTGGTGCAGCAGTTGTTCGCATAGGCAATGGAATTGGTGCTGCATTCAGTGAAGGCACGGCAGCGGCGGCTGAAACAGACCTGCAGTCAGGCGAATCAACCACCATCACGGTAAACATCGTTGATGAAAGTGGCAATGCAGTCACAGAAGGCGCGATAGTGGCCTTTTCTTCTGCCTGTTCAGCCAGTGGACTGGCGACTTTCAGTGATACTCCAGTAAGTACCTCGACTGGTCAGGCCCAGACTGAATATACCGCCTTTGGCTGTTCAGGGGATGATACAGTGACAGCAACCCTGATAGAAAATGGCGATACGGCAACAGTCACCCTGACCATTGCCCCCAATGAAGTATTGTCGGTGATTTATCAGGAAGCCACCAAGACCCTGGTGCAAATCGGCGGTCAGGATACCTCTGAGCTGACCTTCAGGGTTCTGGGCGCGGGTGGTGTGCCGGTAATTGGAGAGGATGTGACTTTCAGTATTGGTTCGGCACCGGTTGGTGTGACCATTCTAAGTGGCCGAGATACTGATACCACTGATAATAATGGCAGAGTTCGAACAGTGATTCGCAGCGGCACCTTCCAGGGACCTGTCAGTATCGTAGCAACACACGATGCCTCTGGGATTGAGGGAGCATCAGAAGACATTATTATCTCCACAGGAGTACCGGATGCCGGGTTCTTCTCACTCAGTTCAAACGGTAATAACCCACCGGCTGCCTTCAATACTGATGCGGTTGAAGTGACCTTTTTCATTATTGCCTCTGACCAGTTCGGTAATAACCCGGAAGATGGAACCCGGGTCAGTTTTGTTTCTCCCGAGGCTGGCAATATAACCAATTCCTGTGAACTGATTGATGGTGTGTGCTCGGTGACCTGGCGCAGTTCGGCAACCCGACCGGCGGATATGCGCGTGGAAATTATTGCCTATACCGGTGGTGCAGAGAGTTTTACCGACTCCAACGGTAACGCGGTATTTGATGCCGGTGATGGGGGCTGGATTGATCTGCCTGAACCTTATGTCGATGAAAATGAAAATGGCGTCTATGATGTCGGTGAGCTTTATATTGAAAATGATCCGGCCAATGGCGTGCGTAATGCTGCCAATGGCTCCTGGGACGGTCCCTGCCTGTCCTCGGTTGACCCATCCGCTCTGTGTGATGGCGAAGACACAACCACCATTGCCAAAGTCAGCACCATTGTTATGCCCACCAATTCAGCGCGACTTTTCGCTTCCGGCACATTTGGTGCTGCCGGGACTACGATTACCGTCCAGGAAGGTACTTCGGTGAGTCGTAGTGGAATCGTGATTTCTGATTCAAATGTTGCAGCAGACCCCCTGGGTGGTAATCCGATGCCGCTGGGCACGAGTATCCAGTTCAGTATTGATGGTGGTGGTGCATCACTGGTGGGAAATACCAGCTGGACGGTTAATTCAACCACTGCGCCGACAGGAACCTATGGCGCAACCATCAGGGCGGCCTCCGCTGCTGATGCAACTGAGCTGCCTTCACCGCAGCCAACCCTGTTGCTGACCGTGACGGCCCCCAGTGGTGATATCACTGAATTTTCCTGGCCGATTAACGTAACTCTGTAAGCAGGCTAGGCAGGGCGATTTTCAATCAGGTTATCGACCACAGCCGGATCGGCCAGGGTGCTGGTGTCCCCCAGAGATTCCAGTTCGTTGGCTGCAATCTTGCGCAGAATACGGCGCATGATTTTGCCGGAACGGGTTTTTGGCAGGCCCGGTGCCCACTGAATCACATCGGGTTTGGCAATCGGGCCAATTTCTTTAGCCACCAGGGTGATTAATTCCTTGTGCAATTCATCACTGTCTTCGACGCCAACCATCAGTGTCACATAGGCGTAAATTCCCTGGCCTTTAATCTCATGCGGATAGCCAACCACTGCAGCCTCAGCAACTGAGGGATGCAAGACCAGTGCGCTCTCCACTTCGGCAGTGCCTAAACGATGCCCCGAGACATTTAGCACATCATCAACCCGTCCGGTGATCCAGTAATAGCCGTCTTCATCACGGCGGGCACCATCGCCGGTGAAATAATAGCCCGGATAGGTCTTGTAATAGGTGTCCACGCAGCGCTCATGGTCGCCATAGACGGTACGAATCTGCCCTGGCCAGCTTTGCGTGATTACCAGGTTGCCGGACACGGCACCTTCCAGAATATTGCCTTCAGGGTCTACCAATGCCGGTTGGACGCCAAAAAAGGGCAGGGTAGCGGAGCCTGGTTTAAGGTCGGTTACCCCGGGAATCGGAGTGATCATATGCCCACCGGTTTCGGTCTGCCACCAGGTATCCATGATCGGACTCTGGCCCTTGCCGACCTGATGGTAATACCATTCCCAGGCTTCAGGGTTAATCGGTTCGCCCACCGTACCCAGGACTCTTAATGAATCCCTGCTGGTACTCTGTAAGGGCTCGTTTCCCTGTGCCATGAGGGCACGCAGGGCAGTTGGTGCAGTATAAAAGGAATTCACCTGGTATTTATCAACGATCTGCCAGAGGCGGCTGGCATCGGGGTAAGTTGGCAGCCCTTCAAACATCACTGTAGTCGCGCCATTAGCGAGGGGGCCGTAAACAATATAGGAGTGGCCGGTGACCCAGCCGACATCGGCAGCACACCAATAAATATCGCCTTCGTGGTAGTCAAACACATAATGATGGGTCATGGCTGCCTGCAGCAGGTAACCGGCACTGGTATGCAATACACCCTTGGGTTTACCGGTAGAGCCGGAGGTATAGAGAATAAACAGCGTGTCTTCACTACCCATCTCCTCAGCTTCACAGGAAGATTCAACCTCCTTTATTGCATCGTGATACCAGATATCCCGGCCTTCCTGCCAGGCAACTTTATTACCACTGCGTCTGACGACCAGCACCGTATGAACATTCGGACATTGTTGCAGGGCTTCGTCAGTATTTGCCTTCAAAGGTATAAATTTGCCACCCCGTACACCTTCGTCAGCCGTGATAACGACCTGGCAGTCGGAATCCAGAATGCGGTCTTTGAGTGACTCCGGAGAGAAACCACCAAAGACCACTGAATGAACTGCACCAATCCGGGCACAGGCCAGCATGGCAAAAGCGGCTTCAGGGATCATCGGCATGTAGATACATACCCGGTCACCTTTTTTAACGCCGCGCTGTTTCAGGACATTGGCAATTTCGCAGACCCGGTCGTGCAGTTCCTGATAGGTAATTCTTTTTTCCCTACCGGGTTCGTCAGCTTCCCAGATAATGGCAGTCTGTCCGGCACGTTTCGCCAGGTGACGGTCAATACAGTTGAGCGATACATTGAGCTTGCCGTCAGCAAACCATTCAACCTTACCCTCGGGTAAATTGCTGTGATGGACCTGGTTAAAGGGTTCTATCCAGTCAAGAAAGTGACGGGCCTGTCTGGCCCAGAAGGCATCGGGATCCTGCACCGATTCCTGATAGAGCTTGAGGTATTCTTCTTTGCTGAGATGCGAGCGTTTTCGCGCGGCTGCGCTGACCGGGTAAAGATGATTTTCAGACACTGAACTACCTCATTAGTGGTTCAGTCCTGAATTGATATCAGGCAGCCTGAACCGGAATCGTGTTACTGGAGCGGGTAATATTATTATTTTCGTCCAGATATACCAAGCGGGGTTTGTAGTTCAGCAGTTCCTGTTCGCTGTATGCACAATAAGCGCAAATGATGATTCGATCACCGACAGCAGCTTTATGCGCAGCGGCACCGTTAACTGAAATGACTTTGGAGCCGGCTTCTGCACGGATGGCATAGGTAGTAAAACGTTCGCCATTGCTGACATTGTAAATCTGGATCTGCTCATATTCCCGGATACCGGAAAAATCCAGCAAATCACTGTCAATTGCACAGGAGCCCTCATAGTCAAGCTCCGAGTGAGTGACACAGGCACGATGCAATTTGGTTTTTAACATGGTCGTCTGCAAGTGAAGCTCCGAATGCTTATATCACCAAAAACGGGGGCGTAATTATCGCTGAAAGCGAATTTAGGCGCAAATTCACTTGCTGATATTGACACCGATATTGTCAATCAGGCGGGTCTGGCCAAGCCTCGCAGCAGTCAGCAGGCGGAAGTGCTGATCAATGCTATGGGCCGGCTGCAGGGTGTCAGGGTTGCATATTGCAAAATATTCCGGGCGCAGACCCGCAGCCTGTATTTTGCCCAGGGCAATTTCTTCCAGTGAACGTAAATCCGGCATCTGGATTTCTCGCAGGGTTTCTGCACTTTGCTCCAGGGTACGAAAAATTACCGCCGCCTGCTGTTTTTGATCCTCGCTGAGATAGTTATTGCGGGAACTCATGGCCAGTCCGCTCGCTTCTCTGTGAGTCTGAACACTGATGATTTCCAGGGGGAAGTTCAGGTCGCGAACCAGCCTCCGGATAATGCACAACTGTTGATAATCCTTCTCACCAAAATAGGCCTTGTCTGGCGAACAGAGATTAAACAGTTTGCTTACAACAGCGCAGACCCCGTCAAAATGTCCCGGACGACTGGTGCCGCAAAGCAACCTTGCCAGTGAAGGGACAGAGACCCGGGTTTCCAGTTTCAGGCCATCGGGGTAGATTTCGTCAACTTCGGGAGCGAAGACAGCATCACAGGCAAGGCCGTGTAATGCGCTGATATCCTCGTCGAAAGTACGCGGGTAAGCGTTCAGGTCTTCATTTGGACCGAACTGTGTCGGGTTGACAAAAATACTGGTGATTACAAAGTCGCAATCTGTTTTGGCCTGTTTGACCAGGGCCAGGTGACCTTCATGCAGGTTCCCCATGGTGGGGACCAGTGCCACAGAAAAATTTTGTTGCCGGGCTGTAAACAAAGCCTGCTGAAGCTCAGCTATTGTGCGATAAATCTGCATTGGTAGAATGACTTAATCGTAGCTGTGTTCTGCTGCAGGGAATTCGCCACTTTTAACAGCGCTTACATAATTCTCTATAGCGCCAGGTATTCCTTTATCTGACTCGTTAAGAAAATTCTTCACAAATTTGGGTGTGATGGGGGAAATACCAAGTACGTCATGCATCACCATAATCTGGCCATCTACGTGTTTTCCGGCACCAATTCCGATAACGGGAATACTCAGCTTTTTGGAAATTGTTTTTGCCAAAGATGACGGAATACATTCCAGCAAGAGCAGATTGGCTCCGTACTCTTCCAGCATTAGCGCCTCTTCTATCAGGTGGCTGGCCTGTTGCGGGTTGCGCCCCTGTACCCGGAAACCACCGAGACGATTGACGGACTGGGGGGTAAGACCCATATGAGCACAGACCGGTATGCCACGCTCTGTTAATTGCCGGGTGCTTTCAGCAATCCAGGCACCACCTTCGAGTTTGACCATATTAGCACCGGCTCGCATCAGCCTGGCGGCGTTTTCCAGCGTCTGACTTTCCGAGGCATAGGACATAAAAGGCAGATCGGCAATTAACAGGGCCCCCTGGTTTCCGCGTTTGACGCACGCCATGTGATAAAGCATGTCTTCCATGGTGACAGGAATGGTTGAGTCGTGTCCCTGCAAGACCATTCCAAGACTGTCTCCGACCAGTATCACCTCGACTCCGGATTTGCAGAACAGGGTAGTGAAAAGTGCGTCATAAGCAGTGATGCAGACGAACTTTTCACCTTTGCCTTTCATTTCCTGCAATGTATGCAGTGTTACTGTCATGTGCTTTTTTCCTGAGGCCAGGGTTTTATAGCAAGGTGGGCTTTGGATTGTAAAAGTGCCTGCTTCCCTTGCGGATACTCTGAATGTGATCAACCAGTTGCTGGTAATCATGATCATTATTGACCAGGTCGATTTCCGCGCTGTTGACTACCAGCAGTGTACTCTTATCGTAATAATGAAAAAAGCTGGTATAGGCTTCGATAAGCTCCAGCAGGTAGTCTTTTTCAATGAGTTGTTCAGACTCGATGCCCCGGGTCTGAATTCGGTCAAACAGAACATCAACGGGTGCCTGCAGATATATCACCAGATCAGGCTCTGGTGCATCGATGGTCAGATGGCGGTAGACATTTTCATACAGGGTATATTCATCCTTATCCAGATTCTGATGGGCAAAAATCCGGTCTTTTTCAATCAGGAAGTCAGCCACCCTGACAGGTTCAAACATGTCATCCTGTCGGATGTTCTGTAATTGTTGAGTGCGCTGAAAAAGAAAAAACAGCTGGGTTGCCAGGGCATGCTGTCGCGGGTTTTGATAAAAACGGTCCAGGAAGGGGTTGTCTTCACTTTTTTCCAGCAGGATGTCGTAATTGAAAGTTTCTGCCAGGCGTCTTGCGAGGCTGGTTTTTCCGACTCCGATAGGGCCTTCTATCGCTATATAACGCGGTATGTTCACTGACTGCCTCACTTACTACCCTTGCGTGATTTTACTCTGCGCTTGCGCGATTTTGAAACGTCGGCTGGCCCCAGCTTGTTCTGCATTGCCTGACGCTGGTCTTTATCGGCATCCTGAAATTGCGTCCACCAGTTTGCCAGCTCCTGCAGGTCTTCTCCACTGTCAGCACGAAGCAACAGAAAGTCATAGGCAGCCCGGAAACGTTTGTGTGAAAGCAAGGCAAAAGCACGTTTCCCTGATCGCCTTTCGAGGCGCAACTGATATTCCCATATTTCACGCATGGGAATACTGAAGCGTTTTGGAATCGACAAGGTTTCCTGCTGTTGTTTGATAACGCTTTCACCGGCATCATGCATGGCCGGCATCGGCGGCATTCCGGTCTGCAGATTTTGGGAAAACAGTCGCCTGACAGCTGGCCAGAGGATAGCTGCCAGCAGGAAAGCAGGAGTGACACTTTTACCGACTGCAATACGTTTGTCAGTACTGGCAAAGGCTCCATGAAGCATTGCCTGATCCTGTTCAGTGGTAATAAATTCAGCAACGGGCGGGAACAAAAATGCAAATACTTCAAAGGCAAGAAGCTGCCTGAAAGTGGACTGGCCATGACCGTTGAAGAACAGTTTGAGAAACTCATCAAAGAGGCGAGCAGCGGGTACGGAAAGCAGGAGTTTTGCTGCCGGTTTGATGGCTTTGGCTGAATGTTCTTCTATCTGGAAATCCAGTTTGGCAGCCAGGCGAATGGCGCGCAGGGTTCTGACCGGATCTTCCCGGTAGCGCAGTTCCGGGTCCCCGATAATACGCATGGTACCTTGCTGCAGGTCCTGCATGCCGCCAGTGAAATCAAGCACTTCAAAATTACGCACTGTGTAGTACAGGGCATTAACCGTGAAATCACGGCGTATAGCATCTTCTTCAATGCTGCCGAAAACGTTATCTCGCAGAATCATACCGTCCTGACTGTGGGCTGAATCCAGGTGTTTGACCCGACGGCTAAGACTGGAACCGGGTATTTCAGTGCTCTGTTCGGACGGGGCCCTGAAAGTTGATACTTCAATTATTTCCCGGCCATAGTGGACATGGACGATTTGAAAGCGACGGCCAATAATCCTCGAGTTGCGAAATACCTGCCTGACCTGTTCCGGGCTGGCATCCGTGGCGACATCGAAGTCCTTGGGTTTCAGGCCCAGAAGCAGATCACGAACTCCGCCTCCTACCAGATAAGCCTGGTAGCCGGCCGCATTGAGGTCATACAATACATTAAGTGCATTCTGGCTGATGTTTTTACGGGAAATCCCGTGTTCTTCACGACGGTAAATTTTTTGCCGGAAGTTGCTTGAGGAATCTTGTGTGGGAGTAATAGACAAATTGGCTGTACAGCAAAACTAAAGCAGACATTCTACACAAGTGCCGGGGAAATAAAAAAGCCGGTAAGACTCAAGTCTTACCGGCTTGTTAACCTGTTATTTTTATTATTATTCTCAATACATCCCTGTACAAAAAGTCGGTAACAATCGGCTACCTTTGTCAGGGTATATCCCTTAGAGTGACTCCACGCTTCCCCCCTTGCTAGCGCTGATGTTTCAGTTCTTTCCAGCTTGGGTACAGCCGAGGCTGTAAACCTGGGTCATGTGATTGCTGCCATATATTATTCTTGTTATTAGCTTCTAGTTATTTAAGGCAAACAATGCATACATATGGAGCAGGTTTCATGCCAACTTCGGGTAATCAGGCTAAAAACCTTATAAATCATATGGTTAAGCAGTTTAAGCAACAGTTTTGAAAACTGTTTTAGTAATTTGAATGTTAAGAACAGTAACTCTCGAGTGTATATCAGTAACGAAATGTGTGGCGTAGGCAAAATCTAGCCTGATTTCTTCTGGCGTGGAATGCCAAAGCGCTGGCGTCGCTCCCAGAGGCATTTACGACTGATTCCCAGCTTTTTCGCCAGTTGGGTCTCATTCATCTGATCCTGATGCTCCAGCACAAAGCGCTGGAAATAGTCCTCCAGAGACAGGTCTTCAGGGGGGTCATCATCAATGTCTTCGGCGATATCAACTGCATTTTCATCGCGTAACTGAATGACAGTGTTTTTACTTTTACGGATCAGTTCCTTGTTAAGGGTGTCAATTTTAACCAGTTCGACATCGATACCCAGCAGGTCCACGGGAATTTCCGGAGTTTCAGAGAGAATCACCGCACGTTCAATGGCGTTTTCCAGTTCCCGTACATTGCCAGGCCAGTGGTACATGGTAATGGCCTGAATTGCATCGGCACTGAAATACATGGGGTCATTGCCAATCCGTTTGCTGATCAGGTCAAGCTTCTTGTCAGCCAGCTCCAGGATGTCCTTGTTACGCTCTCGCAAGGGTGGAATCTGCAGCGGCATGACATTAATTCGGTAGAACAGGTCTTCACGAAAACGGCCCTCGTTGACAAATTGCTGCAGGTCCCGGTGAGTGGCAGCGATTAATCTGACATCCACTTTCGTGGACTGCACCGATCCGACCTTGCGAATTTCATGTTCCTGCAATACACGCAGCAGCCTTGCCTGCGCTTCCAGCGGTAATTCGCCAATTTCATCCAGGAACAGGGTGCCGTTATTGGCTGCCTCGACCAGTCCTGTGCGGGTACTGGTTGCGCCGGTAAAAGCTCCTTTCTCGTGACCGAAGAGTTCAGATTCAATGAGGTTTTCCGGTATGGCGGCACAGTTAATTGAAATCAGGTTGGAATCTTTTCTCGAGCTGGCTTCGTGCAGGGCGCGGGCTACCAGCTCTTTACCGGTACCCGACTCGCCCTGAATCAGCACCGATGCATGAGTCAGGGCAACCTTGCGAATACGGCGAAACAATTCTTTCATGGCCGCACAACTGCCTACCATGCCGTGCACGGGCTCTTCATTGGGGTTGGATTTGGCCTGCTTTTTGCCCTGCTTGCCCCTGGCGCTCAGCGTGTTCTTGATGGCATTGGTAACTTCTTCGCTTTCAAAGGGTATCGCCAGATAATTCATCATGGCACCGTCTTTGGAGGATTCCAATGCTGAGCGGAGGCTGGCGTAACTGGTGCTGATCAAAAGGGGTTGCGAGGTATGAGAAAAAAGTTCAGTGCCGGGTTTTCCCGGTAATCTGAGGTTGCTGATAATCAGGTCAAAATCTGTCAGATTCAGATTGAGGGCGTCTTCCACAGAGCCACAGGACTGGCTCTGATATCCAGCCTGCTCCAGGATTTGTGTCAGGTTTTCCAGGATCGACTGATTACTTTCGACAATTAAGATATGGGCCATATACAACCATGATTGAACTATTTTCCCCGAGCAGCGTGATTGAGAATTGCTACCGTGTTGTCAGAAGTAACAAAAAAAATGTTTCTTTTCTACTCAAATCAGCCGAGTGCCCAATATTAAAGATCAGGAGCAAGGGGTCAACTGTTATTTTACCAGAAGCAGTAAAAAAGGGGCGGAATATGGAAATTTAAATATATATATCAGTTACTTACAATTTTTATTGATGTTCATCAACTTGCCTGCGATTTTTGAGATTTGCAGGGTTCCAGTGTTGAATTGCCCAGTGCAGAAGCTCCGTGGGGCTGGAATTCTGTAATTCAGGGTCAAGAGCCTGTTGTAGATACTGCAGGCCTTTATAGAGGGTGAGCGTCGGAGAGCTCAGGTCCAAGGGAGCGGCATGATGCTGTTTGCTGAGTTTCTGGCCTTCGGTGTTAACAATCACCGGAATATGCCCGTATACCGGTTGTTGCAGACCAAGCAACTTCTGCAGGTGGATTTGTCGGGCTGTTGAGTCCAGCAGATCCACGCCCCTGATGACATGCGATATCCCCTGAAAAGCATCATCAACAACGACTGCCAATTGGTAGGCGAACAGGCCATCCTTACGTTTGATGATGAAGTCACCGCACTCTTCATGAAGATTCTGATGCTGCTCGCCCTGGATCTGATCGGTGAAAGTTATGTCCTGGTCTGCAACCTTACAGCGAATGGCGAAGTCAGCAAGCGGGTTGTCATGGACATTAAGTTTTTGCTGACGGCAGGTGCCGGGATAGACACCCTCATTGTCACGAATATCCTGGCGGGTACAGGTACATGGGAAAAGCTGGCCGGCTGAACCCAACTCCTGCAATGCTTGCTGATACGCAGCATGTCGCTGACTCTGGTAGAGAACTTCATCGTCCCAGTGCAGTTCGAGGATTTCCAGGGCCCGTAATATTTCTACGGCTGCTTCCGGGCTCTCACGGGGAGGATCAAGATCTTCCATGCGTACCAGCCAGCGTCCCTGTCTGGCTCTGGCATCAAGAAAGCTGGCCAGTGCTGCAATCAGGGAGCCTGCATGCAGGGGGCCGGTCGGAGAAGGAGCAAAGCGACCGGTATAGGAAGCGTTAGTCTGCTGTCCCGGTGCTGAAATACTCAGGCTCCCAGTTGTTTTTCCTTGATTTCATCAAGCGTCTTGCAGTCAATACATTTATTGGCTGTAGGGCGGGCTTCAAGTCGGCGAATACCGATTTCGATTCCACAGGAATCACAATAGCCGTAATCGTCCTTGGCAATTAATTCGATGGTTGAATCAATTTTCTTGATCAGACGGCGTTCACGATCCCGGGTACGCAGTTCGATACTGAATTCTTCTTCCAGGGTAGCCCGGTCAGCCGGATCCGGCGGGTTAGAGGCTTCATCCTGCATATGATGAACAGTCCGGTCGACTTCTTCCATTAACTGATTGCGCCAGTTGCGGAGAATATTCTTGAAATGTTCCCGCTGCGCTTCGTTCATGTAATTTTCACCCCGTTTTATTTTATACGGCGTAAAGTCAGCTACCTGCAGATGTGCATCGGGGCTGCGACGAGGAGCTGCTTTTCCGGCTTTTTTAGCTGCCGGCTTTTTGGCACTAGCGGGTTTTTTTTTCGGCGCGGCTTTTTTCACTTTTTTTGCTGCCGGTTTAGCTGCCGGTTTTTTGGCCTTGGCTGTCTTTTTTTTCGGCGCAGCTTTTTTCACGGCTTTCTTTTTTGCCGGGGCTTTCTTTACTGCCTTTTTCTTTGCAGGTGCCTTTTTGGCTACTGCTTTTTTACGGGCAGGGGATTTCTTTACAGCTGCTTTCTTCTTCGCAGGAGTCTTCTTGGCTGCAGCTTTCTTTTTAGCTTTACTGGCAGTTTTTTTCTTCGTTGCCATTATGTTATCTCTCTACTAAGCAAATGCTGATATCGGGAAAGCTCCCTGAAAAATTTTACTTTAAATGGAGCCTTGAAAGCAGTTTTCAAGTCTTGTCGGTGTCGACCATGCTGCTTTCGAAAGGGATGCATTCTACTGGTTTATTAGGGAGCAGGGAACTATTTTACACACTTTTATCTGCCTACCTGTCAACATAGATGATACCGTTTCTGAGTTCAAAAGGGATGGCCTCAAGTCGTTCACCCGGGCAGGGTCCCTGCAGGCATAGACCATCTTCAATGGCAAACAGTGCACCGTGGGTAGAACACTGGATAAGATCGCCTGAATTATCAAGAAATCTGTCTGGTTCCCAGTTAAGTGGAACATGGAAGTGAGGGCACTTATTACGGTACAGATATAGACGCCCCTGCTTTTTTACCGCAAAGACATCTGCCATACCCTTAATATTCAGAGCCCGGGCACAACCTTCACTAATGCTTTCAAGGGAACAGAGTTGGAACTGCATTAGTGTACCCCGCTGAACATTACAAGATATACGGCGGGGTATCCTAGCCTGAAAGCGCCTGGGTAAAATCGCTCAGCAGGTCTTCCTGGTCTTCAATACCCACGGAAAAGCGAACCATGGAATCAGGAATGCCCATGGAGGCGCGTCGTTCAGCACCCATTTCAAAATAAATGGTATGTGCCACCGGAATAGCCAGAGTCCGGTTGTCACCCAGATTGCTGGAACTGACGACCAGTTCCAGAGCATTGAGAAAATCAAAGCAGTCAATCCCGTCGTCCAGCTCGATGCTGAAAATTGCACCGTAATGGCTGAACAGTTCCGTGGCACGTGCATGTTGTGGATGATTTTTCAGGCCAGGGTAAAACACATTTTTGACTCTGGCGTGCTGCTGGCAAAACTCAGCCAGCGCCAATGCATTGTCGCAGGCTTTCTGCATGCGCATTGTGAGGGTTTCCGAACCGACCGATAAATGATGTGCGGCTTCCGGCCCCAGGGATGCACCAAAATCCCGCAAACCTTTTTTGCGTATCTGGGTGATTCCCCAATGGGCAGCTTCCCGGTTTTTATAGTTGTCGTAAATGTTGTCAAAACTGTTCCAGTCAAACAGACCGGTATCTGTCACGCAGCCCCCCAGAGCATTACCGTGGCCACCGATATATTTGGTCAGTGAATTAATTATCAGTCCGGCTTTTACCGTCACCGGCAGAAACAGGCTGGGGGAAGTCATGGTGTTATCGACAAAATAAATCAGCCCGCGACTTTCACACAAATCGCCAATAGCTGCCAGATCACTTACCTGGGTCACCGGGTTGGCAATGGTTTCGACAAAGACCAGACGGGTATTATCCTGCACGGCTGCTTCAACCTGCTTGACATCGGTGGCATCTACAAAAGTGACTTCGACACCAAAGGACTTCAGGGTAGCAAAGAGACTGTTGGTATTACCGAACAGATATGCACTGGACACAATGTGATCGCCGGCGCGCAATAGTGCGAGCAGGGTAGACCCTATTGCCGCCATGCCGGTGGCAAACACCACACTGGCCAGACCCTGTTCCATCAGGGTGACTTTTTGTGCCAGAGCCTCAACCGTCGGGTTACCCTGGCGGCCATAGGCGAAACCACTGCGTTTATTCTGGAAAACTTCTGCCAGTTCACGGGCATCATCATAGCCATAGGCCACCGACGGATGTATCGCTTTATGCAGCACCCCGTGTTCGGGATTGCCCTGGCGATCCGCATGCAGAATCGTGCTTGTGAAACCTTTCTTTTTCATGACCGAACTGTTGGTAATTTGGAGGGCGGATGATACTCCTATTTCGCGTGGTATTGAAGTTGAGAGGCTCTGGTGACGTTTAAAAGCCCGGCTAATCAGAAACTTATGACTTAATCTCAGCCTATAAAATGTATTACTTATACATCATTTGCTATACTGGCCGTTCAAACATTCATATTAAGCTGGGCAGAAGATGCAACTTTCCCGATTCACTGATTTTAGCCTGCGTGTTTTACTTTACCTGGCAATCAACCGGCAAAAGCGTGCCACCTTGCAGGAAATCGCCGATTTTTACCCCCTATCGCTGGAGCACCTGCGCAAAGTGGTACATGCACTGGCCAGAGCCGGTTATCTGCTTACCTATCGCGGCAAGAACGGGGGCATGGAGCTGGCCCGGCCACCGAAGGATATATTGATCGGAGAAGTTGTCCGGCAGTTTGAGGGGCAGGAAAATCTGGTCGACTGTGAGGGGCTGGACTGCCGGCTGGCCTCGGTCTGTTCGCTGAAAAAAGCGCTCAAGCAGGGGCAGAATGCGCTATACAGCAGCCTTAATGAGTATTCCCTGGCTGACCTTGTCGAGGAAAAACCAACCATGGTGCGGCTGCTTGTCAACGATGTTGTCTGAAATGTACCCGAAAGTGCTGCGCAGAACACAAAGCACTTTCAGGAACGATTGCTGTCAGCTGATGGTCAGGGTACGAGTGAACTGGGCGTAATTTTCCCAGCGCGAGATTTTTTCCGGCAAGTCTTCAGGTCTGGCCTGCACCTGGCCGTTAACATCAGTCACCCGGGAAACTATTTCATGCTCACCAGGGCTGGCGTTTTCCCAGGCAAAGCTGAATAGCTTCCAGGAATAACGGGTTGCACCGGGCAAAATCTCAGCCCGCTGCCAGGGACCGTTGTCAATTTTCACTTCAACACTGCGAATCGGTGTACCGTCATTCAGGACGAACCCCATGATGTTATGGCTATTGCCACTGCGGGTCACCCGGGTGATCGCTGATTTAAGCTGAATGCGGGTAACAAGACGCTCTTCCCAGCGCATTTCTCCGCCAATGTCCCGACGGCTTAAAGTGACATAATCACGCGCCATGTATTTACCGGCGAATCGCCGGTCCTGGATATGAATCTGTTCCAGCCATTTTACGTTGGCAACGCCATACCAGCCTGGTTTCAGCAGCCTGACCGGAAAGCCGTGATAAAGCGGCAAAGGCTCACCATTCATTTCATAGGCAATCATGACATCATCCTGCATGGCTTCATTAAAGTGCAGGGCGCGTGCGAAACTCTGTTCAACCTGGGTATCGCGGATGGTTTCCATTCCACGATCGGCGCCATAGAAGACAATTTCAGTGCCCCCGGCCTGTATGCCGGCGTCCTGCAGGACATCACGCAGTCGACACCCGCCCCAGAGCGCATTACCCACCAGGCCATGATAGATGCCCTGATTATTTCCGCCACATTCAAAAGCAGCTGCGATTTCCACTTTCGGATAACGCCTTAAATCGGCCATGCTGAGGGTGATGGGATTTTCCACCATGCCGGTAATTCTGATGCGATGTGAATCGGCATTCAGTTGAGGCTGGCCATAATGCTGAACCACATAAAACTGGTCTTCATTGCGCGAGTAGAAGTCATCAATATTCTGTGTATTCTGAAAGAAAACCCCGCCACCGACTTTTGGCGGCCCGGTAAAATCGGGCGGCATATCGGTGAAAGGCACTATCTCCTCATTTTGTCCCAGGGCTGTCTGGGAAAGAAAGGGGACTGAGCCGGTCATGGCGTAACCACCCATGAGCATGCCGCCTTTGAGTAAATTTCTTCTGCCGTTATCCTGTTCCTGTTCCTGTTCTGACATTATTCTTATCCTCGGGGCCGGGTTTGTATTCCAGAGATTATTCAGTGGCTATAGAGGCGAGTCAAGCAGAGCTGCCCGGTTATGGCTGGCGCGGACGAAAAACACTGAGTTCTTCTATTTCTGCTTCTATTTCCTGCAGTTGCTGCAGATAGGCAGGAGAAGTACGGTTGTCATAGAGCCGGGCAAATTCTGCTTCGCTGATACCATCCGGCGGGCCCACGACAGGCATATAGGCGCTGTCTGTTTCAACAGCTGCAAAGAAGCGTTGCAAATCCTGAGCTTGTTCCCGGGAGTCGGATGAAAGTATGCCGATCCGGGTGCCGACCATATTGGCAGTCATGTCGCTGAAACTGAATCCGGAAGAGCTGCGACTGTCATAAACTTCCTTGTATACCGCCAGTAAATTGGCCAGGTTGTCATCGGCATAGGCTGCAATTGCGGCAGAAGCGACGAGGTGACGCGGCAGATCATCACGTGATTCGATGGTGACGCGAAGCTGCGGAGGAGTTTCCTGCAGAGTCGCATCAGACCCCAGCAGGTCCTCCAGGCTCAGTTCATTCAGGAGATAACAACTCAGAATAAGAAAAATCACCTGATTTTCAGTTCGGGGGTCACCAAGGTCAGCCAGCGCATGGGAAAACAGTGGCACCAGAAGACGATGTAATTCTGTAGTACGGGAGTCTGCAGCTATAGGCAGCACAGTATCATGCAGTACCTGCTGATAGGCTAGCAGCCGTTGTGAGCTTGCCGGGTCAATCAGTAGCCGGCGCGCCTGATTCTGCACCCGGCTGATATTGGCCGAGTCCCAGTTAAGGCCGAGACCGAGGTAATCATCATCGAACTGGATTGCGGTGACAGATGAAAGTAGGCTTTCGGCAAACTGATAGTTACTTTGTCGTTGCAGGTATGTCCGGACATATTCCAGCATTGGCTCCAGGATGAATGCCGGTAACGACAAACCAGCGATGCTCAGGCTTTGCACCCGCAGAAGCTTGCCCTGGGGGACAAGACCGGCCTCATAGTTTATGTAGCGGCCAAAAACCGTTGGGCGTATGGCGAGGCTGCCGCTGAGACTTGCAGTGTCAGGAGCAAGACTGATGCTGGCAGACAGTCCTTCAAACCAGGGGATGTTGCTGCTATTCATTTGTCTGCTGAGGTAGGCCAGTACCGCGTTAGTTTCAGCCTGATTCAATTCCAGGCGCTGAATTCCACTGGCGGTAAAGAAGCTAGGGTCATATTGCAGGATTAATTCCTGAATACTGACAATCTGCTGTTCACCAAATGTTTCAGTGGTTGGATAGTTCGCTTCGTCTTCCAGCAGGATGAAAAGCAGCAACAGGGGAAGACTGAGTAAAAACAGACCGAGGATGCCCAGGAACCAGGTAAAAATCTTCATGGTCAAAGAGTATACTTGAGCGCCGCTGTTTGTGTGTAGTTGTGGGGATAATGTTTATCAAAGCGAATTAATTTGCGTTATTATGCGTCCTCATTTTCATATGCCCTGACAATAATGCTTAATTACAGCCCACTCAGACAAAGCCTGATCATCAGTTTTTTGATTTTTACCGTCAGCTGCGCGAGTAATCAGTCCCAGGAAGCTTCGCAAACGAATTCCCAGTCAGTAATCCAGCAGCAGGCTCAGCAACAAAGAGCAATGCAGGAGGCTGCGCGCCAGCAAAGCCTGCGCGAACAGGAAGCTGCCCGCCTTGAAGCAGAAGCAGCAGCCCGTGAAGCTGAACTGGCAAGCCAGGAAGCAGAACGACAACGAGAGCTGGAGGCCCAGGAAGCCCGGCGTCTCGCTGAAGAAGCCAGGCAGGCGGCACAACGTGAGGCTGAAGCACTGCGCCAGGCTCGCGCTCAGGAACAGCAGGAAGCACGAATACAGGAATTGCGGGACCGGGTAGCTGAAATTAATGCCCAGGCCGAATCAATGCAGCAAGCAAACCGGGCGCTGAGTGATGCACTGGCAACGGCTGAGGCGCTTAATCAGGCACTCAGTGAAGAAAGTGAAAAATACAGTCAGGTAGATGCACAAACCGGCGAACTCAACACAGAACTTGACCAGGAAAGACTGGAGCAACTGAGTGCTGAGCTGGAGCGCTTACAGGCTGAAGCAGCGGCTCTCATGGCCCGGTAAGACTGGGCGTATTAACTTTGTTTGTGACCGGCGTTGTGGTAAAGTGCGCGGGTTTTTTTAACTCAATTTAACTCAACTTAACAAATGCTAACGGAGTAAACCGGATGACGATTGCATTGATTATTATCCTCTCCCTGTTGGGTATTGGTATTGCCTTTTACTACATGAAAAAGGTTATCTCCATACCTATAGATCTGGGTCTTTCACAGGAAGAAGGTGAACGTCTGAAAACGATTCATGGCGCTATTGCTGAAGGAGCCATGGCCTTTCTGAAACAGGAATACAAATACCTGGCCGTGTTCATGATCGGGTTCGCGGTGGTCATCGCAGTATTGATTGATGATACGCATACCCCGGATGTCAGAGAAGGCGTTTACACTGCTATTGCCTTCCTGTTCGGAGCCATCATCTCCATTTTATCCGGTTATATCGGCATGAAAGTGGCGACTGCCGGTAATGCCCGTACTACCGTTTCCGCCCGTAATAATATTGCCGATGCCTTCGTGGCAGCCATGAATTCCGGGGCAGTGATGGGTTTTGCCCTGGTCGGTCTGGCAACACTCGGACTGATGGTTGTTTACTTGTTGATGAAGGCTCTGCTTCCGGATGTGGCTAATAATGTAACAATGGAAGTGATTGCCGGATTCGGACTGGGCGGATCATCCATCGCCCTGTTTGCCCGTGTTGGCGGCGGTATTTTTACCAAGGCTGCTGACGTTGGTGCCGACCTGGTTGGTAAGGTTGAAAAAGGCATTCCGGAAGATGACCCACGTAACCCGGCCGTGATCGCCGATAACGTTGGTGACAATGTCGGTGATGTTGCCGGTATGGGGGCTGACCTGTTTGGTTCCTGTGCGGAGAGCACCTGCGCAGCGCTGGTTATTTCAGCCATTGCCTTTTCCGCTGACCTGAACGCCATGCTGTATCCAATCATGATTTCTGCCGTGGGCATCCCGGTCAGTCTGGTGACCAAAATGCTGGTTCGTGTGCATACCGAAGAGCAGGTTGCTCCGGCGCTGAAAAAACTACTGATCATTTCTTCCGTGTTAATGGCAGTGGTTATTTACTTCTTCACGATGTGGATGATTCCGGGCGAGTTTGTGATTAACGGCGAAGCCTATACTTCCATGGGTGTCTACTGGTGCTTCCTTTCAGGTCTGGTTGCCGGTCTGGCAGTTGGTCTGCTGACCGAGTATTACACTTCCGATATGTACAAGCCGGTGCAGGAACTTGCCAAGTCCTGTGAAACCGGTGCTGCGACCAATATTATCTTTGGCCTGGCACTGGGTTACAAATCTACCGTGCTGCCATATCTGGCCATTGCCGCCTCAATATTTATTTCCTGGGAGCTGGCTGGTATGTACGGTATCGCCATTGCCTCTCTGGGTATGTTGGGTACCCTGGCGATTGCCCTGACCATTGATGCCTATGGGCCGGTGGCTGACAATGCCGGCGGTATAGCGGAAATGGTTGGCCTGGATAAGGAAGTCCGTCGTCGTACTGATATTCTCGATTCAGCTGGTAATACTACTGCTGCGATTGGTAAAGGTTTTGCCATTGGTGCAGCCATCCTGACTTCACTGGCTTTGTTCGCTGCCTTCCTGACGCATTCGGAAAACCTTCTGCGTGATATCAACGGTGAGGATTACAACCTGATCGCTTCGATTACGCTGCTGGATCCGGTTGTGTTTACCAGCCTCTTTGTCGGTGCGGTTCTGCCTTTCCTGTTTACTGCCATGACCATGAAGTCAGTTGGTGCGGCAGCCTTTGACATGATTGAGGAAGTTCGTCGGCAGTTCCGCGAAATTCCGGGCATCATGGAAGGCCAGGGTCGACCTCAGTACGGACTGTGTGTGGCAATTTCCACCAAGGCCGCCCTGCGTGAAATGATTGCACCGGGCGTTCTGATTATGGGAACACCGCTGGTTGTCGGCTTCCTGTTTGGTGTGCCCGCTGTCGCTGGTATCCTGGCAGGCTCTCTGGTAGCCGGTGGTGTCCTGGCGATTGCATCATCCAACAGTGGTGGTGCCTGGGATAATGCCAAAAAATATATTGAAGCCGGAAACCTTGGTGGTAAAGGTTCTGAGGAGCATAAGGCTGCCGTTGTCGGTGACACAGTGGGTGATCCGCTGAAAGATACTTCAGGCCCTTCCCTGAATATCCTGATCAAGCTGTCAGCGATCCTGAGTCTGGTATTCGCGCCGTTCTTCGTGAACTATGGCGGAATTCTGCTCTAGGTCTTACTGCATACAATAACTTGGGTAATACCTGAGTAAGACAAAAAAGGGGCTGCAAAGCCCCTTTTTTATGTTGGTTCTGCAAGCCTGCCCTGCCAGTTGCCTTTGAGGACTACTGTTATACTGAAACTAAAATCTATGGTGATTAAACGATGAAGCAGAATGAAACAGAGAGCAGCCCGAATCTGTCCGGGATAAAAAATATTATTGTCGTTGCCTCAGGTAAGGGGGGTGTTGGCAAGTCAACTACCGCAGTCAATCTGGCACTGGCGCTGAAAGAGACAGGCGCAGCTGTGGGACTTTACGATGCTGATATCTACGGGCCAAGCATTCCGACCATGCTTGGACTGCCCGAAGGGACGCGTCCAGAAATAGTTGATGAACGCACCATGAAACCGGTTGAGGCGCATGGCATCAAGTGTCACTCGGTGGGCTTTCTGGTTGATACCAATCAGGCGATGGCCTGGCGGGGTCCCATGGTTGTCGGCGCTTTCAACCAGATACTCAATGATACCCAGTGGGGGGAACTGGATTATCTGGTAGTGGATATGCCACCGGGGACCGGAGATATCCAGTTAAGTCTGGCGCAGTCTGTTGCTGTGACCGGTTCCGTGATTGTCACCACGCCACAGGATATTGCCCTGCTGGATGCCAAGCGTGGAATTGAGATGTTTGGCAAGGTCGGCGTACCGATACTTGGTGTGGTGGAAAACATGGGTCAGCATATCTGCAGTGAATGCGGACACATGGAACATATTTTCGGGGAAGGGGGGGCAGAGCGACTGGCTCAGGATTACGGCGTTAATGTACTGGCGTCTCTGCCACTGGACAGGGCCATTCGTGAGCACAGCGATGAAGGCAAGCCTATTGTAATTGCTGAGCCAGAGAGCAAAGCGGCAGGCTTATACCGGCATATTGCTGCCCAGGTCGTCAGTACGGTGCAGGACCTGAACAGCAGTCTCAGCACACCGAATATCAGCATTGTAGATGATTAATCTGACTGTTTGAGTTCGCGTAAATAGCGAAATAACTTGCGGCTGGCCTGCGGCGCTTTATTTTGTTCTGCTTCTTTTTGTGCCTGACGGATTAGTTGTCGAATGTGCTGAATATCCAGTTCCGGGTGATCGGCAATCAGTGATTGCAGGGCAGAGTCCGAACCGGCAATCAATTCATCGCGCATCAGCTCCAGGCCCTGGAACAACCGCCGGTCCAGATTGACTTGCTGATTCTGCTGTTGAATAACTTTTTCAATATTGTCGGTGTCAATATCGCGCATGATTTTACCTATGAATTGCAACTGACGCTTTTTTGCACCGTGTTTGTTGGGCAGGCGTTTGTATTCATCAATGGCAGACATGAGCCGGGCTGGCAGCTGGCACTTGGCGAGTAATTTTTCGTCAAGCGTCGTCAGTTGCTTGCCGAGGTCCTGTAAAGCCAGCATCTCACGTTTGCGCTGACTCTTACTGACCAGCTGATTGTCGTCGGGAAAATCCTGCTCGTCCATAATTAATAAAACAGTGTTGCCAGGCCCAGAAATGAAAGGAAGCCGATGACATCAGTGATAGTTGTCAGCACGACACTGCCAGCCAGGGCCGGGTCTATTTTCAGGCGTTTCAGGAACAGGGGCAGAAATGCCCCGGACACTGCGGCGGTAATCAGGTTGATGATCATGGCGCCGGCAAAAATATAGGCGAGTTTGTTATCGGCAAACCAGATAATGGCTATGACTGCCGCAACGACTGCCCATAAAAGCCCGTTCAGCAAGCCAACCCCGAGCTCCCGCCACATTAACCAGATTGAGTTGGTACGACCAATCTGTCCGAGTGCCATGCCCCGAATCACCAGCGTGAGGGTCTGGTTACCGGCAACGCCGCCCATGCTGGCGACTATTGTCATCAATACTGCCAGGGCAACAACCTGATCAATGGTTTCGGAGAAGCGATTGATTACCAGTGCGGCCAGAAAGGCGGTTACCAGATTGACTCCCAGCCAGACAGCACGGCGTTTGGCCGTTTTCAGTACCGGAGCAAAGGTATCATCTTCTTCATCAAGACCCGCCATGCTCATGAAGGAGTGATCGGCATCCTCGCGAATAACATCAACAATATCGTCAATGGTAATACGCCCAAGAAGTTTGCCGTTCTCATCGATTACCGGCGCCGATACCCAGTCCATACGTTCAAATAACTGGGCAACTTCATTGTCCGGCATCGACACGGGGATAGCCTCGAAGTCGGTAATCATGACTTCACCGACAGTCAGATTGGGGTCAGAAACCAGCACCTTGCGCAGCGGAAGCAGGCCAACCAGTCGGTCATCCCGGCTTACCACCAGGATGTTATCCGTCATGCTGGGAATTTCATTATGCCGACGCAGGTAACGTAATACCACGTCAAGCGTATGACTGCGCCGCACAGTGATGGTGTCGGTATTGAGCAGGCCACCGGCTGTATCTTCGGGATAGGACAGTACTGCTTCCAGCCGGTTGCGGTCCTGTTCTCCCATCGCCAGGAGAACTTCATTGATAACCTGTTCCGGCAGTTGTTGCAGAATGTCTGCCAGATCATCAGTTTCCAGTCCTTCAGTCAGGCTGGCAACTTCTTCCGGACTCAGGCGATTGAGGATGTCGGTCTGAATATCTTCATTGAGAAAATTCAGGACTTCGCCTTCATTTTCCTTGGCTACCAGTCGCCAGAGTACTTCTCTGGATTTATGCGGGGAAGATTCGAGCAGATGAGCAATCGTTGCAGTCGGAAGATTATTGAGCATCTCCCGGACATGAACGAATGAGCCGCTGTCCAGTGCAGTACTGAGCGCTTCGAGATGCTCATGATCCTGCTTTTTATTATCGGCTGGCTGCAACATAGTCACTGGAAAGCATCAGTTCAAAGATGCAGGTATTATAGCAGTGCCACGACGGCAAAGCCTTAGAATATAAGGAAGCTCTGAATAATTATGCCCGTCAGTAAACAGAATCTGATAACTGCACTGATAATTCTTGTTGGCATTTCCATGCTCGCCTGGTCTGTTCAGCCGCAAACAGGTCTCTCGGATCTGCACTGGTATAGCATACTGCCGCCCCTGGTCGCAGTGATCTTTGCCATCGCCACACAACATTTGCTGCTGAGTCTGTTTGCCGGGGTAATTTCAGGAGCCTTGCTGATTAATGTCCCGGCTGCTTCACTACAGGCAGCTTCATGGATGCAGAGCCTTGAAACTTTTCTGGGTCTGCTCTGGAGTGTGATAAGTGACCCTTTTAATCTGTCAGTACTGACTTTCATTATCCTGATGCTGGTCATGATCTCAGTCGTGATTCTGGCCGGAGGGTTACAGGCCATTGTGCGTTGGCTTGGAAAGTTTGCCCGGGGTCCTCGCTCAACCCAGTTTGTCACGACCTTGATGGGCTTTGCAGTTTTTATTGATGACTATGCCAATGTGATGATAGTCGGCACATCGATGCGACCGGTATCTGATGCCATGCGAATCAGTCGCGAAAAGCTTGCCTTTCTGGTTGACGCAACCAGTGCGCCCGTAGCCGGTATCGCCCTGATGTCCACCTGGATTGGTTATGAAGTTGGAATATTTGCAGAAGTCAGTAACTCTCTCGGCTTTGAGCGGGATGCCTACTCGATGTTCCTGGATGCCCTGGGTTTTCGTTTTTACTGTTTTTTCATGCTTTTGTTTATTCTGATCAATGTCTGGACCGGCCGAGACTTTGGCAGCATGCTCAGGGCAGAACAGCGTAGCAGGGCTGGTCAGCTGCTTGCTGAAGATGCTGTTCCTCCCGGTAATCTGGGTGATGCGGTAAAAACTGACAGCAAGGCAAGGATTCGCGCTTCAGCAGCCCTGCTGCCCTTTGCCGTATTATTTATTGTCCTGTTTATCGGACTGTGGGTTGATGGCGGCGGCATGGCCCTGCTGGCTCAATCATTCGGCAATCTATTCAGTGCTGGCAACTGGCGAGACGTGGTCTCCGCTTCTGAGAACAATGTGCAGGTACTCAACATTGCCGGTTTGCTTTCATTGCTGACTGCCCTGGTCTGCGCCATGCTGATTGCCGGACTGTCTTTCAGGCGGCTTTTACCGGCACTGAGGAAAGGCGCGGGGGCAGCTCTGTACCCGTGGCTGATTCTGATTCTGGCATGGACCCTGGGAGGAATATGTGAGCAGATCCAGACTGGTCCATTTCTGGTGGCAGTGGTCGGCGAGAGCATGCCGGCCTTTATTTATCCGGTAGTGGTCTTTCTTTTGAGTGCGGCAGCAGCACTGGCCACCGGAACTTCCTGGGGAACCATGGCCATCTTCATTCCCATCACTTCACAACTGGCTTTTCAACTGGATGGCGGGACTTACGGCCTGATAACCATCATGTGCCTGGCTGCTGTGCTGGACGGAGCGATATTCGGGGATCACTGTTCGCCAATCTCCGACACGACCATTATGAGTTCCATTGCCACTTCCTGTGATCATATTCATCATGTAAAAACCCAGTTTCCCTATGCATCAGTAGTTGGACTCACAGCCATAGGCCTGGGGTATCTGCCGGCGGTCAGCGGCATGCCATTCTGGCAGTCATTGATTCTGGCAGGATTACTGTTTCTGGGGTTTTTGCGCTTGTTCGGCAGGAAGGTCGATTGAAGGGTCTGTTAACAGGCCCTAGTCTTCGTCAAAATTGTTGGCAACCAGTGAGGAAATGGCCGTCAGGGCTTCCCGCTCGTCATTACCATCAAGTTTGACATCAAGTACGGTTCCCGGGGAGGCGGCCAGCAGCATAATTGATAGTATGCTTTTACCGTCAACCATCTTTTCCTTGGTGCCAATTTCAATCATGCACTCAAAATTATTGACGGTTTCTACCAGTTTGGCGGCTGCCCGGGCATGCAGGCCAGCCTTGTTGTTTATTGTTATTTTATCTTCGATCATCAGAAATTGCTTAATTCTCTATGTCGTACCTGAATATTACTAATTGTTTGCGAGAAATGCTTCTTTAGTTTTTCACAGAGATATACCGAGCGATGCTGACCACCCGTGCAGCCGACTGCAATGGTGATATAACTGCGGTTGCCAAGCTCGAAAGCTGGAATCCATTTTTCCAGGAAGTCCTTGATATCATTGTACATTTCCAGAACTTCTGCCTGTTCTTCCAGATAATCGACCACCTCCTGGTTAAGCCCGGTCAGTCCGCGCAGGGTATTAACCCAGTAAGGGTTGGGCAGGCAGCGAACGTCATAGACCATGTCAGCATCAATCGGAATTCCATGTTTGAAGCCAAATGACTGAAATTGCAGCGCCAGTTTGCCGGTTTTATGCTCCGCCACACGTTCCCGCACAATATCGCGCAGATCATGCAGGGTGAGGCTGCTGGTATCAATGGTCAGGCTGGCCAGATTGGCAATTGGAGCCAGCAGTTCCTTTTCCAGTTTGATGGCTTCCAGCAAGCCCAGATTGGCATTGCTTAAGGGGTGTTTCCGCCGTGTTTCACTGAAACGTTTCAGCAGGGTATTGGTATCGGCATCCAGAAAGATTATCTGGGAATTGATTTCGGCAGCGACAAAGCGATCAAAAATTTCCTGAAATTTACTCAGGTCACTGGACAGGTTCCGGGCATCAATACTGACAGCAACCTTGGTGAGCTGTTCGCTGTTTTCATCAGAGATACGATCGGCCAGTGCTACCAACAGGCTGGCCGGCATGTTGTCCACGCAGTAATAGCCCAGATCTTCCAGGACATGAAGACAGGTACTTTTGCCTGAGCCGGAACGGCCGCTGATTATTATCAGTTTCATAATGCTTATAGTTTAAGCGATTCTAAACAGAAAATATGAGGTTTTTATGAATGCGGGGACTTGCGGAGTGATCAGTGTTCGTCTTTGGGGGTATGCATCGCCGCAGTATAAAGATCGCTGTCAGTCTGGCTGCGTCGCAAGCCCTCACAATAAGACTGATTTTTAAACAGTTCGGCCAAAGTTCGCAGTACTTCCAGGTGTCCTTCTATGGTATTTTCCGGGACCAGTAAAAAGAACAGGAGGTCCACAGGTTTCTGGTCAATGGCATCAAAGTCAATCGGTGAGGCCAGTTTGATCAGGCAGCCTATGGTTTTCTTGCACTTCGGAACGCGGCAGTGGGGAATGGCAATGCCATTACCAAGGCCGGTACTGCCGAGTTGTTCCCGGGCGATAAGGGCTTCATAGACTTCATCGGGATCGACATCTACTTTGCCGGCAATGAGCTCTGCACTGGTTTCCAGCAGGCGTTTTTTACTTCCACCCTCGACATTACAGAACGTAAGCTCGGGACTGATGATTGATTCTAGCAGCATTATCTTGTCAGTATAGCCTGTATTTGGCCCAGTCGCTGTGCCTAAAGCAGGCGTTTCCTTTCATTTGAAGGTGAGATGGACAGGGATTCCCTGTATTTTGCAATGGTACGGCGCGCAATATTAATACCTTGTTCCCCCAAAAGTGAAGTAATTTTGCTATCACTTAAGGGTTTTTGCGGATTTTCGGCGGCAACCAGCTTCTTGATCAGGGCTCTGATCGCCGTGGATGAGCACTCTCCGCCTTCCTGGGTGCTGACATGGCTGGAGAAAAAATATTTTAATTCGAAGATGCCGCGTGGCGTATGCATATATTTTTGTGTGGTGACACGGGAGATGGTTGATTCATGCATGCCGACTGCTTCGGCAATGTCATGCAATACCAGGGGTTTCATGGCTTCCTCTCCATAATCGAGAAACCCCTGCTGGTGTTCGACAATCTTGCTGGCGACTTTCATCAGGGTTTCATTGCGGCTTTGCAGGCTTTTAATAAACCAGCGAGCTTCCTGCAGATTGTCTTTCAGAAAGTTTGAATCGGCACCGGAATCACCGCGATTTACCAGGGCTGCATACTCCGGGTTGACCCTGATAGAGGGTGTGGAATCGGGATTCAGCTCGACTTTCCAGCGACCATTCTGCTTGCTAACAAAGACATCCGGCACCACATAGGCGGTATCGGAAGGAGTGATTTCTGAGCCGGGTTTTGGATTTAAGGCAAGAATGATCTGCAGGGCTGCCTTTAATTGTGTTTCCTTGATTTTCAGGCGTTTCATGATGGTGCTGTAATCATGACTGGCCAGTTGCGGCAGAAACTCCTCGACAATTTTACAGGCCTGACTGTAGCCCTCACAGCTACTGTCATAGTGCTTGAGCTGAAGGCCCAGACATTCCTTGAGATCACGGTAACCGACGCCCACCGGATCAAATTGCTGAATACGGTGCAGCACGGCAAGTACTTCTTCTTCATCAATATCGAGTTCACGAATCAGACCGGCATGAATGGATTCAATGGTGGAGCTTAACTGTCCGTTCGGGTCGATCGCATCTATGATTGCAGTGGCGATCAGGCGGTCACTTTCTGACATGGGAGTCAGGTTAAGTTGCCAGTTCAGGTGATCCTGCAGACTCTCTGTGGAACTGTTTCGTGATTCAAAATCGCTGTCTTCAAAGTCCTGTGAGCTGTATGAGCTGCTGGGCAGGGTGTTGATATAAACATCATCCCAGGAGCTGTCCACAGCGAGGTCTTCAGGAATATTATCAGCATCCCAGTCTGAGTCTGAGCCCGGGATATCCTGGATAGTGTCTTCAGAATCGGAGACAGTCAGCGCAGCATTGTCTTCATAGGTTTCATTGTTGTCATTCTCACTACTGTCATCGGCCTGATGCTCTTCCAGCTCCAGCATGGGGTTGTTTTCCAGGGCTTCCTGGATTTCCTGTTGCAGGTCTAGTGTGGAGAGTTGCAAGAGGCGGATTGCCTGCTGCAACTGTGGGGTCATGGTGAGCTGCTGACCGAGTTTGAGCTGTAGCGATAATTTCATAAAACGCTGATTTCTAATGCACAAGCTGTAGCAAAGCAATGCTTCAAGATCATGCAATATAGCAAATATTATGCAATTATCATACCGAATTGTATGGCAGGAATGGATAGCCTGAAATGGCTGTCAGATACGGAATTCGTGGCCCAGGTAGACGCTTTTTACCTGTTCATCATTGAGGATGCTGGCGGGATCACCTTCTGCCAGTATGCTGCCTTCGTTGACTATATAGGCTCTTTCACAGATATCCAGGGTTTCACGGACATTATGGTCGGTGATGAGGATACCGATATTTCTGGCACTGAGATCCCGAATAATCTGTTTAATATCATTGACCGAGATCGGATCGACGCCAGCGAAAGGTTCATCAAGCAGAATAAAATCTGGTTCGGTGGCCAGCGCCCGGGCAATTTCCACCCGGCGTCGCTCTCCTCCCGAGAGGCTCATTCCCATACTGGAAGCCAGGTGGTCAATGTGAAACTCCTGCATCAGTTCCTGGCACAGATTCTGGCGGCGCTGAGAGTCCAGCTCTTTGCGGGTTTCCAGAATTGCCATGATATTGTCACTGACACTGAGTTTACGAAATACTGACGCTTCCTGGGGCAGGTAACTCAGGCCCTTGCGGGCACGTTCATGCATGGGTGCCCGGGAAATATCATCCTGGTCTATGAAGACTTCGCCATGGTCTGCTTTCACCAGGCCGATAATCATATAGAACGAGGTGGTTTTACCGGCCCCATTGGGCCCGAGCAGGCCGACTATCTGGCCGCTCTTGACCTGCAGTGAAGCATCCTTGACGACTTGCCGACCTTTGTAGGATTTGGCCAGTCTGCTGACGCTGAGCGTTCTCGTGGAATGCGTATTCAAGGTTGGGACTGGCTCGGAATTACCATGTTCATCTGGGTGGCATCAAGTTTGCGATTGGGAATATCGTATTCGATGCGTGCGGCAGTGGTATCAATGGTGCCTTCCTGGGTGAAGGAAGCCTCACCTTCGATAGTAATAATCTGCTCACTGCCGTTAAAAACGATTCTTTCGCCATTAGCGTAAACAATTTCCTGATCCAAAGCCGGTTGTTGCTGAAAAGTAGCCGGAGCGCCGGTGGCTGTTACCTGGCGCACTGTCCCTTCGACTCGCTCGATAGTGATTTCCATACCGCTTAATTTCAGGCTGCCCTGGGAAATTTCTGCCGGTTGTTCGCTCGTGCCGCGACAGATTTCCAGCCCCTGATCAAGAAAAGATTCACTGCGGGCAGGGCAGGAAGTGAGCAAATCCTGCTCCAGATCATCCGGCAATGCCAGTAAAAGGCAGGGATATAGAAGAAGGCCCGAGAGAATACTGAATTGCAATCTATTCATATCGGCCTCTGACATTGCCTAAAAAAGTAAGATGTTTTGTCATCAGGTCTGCGGTCATGCCCTGGCTGCTAATTTCACGATTTTCAGTTTCCATCAACACGTCGCTTTCGGTTATCAGGTAACGGCTGTCCAGATAAATAGTCAGGGCCTCAGTGTAAATACTGTAGGTTTCGCCGTTATTATCAGTGTGTTGGACAAGTACATTCTCGGACAGTTCCAGCTTTTCTTCTGCCCGTTCCAGGTCCTGCTCTATTGTGCCATAGGCAGCACTCAGGAACCATGGACCGGACTGCCCCTCATAAATTACCAGTTGCGGTGCATCAATGGTGGTGAGTTCCGGTGAGGGGAAATGCACGATTCGTTCGGCCTGCAGGCGATAGCGCGATTCACCTTCGGCATTAAAACGGGTGCTGTCCACCGTGCTCATGTAGTAGTCAAATTCCTGTTCAAAGCGGCTGCCTGTAATTACAGGATCTGCTGGTTCTTCTGTTGCCGTATTCAGTAAATAGAACAGAACAAAAAACAGGGCAAGTAAAAGCAGGCTACGGGGTCGCATGGCTACAGGTAAGGCTGGATCGCCTGGTCGAATTTATCCTGCGCGCGCAGAATCAGATCACAGATCTCACGCACGGCCCCATCACCTCCGGCACGCTTGGTACAGCACAAGGCATATTCATGGATCAGCGGATGTGCATTGGGTACGGTGGCACTGAATTCGACGCGCCGGATGCAGGCAAGATCTGGCAGATCGTCCCCGATGTATGCGGTTTCCTGAAAACTTTTGCCGGATTCCTCGAGTATTTTTTGCAACAAAGTCAGCTTGTCATCATTGCCCTGATAGAGTTTTTCAATACCGAGTTCCTGAGCCCGTCTACTGACAATTGCTGACTGACGTCCGGTAATAATAGCCACTTCGATGCCGGCATTCTGCAGGAGTTTGATTCCCAGGCCGTCGAGAGTACTGAAAGCCTTGAATTCTTCACCACTGTTGGCGTAATACAGTTTACCGTCGCTGAGTACACCATCAACATCCAGAACCAGAAGCGTAATGCGGCGCGCCTTTTCCAGAATGTCCGTTGGCAGTTCGCTATTGTTCATACAACGTTGGCCTTTAAAAGGTCGTGCATGGTGACAATGCCCTGCAGATCCTTATTTTCGTCCTGAACCACCAGAGAGTAGATTTCATTTTCCTGCATCAGTTTTGCGGCTTCAGTCGCCAGGGCATTTGCTTTAATGGAACGGAAGCTTCCGGTCATTACTGAACCGATGCTGGTTTTCTTCAAGTCCAGATTCTGGTCAAGAAAACGTCTCAGGTCACCATCGGTGAAAACACCGCACAGTTTGCCGGATTTATCGCTCACGGTTGTCATGCCCAGTTTCTTCGCGCTCATTTCCAACAGGCTCTCACTGACACTGGCAGACTCTGTGACCCGCGGAATATCATTATCACGGTGCATAATATCGCCGACTTTCAATAACAGCCGCCGGCCCAGGTTGCCTCCGGGATGGGAAAAGGCAAAGTCTTCGGCTGTGAATCCTCGAGCTTCCAGCAAGGCCATTGCCAGTGCATCTCCCAATACCAGAGCAACGGTGGTGCTGGTCGTCGGCGCCAGCCCAAGCGGACAGGCCTCCTGAGTGACACTGGCATCAAGATTAATATCCGCACTTTCACTGAGGGGGGAATCTTCGCGTCCGCACATGCTGATCAAGGGAATTCCCTTGCGTTTCAATACTGGCAGCAGGGCGAGGATTTCTTCAGTAGTGCCGGAATTGGACAGGGCAAGTACTACATCATTTTCCGTAATCATGCCGATGTCGCCGTGGCTGGCTTCGGCCGGATGTACAAAATGAGAAGGAGTGCCGGTACTGGCAAGCGTTGCCGCTATTTTATTGGCAATATGGCCTGATTTTCCCATGCCCATGACGATGGTGCGGCCCCTGCAGCTGAGAATGAGATCACAGGCTTTATTGAATTTATCGTCGATTCGTTGCTTGAGTGCTGCAATCGCATCCTGTTCCATGCTGATGGTACGAAGTGCGGTTTCAGAATATGAAGTCTTGCTCATGGCTTATCTCATGACAACCAGTAGGCCAGTGTAAGATATATAAAGCAGCAATAAAACTACGCCGACAAGCCGCCCGATAGATTGTTTGAATTTAACATTCAGTGCGATTACCACAATAAGGACAAAGGTCATGAATAACATGAATGCAGTGTCACGCCAGAACACGACCGGCGCAATCGTCACCGGAGCCAGAAATGCCGGAACCGGCAATACCAGCACCAGGTTCAGAATGTTGGAGCCCACAACATTACCCAGCGCCAGGTCATGATGACCGCGCAATGCCCCGGCCACCGAAGCAGCCAGTTCGGGCAGGCTGGTACCGATAGCCACGATGGTAAGTCCAATGATCAACTCGCTGACCCCGAGAGCCAGGGCGATACCGGTAGCCCCATACACCAGCACATTTGCGCTGATTAATAACAGAATCAGCCCAAAAAGCATCAGACCCAGAGCCTTGCCGGTGGATATATCGGCAATATGCTCGGCGGCTTCTTCCAGTTCCAGGGAGTGGGCCTGGGGCGAACTCTTTTTCACTTTCAGGATAAACCAGGTAAATCCTGCAAGCAGTACCAGCAGGATAATGCCATCAGTCCAGTCAATGCTCAGATCATAGAAAATATAGACGGCAGCAAGAGTAATGATCAGCAAGGCGGGGAGTTCTTCTTTAAGCAGGGTTTTGGGAATAACAATCGGGCAGATCAGGGCGGTAATGCTGAGGACCAATCCGATGTTGGTGATGTTGGAACCCAGCACATTGCCGATAGCCAGTTCCGGTTTTCCCTGTAAGGCAGCAGTACCTGAGGTCAGAATCTCGGGTGCAGAAGTGCCAAATGAAACGACGGTCAATCCGATGACCAGCACTGAAACGCCGAGATTGCGGGCAGTGGTAGAGGCTCCAAGAACAAATTTATCCGCACTCCAGACCAGCCCGATGATCCCGCCGATAATGCTCAGCGAAAACACAAATAAATCCATTAATACTTCCGAATTAGAATTTGGGCGCGATTATAGCTTATTTAGGAGCTGCCACGATAAAGGACAATTCATCGGCTTTAAGGTAGAATGCACGCCGACTGAACAGGACGGTAAAATGACGATAAGCAATGAAGAAATAGCTGATCTGATTCGGGCAGAAATTGATGCTGCCCAGGTCGAGGTGGCCGGAGCTGATGGCAAATATCAGGTTTCTGTAATTTCAGATGAATTTAAAGAGCTGAATGCGGTTAAACGACAACAGCGTATTTACCGTATTATTAATGAACATATCAGTTCCGGTGTGATTCATGCCGTGAATATGCATTTGAAAACAGTTGCAGAGCATACTGCAGAATAATACTGAGTGCTGGGCTGAAAAAGGGCCGGCTGGCTCTTTTTTTATGTGTGTAAATAGCTCACACAGAAAAGCTGCAAACTGATAAAATGTCGCTTTTTGGCAGGCGGCCGAAATTATAAACAGGTGATGATGTGGATAAATTATTAATACAGGGCGGTACCCGGCTGAAAGGTGAAATACGTATAGCCGGTGCAAAGAACTCGGCCCTGCCCATCATGGCTGCCACTTTGCTGACAGATGACTATGTCAAAATCAGTAACCTGCCCCATCTCTACGATATTACTACCATGCTTGAGTTGCTTGGCTGCATGGGTGTGGAATCGATTATTGGTGACAAGCTCGAAGTTGAACTCAACAGCAGTACCATCAATAATTTTAATGCGCCCTATGAACTGGTCAAAACCATGCGTGCATCGATCCTGGTGTTGGGGCCGATGCTGGCACATTTTGGCCAGGCAGAAGTCGCCTTGCCGGGTGGTTGTGCTATTGGCAGCCGCCCCGTCAATCTGCACATTGAATCTCTGAAACAGATGGGTGCCCAGGTTGAAGTTGAGAACGGTTACATCAAAGCGACCAGCAAGGGGCGTCTGAAAGGAGCTCACATTTTCATGGACCTGGTTACAGTTACCGGAACCGAAAACGTCATGATGGCTGCAACCCTGGCAGACGGGCAGACGATTATAGAAAATGCCGCCCGCGAACCTGAGGTTGTTGATCTGGCTTGCTGTTTACGGGCCATGGGTGCGGATATCAGTGGTGAGGGAACCGACACTATTGTTGTGAATGGCGTGGAAAAACTGCATGGCTGTTCCTACTCGGTGATGCCTGATCGCATCGAAACGGGGACTTACCTGATAGCCGCTGCTGCGACTCGTGGCCGCATCAAGGTCAAGGATACCCGGCCGAAAACACTGGAAGCGGTATTGAGCAAACTGGAACAGGCCGGGGCGCAAATTGAAATCGGTGAAGACTGGATCAGTCTGGACATGGATGATCAGCGACCCAAATCAGTTTCCCTGACGACTGCTCCCTATCCGGCATTTCCAACAGATATGCAGGCTCAGTTTACAGCCCTGAATGCAGTAGCAAAGGGCTCAGGTGTCATTACCGAGACGGTGTTTGAAAACCGCTTCATGCATGTGCATGAAATGAATCGCATGGGAGCCCAGCTTAAAGTTGAAGGTAATACTGTTTTTGTAAACGGGGTCAAGGCGCTGATTGGAGCACCGGTAATGGCAACTGATCTGCGAGCTTCAGCAAGCCTGATTATTGCCGGACTGGTGTCTGAAAATGAAACCATGGTTGACCGCATTTATCACATTGACCGTGGCTATGAATGTATTGAGGAAAAACTGCAGCTGCTTGGTGCCAAGATTCGCCGCCTGCCTTCCTGATTTGTCAGCCATGAAACTCTCCATAAATACAATAATGGATTAGCTTATGTCAGCACAGGGACTGCTCATCGCGCTTACCAAAGGGCGCATTCTTGAAGAAGTACTGCCTTTACTGGAGAAGGCAGGGATCATTCCTGCGGAAGATATCAGCAAGAGTCGCAAACTGATTTTTGACAGTAATATAGAAGGCGTAAGGCTGATGGTATTGCGTGGTTCGGATGTGCCGACCTATGTTGAACTGGGCTGTGCAGATATCGGAATTGCCGGAAAAGATGTCATTATGGAAACCGGCTCTAGCGGATTTTATGAACCACTTGATCTAAAACTTGCCACCTGTCGCCTGATGACAGCCCGACCTGTTGCGCAGAATAAAAGCCCGAAGCGTATGCGGGTTGCCAGTAAGTTCGTCAATATAGCCAAAGCCTATTTTTCAGAAAAAGGCCAGCAGGTCGATATCATAAAACTGAATGGGGCGCTGGAGCTGGCGCCGATTATGGGACTGGCCGATTGTATAGTAGATATTGTTGATACCGGTAAAACCCTGAAAGCCAATGGGCTTGAACCGGAGGAACTGATTGCGGAAATCAGTACGCGGGTAATCGTCAACAAAGCAGCCATGAAGTTAAAGCATGCACAGATCCAGGACCTGCTTATGCGACTGCAAAAAGCAGTAAATTAATCAGAGTTTTCTCAAGTCACTGCACAAGATTTCAATCATGAATGTTGATATCAAAAAATTGGATGCCGCAGACCCTGAGTTCCCGGCAGCGCTGAAAAAAGTGCTGGCCTGGGATGCATTGGTGAGCCCTGAGGTGATGACTGCGGTTGCAAGGATACTTGCTGAAGTCCGGCAGGATGGTGATAAGGCAGTTCTGAAATGGACCCGTGAATTTGACAAACTGAGTGTTTCGAGCGCAGCGCAGCTGGAAATAGCGCAGGCTACTCTGCAGGAAAGTCTTGAGCAGATAGAACCGCAACAAAAGCAGGCACTGCAACAGGCCGCCGATAGAATCCGTCGTTACCATGAAAAACAAAAACAGGGTTCCTGGGAATATCAGGACGAAGACGGCTCAGTTTACGGTCAAAAAGTTACAGCTCTGGACCGTGTCGGAATCTATATTCCTGGCGGCAAGGCATCCTACCCTTCAACAGTGCTAATGGATGCTATTCCAGCAAAAGTGGCAGGTGTATCTGAAATCATCGCCATGGTGCCCACACCCAATGGCGAAGCCAACAAGCTGGTCCTGGCAGCCCTGGCACTGGCAGAAGTGGACAGGGTTTTTACAGTTGGCGGAGCCCAGGCTATTGCTGCCCTGGCATTTGGTACTGATACCATCCCCAGAGTCGACAAAATTGTCGGGCCGGGCAATATTTATGTTGCTGTTGCCAAACAGCAGGTCTTCGGCCAGGTGGGTATTGATATGGTTGCCGGGCCTTCTGAAATTCTGGTGATCTGCGATGGCCAGACTGATCCTGACTGGATTGCCATGGACCTGTTTTCACAGGCTGAACATGATGAAGACGCCCAGGCTATCCTGGTTTCACCGGATGAAAATTTTCTCGATCAGGTTGAGAACAGTATCAATAAATTACTCAGCGACATGGAACGTCGGGAAATAATCCAGCACTCACTGCAGAACAGAGGCTTGTTTATTAAAGTCAAAGATTTACAACAGGCTGCTGAAGTATCCAATGACATTGCTCCGGAGCACCTGGAACTTTCTGTGGCTGAACCTGAAAAGCTGCTTCCCATGATCCGGCATGCCGGTGCAATTTTTCTGGGTAAATATACTTCCGAAGCTCTGGGCGATTATTGTGCCGGCCCCAGTCATGTGTTGCCGACTTCCGGGACGGCAAGATTTTCATCGGCCCTCGGGGTTTATGATTTCCAGAAGCGCTCTTCAATAATCCAGTGTTCGGCAAATGCCGCTGCTACACTGGCAGAAACAGCATCCACGCTGGCACGTTCCGAAGGACTGACGGCGCATGCCCGTTCAGCCGAGTACCGCAAAGCAGATAAATAAGCTGTGGATTTACTGAATTGAAAACAGTACGAAGGGTTCACCGATTCCGAGAGTGACTGGAATCTTGATCATACCGCGGTTGCGGAACACCTCAATTTCGACGATTTCGCCTGCCCCCAGACTGCTGATGCTTTCAATGGCTGCAAAAAGCTCATCTTCATTGTTCAGGGTGCCAATTTTTTGCTGATTGAAGCCGGTGATAATATCTCCGGGGAGTATACCGGCACGTTCGGCCGGGCCATCTTCGACCAGTGAAACCACTTCCAGACCGACAACATCACGACGACCAAAATCCAGCAGGCCCTGGTTGCTGGAATAATATTGCACGTCGGAAACACCAAGGTAACCACCAGGGCCGCTTTCAAGATAATAATCCATCAATCGTGAAATCATGCTGGCGTGCGTTGCAAAGCCGATTCCCTCTGAACCACCTGACTCAGACAGGATATTGGAATTGATACCGATCAGGTTGCCCTCGATATCGATCAATGCACCACCGGAATAGCCAGGGTTTATCGCGGCATCGGTTTGCAGCATGGTTGAGTCACCATCATTGTAAATGGCGCTGATAATCCCCAGCGAGGCTGACATGCCAATGTTTCTGGGATTCCCTACAGCAAGCACCAGGTCGCCAATCTGCTGATCATTTTCCGTATAGGGGGAGATATGGGTAATGTTGGGGCTGTCAATTTTTAACAGGGCCAGGTCACTGGTCTGATCATAAAGCAGGGGTCTGGCGTTAACGGTTCTGCCGTCATTCAGGGTGGCAGTAATGGTCTCCGGAAAATTCACTACGCCAGTCTCCGGGCTGACAAAAATGTGATAACTGGTAACCAGAAAACCGTCGGGAGAGACGATGACCCCGGAACCAAGACTGTTGTTTTCATCAAAGTCAGTAATCAACATATCGGACAGGCTGCTCAGTGAATTATTGAGGTTTTCGGCATTGTTTGACTCTGCCAGCATCTGCTGCAGGTTAATGGTTACTACGGCCGGTAAAACCCGCTGGATGGCATTATTGAATGACAGTGGAATTGAACGTGCCTGTATCTGAGGAGCTGGTGGAGCAGGGGCAATGAATGGCAGCAGCTCGGCATACCTTGGTGACTGGGTTATTACCAGCGCAAACACCAGGCCAGCCAGTGCCGGCCAGAAAACATAATTAATAAATTTATTCATCATATGCCCTCTTGAAGGGGCTTCGGGTTCCAAAAGGTACAGGTTATTACGTGATTTGTTATGATGCGAGCTTCGCAGTATAGCGTAAATAATTGCCATAAAACATGAATGTCCACAGATGAAAACCCGCGAGGAATCAATGTCAGTCAGTCTTGAAACGCTTGTGCAGGAATGCAATCTTTTGTTACGCCCTGATGACTTTCGGGACTATTGTCCCAATGGCTTGCAGGTTGAAGGAAGCGCGACTGTTAACAGCTTGGTAAGTGGGGTAACAGCAAGCCAGGATTTTTTACAGGCAGCCATTAAACAGGGAGCAGATGCTGTACTGGTCCATCACGGTTATTTCTGGCAGGGAGAAAATCCGCAGATAAGTGGAATCAAAAAACAGCGAATTCGCACATTGCTGGAGAATGATATCAGCTTGCTGGCATATCATTTACCTCTGGATGCACATCCGCAAATCGGGAATAACATTCAGCTCGGCAAGCAACTGGGTTTCACGGTTGAAGATGAACTGTTTCCCCGGCATAAAAGCAAGGTTGGAGTTACTGGCAGGCTGGAAGAGCCTTGCAGTGCCGAAGTATTGTGCGAGCGTATCGAACAGGTTCTGCAGCGCAGGCCCTTGCATGTACCCGGCAGGACAGAAAAGATCAACACCATCGCCTGGTGTACCGGGTCGGCACAACATTTTATCGAACAGGCCCATGAGCTGGGTGCGGATGCCTATCTCAGTGGTGAAATATCAGAACAAACGGTCCATTTTGCCAGAGAATCGGGAATCCACTTTTTTGCTGCCGGACATCATGCTACCGAACGCTATGGAGTGCAGGCTCTGGGGTCCTATCTGGCAGAAAAATTTGATCTGCAACATCAGTTTATTGATATTGATAACCCGGTATGAGTAGTTACAGTAAACGCGTATATTCAACTGAAAGTGCCAATCAGTGTCCGAAGTGCGGTAAAGCCCTGAAGTCGTGCCGTTGTGATGAGCTTGTTGCCGGGTCTGCAGCAAAAACCGATGGCAATGTCAGGGTTTCCCGGGAGACCAAAGGCAGAAAAGGCAGCGGAGTGAGCCTGATCAGCGGGCTGGCACTTAATGAAAAAGAACTGAAGTCGCTGGCAAAACAGCTTAAAAAGCTGTGTGGTTCGGGAGGAGCAGTAAAAAACGGCATAATTGAGATTCAGGGTGAACACCGGGAAAAACTGGTCGCCGAGCTCAACAGATTGGGTTACAAGGCCTTGAAATCCGGCGGCTGAAATTAATGGATAAACCAGGCAAGTTTTAAAGAGGTGCCACTATGCAGGACCAAACAGAAACGGAAATAGAAGCGGCTGTTTTCAGGCGTTTGCTTGAACATCTCGATTCTCGCAAGGATGCCCAGAATATTGATCTGATGAATCTGGCCGGTTTTTGCCGAAATTGCCTGTCCAAGTGGTATGTTGCCGCAGCCAGGGACCGGGGAGAAGAGATAAGTTATGAGGAAGCCCGCGAACTGGTTTACGGGATGCCTTACGCTCAGTGGAAGGAGAAATATCAGCTTGAAGCCACTGATGAACAAAAACAGATGTTTGAGAAAAACTTCCCCAAAGATTAACAGGGAAAAGGCCTGATTAGACTGTTTCTTCTATTGATTCTTGTCATGTGCTGGTTTAGTTTAGCGGGCCTGTAATTAGCACATTAAACAAATATCCTGAAATTACACATAGCCAAAATAGCCAAAAAAAGTATGGTGGGGGAGATAAGGTGATATATAACAAAGATGGTATTAAAACACTGACTGGCAAAAGACTTTCCAGCCTGAGTCTGGCAATTGCCGCGCTTTGCGCCGGTACTCATGCCGGAGCACAAAGCAATACTATTGAATCAATCTTTGTGACCGCTGATCGCCAGGAAGCCGAAATCGGCGACACGGCAGCCAGTATTTTTGCGCTGGATTCGGATTATATTGATGAAGTTCGTCCGGTACATATTGAAGAAGTTCTGAAATCCATTCCGGGCGTGGTCATCAATCGCGGCAACGGACAGGAGTCCCTGCTGGGAATTCGCTCTCCGGTATTGACCGGCGCAGGCAGTTGCGGAGCTTTTCAGACTTCACAGGATGGTATTCCCCTGCGAGGCACGGGATTCTGCAACGTAAATCAGTTGTTTGAATCCAATTTTGAGCAGGCCTCCAGTATTGAGGTTGTCCGCGGACCGGGAAGTGTACTCTTTGGCGTGAATGCCCTGCATGGCGCTATCAATATCATCAGCCCGGCACTTGCCGATGAAGCCGGGGGCGAAGTTTCCCTGGATGTGGGGCCGCATGATTATGGCCGCCTGAATCTGGGCTATAACGGCGTCAGTGATGAACACAGTTTCGGTGTGCATTTTAACGGTTCAACCGACGGTGGTTACAAGGATGATTCCGGTTTTGGTCAGCAAAAACTGAATCTGGCCCATCGCTACAGCGGTGATGTCAGCGTGACAACGGTATTTGCCGCCACCAACCTGAATCAGGAAACTGCCGGCTATGTCAGCGGTACGGATGCCTATAAAGTTGAAGCACTGCAAGAATCAAATCCCAATCCGGAAGCCTTCCGGGATGCCAGCAGCATCCGACTGCACAGCCGAATCGAGGGCCAGGTCGGTGAAGCCACCTGGATGGTGACACCTTACTACCGCGATGTAGAAATGGATTTCCTCATGCATTTCCTGCCCGGAACGCCGCTGGAGCAAAATGGACATAGCTCAATTGGTGTGCAGACAATGTATAGCGCTAACCTGTCTACTGACTTGTCCTGGACTGCCGGTGTTGACCTGGAAATCTCTGATGGTTATCTGCGGCAGACTCAGGAGGGCGGGTTTGGATCATTTCCGGCAGGCCGGCAGTATGATTTTGATGTCGATGCGCAACTGGTATCGCCCTATGCCCAGTTCAAGTATCAGTCCACTGAAATGGATCAGTTCAGCCTGGGTTTGCGTTATGAATTTCTCGAATATGATTACGACAACAAGATGATAGATGGCAATACTGCTGAGGATGGTAGTTCCTGTACTCCCTCAGCATTCAACCCGACTGGCGTATGTCGTTACAGCCGCCCGTCTGATCGCACCGATGACTTCAATAACGCGACCGTTCAACTGGGCTGGATTCATGATTTTGATGATGCCCGACAGACTTATGTCAATCTCGCCCATGCTTTCAGGGCACCACAGGCAACCGAGCTTTATCGTCTGCAGCAAAATCAGACAGTGGCTGACCTGGATTCGGAAGAAATCGACAGCTTTGAAGTCGGTTATCGTGCTACCACTGATGTTGCAGCCTACAGTGTAGCTGCGTACTGGATGCAGAAAGATGACGTGATTTTCCAGGACAGTGCCCGCAACAATGTCAGTGGCGGTGAGACCGAGCACAAAGGAATCGAGCTCAATTCACTTTTCACCTTAAGCGACTCTCTTGAACTGAGTGTGGTAGCCAGTTATGCACGACATACTTATGAAGCCAACATTGCTCCGCTGGGGGTTACGGTTGCGATTGACGGTAATGATATCGACACGGCTCCGCAACTGACTGGCAATGTGCAACTGAGCTGGCAGATCAACCCCAGTAACCGTGCCTCGCTCGAATGGGTGCACATGGATGAATACTATACTGAAGAGACCAATACCAGTCAGTACGAAGGGCATGACCTGGTCAACCTGCGTTATCAGTATGAATCCAGGGACGACTGGTATTTTGCTGCCCGTATTACCAATCTGTTCGATACAGATTATGCCGAGCGCGCGGATTTTAACCCTTTCAGTGGTGACCGCTACTTTATCGGTGAACCCGCAAGTCTGTACCTGACTGTCGGTATGGATTTTTAAAATCCGATGCTATAAAAAAGAGGGCCTCAGGCCCTCTTTTTTTGTCGGTGATTTATGTATGAGGCCATAAGCGATGCTATCGGGCAGACCCTGGAGCAGGAAGTCACGATTGTTGATGTTCAGGCTCTGGGCGGTGGCAGTATCAATCAGGTCAGCTGTATCACCCTGGATAATGGTGAGCGCCTGCTGCTAAAACAGCAAGTCGGCGCGGTTCAGGCAGATACCTTCCAGATAGAGTTTGATTCCTTAAATCTGCTTGCCGGGTATCACTGTGTCCGCATACCACAAGCCCTGGTTTGTGGCGATGATTTTCTGGTCATGGAGTATATTCAGGCCGGGACAAAAGCTGCTGACTGGAGTGAACAGCTGGGCAGACAACTGGCCAGGCTGCAACAGCGATCTCAACAGGGCAGCTTTGGCTTCCACTGTGACAATTACCTGGGCACGACCCTGCAGGTCAATAAGTGGAGTGATAATTGGCTGGAATTCTGGCGCGAGCAGCGACTGGGTAAACAACTGCGTCTGTTTGCTGAAGTGGCAGGCAGCAAGGATCCCCTGGTCAGAAAAGGGGAGCAGCTGATGCAGAGGCTGGATACTTATCTTGATTGCGTTAATGAGCCAGCAGTCTTACTGCACGGTGATCTGTGGTCGGGTAATGCCATGGCTGATGAACTGGGCAGCCCGGTAATCCTGGATCCTGCCTGTTACTATGGTCACCGCGAAGCGGAATTTGGCATGATGCGCCTGTTTGGCGGTTTTGGCCCGAAATGTGAAGCTGCCTATGCCGAGATATGGCCTTTTGAACCAGGTTTCGAGCAGCGCTTCAGGCTGTATCAGCTCTATCATGAACTGAACCATCTGAACCTTTTCGGGCATGCTTACTATGCTGCCTGCGATAGCTCAATTACTTCATTGTTATAGTCGCAAAGTGGCTCAAGCTTTGATTCGAATCCACTGATACCGCCTGGCGCCTTTTGCATCTGAAATCAGTCCTTGTTGATGTGGGTCAATGCCTGCTGCAGGGATACTTTTAAAGTGGGAATGGAATTGTTGATATCTTGATCTTGTGAGGGACGATAGTGGCTAAAATAAATTTTGATTTTACAGGAAAGACGGTACTGGTGACGGGGGGCGGCTCCGGTATTGGCAAGGAGACTGCACTAAAATTTGCTGCCAGTGGAGCCAATGTTGTCGTCAGTGATGTTAATGATGCGATGTCAGTGGTTGAGGAAATCAGGGATCTGGGTGGGGAAGGCAGTTTCATTCTCTGCGATGTTTCCCTGAATGATCAGGTTCGGGCGCTGCTGGAACAAACCCTCAGTCAATATGGTAGTTTGCATATAGCCTGCAATAACGCCGGTATAGAAGGTGAGCAGGGATATTCTGCCGCATGCAGTGAAGAAAATTTTGACCGGGTCATTGACGTCAATATCAAGGGTGTATGGCAATGTATGAAATATGAAATCCCGCATCTTATAGACGCCGGAGGGGGCGCGATTGTCAATCTGTCTTCAATTGCAGGGCTTATCGGGTTACCGGGGCTTCCGGCGTACGTTGCCAGCAAGCATGCTGTTGCGGGTCTTACAAAAACGGCGGCCCTGGAGTATGCCAGGGAAAATGTTCGAGTAAATGCAGTTTGCCCTGGTCCAATTATGACCCCCATGCTGGAGCGGATCATGGAGACGACTCCAGGTTTCAGGGAACAGATCACTGAAGGTGTACCGGAACATCGTATCGGTCAAGCTGCTGAAGTTGCCGATACCATTCTCTATCTGTGCTCTGAGCAGGCTGCTTATATCACCGGCCAGTGTCTTGCGATTGATGGTGGTTGGGTCGCCCAGTAGTCAGCTTACCGCACGCTGTAATCGGGCTTAGAGGATTGACTGTTCCCTGAGCAGGTTGATCACCCGGTCAATACACTCGTCAACGTCCAGTTCGTGGGTAGGCAATATCAGGTGTGGCTTTTCCCAGTCTTCATAGGGAAAAGAGACACCTGGCACTGTTCCACTTTCGACATTGGCTTCAGCAGCATAGATACCACTTGGGTCCCGCTGCTTGCAAACTTCCAGTGGTGGATTCAGATAAACGATGATGCAATTGTCTTCACCGATAACTGAAATAGTGTGCTCGCGTGAATCTGTATTGGGCGCGACAAAAGCAGCACAGCAAATAAGCCCGGAATCGTTCAGATATTTGGCAATATAAGCACTGCGGCGCAGGTTTTCGGCGCGACCGGCGGCGTCATGCGGCAGATCCCTGCTGATACCCAGGCGCATGGCTTTGCCGTCCAGGATTGCGCTGACCCTGCCCATATCAAACAGACGTCTTTCCAGGGCATGTGCCAGGGTGGATTTGCCAGAACCGGACAGACCGACAAACATTACCGTTGCAGGTTTCTGTCCGTAGCGTGCAGCACGCTCCTCGGTTGTTACATGCGTTGTGGAATTCTGTGTGTTGCGGCGTGACTGTTTGCTGCGAAAATCAATCATGCCGGCACCGACGGTGACATTACTCAGCCGGTCAATAATGATGAATGAACCGGTACTCGGGTTCTGTTTGTAGGCGTCAAAATGAATGGGCTGGGATAATTCCAGATCACACAGTCCGATCTCGTTCAGTTCCAGTGAAGGCGACGGACTGGTTTCCAGGGTATTTACATCCAGTTTGTGCTGGATGTTACTGATAACACCGCTGAAAGTCTGGGTTGTCTGCTTGAAGTCATATTGCTTGCCAGGCAGCAAGGGTTTTTCAGTCATCCAGACAATTGTTGCACTTAGCTTGTCACTGGAAACCGGCAGGTTACCAGCGTGAACGATCATGTCACCGCGACTGATATCAATTTCATCTTCCAGGGTCAGGGTCACCGCCATTGGTGTAAAGGCCTGTTCCAGTTCTTCATCATAAGTGACGATGGATTTGATGCGGCTGCTTTTGCCTGAAGGCAGGGCAACGACTTCATCACCCTTGCGCACGATGCCCGAAGCTAGAGTGCCGCAAAAGCCGCGAAAATCAAGATTGGGGCGGTTCACATACTGCACCGGAAACCGCAAGTCATCGAAATTACGGTCCGCAGCTATCTTGACGTTTTCCAGCATCCACATCAGCGTTTCACCCTGGTACCAGGTTGTGCTTTCACTGACATTGACCACATTGTCGCCTTTGAGAGCAGATATGGGGATGAAGTAAAGCTCACCGGTATCCAGTTCGTCAGTAAAGTCGATGTAGTCCTGCTTGATCTGCTCAAAGACTTCTTCACTGAAGTCCATCAGGTCCATTTTATTGACGGCAACAATGATATGTTTGATACCAAGCAGTGAGGCAATAAAAGTATGTCGCCGGGTCTGGGTCTGGACACCATGACGGGCGTCGATCAGGATAATGGCCAGTTCACAGGTTGAAGCACCGGTAGCCATGTTACGGGTATATTGCTCGTGCCCCGGAGTGTCGGCGATGATGAATTTGCGTTTTGCCGTGGAAAAATAACGGTAGGCAACATCGATGGTGATGCCCTGTTCCCGCTCTGCCTGCAAACCATCAACCAGCAGTGAAAGATCAAAACTGTCATCCGTGGTGCCGGATTTGACGCTGTCGGATTTAATCGCTTCAAGCTGATCTTCATAGATCATTTTCGAATCATGCAGGAGGCGGCCGATAAGCGTACTTTTACCATCGTCAACGCTGCCACAGGTCAGCAGATGCAATAGCTCCTTGCGCTCATGCTGGGCAAGGTATGCATCAATGTCGGTACTGATTAAATCTGACTGGTGAGACATGATTTAGAAATAACCTTCGCGTTTTTTCTTTTCCATCGAACCAGACTGATCGCTGTCAATCAGGCGACCCTGTCGTTCTGAAGTTGTGGTCAGTAACATTTCCTGGATAATTTCCGGCAGGGTACTGGCTTTTGACTCTACGGCGCCCGTCAGGGGGTAACAACCCAGGGTACGAAAGCGTACAGTTTTCATGCTGACGTTCTGCTTCAGTTCATCCGGAATGCGTTCGTCATTGGCCATGATGTCGACGCCTTCATAATTGATGACTGGTCGTTCTTCAGCAAAATACAGGGATGGAATTTCAATATTGTTAAGGTGGATATACTGCCAGACATCCAGCTCGGTCCAGTTGGACAGGGGAAAGACACGTATGCTTTCGCCCTTGTTGATTCTGCCGTTGTAGATGTTCCACAACTCCGGGCGCTGATTTTTCGGGTCCCAGCGATGGTTTTTATCCCGGAAAGAATAGACTCTTTCCTTGGCCCGTGATTTTTCTTCATCCCGGCGTGCCCCCCCGAAAGCGGCATCAAACTTATACTTGTTCAGAGCCTGTTTCAGGGCCTGGGTTTTCATGATATCGGTGTGTTTCTGGCTGCCATGAGTAAAGGGTCCGACGCCGGCTTCGACACCCTCCTGATTGATGTATACGAGTAAATCCAGCCCCAGCCTTTTTGCCTGTTCATCACGAAATTCGATCATTTCCCTGAATTTCCAGGTGGTATCAACATGCAGCAGGGGGAAGGGGAGCTTGCCCGGATAGAAAGCTTTCAGTGCCAGATGCAACATCACGGCCGAGTCTTTGCCAATGGAATAGAGCATCACCGGCTTGTCAAATTCAGCAGCCACTTCCCGGATTATATGAATACTCTCAGCTTCCAGTTGCTTGAGATGTGTCAGACGATGTTCAGCCATGTTAATAGTCAGGTATTGGAATCGGAAATCCCGAGGAGGGCGCGAGTATAAAACAAGCCGCGGCTAAACCCAAGGCTGGGAAGCTCAGTGAGTCTGCTCGTTGTCTTTTTTGTCGAGGTTTTTATCGAGTCCGTAATCGGCGGCCAGTCCGCCTTTCTGGTCAGGACTGGATTTCGTGGCATAGTCTCGCGGTGGAAACAGGTCATCCATTTTCTGCTCAAGTTCCGAACCCTGATCGGAACCCAGCAGGTCTGAGCGTTGCTTGCTCAGGGCCAGCTGGTTAGTGACATCTTCCGGACAGAGAATATCGGCATCACGGGCCAGACGTTCATACAGGGCTTTATAGTTACCGGCCAGAGTGTTCACGAGACCGGCAGTATTTTCAAAGTGCGAATAAACACTTTGCTGGTAATCCTTGTGAGTTTCCTGGAGTTTTTCCAGCTCTTTGCTGAGACTGTCGACTTTGGCAGAATCAGAAAAGAACTGTTTGCATAACAGAGCACCAGCAGCGAGGCCGACCACAAAACATAAAATTCCCACTAACCAGATAGCCATGTATTTCCCTGATCTTTTATTTAACTAAGCTTTATTAGCCTTACTGGCAATTTACCTGTAACTATTTACTTTGAATTTGCCAAAACTGGTTTAATTATACCTATAATTACTTTTTTAATCTTCATCCATCCTCTCGCAGTTGACAAGGCTGAAAGAGATCAGAGTGTCGGCTTACAGTAGTGAAAATGAAGTGTTGAACCCATCACCTACTCCCCAACAGCGTTACCGGCAGGACCTGGAGCAGGGTTTGCTGGAAGCGGACCAGTCCCAGGCTAATGCCGTGGAAGAGTTACAGGCTGTCTACCAGGCAGTACTGAAAAAACGCCAGGCCGAAGCTCGTAAACCGTCGTTTTTGGGCTGGTTCAAATCTGCGCCCCAAGCAGTCAGGGGGCTTTATTTATGGGGAGGCGTAGGCCGGGGGAAAACTTACCTGATGGATCTGTTTTATGAGTGTCTGCCTGAGGAAAGAAAAATGCGGCGACACTTTCATCGATTCATGCTCATGGTGCACCGAAAGTTAAACCAGTACAAAAACCAGTCCGACCCGCTAAAAAAAGTGGCTCATGAAATTGCTGCTGACATCGATATCATCTGCTTTGACGAGTTTTCTGTGAATGATATCGGCGATGCCATGATTCTTGCCAGATTACTGGATGCCTTGTTTACGGAAGGAGTCTGCCTGATTGCCACCTCAAATATTGAACCAGCCAGACTCTACGAAAATGGTCTGCAGCGAGCCAATTTTCTGCCCGCCATCGCCTTGTTAGAGCAATATACTCGGGTGCTCAACGTTGATGGAGGCATTGACTACCGCCTGCGCAGTCTTGAACAGGCCGAAATTTACCACAGCCCGCTGGGAGAGGCAGCCGAGCAGAGTATGCTGGACAGTTTCCGGCAACTGAGTGCCGGATTGAGTACAGTAGCAGGAGGCAATATCGAAATACAGGCGCGGGAAATTGCTGTGCGCTACCGGGCGGAAGACCTGGTCTGGTTTGACTTTGAAAGTATTTGTGGAGGGCCGCGCAGTTCAGCCGATTACATTGAAATTGCCCAGCTTTTCCATACGGTACTGATCAGTAATATTCCGCAGCTGGATGCTTATAGTGACGATAAGGCCCGGCGCTTTGTCAATCTGGTGGATGAATTTTACGATCACAAGGTTAAACTTATCATCTCAGCAGCCGTGCCGATGCAGAAACTTTACCAGGGCTCCGAACTGCAATTTGTCTTTCAGCGAACCCAAAGTCGCCTGCTGGAAATGCAGTCACATGATTATCTGGCATTGCAGCATAAACCCTGAAAAACAGCTGCTGTTTCCGCTTTGGCAAAAAAGTACTCACCGCCAGGCCAGCCAAGTGGTAAAACGACCAAGAAAATCGCCGTTAAACCCTTGAATATCACTCCCGGCATCTGTAGAATTCGCGCTCCCTTTGAGGCTTTGCCAGTAAAAAAGGCAAAGTCTTTAGAATACAGTGTGTTGAGATAAGCAAATGAAGACTTTTTCGGCAAAAAAAGAGACTGCGGAAAACAACTGGGTCGTAATTGACGCAGAAGATCAGGTTTTGGGTCGTATGTCTGCAGAGATTGCCCGCCGCCTGCGAGGCAAGCATAAAGCAGAATATACCGCTCACGTCGATACCGGTGACTATGTTGTGGTAGTCAACGCCGAGAAAGTCAGGGTTACCGGTGGTAAGCCCACTAAAAAGCTGTACCAGCGGCACTCCGGCTATCCTGGCGGACTTAAATCACGCTCTTTTAATGAGATGATCGCCACCAATCCGGAAGAAGTGGTTCGTCGTGCTGTAAAAGGCATGTTGCCGAATACTCCACTGGGTCGGGCCATGTATCGAAAACTCAAGGTTTATGCCGGTGGCGAACATCCGCATGGCGCCCAACAGCCTGCACAACTCAATTTACAATAGTTTTTAAACAGGACCTCTCAGGTATGGCTGATACACAGTATTACGGAACCGGACGACGCAAAACTTCCACTGCGCGCGTGTTTATTACCCCGGGCAGCGGAAATATTTCAGTTAACAAACGCAGCCTGGACACCTATTTTGGTCGCGAAGTGGCGCGCATGATTGTCAAGCAACCACTGGAACTGCTGGAAGCATCTGATAAGTTTGATATTCTGGTTTCAGTCAGTGGTGGCGGTAGCTTTGCCCAGGCTGGCGCAATTCGTCATGGTCTGACCAGGGCCCTGATTGATTATGATGAGAGTAACCGCAGCCCGCTGCGCCGAGCAGGGTTTGTGACCCGCGACTCCCGGGCAGTCGAACGTAAGAAAGTCGGTTTACGTAAAGCGCGTAAGAGACCGCAGTTCTCCAAACGTTAAGAAAAACCGGTTTTTTGTCAGAAGCGCCGGAACTTCCCAGTTTTGGCGCTTTTTTATGAGCAAAATCAGGACCTATGCTGGAATCAGCAAGCTGTTTCGCCTTGAAAAAAAGGCATGATTTTAGTAGCATTCGCGCAGTTCGCGGGTACGTCCCTGGGGCGTCGATCCTGACCCTTTCAAGAGTTTCCAGAAGGAGAGTTTCATCGTGAGTGGCGGTTCTATTAATACTAGTCGCAGGCGTTTCTTAATTGGCAGTACTTCTGTAGTAGGGGCAGCCGGCGCAGTCGGTGCAGCTGTTCCTTTTGTCGGATCCTGGGATCCAAGTGCCAGAGCGCTGGCAGCAGGGGCGCCAACCACTGTGGATATCAGTCGTCTGGAGCCTGGCGAGTTGCTGGGGCCTATTCCAGCCTGGCGTGGTCAGCCGATTTTTATCTTGCGCCGCGATGAAGAATCCCTGAATAACCTCGAAACTTTCACTGATCATCTTGCTGATCCCGATTCAGAAGACCCACAACAGCCGGCATATGCCCAGAACGCCTTCCGTTCCATTCGTCCGGAAATCGGCATTTATGTTGGCCTGTGTACCCATCTCGGATGCTCGCCGCAAATCAATACCGAAGTGGCACCGCAGGAATTTGATGATGAATGGAAAGGCGGTTTCTTCTGCCCCTGTCATGGCTCCATGTTTGATCTGGCAGGTCGTGTCTACCGCGGTGTTCCAGCTCCTGACAATCTGGTAGTCCCTCCTCATTCCTACGAAACAGATAATGTTGTTGTCATTGGAGTAGACGGGGAGAATTCGTAGTGAGTGAGAACATGACCAACGCCGTTAACGAACAGCCCAAAAAGAATAGCTTCATGGCATGGATTGATGCCCGCTTGCCGGTAACACAAGCCATTCAGAAGCACATGACCAAATATTATGCGCCGAAGAATTTCAATTTCTGGTATGTCTTCGGTGTGCTGGCACTGGTAGTCCTGGTAAATCAGTTGCTCACCGGCATCTGGCTGACGATGAATTATGTTCCCAGTGCTGATGCCGCTTTTGCCTCAGTCGAATACATCATGCGTGATGTCAATTATGGCTGGTTACTGCGCTATATGCATTCAACCGGAGCCTCGGCCTTTTTCGTAGTGGTTTACCTGCACATGTTCCGTGGCCTGATGTATGGCTCCTACCAGAAGCCCAGGGAACTGATCTGGATTTTCGGCATGACCATCTATCTGGTACTGATGGCAGAAGGCTTTATGGGATATGTTCTGCCCTGGGGCCAGATGTCCTACTGGGGCGCCAATGTGATCGTGTCCCTGGCAGGAGCGATACCTTATATTGGTGAAGACCTGATGGTCTGGATTCAGGGAGATTACCTGATTTCCGGTGCCACACTGAACCGCTTTTTTGCCCTGCATGTCATTGCTTTGCCACTGGTGCTGGTTGCATTGGTTGTACTGCATATCCTGGCCCTGCACGAGGTCGGCTCCAACAATCCAGACGGAATTGAAATTAAGGCCAACAAAGACGAAAATGGTATTCCCAGAGACGGTATTCCCTTCCATCCCTATTACAGTGTGCATGACCTGGTCGGCATAGTTGTGTTCCTGTTTGTATTTTCCTTCGTGATTTTCTTCATGCCGGAAATGGGTGGTTATTTCCTGGAATATGCAAACTTCGAGGAGGCTAACAGCCTCAAGACTCCGGATCATATTGCCCCGGTCTGGTATTTCACGCCTTTCTATTCAATGCTCAGAGCGGTGACCTATCCGCTGTTTGGTATTGATGCAAAATTCTGGGGTCTGGTGGTCATGGCCGGCGCCATCGCCATTTTGTTTGTCATGCCCTGGCTGGATCGTTCACCGGTGAAATCCATGCGTTATAAAGGCATATACAGCCGTGTTGCCCTGTTTGCCTTTGTGGTCAGTTTCATCATTCTCGGCGTACTGGGCACCAAGCTTGCTACCGGACCAAGAACGGCTCTGGCGCAGATTTGTACGGTTATTTACTTTGTCTATTTCCTGGCCATGCCCTGGTATACGCGTAAGGAGCAGACTACGACTCCTCCCGAGCGCGTCACCGGACGTTTCATCACTATCCCCCACTTGCTGCTTTCTATTGTGCTGCTGGTCGTGCTGACCTGGGTGCCACTGACTGTTGTGGGAGCTGAAGCTGATGTTGAGCTGGAGCACGTCGAGATGAACCTGGACGATACCGTATCACTGCAATCCGGTTTGCAGACTTATGTCAATTACTGCCTGGGCTGTCATTCACTGAGCTATTCCCGCTATCAACGAGTTGCTGAGGACCTGAATATTCCGGAAGAAATCATGATGGAGAATATTGTCTTTGATCCGAATGCCGATTTCGGTTCGCTGATGGTAAGCTCCATGCCGGATACTGCGGAAAACTGGTTTGGTGTCGCTCCTCCGGACCTGAGTCTGGTGGCCAAAGCACGAGCAACTATAGATCATTCCGGAACCGATTGGCTTTACGGCTACCTGACAGGTTTTTATCAGGATCCATCGCGCCCATTCGGGGTCAATAACCGTGTGTTTGCCAATGTCGGGATGCCCAATGTCCTGGGCGAATTACAGGGTGAGCAGGTTTGTGATGATCCGGAGCATTGTGAAGAATTACACCACGTTCAGGGTACCGGCACGCTGAGCGAGGAAGAATTTGACAAGGTCGTCTATGACCTGGTCAATTTTCTCTATTATGTCGGCGAACCGTCCCGACAGGATCGTGTAAGGATTGGCGGTTTTGTGCTTTTCTTCCTGGCCTTCCTGTTTGTCTTTGTTTTCATGTTAAACAGAGAATACTGGAAAGACATCGAACATTAATTGTTCACAAAATTTTTTTTGCTAAGGGGCTAGATAAATATGGGAGTCGTGACCAAACGCTCTTCAATGCTGTTTTATTCAGACGGCAACAGTCAGTACAGTCATCAAGTCAGAATTGTACTTGCTGAAAAAGGGGTCACTGTCGATATCGTTGATGTTGACATTCATGACAAGCCAGAGGATCTGGCAGATCTTAACCCTTACAACACACTACCGACACTGGTTGATCGGGACCTGATTCTGTATGAATCGGGTATCATGATGGAATATCTGGATGAGCGTTTTCCACATCCGCCACTGTTTCCTGTCTATCCGGTAGCTCGTGCGCAAAGCAGATTGTGGATGCACCGTATCGAAAAAGACTGGTGTTCACTGGTGGAAAAAATTCAGTATGAAGAAGGCACTGACAAGGAGTTAAAAGAGGCTCGCAAGGAGCTGCTGGAAAGCCTGATTTCAATTGCCCCGATTTTTTCAGAAAAACCTTTCTTCATGAGTGAAGAGTTTACCATTGTGGATTGCTGTGTATTGCCTATACTCTGGCGTTTACCTGAACTGGGTATTAAACTGCCGGATAACAAGTCCACCAAACCATTGCTGGAATACCGGCAAAGACTCTATGACAGGGAGTCGGTCCAGGAATCTCTTTCCGAACAGGAAAAGGAAATGGCTAGCGGGTAAAGTCTCTTGCTTTTGTCAATGAAGGGGTAAATTGTATGACGATGACTTCACACCGTCCCTACATGATAAGAGCACTCTACGACTGGATACTGGATAACACCTGTACCCCTTATATTCTGGTCAATGCCTATGCCGAAGGGGTTGAAGTCCCACAGGATTATGTCAAGGATGGCCAGATAGTCCTGAATATTTCTCCCCAGGCAATCAAAACCCTTAATATCAGTAAAGCCGCCATAGAATTCGAAGGACGTTTTGGTGGTATTCCAACCAAGGTATATGTGCCGAGCGCTGCGGTGATGGGAATCTATGCCCGTGAGAACGGTCAAGGCATGATGTTTGATTCGGATGATCCCATGCCGGAACCTCCTTCACCGATATCCAGGGGTGACAGTTCAAACAAAAAAGACAAGTCCGGCAAACCGACTTTGCGGGTAGTGAAATAGTCTAGTCTATATATTCGAATGCCCGGACGACTTTGGTGACACCGCGAGTTGCGCTGACTAATTCCACAGCCTGATTGGCTTCTTCCCGGGTCAACAACCCCATCAGATATACTACGCCATTTTCTGTAACCACTTTGGTTCGCAGACCTTCGACATCACCATCCACCAGCATCATGGATTTAATTTTGGTAGTCAGCCAGGCATCATTGGTGCGTGAAAGAAATGAAGTGTCACCGGCTACTTCAAGTTCGTTGTAGACGGTTTTAACCCGGCTGTTACTGCTAGTGGCAACACGGGTTGCCAGATTTTTCAGTTCCTGGGTCGGTACCTGGCCGACCAGCAATACCGTCTGATTGAAACTGATGACATCAATATTTGCCTCGCGCAGGCCTTCATCAGCTGCATTGAGGTTGACCGTCAGCATGGTTTCAATTGAACCATCATCCAGAACGGAACCGGCACTGCGGTTGCCCCGGTTTTCCTCGATGCTGTCATTCCCATTCACTGCACTGATAATGGAAGCGCAGCCAGTAAGGTTAAAAAGCAGAAATAGAATTAATAATCTGTGGTACATATCCGGGCCCGTTGCCTGTCTGTTCCTTATACTAACCTGACTTACCCGATTGACAATCCTTACTCGGGGCCAAAAAGCTGTGTATCAATCAAATCACATAAACAATGTATCACCAGCAAGTGTACTTCCTGAATACGTGCAGTAACTTGAGATGGCACACAAATTTCGACATCGCCTTCCATCATCAGTTCCCGCATGGCGCCCCCATCCCGTCCGTCCAGTATGACAACTTTCATATTACGTTTGTGGGCAATATTGATTGCCTCAATAACATTGGCGGAATTGCCGCTGGTGGAAATGGCCAGCAACACATCACCTTCCTGACCAAGGGCACGTACCTGCTTGGAAAATACCTCTTCGTAAGAATAATCATTGGCGATTGAGGTGAGCGTTGAACTGTCGGTAGTCAGGGCAATGGCCGGCAGGGGAGGGCGCTCGCGTTCAAAGCGGTTTAATAATTCCGAAGAGAAATGCTGGGCATCGCCGGCTGAACCGCCATTACCGCAAGCAAGGATCTTTTTCTCATTGAGCAGGGCTTCAACCATGACTGTGGCAGCATCAAGAATGGCCGGACTGATGCTTTCCATGGCCTGCATTTTGGTTTCAATACTGGCGGCAAAAAACTGCTTTATGCGCTCAAGATAATCCATAGCCACCCCTCAATTAAAAAATCGATATCTTTCATAATGATACAAAGTTTTGCTAAAACTTTTTTAAAAAATGACATTGTCTGTCACTGGTTATTGTGTCAGACTGTAAGCAGCTAGTACAGTTTTTGCTGCAATCTGGCTGTTTTATTCAACTCTTCATTGTCACTTTATTGTCACTTAACAGGAGGCCACCGGAAACCAAAATTTTTGCAAAAGCCAAGTGTACTTATGCACACGCACGTTTTCTCTACTCAAACTTTTTAGCAAATTGGAGTGTGAGCATGGCAAAAAGATCGCACAAGCGTTCGGTCCAATACTTTGATGAACTGGATGACCCTTACTACAACACGAAAGCCAGTAAGCGCAGGAAAGAAAAACAAAGGCGCCGCAAGGGCCTGGAAGAACCCAGCAACATTGTAGAGCTCAACAGCCTGCTGAATACAGCCTACAACCCCCCTCACCACAAACTCCCGCTCGAACCCCGTAACTCTGCTCAAAAACAATATATTAATGCCATCAAGACCAACAGCCTTACTTTTGGTCTGGGGCCTGCCGGTACCGGAAAATCCTATTGTGCTGGAGCCCTGGCGGCAGAAGCACTTGAATCGGGACGTATTGAACGCATCATTTTTACACGGCCGGCTGTTGAAGCTGGAGAACAACTCGGGTTTCTGCCGGGTAAGCTGGAAGAGAAATTTTCCGTCTATATAGATGCCTTTCGTGACATTCTTAATGCACGGCTGGGCAAAGGCGTGGTCGAATATTGCCTGCGGCACGGACGCATAGTCGGGACACCACTGGCCTACATGCGCGGTAAAACCTTTAATGCTTCAACTTTCGTGGTGCTTGATGAGGCCCAGAATGTCACCCCCAGTCAGATGAAAATGTTCTTAACCCGCATAGGTGAGGACTGTAAAGTGGTGGTTAACGGTGATACCAACCAGAGTGATATTCGCGGCCCCAATGGTCTCAATGATGCAGTCAACCGGCTGCGAGGTCTGCCAGGTGTTCACATACATACTTTTTCGAAAGAAGACTCGGTACGCAGTGGCCTGGTCAGGGCGGTACTGGATCGCTACGAGAATGTTCAGGGTTAATCACTGTTAAGCTTTCGCAGCAGTTGATGACGGCATATTTACCATGTCGTCATTGACGGCTCGACAGAAAAAGCATTTTTAATCCAGTGAATTTCCGCTTCTTCCTGATTTCTGCTGATACTCAGGATATCAAAACGCAGGTCGCATTTTTCATACAGCTTTTTTTCCAGCAGATAAAACTGCGCACATCTGATCAGTTTCTGCTGCTTATATCTGCCGACCGTTTCAAAGCCTGTGCCAAAATCATTTCTGGCCCGAAACCTGACTTCGGCAAATACCAGTACCTGAGCATCCAGCAGGATTAAATCAATTTCTCCGAGCCGACAGTGATAATTTTTTTGTTGCAGGCGCAGGCCATGTCGACGCAGGAATTCAAGCGCAAGCTTTTCATAGTAAAGTCCTTTTTGTTGAGCCGGACTTGCCGGTCTGGTTTTAAACACTGATCCTCCCTGATCATGGTTTTACTGCTAATTATCTGTCGTACTTACCTGAGAGATTGGATTCAGAGGGCGGGCAAAGCCATTGTTCATTTGTGCCCAGTTGAGCTGACGGGTAATCCGGTTATCAGGATCCAGGCTGAGGATGCCGGTTGCGCCGATGAATGCATTGGCGGCACCGCTTTCCAGTTGTTGCAGGCGCGGGTAAAGTCGAAAGGCATCAATACCGAAGGCCTGCAGACGCAGGTTCTGCGCGTTATTTTGCGGGAACAGGGACTGTGCTGCAGCTTTCAGTTCATCTTCCTGTGACAGCAGCCAGGGGCTCTCACCGAAAATAATTCCGTTCAGATCAACATCTTCCAGGGGTCGCTCGAGACCGGAGTAAATATCCTGGCTGGCATAAACCGGCAGATCGCCGGCATACAGATAACCGAGACTGGGTTTGATCTGGCGAGCAGCGAGCGGACCGGCAATCAGGAAGATGAAATCAACATCCTGTCGTCGGCGTTGGGAAAACTGGACGTTGGCATTTATCAGGTCACTGATTTCATCCCTGCGATATTCGCTGGCATTTAAATCAAGCAGGTTCTCAATGCTTTCTGTGTAGTTGTTGGTAAAAAATTCCTGTGTGACAACTTGGCCGCCCAGTTCTGTCCAGCGCTGAACAAAACTGTCGCGTTTGCGCTGAAAAGTATCATCGGCCGGATTAAAAGGACTGAGAATGGCGGCATATCGATGTCCGTCATCCCAGGCTTTTTCAGCCAGTTGCCGGGCTTCACTTTCCGGTGACAGGGCAAACTGGTAAAGCAGGTTCGAGGCAGGCTGCATACCTTCTATATTATTCAGTGCCAGAGTTGGTACCCCGAGGTTTCGAACCTGCTGGATGGCAGCAACATTCTGCCGCAACAGGGGGCCGATGATCATGCCTGCACCATCCCGGCGGGCCTGGGCATGCAGGGCAACAATATCAGATGTGGTGCTGGTATCGTAAAAGCGTATTTCCGGAACCTGTCCGCCAAATGAAAGCACATTCAGATAGGCACTCATGAAAGCATCGCGCACAATGATACCGGCATTGGTATTGAGGGGCAGAAGCAGGGCAATCTGATCCGGTCTTTCGGACGCCATACGCTCGACCAGTTGCAGGGTTAGTGGCAGCTCTTCAGCAGCGGGGTGTCGTGCCCAGCGTTGTTGCCAGTTATTGAGCTCAACCAGTTGCCGGTCAAGATTGTACTGGTAGGCTTTACCAACGACGCCCAGTTCATACCAGCCCTGAAAAGCATAAATGATTTCTTCAGCCGCCAGACGTCTAAGCTCATCGACAGGTAATATCAGCAGGTCTTGCCAGATCTGTTCATGGTTGGCCTGCTTTTCTGAATTGCCTAGGACTGGATCAATGAGCACTCGCTGTCTGATTGCTGCAGCCGGGTCATTGAGTCCTTCATACGATTGTGCGCGCAAGAAACGCAATTCTTTCTGCAAGGGGACAGGCAGTTGCGGCAGGGCATCAAAGCGGTCAATGGTCAGAATAGTGATGGCTTCTTCATGCCGTTGATTGTCCACCAGATACTGTGCACGCAGTAAGAGTATTTCAGTGGCCAGTTGCAGTTCAAGCTGACGGGTATTCAGTGTGGTAAGTAATTCATAGGCATCACGCTCCCGGCCGATGCCAATGTAACTTCGGGCGGCCTGTAAGGCGAAATATTCCGCTTCCGGTGACGGGGAATTGTTGGCCTGACGCAAGAGGCTGAATATCATTTCCTCTTCAGGGCTTCTTATGCCATCTGCATCCAGGTCAACTTCATCCAGCGGGGCATCTGCGGATGGTCCACCAGGCTGTGAAGCACAGCCTGCCAGCAGAATGGACATGATTAACAGGATAAAAAATCGTGGTTTAAGCATAGTGGGCAGTATAACTGAATATGCAAATCTCGCTAGCACCCCTCGGGGCGGATGTGGCAAGATGCCAGAGAAGTATTTGCAAAGTGCCTGCCTAATGGATTCAGCCTGTTTATATATTGTCGCCACGCCAATCGGCAACCTCAAGGATATCAGCCAGCGTGCGCTGGATATCCTCAACACTGTCGATCTGATTGCTGCAGAAGATACCCGTCACAGCGGGAAACTGCTCAAGCATTACGGAATCAGTACCAAACTGATGGCCCTGCATGAACACAACGAAGAGCAGCGCATCCAGTTTTGTCTGGATCGATTACAGGAGGGTCAATCAATTGCCCTGATTTCTGATGCCGGGACACCTCTGGTTTCTGATCCTGGTTATCATCTGGTAAAAAACGTACGGGAGTCAGGTATAAGCGTATCGCCGATTCCGGGAGCTTCGGCGCTGACAGCGGCACTTTCCTGTGCCGGTCTGGCATCAGACGCATTTGTGTTTCAGGGTTTCCCGGCTGCCAAGCACAGCAGCAGGATCAAACAACTCGAGGCGCTGCGTGATGAAAGTCGAACCATGGTTTTTTACGAAGCGCCGCATCGGATACTGGAAACGATTAGCGATATGCACACAGTATTCGGGCCTGAACGCCAGGCAGTCCTGGCACGGGAAATGACTAAAGTGCATGAAACTTTTCTGTCCGGCAAGCTTGAAAGTTTGCATAGTCAGATTGAAGCTGATACTAATCAACAGCGTGGTGAAATTGTGATTCTGGTAGAGGGCAGGGATAAACATCAACGGCAACAGGCTGAGGAGATCAGTGTCAATGCCGGGCATGTTCTTGATACTCTGTTAGAGGAATTACCGTTAAAACAGGCCAGCTCACTGGCTGCCAGAATAACAGGTCTAAAAAAGAACCAGCTTTACCAGCTCGGACTGGATAGAAAAAAACAACAATAACAAAGGAGCATCCTCTGGAATTTCTAGCCTGGCTTGAAAACACAGGATTGAGCGTCTGGGTCAGAGAGTCATTCATTGGCTTTCCCCTGATGCTGACATTTCATGCACTGGGAATGGCCTTTCTGGTAGGTGTCCACTTTGCCGTTGCCTTGAGGATTTTCGGAGTGGCAAAACAAATGCCACTGTCGCCCCTGCAAAATTTTATTCCCCTGATGTGGTTCAGCTTTTTTCTGGCGCTGTTTTCCGGTTTGATGCTTTTGCTGGCATATCCAGCAAAAGGCCTGACCAACCCTTTTTTTTATACCAAGTTGATTATCATTGCCCTGGTACTGGTTCTGGGAATAAAACTGTTACGTCTGGCATCCGATAGTGAGCCCATGTTTACCGGGACACAAAAACTCATGGCAGTTGCTTCGGTGTTGTTATGGCTGTCAGTCATAACATTGGGTCGATTCCTGGCATATACCTACAGCGTTCTGATGACTTTCGAGATTTTCTATTAGCTATGGAAGATGCACTTTTAAATTTTTCCCAGCAGTTGGGTATTTACGGCATCATGAATACCCGCTGGGGCTGGCCGATCATTGAATCCCTGCATTTCTTTGGCCTGTGCTTGCTGATCGGAACGGTTGGCCTGTTTGATCTGCGCATGCTGGGCTTTGTCCGAAGTATTCCCCTGGCAGCGATGCATAAACTGGTGCCCGTCGGTGTTTTTGGTTATTTGTTAAACGTGATAACCGGCACTATGTTTTTCACATCAGTGCCGGATCAGTATCTATATAACCCGGCTTTTCAGATCAAGATGCTGTTTATGCTCGGGGCGGGTATCAATGTGATATTTTTCTACTCTTTATGTTACCGGGAGGTGAAGGGTACAGTCGCAGGGCAGCAACTTGGTAGCAGAACCAGAGTTCTGGCCGGTATCTCCTTGCTGTGCTGGATGGGAGTGATTACGGCGGGGAGGTTGATTACATTTTATCGACCGCCTACCTACATCTGGTGCTTCTGGTGTTCCTGAGCTATTGCGCTCGCAATAACCTTGTTGAATACCTGATTTAGCTCAGTCTCATACTGTTTATGTATGTTCCTTCCCTAAATCCGGCTTTCGCCGCGTTCTTGCTACGCTCATAACGCTCGGGAATTTAGTAATTTCGTACATTGCTTCAAGAACCAGCTTGGCCATTTTGAGCCGCAAAGTGACGAGTTCCGCAGCACCGGAAAAACAGGAAGGAAAGTTCGAAAGGTGAGCAAGGCAGAGTGAAAGCTTCTATTACCCAAATAAATTTTAAAACTAAGATGTTATCGAATAGCTAAAAAAGTAGCGAAAAAGTCGAACTGCTTTTATACTTCGTCTCAGTGAGTTGGCCAGACAATCGCTGTTTTTTAAACAGAGGAAAGTCCGGGCTCCACAGAGCAAGGTGCCAGGTAACTCCTGGGGGGCGCGAGCCTACGGAAAGTGCAGCAGAAAAGAAACCGCCTCTAATTTTTTGAGGTAAGGGTGAAATGGTGCGGTAAGAGCGCACCGCATGGGTGGCAACATTCCATGGCAAGGTAAACCCCACCTGGAGCAAGGCCAAATAGGAACCCACTGGTGTTGCTCGCACCGGGTTCGGGTAGGCTGCAAGAGAGGCATGGTGACATGCCTGCCAGATGAATGATTGTCCCAGACAGAACCCGGCTTATCGGCCGACTCACTTAATTCTGACTGTTTTGAATGCAGTTCACGGATTTACAAATCAAAATTCCCTTCCTGAGCAAGATCTACTCTTAAGAAACTACTTTAAGTTGCATATATAGCTTTATGTAATTTCTGAATATTTTTTCTTCAAAAAAATCGCGATATTGGCGTTTTTCCGGTAATTAGCCGCATTTAGCTTCATTTTCTACACAAAATATTGCAAACAAGTGCTTGATTTACTTGTCAGAACTCCCTTATAGTGCCGAAAAGTGGTTACAAAGTGGCCTAAAAGTGGGTTAATTGTGGGTGACTCCCTGAGGGATAGCTGACAAGAGGAAAAACATTGTTATTTCGTGGCTTACATTCTATTTCCCTTGATGCGAAAGGTCGCATGGCCATGCCTGCACGCTTTCGGGGCATTATAGAGGAGCATTGCCAGGGGCAGCTGGTGGTTACGATTGACCAGGACGGTGAGTCACTGGTGGTATACCCGCTTAATGAATTTGAACAGATTGAGCGAAAAGTGGCTGCACTTTCCAGTTTTCATCCAGAATCCAGACGCCTTAAGAACATATTTATCGGCCATGCTACCGAAGTAAATCTCGATGGCAGCGGCAGAATCCTGATTCCACAAAACCTGCGACAGTTTGTCGGTCTTGACAAAAAAGTGGCGCTGGTCGGCCAGGGCAACAAGCTGGCGATCTGGAATGACGAAGTCTGGAATGAAACCCGTGATGGCTGGCTCAAGCATAAGGTAGAAGTTGAAGAACTGCCTGATGAATTGAAAAACCTCTCACTGTAGGGAGGTGCTGAATGGATAAGCAGCATCAGAGCGTACTGTTGGAACAGGCAGTTCAGGCTCTGCTTGGTGACAAAGACGGTTTTTACATTGACGCCACTTTTGGCCGGGGTGGTCACAGTAAAAGAATACTGGCCGGGCTGTCTGAACACGGACGCTTGCTGGTTATCGATAAAGATCCGGAAGCGGTTGCAATGGCTCGCAGGATCGCAGAACAGGACAAACGGCTCAGTGTGCATCATGGCAGTTATACGGCACTGGCAGAACTGGTAGAGGCCCTGGGCATGAAGGGGCAGGTGGCAGGCGTATTAATGGATCTCGGCGTTTCATCGCCACAACTGGATGATCCGCTCAGAGGTTTTAGTTTTATGCAGGATGGACCTTTGGATATGCGAATGAACACGACAGCAGGAATCTCCGCCAAAGACTGGCTGGCACAGGCTGACGAACGCAGTATCGCTGATGTCCTGTATCAGTTTGGAGAAGAGCGTTATTCAAGGCGCATTGCTGCAGCAATTGTCAGGCAGCGACAGGAAAAACAGATCAGCAGCACGCTGGAGCTTGCAGAAATCATCAAAACGGCACATCCACGCTGGGAGAAAAACAAGCATCCGGCTACGCGATCCTTTCAGGCGATACGCATATTCGTTAACAGTGAACTGGAAGATTTACGCAGAACACTGCCAGATATTCTGGAGGTTCTGGCGATCGGTGGCAGGCTGGTTGTAATCAGTTTTCATTCTCTCGAAGACCGTATCGTCAAACGTTTTATTCAGGATGAAGTCAGGGGTGATGATTTTCCTGCTGATCTCCCGATCAGACAGGAAGAATTAAAGCCGCGACTGAAACATATCGGCAAGGCAGTAAAAGCCAGTGCAGAAGAGCTGACTGAAAATATTCGAGCCCGCAGTGCAGTAATGCGGACAGCAGAAAAAATAGCCTGAGTGTCTGGTGTGATACAAAACAGAACAAAAGCAAAACAAAAACAGGAGGGCCTGACTCTGTGGGGCTGCTTTTATCTGTCTCTGGTGCTTGTCTGCGCATCGGCACTGGGAGTTGTCTATTCCACTCACAGCAGCAGGCATCTGCTAAACGAATTACAGACACTGGAGAATCAGCGTAATGCCTTGCAGGTCGAGTGGGGGCAATTGCTTCTGGAGCAAAGTAGCCTGATGTCACAGGGACAGGTTGAAGAATTGGCCAGAGCGGAACTGAACATGATCATACCAGGCAGGGAAGATATTGTGGTGGTGAGAAGGTGAGCACCAACTTTAACAGCAACCTGCAACAATGGAGGCTCTATTTTGTCTTCTTCATTATTGTTGCCTTGCTGGGAATAACCGGCTGGAAGGTTTTTGATCTTCAGGTCATGAACAATGAAGTGCTGCAGCGACAGGGTGATGCAAGAACAGTACGTAATGATGTTATTGCGGCACACCGGGGCAATATTCTTGATCGCAACAATCGACCCCTGGCGATCAGCACGCCGGTGCAGTCACTGGCATTAAACCCCAAAGAAATTTTGCAGTACCCGGAACAATGGAGTGAGTTTGCCGAAGCAGTAAGCAGCATCGGTATCAATCCTGAAGTACTGCGTACCCGAATCCTGGACAATGCCAGCCGCGAATTCATGTTCCTGAAACGCCGGATTCCACCGGCAGAAGCTGCCATTGTTTTGCAGCATGATTTCACCGGGGTCTGGGCTGAAGAGGAATACAAACGCTTTTACCCTCTGGGGGAAGTTGCCGTCCATGTGGTAGGCCTGGCCAACTCCGATGAGGTGGGGCAGGAAGGTATTGAACTGGCTTATGACGAGTGGCTTGAGGGAACACCCGGTTCAAGGCAGGTATTAAAAGACCGCAATGGCGGCATCATACGTGAAGTAAGAATCAATCAGGTTGCTCAACCGGGCAATGACCTGGTTCTCAGCATTGATTCACAAATTCAGTTTCTGGCCTACAAGGCATTAAAAGAAGAGGTCACAAGGCGCTATGCCAGTGCCGGAACAGCAGTGGTACTTGATGTGCAAACCGGGGAAGTGCTGGCCATGGTCAGTCAGCCATCCTACAACCCCAACAATCGCATCAGCCTGGATGCGCAACTGGAAGGACTGAAAAACAGGGCTATTGCCGAGTCACTTGAGCCCGGTTCAACTGTAAAAGCATTTACCATCACTGCGGCACTGGAAAGCGGTTTGTTTGATACGCAAAGCATTATCGATACCAACCCGGGGTATATCCGGGTCGACAGAGCCACTATCCGCGACCCGGTTAATTATGGCGATTCCGATCTGGAAAGGATTTTATCGAAGTCTTCTCAAGTCGGGGCTACCAAACTGGCGCTGGCAATGGGACAGGATCCGATGCTGGATGTTCTCAAGCGGGTCGGATTCGGACAGTCGCCTGGCACGGGTTTTCCCGGTGAGGCGGCAGGTCTTGTACCCAATCATTCACGCTGGAGCAACTCGGAAATTGCAACCCTGGGGTATGGCTACGGCTTCCAGGTTTCGCCCCTGCAGCTGGCACAGGCCTATATGGTTTATGCCAATGGCGGCATCATGAAACCGGTGTCATTACTTAAAGTTGAAAGTCGTGATGAGGTGGTCGGAACCCGGGTAATCAGTGAAGAAATGGCAGCAACGGTGACAGCAATGCTTGAGGCTGTAGTTGAACCGGGTGGAGGTGGTACCGGCACTCGTGCATATATTCCATCTCATCGTGTTGCAGGCAAAACCGGAACTGCCTGGTACTACGATGTAGAGCGTGGTGCCTATGATGATGAAAACTATATTTCACTTTTTGCCGGTTTTGCGCCAGTGAGTAATCCGCGCATTGTGACAGTGGTTACCATCCATGAACCGCAGGGTGAAGAGTATGGAGGTGGCCAGGTCGCAGCGCCGGTATTTGCAGATATTACTGCCGGTGCCTTACGGATTCTGAATGTTCCCCCTGATATTGACAGTGATTCAAATATTCGACTGAGTGAAAAATCCATTCCTGAAAATACGCAGCTAAGCATGCTGGAGTCGCTACCATGAATACAGCGAAAAGCATGTCGCAGGAAATGACTCTGAGCCTCTTATTGCAGGGTGAGGTAGACATTCCTAAAACACTGGATGTCGTGCTGACTGGAATTGAGCTCGACAGTCGACAAATTGATGCCGGCGATTTATTCATTGCCTGTAAAGGTGCCAATTTTGACGGCAGGGATTTTGTCAGTGATGTTATTGATAAAGGAGCAGCCGCTGTTCTGGTTGAAAAGGGCGAGTTGTGGCAGGAAATATCGCAGGAAAAAAATGTGCCGATCATACCGGTAGAAAAACTGGCATTCAGGCTGAGCAAAATTGCAGCTACATTTTTTGATCATCCTGCAGACAAGCTTAATCTCATAGGAATTACCGGCACCAATGGTAAAACCAGCATTTGTCAATTTCTGGCGCAGTGTTATACCAGGCTTGATCATGTGTGTGGAACAAGTGGCACACTTGGTTATGGTGTTTACGGCCCAGAGTACAAGACTTTAAAAGACAGCCCCGGAACGACACCTGACTCTATTGCTGTGCAGCGAATTTTCAGTGAAATGCTGAAGCAGCAGGCAGATACCATGGTTATGGAAGTATCTTCTCATGGATTGAAACAGGGCAGGGTGTGTGTCAATGAATTCAACACGGCATTGTTTACCAACCTGACACGCGATCACCTTGATTACCACGGTTCCATGCAGGCCTATGGTGAAGAAAAACTGAAGTTGTTTACCGGCAAGTTGCTGAGTAAAGCAATTGTGAATATGGATGACCTGTTCAGTGCCGTGATTCTGAAAAGTCTTTCCCGCAAAGTTAAAAGTTATACCTACAGCCTGAGTAATCAGCATGCTGATGTCTATCCTGAAAAAATTGCCTTCCAGCGAACTGGAGTAGTGATTGATCTTGTAACTCCCTGGGGCAAGGGCAGACTGCAGCCAACTCTGCTTGGTTCTTTCAATGTCAGTAATCTGCTGGCGGTCACCACCTGTGTAATGGCCACTGAAAGTGAAGACGGGAATTTTGATTTTTCCAGCACGCTTGCAGCGATAAATGAAGTAAGCCCGGTGAAAGGCCGTATGGAATTAATTGGTGATCATCCGGTATCGGTGGTTGTTGATTATGCTCATACACCGGATGCCCTGAAAAATGCCCTGCATGCATTGAAGGAGCATTACGAAGGAAAAATCTGGTGTGTTTTTGGTTGCGGTGGTGAAAGGGACAAAGGCAAACGGCCAATGATGGCAAAAGTTGCAGAAAAGCTCGCTAACCGGTTAATCGTGACAGATGATAACCCGCGCCGTGAATCCTCCAGTGAAATTATCCAACAGATTATAGGTGGGTTTTCAGATACAAAAAACGTAATTGTGGAAAGCGACAGAGCAACGGCAATTGATTATGCCGTCAATCATGCAAGTGAAGGTGATGTGGTGTTAATTGCAGGGAAAGGTCATGAAGAATATCAGGATGTTGGCGGCAACAGGATGATGTTCAGTGATGTTAAGCAGGCACGGGTATCCCTGTCCAAACGTTTTACGCAAGCAGGTTGAAGAGTGATTGAAGAAATGAGCTTACAGGACGTTCAGGCATTAAGCGGGGGAGAACTGGCCGGGGCCAATGTGCGTTTTGCCCAGGTCTCGACGGATACGCGTACGCTGCAGCCGGGCAGTCTCTTTGTGGCGATCAGTGGTGAAAATTTTAACGGCAACCGTTTTGTTGAAAAGGCGGCTGAAAAAGGCGCAGTCGCTGCGGTTACTACTGAAAAGATGAAGCAGCCAATTCCTGTCTTGCGGGTGGAGAACAGTCGGCTGACACTGGGCAAGCTCGGCATGAGAAACCGCGAACTGAGTAAAGCCAGGATTGCCGCACTGACAGGCAGCCAGGGTAAAACCACAGTCAAAGAAATGATCGCAGCAATACTGGAAAACTGTGGCAAAGTCCTGAAGACCAGAGGAAATCTGAATAATGACCTTGGTGTTCCGTTGACTCTACTGGAGCTTGAAGCCGAGCATGAATATGCCGTCGTCGAGCTGGGCGCCAACGCCCCGGGAGAAATTGCCTATACCTCGGCTTTTGTAAAACCGCACGTTGTTCATATTACCAATGTCGCAGCTACACATCTTGAAGGATTCGGAGATCTTGATGGCGTCAATCGGAGCAAATCCGAAATCTGGAAAAGCCTGACTGAAGGCGGGGTGGCGGTAATCAATCTTGATGATGCCTATGCCGGTGACTGGCTGGAGCAACTCAAGGGTAAAAACTTTGTCACAGTCAGTGCGCTGGGTAAAACAACCGCTGATTATCAGGTTGCAGACCTGAAGTTTGATGCAGTGATGCACTCGTCTTTTTCATTACTGACGCCGGAAAGCTCACTGCAGGTAAAACTCCCCCTGCCGGGACAGCACAATGTCGCCAATGCAGCTGCAGCAGCAGCTATAAGCATGCAGCTTGGAGCCAGTCCGGAAGCAGTCAGGCAGGGACTGGAGTCAATGCAATCGGTGCCCGGACGTATGTGCCTGGCCAACGGCAGAAATAAATCGGTAATTATTGATGATTCCTACAATGCCAGTCCCAGTTCATTTCGGGCGGCAATAGATGTGCTGGCAGGTCAACTGGGAACAAAAATTGTTGCCATGGGTGATATGGGTGAGCTGGGGATCTCGGCAGAAGAAGCACATCGCGAAATAGGTACTTACGCGGCAGAAAAAGGCATCGAGTTTTTCTTCGCTGTCGGTCCACTATCAGGTTTTGCCGTAAAAGGTTTTGGCAAAGCAGGCCGGCACTTCACAGATATCGAAAAACTGGCAGAGCATTTGCTGCCATTACTGAAGCCGGAAATGACAATTCTGGTAAAGGGATCACGTAGCTCGGGCATGGACAGGCTGGTTCGTCACTTAACTCAGGAAGGAGATTAACCGCTCATGTTACTTTGGCTGACAAATTATCTGGCGCAGTTTTATTCGGGCTTTACTGTTTTTGAGTATCTGACATTCCGCGGCATTCTCGGGATACTCACAGCATTGCTTATTTCCCTGTTTATCGGGCCCTATGTCATTCGGCATCTGAATTACCGGCAGATTGGCCAGGTGGTTCGGGATAATGGTCCGCAAACTCATTTAAGCAAAGCCGGCACACCAACCATGGGCGGGGCACTGATATTAATCAGTATTATTATCAGCAGTCTGTTGTGGTCTGATCTTTACAGCCCTTATGTCTGGGTCGTGCTGTTTGTCACAACAGGATTTGGAATCATCGGATGGGTAGATGATTACCGGAAAATCTTTGAAAACAATCCCAAGGGTCTGTCGCCGGGCTGGAAATATTTCTGGCAGTCCGTGATCGGTTTTACTGCGGCATGCTATTTATACTGGATTGCACTGACACCGGCAGAAACCGAACTGATTGTGCCCTTCTTCAAGGATTTTGCCCTGGAGCTTGGCTTCTTTTATATCTTCATTGCCTATTTCTTCATCGTTGGCTTCAGCAATGCGGTCAATCTGACAGACGGACTGGATGGTCTGGCAATACTGCCAACCGTGATGGTTGCCAGTGCACTGGGCATTATTGCCTACCTGGTAGGTCATATTGAATTTTCGGCTTACCTGAATATTCCCTACATCGCTGGAACCGGCGAACTGGTCGTGTTTTGCGGAGCCATTGCTGGCGCCGGTCTGGGTTTTCTCTGGTTTAACACCTATCCCGCCCAGATCTTCATGGGGGATGTTGGTGCGCTGGCGTTGGGTGCTGCACTGGGCGTGGTTGCAGTGATTGCCCGGCATGAAATTGTGCTGATTATCATGGGCGGAATTTTTGTGATGGAAACCCTGTCGGTCATCATACAGGTCGCTTCTTTCAAGTTAACCGGCAGGCGGGTATTTCGTATGGCGCCGCTGCACCATCATTTTGAATTAAAGGGATGGCCGGAGCCCAGGGTCATTGTGCGGTTCTGGATTATCACCATTATTCTGGTCCTGTTTGGACTCGGCACCCTGAAACTCAGGTAACTGACTATGCATTCTGTTGCAGAAAAAAATGCGCAAAAAGTGATTGTCGGTCTGGGACAGACCGGGCTTTCCTATGCGCGTTATCTGCATAAACGTAAGCTGCCTTTTAAAGTAGTGGACAGTCGTACCCAGCCTCCGGGCCTGGAGGCTTTACAGAAACAGTTCCCGCAGGTCAGTGTCGAACTCGGAGAGTTCCAGGAAAATACCTTGATGCATGCAGAAGAACTTCTGCTAAGCCCGGGTGTTGATATGCGCGAACCGGCATTGGCAAAAGCCATCGGTGCCGCGGTTCCGGTCACCGGAGATATCAATATTTTTGCTCACCAGATTGAAGCACCAATTATTGCCGTGACCGGGTCCAATGCCAAAAGTACGGTTGTCAGTTTGCTGGGAGCCATGGCGAAAAATGCAGGGCTTGATGTGGCAGTTGCCGGCAATATTGGCAAGCCGGTACTTGATCTGCTGGATGAAAAAACGCATCAGTTGTATGTACTGGAAATTTCCAGTTTTCAGCTGGAAACAACCACCGGCCTGGGAGCGGAAGTAGCCTGTGTACTGAATATCAGCGCTGACCATATGGATCGTTATGCTTCCATGCAGGATTACCATGAAGCCAAGCACCGGATTTTTCAGAATTGCCGGCAGGCAGTAGTGAATCGTAATGATCCCCTGACGGTGCCCTTGTTGCCAAATAATGTCAGGCAATGGCGTTACGGGCTTGATCAGGGTGACATCAATGAATTTGGCCTGCTTGAAGATAATGGCAAAACCTGTATTGCCTTCAGTAAGAAATCCTTGATGCCGGTCGAAGAGCTTGCCCTTCAGGGTCGTCATAACCTGTTGAATGCACTGGCCAGCCTGGCACTTGGTCATGCTGCCGGTCTGGATATGCAGGCCATGCTGCAAACCCTGCGTGAATTTCGAGGTCTGCCGCATCGCTGCCAGTACATCACTGAAATCAAGGGTGTGCAGTATTACAACGATTCCAAAGGGACCAACGTGGGAGCCAGTATTGCGGCAATCCAGGGCCTGGGTGGCAGGAACAATGTCGTGCTGCTGGCTGGTGGAGAGGGTAAGGGAGCCGATTTCAGTGAATTGCAGGGTGCACTGGGTGAGCATGGCAAGTTACTTATAGCATTTGGGAAAGATGCAGATCAGATCCAGCTGACTCTGGCCGAAACACTGCCGGTAATTGTAGTGAATTCTTTGCAGGACGCTGTGGTATTAGCCTCGGAAACTGCGCAGGCAGGTGACATTGTCTTGCTTTCTCCAGCCTGTGCCAGCTTTGACATGTTCAAAAACTTTGAACATCGCGGGGAAGTCTTTATCGAGGCGGTGGAGGCATTGCATTAAATGACAGTGCTGACCCAACAGGCAATGTGGCGTGACCGGCAGAATATTTATTTTGGTGACCGGGGGCTTATTGTCTGCACTTTGCTGCTGCTTGGTTTTGGCCTGGTGATGATGACATCCGCATCCATTGAAATTGCCAGCAGCGATTTTGGAGACCCGTTTTATTATCTGAAGAAGCAGATTGTGTTTACCTGTATGGGTGGCCTGGCAGGTCTGGTAGTGTTCTGCATTCCCATGCGCCTGTATCGGGAGTGGAGCATGCCACTGATGTTCGTGGCCATTGGACTGTTGATACTGGTTTTGATTCCCGGAGTTGGCCGTGAAGTAAATGGCAGCATCCGCTGGCTGGATCTCGGTTTCATGACGTTGCAGGCATCGGAGCCGGCAAAACTCTTCGTTGTCATTTTCATCGCTGCCTATCTGAGTCGGAACCACGAATTTGTTACCGGATCCTGGAAAGGATTTGCCATGCCCTTACTGTTTATTGCACTGCCGGTGGTGCTCTTGTTAAGAGAACCGGACTTTGGAGCTGTAGTGGTTTTGATGCTGGCAGTATTCGGCATGATGTTTCTGGCCGGAGTTAAACTGTATCAGTTTGTTCTGTTAATCGCCGGTGCCGGTGCCGCGGCAGCTGCGCTGATTTTTTCATCGTCCTACCGGATTGCCCGTGTGCAGTCGTTTATTACGGCTCTGTCAGATCCATTCCATGAAGATGTGGTTTTTGGTTCCGGTTACCAGCTGGCTCAGGCACTGATTGCCTTTGGTCGTGGAGAGTGGCTGGGTGTTGGTCTCGGCAACAGTATCCAGAAACTTTATTTTCTGCCGGAAGCACACACTGATTTTGTGCTGGCAATCATTGCCGAGGAACTGGGTGTAATCTTTGTGTTTATACTGCTTGCCCTGTTCATGGTTTTTGTCTGGCGGGCAATGATGATCGCCAGACACAATGAACAGAAAGGTGATTTCTTTCCTGCCTATCTTGCCTATGGCATTGCCCTGATTTTTGTCGGCCAGATTGTTATTAACATCGGCGTCAATATCGGGCTCTTACCGACCAAGGGTTTAACACTGCCATTTCTCAGTGCCGGTGGTTCAAGTCTGATCACCTGCATGGTGATGGTCGCGCTCTTGTTACGGATAGATTATGAAAACCATGCCAGGGAAAACAATCTGAAACGGGTGATTAAACGATGAGTGCCGTGGCAGATAAAAAAGTACTTATCATGGCAGGCGGCACCGGAGGGCATATTTTTCCGGCTCTGAGTATTGCTCGCCATCTGCAGTCACTTGGTGTTGATGTGGAATGGCTGGGCACGCGTAAAGGGATGGAATCGCGAATAATCCCGGAAACAGATATCCCCATACATTACATCTCCGTGTCCGGATTACGGGGCAAAAGCAGACTGACAATCCTGTTTTCACCTTTTGTGGTCTTGCTGGCCATTATCCAGTCCCTGATAAAACTGCTGGCCGTGAAACCGTCCTGTGTTCTCGGTATGGGAGGCTTTGTGACCGGACCGGGAGGGGTGGCCGCCTGGTTGTTACGCAAACCATTACTGATTCATGAGCAGAATGCCATTGCCGGTTTGAGTAATCAGATGCTTAGTCCCCTGGCATCTACTGTCATGGAGGGCTTTGCCGGAGCATTCCGGCGCAAACAGGAATTAAGTCGCAACAGGTTTATGAAATCGCTGATCAAAACAGAAAAAGCTATTGATGTTGGCAATCCGCTGCGCCGGGAAGTGCTGGAATGTGAGACACCGGAACAGCGTTTTGCCGGACATGAACAGGAAGGCCCGATTCGCATCCTGGTTATTGGCGGCAGTCTGGGGGCTGCAGCGATCAACCGTGTTATTGTGGAATTCCTGCAATCTTTTTCCGGCGCTGCCGAGATCGAGCTGTGGCATCAGTGTGGCAAAAACAACATTGTTGAATGTGAAAAATATTATGCTGAACTTGGAATCAGGCGGAGTGAAAAAATTCGGCTGGTTCCCTTTATAGATGATATGGCAGCCGCTTATAGCTGGGCAGATATCGTTGTATGCCGTGCCGGAGCTTCAACAGTTTCGGAAATTGCCGCGGTCGGTTTGCCGGCAGTGTTCATACCCTTTCCCTATGCGGTAGATGATCACCAGACAGAAAACGCCATGATTCTTCATAAGCTGGGTGCTGCATGGATCATTCAGCAGCATGAATTAAAACCACAAATGCTGGAGAACATTATCAGTCGCTTTCAGGAAGATCGTTCGCTGATTTTGCAAACAGCCCTGCTGGCCAGGCAGGCTGCCCGGCCTGAGGCGACAGAAACCGCTGCGAAACTTTGTATTGAGGCTTGTTATGCCTGATCTTCGCGTTAAAAAGTTACAAAGCAAAGTGCCCGAGATGCGGCGTATACGCAATATTCATTTTATTGGTATTGGTGGTGCGGGCATGAGCGGTATCGCAGAAGTTCTGCTGAATCAGGGCTACCAGATTAGTGGTTCTGATATAGCGAAAAGTAAAACTACAGCACGTCTGGAGAAGCTCGGCGCAAGAATTTATATCGGTCACAAAGCCAAACAGGTTGAAATGTCTGATGTAGTCGTAATTTCCAGCGCAGTCAATGAAAACAACAGTGAAGTCAAAGCAGCGATAAAACGGCGGATTCCGATTATTCGTCGTGCAGAAATGCTGGCTGAACTGATGCGTTACCGGCATGCAGTGGTCATTGCCGGGACGCACGGCAAGACCACGACTACCAGCATGGTGGCCGCGGTTTTTGCACAGGGGCGTCTGGACCCGACCTTTGTGATTGGTGGTTTGTTAAACAGTGCCGGAACCAATGCCAAACTGGGTACCAGCAGATTCATGGTTGCCGAGGCTGATGAGAGTGATGCCTCTTTTTTACATCTACAGCCAATGGTCGCAGTGATTACCAATATTGATGATGACCACATGCAGACTTACGAAAGTGATTTTGAAAAGCTCAAACAGACTTTTGTGGAATTCCTGCATAACCTGCCTTTTTACGGACTTGCGGTTCTGTGTATTGACGATCCGGTAGTACAGGAGTTGATGCCTAAAGTTTCAAGGCCAATACTTACCTATGGCTTTTCCGAGCTGGCAGATTTTCGCATCAGTGATATTTCACAAAATAATCAGCACACGAGTTTTACTGTGAAGCGGCCGGATAAAAGTGAAATATCCGTAACCCTGAATATGCCGGGCGAACACAATGTGCTCAATGCAACGGCAGCAATAGTTGTTGCCAGTGACCAGGGTCTGGCAGACAAGGACATCATCAAGGGTCTGGAAAGGTTTGAAGGCGTAGGTAGGCGTTTTGAAATGCATGGTGAGATAAGTTTCAGTCGGGGTTCGGCGATGCTGGTTGATGATTATGGTCACCATCCGACAGAAGTGGCCGCCAACATCAAGGCAATTCGAGCAGGCTGGCCGGACAAGCGACTGGTGATGATTTACCAGCCGCACCGTTACAGCCGAACCCAGGATTTATACGAAGATTTTGTGGCGGTTTTATCTGAAGTTGATCTGCTTTTGCTGCTCGATGTGTATTCAGCCGGTGAAAAAGTTATCAGGGGAGCAGACAGTAAAAGCTTATGTCGCAGTATTCGACAACGTGGGCAACTGGATCCTGTGTTTGTTAAGGCTCATGAGGATATTCCAGCCCTGCTTGAAGAATTACTGGAAGACGGCGACCTGCTTCTGACGCAGGGCGCAGGCAATGTTGGATTGTTGTCAGCCCGACTGGCGCAGGAAGGACTGCAGGGCGACTGGAGTAATGGGGTAAAGAATTAATGAGTGAAACTTTTGGCAGAGTGGCAGTGTTGATGGGAGGGCAATCTGCAGAAAGGGAAATATCCCTGTTAAGCGGAAAGGCTGTTCTTGATGCTCTGCTCGCCAATGATATAGATGCTGTTGGTATAGATACCGGCAATGATTTTTTTAGCGCCATTAACAAGGAAAAATTTGATCGGGCCTTCATTATGCTGCACGGAAGTTTTGGAGAAGATGGCAGAGTCCAGGCAGCGCTGGACCTGATGGGTATTCCCTACACGGGAAGTGGACATATGGCCAGTGCGCTGGCAATGGACAAGGTTCGCAGCAAACTGATCTGGATGGCCCAGGGTTTGCCAACACCGGAGTTTGAAATTTTATATGACTCCAGCGACTGGCAGGCAGTGCTCGACAGACTGGGGCCGTGTTTTGTCAAGCCGGTCAGGGACGGGTCCAGCCTGGGGATCAGCAAAGCTGAGACAGCAGATGAGTTAAAACAGGCTTACGAACTAGCCAGTAAATATGATGCAGCTGTCATGGCTGAAAGCCTGATAGATGGCCCTGAATATTCTGTTCCTATCGTTGGTAACCAGGTGTTGCCGGCGATTGAATTACGAACCAAAAATGCCTTTTATGATTATGAAGCGAAATACATATCTGACCAGACGGAATATCTTTGCCCCTGCGATCTGGAGGAGGAAGCGGATCAGGAACTGCGTGGTATCTCCGGCGAGGCCTATCAGTTAATCGGCTGTGAAGGCTGGGGCAGAGTGGATCTGATGCGTGACAAAAAAGGCAAGTTCTGGTTGCTGGAGCTCAATACCATACCGGGCATGACAAGTCACAGTCTTGTACCCATGTCGGCTAAAGTAATTGGTATGGATTTCAAGCAACTGGTACTGGAAATACTTCTGAACAGCATGCAGGAGGAAGGTAGATCAGAGTCATGAGTTTATTTCTGAAAAATAAACGTGGTCGTGGAGCAAGCATGCGTAGAAAACGTGAGCCCAATGCATTACAGCAGCGTTTACCACAATTCAGAAAAGCACTGGTCAGTGTGTTGCTCCTGCTGGTGATCGTACTGGCGGGATTGAATTCACGTACTCTGATTGAGGATATCGCCGAGCAGCGAATTGAGTATGTGGTGATTGAAGGAGAGTTAAACAGAGTGACGGAAAGCGATGTACAGGCAGCCGTTTTTGAATTCATTAATCGAAGCATGGTCGCCATTGACCTGATTCAGATCAAGGCAGCACTGGAAAGCAATGCCTGGATAAATTCTGCTCGCTTACGTCGCAAGTGGCCGAATACATTAATCGTCAATGTAACAGAAGAAGTGCCAATTGCCCGCTGGGGAGATAACCGCTTACTGAATCAGGAAGGGCGGATTTTTTCTCCGCCGTCTGAGCAGCAACTGTTGAACCTGGCAAAACTGTCCGGACCGGAAGGTAGTGAAGCACGAGTAATGGATCAGTATCAGGTATTTAACCAGATGCTCTATCCGAAGAATTTACGCATAGCCAGTCTGAGTCTGAATTCCCGGGGAGCCTGGAGTATGCAACTGAGTAATGAAGTCACTATAACAGTTGGCAGTATTAATCCGGTTGCCAGAATTCGTCGTTTTGTCAGGGTCTATGACGAACTGTTTGGATCACAGATTGCCGGGATTGAAGGATTTGATCTGCGCTATGAAGACGGAATAGCGGTGAGGCCCAAAGCTCAGGCTGATACAAGCCTGATCTCAATGAACTCAACTGAACAATGATATCAAGATTCTGGTCGTTAACAGGGTGGACTGAACACAATGAGTAATTTAACAGAAGGGAACATGATAGTCGGTCTGGATATCGGTACATCCAAAGTTGTGGCGATCGTCGGTGAAGTCGACTCAGATGGCGTCCTTAATATCGTCGGCATTGGTCGGCACAAATCTCGCGGTCTTAAAAAAGGAACGGTGGTAAATATTGAGTCTACAGTTCAGTCAATTCAGCGAGCAGTGGAAGAAGCAGAGCTGATGGCCGGTTGCCAGATTCATTCAGTCTATGCCGGAATAGCCGGTAAACATATCCGGAGCATGAACTCACACGGGATTGTAGCCATCAGGGACAAGGAAGTTTATCCCGCGGATATTGAAAGGGTAATTGATGCAGCACAGGCAGTTGCGATACCTGCTGATCAGAAAGTTCTGCACATACTGCCGCAGGAATACATCATCGATTCCCAGGAAGGGGTCAAGGAGCCACTTGGAATGTCAGGTGTGCGTCTGGAAGCGAAAGTTCACCTGGTTACCTGTGCCACCAACGCCGCACAAAATATTGAAAAATGTATTCGTCGCTGCGGTCTGGAAACGGATGAAATTATTCTCGAACAGCTGGCTTCCAGCTATTCCGTGCTGACTGAAGATGAAAAGGAGCTGGGAGTCTGCCTGATCGATATCGGTGGCGGGACAACTGATATTGCCATCTTTACGGAAGGCGCCATTCGTCATACCGGTGTGATTCCAATTGCCGGAGACCAGGTTACCAATGACATCGCGATGGCACTGCGTACGCCAACGGAAAATGCGGAAGAGCTGAAAATCAAATATGCCTGCGCATTGTCACAACTGGCAAGCCCGGATGAAATGATCAAAGTGCCAAGTGTTGGCGACCGGCCCTCACGTGATCTTTCACGGCGAGCATTGGCTGATGTGGTTGAACCTCGCTATGACGAACTGTTTCATTTGATTCAGGCAGAGCTGCGCCACAGCGGTTTTGAAGACATGCTGGCAGCCGGGTTGGTGTTTACAGGAGGCACCAGCAAGATGGAAGGGGTTACTGAACTGGCAGAGGAAATTTTCCATATGCCGGTACGTGTTGGTATGCCCTATGAGGTTAATGGCCTGGTCGATATTGTACGTAATCCAACCTATTCAACTGGTGTGGGACTTTTACTATACGGACTCAAGCAGCACCAGGAAAAACAGGGACAACGTGCAAGCGGTTTGTCCGGGATAAATTTAATCGACAGAGTTAAAAGATTTTTCAGCAATGAAGACTGAAATGATGATGAGTTTTGATTTTCAATTTTTAAATTTACGGTAGAAGCCAGAGGGGTGATGTTATGTTTGAGATCATTGATAATATTGCGCAAAACGCAGTAATAAAGGTGATTGGTGTCGGTGGAGGCGGTGGAAACGCCGTCCAGCATATGCTTAGTAACTGTATTGATGGTGTGGAATTTATTTGCGCCAATACGGATGCACAGGCATTGGAAAAAATCGATGCCAAGATGAATCTTCAACTTGGTAATAATGTTACCAAGGGCCTGGGCGCCGGAGCTAATCCGGAAATAGGCCGACAGGCAGCAATGGAAGATAAAGACCGTATCCGGGAAATTATTTCCGGTGCAGATATGGTATTTATCACTGCCGGGATGGGTGGCGGAACCGGAACCGGAGCTGCTCCCGTGGTGGCTGAGATTGCCCGCGAAATGGGGATTCTAACGGTCGCAGTAGTGACCAAACCATTTCCGTTTGAAGGCCGTAAACGCATGGCAATCGCAGAAAAAGGCATCAAGGAACTGGAAGAGCATGTTGATTCTTTGATAACCATTCCAAATGAAAAACTGATGGATGTGCTGGGTAAAGGTTCAACTTTGCTGGATGCATTCAAGTCGGCCAATGATGTATTGCTTGGTGCAGTAAAAGGTATTGCTGATCTGATTACCAGACCTGGAATGATCAATGTTGACTTCGCGGATGTCAGCACAGTGATGTCGGAAATGGGAATGGCCATGATGGGCAGCGGAATTGCCAGTGGTGAGGGCAGGGCTGTTGAAGCAGCAGAGGCTGCAATAAGAAGCCCTCTGCTTGAAGATATAAATCTTCAAGGTGCCAGGGGTATTCTTATTAATATTACTGCCAGTGAAAGCCTCACACTTGGTGAATTTTCCGAAGTTGGGGATACAATTTCCGAGTTTGCATCAGAACAGGCTATTGTCGTTGTCGGTACAGTAATCGATTCAAATATGGGCGATGACATCTGTGTGACAGTTGTGGCAACTGGTCTTGGCGCTCAGGGTATAGAGCGACCAACAAAAGTTGTCGATAACACCAAAAACTCAGGAAAGTCGGCAGTGGATTTTAATTCACTGGACAGGCCGGCAATTTTACGTAAATCCCATGCCGCTGCTGCCGAGGAAGTGAAGCAGCAAGAGAAGCCTGTGATGGCAAAGGCAGCCGGAGCTGAAAAAGACATGGATTATCTGGATATTCCGGCATTTTTACGTAAACAGGCAGATTAGGGCCTGTTTACACTATTTGAATCATCCCTGCCGGAGTCAATTTTTTGTCCGGCAAGGCTCGAAGGAGCATTGTGTATCGACCATACACGAGTGACTGAGAACGCCGCCGGGCGGAAAATTGGCCCGGCCCTGTGGGTTGCGGCTGAAAAAGCGCCACTCCGCGTTGCTCGTCGGTCATTTGTGGTCGACAAACTTCCCTCCTCGCGCCTTGATTGGCGCTTTTTCAGCCACAACATGGACGATTCAAATAGCGTAAACAGGCCTTAAGGAACTTCTGGTGTACTTATGGTCTTACATTAAGTGTAAGCATTGTTTGCCATTTCCAGGATATCCAGGATATATGCTTGGGATACCCAGGTGAGTTTGCTAAAATTAGCCTTTTATGGTGCCCGGCCAGTCAATACAGGAATGTTTGAATAAATGATAAAACAGAGAACCCTGAAAAATGTTATTCGAGCTACTGGCGTTGGATTACATACAGGGGAAAAAGTTTATCTGACTTTAAAACCGGCACCGGCTGATACCGGCATTATCTTTACCCGGGTTGATCTTGATCCGGCTGTCGAGATTCCTGCTCTGGCAGAGAATGTTGGTGACACAACCCTCTCCTCAACCCTGATGAAAGACGATGTCAGAATTTCTACCGTCGAGCATCTGATGTCGGCCATGTCAGGTTTGGGAATTGATAACGCTTATGTGGATGTCAGTGCCCCTGAAGTTCCCATCATGGATGGCAGTTCCGGGCCCTTTGTATTTCTCATTCAGTCTGCCGGGATTGAAGAACAGGATGTTCCAAAGAAATACATACGTATCATCAAGGAACTGAGTGTTGAACAGGAAGATAAAAAAGTTACCCTGAAGCCATTCAATGGCTTCAAGGTCAGCTATACACTCCTCTACGATCATCCTGTCCATCGCAAACATACCAAGCATGCCTGTATTGATTTCTCCAGCACTTCTTTTGTCAAGGAAGTCAGTCGTGCCAGGACTTTTGGCTTCATGCATGAATTCGAAGCCCTGCGTAACCGTAACCTGGCGCTGGGAGCCAGCATGGATAATGCTGTTGCTGTCGGTGATTATCGCGTTCTTAATGAAGACGGGCTGCGCTATGAAGATGAGTTCGTCAAACACAAGATTCTGGATTCCATCGGTGACCTGTATCTGCTGGGCAAGAGCCTGATCGGTGAGTTTTCTGGCTACAAGTCCGGTCACGCCCTGAATAATGCCCTGTTACGCAAATTACAGGTCAGTGAGGATTGCTGGGAAATTGTGACATTCGACACGGAAGAAGAAGCTCCAATCTCCTACCTTAGGCCTCAGTTTTCATAACTGCAGGCTCCCATTAGAGCTACTCGGCGGATTTTTTCCGGAAGGTCGATATCCGGGACGGCTTGAGGCTATAATGGACATGCCGCTGAAATAGTGATTAACTCCAGCTTTGCTGAATCGAAGGCCTTAAACTTGCTACATATCCGATGAAAATTATCATTGTTGACCAAAAGCACGGTGATACCAAATCTCTGGTCCTGAAGGGCTGGATGCGTGTGCTCTTCACCTTTTGCTTCCTGGGTATCCCTGTTGCACTCGGCTATTACGGTTATCAGCTTGCAGCAGGCAAAAATGCTGATATCTATAGTGATGAAGCAGCTCTGGCCTGGGCGGAGAAGCTGCAGGAGCAGGAGCAGGAAGTAAAACGCATCCGTGAGGATACCCTGGCCCAGCTACAGGCCCTGACCCTGCGTCTGGCCAACCTGCAGGCCCGACTTCTGCGACTGGATGCTCTCGGCGAGCGCCTGACCGCGATCAGTGAACTGGAAGATAATGGTGAATTCGATTTCAGTCAGGAACCGGCCATGGGAGGCCCGGAACTGGGGCTGGGACAAGGCAGGGGACTGGAAGGCTTTGATATAATTACCGAAATTGATCTGTTGAGTCAGCAGATTGATGACCGTCAGCAACAACTGGAGATACTGGATACAGTTCTGTCTGATCGCCAGATACAGATCGACAGTCTGCCAAGTGGCCGCCCGGTCAGTAGCGGCTGGATTTCCTCCAATTTTGGCCGACGCATCGACCCCTTTTCCGGGGAACTGGCCATGCATGGCGGCATTGATTTCGCAACCGGTTCCACTGGCGTTGAGGTAATTTCAGTTGCCTCCGGCGTTGTGACCTTCGCCGGTGAGCGCTACGGTTATGGTCAACTGGTACAGGTAAATCATGGCAACGGTTATGAATCCCTGTATGCCCATAATCAGGATATCCTGGTCAATTCCGGCGATATCATTAAAAAAGGCCAGGTAGTCGCATTGTCTGGCAATTCAGGCCGTTCAACAGGCCCGCACGTTCATTTCGAGATTCATAAGAATGGCCGGGTCATTGATCCCGCCTCTTATATTCATCGCACCAATCCCTGATTATTCCCGCCTCTGTCAAACGGACTAAAATAAGTACCGTTTGCCGACCTGTGTTGTAAGCTTTCATGGTCCTCAAGGACCGACGTATGTATCAGTAAAGTAAGTGGAAAATAAGTCATTATGCTGGCAAAAATTTTTGGAAGTAAAAACCAACGTGAAATCAAACGACTGAGTAAAGTCGTGACACAAATAAATGCGCTGGAAGAGAGAATGCAGGCCCTTGCTGATGCTGAGTTGCAGGCAAAAACTGTGGAATTCAAGCAGCGTATCAGTGATGGAGAAAGTCTGGACCAGTTACTGCCGGAAGCCTTTGCTGTGGTCCGTGAGGCCAGTGTCAGAACCCTGCAGATGCGTCACTTTGATGTGCAGTTGATTGGCGGCATGGTCCTGCATCAGTCGAAAATTGCAGAAATGCGTACCGGTGAAGGTAAAACCCTGGTGGCTACGCTGCCGGCATATCTTAATGCCCTGACCGGCCGCGGGGTGCATCTGATCACTGTAAATGAATACCTGGCATCGCGTGATGCCGCCTGGATGGGCCCTTTGTATGAGTTTCTGGGGATGAGTGTCGGCGTCGTGGTGCCAGGTCAGGATGGCGAAAGCAAACGGGCAGCCTATAAGGCAGACATTACCTACGGCACCAATAATGAATTTGGTTTTGATTACCTGCGGGACAACATGGCATTTCGGCTGGAAGACCGTTTTCAGCGGGAACTGTATTTCGCCATTGTCGATGAGGTTGACTCGATCCTCATCGATGAAGCCCGTACTCCCCTGATTATCTCCGGTGCTGTCAAGGACAGCGGCAAACGCTATCAGGCAATCAATGCCCTGATACCAAGCCTGCAAAAAGGTGAAAAAGGCGAAGAAAAGTCCCAGATTCAACGCCGTGTTGAGGGAGAGGATGAAATCGATGGTGATTTTATCGTCGATGAGAAAGCCCGGCAGGTTGAACTGACTGATTCGGGTCATGAAAAAATTGAAAAACTGCTGCTCAGCCGTGGCCTGCTTGAAGAAGGTGAAGATCTTTATGCAGCTACCAATCTGACTTTACTGCACCAGGTACAATCCGCTTTGCGCGCGCATTACCTGTTTCATCGTGAAGTTGAGTACATCGTTCAGGAAAACCAGATTGTACTGGTTGATGAGCATACCGGCAGAACCATGCCAGGCCGGCGTCTGTCGGAAGGCTTGCACCAGGCTATCGAAGCCAAAGAGGGGGTGCCGATTCAGAATGAGAGCCAGACCCTGGCGTCGACCACTTTCCAGAACTATTTCCGGCTATATGAAAAACTGTCCGGTATGACCGGTACGGCTGATACCGAAGCCTTTGAGTTTCATCAGATCTATGGCCTCGATGTTGTCGTTATTCCTACCAACATGCCGATGATACGTGAGGATGCCAATGACCTGATTTTCCTTAGTATGGAAGAAAAGTTCGAAGCGATTGTTGAGGATATCAAAACTTTCCGGGAAAAAGGGGCGCCAATTCTGGTTGGTACAGCGAGTATTGATACCTCTGAAATACTTTCCAAATTTCTGAAAAAGGAAAAAATTGAACATGCCGTTCTGAATGCAAAATATCACGCTCAGGAAGCTGAAATTATTGCCCAGGCAGGACGTCCGGGTATCGTGACCATTGCCACCAATATGGCCGGTCGTGGTACGGATATTGTCCTTGGCGGTAACTGGGAAGCAGAAATAAATGCCCTGGAAAATCCCAGCGAGGAACAAATCCGCAAGATCAGGGAAGAATGGAAACAAAGACATCAGCAGGTAATTGATGCCGGTGGCCTGCATATTATCGGTACCGAACGCCATGAATCCCGGCGTATTGACAACCAGCTGCGCGGCCGGGCCGGCCGTCAGGGAGACCCGGGCTTCTCAAGATTTTACCTGTCCCTGGATGACAACCTGATGCGTATTTTCGCTTCCGAGCGGGTGACCAATATCATGCGCAAACTGGGAATGGAGCACGGCGAAGCAATTGAACACCGTATGGTTACCAATTCCATCGAAAAAGCCCAGCGCAAAGTTGAAGGACGTAACTTTGATATTCGCAAGCAGCTGCTGGAATACGATGATGTGGCTAATGACCAGCGACAGATTATTTACCAGCGCCGCAACGAATTAATGGAAGAAGAGGACATTTCCGAAGTTATTGATGATATGCGTGAAACCGCAGTCAATGATGTTATCAACAGTTATATCCCGCCACAAAGTGTTGAGGAGCAATGGGATATATCCGGACTCGAAAAAGCGCTACAGGTGGAATTCAATGAAAGCCTGCCAGTTCAGCAGTGGCTGGATGAAGATAAAAACCTGTATGAAGAATCCCTGCGAGAGAGGATTACAGAAAAGATTTCTGAATCCTATGACGCCAAACGTGAGGAAGTCGGTCCAAACATGAAGGTGTTTGAAAAACAGATTACGCTTAATATCCTCGATACCCTGTGGAAGGAGCATCTGTCACAGATGGACAGTCTGCGCCAGGGGATTGGTTTGCGCGGTTATGCAGGCAAAAACCCCAAGCAGGAATACAAGCGTGAAGCCTTTGCCATTTTCGAACAACTGCTGAATAACATTCAGTATGAAGTGATCAAATTCCTTAGCCATGTAAAAATTCAGCAAAAAGATGAACTGGATGCGATTGAGAAGCAGCGTCGGGAAGAACAGAGCAAAGAGCAGACGACACTGACACATCAATCGGCCAATCTGATGGATGACTCTGCCCGACAACAGCCGCCGGCACAAAATCCACAGCCAGAGCAACAACAGACACCGTTCGTACGGGAAGGTCAGAAAGTAGGGCGAAACGAACCTTGCCCCTGTGGGAGTGGGAAAAAATATAAACAATGCCACGGAAAACTGGGTTAAGAGCTACTGTGCTTGCTGTTTCGAGATTGAAACCTTTATGTTTGAACAGAGCGGTTGTTTTTATTCGGGACTGTAGGAGCGGCTTTAGCCGCGAAGAATACGCAGAATAACTTATTCGGGACTAAAGTCCCTCCTACAGGCATACCGATTATTTGTAAGAGCGGCCTTAGCCACTAACTGGACCAGGTTTACTCCAAACTGAGGCACCGACTTTCCCTGCATGATTTTGTATTTTTAGTGCTCGTTTATGTAGGAATATATTTATGGCAAAGCAGAATATCTATCCAATAGACGGTATCAGAATGTCGGCGGTGTCGGCGGGAATCAAGAAGCCCGGTAAGGTCGATGTGGTTCTGATTGAAATTTGTGCCGGGGCAAGTGTGGCTGGAGTCTATACGCAAAATGCTTTTTGTGCAGCGCCGGTGGTGATTGCCAGAAGGCATAATGAACAAAATATCGAACAACAGGGGCTGCGCTATTTCCTGATTAATACCGGCAATGCAAACGCCGGAACTGAAGAGTCAGGCATTGAAAACGCACTGAGTTGCTGTGCTGCACTGGGGCGGGACGCAGGTGTGGATACTACTTCAGTGTTGCCATTTTCCACCGGGGTGATTGGAGAACCTTTACCGGTTGAGAAAATAATCAAGGTATTACCCCAGGCGTTAAATAATCTGAGCGAAGCGTCCTGGTCTGAAGCCGCTCGGGGAATCATGACGACCGATACGGTTCCAAAAAGTTATTCAAGACAGATCAGCATCGCAGGCAGAAAAATCAGTATCAGCGGAATTTCCAAAGGTGCCGGGATGATAAAACCCAATATGGCCACCATGCTGGGTTTTATATTTACCGATTTACAGATTGATCGTAAATCCCTGCATGAGCTCAACCAGGCTGCAGCGAACCGCTCCTTTAATCGAATTACCGTGGATGGTGATACCTCGACCAATGATTGTTGTATGTTGACCGCAAGTGGCAAGTCTGGCCTGGTATATGGAGAACTGGATGAAACCGGGCAGGAAGCTTTCGGACAGGCATTGCAGGAAGTTTATGATGAACTGGCACAGGCAATTATCAGGGACGGCGAAGGGGCAAGTAAATTTGTTACGGTTGAAGTAAGTCAGGGGCAGGATGAAAATGAATGCCTGCAAATCGCATACACTATCGCCGAATCTCCCCTGGTTAAAACAGCACTGTTTGCATCAGACCCGAACTGGGGAAGAATTCTTGCGGCTGTAGGTCGGGCAGGAATTCACGAACTGGATGTCAGCAAGATAGCCATTTATCTGGATGATGTCTGTATCGTGCAAAACGGCGGACGTTCACCGACATATACTGAAGCCATGGGACAGGCTGTAATGGATAAAGCCGAATTTACCATTTCCATTCAACTGGGCCGAGGGCAGGCCAGCGCCTTCACCTGGACCTGTGACCTGTCTTACGATTACGTCAGAATCAACGCCGAATACCGTAGCTGATGACAAAAGCTGTTCACGTTGCCGTGGGTATAGTCTTTAACGATCAACAACAGGTACTGATCGCATTCCGCTCCAAAGACAAGCATCAGGGCGGTCTGTGGGAATTTCCCGGCGGTAAGGTCGAAGCGGATGAGAGTGTTGAACAGGCGTTAGAACGGGAGCTGGCAGAAGAGATAAATCTGCAGATATCTGCGCTCAGACCCCTGCTGAAGATTGATCACGATTATGGTGACAAGCAGGTCTGCCTGGATGTCTGGCAGGTGCTGGATTTCTCCGGAGATGCCCGGGGCATGGAAGGACAGGCTATAAACTGGGTGAGTCTGGAAGAACTGAATGATTACGAATTTCCGGCAGCCAACAGAGCCATCGTCGACTGTCTCAGGGAACAGTTCTGAGCAGGATTGCTCAGCGTTTAGTCCTGTGTTTCATCCCAGTCCGGAGGGTCTTCAAGCGGGATGGTATTTCTTTCATTGGCCCAGTCCCCGAAATCAATCATCTGACAGCGTTTTGAACAAAACGGCCGATACCGCTGCTCTTCTTTCCAGGGTACAGATTTACCACATTGGGGACAGGCAATTTCAGTAATTTTTTCGGGTGCTGAGTTGCTGGTATTTTTCATGTAGCTTTTCGACTTTAATGCGCAGGTCATCTATCGTGTCATTGTTCTCAATAATATCATCTGCGGCAGCCAGACGTAATTCACGTGGCAATTGTGTAGATAGAATTTTTTTCGCAGTTTCCCGGCTGCATTGATCGCGCTGCATGACGCGCTCTTCCTGTAATTTCTCTTCACAGTCCACGACCAGAATGCGATTCACGAATTGATAATCCCGACTTTCCAGCAACAGGGGGACCACTAGAACAGCATACTTGCCCTGACACTTTGTCAGCTCCTGCATGGCAGCTTGCTTGATCAGGGGATGCAGCAGGGCTTCCAGCCACCGACGTTTTTTCTCGTCAGCAAAAACCAGTTTCCGAAGATTCTTTCTGTTCAGTTCGCCGGATTTCTGCAGCACCTGCGTGCCAAAATATTCAGTAATCTTTACCAGGGCAGGCGTGCCAGGGGCAACCAGATCCCGGCTTAGCTGATCGGTATCAATGACCGCAACTCCGAGGCTGGCAAACAGCTCACTGACCAAGGTTTTGCCACTACCAATACCGCCGGTCAGGCCGATGATGAATGGTAGTGACTCGATTTTGCTCATTTTTACATCAACAGGGCATTGTAGATCTGGTTTACCTGTTCACCCCAGAGCATGGCAATAAACCCGGCACCGGCCAGATAGGGGCCAAAAGGAATAGGTACATTTTTATCGCGTCCCTGCACGATTATCAGGGTGATACCGACTGCTGCGCCAACCAGCGCGGATAAGAGAATAATCTGGGGCAAAGCCTGCCATCCGAGCCAGGCTCCAAGCGTTGCCAGCAGCTTAAAGTCTCCCTGGCCCATGCCTTCCTTCCCGGTCAATAGCTTGAATAACCAGTACACGCACCAGAGAACCATGTAACCACCAACGGCACCGAGGAATGCAGATTCCAGCGTTGTCAGCAGTCCAAAATAGTTTATCAGTAATCCCAGCCAGAGCAGGGGCAGGGTAATATCATCCGGCAACAACTGATGGTCGAAATCTATCATGCTCAGGCAGATCAGCGACCAGGTCAGCAACAAGGCAGCCAGACTTAACCAGCTAAAACCGAAACTCCATACCACCAGGACTGAAAGAATCCCGGTAAAGGCCTCGATAATCGGGTATCGGGCAGAAATTCTTGCGCCACAATGCTTACATTTGCCTCCCTGTATGAGAAAGCTGACAAGCGGGATATTTTCCAGGGCAGAAATATCGTGCTGGCAATGCGGACAGTGTGAGCCGGGTCTGGCAAGATTGAAGTCCGGATACTTCTCAATTCCCTGTTTGTCGTCCAGTTCCAGGAAATCATGACACTGTTCAGACCATTCACGCTGCATCATCAATGGCAGCCGGTAAATCACGACATTGAGAAAACTGCCGATGATCAGTCCCAGCGCCAGCGCAAACAGATACAGTGCTACCGGATAAGTAGCAAAGAATTCAGAAAAAGGCATGAACTGGTTTCGGCCTTATACAACAGAACCAATCTGGAAGATCGGCATGTACATGGCTATCATCAAACCACCGACCAGCACACCCAGCACAGCCATGATCAATGGTTCCATCATGGCAGTCAGTCCATCGACAGCATTGTCCACTTCGGCTTCATAGAAAGTAGCGCATTTGTCGAGCATGTCATCCAGCGCACCGGACTCTTCACCAATGGACACCATCTGAATGACCATGATCGGAAACCGGTCTGTGGACTTGATCGCCTGAGTCAACTGAATACCGGTGGTAACATCATCACGGATGCGCATACTGGCTTCCTTGTAGACCACGTTACCGGTGGCACCGGCAACGGAGTCCAGGGCATCAACCAGAGGGACACCTGCGGCAAATGTTGTGGAAAGCGTTCGGGTAAAGCGGGCCAGGGCTGAACTTTTGACGATGTCGCCAAAGATTGGTGCTTTAAGTGCCAATCGTTCCAGGCTATCGGCAAAAGCCTTGGAGCGCACTTTGGCTTCCTTGAAAATATATACACCGATACCCAGTCCGACCAGGATATAAAGCCACCAGGCAATGGCGAAATCAGAAATACGCATTACGTATTGGGTAAAAATGGGCAGCTCGGCACCAAAACTGGAGAAAGTTTCAGCAAATTGAGGAACAACCTTGATCAGCAAGATGGCAGTTACGATAAGGGCTACCGCCACAACTGTAATCGGATAGTTCATTGCCTTCTTGATTTTTGCCTTCAGCGCTTCGGACTTTTCTTTGTAGGTTGCCAGGCTTTCCAGCATGCTTTCCAGTGCACCTGACTGCTCACCTGCTTCAACCAGGTTACAGAACAGGTCATCAAACTGGCGGGGATGTTTTCTCAGGGCATCGGCAAAATTATTTCCGGATGCCACCTCGTCACGAATGGCGAACACCACTTCACGCATGGAGGCATTTTCCAGGCCGCCACCGACGATTTCGAAGGACTGTACCAGCGGAATACCGGCTTTCATCATGGTTGCGAGCTGCCTGGTAAAGATGGCCACGTCCATGGGCTTGATCTTGGGCTTCGATGCGGTAAACAGATCTCTGCCCTTTTTCTTGACCTTGGTCGGATTGATGCCCTGCTTGCGCAACTGGGCCTTGACCAGCGCAATACTGCCACCCGGAATTTCACCTTTGGTGACCCGACCCTTGGAATCTTTGCCCTGCCAGACGTAGGTTGCCTGTTTTACATTTGCAGCTGCCTGATTAGCCATAGTGCTTACCTGGTTTTACCTGTATATAGCTGATACCCGTGTATCAGCTTAAGTTATCCGATTTGCTTCGGCAAGACTCGTCAGACCGTTCGCAACCTTGACCAGCGCAGAACGGCGCAGATCGTTAAAACCCTGTTGCCGTGCCATATCAGCGATCTGAATGGTATTGCCGCTTTCCATTATAATACGGGAAATACTATCAGTGATGGGAAGTACTTCATAGATACCGACCCTGCCTTTGTAACCCTCATTACACTTTTCACAACCGACTGCGCCGTAGATTTCCAGATTTTCCAGCTGGGCTTCTGAAAAGCCTTCCTGAAGGAGGATTTTCGGCGGCAGTTTAATTGGTTTCTTACAGTACTGGCACAGTCGTCTTGCCAGGCGCTGGGCGATGATCAGGGTTACGGATGTGCCCAGGTTGTATGGTGGAATACCCATATTCATCAGTCGGCTCAGGGTTTCCGGAGCGCTGTTGGTATGCAGGGTTGAAAGTACCAGATGTCCGGTCTGAGCGGCCTTGATAGCAATTTCGGCGGTTTCCAGATCCCTGATTTCGCCGACCATGACGACATCGGGATCCTGACGCAGAAAGGCACGCAGGGCAGAGGCGAAATTCAGACCAACCCTGGAGTTAATGGCGACCTGGTTGATGCCTTCCAGATTGATTTCGACCGGATCTTCGGCGGTTGATATATTCCTTTCATGGGTATTGAGGATATTCAGGCCGGTATACAGGGACACAGTTTTCCCGCTGCCGGTGGGTCCGGTAACCAGAATCAGCCCCTGGTGCTGATGCAGGGCGCTCAGGAAATGCTGCTTCTGGTCCTCTTCGAAACCCAGCGCATCAATGCCCAGCATGGCACTGCCGGGGTCCAGTATTCGCAGCACAATCTTTTCACCCCAGAGCGTTGGCAGGGTGTTGACCCGAAAATCAATGGCCTTGGTGCGTGAAAGCTTCATCTTGATACGTCCGTCCTGTGGCAGACGGCGTTCAGAGATATCAAGCTGGGCCATGATTTTGACTCGAGAACAGATACGGTTGGCAATATTGATCGGCGGGCGGGCAATTTCCTTGAGGATGCCGTCGAGACGATAACGAACCCGGTAGACTTTTTCATAAGGTTCTATATGGATATCGGAAACGCCGAGTTTGATGGCATCCAGCAATACCTTGTTGACGAATTTGACGATAGGCGTGTCATCAACGCCTTCTTCAGGGTCTTCATCCTCACTGTCCTCAATAACCTCAATATCAATATCTTCCAGATCGACATTATCCAGGCCATCATAATTTGAGCTTTCTTCAACATTGGATTCCAGCAGTTCACTGATCAGCTCCTGTAATTTGTCATCTTCCACGATTACCAGATCGATGCTGCTGCCAAGATTGAACTTCACTTCATTGATGGCGTTCTCATCAGAAGGGTCGGATACAGCCAGGCTGACACGATTGCCTTTTTTTTGCAGAGGCAGGATGTTGTGTTTTTTTATCAGCTTTTCGTCCACCAGGGGGACGGCTTCAGACAGACTGACCCGATCAATGGCCGTGAGATTGAAACGCGGTAAGCCAAAGTGATTTGAAGCGGTTTCGGCGATCACATCACTGCCGAGCAGGCCGTTCTTTACCAGATAGCGGGCCAGTGGTATTTTTTCCTTGCGGGCTGAATTACTGGCTTCGAGTAACTCTTGCTGGGCAATTAGCTCACTGCTGACCAGTCTTTTCCCCAGCCCACGGATTTCTGCTTCACTGTTCATCCTTAACAGTTTACTTTAAGTTTTCAGCTTTTCTATATAAAAATCAAAGAGGAAAGCTGTTAAGAATATGTTAGAGCTGTCAAATCCCGGCCATAATTGACAAAATTTGTCAGTATGACGCCCTGTTTTTAACGGAATTGGAATTTTCCGCTTCCCGGATAAACAGCAAAAAGGGTGAACTGGTTCAAACTTTTTTATCAGCAAAGAGCCGGAAGGCACTATATCTTGTGGTTTGGCCCTGATTATCGCTGAATAAGCAAAAGCTGGCATGTCGCTTGCAACATATTCCCCAGATATTGGAGAAGCCCTGTAGTGGCGATCTGATTATCTTTTCAGATTGATTAAATTTTTGGAGATATGAGATGAAAAACATGAAAAAGAACGCACAGAAGGGTTTTACCCTTATCGAATTGATGATCGTTATCGCGATTATCGGTATTCTGGCTGCAGTTGCACTGCCGGCTTATCAGGATTACACAATCCGTGCCCGTGCTTCAGAACTGCCTTTGGCTGCAAGTGCTGCTAAAAACCTGATTTCAGAAGCGATTCTGTTGTCACCGACTAACGCTATCCCTGCATCAACCTTTACTGTATCAAATGTCTCTCAGGGCATGGTATCCAGCCTGGGTTGGAACGGTTCTTCAATCGTTGTGACAGGTAATGCTACTAACCTGGGTGCTACAGTTATTATGTGGCTTGCTCCTACTGCTTCCGGTAGTGGTGTAACCTGGCAGTGTGGCGCGAATGCCGGTACTCAGTATCTGCCTTCAAGCTGCTAATGTAGAAAGCTCCTGAAGAAAAGTATTTTTTCAGGTGTCTGTATTATCAAAACCAGCCTCTGCTGTTAGTAGAGGCTGGTTTTTTATTTGGCAGACAGTAAATTGTAAGAAGTTATGGCGATGAAGACCTACATCCAGTTTGGCTTTGGCCTGCTAGGCGTAATCGGGCTGACCTGTCTGGTTTACTGGCAGGGCCTTGATGGCCCCTTCATCCTGGATGATCAGGCGAATATTTTCCGCAATTTTGTCGAGGTGTTTGACCGGGATGAAATTTTCTATGCCATGACCCATAACACCAGCGGAATGCTGGGGCGCCCGGTATCCATGCTCAGTCTGATATTTACCGGCATCACCTATGGACCGACTGCCTGGGGATTTAAATACCACAATCTGGCCATGCATCTGCTTAATGGCCTCTTGTTGTTATGGCTGGCCATCAGGCTGTTACCACATTTTTCCAGCAGGCTGAGTGATAAAAAAGTCCTGCTTGTCGCCGGTTTTGCAGTTACCTACTGGCTGCTGCATCCATTGATGGTGAGCACTGTTTTATACGCAGTTCAGCGCATGGCCCAGCTTTCCACTTTTTTTACCCTGCTGGCATTACTGACTTATGTGGTGGCCAGGGAGAATATCAGTTCCGGCAACACTAAATATTTTGTTTTGTCATACCTGCTGTTTCCCAGTGCCGTGCTTTTGTCAATTTTTTCAAAAGAGAATGGCGCCCTTATTCCGCTTTATGTTTTTGCCATTGAACTGTTTGCCTTCAGATTCAGCTTTCAGGGAGATAAAGACAGAAACCGTCTGTATTGTTTCCTGGCAATATTTGTCTTCATCCCGGTGATTTGCGGGACATTATATGTGCTGACTCATTTTGACCAGTTCACAAACTATTCAATGCGCAGTTTTAGCCTGGGTGAGCGCCTGCTGACACAGCTCTATGTAGTGTTTCTGTTCTATCCCAAACTGATTTTTCTGCCCAGACTGGCGGATATGACTCTGTTTCACGACTCCATGCAGGCCTTGAGTGGCTGGGATCCGCTAGCCCTGGTCTCTTTTTGTATTTTTGTAGTGGCAATCGTGCTGATATTTTTCCTGCGAAATAAAGCGCCACTGGTTTCTTTTGCCATTGCCTGGTACCTGATTTCACATCTGCTGGAGTCCAGTTTTATTAACCTGGAGCTGGTGTTTGAACACCGTAACTATCTGGCGGCATTTGGTCCAATGCTGGCAGTTTCCTATTATTTACTGACAATTCCGCGTACATCAGACCTCTACAAGCTTCGTTACCTGAGCCTTGTCATCATCGCAATGATTACCCTGATGACAAGTTCACGGGCCCAGGAGTGGCAAAGTGAAGAATTGCTCTTTCGTATCGCAGTCAATGATCATCCTGAGTCTTTACGGGCACAATCCGGTTATGCAACACAGCGCTATAATGCCGGTGATTTTAATACGGCAATTGAACACTTGCGTCTCGGTCAGCAATTTAATCAGGAGGATATCGGGCTGGTCCTGCACGAAGCCCTGTTCTATTGTGGGACCGGTATTGACGGTTCACGGGTCGCCGCTGAAGCAATCGCCATGGCGGAACAGTATCCCATTACCATCTATACCGCTAATGTACTGGATAATCTGATGGGCAAAAAACGGGTGAGTGAGTGTCCTGAAGTCGCTCTCGGTGATATTCTCAGTCTGGTACAGACAGCCCAGTCACATCCAAGAATTGCAAACAATCAGCGTTATCTTGGCTATCTGGTCAGAATTGAAGCGCTGGCTTACCTGTTCATGGGTAATTATGAAGAGGGTCAAAGGCTTTATAGTCTGGCCTATGAATACACCAGTGAAGCCAATATGCTTATTGAACTGATTGATATTCAATTACAGGTAGGACGGCTGGATGATGCCGAGACACTTTTGAATGAGCTCATAGAGATTAATGAAAGTTCATTTGGCATAGAAACGGCGCGAATTGAAATACTGCAACAGCGACTGGATAATCAAAAAGCACAAATTGAACTGCAAAGACAGGGACAGAATTAATGGATAGCGCGCCTTTTTCAATTGTTATTCCCGCAAAAAATGAAGCCGAAAATCTCAAGGCATTGTTAGCTGAATTGATAAAACTATATCCTCAGGCAGAAGTTATTGTGGTCAATGATGGTTCTACTGACAGCACAGTGGAAATCTGTGCCGCGAACAATGTTAAATGTCTCACCCATAAATACAGCAAGGGTAACGGCGCCAGCATAAAAACCGGTGCCAGAAATGCCTCACATGACATCATCGTATTTATGGATGGCGATGGCCAGCATCAGCCTGCAGATGTGGCACGCTTGCTGGAACAACTTGGCAAAGGCGCGGACATGGTTGTTGGTGCCAGAGACAATGAGTCCCAGGCCAGCTTTGCCCGCCTGGTCGCCAATACCATCTATAACAAACTCTCAAGCTGGATTTCCGGCCAGGAAATCAAGGACCTGACATCCGGGTTACGTGCTGTATACAAACAAAAATTCAAGCAGTTTCTTTATCTCCTGCCGAACGGCTTTTCCTACCCGACCACCTCAACCATGGCCTTTTTCAGGGCAGGGTATTCAGTTGAATATATTCCCATAGAAACCCGGGACCGGCTTGGCAAGAGCCATATCAACATCCTAAAAGACGGCATTCGTTTTTTTGTGATTATTTTCAAGATTGGTACGCTTTATTCACCGCTGAAGATATTCATGCCATTTTCATTTTTCTTCTTCCTGGTTGGTTTCCTGTATTACCTCTATACTTTTTTAAGTGCCCATACTTTTACCAATATGGGAGTCGTGCTTTTTACAACGTCGATCATCATATTTCTCATAGGCCTGGTCTCTGAACAAATAACCACGCTTATTTACAAGGATTCGGAATATTAGCCGCCTGGACAAGAGGATGCAGAATCCAGGCAAGCATTTTGTCGTCAAGGCCGGGAAAGAAAAAAATGCCCAAGTTAGTTAAAAGCCTGCTTGTCTGGTCTGTGCTCGGCCTGTTTCTTGCCTACCTTTTCTACTTTTTTTATCAGAATCCACAGCGACTTATTCAGTTATTCTCGCTGTCACTTATGGAGACGGGAATACTGTTAATACTCTCTCTGGCGGCTTTTCTGGGGCTTGGTTTGCAACTGTCGGTTTCTTTAATCCCCTATTCTACATCGTTGCCCTGGCTTGAATCATTTCGTCTGTCCATCAGCAACAATTTATTGAATTACTCTCCAATCAAGTCGGGTGCTATTGCCCGGGGCGCCTATTTAAAAACGGTGTATCACCTGCGCATTCAACACTATATTCTGGCCATGATGGCCGGACAGTTTCTATGGATAGGCATTTCTGCGCTTGTGGGTATGGCTGCAGGTCTGTTTATTTTGTTTGTTTACCAGCAAAGTAACCCTGCAGGTACCGGACTGATACTGCTTATCTTCTTTGCTGCAGCAGTGATTTCAGGAGGAATGATTTTTTATTCCCATAGACTGCTTAAACTTCTGCCTGACATTAAATTCAGAACTTATTTACAGGATTTTTCCGAAGATATTAAGGTTTGGAACTCTAACAGGCAGGTTTTGTTGAAGTTTTCACTGGTATCACTGGGGCTTTTTACTGTATTTGCACTGAGGCTGTGGTTTGTGTTCGCGCTTGGGGGACAGGCTATCAGCCTGATAGAAGCTTTTTTTCTGCAGGCATGTGTTGCGGTGAGTTTCGCTTTCTCACTGGTGCCGGGAAACCTGGGTATTAAGGAAGGCGTATTGGTCGGGCTGGCAGTGCTGTTGGGAGTTGATGCTGAGCCTGCCTTGCTGGCAGCAGTACTGGATCGGGCCGCCAGCCTGTTACCAACTCTGGTGCTGGGTCCGGTTTTCCTGCACAGACTGACCAGCAGGATGCTTAATCAGGATTTGCGAGTATCTCCCTGACCAGATTGCCAAGATCATGAACATCACCACAGGCATAGTGACAGACAGCCTGTTCCGCCAGTTGCTGTAAAAGCACGGATTCATTTTTCATCACTGCATCGGTATTGAGGCCGGTCTCGAAATACTCGGCTGCTGAAAAAAGCGGGCTGGATGCAAAGGTAAATTCCGTACGATTTGATGCCAGCATCAGTTGTGCGGCATGTTCAGCTTCAATGACTTCTGATTTGGCCTGTTCGGCTTTACGCATGATAATGATATCGGTAACCGCCGCGGGAGCTGCAATATTATCCGCACCCAATGCATCGGAAATTGAATAGGAAAGTGTGCCGGCGAAGTTTTCAAAAAAAGGTAACCCGCGGCGTAAAGTCTGTTCAATTTTATACTTCAGCCCCGGGCCATCCTGCGGATTGATATTTGCACCGGTAAAAGGGCAGGCGTATAACTTGCTGCCATCAGTTACAACCAGGTCGTCACCATAAAACTCTGCGCCGTGATCTTTAACCTGTGAAAAAACAGTTGTTGTCTTGCCAGTGTTTGAAAGTCCAAATATAAGGATGACTTTGTTCTTGTGCTTGAAAGCGGCGGTGTGCAGTAAGGCATAATTATTTGCCAGTAATGCCAGATTGCTCAGATCCCTTACCAGCCATCCCACTGAATGGACATTGCCGATCGTTACTTTTGCCAGGCGGTGAAAAGCCTTGTTAACGGTCAGCACAGGGTTTGCAGCATTCCAGTCCAGCAATAGGGACAGGCGACTGAATGGCCCAACCGGCGTTTCCAGTCTTAATGCAGTATTACTGACGGCTTCGAAACTTTTACCGTGAATCTTTCCAGCAGATCTGGCCTGCGGGCTAACGATGTAGTTCAGCTTGACAGGGCATGGAACAGGTTCTCCTGTTTTATCCATTGGGTTGAGCTGCCGAACCAAAGGGTAGCTGGGGATTACCCTGACATTGGCACTGACTGAAAGTACTCCAGGAACGGGCTGGGCATAATATTCTGGTTTTTCTGCTGTCATGGTTGCGGGATAAACTTTATCTGGCAGGCTGTCTGAAAACCAAACTACTATAAACAATTCGACCTTGCATATCCATGACTAAAAGTGTGATGCAGGCCCTGATAAGCGACTATAATTTTTTATCTGACTGGCGGTCCAATGCTTTGTTAAGTAAGATGTCTGCAGCCTTAACAGGAATTGATAATGCAGGAAGATCAGGAAAAAATAAAACAAAAAGAAGCCAGGGATCTTGAGGAAATTAAGGATTTCTATGATTCGGTTTATTATCGTGACCGACATATCCGGCCACCCCGTCGTCATGAAGTGAATCTGGCGAAACAGATGCAAGTGAACAGAGCCAGCCGTGTACTGGATGTGGCTTGTGGAACCGGTGAATGGTTGCTGGCCTGCCAGCAGCTGGGTGCGAAAGTAGCCGGGGTGGATTTATCTGAAAAAGCCATAGAAATATGCAAAGAACAAATGAGCGCTGGTGAATTTTATGCACAGGCGGCTGAATCCTTGCCTTTTGCGGAAAATTCATTTGACCTGGTAACCTGTCTTGGATCCCTGGAGCATTTTGTAAACCCTGTTCAGGCGCTGACGGAAATGCGTCGGGTAGCGACAGATCAGGCCCGTTTTATCCTGCTGGTTCCCAATGCTGATTTTTTAACGCGAAAGCTTGGGCTGTTTTCCGGAACCTATCAGGTAGATGCCAAAGAGGTGGTCCGTACTCTTGAAGAGTGGCAGGACATATTCAATCAGGCCGGACTGACAGTCAAACGGCGCTGGAAAGACCTGCATATCCTGAACTGGGAGTGGATATGTAAAGGTCGCTGGTTCCAGATTCCCCTGCGGATTGCCCAGGCACTGGCACTGCCGCTATGGCCATTGCGCTGGCAGTATCAGGTGTATCATCTCTGCGAAAAATCTGACTGATCCTGATGCGGATACTTTTTATTTCCAGGGCCTTCCCACCAGTCATAGGCGGAATAGAAAAACAAAATTTTGAAATTCTCAATGCCTTGTCGGCACAGGTAGAACTCAAAAGTATTGTTAACTCAAAAGGCAAAAAGTTTTTATTCCCGTTTGTCATAATTGCTTTATACAGGGCTTTTCGTTTACGCAAAGACTATGACGTCATTTTACTTGGTGACGGAGTGCTGGCTGTTGTTGCCGCTATTATCCGCTGCTTTTCCAGGGTGCCTGTAATCTGTATTGTGCATGGACTGGACATTACCTATAGCAATTTCATCTACAGAAATTTCTGGCTGAAAATTTTCTTTAAAAGTATTGATCATTTCATTGCCGTAGGAAACGAAACAATTCGTCAGGCGGTTAATCGTGGATTGCCTGTCGAAAAATTCAGTTTTGTTCCCAATGGTGTGGATATATCCCTGGACTACCAGCCCCGGAATAAAAAAGAGCTTGCGGCATTACTGGGATTTGAACCCCAGGGCTATTGTCTGCTGACACTTGGCAGGCTGGTCAGAAGAAAGGGTGTGCTGTGGTTCATTGAAAATGTCATGCCAGCGCTGGGTTCTTCTGTTTCTTACATTATCGCCGGGGACGGGAAGGATGCCGGGATAATCAGGCAGGCAATCAAGGATTCGGGTGCTGCTGGTAAAATAGTCATGCTGGGTAATGTCAGTGAAGCTGATAAGGATTTACTGCTTTCAAGCGTTGATATTTTTGTTCAGCCAAATATAAAGGTAAACGGCGATATGGAAGGTTTTGGCCTGGTGGTTCTCGAGGCAGCATTGCACGCCAGGCCGGTAATAGCATCGCGTCTGGAAGGGCTGGCCGATGCCATCAACGATGGAGAAAACGGAATACTGCTGGAATCGGAAAACACAGAACAATACGTCATGAGCATACAGGCTTTGCTGCAAGATCAGGCGCTCTTGAAGGAAACGGGAAATACAGCCAGGGATTATGTGTTGGAAAACTACAGCTGGAAAAATATTGCAGAGCAGTATCTGCAAATAATTGAGTCAGTATGCAGAACTAGCTGAAGCGCATGGAGAAATCGACAGCGCGGCAATGCTTGGTCAGTGCTCCTACCGATATGTAGTCCACGCCGGTTTCGGCAACGGCGACTATACTGGTTTCATCATAGCCCCCGGAGGCCTCCAGCAAAGCCCGGCTGTTATTGATGACAACTGCTTCCTTCAACTGATCCAGTGAAAAATTATCCAGCATGATGGTATCAGCTCCTGCGGTGATAGCCTGCTGCAGTTGTTCCAGGGTTTCAACTTCAATTTCCACCGGCTTTTGCGGGTCGAATTTCCGGGCACTGGCAATAGCCTGCTTGATACCGCCACAGGTGATAATGTGGTTTTCCTTGAGCAGAAAGGCATCATACAGGCCGAGACGATGGTTATAGCAGCGACCCTGCAGGACAGCATACTTTTGTGCACGTCGCAGCCCGGGAATGGTCTTGCGGGTATCCAGGATTTTCACGGCGGTATGCTTGACCAGTTCTGCATAATGTCTGGCAATTGTTGCAGTGCCGGATAGAACCTGTAAAAAATTAAGCGCTGAGCGTTCAGCGCTGAGAATATGTTTTGAGGAACCGCTGACCCTGAAAACAAGTGTGCCGGGTTCACAAGTGGCTCCTTCATTGACAAACCACTCGACAGAAATATTTTTATCGATCTGACGAAACACTTCATCGACCCAGGGGCGACCGCAAATCACAGCATTATCGCGACAGATCACTTCTGCTTCAGCAGCCTTGTCTTCATCCAGCAGGGCAACGCTGATATCACCATCACCAATGTCTTCCTGCAGGGCACTGCGGACATTTTGTTCCAGGTCTTGAAGAAACAGGGACTCATTCATCGCCACATTATAGCCCACAGGTTTTGTGGTATAACAGGCGCATGAAAATAATCGAACATAAGCTGGATGCAGCCCGACAGCTCAGTTCCCCAAACTGCAGCCCGCGACCGGATGATGAAATCAGCTTGCTGGTGATTCACAATATTTCCTTGCCGCCTGGTGAATTTGGCGGCCCCTTTATAGACGAGCTGTTTTGCAATCAACTCGATTGCAGCCAGCATGATTTTTTTGCCGATCTGCAAGACCTGAAAGTGTCATCACACTTGCTGATTCGGCGTGACGGGGAAGTGGTGCAGTATGTGCCTTTTGACATGATGGCCTGGCATGCGGGAGTCTCTTCCTGGAAAGGCCGCGAAGTCTGTAATGAATTTTCCATAGGCATAGAACTGGAGGGCAGCGATTTTGAAGCCTTCTCTGATGCCCAGTACGACAGCCTGGAAGAAGTCAGCAAAGTACTGCTGAAGACTTATCCGCAGCTGAATGCCAAAGCAATTGTCGGACATTCGGACATTGCCCCGGAGCGAAAAACTGACCCCGGCCCCTTTTTTGACTGGCAGCGATACTTGCAGGCGCTGCCCGGCTAGACGGGAACTACAATTTTATGCCATTGAAATATAATGGAAATTTCACAAGGTTCTGCTCAAAAGCTACAGATATGTAGTTTTACTACATAAAATACCTGCTTTAGCTGGAAAAACCCGGTAGATTTTTGTAGAATTGCGCCCACTTGTAGCTTTACTACAGAAGCGAAAGCTGCAGGAAAAAACAGGAAAACACAACAAGCCTCCGATTAACACAGCACCAGAGAAATATTATGTCAGCCAGTGATAAAGACCTTGATATCCAGGAAACCAGGGAATGGACTGATTCCATTGCCTCGGTGATACAGCACCAGGGTCTGGAACGAGCACAATTTTTGCTCAAGTGCCTGATCAGCAAAGCCACCGAATCCGGTGAACCCCTCCCTCCTGATACGCTTATCACACCTTATCGCAACACCATTCCGGTTTCCGCCGAAGAAAAAATGCCTGGTGACATGTTCATGGAACGTAGTATTCGCGGCATAGTGCGCTGGAATGCGCTGGCCATGGTACAGCGGGCCAATGGTCTGGGGCTGGATCTGGGTGGTCATATCTCGTCTTTTGCTTCCAGTGCGACCCTTTATGATGTCGGTTTCAATTACTTTTTCCGTGGTGAAACCGAGAACCAGCCGGCCGACCTGGTGTTTTTCCAGGGCCATTCGTCGCCGGGTATCTATTCGCGTTCTTACCTTGAAGGTCGACTGAGCGAAGACCAGCTTGATCACTTTCGTCAGGAAGTCGATGGCAAAGGCCTGTCTTCCTATCCGCATCCGCATCTGATGCCTGATTACTGGCAGTTTCCAACTGTTTCGATGGGACTGGGGCCAATCCAGGCCATTTATCAGGCACATGTCATGAAATATCTGGATAACCGCGATCAGGTCAAACAGGGTGACCGGCAGATCTGGGCATTTCTTGGTGACGGGGAATGTGACGAGCCTGAATCACTCGGAGCAATCAGCCTGGCCGGACGTGAAAGCCTGGGTAACCTGAATTTTGTCATCAATTGTAATCTGCAGCGTCTCGATGGGCCGGTCCGGGGTAACGGTAAAATAATTCAGGAACTGGAAGGCATATTCCGTGGTGCAGGCTGGAATGTCATCAAGGTTGTCTGGGGACGCCACTGGGATGCTCTGCTGGCCCAGGATACCGAAGGCCTGTTGCAACGGCGCATGGATGAAGTCGTGGATGGTGAATACCAGACTTATGCCAGTCGGGGCGGAGCCTATACCCGTGAGCACTTTTTCGGCAAAAGTCCCGAGCTGCTGAAGATGGTGGAGCATCTGTCCGATGATGACATCATGAAACTGAACCGTGGCGGACATGATCCCTTCAAGGTTTATGCAGCCTACAAGCAGGCGGTGGAAACCACCGACCGACCGACTGTTATCCTGGCCAAAACCATCAAAGGCTATGCCTTTCCGTCCGTGGAAGGTTCCAACCCGGCGCACAACACCAAAAAGCTGAATGAAGACAGCCTGAAAAAATTCCGCGACCGCTTCGGCATCCCGGTACCGGATGAAAAACTTGAGGAAGTACCGTATTACCGCCCGGAAGAAAACAGCCCGGAAATGCAGTATATGCGCAAGCGTCGAGAAGCCCTGGGAGGGGTGGTTCCACAACGGCGGACTTCCAGTAATAAACTGGAAACACCGGGATTGAGTGAATTTGAAAGCATTACGGCCGGTACCGGAGATCGTGAAGTATCCACTACCATGGCTTTTGTACGGCTGATCTCCACCCTGCTCAAAGACAAGAAAATCGGCAAGCAGATTGTTCCGATTGTGCCGGACGAGGCACGTACCTTCGGCATGGAAGGTTTATTCCGTCAGGTGGCCATATATTCGGCCAAGGGACAACTCTATGATCCGGCTGATTCCGGCCAGGTTATGTATTACCGCGAGGATATCAAGGGACAGATTCTGGAAGAGGGCATCAATGAGGCCGGTGCTATTTCATCCTGGCTGGCAGTAGCAACCTCCTACAGTGTCAATAACTATCCACTGATCCCGTTTTATATCTATTACTCGATGTTTGGTTTTCAGCGGGTGGGCGATCTGTGTTGGGCCGCTGGTGATCTGCAGGCGCGTGGATTCCTGATTGGCGGTACGGCCGGTAGAACCACACTTAACGGTGAAGGTTTGCAGCATCAGGACGGTCACAGTCATATTCTGGCTAACACGATACCCAATTGCGTGACCTACGATCCAACCTATGCCTATGAGCTGGCGGTGATCGTACAGCATGGTATGAAACGCATGTATCAGGACGATGAGAGTGTGTTCTATTACATCACCACCATGAATGAAAACTACATTCAGCCGGAGATGCCCAAAGGCTCAGAAGAAGGCATTATCAAAGGCATGTATTTACTGGAGGATGGTGAAAGCAAGGATTATAAAGTCACGGCAAAAGATAAAAAACGCGTTCGCCTGCTGGGCAGCGGTACGATTCTGCGCGAAGTCCGTGAAGCAGCAGAAATATTGCGTAAGGAATATAAAGTCAGTGTCGATGTCTGGAGTACGCCAAGCTTTAATGAACTGGCCCGGGACGGACAGGCTGCAGAGCGCTGGAACATGATGCATCCGGAAAAAGAAGCCAGGGTTTCCTACGTGGAACAGTGTCTGGGCGAGCGCGATGGTCCGGTTGTTGTTTCCACGGACTACATGAAGTTGTATGGTGAGCAGATCAGAGCCTTTGTTCCGGCGCCTTTCAAAGTCCTGGGAACTGATGGTTTTGGTCGCAGTGATAGCCGCCAGAAATTACGGCATTTCTTCGAAGTGGACCGGAATTTCATCGTCCTGGCAGCACTCAATGAACTGGCAAGGTCAGGAGACATCGAGAAATCGACAGTCAGCAAAGCCATGAAGAAAATGAAGCTGGATCCGGAAAAAATTAATCCGATGCTGGCTTAATAGAACAAAAATTGCCAATAACAACAGAATCCGGTGGTACGTTATTTTGAAATTTAATAGCAATTCTGTTCGGGGCTAAAGTCCCTCCTACAGGTTTACCTGCTCCGATGTAGGAGGGGCTTTAGCCCCGAAGAAAGCAGCAAGAAATTTCAAAATGACGCACTACCCAAAATCCAAAGAAAACAGCAGACAAGTTAGGAGTATAGGCAGTGGCCCTGGAAAAATTAACAATTCCTGATTTAGGTGATTCAGAAAATGTCGAAGTCATCGAGGTACTTGTTGCGCCGGGTGATGAAATTCAGGAAAACGATTCCATCCTGGTACTGGAAACCGACAAGGCTGCCATGGAAATTCCGGCCACCAGTGCCGGCGTCATCAAGGAAGTAATGCTCAAGGTGGGAGATACTGTAAACCAGGGAGATGAAATGGTTTCGCTGGAGGCAGGTGCAGACGGTTCTTCCGCTAAAGATGATGAAGAGCCGGAATCTGCCGACAATGAAGAACAGGCCGAAGAACAGGATTCAGCAGAAGAAACAGAAAAATCAGAAGAGGCGGATCATTCGGATCAAAATAAGGCCGAAGCTGGTGACAAAAAAGCAACAGATTCCGCTGAAACCAGGGTTGAAGAAATTGCTGTTCCGGATCTTGGCAGCGATGAGGCTGCCGAAATTATCGATATCCTGGTAGCGGTCGGCGATGAGGTCAAAACAGATGACGGCCTGATGACGCTGGAAACCGACAAGGCAGCCATGGATGTACCATCACCCTTTGCCGGCAAGATTACCGAAATCAAGGTTAAGACCGGTGACAAAGTCAAAACCGGTGTAGCTTTCATGCTGGCTGAAACCAGCAGCGGTTCTGCATCATCAGCAACTTCAGCAGAATCAGCATCCAAAGAAAGTTCAGATAAAGAAGGTTCAGATAAAGAAGGTTCAGCTAGAGAAGGTTCAGATAAAGAAAGTTCAGATAAAGCCAAATCGGAAAAACCGGACAGTGGAAACAAACAGCAATCGGCACCCCAGCAATCGACCGCAGTAATTTCGCCTGCCGATCAGGCCGGAGTTTATGCCGGTCCGGCCGTCAGAAAGCTGGCGCGGGAACTGGGTGTTGATCTGACCCAGGTTGAAGGTAGCGGCACCAAAAACCGTATTGTCAAAGAAGACGTGCATGATTTTGTGAAAAATGTCATGCAGGGTGGCGGAGCAGCCAGCGCAGCTGGATTCAGCCTGCCGGCAGCCAAGGACATTGATTTCAGCCAGTTCGGTGAAATTGAAGAGAAGGATTTGAGTAAACTGCATCAGGTAACTGCCAGGAATATGGCACAGAACTGGTTGCAGGTACCGCACGTCACCCAATTTGAAGAAGCGGATGTGACTGAGCTGGAAGAATTTCGTGCTGCACAGAAAGCCCTGTCCGAGAAAAAAGGCATCAAGCTTTCTCCCCTGCCATTTATTGTTAAAGCCTGCGCCCTGGCTCTGACTGAGTTTCCCCAATTTAATGTGTCATTACATTCTTCCGGCAACAAGCTGATCCAGAAAAAATATGTTCATATCGGTGTTGCCGTGGCGACGGATGCAGGGCTGATGGTCCCGGTCATCCGTGATGTAGACCAGCTATCAATCTGGGAGATTGCCGCGGAAATTACTGAGCTTAGTGAACTGGCCCGCCAGCGGAAACTGACCAAGGAGCATATGTCGGGTGGCTGCTTTACGGTTTCCAGTCTGGGTAACCTGGGCGGGCTTGGCTTTACCCCGATCGTCAATGCACCCGAAGTTGCGATTCTGGGCGTATCCAAAACCGAAATCAAACCGGTCTGGAAAGATAATGAATTTGTTCCACGAAAAATACTGCCGTTTTCCCTGTCCTATGATCACCGTGCGGTTAATGGTGTGGATGGCGGCCTGTTCTGCCAGTATTTGAATAGTCTGTTGAGCGACATCCGTAACATGGTGCTTTAGCTCTTAACTACTGCGCTTGGCAATACTTCGTTAAAAGTAAAAATTAATTCAGTCTTATACTGCTTTGTATGTTCCTTCATCAATTATTACTTTTGCCTCGTCTTGCCTGGGCTCGTGACATTAAGGATTTTATAATTGTAAGCAGGTTTTTTTCTTCGTTTTGGAGCTGCTGATTGTACTTACTGGCCTAAAAACATATCCTCCCTGCATAATTAAAGTTTCATTAAGGAGCAAATATGCCTTCTTTCGATGTAGTCTCCGAAGTCGATATGCATGAAATGACCAATGCGGTCGATCAGGCCCAGCGTGAAATGAGCAACCGTTTTGATTTCAAGGGCGTGGACGCGGCTTTCGAGCTGAATGATTCGGAAGTCATTATACGTGCCGATGTTGATTTCCAGACCCGCCAGATGCTGGAAATCCTGCAGAACAAGATGTCCAGCCGCAAGCTTGACCTCAAGGCGCTGAAAATTGGCGAGGTGGAAATTTCCGGTCAACGGGCAATCCTCAAGGCTCAGGTTCAGCAGGGTATCGAAACAGATATTGCGCGCAAAATCGTCAAAAAAGTCAAAGACCAGAAGATGAAAGTGCAGGTCGCCATTCAGGGTGACAAACTGCGCGTGACCGGAAAAAAACGTGATGACCTGCAGGAAGTCATGACCGTGCTTCGAAAAGACAACTGGGGATTACCCCTGCAATTCAATAATTTCCGGGACTGAGCAGTTCCTGAATCCAGGCAGGTTCATGGCTGATATTACTGTTGAAAAAAGCCTGGATGACTCTGAGTTGCAGCTGGTCCATGACGGTATGAGCAGGTATACCCGGGCTCATGTCGATTATGATAGTTATGAACGAATCACCATATCCCTAAGGGATGAGAACAAGACTTTAAAGGGAGCCGCTCTTGGCGAAGCGGGCAGAGGCTGGTTAAAAATCTCGATTATCTGGGTTGATGAAGCTTTTCGCGGAAAGGGACATGGTACCCGCTTGCTTGCGGGGATAGAAAGAGAAGCCATCAAAAAGGGCTGCTTTAATGCCTGTCTGGATACTTTCAGCTATCAGGCCAAACCATTCTATGAACGTTATGGCTATGAAGTCTTCGGCACCCTGGATGATTATCCGGTGGGGCACCAGCGATTCTTTATGCGCAAAAGACTGCAGAGTCGGGACTGAATTTTCATGAACTTCGGGGCTGACTGTACTTTGCAGTTCAGGAGTCTTTACGTAAAAGGGCATCCAGTTCATCAGCCAGGTATGACCACTCACTGTCATCATCGATAATATCTTTCAGAAAACCGGCCTGCGAACTGCTCCAGCAGGGCGCTTCATACAGTTTCACATTGTCTTTGATGGGGCCATGCGCATTAATAAATGCCTCGACTTCAACATCGGAGCTGGGCAGGCCGAGTTGCTTGAAAAGGTCATTGACGCTGGGTATTGCCTTGTCCATGAGATTCTCCGCTCGGGTTGATCCGGGAGTCAGGGTAAAACAGGATTTACGCTGAACCCCGGATATGAAATTAAAAAGCCTTGCTACCTACATAAGTCTTTATCTTTGGTATTTAAACCCCATATTGCATGGATAGATAGAAAATTAAGGACATCTACTGTGCGCTTCGCTTTACTGATTTTTATTATTGTTCCGCTGGCTGAAATGCTGTTGCTGTTTGAAGTTGCAGAACGGGTTGGTGGCTGGACTACCCTGGGGCTGGTGGTATTGACGGCGGTTATCGGGATACAGATTCTCAAGCAACAGGGGCTGTCGACCCTGACCCGTGCCAACCAGCGCCTCAACAGTGGCGAAATGCCCGCACAGGAGATTGTGGAAGGACTGTTTCTGGCAGTGGGCGGGGCATTTCTACTGACCCCGGGTTTTATCACCGATACACTGGGATTTCTTTGTCTGATCGGGCCGACACGCCGGATGTTCGTCAAAATGCTGATCCGTTCGGGGAAAGTGGCCATGTGGCAGTCAGGTGACCAGCAACAGTTTTTCTACACTTCATATTCAGAACGTTCTCGCTCTGCCCGGGAGAAGGGCGATATATATGAGGGCGAATTCAAGGAAGACCCGCCGGACGATGAGAAGAATGACCGTCTGGGCCGGGATTAGAAAAAATTTTGTATTTGCCCATTGAAATTACTGTATCCATCCCCATCTTGGGGTTTGAATCGGACTTCTTGCTCGCCAGGCGGCAAAAAGTTCATGATTTTTAATGATTTACGGCCAGTTGGCAGTAAGAACCAGCGGCCTTCTTTGATTTTATAAACCAGATAGTTTTGGAGAAACAAACTATGAACATTCGTCCTTTACAAGACCGAGTCGTGGTACGACGTCAGGAAGAAGAAACCACTACTGCCGGCGGCATCGTTTTACCGGGTTCGGCCGCAGAAAAACCCTCGCAGGGTGAAGTAGTCGCAGTAGGACCAGGGCGCATACTGGATAACGGAGATGCTCGTCCGGTTGATCTGAAAGTCGGCGACAAGGTTATTTTTGGTAAGTATGCCAGCAACACCATCAAGCTTGGAGAGGAAGAGCTTCTTATTCTCAACGAGAGCGAAATTTTTGGTGTTGTCGAAGACTAAGGTCAACCCGCTGAACAAAGATTAATTGAACCCTTTAATAAACAGCTTCAAGTAAAGGAAAAAAAAATGGCTAAAGAAGTGAAATTTGGAGATAACGCCCGCCAGAAAATGCTCAAGGGCGTCAACCTGCTGGCAGATGCCGTGAAAGTGACACTTGGACCCAAAGGTCGCAATGTGGTGCTGGATAAATCTTTCGGCGCACCTACTGTGACTAAAGACGGTGTATCCGTTGCCAAAGAAATTGAACTGAAAGACAAATTTGAAAACATGGGCGCCCAGATGGTGAAAGAAGTCGCTTCCCAGACTTCTGATGTTGCCGGTGACGGTACCACCACTGCGACTGTACTGGCTCAGGCAATTCTGAATGAAGGCCTGAAATCCGTTGCAGCCGGCATGAACCCGATGGACCTGAAGCGCGGTATCGACAAAGGTGTTGAAGCCGTCGTTGAAGCTCTGGGTGGTATGTCCACTCCCTGTACAGAAACCAAAGCCATTGCACAGGTTGGCAGTATTTCCGCCAACTCTGACAACTCAGTCGGTGACATTATTGCCGAAGCAATGGAGAAAGTCGGTAAAGAAGGTGTTATTACCGTTGAAGACGGTACCGGTCTGAAAAATGAACTGGATGTGGTTGAAGGTATGCAGTTTGACCGTGGTTACCTTTCTGCCTATTTCATCAACAATCAGGACAACATGACAGTTGACCTGGAAGACCCCCTCATTCTTCTGGTTGAAAAGAAAGTTTCCAATATTCGTGAGCTGCTTCCGTTGCTGGAAAGCGTCGCCAAAGCCGGTCGTCCTCTGCTGGTAATCGCAGAAGATGTGGAAGGTGAAGCCCTGGCAACTCTGGTAGTCAACAACATGCGCGGTATCGTCAAAGTCGCTGCTGTTAAAGCCCCTGGTTTTGGCGATCGTCGTAAAGCCATGCTGGCTGACATTGGCGTTCTGACTGGAGGTACAGTCATTTCCGAAGAAGTCGGTCTTAACCTGGAAGGTGCCACAGTGGACGATCTGGGTTCCGCCAAACGCGTTATTATCAACAAGGACAATACAACTGTTATTGATGGTGCCGGTCAGGCTGACCAGATCAAGGCCCGTGTTGCCCAGATTCGCTCCCAGATCGAAGAAACTTCTTCTGATTATGATCGCGAAAAACTGCAGGAACGTGTGGCCAAACTGGCAGGCGGTGTAGCGGTAATTAAAGTTGGCGCCGGCACTGAAATCGAAATGAAAGAGAAGAAAGCCCGAGTGGAAGACGCCCTGCATGCAACCCGTGCTGCCGTTGAAGAAGGTGTGGTCCCCGGTGGCGGTGTTGCTCTGGTACGTGCCCTGCAGAAAATCGAAAAACTCAAAGGTGATAACGAAGACCAGAATGTCGGTCTGAACATTCTGCAACGTGCGCTGGCTATGCCGCTGCGTCAGATTGCCGGTAATGCCGGTGCGGACGGAGCTGTGGTACTGGATAAAGTACGCTCTCTCAAAGGCAACGATGGCTATAACGCAGCCAGCGGTGAATACGGCGATATGCTGGAAATGGGTATTCTGGATCCAACCAAGGTTACCCGTTCAGCCCTGCAGGCTGCCGGATCCGTTGCCGGTCTGATGATTACCACGGAAGCCATGATAGCCGAGCTTCCGGAAGAGAAACCGGCTGGTCCTGCTATGCCGCCGGGTGGTATGGATGGAATGGGTGGTATGGGCGGCATGATGTAAATGCTGGCCATCGCTTGAAAACAAAAAAGCCCCGCCAAGTGCGGGGCTTTTTGTTGGTGGCTGCTAAGTTTTTGGCGCTCCTATAAACTTAGACTCATCTGAGTTGAGTGAACTGAGTGCCTTGTTTAATACTAGTTATTCGCTCAAGTTTACTTTCAGTCAGAAGCAGTCAATAACCCTATAGTATTGTAATCCTTATATGTGATCCCTCTATTAAAATGGCCGAGGCCCTTGTCCTCGAGGTGGTGTCCCTTGTTCTATTTCACAGAGTTGCTCTCCTAGAGAAGAACGAATCATGATTGTCATCCACGACATTAAAACACCATCGGACATTCGTTCTAGATTAAAGGTATAGTCATCAATGGTGTCAGTATCAAATACGAAATCATCTTCATTACTGGTAGGTGGCTGACCATAGGGACTGTAATCTGGATGCTTGTCAAAAAGTTCCTGAAGAAACTCAGAGGGGTATGCAAACTGTGTAGTAAGGTACTCTTGCCCCTGTCGATTTGAACGTCTAATAGTTGCATGGACATGAACTGCTCTTGGTCTATACCATCCGGGCATGCATGTATTGAACCAGACAATACCATTTTGATCAGTCATCTGATGTCCACGGAAAAAACGGGCTGACAGAGCTTCAGGGTTGTCCCCAGTACAAAAATCAGGAGTGTCTGAGGTTTCACTTGAATAAATACCGGCAGCATCACAATGCCACACATCAATATTTGCATCACCTACAGGGCGGTATTGATCATCCACAACTCTGAATCCCAGTCTCATTGGCATTCCACCTTTACCTTCACTGATATCTACTCGTTGCGGTGCAAGATCGTCATGGCAAGGGCCAAGCATCATCGAACAAGTAGGCATCCTGATAGCATCTCGGACGTCAGCCATCAGAAATGGATCGGGGTAGGAAGCGATATCTGTCATGGCAGCCGTTCCGCCACTAGCCATACTTCCTGGATCAATATCATTTGAAGCGGTAAATCCGGTAATAGGCTTTACGCCCAATGCCAGCCCAGCCATTGAGCCTGCGGTTTTACCTATAAATTGTCTTCTGGTTGTAAATTTCTTATACCCCACAATCTCAACCCTCTTATATGTAAACTGAAATTCAATAGCTTTTACAAATAGGCTACATTATTTCCTATATATTAATAAATAACCTTAAAGTAAAATATTAATTAACTAGTAATTAACAATGGTTAGATTAATGGACGATTTTAATACAATTCCGGTGTTTCTCACTGTGGTTAAAGAAAAAAGTTTTTCCAGGGCCGCTGAGATTCTCGGCATTTCCACACCAGCAGTAAGTAAAAGAATTTCCAAATTAGAGATCAATCTTGGTGTTAAATTGCTACATCGAACTACTCGAAAACTTAGTCTCACCGAATCTGGTCAACGCTATTATGAATATTTACTGCAAGCTTCAGATGCAATAAGGAGTGCAGAAAATGCAGCAATTGAAAATAAAGATATTCCTGCAGGTAAATTACGTATTAATACTCATCAGGGTTTTGCTGATTCTCATTTGGGAGCGTTGATAGCAAGTTTTTTAAAAAAATATCCTTTGGTCGAAATCCAGCTTGTAGCTGTCGATGTTTTTGACGAAGTTAATTTCGAAAATTTTGATTTAATCCTTACTACTAAAGACATCCACTACCCCTTTTATAAAGCTATTCAGGTTGAAAAAGAAACAGGAATTACATGTGCTTCACCCGAGTTTTTGGCTGAATGGGGTATCCCATCCACTCCTGAAGACCTCAAGAATTTTAATTGCCTTTTATATTCGTTTCATCAAGTGCCAGATGAATGGGTATTTATAAAAGATGGCAACGAAACTAAAGTTAAAATTTCAGGTAATTTAAAAAGCAACAATCCAAATGTAGTAAGAGATGCTGCACTAAATGGTTTGGGCATAGCCTCTTTACCAACAGTTCTAGTAGATAAAGCTATTAATAGTGGTGAGTTAGTTCCCTTATTTTCCGAATACAGTCTCCCGGGAAGAACATTTAGAGTTTTGTTTCAGGAGAAGCAATATTCCCCAATAAAAGTAAAATTATTTATCGAATTTTTGATAAATAGCATTAATGAAAAAGATTTAGTTAATGTCCGCTTTGGATAAGAGGCAGTCGTCATGGGTTTAGGTGACTTTACTTGTCAATATGACTCTAAGCGCTTTCGATCTCCCTTATCATAGACTGCGGATCAGTATAATTTAGGCTGATATGTTTCAACTCACCCAAGCTGTAGACTGCGAGACTGGGGAAACTATTCATCCCCATTTGCCGTGAAAGCTGAATCTCTGCCAACAAAAGTTCTTGAGTCGAGACATCTTCAAGTTGCTTTGAAAACTGCCGGGCATCAAGGCCAATTTCCTTGGCCAATTCGACCAGCGTAGCATTTTCCGATGGGTTTCTAGCTTCCAAGTAGTACGCTTTTTGAATTCGTGCTGTCATTTGCTGTTCGAACTCATCACCCAGAATTCGTGCAGCAATAACAGCACGGTTTGCCGGATATGTGGAACGCCTGGGTGAACATTTTTCCCAAAAATCAAAGTTAAAATGTGTCCCTGGTATTGTCTGTTCGATTCGTTTCCAGGTTTGTTGCAACATATCCCGCATTGCATCCGGCATGGGCAGATCGGTATCTGGTGCGAGTCCGCCAAGTAAGCTGCGAATCTGCAGTTTTTCTGAAACTGCAGCAAAAATCTCTCGCCGAGCAGGCTCGAATCCCCAACACCAGCTACACATTGGGTCATGGACATAAAATAAAGTATCTCGCAACAACCCCACCTTTATAAGGAACGAAACATCTAAAGTATAAAAGCCACTTTTTATTTAAAACAGCCTTATTCTGTTTTAGAGGTGATTATAGAAAAAATGGCATGGTGACCTCTAAGGTCTGCTTTGGATAGATGGCAGAAAATCTCTATTTTACCTATGAAGTGCTATTGCTATTTAAGAGAATTTTCATTTCACTTCATTCCGTGTGAAAAGTTTACTAATTGGTGTCAGAGTAAATCCCGGTTTTACTCTGACACCAGGTAAGCAGTGCTTAATATTCCCTTTCCAGGCATTCATAGGGATTCACCCTCATGTGGGGCAGCCAGACAAAATACTTATTGAGCTCAAATGGCTCTGTGAAATACACCGGGTCGGTAACGCTAAGACTGTAATCCATGCGCTGGTAATCGGCAGCGGGCATAAAGCGTTCGACTACGGTGATCTGATCACTCTGGCCTTCACCATTCCAGCTAAAATATCCTGCCTGGATATGATCGGTTTCCACAACCAATGTGTTGCCTTCCCAACGTCCACGGGAAAAACCAAACTGGGTATGTTCTTCTGGAGCGACGGCATCCGGGTTCATATGGATAATTCGCAGGGCATCATATTCTTCAATATGCATTTCGATGGTTTCGCCGACCTGGACAAATTCAATGGGGAAGGGAGTCATCATGATTAAAGGAGTCCCCTTGGTGCCACATTGCAGCAGTTCATTGTTTTCCGGGTCCCATTGCGCCAGGAAGGCTTCTCCGGCTTCATTCAGCGGATAACCGCCGGTAAACATCGGGAATGCTGCGCGGTCGTTCATGATGGTGCTCCAAGTGCGAAAAATACCGTCGGCATTGGCTATGGCTTCCTGGATTAACTCCTCATCATTGTCATCGGTAAGGTAACCGATCAGGTTGCCGGCTCTGCCGGCAGGGAAGTAGGGCGAACGAGTACCGAAATCAAATTCATAACCGCTGGAAAGCAGGATATTACTGGCAAGAATTTCATTTCTGCCGCGTGATGAAGGCGAACCGGCAACAGTTACCTCGTCGCCGACCTGAATGGCGTCACCGGTAATCCCCCGGTTACGCATAACACTGATGGCAGCTGTTTCAGCGCTGTATTGCACGATATTGCCGGATTCATCTTCTACATCAAAAACAATGAAGCCATGGGGGTTGCGCCATGAAACGGCGGTGATGGTTCCTTCGAGTTCTATGGTGACGTCAGTGTCAAAAAGTCCGACGTTACTGTGGTGGGCTAATGCGGGGTTGGTGAATGCAAAAATAGTCGAGAAAATTATTATTATTTTTTTCATTGTCTCTGTCCTTTAGGGCTTGTTACTGCATGAATGAACTTCCTTCTTGTTAAATCGTGATCAGGCCTGGATTGATATTAAGGGTGTAGAAATAAACAGTGTCAGAGTAAATCCACGATTTACTCTGACACCAGTTCAGTTTTATTTGTCGGAGCTGTCTTCGATATCCTCGGCCAGTTCAATAAATAGATCCGCATACTCAGCAGAGTCGAGCTGGGCCATGGCAAAGTGTCCGCCACCTTCCAGGCCGCGATCAGGCATGTATACACCAGTGGCATCAACACCAGCCTGCTGCCAGGCTGCTACCTGGCAATTGAGCGGTTGCGAAGAGCCGCCGCCCAGACCGCGTTCCGAGACGACCAGTGTCAGCGGGAAATCCTCAAAGTTCACCAGCTGGCTCGGATTGCTGCCTTGCATGGGGCAACCCATTTGTTCAACCGGGCTGAAGTTTGCGGGGAGGGCTGGAGAGGTTTCCCAATTGCTGATGGCTGGAGGTGCATTTCCACCGGGACCACCACCTGATGCAATCGGATTGGCACCGGCTGCTTCAAAGGCAATGATACCTACAACATTGTCAGCGTTCTTGTCCGGGACCAGAAAAGTACTGCCACCACCGGCGGAGTGCGCAATCAGGATAGCCGGGCCGATTTCATCCAGCAGGGCAGAAATGGCTTCGGCGGCAATTTCATTTCCACAATAGGCAGCAGTGGCTGAACTGGCAGCCCAGCCGACTACGGCATCATTGGTTGGGGTTGGGTCACCACCCGGCCAGACATCTGCGTCAGCCGTTGAAAGAAATGAAATTATCCCGGTATTGGCATAACCGCTGGCCGACATACCGTTACTGCTGCAGCTCGGGTTACTTTGTGAGCGACCGTGTCCCGGGCGATCAATAACGTAGACATCCCAGCCGTCGGCGACAAAATAATCCGCCCAGCCATCACGGCCATCCGGGGTTTCCAGCCAGTCTGTGCCCTGGCCGCCACCACCGTGAATCATCACGATGGGGTATTCATGTTCGCGTTCAGCAGGCAGCATGTATTGTACAAACATCGGATTCAGTACATTAAGCGTACCGTCTTCCTGTGCTTCAGTACTGTAGGCGATAAATTTAGAACCAAAGTCGCGTAATTCCAGTGTTCCTGCTTCTCCACCGGCTAAAACCTGAGCAGAGCACAGAAAAGCACCCAGGCTCAGGATTGACGTTCTGATGATTGTTTTCATGGTATTTCCTTTCGATTCGAAATTGAAAAAATGAGAGCTATTGTGTCGTTCCTGTTTTGTTATTGATGAACTGACTGTAATTTAAGCCGATGCGCTCATTGCATGCAAGCAGGCAATGAAAGGAATGTCATAAACTGCATACCCGGGACTGCTTTCAGGTCTTGCGCTTCCGCAGAAGGTGGCAAGCGACTGTAGCAGCAGTCTGACTCGCCGTGTGTAGTGAGGCAGTCAGCAGTCTTCAGCTTTATTCAGGAGTTGATTTCACGCAATAGTGTATCGATTGTTTTTTGTAACTCTATTGGCAGTGAACGATAGTTGCACAGGAGCCGGTATTCCCTGTCAGAAATTGTCAGTGCCTCCGGATCAGGATTGTTGGTATACGCCGCGTTTGATTCATTTACCTTCAGTCCGATACTCCTGATGGGCGGCTCTCCATCCAGTAACCATGCACGCCTGACGCCAAGCTTCATGGCGATTTGAGGTGCTCTCGAAGAGCTGGGCAGGGCATCGCCGTTTAGCCACTTGCGAACTGCCTGGGAAGAGACTTCAAATAGACTGCCCAATTCCTTGAGCTGTGTTTTTTTATATCCCGCCTCATTCAATGCCTGGCGAAACCTTCTGGAAAATTCTTTGCGTGTTGAAGCATTCACTGCGTTTAATTCCGGTTAATTTTCCAGTAAATTCTGGTTTACTTTATGATAACTATCAGTTACTTTATAAAAAAGTTTTGGTTGGATAAATTGTGCTTGTCCTGATCAAGTGCTCTGGTAAGGATACCCTGAATGCTTGCAAAAATTCTTGCAAAGCTTCCTCTGAAGCTTGTTGCCAAGCTTGTTGATAAAGCCCCCCAACTTTCCTGGGATCTTGATTTATTACTGACAGAAGTAATCTGTGATACCTATTCCTATGGTATTCCCAGGCCGTTGCGGCAAGCCAATTACTCAATTTCCTTAGTACGATTCTGGTTTATTTACCATTTTTTACTGGCTGAGCATGCCAATCGGGAAATACTGGATATTGCTGTGCTACAGCACCGGCAACTGGATAAGACGCTGAAATTCATCATTCATGCCAGTGCAAAAGGCTACCCGCCAGTCAGGTATCGGCACTGGCAGCTTTTTGAGGAAAGTGAGGCTTGTGAAATCAGTGAAATCTGTGAGATCGGAGAGGGTAGAGCGGATAAAGCGGATATAAAAAAAGGCACTACGACCGCGACCGGTAATTATGATGTATTTCTTGTGTATTCTGACGCAGAAAATATTGAGACACTGGAAGCACTTATCTGCTATTTAAAAAAGCGGCTGAGAAGCAATGGCATAGTAATTGGTGTAGTGAGTAAATCCAGGTCTGGAATTAATCAGCACCTGCGGGTTCGCGACCCGAAGAATAATGCACGCAATTCTTTGTCTATTACAGGGTATCTGTATGAAATTGCTAAAAAAGCAGGTTATTCCGTTGATTTTCTGAGCGGAGCTTATTATGGTCGAAATCAAGGTCTGGTGCCCAAACAGCACAAATTCTTTTTTCGCTGTAATTTATTCATGGGTTCCCTGCTGCCCGGACGGGCAGGAGAGCTATATTGGGTTTTCAGAAAATAAATCTCAACTCTTGCACTTAATTAATTGATTTCAAGTGCTTTTTAGCTTTTACTTTTTTTGTCTTAAACACTTATAATAGTCCCCATGAGCAGCGACAACAGAGATTTAGATGAGTTTTCCATTGTTCCGGAACGGGATGAGCTGGTATCTCACCGCAAGCTTAAGCGTGGCAGTTCCATGTCATCTTCCCGTCCGCCGCAATCGGCAGCACCTGCTGGCCTGGACAGTGGAGTAAAACTCCTGCTTGGCGTCCTGACGCTGGGACTGCTTGGAACTGCTGGCGGTGCTTACTATTTCTATGATCAGGGCATGCAGACCCAGGCCGAACTGGATCGTACTGCCGGGCGGCTGGCACAACTTGAAAACCGCCTGAATCTGGTTGATGAAGCTGCTGAAGAGTCCTCCCTGGGCCTGCTGGAGCGGGTGGATTTCAATTTTTCCGAAATTGACAAATTATGGGCTGCACGTAATGTCCTGCGTAATGATGTTGGCACCATCAATGCCACACTGGCTTCGCAATCCGAGGACATCACCGAAATTGAAGCGGCGGTAGCCAATCAGGCCAGCATGAACAATCAGCAGACGGCGACACTGGATCAGAATGAGCGGCTGATTGAGACCATCCGTAATCAGATCAATCAGCTTAACGGCAATGTGGCTGAACTGAATAACCTGGAAATCAGCCAGCAGCTTGCCCGCATTACCCAGGAGTTGAATACCCTGCAATCTACCACGGTCTCCGGAGCATCCGGACTGGCTGAACGCGTCAATATCAATGAACAGGATATTGAATCGATCAATCTCTATCGTCTGAGCCTGAATCAGACCATCAATTCACTGCAACAAAGCCTTAACGAGCTGGAAGAGCGCGTTGCGGCAATGACCACATCCTCAGCTGCCTTTTAAGCAGCCCGATATGAATAAACCTTTCTCCCAGGCTTGCGAGAATAACAAGCAGCCGATTCTTGATGTCATTGCAGAATATTTCCAGGCGGGTAAGCGCATCCTGGAGATTGGCAGCGGCACCGGGCAGCATGCCGTGCATTTCTGTCAGCATTTACCCGGTATATACTGGATCCCCAGCGAGATTCCCGAAAACATGGAAATCATCAAGGCTGGTCTGGCCGGGGAAGACTTGGCGAATCTTGAAGAACCGGTCACACTTGATGTGCGGGACCAGCCCTGGCCGGTCTCAGAGCTGGACGGATTGTTCAGTGCCAACTGTCTGCATATTATGGACGGCAAATTTGTTCCGGACTTTTTTCGTGGCGCCGGGGAAAGTATGAGGCATGGCGCTTATCTGTGCGTATACGGACCATTTAAATATAAAGGTGAATTTACCACCGAGAGTAATGCCCGTTTTGATCTTTGGCTTAAAGAACGTGACCCGGTCAGCGGCATTCGGGATTTCGAGAGCGTGAATGAACTGGCAAACAGTAATGGCTTCAGCTTCGTCAGGGATATCGGCATGCCGGCAAACAATCAGATGCTGATCTGGCGTAAAGATTGACTTGTCGCATAGCCTTCAATAGCTTTAACGCTCTTAAGAGCAGGGTATCAGCGGCTCGCAAATAAAACTAATACTAAAAGTAAAAGGGGAGTCGTCACAGTGTACTCAGGCTATTCGCATAATATTCTTGTCGCAGTAGTCACTGTTCTGTTACTGCCCGTCAGCGTACTGGCCCAGACCGGGAACCAGCCCCTGCAGGAAAAATCCCTCACTATCACCCGCACTGCTCAGCCACCGGTCATTGACGGGATTCTGGATGATGCCGTCTGGCAACAGCTGCCGGGCATCAGTGATTTTCATCAGGTCAATCCGGTAGACCAGGGTACGCCGACCCAGGAAAGCATTTTCTATATCACCTATGACGATGATTATTTTTATTTGGGTGCGCGCTTATATGACAGTAATCCTGAGGCCATTACCTCGCGCGTCATGATTCAGGGCCAGTCACTGCGCTTTGATGATAACGTGCATCTGATTCTGGATACCTTTAATAATGACCGTACGGGTTTTCGGTTTATCACCAATCCCAATGCCATTCGTGATGATGGAGTATTCGAGAGTCCGACCAGCTACAACATCGACTGGTCCGGCATCTGGCTGGTGGAATCCAGTATTGATGACCAGGGCTGGACCACTGAAATGGCGATTCCCTTTACCACCCTGAATTTTGATCCGGAAGCAGATACCTGGGGAATTAATTTCGAGCGCGAAATCGCCCGCAACAATGAACGCATTGCCTGGTCATCTTTTAACCGTGCCATTGATCCGTCCACCAGTGGACAGGTGGTGGGGCTTGAGGGGCTGGAGCAGGGCCTGGGACTGGATATTGTACCTTCCCTGACGGTAGGGCAGGCCAGAGACCGTAATAGCAACACCACCGAAGATAATGTCGAACCCTCGCTGGATGTATTCTACAAATTCACACCTAACCTTACCGGTGTGCTGACCCTGAACACGGATTTCTCTGCTACCGAAGTGGACGATCGCCAGGTCAACCTGACACGTTTCAATCTGTTTTTTCCGGAAAAGCGCGATTTCTTTTTGCAGGATTCGGAAATTTTCTCATTCGGCTCCGGTGGCAACAACGGCATTCCTTTTTATTCGCGTCGCATAGGCCTGGATGCGTCCACCGGCCAGCCAGTGGATATTGATGTCGGCGGCAAACTGGCAGGCAGGGTAGGTGACACCAGTCTTGGAGCTTTGCTGGTGCAGCAGGAAGATCGTATCGGTGCCAGTGATGATCCGCTGTTTGTCGGCCGGGTGACGCAGAACGTACTGACCGAATCCCGCGTCGGTGCCATTTTTACCCAGGGCAATCCCAACGGGCTGGCTGACAACTCTGTCGCCGGGGTGGATTTCAATTACCGTAATACCCGGTTTGCCGATAACTACACCCTCACCGGTGATATCTGGTACCAGCAGTCAGATACCGACGGACTTGAGGGAGATGATAAAGCCTACAGTGCTGCCATTGACCTGGCTACCGAAGGTAATGGTTTCAGCGGTGAGCTGGATTACAACTATATCGGCGCCGAATACAACCCGGCTCTCGGATTTGCCAACCGTCGTGGCGTTGATCAGATCAATGGCAGAGCCACTTACCGTCATTATCCCGAAGATCATCCATTGCTCTGGTATTACTACGCACACCTGGATATCTCCCGCACTGACAGGCTGGATAACGGCCAGTTACAGAGTGAAGCGCTCAATCTGCGTTATATGAGCCTCAACAGCCATGCGGGAGACCGGATTTATGCTGAAGTGTTCCGGGAAAAAGAAGGTCTGGTTGCAGACTTTGCCATCCGGCCCGGGGTTGTTATTCCGGCCGGGGAATATGCATTTACCAGCCACGCCTTTGGTCTGCAAACCGCCAACCAGCGTAGCCTGTCGCCGGATATCGGCTTCACCATCGGTGATTTCTATACCGGCGAGCAGCGCGAAGTCGATTTCGGGCTGGACTGGCAGCCCGGCCCGCGTTTTTCCGGTGAGTTCTCTTATGTTTACACTGATATTGACCTGCCACAGGGTGAATTCGTCAGCCGCCTGGTGCGTATGCGCAGCACATTTTCCTTCACGCCGGAATGGAGCTGGATCAATTTGCTGCAATACGACAACGGCTCCGATTCAGTTGGCCTCAATAGTCGCCTGCACTGGGACCCAAGAGCGGGAGAAGATTTTTACCTGGTGGTCAATTACAACTTTGATGCCGATGGCGTGTTTAATGGATTAAATACCCGACAGTCGGAAATTGTATTGAAGTATTCGAGAAATTTCAGGTTTTAAGACTGACAGACAGGAGAGGCAGGACAGCCTGACGAAGAATTTAGTCATAGTACTGACTGGAAAATATGATAAAGCTGTAAGCATACTAATAACTATGAGAAGGCTGATGCCTCTATAACGAACTTTTATATGGGCAACATCAGAGCCATTTAACAAGAACTATTTGTTGAAAATAATGCCTGTAATAAATTAGTACCGATTTGACTGATAGCCATCAGCTAGCATACCAGAGAGGGTGATATGATATTCAAGCAACTGTATGAGGAATTAAGCAGCACTTATACTTATCTACTGGCCTGTGAGGACACTGGTCAGGCAGTGCTTATCGATCCCGTGTATCCGACGGCCGAACGCGATCTGCACATCATCAATGCTATGGGCCTGAAACTGATCTATTCCATCGACACACACATTCATGCTGACCATATTACGTCAGCGCGTCGTCTTAAGGAATTGGCAGGTAGTCAAATAGTCTATCCTGTGACATCACAGTGTGATTGTCCGGATATTCGGGCTGAAGAAGGAAGAGCCATCATCATCGGTAGTGTAACAATTGATCCACTTTATACACCCGGCCATACTGATGATCATTACGCCTATAAAATTGGCGACAAAGTATTAACTGGAGATGCCCTGCTTATTGATGGTTGTGGGCGCACAGATTTCCAGAATGGAAATGCCGAAGACCTCTACAAAACGGTACGAGAAAAACTGTTTGCTTTGCCCGATGACACCCTGGTGTATCCGGCACACGATTATAATCATCGGCATGTATCCTCAATAGCCCAGGAGAAGGAACGTAATCCGCGGCTGGGTGGTGATACCACAATTGAAGAATTTAAGAAGATCATGGCAAATCTGAATCTTGCCTACCCCAAATTCATCGACCACGCTGTACCAGGCAATAAGCTTTGCGGCGTTTGTCCTGAAGATTTACCAGAGAAGTATGATCTGTATTGTCAGGAAATGAGCGAAAGCCCACAGGGATAGACTGAGCAATTTATTCACCTATACTGAGTTTTAACAATGGCTAAACAGGAAATTGATATTGGAATTCCAGCAGATAAACGGCAACAGGTGGCCGACAAACTCAAGGTATTGCTAGCCGATTCCTACACGCTCTACCTGCAGACACATAATTTTCATTGGAATGTAACTGGCCCCCAATTCCGTGAGTTACACCTAATGTTTGAGGAGCAATACACTGAACTGGCTCTAGCCGTTGATGAGATCGCGGAACGCATTCGCACACTGGGCGTATTTGCGCCAGGCACCTACCAGCAGTTTGCAGAATTAAGCCACATCAAGGAGACCGGCGATATTCCATCCGGGGACAAAATGGTCGCTATTCTGACTGCAGGACATGAACAAATCGTGAAAACCTGTCGTGCAGTGTTGCAAGAAGCCCAGGCTGCGGACGATGAATCCAGTGCATCTCTGGTATCTGACCGCATGGTTCTGCATGAAAAAACTGCATGGATGCTACGCTCAATACTGCAATAATAGGCAGATAAACTCTGCTTGAGCCTTTCGCGACAAAAAAATTACAGCGGCAAGTTTATGGTCCGGATTCCACCGGAGACCCACCGTTCTCTGGCCATACAGGCGGCAGAAGAAGGCGTAAGCCTGAACAGGTTGATTGCCAGTCGTTTGCATTGAAGTCCTGAAATCAAAGGCCCAGCGTCATTTGATGCTGATTTAATTCTTTAATTCGCTCTACTAGCCCTCAAAAGCTTCCAGAATCGGACAGGGGCCCGAGTCTCCGTGTGCACATTCCCGGGCGAGTTTTTTCAGGGCATTGCGTGCCTTTTCCAGTTCCTTGATTTTGATGTTGAGTGCGTCAATGCGTGCGCTGGCAAGGGCGCGGACTTTGGGCCTGTCCTGACTGACTTCGAGTTTGATCAGTTCTTTTATTTCCTGCAGGGTAAAACCGGCGGCCTGTGCCTTGCGAATAAACCGCAGGCGACGCAGGTCTTCTTCTGCATAGCGGCGTATGCCCCCGCTTGGCTTCGGGGTTTCCAGTAAACCTTTACGCTGGTAATAGCGCACGGTTTCCACGCCAACACCGCCGGCGGCGGCAAATTTACCTATCGATAACATCAGTGCTTGACTCCGTACTATGGTACGGAGTTTATGCTAGCCGCACTTAACTACACAGACAAGGAGTATTTATGAATGCTGCTAGCCAAACGCTGGATTCCACGAAAAAAGCCGTGTTGTATCGCATGGTGATGGACCAGCATCTATGCCCCTTTGGGCTGAAGGCCAAAGACCTCTTACAACGTCAGGGTTTTCTGGTGGAAGACCGCTGGCTGAATTCGCGTGAGGCCGTCGAAGCCTTTAAACGTGAGCAGGGTGTGAGCACCACGCCGCAGATTTATATCGATGGTAACAACATTGGCGGTTATGAAGACCTGCGACGCTTTCTGGGTAAAACGGTGGCGGTCCCCGGGGAGACTTCTTATAAACCGGTCATTGCCCTGTTCAGCATGACGCTGCTGATGGCGCTGGCGGCCAGCGTAGCCGCTTTCGATACGGCCTTTACAGTACAAACAGGTGAATGGTTTATCGCCTTTAGTATGGTGGTGCTGGCGTTGCTGAAACTGCAGAACATTGAAAGCTTTGCCACCATGTTTCTAAACTATGATCTGTTGGCACGGCGCTGGGTGCCGTATTCCTACCTTTATCCTTTTGCTGAAGGGCTGGCGGGTGTACTGATGATCGGCGGCATCCTGCACTGGCTGTCCATTCCGGTGGCGCTGTTTATTGGTACGGTAGGGGCTGCCTCCGTCTTCAAGGCGGTGTATATCGATAAGCGCAAACTCAAATGCGCCTGCGTCGGTGGGTCAAGCAATGTGCCGCTGGGTTTTGTCTCATTGACTGAAAACCTGATGATGATCGCCATGGCGGTATGGATGACTTTAACTGTCAGCTGATTTAAGGAGGCGTGTTTAATGATCAAAGGGGTCGGAGTCATGACTCTGACCCCTCCTACTCTGTAAGTGGGGTTCTGATTAGGCACGGTGACCAGTGTAACTTGCTTTATCGTTCAGGCAGGTGCAAATTAAGCCTAACGCTCACTCCTTCAACAATACAAAATCAGGAAGACTAATCATGATAAAAATAAAGCTGTCTTTCTTATTGCTTCTGATCCCGTCACTATCGCTCGCTCAGGACCCCATCTTCCAGCCAGAAGGCCTGGTTCAGCTTGGGATTTATACCTGGGCCATTCCCGATAACGATGTTGGCGGCGTACCCAATGCCGGGATCGTGGTGGGCGAGGATGCCACACTGGTGATTGATCCGGGGCTGGGTAGAGAGAATGGTGAAATCATTCTTGAAGTAGCCACTGCTCTTAGTGATAACACACAGTTCTATATTGTTTCCACGCATTACCATCCGGAACACACTACCGGTTATCTGGCCTTTCCCGATTCAACGATCTATATCAATTCCGTAACCCAGGAAAATGAATTTGCCAGTGATGGTGAGCGTATGATCGATTTCTTTGCGGGGCGTACTCCGGTGATGGGTGAGCTGCTTGCTGATGCCGAGCGTCGTATGGCGGATATTACTTTTGCTGATGATTACCAGCTGGACCTGGGAGGAGCCAGAGTGGATATGCGATTGGTGGGGCCGACGCATACTGCCGGTGATACCGGTTTCTTTGTGGTGGAGGATGGTGTGCTGTTTACCGGTGATGTGGTGATGAACCGTTCTTTTGTGGCGGCCGGTGAGAACTCCAGTATTTCAGCCTGGCTGTCTGCATTTGATATCTTTGAAGCGATGCAGCCAAGAATCATTGTGCCGGCCCATGGCGAGATCGGACCTGGCTCACTGATCGAGTTCCAGCGCACTCTGGTGACCGGTATCAAAAACCGGACAGAGAACCTGAAAGCGGAGGGCTTCAGTCTGGAAGATACGGCTGAAATAGTTTCCGCTGAATTTCAGGGTCTGTTTCCGGAGTACCCCCGTGCAAGAGGCATTGCTGCGCTGGCCCGATCAGCCTGGCATGAAGCCGAGTAATTTATGTGAACAAGATGCGGATAAAATCACCTGTCACTGTTCTGTGTTTATTACTGCTCAGTGCCTGCAACAGCCCATCCGAAGAGTCAGTTAATAATCAGTCGACAGGCTTATGCGAACTTGTTGAGAATAGCTGTACTTTTGTGCTGCTGGATGAGGCAACCAGTACCTACACCATTATCAATTCCAACAGGGCCTATACCCGCTTTACCCCGGCCTCTACCTTTAAAATTGCCAATTCGATAATTGCCCTGGAAACCGGTACTTTGTCAGGAACAGACGTTTCTCTGCGTGTCGATCTGGATGCCTATCCGCAACAGGACTGGTGGCAGCCAGCCTGGGCGACTGATAGCTATAATTTGCGCGGAGCCTTTCAGAATTCAGTATTCCCTATCTACCGCAGTATTGCCGCTGATATCGGTGAGCAAAATATGCAGACCTACCTGAATAACTTTGCCTACGGCAATCAGGATATTTCATCCGGGCTGGATAACTTCTGGGTGGCTGGCAGTCTGGCTATCTCAGCCGTGGAGCAGGTGGATTTTCTGCGCGAGCTTAATCGCAACGGTTACGGATTGAGCGATAACAGCATGAATGGTCTGCGGGAAATCATGCTGGTTGAGGAAAGCGGTTCCCATCAGCTCTATGCCAAGACCGGCGCGGCTTTACTGGAAGACGGAAATGTGGTGTTCTGGTACGTTGGTTTTATTGAAAAAGAAAACGGCGTACATTATTTCGCTTTTAATATGCACCGCCCACCATCACCGGAGAATGCACAACTGCGCATTGAACTCAGCCGGGAGTATTTGAGGCGGTTTGGCGTAATATAAGCAACAGGAATAAACGGCAGGCTTCCAGGATATGATCAAAAACTGGCAGGAACAGGAACTGCAGAAGTTACCCTCGTCTGACGGCTTCAGGTTGCGGGGCGAGAACATGAACCGCCTGGAAGTGTTTTCCGATGCCGCATTTGCCTTTGCAGTAACGACACTGGTGGTGACTTCCGGTGAAATTCCCGGCGATTATGAAGAATTGCTGGAAGCCTTCAAGAAAGTACCCAGTTTTGCCCTTTGTTTTGCCCAGATGGCCGTGTTCTGGATGACACATCGTTCCTGGAGTCGTCGTTATGGCCTGGAAGACATCTGGGCTACCTTCTACACCATGCTGATGGTGTTTACCATTCTGGTTTATGTGATTCCACTGCGGCTGTTTTTTTCCATGTTCATGGCCTGGATAGTCACTCCGGGAGTATTGCCGGCAGAGTTTGAAGCCACCAGCGAACAGGACGTGATTGGCCTGTTTATTATGTATGGTGTGGGCTTTGGTGTGTTGAGCTTTTCCCTGATGATGCTCTTTATGCACTCACTTGCACGCAAAATGCAGTTGGGCCTGAATAAATTTGAAATCATTTCGACAAAGCTGGGTATAGCCATCTGGTTAATTCAGACAGTCGTCGGTTTTCTGACCGCGCTGATTGCCTGGGTGACGCCTACAATTGTTGCCATTAATTCTCCTTTCCTGTTTCTTATCCTGCCAGTCGGCATCCCGCTTTGTGTTCGCTATTATGCCCGCCAGGCCAGAGAACTGAAGTTGACTGAAGCATGAAACTGCACTCCAGCATGACCATTAACGGCAAGGCCTTTAAAAAGGGCGACGAAGTTTCACCGAAGTTTGTTTATCCCTTTTTCATGTTTCACATGCTGATGTTTGGTGGCTCAGGTTTCTTCATGGCCTATACTCCGGATGGACCCCCGCTGGCATTCTTGTATGCCCATGGCGGCTTTGCGATTCTGATTTACCTGGTGTTTTACCTGACCATGTTCGGCAAGGAAGCGGTCAAGTGGATGTTTATCAATGCGGCACTGGGAATCTTCGGGCTGTACACGGAAATAAACTGGCTGCTGTCATTCTTTGGTACTACCGTTGCAGATTATCCTTTGTACGTTCACGTCATTCCTTTTCTGTATTATGTTCTGTACACATTTTTACTACGGCAGGCCGTGATTGATTTTTCCGGCGCCCGTGATGATGAGAACAAGCGACGTACTGCGGATCGTTTCTATATCATTATTTCCATGACAATCTATCTGACTTTCTATTTCATCTGAATATAATAAGTTAATCCTGAAAACTCTTTAAAGGTAAACAGGGAAGTCCTATGACCACACCTATCGTAATACTTCATGGCTGGAGCGATGACAAAGAATCGTTTCGCAATCTGGCACATAAACTACAGGGGAAACTTGAACGTCCTATCACTGATCTCTGGCTGGGAGACTACATCAGCCTGGACGATGATGTGAATGTGGATGACATCATCGATGCCATGCAGCGTGCCTGGCTCGATGCCAAGTTACCAACTGCGGATGTGATTATTCATTCTACTGGCGGACTGGTGATTCGCCACTGGATGCAAAAATACTATGTGTCGAAGAACAGCAAGCCGCCGATACGCAATCTGGTAATGCTGGCGCCTGCCAATTTCGGCTCTCCGCTGGCACATACCGGACGCACGATACTGGGCCGTATTTTCAAGGGTGACCGGGAAGGCGGTAAACCCTTCCAGACCGGTACTCATGTACTGAAGTCACTGGAAATGGCCAGTCCCTACACCTGGCGACTGGCGGAAATGGATCGCTTTGCACCCAATGCCTTTAGCAAATTCGGGGTGCGATGTACGGTGATCGTTGGTAATCACGGTTATAAAGGGCTGCGAAGCCTGGCCAATAAAGATGGTTCAGATGGCACGGTCTATGTTGCGACAGCCAATCTGAATTGCGCGCGCCTGCCGCTTCGTGTGAAACGCCAGAATGGCGAGTTTGAAGTCGGCAAAATCGAAGAAGCCAGAGGAGAAACAGCTTTTCTGGTGCTGGATGGTTTTGACCATGGTTCAGTTACCGGCAATAAAAGCTGTCCGGCAAAATTGCTCAATCCGATTGTTGAAGCGCTGACTGTCACGCAGAATAATTTTCCTGGCTGGAAGCGAAAATGTGCTACGGCAACAGCACGAGTGACAAAAAAATACAGCGGGGAGGCAGACAGTGATCGACATGCTTTCCAGAACCTGGTTGTACATGTGATTGATGATCAGGGTAATGAAGTTGATGATTACGTGATCGAATTTTACGGTGACTTCCTGGAAGAAGAGGATGAACTGGCGGATGTCTTTAACCAGAAAGTAGTCAGGGGGGTGCATGCCTACAAGGACAATGCCTCCTACCGCAGCTTCATGATAGACAGCTCTGTACTGTTCAGATACATCGACAGCAGCAGGGAAACCCTGAGTATCAGCCTCAGTGCCTTACCGGATATCAATCAGGAACGTACGCTCGCCGGCTACAGGACTTTTGAGGATGATGACATCGGCGCGCTGAAGATTCCGTACCAGGAACTGAAGAAATATTTCAGTCCGCACCGTACCCTGTTTGTGGAAATTACTTTACCGCGTTATCAGAAGCCGGAAGTATTTTCCCTGGAGAATTTACAGAATTAGTTGCCAGAATCAGCAGGCTAGATTTTCTAGTCCTGGAAATCCAGGCTCAACTTGCTCAGATCGAAAGCAATATGGTTTTTGATTTTGCTGTTTTCCGGCAGAGGATCTTCATAACTCCAGACGGCTTTTTCTGTTTCATTGCCGTCCAGCACCAGGTCGTAGTAACTGGCATCGCCTTTTATCGGGCAATGGGTGCTGAAATCATCGATTTTTCTGAAATTCTGCATGGCAACCGAATCACGCGGAAAATACAGCATGGCCGGATATTCATTGCCATGGGCGAACTCAATCAGCTGGAGTACCTGATCACTTTGCGCCAGGACTTTATCACCAAGTTTTACGGTGACAGGTTTATCCAACTGGCTGATCTCTGTGTAATGGCTTGTATCGTTCATAGAATATTCCCGAAATTTAACCTTTTCTGGTCAGTCTGGGCATTTTATAGGATGGTATGAAACTTTGAAGTGGTGCGGACGGAGAGACTTGAACTCTCACACCTTCCGGCACTGGAACCTAAATCCAGCGCGTCTACCAATTCCGCCACGTCCGCACAGGCCGCGTATTATACAGAATCTCGCCCTGGTGTCAGAGTAAAATCGCATTTAACTCTGACACCAGAATTAGACACCAGAATTAGTCAGCGCGTAGTAAATCGAGCGGCTTCTGTCGCAGTACCGACATGGTGGCTACCAGCGCGGTGAGGACACTCAGGAAGGTAATGGCCAGTATGCTGAAGAGGCTGCTGGTCCAGGCCAGTTGCCAGATGCTGTCAAATACAAACCAGGCCAGGGCATAGGACATCAGCAGGCTGATCGTGATCCCGGCAAAGGCGGCAAAAAAACCCAGAATGCCAAATTCAATCTGGATAATGCTTTTCACGTCATTGAAGTTGGCACCAAGTATTTTCAGCAGATTGATTTCCCAGAAGCGTGATTTGACTTCATAACGGGCAATGGAGAACAGCACCACCAGACCGGCAAATATCGCCAGATAGGCCATGACTTTAATGCCCCAGCTGATCTGCGAAGTGATATCAAGAATCCGGGCAACGATCTCGCCGACATTAATAATGGAGATGTTCTGCAGCTCTTCAACGATGGCGTTCTGAATCAGTAATTGCTGTTCGGTCGGCACATTGCTGACAGCAGCGACAAAGGTTTTCGGCGCCGGGTCCAGCACCCCGGGCTGAAAGGAAATAAAGAAGTTGGGCTGAAAAGAGTTCCAGTCTACCCGGCGCAGATTCATGACCCGTCCGGTAATCGGTACGCTCTGTACATCAAAGGTGATGGTGTCACCAATACCAGCGCCAATGCGTTCGGCATAACCTTCTTCCAGGGAAATACCCGGCAGTTCCCCGGAGCCAAATTCCCAGTTGCCATTCCAGACCGTACCGGCGACCAGCTCCTCTGAGCTTTTCAGTTCATCCTGATAGGTCAGGTTGACCGAGCGTCGTTCGCGCATCTGTTCTTCTGTGGTTTCCTCAAAGGCATCGACATCCCCGGAAGAGATTTCCTGCATGCGTGCCCGCACCTGTGGCGACAGGAAAGCCAGCTCATGACCAAAACCGGCCAGTACTTCCTGCAGTGGTTCGAGCTGATCTGGCTGAATATCAAACATGAAGAAATCCGGCACCGAAAAATCATCCGGTTGCGAGATTTCTTCCTGCAGGCCTTTTTCAATCTGCGGAATCAGGTTAATCAACAGGGAACCCAGACCAATAGCCAGGAAACAGGAAATGGCACCGAGCCGGTTACGGCTTAAATTTCGCAAGGCCAGTTTGCGGGTGACGCCGGAGCGTGCGGAGAAATTGTCACACAAACTGAGGATATACCAGGCCAGTGCGCCGAGGACCAAGATGGCCAGCAGAAATCCGCCGATAAACAAAGAGCCGATCAACAGTGAACTGGACTGCCAGATACCCAGGCCCCAGAACACCAACAGGATCGGCGCGTAGCTCACGGCATGACGTTTCCAGTGTGGCATGGCCTTGCTGGGCTGTACTTTTTCATGAAACAGGTCCAGTGGATGCAGATCATATATTTTTGACAGAATCGGCAGGCAACAGATGACCGAACCCATGATGCCAAGGAAAAGGGCCAGGAAAACGGAGGACATTTCCATTTCGTTTTCAAAGCCACGTGGTAAAAAATTGGCGAACAGTTGCGGTAAAACCGGCAGCGCTACAAATGAGATTGCTGTGGCAATGATGGCGGAGACTGTCCCGAGCATGGTGATCTGCAGCAGCGTCATCAGGTAGGCCTGTTTAGGAGTGCCGCCTAGGCACATCAGAATCGCCATATCCTTGAAGCGACTGGTAAAAAACGAGCGGAACAGATAGGCAGCACCAACGCCGGCCAGAAAAAGTGCAATCAGCGCAATCAGACCCAGGTAGTCATTCATGTAACCGAGGATGCGACCCAGATCTTCACTCTGTTCCTCATGGGTTTCCATACGCAGGCGACGCATGTCACCGAGAACCTCCAGTTCAGCCTGGCGGAATTCATCTTCCCAGGTATCCATGTTGATATCCTGGTCAGCAAAGCGGTAAAAACGTGAATAGGATATACGGCTGCCAAGCTGTATAAGCCCGGTTTCCTGAATCTGATCCAGTCCCATATAAACGGGCGGGAAATTCGACATCACTGAAATGGTACTGCTTGGATCAATATCAATAACATCGGCGATAACAAAATCTGTTTCGCCGATGCGGATGCTGTCGCCAATTTCGAGATCGAGTGTCAGCAGCAGGTCACGTGCCACCCAGACGGAATTGCTGTTCATCAATTCCTGACGCAGTTCGGCATTTAACAGGCCGCCTTCCTGCAGGATGAATTCACCATACTGCGGATAATTTTCATCGATGCCGATAAGCTGACTCATTCTGGAAGCATCATTACCGGCAAGCATCGACAGGAAAGATATCTGGTCAGAATATTCGTACTCGGCATCAAAAATATCATCAGCGATACCGTACTCGACTTCCGTCAAGGGGAAATTTGATGAGATCTGGGCATCAGCAGTCAGGATGGCGCGGGAATTGTTGGCCAGATGGGTATCGATGGAATTCTTGAAGGAATCAAGCGCAATAAATCCGATCAGTCCGATCGTCAGGTTGACGATAAAGAACAAGGAGAAACGGAAATTGTTAATGATTTCCTTGCCGGCGAGTCGTAGCCACAACATCAGATAAATTTGCCTCCCTGCAGTCGCTGCTGTCGGCCACAGCGCAATGCCAGATTTTCATTATGTGTGACAAATAGCAGTGTCATTTTGTGCTGTTCCACCAGGTCAAAAATCATCTTGCTGATCAGTTCACCGGTGGCATTATCCAGATTGCCCGTGGGTTCATCGGCCAGCAATATCTTTGGTCTCACCACCATGGCACGCGCGATTGCCACACGCTGACATTCACCGCCACTGAGCTGATGCGGAAAATGGTCCATGCGATGTGACAGACCGACCTGGTCGAGAGCTTCACGGGCTTTTTCAGTGGCATCTGCATCCTTGAACAGATCCAGTGGCAATGAAACATTTTCCAGCGCCGTCAGGTGCGACATCAAATGAAATTGCTGGAAAATAATACCTATATTTTTGGCGCGGAATTTTGCCAGTTGTTCTTCACTGAGTTCCTGCATGTTCTGTCCGGTGAGCAGAATTTCTCCGGAGCTGGGGCTGTCCAGTCCGGCCAGCAGACTCAGGAGAGTGGATTTACCACTGCCTGACTGGCCGAGAATTGCCACTGTTTCACCGGCCTCAACAGCCAGGTTCAGATCCATAAGCACTTCAATTGGCTCATGACTGGCAGCCGTTTCAAAACGCTTGAATAGCTTATTGACTTCGAGAATCATGAAATACCTGTCTGTTTATTCCTGCGGGAGAAGCGGAAGCAAAAAATCGTAAACATGTGCTGCGACGATTACACTGCCTTCGGCATTGGGATGAATGCCATCAGCCTGATTCAGTTCCGGCATGGCTGCGACATCCTGCAGCAAAAAAGGCATTAGTGGAATGTCATAGTGTGCTGCGAGATCCGGGAAGACCCGGGCAAATTCAGTGGTATATTCCTCGCCCATATTGGGCGGAATCAGCATGCCGGCCAGAGCCACATCGACATTATTGGACAGGGCAAATTCAATGGCCTCGGCCAGATTGTTTCGCATATTGGCTACATTCAATCCGCGTAGCCCATCGTTGGCACCGAGGGCCAGAAACACCAGATCGGGTTGTGAACGTACATACCACTGCATGCGTTCCAGCGCACTGGCAGAAGTGGAGCCGCTGATACCGGCATTGATTACATTAATATGCCCATAACCCTCAGCCTGCAGCTTTTCATCTACCAGGCTGGGATAAGCCTGCCCGGCATCCAGCCCCAGTCCTTCAGTCAGGGAATCGCCGAGAAACAGAACAGTATACTCTTCCTGGCCCAGCACACTGGGACTTAGAAACAGGAGACTGATTATAAGGGCACGCAACATCGGCATATTCTATCGTAATGATTAAGCAGAAGAATGAACTGTTTACGGAAATACGGTGAAAAAGGATTGTTTCCCACCGCTTTCCTAAAATTTACATGCGTAGCAGTTCACTGTAGATAGCGGTCAGCATGCCTGTCGGGTCGCCCCAGCGATCATCATATTCTTCAGTGAGCCCGGCATCCAGAATTTGTTCAAGGCTCATGCCCTGGGCGATGGCATTTTTTACCCGGTTACTGATGGTATGGAACATATTGAGTTGCGATTGCACATCAGCCTGGCTGCTGAGCACGCCGTGGCCGGGCAGGAACCGGGTATCGGCATTGGAGATATCAACAAGTGCTTCATAGGCCGCGACAATACCGTAAAAACTGCCGTTGGCATTGGTATCTACGCGGGGATAGGCGTTGGTACGGAATACATCACCGGTATGAATGATATTGGCATCAGTAAAATAGACAAAGGAGTCGCCATCGGTATGCCCCGGCCCCAGGTGGAAAACATGAATGTCGTGGCCGTTCAGATGGAAATTCATGGATTCCGGGAAAGTCACTACCGGTAAACTGCGGCGCTGTTCGGCACTCATCATCATGTTGTCACGGGTATAGTCGGCAGACAGTCTGTCACGCACATTTTCGTGGGCAAAAATAATGGCGCCAGCATCCGCCATATTGGCATTTCCGCCAACATGATCACCATGATAATGGGTATTGAATACAAAGCGCACCGGTTCGCTGGTGATACTGGCCACTGCATCAAGAATACGGCCGCTCAGGGGTGCAAACTGGTCATCAATCAGGAACACACCATCATCACCGATTGAAACACCGATATTGCCCCCTTGTCCTTCGAGGAAATAAAGGTTGTCAGTCAGCTGGTGGGGAATGATTTCCACATCGCTCATGTCACCCTGGGCGCTAAGTTGCAGAGGCAACAGGGCTAAAACAAGAGGAAGCAACTTGAATGAAAATATTTTCTTGAACATTGAGACTTCTCCGGTCTGTATTGTTGATTTTGATTGGAGGCAGTAAAAATTGATTATTTTCAGATTAATTAAAGTGCCCCGAGCATACCTTCAGATTCAGGCATCATCCAGACTTTTTGTATTTTCGTACAATTCCCGGCGATTCGCGCTTCACTGACAAAATGTCGCAGGAAATATTGTAAAAAATAAGGATTATTGGCTGGTCAAATAACCAAATAATTGGCTTTTTAGACATAAGCCCTGTTTTAAAGCTCAACTGGTCAAAACAAAACATATACATATCAATAAGATAGGTATTTTTTCAGAGCTGGCACAGCTTCTGCATATATTACAATGCAGGCATAGTCTAAATATTGCTAATCAATTTAGACTATTATAAAATATCATACTCTAAATTAGATTGTTTTAACGAATTTTAATAATGACTCAATAAACTATGAATACGAGAACACTATGCTTGGGAGCCCTGAGCTTGGGCAAGGCTTCCGGTTACGACATCGGCAAACAGTTGAATGAAGTATTCGGCCAATTTGTCGATATTGCCTCCAGCGGCGTTTATCCGGCACTGCGAAGTCTGGCTGAAGAAGGCCTGGTTAAATGTGAGGTGGTTGAGCAGGACGGATTACCCAATAAAAAGATTTATGAGCTGACAGCCGAAGGCAGAAAAACACTGCAGGAAGAACTGGAAGTATTGCACCCTACGCATAAAGTTAAATCACAGTTTATGTTATTGCTGTTTTTCGCCGAGCAGATATCTGCAGAACGAATGAAAAATATTATTCAGGAACGTTTGAGTGAAATAGACAGTTTTTTTGAGGCAGAACCAATGATACGGAATCAGGTATGCGGTAGCCCCGGTCAGAGTTTTTTACTTGATTATGTAATACACAAGTTTGAAACCGAAAAGCAATTTCTGGAAAGCAGATCCTGCGATCTGCTGGAGCAGTTAGATGGAAGTGCGCAATTGAAAATAGGGGAAGCATCATGAAAAACTCAATAGGAATCTCGCTGGCCGTTTGCCTGGCGCTGGTCATATGGATGGCCGCCGGCATGGTGAGTGAAGGCGAAGGAACTGCCGGACAGAGTGAAAACTCTGCAACAGATGGTACCTCTACTGATAATCGGGTACTGGTAGAGGTTACGCCGATGCAGGCTGAAGAGATTACCTCTTATATTCTCAGCAACGGCAGTATTACTCCGGACCGGGAAGTCGTTGTGCGCGCTGAAACTGCCGGACAGATTGAAGATATTCTGGTGGAAGAGGGTGCCTATGTAGAAGCTAACAGCGTCATCATGCGTCTTGAACTGGATGACCGGCAGATTCGCGAAGAGCAGGCTGAGATAAATGTGCAGGAAAAACAGCGCCTGTATGATGCAGCGGCCAATCTGCTGGACAGAAACTTTGCATCCCAGTCTGAAGTGGATAATGCCCTGACCCAGTTAAAACTGGCTGAGGTAGAGCTGGAGCGTATTCGCCTGGAAATCGAGAAAACCTTTATTCGTGCCCCGTTTGCCGGCTTCATTGAAGAGAACATTGTTGATGTCGGTGAATATGTCAGCATTGGCAATGAAATGATTCGTCTGGTGGATAATGATCCGCTGGTGGTCACTGCACATATTTCCCAGAATGATGTCGACTACCTGAGCGTGGGTACCGAGGCAATTGTGGAACTGATAAACGGTAATGAACGTCGTGGGCAGGTTCGCTTTATTTCCCCGCGGGCCAACGAGTCCACCCGGACTTTCCGGGTTGAGATTGCAGTCCCGAATACCGACGGCTTGCGTTCCGGCAGCAGTGTAACGGCGCGTATACCACGTCGCCAGGTCATGGCACATTATATTTCGGCCGGTTTGCTGACTCTGAATGAGGAAGGCGATATCGGGCTCAAAACCATAGATCCGGAAGGCCGGGTTGCCTTTCATGAAATCACCATTGAACGCTCGGATGTCGATGGCATGTGGGTCAGCGGTTTGCCGCAGCAGGCACAGGTTATTACAGCCGGGCAGGGCTTTGCCCCGATCGGCGAGTCGGTTCGCATGACAATGAATGACAGCTCTATTGTGGGTAAGCATCACGACTATGAGTGAAAGACTCAATGACGCTGACGGACTACTGAGAAATTAATTACAGGATCAGACGAAGAACACCATGCATACTTTAATTGATGCGGCATTTTCACGACCCAGGGTGGTCATACTGGTTTTACTGGCAATCATTATTGCCGGAATTTCTTCCTATATAAGTATTCCCAAGGAGTCCAATCCGGATATTGCCATTCCCATCGTCTATGTCTCGATGGTGCATGAAGGCATATCGCCGGAAGATGCCGAGCGCCTCCTGGTTTTGCCGATGGAACGAGAGCTGCAGAGTATCGAAGGTCTGGACGAAATGACATCCACTGCTTCGGAAGGTCATGCCTCGGTGCTGATGGAATTTGATGCCGGTTATGATATCGAACTGGCACTTGATGATGTTCGTGAACAGGTGGATCGTGCCCGCGCCGAATTGCCTGCCGAGACCCTTGAGCCTACGGTCAATGAAGTCAATATGGCGGACTTTCCGGTGTTGTCCGTATCGCTTTCAGGCCGGGTTTCCGAGCGCACACTGATCACCATTGCCCGCGACCTGCAGGATCGTATTGAGGGTCTTGGTAATGTACTGGAAGTTACCATCGGTGGTGACCGTGAAGAGATGCTCGAAGTCCTTATCGAACCGGATACGCTGGATGCCTATCAGTTATCTTTTCAGGACATTAACAACCTGGTCCAGGGTAATAACCAGCTGATTGCTGCCGGCGCACTTGATTCCGGTTCCGGCCGTATGGTTCTGAAGGTACCTGGTGTTATTGCTGATCTTGATGACATGATGAATATGCCGGTCAAGATACAGGATGATCAGGTAGTGACTTTTCAGGATATCGCCACCCTGCGCCGGACTTTCAAGGATCCGGAAACCTTTGCCCGTATTGATGGAGAAAATGCCGTAGTGCTGGAGATATCCAAGCGTTCCGGTGCCAACATCATTGAGACCATTGAAAGTGTGCGTACATTGATCAGCCAGGCCCAGCAGGGCTGGCCCGCGTCAATTGAAGTGACCTATCTGCTGGATGGTTCCGAGCAGATTCGTGACATGCTGGGTGAACTGGAAAATAATGTCATCACGGCAATCCTGCTGGTGATGATAGTGATTATTGCAGCACTGGGTGTACGCCCCGCTTTACTGGTGGGGCTGGCAATTCCCGGTTCTTTCCTGGCCGGTATCCTGATTTTGAATATTATGGGTCTGACTCTGAATATGATTGTTCTGTTCAGCCTGATCCTGGTGGTCGGTATGCTGGTGGATGGTGCAATCATTACCATTGAACTGGCTGAGCGTCTGCATTCCGAGGGACTCACCAAGAAAGAAGCCTTTGCCAGCGCCGCCAAGCGTATGGCCTGGCCGATTATTGCTTCAACCGCAACTACCCTGACTGTGTTTGTACCCCTGCTGTTCTGGCCGGGAATGATTGGCGAATTTATGAAATTCCTGCCAATTACGGTACTGGCAACACTTGGTGCGTCGCTGTTCATGGCATTGCTGTTTGTGCCGGTTGTCGGCGGTGTGATTGGCCGTCAGGTTGCCGCTAAAACCACTGCCGGGACAGAAAAGCACAGGCCTCACCAGAGTATGAAAAAAGCTGGCTATCTGACCAGAAAATACCTGGGTTTCCTGGGGGTCCTGCTCAGACATCCAGCAAAAGTTCTGGTGCTCATGGTAGGTTTCCTGCTGGGCTCCTATGTTGCCTATGGCGTTCTTGGCAAGGGCGTGGAGTTTTTCCCGGCGGTTGAACCCGAATTTGTTCAGGTACAGGTTCATGCCCGCGGTGACCTGTCTGTGTATGAAAAAGACCAGATCATGCGTGATGTTGAAAATCTGTTGCTGGATATGAATTACCTGGAAGCAGTCTATACCCGAACCGGTTCGAGTGGCGGTGGTGGCATGGGTGGAGGTAGTTCCACAGAGGATACCATCGGAGTTGTTCAGCTTGAATTTGTTAACTGGCAGTTGCGTCCACCAGCCGCTGAACTGCAGCGTGAAGTCAGACAGCGTCTGGCCAATGTGCCCGGTATCCAGATTGAAATGACTGAGCAGGAACAGGGCCCGCCAACCGGTAAACCGCTGCAACTGGAAGTTCGTGCCAATGATTTTGCTGTGCTGGATTCAAGCGTGGCACTGATTCGTGATGCAATGGATGAGGTCGGTGGCTTCACTAATATTGAAGACACCCGCACCTTGCCGGGCATTGAGTGGGAACTGGTGGTTGACCGTGAAGAAGCAGCGCGCTTTGGTGCGGATGTATCCAGTCTCGGTTCTGCCGTGCAGTTACTGACCACGGGTCTGAAGATTTCTGAATATGAACCGGACGATGCCGATGAGGAACTGGACATTCGTGTGCGTTTTACTGATGAAAACCGTAACCTGGAACGCTTGATGCAGTTGACGATTCCGACTCCCAATGGGCAGGTGCCGATCAGTAATTTCATCAGCTTCGAGACTTCACAAAAAACTTCGGTGATTAACCGGATTGATGGTTCCCGCAGTCTGACAATTTCGGCTGACGTTGAGGATGGTATTCTCGCGGCCAGCAAAATCAATGAGCTCAGAGATAACCTGATGCAAAAATCATTTGATCCCCAGGTGCAGGTGCAGTTTGGCGGACAGGACGAAGACCAGGCAGAAGCCGGTGCCTTCCTGTCACAGGCGTTTGCGGTTTCCATCGTGCTGATGATCATAATTCTGTTGCTGCAGTTTAATAATTTTTATCAGTCTTTCCTGATCATTTCTGCCGTCGTGTTTTCCACTGCCGGTGTGCTGATTTTCCTGATTGTCAGTGGCCAGCCCTTTGGTATTGTCATGTGCGGTATCGGCATCATCGCGCTGGCGGGTATCGTGGTGAACAACAATATCGTCCTGATTGATACCTTCAATGAAGTCAGACGCGATACTGATCTGGCCTTGATTGATGCGGTGCTGGAAACTGCAGCCCAGAGAATTCGCCCGGTATTGCTGACTTCCAGTACAACCATACTGGGTCTGGTTCCCATGGTGCTGGCGGTATCTATCAATGTTATCGACCAGGAAATCATTGTTGGCGGACCCTCGACACAAATGTGGGTACAACTGTCGACGGCTATCGCCGGTGGATTGCTGTTTGCAACCCTGCTGACGCTGGTGTTTACACCGTGTATGCTGGTGCTTGGTGAGAAAATCTTTAAAAGAAGCAGACAACCAGGCCGACCAGGAACCAGGCTGGATCTACAGACTGCATGATAAGCCAGATCAACGCACGTATACTTTTGGCTGAAGACAACAAAGCCAATCAGCGCGTCAGCGCTGTCATGCTGCAGAAAGTAGGCGTGGAAGTGGATATCGCCGAAGACGGTCTGCAGGTATTATCACTGGTAACACAGAAAGATTATGACCTGATCCTGATGGACTGCCAGATGCCAAATATGGATGGACTGGAAGCTACGGCTGAACTTCGACAGATGCAGGACGGTAAATATAAGAATCTTCCGATTATTGCCCTGACTGCGGATGTGCAGCAGGATACCCGGGAAAAATGTGAGGAGGTCGGCATGAATGATTTCCTGAGCAAACCTTTCACCTTTGACAAGCTAATCAAAGTACTGCAAAAACACCTCGATTAATCCTGCACTTAATTTTGCTTCACTTTACTGACATTGCAGCGTGCCAAGCTGCAAGACCATGTCATTGCTTTGCGGATTGCTAAAGCTGACTTCACATTGCTCGGCACCGCTGAGTACTTCAAATGAATCTACACTGTGATCGATTTCGGCCTGGAAATAGCCGTTATCATCGGTCATGGCCAGGCCGATCACATTCTGGATGACGGCGTTTTGCAGGGGCTGACCATTTGCATCGAGCAGTCGTCCCAGGGCGATATTGATGGTGCGGGTGTACCAGCTCAGGTTAACCACATTGCCCGGATAAACCGTTTCCCGGTAAACCCGGTTATCCAGATTCACCAGGGTATCACCAATGGATTGCAGTTCAACATCATAGGTTTCATAGGGTGAAACCGGAACCAGCAGAGTCTGGCCGACGTGGGTCTGGCCGCGGGCAATACCGTTCACCAGAACATTAAAGCGGGTATCAGATTCGACATCGCCTTCCACACGAACCAGAAAAGCACTTTCCGAGCGACGTTTGCCACCAAAGGCCCCGCTGCGACCATCACTGGCAAAACTGGTACTCAGACGGCCGCTGATTTCGGTATTTTCTGTATCATCATTGTAGTAGGCCATCAGGTCGGAAGAGCCAAGACGGGTATCCGATTCAAAGCGTGCTTCCAGACTTTTGCGATCATCATAATCAGCCCGGATGCCATACCGGTATTCATTGCCGTTTTGCTGGCCGGCATACCAGCGTTGCTCATAGGAACCATAAAGTCCGGAATCATAGTTACTGCTTTCGTCAGCATAAACCGCTTTTGGCGTATAGGAGGTTATATTGTTATTACCCTGTAACTGATAGGAGAATGACAATACGGCGAGCAACTCTTCATTATTACTGGATAGTTCAAAACTGCTGCTCAATGTGCCTGACATAAAATTGCGGGTACGGCTTCGGTAACGCAGCCCACTGTGGTCACTGCCGGCTGTGAGCGGGCGCTTTACATCACGATAAAACAGACTCAGATAACCATAGCGCAGGGGAACTTCCAGCATGCTGTTGTATTGCCGGTATTCCTGCCCGATCTGACTGTCTGCAAGCCCATCCAGTACCTGGCGCACATTAAAAGTCAGATTGAAATTTTCGTGACGATAGCGAAAGCGCAAATCCAGTCCGCTGGTGCCGCCATCTTCCAAAGCGATATTGGCCTGGGCCTCATATTGACGCCCCTGTTTGAAGATTCCGGTTTCCAGCATGCCGGAGTCATCAACATAGGAAAATCCCAGATTACCGCCAATACTTTGAGTCAGGCGTTTGCTGTAACCGCTGCGAATAAAATAATCATCACCGGTACGCGACAGGCGATTGCGGTCCAGGTCATTTTCCAGCTGCCCGGCGTGAATAAAATAAAGAGGCTGGTCCGCAGGTGGGATGCGTGAGGTTTTGGAGAAAAACCGCTCTTCTACCTGCATGTTGCCCGCAGCATCAAAAATTCTGATCTCAATGGTGTAGGAACCGTTCGGAAGACTTGAGGTATCCAGCAGGCGGTTACCGACATCGTAGTATTCCGTGCTGATCAGGCGTCCTTCGCGAAAAATTTCCACCCGACTGCGGGTCGGGAAAAACAATTCAATTTCGGTGCCGAGTGATTGCTCCAGGTCTGTCCGGGTCAGCAGTGAACTGGAAAAAGAGGCGCCGACAAAGCGTTCATTGCTCATAAAGGAAAAGCCGTTGGCAGTTTCCCGAAACAGGCCAAGGCGATAATCACGTCCCTGGAATTCCCGCATCAGGGCAAAAGTATCCAACTCAAAATCATCATCAGCCAGATTGCCGCTAATGGCCAGGCGATTTTCACGCCAGGCAAACATGTTGTTGGTATATAAATTATAGCTTTCAATTTCGTCTTCCTCACCGCTGAAGTACAGGGCCGACTGGTTCAGATAGGTCAGGCCTGCGCCGGAAGGGGGCAGAAAACGTAATTGTTCACTGGTTGCCGATTGCAGCAAAGTCGGGGCAATAAACAGCCACATGCGCAGGGCAGAACGATCAAAAATCAATTCAACCGAATCAGTTTCCAGCGTACCGCAGTCAACCTGAAACTCGGAAAAGCAAAGCAGTTCAGTGTGTGCATCGAAGGTATTGTCCAGTAACAATTCAAAGCCCTGTGGATCTTTCAGTCCCGGCAGATTTTCAATCAGTCTTTCACGATCAAGAATGCTGACTTCGCGGTCTGTAAATTCAGCCAGCACAGACGTCAGGTAAAAGCCGCCATAATACACATCTATTTCTGTAACCTGCGGCTGATTAAGATTTTCAAAACCGGGTGGCACCCAGTCACTGTTAACGCTGGGCCTTGCTGATGGAGCCGTCGTTGGATTTGCAGTTTCTGTTGGGCTGCTGTCTGTCTCCTGTGCCTGGGTTTCTTCTGAATCAGGACGACTGGCCAGCGGTGCTGTGTTGTTGTTATCAATTTCACCTACTGATGGAAGATCTGCAGTTTCTAACTGGCCACTATCGTTATTGGTATTGCTTTGCGTGTCAGCAGTTCTGGCAGCCTGGAGGTTGTAAGTCTCAAGCGCCAGATTCTGTTCACTGATGATACCTGGGCTCCCTGTCTCATCAGCACGGATCAGTAAAAATTTATGTGTGCGGTCGGCATAGTCGGGAGATTCATAACTGAACCAGAAGTCCACTTCATAGCCATTATCAAGCTCGCGAATATTCAATCCTTCACGGGTAATCACAATGGCTTCGGGGCGGTTGATGTTGGCTGAGCGCCAGTTTCTCCAGTCCTCATTTGAATTGAAACCGACAGCCTCAAAATCAGGGTGGTAGTGGGAAAAATAAGCCTGCGGATTCTGTGCTGCCCAGGCATTCAGCCAGGAATCAACAAATGCATTAATATCTTCTTGAGCCTGAGAAACAGGCAGGCTGGCAACAGTCTGTATTAAAAATACAAACAGCAACAGAAATGCTTTGTGCATTGCTTTTTGAAAGACCATTGCAGCGTTACCGACCAGTGTTGCTTAACGGAAATATTCCGAAACCAGGCCATCCCGGGTGCGGATTTTGTAGGTAAATGCGCCATCAAAGGGCAGATCAAGGGTCCAGGTGTTGCCGGGATAGATGCGACGATCCTCAAGTGCTACACAGGTGTTGGCATCAAAGGGATCACATTGCTGGCCATCAGTCAGCAGATAATTGGCGTTGCCCGTATTGGTGAAAACGGCCTGCTGTCCTTCACGTTCCATGTTCATTACAGCCTGTGGGTCGGCTGGCGGCACGATGACCAGAATCTGATAGGCGACAACCACTTCCAGTCGGGAATTCACGGCATTTTCTTCACCACCTTCGAGTTCAGCCGGCGGTGTGATCGGCACCATGTTGACCCGATAAACCCGCTCTTCCTCTCCTGGAGTCTGCAGGTTTAAAAAGCGTACGATGGAACGAGCACCAGGTGCGGTAATTAGGCGATTGGGAGTCACCAGGAATTCAGGATTATCATCTATCTGCAGCGGTATGAGTTCCTGTTGTTCCGTTCCGGGGTTTACAACACTGAAGGGTGTTACTTCGACAAACAGATTTTCCTCATTACTGCTGTTGATGACCACGACGTCTTCCCGGTTAACCGTGGGGTCATCGAAGGTGATGATTGAGCGGTTAACCACAAGCGCTGCCTGTGCCTGGGCATTCATATACAAAAGACCGGCAGCCAGGATGCCCATCAACACGTGTGTACGAAACTCTTGCATGGTTTTCATGATCTTGCTCTCTTCATTAATTTGCGTGCTATTCTGACTTTACCAGCAGGTTCAATCTGCCCCTGAAATTACTGATCTGCTCTGCATTAAAATTCTGGTTCAGTTTAATTTTTACCTGGATGGCAGAGCTGGCATCACATACCTCAGAGACTGACTTGTATTTCGCAACGTTTGCCTCGGAATCACCCAGCACCACAAAATAAGGTAAAGTGCTGTCATTATTTTCCTGCTGGAAGTTGTTGAAATCATCACCGGATTCATAGGAAACAATTTCATAATATGCGCCGCCATGGGACATGACACAAAAAGGCAGTGTCGCAGTACCGGTATGCTGTAATCGTTGTACCAGGCGAGAGCCTATAAAATGGCGAAATTCCGAGCGTGGTTTTTCCAGGTTACTTTGCAAAAAACCGGCAACGACATTCTCGCTTACTTCGAACACCATGTTGATGTGGCCGGTACTGCTTGGACCCAGCATGCCGTCATTGTGTTCGGCGGCAGTCAGTAATAATGGTTGCAGCATGATCAAGGTCAGGAGTAATTGTTTGGATTTATCCATGGAAAATCTCCTACTGCGGCTCAACCAGGATAATCAGTGAGTCCTGATAGTGACCACTGCGGGCAGCCTGCAGATCCTGCTCGCTAATCGATACTGATAATGTCGCATTGTTGGAACCATTACAATCCTGGTTCTGTGCATCCCCAAATCCGGAAAGACTGCCAAAGCCAACGGCTTCGTTACCGGGTCCGGATGCGCTGTCGGTGAAATCCAGGTCATAGGGAATCTGGCCCAGGCCGCCACCATCAAGATAAAAATTGCCGGATCCGTCCTGATTGACCGAACTTACTGTCATTGTATAACTGCCGGACATGGAGCTGCTGTAGACACAGAAACTTTCTTCTGCGTAAAGATTGCCAAAACCGGTATGTGTACCAAATTGAATATCATCCAGGTTGCTTATCTGTACTTCTGAACCGGCCTGAATTTCGATGCTGACGGTAAATTCAACACTGTCAGTCTGGTAACCCCAGATACCACCAATAGCAGTCAGGCGAAAGGTGCCGGTGTAGTATCCGGATACCTTGTCTCCCAGCTCTGTCCCGCTGATATCGATGCGCAGTTCAGAATTATCCCCACTTGCACAATTTCTGAAATTACCGACGTGGGAATGGGTGTCATAGGCGTCGTGACTCAAGGCTTCAAAATTGCCGCCATCTATAATATCCCGATGGGAAAAATAAAAGGCAATGCGACGGTTGCCGGTATTGGCATCATTTCCATTCAGGTACAGATAAAAATTACTGTCCCCGGAGACATTCTCAATTTTTACCTGGTAAGGCATTTTCCAGGCAAATAATCCTCGCGGGCTGGGAGAGTCATCTGAGGCTGAAGAGATGCAACTCTGCAGGCGGGTTGAGACATTCCCGGCCTGAGTCCAGATGCCAAAGTTGGCATCAGATATACGGCCGACTGCAAGATGGTCGGCAAAGCGTGCCTGGGCCTGCTGGGATAAAAGCAGCATGAGCAAAGACAGAAAAAGGCAAGCTGGTTGAACCAGCTTGCCTTTAATCTTCTTGTTACCTGTTAACAACATTATTTTACTCGGTGCTGTGAGACTCTTTCCTCGTCTGTCCTAGATAGGGCTGACCAGCAGGATCAGAGTGTCAGCATAAGTATCAGTAGAAGCAGCTCTGATTTCTGATTCAGCAATACTGACGTCAACTGAAGCATTGTTGGCTGCACCACAGTCTCTGGCGCTGCTGCCCTGGAAAGTCGCTGACGGTGAGTTGTAGGCAACGGCACTTTCAGAAGAGGCACCAGTTGCTGCACCGGCAAATTTTACAGTATAGGCAATTTCATCAGCAGAAGAATCACCGACCAGTTTGAATTCGCCATTACTGGAAGTCGGAGTGATGTTGTAGTCACCGCCACCGTTAACGTAGACACAGTAAGCGTCGCCGTCGTTGATGTCACCGCTGTCGCCGCCACCATACTGACCGAAATCGATATCGTCCAGTTCGTTGATTTCTACACTGTCCAGAACTTCAAGGTCCAGATCAATCTGACCAGTGCTGGTTGAACCCAGGCTGCCGTCAGTTGAAGCTAAAGCTGCGCTTGATCCGATCAGGCCGGCGATAAGTGCTGTTAAGATAGTTTTACGTGTTTTCATGGTCTTGCTCCTTAAAATGTCTTTCAAATGTCAGGGTTAAAAAAAATCTTGCTTACCCTGTCTATTTCAAGGTGCGTGCCAGTTTTTCATATAATCGCTTAATATAAATATAAGTGACTGATAAATAAGGGTATATAAATTTTAATCATGTGGAAACCCGGCAAAAATAAAGCCTGGCTGGCCTAGTAAATTCGCAAATTGCTTTGCAATATGCGAATAATATCGCAAGTTGATTTGCAATATGCGACTGGTCTGTTCGCAGCTAATTACTATATTGATCGAAATCCAGCTCACGATAGGCGGCCAGGGTCTGTTCACTGCTGCTAAGGACTTTCTCTGCCAGAGCAAAGGCTTCCTGCTTTCCATCTCTGGCTTTGCTTTCGAGTTCATAAAGCAGGGCGCCCAGCGGTGCAGCGCCATAGGTGAGGGCGGCGCCCTTGAAGGCATGGGCTTCGCGCATCAGGGTATCAAGAGATTTCTTTTTACAGGCCTGTTTTATATTGTTACAGCGCGAGATGAACTCATCATCCAGTGCTGCAATAAAAATACGGGTATTGTCCACGCCGATATCCCTGACCAGTTGGGCAATGATTTTCTCGTCTACCAGCGTCATATACAGATTCCGGAATTAGTTGTCTTCCCAGCTTTTCAGTTTACGGTAAATGGTCGAAGGACTTACTCCAAGTCTGGCAGCGGCAACGGGAATATTGCCCTGACAAATTTTGATGGCCTGTTCAATGGTCTGTTTTTCGCTTTGCCAGAGTGGTTGAATATCTTCTTCATCCGTAGCAGGTAATTTACTTGTATCAACCGGGGCAGGACTGGTGGGGCTGGATGCATAAGCAGTACTTGCGGCAGTATTTACAGATGCCGGTGCACGGCTGGAAAATTTATTGAAAGACTCCGGCAGCATGACTTCACTGACCAGTTCGCCGTCATTCATGATGACCGTGTTTTCAATGACATTCTGTAATTCCCTGACATTGCCGGGCCATTCATATTCCAGCAGGCGCTTTTCCACTTCCGGGGCAAAGCCGGTAAAGCCCTTGTTCATTTCCCGGGAAAATTTCCTCAACAGGAAAACTGCAATATCCAGTACATCATTGTCACGGGCCCGCAGTGGCGGCAAATCTATTGGAACCACATTGAGCCGGTAATACAGGTCTTCCCGGAATCGGCCTTCGGCGACTTCGAGCACAGGATCCCGGTTGGTGGCACAGACAAAACGCACATCGACCTTTTGCAATGTACTGCTACCGACACGTTGCAGGGTGCCGCTTTGAATCAGACGCAGTAACTTGGCCTGCAGATTCATATCCATTTCACCGATTTCATCGAGAAACAGAGTCCCGCCATCAGCCATTTCAGCCGCTCCCTGACGGTCTGCAGTTGCACCACTGAAGGCGCCTTTCACATGACCGAATATTTCCGATTCAAATAAATCTTTGGGAATGGCCGCACAATTGACCGGAACAAAATTGCTTTTGGAGCGTGGACTGGCCTGATGGATGGCTGAAGCACAGAGCTCCTTGCCGGTACCACTTTCACCGGTGATGAACACACTGGCCTTGCTTCTGGCAACATTGTCGATAATTTTGTAGACCACCTGCATGGCCGGTGAGCTGCCGATAAAATCATAGTAGGAATCCTTGCCCAGGGCATCACTGAATACCTGAACCTGGTCCATGAGCTCGGTCTGTTTCAGGGCATTGGCGACGGTGACCAGCAGGCGATCCCGGGTAAAGGGCTTTTCAATAAAATCAAAGGCACCACTTTTGGTGGCCTCAACTGCATAATCCAGTTCGGTATTGGAAGTAATAACGATAGTCTTGGTGGGCAGTTCGGCTTCGGTAACTTCGCGGACAATTTCCAGGCCATTGATATCCGGCAACTGGATATCCTGAATCAGTATTTGCGGGACTTCATCATTAAGTGCAGCAATAGCATCCATACCGGTATGAAAGACTTTTGCCTTGTAACCAAGTGTCTCAACATAGCTTTTATAAAGCATGGCACTCGGCACACTGTCTTCGACGATATATATCAGTACTGTTTTTTTTGCCATGCTGTTAAAGCCTGAAATTCAATTTGTGCGGAAGCATACCGGTGTCTCATCCTACCTTTAATTTTTTTCTGCTTCATCAAAGAAGCTTGAATCCAGTTCTATCCAGAAATGGCTGCCGACGTTTTCTTCAGATTTGAATTTAATGATTCCACCCATGGATGCCAGCAGTTCCTGGGATATGACGAGGCCGATGCCGGTGCCTTCCTGTTCTCCGGACTCTCTACCCAGCCGGTTAAAGGATACAAAAACTTCAGACTGCATATCCTGCGGAATGCCATGTCCGGTATCCATGATGTTAATTTTAATCATTCTATTGGACAGAGACTCGACACTGATATCGACAGTGCCGCCGGTTTTATTGTATTTGATGGCATTGGAAATCAGATTAAGCATCACCTGTTTCAGGCGCAGGCGATCGCTGGGGAAACTTATTTCTTGATTCGGTTCATTAAGTGTCAGTAATACCTGGTGCTTGGTTGCCAGGGTTTGCATAAGGCGCTCACATTCGCGCAGTAATTCATTGAGGTTCACTTCGGCAATATTGAGTTTCAGTTTGCCCGCTTCAATTTTGGAGATTTCCAGAATCTGGTCTATCAGGGTAAGCAGATGATTTCCTGCCAGCATGATCTGTCTGGAATATTCCTTCTTTTCTTCATCCAGCTCATCATCAATTTCAAACAGCTGACTGTAACCCATAATGGCATGCATGGGCGTTCGCAATTCATGCGAAACACTGGATATAAATTTAGATTTGGCCTGATTGGCGGCTTCTGCCAGATCCCGGGCGGTAGCCAGATCATTTTTCAGGGTGACACTGTCGAGGAATGTTTTATGTAAGATCATGCCAGCACGAATAATGACAATCATGTACAAGACCCCGAGGATGCCGATCAGGCGTTCCAGGTCTTCAGAATCAAACAGACTGGAGTCATCCCTGGCCAGAAACAGGGCCAGTACCTGTGGAATCATAATGCCAAAGACATGAGTAATATAGGCTGGCAAAACGGGGCTTAGAGTCGCCACAGCCCCGCCGGAAAAGCCAATCATCAATGCAAAAATAAATAATTGTTCCTGGACGGTGCTGTAATATTCTGCCAGTACTGCTGAAATACCCAGACCGAGACCAACCAAGCTGGTACTGATAATAAACATCAGGGTTGAATGCTGCCATTCCCTGTTGGCATTTTTAAAGCGCAACAGTTTGTAACCCATGAACAGACGGAACAGCGAAAGAATAATCATCAGGCAGACCCAGGTACCCAGGATTGAGAGGGGCACGGTGGAAAATAAAATCTGGAAAATAAAAATAATGCCGCAGATGGTGGCAAAAACCGCAATATTGTTATTGCGGGCGACATTGTGTGTCAGTTCAGGGTGCAGGCCTTTGTTATCGAGTATATTAATCACAAATCGCTCGGCATGACGCAAAGCAGAAATTATGAAGCATTAAAATAAGTTCGCAAGTGACGGATGCAGCCATTGTATGAATCGTGGAAGAAATTTGATTTTAATGATTACTCGTGCAATTAGCTCTGGCTTGCAATATATTCGGGGCTTCCATAATTACAATCAATCAGATAATGATAAGAAGGAGATAAAGGATATGTCCATCCGAAAAAACTTCCGTAATGCCGTAGTCGCTCTGTTAGCAGTGTTTGCAGCAGGTCTTGCCCAGGCGCAACCACCAACTGGCCCGATGTCTTTCTTTATTACCAGTACCGGTTCCGGTAATGGTGCCAATCTGGGTGGTCTGGCTGGTGCCGATGCCATCTGTCAGGCCCGGGCAGAAGCAGCTGGTGCCGGCAATCGCACCTGGCGTGCCTACCTGAGCACACAGGGTCCCAATGCCGTTAACGCTCGCGACCGTATCGGTTCAGGTCCATGGTTTGGTGCCGGAGGTAATCGCATCGCCATGAATGTTGATGATCTGCACAGCATGGGGCATCGCATTTCCTTGCTGACTGCACTGGATCAGAATGGCAATATTATTCCCGGCAGTGGTTATTCACCGAACCGCCACGATATTCTTACTGGTTCACAGCCTGATGGCACTGCTTATCCGGCCGGTGAAGATATGACCTGTAATAACTGGACCAGCAACAGTGATACCGGCGGCGCTAAAGCCCGTGTCGGTCATCATGATTATGCTGCCTGGGGTTCCGCACATAACTCTGCCGGCTGCAGCCAGCAGGCCCTGATCAATACCGGCGGCGACGGACTGTTCTATTGCTTCGCTGCTGACTGATCTGTCAGATATAAAGTCTCATGGAAAAGCCCTGCTTCGGCGGGGCTTTTTTTTGCTTGCTGATTAGTTCCAGTACATGGCTGTCAGGCCCCAATCATGCTGATCCATGCTAGAATTGCGCGTTATTTTTTCATCATTATTGACCACGACCGGGGAAACATCATGACTGTAATTCGCCAACAGGATGTGATTCAAAGCGTTGCCGATGCCTTGCAATACATATCCTACTATCATCCGATGGATTATATACAGGCCGTCTATCGAGCCTATGAACGGGAAGAATCGCCTGCCGCCAAAGATGCCATGGCGCAGATTCTGACCAACTCGCGGATGTGTGCAGAAGGCAGGCGACCAATCTGTCAGGATACCGGCGTGGTGGCCATATTTGTTTATGTCGGGATGGATGTGCAGTGGGATGCCAGTATGGGTCTGGAAGAAATGATCAATGAAGGTGTGCGACAGGCCTATACCCATCCGGACAATGTATTGCGTGCTTCAATTGTCTCAGATCCAGCCGGTGCCAGGAAAAACACCAGAGATAATACCCCGGCCAATATCCATTACCGCATCGTGCCGGGTGACAAGCTTGAATTCAAGCTGGCTGCCAAAGGCGGCGGCTCGGAAAACAAATCAAAACTGGCCATGCTGAATCCCAGTGACAGTATCGTTGACTGGGTTCTGCAAACGGTTCCTACCATGGGAGGGGGCTGGTGTCCGCCGGGCATGCTGGGTATCGGAATCGGTGGTACTGCAGAAAAAGCCGTGGTCATGGCCAAGGAATCGCTGATGGATCCGGTTGATATCGATGAGCTGCGAGCGCGTGGTCCGCAAAACGCGGTGGAAGAATTACGCCTGGAACTGATGGAAAAAGTAAACCGGCTCGGGATCGGAGCGCAGGGGATAGGCGGTCTGACGACTGTTGTTGATGTCAAAATCATGGATTTCCCCACCCATGCTGCATCCAAACCAGTTGCCATGATTCCAAACTGTGCAGCGACGCGGCATATTCATTTTACTCTTGATGGTTCCGGACCGGCAGACCTTGTGCCTCCGAAACTGGAAGACTGGCCGCAGGTCACCTGGCAGGCATCGCCAAGTGCACGGCGCGTCAACCTGGAAACTGTTACCCGGGAAGATATTGCCGGCTGGAAACCCGGTGACACCCTGTTGCTCAGCGGCAGAATGCTTACCGGCCGGGATGCGGCACATAAGCGCCTGGTCGATATGTACAACAAGGGCGAAGCCCTGCCGGATGGTGTTGATCTTAAAGACAAGTTTATTTATTACGTCGGGCCGGTTGACCCGGTGCGTGATGAGGTGGTGGGTCCGGCCGGGCCGACTACCGCAACCCGCATGGACAAGTTTACCGATCAGATGCTGGAGCATTCCGGTCTGATGGGCATGATTGGCAAGGCCGAACGCGGCCCGGCTGGTATTGATGCCATCAGGAAGCACAAGGCAGTCTATCTCATGGCAGTCGGTGGAGCTGCCTATCTGGTGTCCAAGGCGATCCGCAAATCACGGGTTGTCGCCTTTGAAGATCTGGGTATGGAAGCGATACATGAGTTTGAAGTGGAAGACATGCCAGTAACGGTTGCCGTCGATATCAACGGGACTTCCGTACATGAAACCGGTCCGGCTGAATGGAAAGTTAAAATTCAGGAAGCCGAGCCGGTAGAAGTAAGCTGAGTCGGTTTACTCCTTCCAGGCGCCGAGGAAAAAGTTATCGCTCAGTGCGTTTCTTTTTCTAGGCGCCAGCTCTCTTTCTTTAAACTGTTCGGGAATCTCATCTTCGGCAATCTGGTAACCCAGCGCAATAATGGCAATGGGCTCAAAGCGTGGCGGAATGCTGAATTTTTCCCGGATGAGCTCAGCAGAAAAACCGGCCATCTGATGGGTCATTAAACCCAGAGCACGGGCCTGCAGGCAAAGAGAAACAGACGCAGCACCGGTATCATAGGCGCCGTATTTGTTCGGATTATCGTTCATGGTGAATTGAGTATCATGGCAGGCTGCAATCAGTACCGGTACGTGCTGGCACCAGGCCTGGTTTTTTTCCACCAGGGAATCATAGATAAGTTGCCAGCCTTGCGCATGCGTGGCTTTATTGGAGACGATATAGCGCCAGGGCTGGTCGCCAAAACACGATGGTGCCCAGCGTGCTGCCTCCAGCACTGACTGCAGATCTTCATTGCTGACATTGCGTTCCGGGTCAAATGACACACCGCTCCAGCGCTCGGCAATGATGTCACTAATACTGGCTGAAGTGTCGATGCTTTTGTTAATCATACTGAGGTCCTGTTATTTGCACATATCCTGGTAGGGATTAGTAAGTTCAAGGCTTATTTCACATTGATCACCGGAAATTTTCAGGCCGGTTTGACTAAAACTGAGATCCTGATCGCCCTTGACGTGATGATCAAATTTATAAATTGGCGGCACCTGGCTGCGATTGCAGGCATCTTCATATTCCTGACTGAGCGAAGTCACTTTTTCATTACGTTGACGGTATTGGCTCAGTGCCTCACTGCCATGTTTATGTTGTATCATGTCGAGAGCTATCTTCGGTGACAGTATCGAGGCTGTGGCATTATTGCCACCGAAGCCCTTGGCATTGATGATGATGGCATCAATATCATCAGTCCCGATCTCCCGATGCTGCAGCAGAAAATCCAGGTGTTGCTGGTGTACGTCCTCGGCGAGCTGCTCAGTGGTGACAATTCCCGGAATCACACCGTACTTCCAGATACCAAGACTGGAATTGAGCTGATCGGCACCGGCACAGGCAATGGAATGACCAAAGTAAGACTTGAGTGCAGTAACCGGCCAGTCTTCAATGCCAAAATGCGCTGCGACCTGATCAAAAATGGCGGATTCAGTGACACGATTCTGTGGTGTGCCGGTACCATGCGCCTGTACAAAAGTATTGTGGCGTAAACGCTCTTCACCGATTACGGCCCTGGTTGCGGCAGTGGCTTTGGCAACGGTGACATAGTTGCCGACGCCTGGGCTGGCAATGGACTTTTTATAACCGTCAGCATTGATGAATACATCATTGACGGCACCATGAATGCTGGCACCCAGCTCCAGCGCCAGTTCATCATCAAACAGAATCACAAACTGGGCCGATTCAGCCAGGGTGAAACCGGCATTATTGGCAAAGGGGCGACAGGCGCGACGGTAGTCAGGTTCGGCAAGCCTGTCCAGTTGCCTGAGTTTTTCGTCATCGGCCAGAGCCCCCATTGCGCTGTAGCCTTCAAAGACTTCCGGAACCAGGGGGGCTTCACTGTTGCCCACGAGCGCAACCCGATGGGAACCACTGCGGATATCCTGCACGGCCTGACTGAGGCTGTAGTGAAATGAAGCACATGCGCCGAGGGTACAGCCGGTTTTACCGGTACTGCCGAGTATATAGGCATTGATAAAGTCAGCCGGCATCTCTGCCAGTCCCAACGGTAACTGTTTGGAGGTGACGCGTTTACCCAGCAAGCGTGACTGCAACATGCCGCCGTTGCCGTTATAGTCCAGCTGGCTCATGGCAGAACCGGCATAAACGCCAATCTTGTCGGCCGGGACACGGGCTTTAACATCTTCCCAGTCAATGCCCAGTGAAAGCAGGGCATCGGAAGCGCCAAACACCGTCATTTGCAGACTGCGCGGATGGTTTCGCGACTGATACAGCGATGCCGGGTCAAAGCCACTGGGCAGTTGACCGGCACAATTGACACTGCCCTGATAATTGTCCGGCAGCATGGTTTCCAGAGAGCCGCTTATTTCAACCCGGCTGAAACGGTTATCCAGTGCCTCGACTTTCCAGTTCGGGGGTATATGGCCGGGCAGCTTACGGGTCTGGACCCTGAAAGTGAGAAGGTCTCCTTCATCCGGTGACAGTGAGGTACTGCAATGCTGGTAGAGATTGGCATTATCAAACAGATTGCTTTCGAGTTTGCGGATCAATGTGCTGTTCAGAATCAGTTCCCGATGAAAGGTCAGGAATTCATTGAGATCGACAGTTTCATTGCGGGCATCTTTCCAGCGTCCGTCTTCATGTCTGATCAGGCCCATCAGCACAGCCAGGTTCAACAGGGTCTGATCGGCATCGGCCTCATTCAGCTTGTCGATAATCAGACGCCGGTAGGCGTAATGACCGGACGCTCTGCCGGCGGCATTAATACCGCCAAAACCGACTATGACTGGAAGATGGGACACTTGAAAACCGCTTGATAAAACAGGAACTTAAAATGCACTATACGAACTTTTACCGGCTCTTGCTTGTATAAAATAGACATTTTACATAATAAAAAAGACAAAAACCGGGATTATTTATCACAGCCATGCGCTTTCGGGAATTTGCTACACTGAGCCGGAGCCACTGACATGAACCATGAGGATCATTCTTGAGCCGTACATACGAAGAAAAGATCAGCGCGATCCATCACCTGCTGGGGATTCCTGAGGATTACGCCACAAGGCGTAAGCTGCCCGTACAGGAGGAATGCACAGACCTGCAGGCAGCGGGCAAGGATATCTTTGAGCGCGAACTGTATATGGACGCACAAACGCTGCAAAGCTGGAAGGCCATGTGTGCAGCGGCACAGGGTGAAGGTATTGAATTACAGCCCGTGTCGGCCTACCGCAGTATCGAATATCAGCAGAAACTGTTTGAGAAAAAACTGTCATCAGGACAGCGGATTGAAGAGATTTTGCGGGTAAATGCAGCGCCCGGCTTCAGTGAACATCATACGGGCAGGGCTCTGGACCTGACCTGTCCTGGTGCGGAATGCCTGGAAGAGAGTTTTGAACATACGCCGGCCTTTGCCTGGCTGATGCAGCACGCGGCTGACTTCAGTTTTTATCTCTCTTTTCCGAGAAATAATCCCCAGGGCTTTCTCTATGAGCCCTGGCACTGGTGCTATCAGGGCAAATAATTCGATAATTCAACTGCTTGCTGAATGGCATTTAAGCTGCATCAATAATTGTCCCGATTATCTTTGACAGAGTGACTCAAAGGAGTAGTATCTATCGGTACCCTTCGGGAAAATACAAGGGACTGAAATGTTGTGGCTGTGGTTGTGGACGCGGTTTTAGCTGCGGAACCAAGTAGCCAGGAAACAGCAAAGACAGCCTTAAAAAAGTAGACAGTAGAGGAGGCCAACTCGCACAAAAATACCCAATAATCTGCAAATATTTACTTCTTAATAGAAATGTACGAGGAGTTTTACTTATGGTAAGTGACACAAAAGTAGTTTTCCGCGGTATAGATCATTCCCAGGCAGTAGCCGATGCGGTACAGAAAAGACTGGATAAACTGGAACGTTACAGTGATGAAATCCAGAGTCTACGAGTTACACTAGAGTCCCCTCACAATCATCACCACAAAGGCAAAGTTTTTCATGTTGGTGTTGAAGCAATCATCCCCAATCACGACATACTCGTGAATAATGACCAGCATGATAACCATTCACACGAAGATATTTATATAGCTATTCGTGATGCCTTTAATGCGCTGGAAAGACAGATAAAAAGTATCTATGCAAAGCGCAGACATCAGGACCGCTCGCGTCCCAAGCCTCTTGAAACAATGACAGTAGCAGACGAAGCTGCATCTGAGACTCCCTAAATATCCAGTTTGAAAATTTTCTTTCTCACCAGGCGACGATACTCGCCCGGTGAGAGGGAAACTTTACGTTTGAACAGGGCAGAAAAGTAGGCTGCATCTGTATAACCGACACTGTCAGCGACTTCAGAGACATTGAGGTTGGTGGTTTTTAATAACTCTTTCGCCTTGTCCAGCCGGATCTGTTGCAGATATTGCAGCGGGCTCAATCCGGTGGCTTTTTTAAAGCGCCGATTCAGGGAACGCTGAGTCAGATCAAATTCATCCGTGAGTGACTGCATGTTGATTTCAGTATTGAAAAGCTGATGCATGCGCTCCTGGATGTTAATAATACTTTCGTCATCGTGAAAATTCTGGCCGGGTATATTCAGAAAGCTGGTGGTATAGGAAAGTTTCAGCTCATGAGTAAAATGACTTGATACCTGATTGGCGACCTGCTCATCGTAGTGCTGCTCGATAATATGCAACATGACATCACGCACCGAGTTGACGGAACCGGTGCAGTAAATCCTGCCGGACTTGGTAATAAAGCGCTCGCGCTTCAGTTGAACCTTCGGATACTGGGATTCGAATTGGTCAAAGTAATACCAGTGCGTGGTAGCAACCAGACCGTCAAGCAGACCGGCTTCAGCGAGAAAATATGAACCGGTACCGACAGCACAGATCATGGGCTTGTTTGCTGCAGTCTTGCGTAACCAGTCGAGAAATTCAGGATACTTTTTCACCACACCCAACGGGTTGCCCCACATGGCCGGCAGGATCAGCATATCGGTCTGGTCTATATCTTCGAGTGTAAGATCACAACGAATCTGCAGCCCGGCATTTAACTGAATATCAGTTTTATCGAGGCTGACTACCTGTAATTTCAGACGCTGCTTTTTCGGATGATGGATACGGGCGATCAGGTCGGCTGCATTAAGCATTTCCATGGGGATGGTAATACTGGTACCCAGCACTTTTTTATAACCGATCAGGGTGACATGCAGGATGTCTCTGTTATTGTCAGGCTTTGCGGTATTCAATTTTATCTATGCAGTAACGTTTTTTGCCGGAAGGGCTGTGAAAGTCGAATTCAGTATCCAGTGCCTTGCCGAGCAGGGTTTTACCCAGGGGAGAATCTATGCTGATGTGGTTCAGGGCCGGATTGATTTCATCCGGCCCGACCAGCCTGATTTTCAATAACTGCTCTTCTTCATCAATTAATTCGACCCAGGCGCCGAAATACACTTTGTCCTGATTGGCAGGCAGCTCATCAACCACCTTGACTGCTTCCAGGCGCTTGCGCAGATAACGCACCCGCCGGTCAATTTCACGCAGACGCTTTTTGCCATAAATGTACTCGGCATTTTCCGAGCGGTCACCCAGCGCGGCAGCATCGGAAACCTGACGGGTTACTTCAGGACGCTCCACACGCCAGAGCTGCTCCAGTTCCTGGCTGAGCGCCTGTTCGCCTTCCGGGGTTATATAGTTTGATATCGGTAAGGGTGGTGGTCGGTATCGTGACATTTCAGGCCCTGCTCATACCAAGACTGGTTTCACTTTGCTCATCAAATTCCAGCGAGAGCTGATAAAAGTCCAGCGCTTCCCTTACCCGAATGCCGATGCCCAGTAATCTGACCGGTTTATTGCCACGCCTGAATCCCGTTTCACACAGTTGCTGTAATAAATACATATCCATTTCCTGTGCTGTTTGTTCAACGGTGGTGGCAATAAAATCATTAAACTTAAGTTTAACAAAGAGTTTGGCAATACTGATTTCTTCACTGACGCGGTTGATGCGTTCCTGTAATTTTTCACAAAGCACCGGTAATTCGGCCAGGCAGTGTTCGACGCTGGGCAGGTCCTTCTCGTAGGTCTGTTCAACACTGACCGATTTTCGTGGATGAGAGCTTACCACCGGGCGTTCATCAATGCCCCGGCAAAGCTGGTACAGACGTTCGCCAAAACTGCCGAAATCCTGTACCAGCTCACTTTTGCTCAGGGCCTGCAGGTCGGCACAACGTTCAATGCCCAGACGCTGCATTTTCTCAGCAGTCACTTTGCCGACGCCATATATTTTTCTCACCGGTAAACCGGCAATAAATTCGTCAACCAGATCCGGCGTCACGACATGCTGCCCATCCGGTTTGTTCCAGTCACTGGCAATCTTGGCCAGGAACTTGTTGGGTGCAATGCCTGCAGAAAGGGTAATCTGCATTTCATTTCTTACCCGCTGCCTGATTTCCCTGGCAATAAGTGTGGCACTGCCCTGGCAGGACTCGCTGTGGCTGACATCGAGGAAAGCCTCATCCAGCGACAGTGGCTCAATAAGCGAGGTGTAGTCCCTGAAAATGGCATGCATCTGTTTTGAAGCCTCGCGATATTTGTCCTTGCTGGGGGGAATGATAATTAAATCAGGACACTGCCGTCGGGCTGTGGCTGAGGCCATGGCTGAATGTACGCCATATTTGCGGGCTTCATAGTTGCAGGTAGCAATTACGCCTCGTTTGCCTGGATCACCACCAACGGCAACCGGCAGGCCCCGTAATGATAGATCATCGCGAATTTCGATTGCGGCAAAGAAGCAGTCGCAGTCACAGTGAATAATTTTTCTGGTCATGCCTGATTGGGAACCCGGGCTTGTCGAACATCAGTGCTTGAGGCATTATGGCGTCCAGTGCTTGTGCAATACAAGTACACCACTGCAGTATAAAAAAAGCTCAGCAAATGAATGAAATTTTAAGACAGGAATACCTGCATACCCTGGGTATTCAAAGTTATTATCCGCGTAAAAAGCTGGCAGGTGCACCCCTGTCGACTGTGATGCTGACGCCGGAAAGCGAAGCTCAGGTGAAGCCGGCAAGCAGGGATGAGAAAGCGCCGTCACTAGTGCAGACCCGTGCAGCACTGCAGGACAAAAAGCAAAGCAAAAGTGATGATGACAAAGCCGGGCTTTCCGCCAGATCAACACAGCCTATTGCAGAGGCTAGATTTCAACTGGCCTTTATTCGCGTTTCCGCATCCATACTGGTGATGATACTGCTGCCGCATACCGGAGACAGGAACAGCCTGAATCCGCCCCAGCGCAAGCTGTTTATCAATATCTGTCGTGCCCTGAAGATTCCAGAACAGGATCTGGATTTTTCCATCAAGGTGTTTCGCTGGCCCTTCTCTGAAGCAGCACATCTGGACAAGAGCGCAGCAGCAGCCCAGGCTGCCCTGTTTACCTATCTGGCGCAGCTACAGGAAGATCATAAGATCACGCAATTCCTGTTTATGGGAAGCAGCATCACCGAGCTTGTCAGCGCTGCTGTGGACAGTGATCTGCATATATGCCGCAGCCTTGATGAAATGCTCAAGATGCCGGCTCTGAAGCGTGAAACCTGGCAGGTGCTCAGACAACTGGCTTCCGGTGACTAAGGCGTATTCCTCAGGCAATATTATCTTGAAGGAGTACTAGTATGCCGGAATATGAGATTCGGCAAATGCAGGAAGCGGAGCTTGATGCGGTAACACAACTGCTCAGGGATGCCAGTGAATATTCATGGAATGCCAGGCAAATACGTGACTCCCTGCAGGCCGAAAATAATTCTTCCTACCTTTTGTGTGACAAAGTCAGCGGACAGATACTGGCTTATGCTGTTTTTCTGACGGTCCTGGATGAATGCCAGTTGCTGAACATTGCAGTTGAGCGATCACAGCAGGGCAGGGGGCTGGGTTATTTATTTTTGCAGGGGTTGATTGAAGCCGCCGGTAAAACCGACACCCATAGTTTTTTTCTGGAAGTCAGGGCATCCAACCATGTCGCCATCAGGCTTTATGAAAAGCTGGGCTTTGTGAAAACCGGAATCCGGAAAAATTATTATCAGGGAGTGGAAGGCAGCAAAGAGGGCAGGGAGGATGCCTGGCTTTATTCACTGTCTTTATTGTCCTGATCGTGTTGCTTATCGTGCACTTTTTCACTGATCTTTTTTCCGGCGCGACCCAGCAATTTGAAAAGCAGAATTGTCAGGCTGGCCAGAATGAGGATAAAGAAAAAAAACAGGACAGTTGATAATAAAAAGCTGTTTATCTGATTTTGCGGAATTTCCAGAAAAACAGACACGGCAAACAGTGATGCCAGACCAACCAGCACACCGGAAATGGTATTCCGGGTTTTGCGGTTCATTTTGTTTTTTCTTTTAAACAAATCCAGGGTCTAGTCGGTTAAAAAAAGTTTTAGAGCTGATATCAGGCTCTGGTTTTCTGTTTCGCTGCCAATTGAAATTCGTAGTTTGTTATCCAGGCCGGGCTGTTTAAAGAAGCGCACCAGTATTTTCTGCTGTTTCAGAAACTGATAAATTTCTTCCGCCGATTGCTGTTCCGGTACGGTGAAAAGTAAAAAGTTTGCCTGACTTTCAGGGCAGCTGAATCCCAGCTTTTCCAGCTCCACTTGTAACAGCTTACGCTGTTCTCTGACAAAGGCCCAGGATTGCTGGGCATATTTCTGGTCAAGCAATGCTGCCCGAGCCAGTTTCTGGGCAATAAAGTCGGTATTGTAGCTGTCCTTGGTTTTGTACTGCATGGGGTTGATCAGATCATCGGAACCGATCCCGTAAGCAATTCGCAAACCGGCCAGGGAGTAGCCCTTACTGAAGGTCCTAAGCAAGAGTACATTATTGAACTGAAAGATCATGCTGACACAGGAATGTTTGCGTGCCGGATCGACAAAGTCCACATAGGCTTCGTCAATCAGCAGAATACCCTTAAAGGCTGAAGCCAGTTCTGTCAGCTTTGACTCATCGAGCAGAGTCCCGGAAGGAGCGTGCGGATTGGGCAGCAGACACATCTTGGCATCACTGTCGTTGAGTTGTTCAAACAGATTGGAAGGCAGGCTCCAGTCATCCGCCAGTTGTAAACGCAGAAATTCACAGCCCTGAGCCTGGGCAAGGGTTTCATAGAGAGTATAGCTTGGTTCAAGCACGGCTATTGATTCATTGTTTTCAACAAAAGTACTGATGGCCAGGCGTAAAAGCTCATCGCCGCCATTGGTGACAATGACATTGTCAGCGTCGACCTGATGATGGGCAGCAATAGTCTGGCGTAACTCGAGCGCGGTCGGTGGTGGGTAGCGCCGTAAAGCAGCGGCATCAATCTCTGCAAGTGCCGCCTGCACTTCTGGTCCCGGCGGAAAAGGGTTTTCATTGGTATTCAGCTTGATGACGTCCGGGGAATCCGGTTGCTCACCGGGGACATATCCACTCATGGCACGGATATTTTTTCTTTCGTAGGACATCAGTATTCCTCTGCAGGAAGGTAGGTCTCAAGACGCTGGTTCCAGCCAGGCAGCCAGCGGGTTTCATTACGCTCTGCCGGTGCATTTTCAACTCTGTTCTGTAACACCAGGCTGGCGGAACTGACAAAAGCCTGCAGGGGTGCGGTACCTTCCGGCATTTTTTCCAGTACCTGCATCAGCCCCCAACCCTGTCCGGCATAACGTTCTTCAGCAGCCACGCCTTCCCCTTTGAAATTAACATAATCAATCAGTGCATAAAGCCCGTAAGGCGGACTGGCATTGGCCACGGCATAAAAATTTTCTTCAATGAGGGCGGCATTTTCCGGGTTTAGCTCAAGTATTTTATCCAGTGCTCCTGCAAATCGCTGAATAATAAAGGCAGTCTGCTCGGGCATGGTTGCCGCGAGTAATTCACGCAGTTCTGAAAGCCGTGGTCCGGAATAATCTGCCAGAAATTCTGCCCGGCTTTGCCAGGGCGAGTTGAAACCTGCGGCGATAATCCATTCAGGCACGCTTATACCCTCTTCCATGAAAAACTCCAGCAGTGCTGGAAAACTTTCCGCGAATATTTCAGTCTGGTCAGCCTGATACCAGATAAAATGTCCGATACCCAGTGAAGGGAAATCTTCGCCGGCATTCCAGCTGGTCAGGCATTCAATACGCCGGGCACATTCATTGTTAAATATCTGCTCAGCAAGCCAGTTTTGCTGTTGCCGTGTAAGTTGCGGGTATTCCTGGGCAAAAATCACTGCCGGAAATAACAAAGTCATAAAAAATGCGAGCAGAACCCTGCACGCATATTTGCAAGCGGGTTTTACGATACCTGCGGGTTTTTCTAAAAGCATGGCGTAGTGCGAGACATATGCTTACAATTGAGGCAAAATGTTAACACAAAGCATAGCAAAACAACGTAAACTTCTGATGTACCATGGAAAGTAACGTAGCTGCAGACAAACAAAATGTGAACGCCGAGGGCGAAGATACTCAGAAAGCCGATAAGGCTTCTGAGGATAATTTCGTCCGCAGTCTGGCGACCATCCATAAAAACCTGAAGTTTTCCAAAAATCTCAAGAAGTCCATGAAACAGATAGAGGGCACTATCCTTGATCTGTTCAATGCCAAGCTGTTTACCATTTATCAGAGTGTCGATAACGGCAAGGAAATTGTCGCCAGTTTCAAGGGGGGCATCGGTTCTGATGAAGGGCAGGATATTGAAATTCGGGTGCCTTTCAGCCCGACTTCGCTGGCTGGCTATGTCGCACTGAGCCAGCGTCCGATTCTGGTCAAGGATGTCTATGACAGCCAGTCACTGGAAGATATCCATCCGCGATTGCAGTGGGACAAAAGGTTCAGTGAGTCGCAGGGCCTGTTTTTCAAATCCATGCTGGTCGTGCCGATCAAGGATGACATTCTGCTCGGGGTTATCCAGTTAATAAACCTCAAGGAAGATGAGCCATTTACCAAGGACGACCTCAAGCATGCCACCATGTTTGCCAACCTGCTGGCCAAACAGTTTCGCTCGGAATTCCAGAGTACCCAGGGTCCTTATGACTACCTGGTCCAGCAGGGCAAATTAAGCTCCAAAGACCTGGATGACATAGAAAAGGGTGTTTCCCTTTATGGCGGTACTATCACCAAAATGCTCATGGAAGACTACAAGATTGAAGCTGATGAGATTGGCAAGTCTCTGGAACTCTATTACCGGGTTCCCTACATGAAATATGATTCGGAACTGACCCTGCCAACTGACCTGATGGAGAATATCGGCTCTTCCTATTTGCGTAATAACCTCTGGCTCCCTGTTTCCGGCAGCAAGGAGGAAGTTGTCATCCTGCTGAGCAACCCCAGTGACTATCAGAAAATCATGGAAATTCAGGGTATTCTCAATGCCCGTAACTATATTTTCCGGGTTGGTCTGCCTGAACATATCCTCATGTACCTTGGCGGTTCGGTTGAGGAGGAGGATGATGTTGAGGGCTTCGATGACGTATTCAAGAATCTCGAAGGCGAAACCGGCATTGAGATCGATGATGAGGAGGAGGATGGCGATGATGAAAGTGCTGCTGAAACCTCCGGCATTATTCAGCTGGTAAACCGGATCATTATTGAAAGTGACAAACTCGGTGGTTCGGATATCCATATCGAACCCAGTAAAGACAAGAATCCCGGAATCGTCCGGGTCCGTGTCGATGGTATCTGCCGGGAACTGCTCAAGGTGCCGGCGGAACATACTAGCGCACTGATTGCCCGTATCAAGGTTATTTCCCGGCTGGATATTTCTGAACGCCGCCTGCCACAGGACGGTAAATGCAAGCTGAAAATACGCGGTCGTACGCTGGAGCTTCGTGTCGCCACGGTCCCGACCGTCAATGGTGAGAGTGCAGTAATGCGTCTTCTGGCGGCTGGCAGTGCGCTACCGCTGGAAAAACTGAACCTGAGCAAACGTAACTACGACAATGTCATTCATCTGTCAAAGCATCCACACGGGCTGTTACTGGTAGTTGGACCTACAGGCTCCGGTAAGACCACGACCCTGCATGCCGTCCTTGGTTACATCAACGAGCCGGAAACCAAAATCTGGACCGCAGAAGATCCGGTGGAGATTACCCAGCCGGGTCTGCAACAGGTGCAGATGCAGCCCAAGATCGGATTTACCTTTGCCGCGGCCATGCGTGCCTTCCTGCGTGCTGACCCGGATGTGATCCTGATTGGTGAGATGCGTGACCATGAAACAGCCCATATTGGCATCGAGGCTTCCCTGACAGGTCACCTGGTCTTGTCCACTCTGCATACCAACTCTGCTCCGGAAACCATTACCCGCCTACTGGACCTTGGTCTGGACCCGGTCAACTTTTCCGATGCCTTGCTTGGCGTTCTGGCCCAGCGTCTGATGCGAACGCTTTGTTCGGACTGCAAAGAGCCCTACAAACCGGATGAAAAAGAACTCAACCATCTGATTGACCAGTATGGCCGGGAGCAGTTCATGGAGCTGGAAATCAACACTGACGAAGTTGAGCTGATGCGTGCCGTCGGCTGTGAAAAATGTGGTGATACCGGCTATCGGGGTCGAACCGGTGTGCACGAACTTCTGGTCGGCACCCATGAACTGCAAAACATGATTTACAAGAAAGCCGATCTGGAAGATTTGAAAAATCAGGCCATCAAGGATGGCATGCGAACCCTGAAACAGGATGGTATCGAAAAAATCTTTATGGGCCTGACTGATTACGAGCAGTTATTGCGTATTGTCGCCGAATAAGCCCGCCAGTAATTGACCTGAAATAGCCTTTAAATACCGGCTTTTTAAAACTTTAACTAATATTAACATTGCATATAGTGCGGTTTTTTATGCACAAATCGCGCTCAGTTTTTAAAAATCCCGTAAATATAAGGCTATTTACGTATCCAAAAGCGCTTTAAATCTAACTTACTGAATATAAAAGAAAAATAATTGGTTAATTTTTAACCATTCTAAGTTTGAGTAAGGGTTTTTCGCCACTGGAAGAGTTTTGCCGGACCTTATTCACAAACTTATCCACAGAACTTGTGGAGAAAAAGATTTTATAAAGATCGGTGCTCTGCCGAATTCCAATATTGTGAAATTTTCTGCCTGTCCCGGGCGAAATTTTTCAATTAGGCATGGAGCTGGGGAATTCTCCGGTGCTATACTCAGGGCTGAGTTGCACCTTTCCTCTTCGGTGCAATCCGTATTTTGAATGTTGTGAATGATAGAACTGAATCAAAACATTCCCTTTCTCTGGCGCCTTAGTGACGATAGCGGTGACGGCTTTTGCATGGTTACCATGGTCGTGCCATTCAATCAGGGTGAAAAGCGTCTGGAGCACATCATCGAAACTGATGTGCTGAGTTTTGCCAGTGATGCAGAGCAGGCAGAAAGTGAAGAAACCCTGGAATGGAACGAAGAAGACATCAGTCTGTTTCTGAAGCTGATTTCCAATCAGCAACGATCCGGACAGTTGCCTTCGGGTGAAAGTGTGCGAGTTGATTTGAGCGATCCGGACACCATCGAAATTGTCCAGATTGTCGCTGCAGCAGGTTTCGGTCTGGTGCAATCCGGCGAACAGGTATTGGCACAAAACAGCGGCACTGAGCAGGTTTTTGCCAATCTTGACCTGGGGACAGAAGTCAGTCTGAAAACCCTGAACGGCTTCAAGCGCGGGATTATTGTCGATTCCCAGGATGACGATGTGGTTTGTGTGGTACTGGATGAAATTGTTATACGGGTGGATGGCGAGTTCATCGAAATCTGTCCGCATGATGTACTTATGGTGAAGCGCCATCAGGTATTACATCCCATGTATTCCAGTGAAACCCCCAGCGGCCAGGATATCCTGCATTAGCATGACTGCCCGGTTCCAATCCCGCTTCTCCTGACTTAATTTCTGGACAGACTATGACTGAATTAAAAGGCGAAGTCGCCAAACGGCGCACCTTTGCGATTATTTCACACCCCGATGCCGGTAAAACCACCATTACCGAGAAGCTGCTGCTGTACGGCAGAGTGATTCAGAAAGCCGGTACGGTAAAAAGTCGAAAATCCGACCGTCATGCGACCTCGGACTGGATGAGTATGGAAAAGGAAAGGGGTATCTCGGTGACCTCCTCGGTAATGCAGTTTCCTTACCGCGAAAGGGTGGTGAATTTACTTGATACTCCGGGGCACGAGGATTTTTCCGAGGATACCTACCGTACCCTGACGGCCGTGGATTCGGTATTGATGGTGATTGACGGAGCCAAAGGCGTGGAAGCACGCACCATCAAACTGATGGAAGTCTGCCGGCTGCGTGATACGCCGATTTTTACCTTTATCAATAAGATGGACCGTGATATCAGGGACCCGATTGACCTGCTCGATGAGGTTGAGAACATTCTCAAGATTGAATGTGCCCCGATCTACTGGCCACTGGGCATGGGTAAATCCTTCAAGGGTATCTATAACATTTATACCGACACCATACACTGTTTTCGTCACGGTCAGGAAAGTGAAATCAGGCAAGTGGAAAAAATTCAGGGGCTCGACAGCAAGGAAGCCAGTGACTATCTGGGCGTGTATGTCGAGGATTTCCGTGCCGAAATTGAACTGGTCAAAGGCGCCAGTCATGAGTTTGATCTTGAAGCCTGTCTGGCAGGGAAGCAGACGCCGGTATTTTTTGGTTCGGCACTGAGCAATTTCGGGGTTGAAGAAATGCTGGATGATTTCGTGCAGTGGGCACCGGCTCCGCTGAACCGGGAGACCGAGAATAAAACCATTGATGCCTACGATAAATCCTTCAGCGGATTTGTGTTCAAGATACAGGCCAATATGGACCCCAAACATCGAGACCGCATTGCTTTTCTGCGTATCTGCTCAGGGGCTTATGACAGAGGCATGAAAATCAGGCATGTCAGAATCGGCAAGGATATCCGCATCAGTGATGCCGTGACGTTTATAGCCGGGGAAAGGGAACAGGTTGAGCATGCCGTTTCCGGAGACATACTTGGCCTGCACAATCATGGCACCATTCAGATCGGTGATACCTTTACCATAGGTGAAGACATGCAGTTCACCGGTATCCCGCATTTTGCCCCAGAGCTCTACAAGCGTATTCGCCTGAAAGACCCGCTACGCCTAAAGCAATTACAGAAAGGCCTGAAACAGCTCTCAGAGGAAGGCTCAACCCAGGTATTCATGCCGCTGGCAAATAATGATCTGATCGTTGGCGCTGTCGGTGTGTTGCAGTTTGATGTTGTGGCTTACCGCCTGCAGGATGAATACAAGGTGGACTGTGTTTATGAGCCAGTGAATATATACACCGCACGCTGGGTAAGCAGTGAATCCTCAGCGAAACTCGATGAATTCAGACGCAAGGCCGAAGGCAATCTGGCGCTGGATGGCGGTGGTTATCTGACTTATCTGGCACCAACCCGGGTCAATCTGAGTCTGACCGAAGAACGCTGGCCGGATATCGAATTCCACGCTACACGTGAACACTGATTGCTCTTACAGGGCGTCTATAAAACGCCAGCCTTCTTCAAGGCGCTGCTGCAGTCTGCTGCGCGAATCTCCCAGGCCGCAGATAACCCGCTCCTGCTGACTGCATGCTTCGATAATGGTCGAATAGGCTTCCAGAACTTCGGGATGATAGCCTTCCGGAGGATTGGGACCAAGACCAAGATCAATGGCCAGATCACCCGGCACGATAAATACGGCACTGACAGGTGCCTGCAGAATTTCCTCAATATTTTCCACGCCCCGTTGCGATTCCACCATGGCCACGGCGAAGAGCTCACCTTGCGGGTTCAGGGGCCAGACGTCGGCGCGACGATAATATTCCCTGCTGTCATCTATGCCCCATAAACGCATGGCCCTGTCGGGACCCCATCCACGAATACCACGCGGTTCTGGTTGCGCTGAATCACGTGGCGGGGGATAGCGCATGGCCTGCACGAACCTTTCTGCATCCTCCCGGGTTTCAACGTGTGGGAGAAGAATGCCGAAAACTCCCTGGTCCAGCACCTGTTTGATGGCCCAGGCGAAATCTTCATCACCATTGTGGGGAATTCTTACCAGAGGGGTCTGGCTGATTCGACCGTCGGCATCGCGTTGCAGTCCGCTCAGCACCGATTCCAGACTCCGGGCGGAATAGGGGGCATGCTCCATATCGATCAGTTGCCACTCAGTATCTGCCAGGGCCGGCCGACCTTCCTCAAGCGCCTCAATGATTTTATTCAGGCGTTGGGGTTCCTGGGCAGAGACAGTGTTTGTCAGCACTAACAGGGCCAGCCAAAGATTGAGAAATCCTCCTGTTCTGATTATCACTTGCATATTCAAAAACCGTTTACTGTTTAATTTTCTTCATCGAGTTTCGGGCTTAGCGACAGGCCGCCGGATGCTTCATCATCAGAAACACCTTCACCTCTTTCACTTTCAGCCAGTGAGATTTTCAGGCGCAGGTTATTTTCTGAATCGGCATTTTTCAGGGCGTCTTCCAGTGAAATACGCCCGGCTTGATAAAGCTCAAAAAGAGCTGAATCAAAGGTTCTCATGCCAATCCCTTCGGATTTTTCCATGACTTCCTTGATTTCCTCGACCTTGCCGTTTTTGATCAGATCAGCCACCCGAGGTGTCCCCAGCAGGATTTCAATGGCCGCGGCACGTTTGCCGTCAACTGTTTTCACCAGTCGTTGTGATACAAATCCACGCAGGTTAAGTGACAGGTCCAGATACAGCTGTTTGTGACGCTCTTCCGGAAAGAAGTTGATGATACGGTCCAGCGCCTGGTTGGCATTATTGGCATGCAGGGTGGAAAGACAGAGGTGACCGGTTTCGGCAAAAGCCAGGGCATGCTCCATGGTTTCCATGGACCTGATCTCCCCGATCAGGATCACATCGGGAGCCTGTCGCAGAGTGTTTTTCAGGGCTTCTTCGTATGACAGGGTATCGACCCCGACTTCACGCTGGTTAACGATGGACTTTTTATGCGGATGAATAAATTCCACCGGGTCTTCAATCGTGATGATATGTCCTTCGGTGTTCTGGTTCCGATAATCAATCAGGGAGGCCAGAGAAGTTGATTTACCGGAGCCGGTACCGCCGACAAACAGAATCAGGCCGTTTTTGTTCATCATCAGTTTCGGCAGGACTTCCGGCAGGCCCAGGTCACGATAATCCGGCAGGTCAGTTGCGATACTTCGACAAACCAGGCCGACTTCATTGCGCTGTACAAAGATATTGACCCGGAAACGGCCGATTCCTTCTTCCATCAGTGCCAGATTCATCTCCAGCTTTTCTTCAAATTCGGCGCGCTGATCTTCATTCATTACCTGATTGGCAATTTTGCGGGTATATCCTGAGGGCAGAACTTTGTCGGTCATTGCTATCAGACGCCCGTGAGCTTTCATGCTGGGCGGTGCACCGGTAGACAAAAACAGGTCCGAGCCTTCTTTATCGACCATGACTTTTAATAAATCTTTTAATTCCATCGGGGGTCTCCTGTAACTGTAGGGTACTAACAGACCCTGAGCTAGAAACGTCTGTCGGTGTACCAGTGAACTTCGCTGCTGGTTTTATGGATGTCATTTTCCACACCCAGAGTCAGGGCAAACATGGCCATGCGAATTACCACCCCGTTATCTGCCTGACGAAATATTGCCAGACTTGGGTGCTGATTTAAATCATTATCCAGTTCGTTGGCCTCGGCACGGGAATCTCTGGGTAAAGGATGCATGATCACGGTATTGGGCTGGCAATGCGCGGTATAGATTGACTGATTGAGGCGAAAACGGCCACGATAAATATTGGCTTCTTCCTGGGAGCTGAAGCGTTCTTCCTGAATGCGGGTCAGATAAACCGTATGTTTGTCATGCAGGGCTGTTTCCATGTCTTCGGTCTCGATAACTTTATGACCGGCCTGACGCAAGTCTTCAACAATAAGTTCGGGCATTTTCAGTTCACCCGGTGAGACCAGGGTGAAGGAAATGTTCTTGTACAGTTTCAGCAATTTACACAGGGAATGGACGGTTCGGCCGAACTTAAGGTCACCGACCATGGCAATGTTAAGGCCATCAAAGCCCTGATTGATCTTGAGTTCTTTTTTGATGGTGTATAGATCAAGTAGTGCCTGGGACGGATGTTCAGCAGAACCATCACCGGCATTGATTACCGGAACGCGACTGGCGCGGGAAAATTCCTCCACCGAGCCATTCATGGGATGGCGCATGGCGATAATGTCACTGTAGCCACTGATGACTCTTGCGGTATCGTAAAGTGACTCACCCTTGGCAAGGGCACTGGCTTTGATGGCAGTAGTCTCCCTGACCTGTCCACCAAGCAAATTGAAAGCGCAGCCAAAACTGATGCGGGTACGTGTGCTGGGTTCAAAAAACAATGCGCCCAGGATGGCACCTTCCAGAACCCGGGTTTTCAGTTCCCTCTGGGCATAGGGTTGCATCTGGTCGGCGACTGAAAACAGGGTCTCAACATCATTGGTGTCAAACTGGTCTATGGAGAGGATATGGGAACCCAGAAAATTCATGCACTGATAGTCGCTGCGCTGTTGCTTTATGAGCGCTGATATTACTACTAACAGCCTTTAATTGAAATTGATGGCGAGGTGTCAGGCGGGCTGAGTGATGAAATCAGCGCGACAAGCCATCCAGATAGGTATTGGCCAGGTGCTTCACCATGTTTTCCGGCCGGGTTTCGCCCAGAAAGGGCAGTTTACCCTGTACATAAAGTGTACAGATACCGTGGATATAGACCCACAGATACTTGGCCGCTTTTTGTGCCCGGGCTTTATTGCCAACAGAGGAATGAATAGTATCGGCAAACAGTGAAAAGTGGCGCCTGTATTTTTGCATATACCAGTCCGGGGCTTTCTGCGGGGATAATTTCTGTGCGTACAGAAAGGATGAAAAGTTGGGATGTTCGGTCACCAGGTGAACATATTTTGTAATATGGTAGTTGAGTCTGTTTTTCTTTTTCCCAAGCTCATTTTCGATGACCTGGTAAAAGTCATCAAGCATCCTCCCGGCCACGTGGTAGCGCAAATCATTCATACTGCCGAAGAGATAGTAAATAGTGCCGACGGTATAGCCCATTTCCCTGGCGATATCCCGGGCCTTGAAAGCATCATTGCCATTTTTCGCGATCAGCTTGAGGGAATTTGTAATCGCCAGTTCCCTGAGTTCCTGATTGTTGTGATCCGACCTTCTGGCCATCTTGCCTCCCTGCTGTCGTTGCTATGTCGTATATCTGTCTTGCATTGATAATTTCACAATAATTATTGAAGGTCTGGAAGTCTAATGTATTCATTCAATTGAAAGCCATATAATGGACACTTCAGGATGGAATAAAGTGTTAACCGGGTCACAGCCGTGATATCCGAAAAGAAAGGGAGGCTGGATTGCAGGCGGATAAAACAATCTACTGGTATGACCTTGAAACATTTGGCAGCGACCCAAGGCTAGACCGGGCCTGTCAGTTTGCCGGAGTACGGACAGATACAGAACTTAATATTATTGACGACCCTTCGGTCATTTATTGCCGTCCCTCACCCGATATACTTCCGGACCCGGAAGCCTGCCTGATAACCGGTATTACACCGGACAAAGCAATGGCAGAAGGCCTCTCTGAAGCAGAATTTGCAACAAAAATTCATGCTGAGTTTTCTGATGCGCAGACCTGTGTTGCCGGGTATAACAATATACGTTTTGATGATGAAATAACCCGGCGCCTGTTCTATCGCTGCCTTTTCGATCCTTATGAAAGGGAGTGGAAAAACGGCAATTCACGCTGGGATATTATTGATCTGGTCAGAATGACCTATGCCCTGAGACCTGAGGGAATAAACTGGCCAAAACGTGAAGACGGCTCTCCGAGTTTTAGGCTTGAGGCGCTCACTGCGGCAAACAATATCAGTCATGAAGACGCACATGATGCCCTGTCTGATGTCTATGCCACGATTGGCATGGCTAAACTCATAAGGGAAAAACAACCACGCCTGTATCAGTATTATTTTGATCTGCGTTTTAAAAATAACGTACTGGCGATGGTCAATCTGGCACAGCCAAGTCCGCTGGTACATGTTTCTTCACGCTATCCGGCCAGTCGTGCCTGCCTGGCCATTGTATTACCCCTTATTGCAGACCCTTCAAATCCGAATGCCTGTATTGTTTATGATCTGAGTCAGAACCCGGCCAGCTGGATAGACGATAGCGCCGAGGCCATTAAAGAGCGTCTGTTCAGTCGTACCGAAGACCTGCCTGAAGGGCTTGAGCGGGTTGCCCTGAAGACTCTGCACTATAACCGCTGCCCCGCGCTGGCGCCGCTATCAGTTCTCTCGGATGAAGTATTACAGCGTTTGGATATAAACATGCAGCTTGTTAATGAACATCGTGAGCGACTTGTTCTTGATTCGGCACTGAAACAGAAACTTGAGGAAGTTTTCAAGCCTGATTTTGAGCAAGAAAGTGACCCGGACCTGATGCTGTATTCCGGCGGTTTTTTTGATGGCCATGACCGGAACCAGATGAATCGTGTGCAAAAACTGAACGCGGATGAACTTGCTGAAATGCAGTTTGATTTTCATGACAAACGATTGCCGGAACTCCTGTTTCGTTATCGGTGCCGGAACTATCCGCAAACACTGAGTCAGGAAGAACAGACTCGCTGGATCAGGCATTGCCGGGAAAAACTGAGCTCGGTTTCAGAAGACAGGTTGAATATTACTTCACTTAAACAGAAAATTGCCCGGCTCCGGGCATCGGCCACACAGCAACAGGGGGTTCTGTTGGATGATTTAAACCAGTATATTGAGCGGCTGTGCACTGAACTGGGAATTACGCAGCCTTGAAACTCAGGGAAGTCTATCACATCGTCGGGCCGGGAATGGTGGTGGCAGCCACCGGACTGGGGGGTGGTGATATCGTCGCAGCCTCTGCAGCCGGGGCCAATTATGGTCCAACTTTATTGTGGGCAGTAATTGTTGGCAGTGTTCTGAAATTCTGTCTCACCGAAGGTATCGGACGCTGGCAACTGGTCACCGGCAGGACCTTGCTTGAGGGCTGGATTGATGACATGCCCAAAATAATCCCGATCTATTTTGGTCTTTATCTGCTGGTATGGACCTTCATGGTAGCTGCAGCGATGATGAGCACCTCCGGGCTGGTCGCCTATGCCTTTTTTCCTTTTCTGTCAGTCGCGCAATGGGCTGCAATTCAGGGCGTCCTCGCTTTTATCCTGGTCTGGAACGGTGGTTATTTCCTCCTGGAAAACCTGATGAAAATATTCATCGGCATGATGTTCGTCTGTATCCTGTTCTGCGCCTTCATGGTCATGCCGCCAGTCACTGAAGTCCTGGTTGGTATTTTCACGCCTCGATTACCGGATGGCAGTATGGTATTTGTGTTCGGCGTCATCGGTGGGGTCGGTGGCAGTACAACAATTCTGAGTTATTCCTACTGGATGAAGGAGGCAGGCTGGACCAATACCGGAAACATGAAAGCCATGCGTATTGACCTTGCCACTGCCTATATCCTGACGGGGCTTTTCGGGCTGGCCATCATGCTGGTGGCTGCCGGCGTCAATGTAGAAGATGTCTCGGGTACCGGAATAGCCCTGGCAATTGCCGAGCAACTGGTGCCGGTTCTGGGCGAAACAGGGAAATGGATTTTTCTGATTGGTTTCTGGGGGGCGGCAATAAGTTCACTGATCGGTGTCTGGCATGGCGTCCCCTATATGTTTGCCAATTTTTACTATCATCTGAAAGATAAAAAGAATCTGCTTGAATCTCCGAAAAGCATCAGTAAAACGCCTGCTTACCGGGGGTACCTGATTTACCTGTGTTTCCTGCCGATGTTGTTGTTGACCTGGGGAAGACCAATCTGGGTCGTCATTCTTTATGCTGTTATTGGGGCTTTTTTCATGCCGCTGGTCGCCGGATTATTGCTGTATATGAACAGCTCCAAAACCTGGCTGGGTAAATACGTGAATAGCTGGCTGACCAAAGCCTTGTTGCTGATATGCCTGCTTTTATTCAGCTTTCTGTTATTTGTTGAGATACGCGAGCAGTTTTTTTAGTCAATCCCAGGTAACGCAAAAAAGCCCGATATATACGCAGGCTTGTTTTCCCTTTCAGCCGTCAGTGCTTTAAAATGCATCTGAATCTCCGATTGGAATGAATCATTAATGCAAGATTTCGAAGATATCAGGCCTTACCAGGATCATGAGGTAAGACCGGTTGTCGACTCCCTGCTGCAAGATCCTGAATTCAGTGCCGCAATAGCACGATTTCGATACCCGCGCTGGTATTCCTGGTTTCCCGGAATAGTCGGCAAAATAGTCCAGCAATATCTGAAACGTGAAACTTCACATGTTAAAACCATTCATGATGTTCAGATCATAATTGAACATTATCTGGATAAACTGATTGAAGCGACGACGACCAGCCTGACGCATGACGGCCTCGATAAACTTGATCCCGAAAGCTCCTATCTGTTTATCAGTAATCACCGGGATATCACCATGGACCCGGCACTGGTCAATTACATGCTCTATCATGAAGGGTTTTCCACCCTGCAGATTGCCATTGGGGATAATCTTTTAAAGCGACCTTTTCTGTCAGACCTGATGCGGCTGAATAAAAGCTTTCTGGTTAAGCGCGGTGTTCAGGGCAGGGAAAAACTGAAGGCAAGTAAACAACTGTCTGCCTATATCCAATACTGCATTGAGCAGGGTGAGAATGTCTGGATTGCCCAGCGAGAAGGGCGGGCAAAGAATGGCATCGATCGTACAGAATCAGCCATCATCAAAATGCTGCATCTGGCCGAGCGGGTAAAAAATAACAGTCGCAGCCTGGCACAAACGATCAATGCCCTGAATGTTGTTCCAGTTGCAATTTCCTATGGACTGGACCCCTGTGATGAATTCAAGGCTGAAGAGTTACATGCCATTGATACAGTCGGAAAGTTTGAAAAAAATGAAAACTCCGATATACAAAGTATATTGGCCGGCATGCTTGGTGATAAGGGAGATATTCATGTGGCATTCGGGGAAAGACTGCAACTGGATAATGAAGTGACTGAAGAGGAAGTTGCCGCCTTGATTGATTTACAGATTAGTAAAAACTACCGATTGCATCCGGCCAATTTTTTTGCCTTTCTGGAATTAAAACCGGATCAGCAACACAGGTATCAACTGACCGAGATGTTCAATCTGAGTGAGCAGGAACTTGCACGACAAAAACAATCCTTCCAGTCCCGACTGGCTGCCATGCCGGCCAGGTTGAGACCCTATGTACTGGGAATGTATGCCAACCCGGTTATTGCAAAAAACAATTAACTGCCAGCCTGAATTGAATTTCTATGTTGTCTGATCAGGTAAAACAGGACATACAGTCATATTACTCGCAATATCTGCAAAACAGGAACCTGCAGGCACGTTTCGGGCAGAAGCTGATGATTGCTGAAATTGCCAGGACCCTGGGAAAACTGGAGCTGGATGATGATGGTAAACGTACGAATGAGTTTGCCCCTGTCTGTGTCGTAGAGGCCGGTACCGGTACCGGTAAAACCATCGCCTATCTTATTGCAGCTTTGCCTGTTGCCAGAGCCCTGGGCAAACAGCTTGTCGTTGCCACGGCAACCGTGGCCTTGCAGGAACAACTGATGCAGAAGGATATTCCTGAATTACAGGCCAATACCGATCTGCACTTCACAAGCGCACTGGCAAAAGGCAGAGGGCGTTATCTCTGTCTGTCGCGGCTGGATAATGTGTTACGCGAAAATGCCAGCCAGACTGCCATGCAGGATTTGTATGGCCTGGAGCTGGAAGACAGTACTGATCTTGATCTTAAGCTCTATCAGAACATGCAAAAAGCCCTGGAAGACAAGGACTGGCAGGGCGAACGGGACGACTGGCCTCAGGTTCTGGAAGACAAACAGTGGCGAGCAGTTTCCGTGGAGCATGGCCAGTGTTCCGGCAGTCGCTGCTCGAATTTCAGAAGCTGCTATTTTTTTCGTAGTCGTCAGCGCATACAGGAAAGTGAATGCATTATCGCCAACCAGGATCTGGTGCTGGCAGATTTAAGCCTGGGGGGCGGAGCCATTCTGCCGCATCCGGAAGACAGTATTTATATCTTTGATGAGGCGCACCACCTGCCGATTAAAGGCGTGTCACATTTTGCCAATTTTCTGGCTCTGCGCTTTGCCCTGAGATGGCTCGACCAGGCAAGGAAATTATTCACACGCTTACAGGCTCAGGGAAGCAATGAATTTCAGGCGCTGTTTGAAAAAGCCGATGGGGCTGCGCTGGAACTCAGGGAAAAAGTTCAGGAAACATTTTTGTTATTTGAGCAGTTTGCTTCCCAGGCTGAATCAGGCACAGCAGCACAGAAACAATACACCTTTCCCCGGGGAGTATTGCCTGATGCCCTGCGAGACAGTACGGCAGTACTTTATCTGAGTTTTTCCCAGCTGTCCCAGGCACTTGACAGTATCATGAATAAAGTCCGACGCAGCATGGAAGACCAGGGTGGCGCCTTGCCGGCAGAGACAGCTGAAGCCTGGTATCCCCAACTTGGTCTGTTACAAACCCGCTGCGAATCTGCTTTGACATTATGCCTGCATTTTTCAGCGCAAGATGAACCCGGTGAGGTCCCCCAGGCACGCTGGCTGGCTTTCAGTGATGGCCAGGATGAAGAGGATATTATCCTGTCTTGCAGCCCGATTTTGGCGGCAGCCAATCTCACGGAAAAACTCTGGGACGAATGTCTTGCGGCGGTACTGACATCTGCCACGCTCAGCGCTCTGGGCAGCTTTGACTTTCTCAGCATGCGCGCCGGTTTGCACGATGAAACTCATCTCTGCCGCATTGGCAGCCCCTTTGACCATGCCAGCGCTGCTGTTCTGCGTGTCCCTGAATCAGGCTTTGATGCCGGTGACGGCGCGGGCCATACCCAGGCAATCATTGCCTATTTGCCGGTCCTGCTTGAGAAAGACAAGGCGGCACTGGTGCTGTTCAGTTCCAGGCGGCAAATGCAGGATGTGCTGTATGGTTTGAATGATGAATTTAAATCCTGGGTACTGTGTCAGGATGATTATTCCAAGCAGCTGCTAATCAAAAAACATAAACAGGCTGTTGACGCGGGCGACAGGAGTATTATTTTTGGACTGGCCAGTATGAGTGAAGGCGTTGATCTGCCTGGCGCTTACTGTACCCACGTGGTTATTGCCAAATTGCCTTTTGCAGTACCTGATAATCCGGTTGATCTGACGCTGGGACAATGGATGAAGGCGCAGGGGCTTAATCCCTTCCAGGAACTCTCGGTGCCAGAAGCTGCAATGAAACTGGTGCAGGCAAGTGGCAGGCTGCTCAGGAATGAAAAAGACCAGGGCAGTATTACAGTCCTTGATGAGCGTCTGCTGACCCGTCAGTATGGCAAGGCAATACTGGATTCAATGCCAGACTACCGCCTGGAAAAGTTCAGGCCTGAATAATCTTCTGCTGTTTCAGATAGTCAAAGATCAGTGTCGCACTTTCATCCGGGGAACTGTGTACCGGAATAACTATTTCTGCCTGTTCCGGAATTTCATACGGTGAACTGATGCCGGTAAAATTTTTAATTTCTCCACGCCGGGCTTTGGCATAAAGCTGTTTGGGGTCTCTTTCTTCACAGACTTCCAGGGGCGTGTCGATATATATTTCGATAAATGGCAGGCCGGCATCTTCATGAATTTTTCTGACCTGACGGCGATCACTGCGGAAGGGTGAGATAAAACTTGAAAGGGTTATCAGGCCGGCATCGGCAAACAGTCTGGAAACTTCACCAACGCGGCGAATATTCTCCTCGCGGTCAGCATCGGAAAAGCCCAGATTATTATTCAGGCCATGACGGATATTGTCGCCATCGAGTACATAACTTTTAAAGCGGGCATTGACCAGTTTGTGTTCCAGCGTAAAAGCCAGGGTGCTTTTGCCTGCGCCGCTGAGACCGGTAAACCAGAGGGTGGCTCCACGCTGGCCGAATATCCGGTGACGCAGGTCCTGGGTAACCCGGCTTTCATGCCAGGTGACGTTGCTGCTCTTATGGCCGGAATTCCTGCTCACACTACTATCCCTTCGAAATTGCAAACGCGGCATTATAGCTTATAAAAAACTGCAAACAGGAAGCAGGCAGTCTTTTAGCAAGGATGGGATGCAGGTTTGCGTTCATAACAAGCAGCACCTCTCCCAACCCCGCAACAATTTCAAAAAACGCTAGGGCTACTCGATTTCCCGAATCTGAATTATCCGTACTTCTTCAAGTGGCCGGTCCGAATCATCTGTAGGCGTGGCGCCAATGGCATCGACTACATCCATGCCCTGACGCACACGGCCAAATACCGTATGTTTGCCGGCCAGCCATTCGGTATCCACAAGGTTGATAAAAAACTGTGAACCGTTGGTATTGGGCCCGGCATTGGCCATCGCAATCACACCTCGGACCGGCATTCTCGACATGACTGTCTGGGTATATTCATAGCCCTGGTTTTCATAGACATCCTGTACACTGAGGCTGAGGACACGTTCTTCAACCTCGGCCAGACTGGCTTCCAGCTCTTCCTGCGAGCTAATGCCCATTTCTGCCAGCAGGGGGCTTAGAATGGCAGCCTGGAACTGTTCCTGCGAGCCGATGCGTAAAAAGGGATGTGGCACGCCTTCTTCATCAATGGCCTGCATGCGGTCAAGTCCAAGTGCACGGGCATTTATTTCGTCCTCGAATGTGAAACCGGGGGTGCCGTTACCCAGTCCGGTAGGACTGCCGCCCTGAATCATGAAATTGTCAATTACCCGGTGGAAAACCTGGCCATCAAAATAGGGTCGGGTAACCATTTCTCCGGTATCCGGGTCAGTAAAGGCTTTTTCTCCTTCGGCAAGTTCAATGAAGTTGGCGACCGTCAAGGGAGCTTCCTGGGGAAACAGTTCCAGGATGATATTGCCCATTGAGGTCTGAATTTCAACCAGCGGGTTGTCTGGATTTTCCCGCAGTGAGGCAGGGTCCTGCTCAGTCTGGGAATAGCTGGCGGCTGAAGCCAGAAGTAGGGAAATTAATCCTAGTCGGGTAATAATTTTCATGCAGTATCCATAGTAAGGGGCGGTTAAATAGCCTTAACCCTCCCCGGTAGTTAATTCGCCAACTACCATACGTCATCGAGCACTATGGATACAAGTTCAGTGTACGGTTTTTGTGTCTGAACCCTCGTCCAGTTCCTGCTGGGTTATTTCAACCACAAAGCTTTTTTCCTTCAGCTTTTTACTGGCTTCGGCACGTTCCTCGGCTTCTGCCTGACGCAGTTTTTCCTCATCCTGAAACAGTTCCGCATTCAGAGACATTTGTCGCGTCATATGTTGCTTGAGCCGGTCCACCACATGGGTCATCACTTCCAGAGTCTGGCTTAGCTGTTCCAATGTGATCAGGGTCTGTTCAGCATTTTCTTCGACGTCATTTTTGTCAGTCATGGCCACCTCCGGAGGTAGGTTGATAAATTAATTATCAGGTAATGCATTTTGGAAAACGCTCAATAATCAGTCCCAGCTAAGTGCTCCACCCGTTTGATATTCAATAACGCGGGTTTCAAAGAAATTCTTTTCTTTGCGCAAATCCATAATTTCCGACATCCAGGGAAAAGGATTCTTCGCGCCGGCAAACTGCTCTTTCAGGCCAAGCTGGTTCAGGCGGCGATTGGCGATGAACTGCAGATAATCTTCCATCATCGCTGCATTCATGCCCAGCACGCCACGCGGCATGGTGTCACGCGCATAATCAATTTCCAGCTGGGTCGCTTCAAGAATCATCTGAGTGGCATCCTGCTTCATTTTTTCGTCCCAGAGATGCGGATTCTCCAGTTTGATCTGGTTGATCATGTCGATGCCAAAATTCAGGTGCATGGATTCATCACGCAGAATGTACTGGAACTGTTCTGAAGTGCCGGTCATCTTGTTACGACGACCCATGGACAGTATCTGGGTGAATCCACAATAGAAGAAAATGCCTTCCAGGCAGCAGTAGAAGGCAATCAGGTTTTTCAAAAGCTGACGATCTGTGTCCGGGGTGCCGGTATTAAACGTCGGGTCGGAAATTTCATTGGTGTATTTCAGTCCCCAGGAGGCTTTCTTCGCCACTGAAGGAATCTCGTGATACATATTGAAAATTTCACCTTCATCCATGGCCAGGGATTCAATGCAGTACTGATAGGCATGGGTATGGATAGCTTCCTCAAAGGCCTGGCGCAGGATGTACTGGCGGCACTCAGGATTGGTAATCAGGCGATAGATGGCCAGTACCAGATTGTTCGCAACCAGGGAATCGGCTGTAGAAAAGAAACCCAGGCTGCGTTTAACGATCAGGCGTTCGTCAGCGGTCAGTCCATCTTTACGTTTCCACAGTGCAACATCCGCATTCATATTGATTTCCTGCGGCATCCAGTGATTGGCACAACCATCGAGATATTTCTGCCAGGCCCAGTCATATTTGAAAGGCACGAGCTGATTCAGGTCGGCACGGCAATTGATCATGGCCTTGTCGTCGACCGCGACACGTTCGGCCTGACCGGCGAGTTCTTCCTCACCCAGTGTGGTATCGAGCTTTTCGACAGCTGCCTGGGCCTGTTTGATGGCACTAAGCTGCTCGGCCGTTGGCTGTTCTTCGTCTGCGCTTGCCTGATTTGCCGGTTCCGGATAATCATTGCTGATTTCGGGATCACTCAGGGATTCGGCTATTTTTTCTGCCTGCTCTGTCAGGGCAGGGTCGGGTGCAGAATTGTTTGCTGGTCGTACCGCTGTGCTTTCTTCGGCGTTAAACTCTTCCCAGGATAGCATCTTGTTTACCTCTTGAATTTTGTTTCTTTATTTTCATTGTCGTTATTCGATTAATTTCCTTACTGGCAAGCCTCACAATCCGGATCATCCAGTGAACAGGCCTGTGGGACTTCGGCGGCTGCTACCGGGGCATTATCGGCGCCGGAAGACACGGCATTCAGATTGCCGCTGTTCACCGTGGATTTTTCCGTGCTGGTGGCTGCCATCGCTCTCAGGTAATAAGTGGTTTTCAGACCACGGAACCAGGCCATGCGATAGGTCACATCCAGTTTCTTGCCATTGGCTTCTGAAATATAAAGGTTTAGCGATTGTGCCTGGTCAATCCATTTCTGGCGGCGGCTGGCAGCGTCCACCAGCCAGCGCGGGTTCACCTCAAAGGCAGTGGCGTACAGGGTTTTCAGTGCGGCCGGGATGCGGTCGATTTTCTGTACACTGCCTTCATAATATTTCAGGTCATTGATCATCACGCTGTCCCACAGGCCAGCCTCTTTCAGATCCCTGATCAGGTAAGGGTTCACTACCGTGAACTCTCCGGAGAGGTTGGATTTCACATACAGGTTCTGGTAAGTCGGTTCAATCGATTGTGAGACGCCGGTAATATTGGCGATGGTCGCTGTGGGGGCGATGGCCATGACGTTGGAATTACGCATGCCTTTGGCGAGCACCTGCTTGCGCAGGGAATCCCAGTCCAGCGTACTGCTCATGTCGACTTCCATGTACTGATCACCGCGTTCTTCCTGCAGCTTTTTCAGGGAATCAATCGGCAGAATGCCCTGGCTCCACAGCGAGCCCTGGTAACTTTCATAGGCACCGCGCTCATCGGCCAGCAGGGTCGATGCTTCAATGGCGTGATAACTGATAACTTCCATGGCGCGATCGGCAAAGGTCACGGCATGTTCGGAGCTGTAGGGGATTTTCTGAATGTACAGGGAATCCTGAAAGCCCATGATGCCCATGCCCACGGGGCGATGTTTCATATTGGAGTTTTTCGCCTGCGGGACGGAGTAGTAATTGATATCAATCACGTTATCCAGCATGCGGATTGCGGTGTGGATGGTTTTCTTCAGTTTGTCGCGATCCAGGCCGCGTTCAGTCACATGATTGACCAGGTTGATGGAACCCAGGTTACAGACCGCGATTTCATCCTTGCTGGTATTCAGTGTGATTTCTGTACACAGGTTGGAAGAATGCACGGTGCCGACATGCTGCTGCGGCGAACGTATGTTGCAGGCATCCTTGAAGGTAATCCAGGGATGACCGGTTTCAAACAGCATGGACAGCATCTTGCGCCACAGGTCTTTGGCCTTGAGTACCTTGTGCACATACATCTTGCCTTCTCGGGCCTGCTGCTCGTAATAGTTGTAGCGTTCCTCGAATTCCTTACCATAAAGGTCGTGAAGATCGGGAACCTCATTCGGCGAGAACAGGGTCCATTCACCATCATCAAAAACCCGTTTCATGAACAGGTCCGGAATCCAGTTGGCACTGTTCATGTCATGCGCACGGCGGCGATCATCCCCGGTATTCTTGCGCAGTTCGAGGAATTCCTCGATATCCAGGTGCCAGGTTTCCAGGTAGGAGCAGACGGCGCCCTTGCGCTTGCCGCCCTGATTTACGGCCACGGCCGTGTCATTGACGACTTTCAGGAAAGGCACAACGCCCTGGGATTTGCCGTTGGTGCCTTTGATATAGGCTCCCAGGGCTCTGACCGGAGTCCAGTCATTGCCCAGCCCGCCGGCCCATTTGGAGAGCATGGCGTTATCGTGGATGGCGCTGTAGATGCCGCTCAGGTCATCCGGTACCGTAGTCAGGAAGCAGGATGAAAGCTGAGGTCGCAAGGTGCCGGAATTAAACAACTGCGGCGTGCTGACCATGTAATCGAAGCTGGAAATCAGGTTGTAGAATTCGATGGCTTTTTCTTCGCGGTTTTCTTCATTCATGGCCAGCCCCATGGCTACGCGCATGAAGAAAATCTGCGGCAGTTCAAAACGGGTGCCTTCGGACTGTATAAAATAGCGATCATATAAAGTCTGCAGCCCAAGATAGGTAAACTGTTCATCACGGTCTGCCTGCAGGGCTTCGCCGAGCCTTCTCATGTCAAACTCAAGCAGTTCAGGAGACAAGAGTTCCAGTTCCACTCCTTTTTCGATATAGGGTTTCAGCACAGCGGCATAGCGATACTGCATCTCCGACTGCGTGGCATTTTCGGCAACACCCAGAAAACGCAGGGCTTCACTGCGCAGGCTGTCCAGCAAAAGACGGGCAGCAACATAGCTGTAATTTGGCTCCTGTTCGACCAGGGTGCGCGCGGTCATGACCAGCGACACACGCACATCACTGATCTTGACGCCGGAATACAGGTTTTTCAGGGTTTCTTCATAAATGGAGTCGCCAGTGACATCTTCCAGGCCTTCGCAGGCTTCACTGATAACAGTACGCAAACGGCCGGTATCCAGGGGCTGGCTGCTGCCATCATCCATGGTGACCATGATGTCCGAGCGTTCTTCAGCCTTATCCTGCTGCCGGGTTCGTTGCCTGGCATGTTCTTCCCGGTAGATTACATAAGAGCGGGCAATCTTGTGCTCACCGGAACGCATCAGCATCAGTTCGACCTGATCCTGGATTTCCTCAATATGAATACTGCCGCCGGAAGGCATGCGGCGTTTGAAGGTGTCCGTGATGTCTTCTGATAATTTGGCGACTGTTTCATGGACCCGTGATGAAGCAGCGGCATTGCCACCTTCTACAGCCAGGAAAGCCTTGGTAATGGCGACAGCAATTTTGGATTCGTCGTAGGTGACAACCGAACCGTTACGCTTAATTACGCGTAACTGGCCCGGGGCAGTGGCCTGCAGATCAGATTCCTGATTGTCGGATACTGCTACGGATGAACTGCTTGAGGTGCTTGTGGCTGATTCTGCTTCGGTCTGCATCGTTTAAAACTCCATACTGTTCGGTATCAATACTGCAAATACTGTAAATAAAGTAAATGCGGGATATGTGTTTGAGATTGTTATTGTTATTGGAAAATCCTGTCCGGGTTCCCTTGCGCCTGCCTGTTTATAAAAAAACAGGGAAGTCCTGCATCCACTTCGCCTGTTTTTCAAGCTTTTTCAATTTGTTTCAATATCGACGGGACACTACCAACGGGAGACCCTATATATAGTGTTTTACCCGGATATCGAAAATTCTCTTTGTTGGTGGCCAAAAAACCTGGATTCGACCTTGCGGATTGAGCCTGAGAGCAATGTCGAGGCAACTTAAGAATTTGGCCTTAAATCCTTAATATCACAAGATATAGTGGTATTCATCAGATTCAGCTCACTATATCAGGGATTTTTTTGTTTTGGCAAGTAAAAATGTTGTGTATTTTATGTGAATAACTTGTGGGTAGAATTTTTTGCTGGTTTTTTCTCCGGAATGGAGAAAATTTGCACAGAGCAAACACTATATCTAGTGTTTTCGCCCTGAAAATAACAGGGTTTTTCCCGACAGGTCAAATTCAGGCGGGATTTCTGGATAAAAACGCCTGCTTTTCTGTACCTGCCTGTACCGGCACCTGCAAAACTGTCTGGATAAACATGCTGTCTTGCATAATTTATCCCTGAATTTTCCCCGGTTTTTACCGGATTCTTGCTTGATCAGGCCGTACATTAATTCGTGTTGAAAGTCGCAATCAGGCGAAAATAAAGCAAGTGAGGATGGTTTTATGAAGAAGCTTATCACCACAGTACTATTGGGCGCTGTCTTGGGTATCACGACAATGCAGGTATCGGCAAATGAACTGACATTTCGTAGTGGCAGTGTTGAAGTTATTGCTTTGAGCAGTCAACAGGCGGCAGAACTCCGTGAAGAACGGGTTCTGTATGAGGCCATGCTGAGCCGGGTCATGAACCAGGAAGATCAGGCAGGCATGGAACAGCGTCTGCAGGCAATTCAGCTTGAATACCAGAACCGTATTGATGCGATTATCGAAGGACCAGGGAGTTCAAGCGTGCCGGTACGGCACCAGAAACCAGGACGAATTATTTACTGAGTCCGGAACTACTCTTATCTGTAAGTTTGCTGCCAAGGAAGGCGGCAACAAACTCATTGGCAGGGTGCTGCTGGAGTTCACCGGGTAAACCCCATTGTTGCAGCGTGCCGTTCTGCATCACGCCAATTTCATCAGCCATATTAAAGGCTTCACTGCGGTCATGGGTGACCAGAATCGCGGCAATCTGATTCTGTTTCAGGATCTCCCTGACCTCAAGGCTCAATTTGCGACGCAGCTCAGTGTCGAGGTTGGAGAAGGGCTCATCCATAAGCAGGATACTGGGATTGGGGGCCAGTGCTCGGGCCAGCGCCACGCGTTGCTGCTGGCCACCGGAAAGCTGATGCGGATAGTAATCGGCGTGATCTTGCAGATTAATCATCTCCATCAGGCGGTCAATGATGCGATTCTTTTCTTCAGAATCCAGGTCCTGGATACCAAAGGCTATATTTTTGCGGACTGTCATGTGAGGAAACAGGGCATAGTCCTGAAACACCATGCCAACTTTGCGCTTTTCCGGCACCAGCGTATTGCCGGGCTCGGAAATAACTGAACCGTTAAGTTTAATCTGTCCCTGAAATACCGGTTCAAAACCGGCGATGGCACGCAGGGCGGTGGTTTTTCCGCAACCACTGGGTCCCAGCAGACAGGCAATCTGCTGCTGCCCCACGGCAAAAGTCAGTTCCGGAATTATGACCTTTTCACCGTAGCGACAGGCAATCTGCTTGACCTCGAGTAGTTTGCTCACAAAGTTTCCTGTCCCGTATATAACTGATGTTTCAGGAGCATAAGAGGAATTCCAGCAAGGCTTTTTGCGCATGCAGGCGGTTTTCCGCTTCTTCCCAGACTACTGAATCCGCGGCATCAATCACCTCGGCGCTGACTTCCTCCCCACGATGAGCCGGCAGGCAGTGCAGAAACAGTGCATCGGAGGCCGCCCGTGCCATTAATTCTGTGGTAACTTCAAAATCAGCAAAATCCACCCGGCGATTCTGCATTTCACCTTCCTGGCCCATGGATGCCCAGACATCGGTTGCTACCAGTGCGGCACCGGCAACAGCTTCAGCAGGATCGCGCACCAGGCTGACCCGATTCTGGTTGTTTTCCATCAGACTCTGCAGGGGTTCGTATCCTTCCGGACAGGTAATGACCAGCTCGAAATCCAGCAGGGCAGCCGCATTGATGTAAGAGTTGCACATGTTGTTGCCGTCACCAACCCAGCAAACCCTGCGCCCCTGAATATTACCCCGGTGTTCAAAATAGGTCTGCATGTCCGCCAGCAACTGACAGGGGTGAAAGGTATCCGAGAGTCCGTTAATCACCGGAACACTGGAATGTTCAGCCAGTTGCTCCACGGTATCCTGGGAAAATGTCCTGACCATGATGGCATCCACCATGCGGGATAATACCCGTGCCGTATCAGCAATCGGCTCACCACGACCGAGCTGTGAATCAGCCGGTGACAGAAAGATGGACGAGCCACCCAGCTGGGTCATGCCGGCCTCAAAAGAGACGCGGGTACGCGTGGATGACTTCTCAAAAATCATCGCCAGTGATTTGTTGAGCAGGTACTCATGCGGAGTTCCTTCACGCAACATGGTTTTCAGTTCGGATGCGCGGGTGATGAGCTGAATGAATTCTGCGCTGCTTAAGTCCTGCAGACTGCGCAAGTGTCTAGGGGCCATGACAAAACTCCCTGATCAGTTTACCGAGAATATCGATGATAATTTGTGATTCTTCATTGCTGATGATCAGCGGCGGCAGCAGACGAATGACTTTATCCATCTGTACAGTAATCAGCAGACCTTTAGCGCGCGCCAGGTTGACCAGTTCACTGGCCGGGACAGTCAGCTCAATACCGATCATCAGGCCCAGGCCGCGGATCTCTTTTAGCTGTTCGACATCGGCCAGTGCTTCCTGCAGGCCCTGACGAATTCTGTCTCCCTGTCTGGTGGCATTTTCCATGAGTTTCTCATCATGGATGGCGCGATTGACTGCCAGTCCAGCGGCACAGGCCAGTGGGCTGCCACCGAAAGTGCTACCGTGATGGCCTGCCTGCAGCACATTTGCTGCCCTGCCACCGGTTAGACAGGCTCCCATCGGGAAACCATTACCCATGCCTTTGGCAGTGGTCAGCACATCGGGTTGTACCCGGGCGTGCTGGAAACTGAAGTATTTGCCGGTTCTGCCGTTGCCAGTCTGGACTTCATCGAGGATCAGCAAAAGCTCATGTCTGTCACAGATTTCCTGCAACTGCTCAAGGTATTCCGCCTTGCAGGGGTTAATTCCGCTCTCACCCTGGATCGGTTCAAGCATGATGGCTACGGTTCCGGGATGCCTTGCAAGGGCCTTTTCCACGGCGGAAATATCATTCAGCGGAACCCGGACGAAGCCCTGTAGCAATGGAGCAAATCCTTGCTGATGTTTTGTGTTATACGTGGCACTTAGTGAGCCCATCGAGCGGCCATGGAAAGCTCCTTCCATGACGATGATTTCAGGAAGTTCTATGCCCTTGTTGTGACCGTACATGCGCGCGATCTTGATGGCAGCTTCATTGGCTTCTGTCCCCGAGTTGGCAAAGAAAACCTGCTCCATACCGGAATCTTCACACAAGCGATCTGCCAGTTGCTCCTGCAAGGGAATGTCATACAGGTTCGTTGTATGTATTAGCCGGTTGATCTGTTCGGTCAGGGCTCTGGTAAAAGCTGGATGACTGTGACCAAGCGGGCACACGGCAATACCACTGATGGCGTCCAGGTATTTGTTTCCCTGAGTATCATGCAGCCAGATGCCTTCCCCAAAATCGAAGGCAACAGGATAGCGTTTGTAAGTGGGCATAATGTGTTTACTGCTTTGTGTACTGGTGTTCATGGTTAATTCACAACATTCTATGCTGCCAGGTAAAAGCCAGCCTTTGAAACGCAAAAGGGCAGCGCGAGCTACCCTAGTTAAAAGTCAATTCTACCAGAATTCCGCGTTTCTGCCATTATTAGGACCGAGTTGATCTAAATCGTGTCAGGATTAATTTATCGCGCATAATGCTTGTATTTATACCCGGGCCGCAGTATCTATAGCCTTGTTTTATCTCTGTAGGAGGGGATGACGATGACAGCAAATGAAGGAGTGCAGGAAAGGCTGATCCGTTTGACACTGGGTCTGTTTCTGATTTTTCTGGGAGTTACCGATGGCTATAGCAGCATCTGGTCAATCCTGATGGGAGTCATAGGACTGATTTTAGCCGTGACAGGTGCAGTGGGATTCTGCCCCCTGTATAAAGTGATTGGCTTCAGCACCTGTAAAAAGGAAACCTGAAACATCTCAGGTAAACCTGTTTCTGCCCTGATAGCAATTTCGCGGTATACTCCGGCGGCATGTCAATCAGGGCAGGAATAGCATGAACATTCTGGTTTGCGGGGGTGCCGGGTACATTGGTTCCCATGTTCTCAAGCATCTGCGTGCGAAAGGGCATAGCTGTCATGTGCTTGACAATTTCTCAAGCGGTCATGAGTGGGCTCTGCTTGGAGCGTCATGTTCCAAAGCCGATATTCTTGATCAAGCTGCTCTGGATAAAATTTTTTCTGCACGGCCCTTTGATGTCGTCATGCATTTTTGTGCCCGCTCCCTGGTTGCTGAATCAGTTACAGATCCGGCACTTTATTACCGCAACAATGTCAGTGGCACACTGAATCTGCTGGAAACCATGCAAAAGCATGGAGTGAACAAACTGGTTTTTTCATCCACCGCAGCGATTTTCGGCGAACCACAGGAAGAGATCATCAGTGAGGCACATCCGAGTCAGCCACTGAATCCTTACGGTCACAGTAAATTAATGGTAGAGCAAATGCTGCAGGACTTTGCTGAAGCCGGCGGACTGGATTCCATCGCCCTGCGCTATTTTAATGCTGCCGGCGCCGACCCCGAGGCAGAACTGGGGGAGGTGCATGAGCCGGAAACGCATCTGATTCCAAATATTCTGCTGTCCCTGCTTGATGGAGAATCTCGCCGCGAATTTAAAATATTTGGCAAGGACTATCCGACCCCGGACGGAACCTGTGTACGTGACTATATTCATGTTAATGATCTGGCCAGTGCGCATGTGCTGGGCATGGAGTATCTGTTTGAGCATCCCGGAGCCCATGTGTTCAATCTGGGCAGTCAGCGGGGCTATTCGGTACTGGAAGTGATGCAGGCCTGTGAACAAATCAACGGCAAAAAAGTCAACTACCAGTTTGCCGGGCGCCGTCCGGGAGATCCGGCCAGGCTGGTTGCCAGCAGTCTGTTAGCACAGCAGGAACTTGGCTGGCAGGCTGAATATTCCCTGGAACAGATTATCGAAACTGCCTGGAACTGGCACCAATCCCTTTCCTGAGGGCGACCCCCCCTCTTAAAAAAGCTGTTCCGGGCCTGCTTATAAGGCTGCTCGACATGAGCGGCATTCCAGCTTTGATTCTGCTGTGCTAAGGTTTTGCCACATACAATTCAAGAAAAAAGGATATACATGAAAAAGATGCACATGACTCTGATCTCATTCCTGGCCTGCCTGTTTGGGCTTGTTGCTCAGGTACAGGCACAGGATCGAATGCAGGAAAACTCGCCGGTAGATGTGAGGCCTATACTGCATGGCTCAGTAGTACTGGCTTGGGCAGGCAGCACAATTTATGCTGACCCATACGGTGGCGCTCAAGCTTATGCTGATCAGCCAGGACCGGACATTGTTCTGATCAGTCATACTCATGATGATCATATGGATCTTGAGACCTTGCCCGCAGTAGTGAGCAGGGATACGGTGTTGATTGTTCCGCAATCAGTCATGAACGAGTTACCCGCCGACCTGGCAGCAAGAGCCAGAATCGTGGGCAACAATGAACAGATTGAGGAACAGGGCTTCACCATCACTGGCTTTCCAATGTACAACATGCCCGGGCAGGGGCGTGAAGTTCGTCATCAGCCGGGAGTTGGAAACGGCTACATAATCGAGCGCGACGGATATCGGGTCTATATTGCCGGGGATACCGCAGATACGCCAGATATGCGGGCCCTGAGAGATATCGACATGGCCTTCATTCCAATGAATCTCCCTTATACGATGAGTATCGACCGTGCTGCTGACGCTGTGGTGGAATTTGCTCCCCGGCGGATTTATCCCTATCACTATCGTGGTGAGAATGGACTGGCGGATGTTGAAGGCTTTCGCGCCATGGTCGAAGCCAATAGTAGTGATATCGAAGTTATCCTGCTCGACTGGTATCCGGACAGGTAATGCAGCACGGGCCGGAAAACCGTGTTCAGCTTGTCGATTACGGGGCTTCGGGTATCAGCGCATTATCCAGTTCATCCGCGCGCTGATAGGCTTCCCGCCCGGTGAGCAGATTTTTATACTCGGTAAATTCCGGTCGCTCTGGCAGGGTGCCAAACTGGGTTCCCCAGATGATGTGTGCACCCAGATAAATATCCGCTGCTGAAAATTTATCACCGGCAATATAGCTACCGGTAGCCACAGCCGCGGCCAGCACCTCAACAGTCTGTGCGTAGGAGCCATAACCAATCGTGGCCTGCTTGTCCGACGGGATTTCCAGACCTAGTGACTGATTGCTGACCGCTGCTTCCAGAGGTCCGGCGGCAAAGAACAGCCAGCGGTAATAGGCCTGTCGTTCTGCCGGTGGCGGAGCCAGCCCGGCATCAGGAAAAGCATCAGCCAGATAACAAAGAATGGCAGGTGTTTCAGTGACCACTTTGCCCTGATGGGAAAGAGCAGGGACCTTGCCCATCGGATTGATGGCGAGATACGCGGAGCCTTTCATTATCTCTCCGTACTCGACGATTTCAGTCTGATACTCGCAGCCAATTTCTTCCAGCATCCAGCGTACGATTCGCCCACGCGACATCGGGTTGGTATAAAAAATCGGATCACTCATGTGTTGTACTCCAAGATCAAATTACAGGCCATTTTATTTTACGCCCTGCGTGCCAAAAGATTTGCAAGGTATAATCAGGCTTAACGATTTGCAAGATTATCATGATGATGGACAGTATAGCCTTGAGTTTGTTTGTCAGCCGTATGGAAGCAGCCTGTGATGAGATGGGTGTGGTGCTTAAACGTACTGCTTTTTCACCCAACATCAAGGACCGGCTGGATTTTTCCTGTGCCCTGTTTGATGCCCGGGGTGATTTGTGCGCCCAGGCGGCGCATATTCCTGTGCATCTGGGCAGCATGGCCTTTGCCATGCGGGATATCGTTGATCGATTCCAGTGGAGAGCGGGTGATATCCTGATTCTTAATGATCCCTATCTCGGCGGAACCCATTTGCCCGATGTCACGGTTCTGGCACCGGTTTTTTTCGAAGATGAATTACAGGCCTTTGTGGTAAATCGTGCCCATCATGCCAATATCGGTTCCGATTCTCCGGGATCCATGCCCATTTCTGGCAGTCTTGATGAAGAGGGGCTGATCATTAAACCGCAATTTCTGTATCGAGCCGGAGAACTCAATTCCGAGCTGGCAGCAGAATTACACAGACTCGAGTCCGGCAGGGAAGAAGAATCCGGGCAGGCGGCCGGGCATGTGGGGGGTGATATTGCCGCACAGATCAGTGCCCTGCACAGCGGGCAACAAAGACTGTTGAAATTGATTGAGCAACACGGCACAGCTTTTTTCCAGCAGGCCCTGGAGGCACTGAATCAGTATGGAGAACAGCTGGCTCAGGCTGCACTGCAGGATATTCCGGTTGGCAGCTATAACTTTACTGATGTGATGGATGATGACGGGCGGGGCAATGAGGATCTGCAGATTAGTCTCACACTGCATATCAGCGACAAGAGAATTCTGGCTGATTTCAGCGGGACAGCGCCGCAGACTGCGGGAAATATCAATTGTCCTTTATCAGTTACGGCGGCAGCCGTATTTTATGTTTTTCGCTGCCTGATGCCTGCGCATACGCCGGCCTGTGCCGGTATTTTCCGGTGTATTGAGCTGAAGGCTGAAGCCGGTTCTCTGGTCAATGCCAGATATCCTGCCGCTGTGGTTGCCGGTAATGTGGAAACCTCGAGCCGTATTGTTGATGTGGTGCTCGGGGCTTTGCAGAAGGCACTGCCGGGAGTAATTCCGGCGGCTTCCCAGGGCAGCATGAATAATGTGGCCATGGGTTATCACAGTGAGTCCGGCAGCTGGGATTATTATGAAACCCTGGCAGGCGGAACGGGGGCAGGTCCCCATTACGACGGGCTGGATGCTGTACACAGTCACATGACCAATACCCTGAATACCCCGGTCGAAAGTCTGGAAATGCATTATCCGGTACGCATCACTTCCTATGCGGTACGGGCTGACAGTGGCGGACAGGGCAGAAATCGGGGAGGAAACGGACTGAGCCGGGCCTATGAGTTTTTACAGCCTACCCGGGTCAGCATTCTTTCCGAGCGCCGACGGCAAAGTCCCTGGGGTCTTGAAGGCGGTAGTGCAGGCCAGGCCGGGGAAAATTTGCTGGATGGCAAGCCTCTGCCTGGCAAATGTTCAGTCAGCGTGGCGGCAGGACAGCAGCTCGTGATACATACACCGGGCGGTGGCGCCTGGGGATAGCGATATCATCAAAAGTCCAAATCAGCTAAAATATGCCGATAAGACATAACCATGAATTCACATCTGCAGGAACTTACATGAGCGTTGAAGAAAACATTGAAGAGACCATAAAAGACCAGATCAGTAAAAATCCGATTATCCTCTACATGAAGGGCAGCCCCAACCAGCCGCAGTGCGGGTTTTCTTCACAGGCCTCGCAGATTCTGATGGCTTGTGGTGAACGTTTTGCCTATGTCGATATTCTGGCGAATCCGGAGATTCGTTCCAATTTGCCTAAAATTTCTGACTGGCCAACTTTCCCCCAACTCTTTGTTGATGGTGAACTGGTTGGCGGCTGCGACATCATGACCGAGTTGTATCAGAATGGCGAACTCAAGGATATGCTCACTAAAGCAACACCTGAAGAAAATCCTGAATCCTGATTAATACAGGGCAGCTGCCGGGCTCTGCATATGTCTGATTCAGTTCGCGGTGTCAGCTTGATGCTGGTAGCAACATTACTGTTCGCCCTGATGACAGTCTTCGTCAAGCTATTGCCTGACATCCCTCCCATGGAAGTGGTATTTTTCCGGGCTGTATTTGCCCTTGCCGGCTGTCATTATTTTCTGGCAAGAGCAAGGGTTCCGGTCCTGGGCAATAACAGGGTATTGCTTTTCATTCGCGGATTCTCCGGCTCCTTCGCCCTGGTTCTGAATTATTACCTGGTGCAGCAGGTACCGCTCGCTGCCGCATCGACGCTGGTCTACCTGGCACCGGTTTTTACCACGATTTTCGGCATTTTTTACGTCAAGGAAAAAGTCGGGCCACTGCAGTTTCTGTTTTTTGCCCTGAGTTTCAGCGGCATACTGGTGATCCAGGGTTTCGACGCCCGGGTGACATTTTTCCATCTTCTGGTAGGTCTGAGCTGTTCGATGTTAATGGGGGTGGCTTATAACTGTGTCAGAAAACTGACAACAACCGAGCATCCGCTGGTGATCATGTATTACTTTCCCCTGCTATGTCTGCCGGTAACCATGATAGGGATGTTGTTCAGCTGGCACACGCCAGAGGGGCTGGAATGGCTGTATCTCCTGATGGTAGGAATGACAGGACAGCTGGCACAGTATTTCCTCACCCGTGCCTACCAGATTGCTGAAATCGCCACGGTATCAATAGCCTCGTACACCAGCATTATTTATACCATCGGCTTTGGTTTCATAATTTTCGGTGAAAGCTTTAATGCCATGACCTACCTGGGTATGGCACTGGTGGTCGCCGGAATTATCTGTAATGTTCTCTGGAAACAGCGCCAGGGAAAATCATCCGTCATACTTGCCAAATAAGCAAAATTCATCCAGAAAAAAGATCACAGCCTGACAGCTCAGGATTAAGCTGCGACTGACATCTTTTTGGCACAAGATTAGAATAAAGCAAGCCAGCTCAATCAGGGCGACTTCGTCACTGATGCCACTGTGCCACGCTCCTATTAAGAGTATACTGAGTCGGTGTCAGACCAATGCACCTTGTGTTTCAACTCCCGGAATCATCAAGCATAAATGGAATTCAAAGACTATTACAAAATCATGGGCGTAGAAGAAACCGCGTCCCAGGAAGAAATCAAAAAGGCCTATCGCAAGCTCGCCAGACGTTATCATCCGGACGTCAGCAAGGAAGAAAATGCTGAACAGCTTTTCAAGGACCTGGGTGAAGCCTATGAAGTACTCAAGGACAAGGACAAACGCCAGGAGTACGATCAGCTCCGAAAAATGGGAGCGATGGGCAACAATGGCGAATTCAGGCCGCCACCGGGTTGGGAATCGGCAACAAATTTCAGCGATCAGGGCAGTGGCGATTTCAGTGATTTCTTTGAAAATATTTTCGGACGCAGTGGTGGCTTTCATCGGAGCTACGCCGGAGGCAGGACCACCGGCTTTGATATGCGTGGTGAGGATATTCACACTGAATTGTCCCTGTTTCTGGAAGATGTTTTTGCCGGTACTAAAAAAACTCTGCAGTTACGGATCCCGGTGGTGGACGATCATGGCATGGTTACGCACCAGACCCGGAAATTGAAGGTCAAGATTCCGGCAGGCACCAGTGAAGGTCAGAATCTCAAACTTAAGGGCCAGGGCGCACCCGGAATTGGCAAGGGACCGACAGGCGATCTGATTATCAGCATTCGGCTGGCCCCTCACCCCCTATATACTATTCAGGGAAAAAACATTTCCATTGTTCTGCCGCTGACACCCTGGGAAGCAGCATTGGGTACCAAGTTGACCGTCCCGACACCAGGTGGAAAAATCAAACTGAGCGTTCCGGCGCATACACAAAGCGGTGCCAGGTTGCGGATCAAGGCAAGGGGACTGCCGGGCAAACCGCCCGGTGATTTTTTTGCCGTGGTGAAAATCGTGATGCCGGACAGGGGCAGTGAAAAGTCTGATCAGCTGTTTAGCGAATTAAGCAAAGAGCTGGACTTTAATCCGCGACAGCACTGGGAGGAATGAACATGAGTAAAAGTCATGATCCTGAAACCATTATGAATGAGCATTTTTATTCTTTCAGCGAAGTCTGTGAACGCCAGAGTCTGAAAGAAGATTTCATTATCCACTGCGTTGAATTTGGCATCATCGAAGTCAGAGGTGGCGGGCGCAAACAGGATTGGATGTTTTCATTCAGCGAAATTCCCAGACTTGAAAAGGCATATCGCCTGCATGCGGATCTGGGTATTGATTATTCCGGCCTTGCCCTGGTGCTTGAATTACTGGATGAGATCAATGATCTGCGCGTCATCAATGACATATTAAATAAAAGACTTGAACGCTGGGAGGAAGAGAAGGAGTAAAACCTGCCATGAGCAGGGGAACTACTTGCCGCCATCGGCGAGCTTGGCTGGATCGAGCAAGTGTTCAAGTTTTTCTTTGCTTAAGCCGCTTTCTTCAGCAGCCACATCAATAATGGCCCTGCCTTCGGCATAGGCTTTTTTGGCAATGGCCGCGGCTTTCTCATAACCGATCACCGGATTCAGGGCAGTCACCAGAATTGGATTACGTGCCAGTGCTTCCTGCAATTTGTCTTCGCGCACCTTAAATCCGGCAATTGCCTTGTCTGCCAGCAAGCGGCTGCTGTTGCTCAAGAGCTCAATACTGTTCAGAAGGTTAAGGGCAATCAGGGGCAGCATGACATTCAGTTCAAAGTTTCCTGACTGTCCGGCGACGGTTATTGCCGTATCATTGCCGATTACCTGAGCCCCGACCATGGCAGCCGCTTCCGGAATCACCGGATTGACCTTGCCGGGCATGATCGATGAACCGGGTTGCAGGGCCTCTAACTCAATTTCACCGAGGCCAGCCAGAGGTCCGGAGTTCATCCAGCGCAAATCATTGGCGATTTTAATAAGCGTCACGGCCGTCGTTTTCAGCTGACCCGACAGAGCCACCGCAGTATCCTGCGAGGATATCCGGGTGAAAAAGTTTTCTGCAGGAGTAAAAGTCAGACCTGTCATTTCCGAGAGCACGGCACAAAACTCTGCGGCAAATTCCGGATGCGCATTAATCCCGGTTCCGACAGCCGTTCCTCCCTGAGCCAGACTTTGTAAATCCGGTTGCAGGGCAGTCAGTCTGGCAGCATCATTTTCAACTTGTGTGGCCCAGCCTTCCAGGCTCTGGGACAGACGAACCGGCATGGCATCCATCAGATGGGTACGTCCGGTTTTGACAAATTCACGAACTTCTCCGGCTTTGATATGAATGACTTTGGCCATATGGTCCAGTGCCGGTAGCAGACGCTGATGCAGGGCGAGTGCAGCGCTGACTTGGATACAAGTGGGGATGACATCATTACTGCTCTGGCCACAATTGACATGGTCATTGGGGCTGACTTTATCCTGATAGAGTTCACTGGCCAGTGTTGCCAGTACTTCGTTGGCATTCATGTTGGTGCTGGTGCCGGATCCGGTCTGAAACACGTCGACAGGAAAATGCTGCATCAGGTTTTCTTCGGCCAGTAAATCCCGGGCAGCCTTGCTGATGGCAAAGCCCATCTCTTTCGGGATCTGTCCCAGTTTGACATTGGCACTGGCAGCGGCAGATTTAATCAACAGCAGGGAGCGGATAAAAGCTTCCGGCATGGCCTGACCGCTGAGAGGAAAATTATTGATGGCGCGCTGGGTCTGGGCTCCATACAGTGCGTCTGCAGGGACTTCCAGTGCCCCCATGCTGTCATGTTCGGTGCGTGTCTTTTTACTCATGGTATTAAAGCTAACAGGAATAGTAGAGGACTGTCACATGGAAAATCAGAACCAGGGAAAGCTGAAGAACTTGAGGTACAACAAAGCTGCCTGGTACTTCGCTATGGGGAAAGGAAGCACAACATTAATCAAGTGACCCGCTTAATAAATGCAGGCAGCTTTGCTGTTTTGCTCAAGCGAGGCCAGAATAACATTAAATGATAATGATTATCAATAGCGTTTAAGGCAGTTTTTATTATTTCATTTCCCTGTTGAATATAGTGAAATGCACAGCTGAAGCATCTGGGGTATCCTGCACGTCTCAGCAAATCAAAGCTTTCCTGGTAGTGAATCATGAATATTACTGTTGAAATTTCCATGTATCCCTTTTTCGAGGATTACAAAGTTCCAATCAAAAGTTTTATCGACAAACTCAATACCTACAAGCAGCTCAAGACATCAACCAGTGCGACTTCCACCATCATCAGTGGCGACTATGATTATGTCATGCAGGTGTTAAAGGAAATGCTGGCCTGGAGCTATACCGAGCACGGCCGGGCAGTTTATGTCACCAAGTTTATTCCCGGCCTTACTGCTGAATGATTGCCCTGGGCTTTGAAATCCTGGCAGTGGCCCTGGCGATTGCCTATCTGTTGCTGGCTGCCAGGGAAAGCATTCTGTGCTGGTACTGCGCCTTTGCCAGTTCACTGATTTTCGTTTTCCTGTTCTGGGATGTGAGCCTGCTGATGGAATCCATGCTGAACATCTTTTATGTCGTGATGGCCGTGGTCGGCTGGAGGCAGTGGAAATTCGGGGGTAAAACAGACGGGGAACTGGCAATCAGCACACTGCAACTTTGGCAGCATGGAGTAATCATTGGACTGATGCTGAGCCTGGCTTTAATAAACGGCTGGCTACTGACTCGTTATACCAGTGCGGCATGGCCCTATCTGGATTCTTTCACCACCTGGGCCAGCCTGATCACAACCTTCATGGTGGTTTTCAAGGTGCTGGAAAACTGGCTGTACTGGTTTCTGATTGATTCGATATCAATCTATCTGTACATCGACCGGGAGCTGTACCTGACGGCGCTGTTGTTTTTCGCCTATGTGATTATCGTGGTGTTCGGCTATATCAACTGGCGCAAAACCTACCAGCTAGCGGGGCAAAAACAGGCAGCCCTCACTCCCTGAATACCCCGCAAATGCGGGCACTTATTCGTCGTTCATTTTCTCTGACAGGTAATTCTGGATGCCGATTTTCTCAATCAGTCCCAGCTGGGTTTCCAGCCAGTCGACATGATCCTCTTCGTCGTCAAGAATCTTCTGGAACAGGTCGCGTGAGACGAAGTCTTTGACTTCCTCACAATAGGTGATGGCCTCCCTGAGATCCGGAATGGCGCGCATTTCCAGCCCCAGATCGGAGTTCAGTATTTCCTCGGTATCCTCACCAATATGCAGTTTGCCAAGATCCTGCAGGTTGGGCAGACCTTCAAGAAACAGAATACGTTCGATCAGATTGTCAGCATGCTTCATCTCATCGATAGACTCGTGATAGGACTTCTCATAGAGTTCCTTCAGCCCCCAGTCCTGGAACATTTTGGCATGCAAAAAATACTGATTGATGGCGACCAGCTCATTACCCAGAACCTTGTTGAGATATTTAATGACCTGTTTATCACCCTGCATGCGACTCTCCTGCCTGTTTGTCTGAAATGAATTTGATCTGGATCAATATTGTACCTGCCAGCCCGCGAAAGTCCACAGCTAAGTTGTTAATTTCCAAGGATATTTTATAAATAAGAATACTTATTACTTCGTTTAACAATTAGCTTAATCGTGCAGGAAATGGTTCGGGACAGGAGTTTCTCCCACAGATATACAGGTAAGGGGCGAGAGCAGGACGCGATAGCTTTAGCCGCGAAGGGTTCGGGACTGAAGTCCCTCCTACAGGTGTACCTGATCTGATGTATGAGCGGTTTTAACCGCGAAGGTTCGGGAATAAATTACCTCCTACCGGGTCAATTACATGTAGGAGCAGCTTTAGCCGCGAATAATCGAGGGAAAATTGGCTTTTAACGAAGTATTGCCAAGCGCAACAGGTTTAGGCGGGGTGGAAGGGTGCTTTCTTGGTCGCAGTCTCTACTATCGATTTGGCCTGTTGCATACACTTGCCGCACTGCGTGGAAACCCCCAGAGAGCGGCGAACTTCCGCAAACGAGCTGGCACCGCCAGTGATGGATTCCTTGATCTGGCGGTCAGTGACTGCTTTACAGAGACAAACGTACATGAGTGAGTATTCTCCAGGCCTTGCTAGCCTAACTTGATGAGAATACTAAGCTTAATGAGAATCATTGTCAACAAAAAAAAGAACTATTTTTTGCCGTATTTTGTATCGACCTCACTGATGCGCAGGGCCAGTTTTTTTGCAGTGCCAAAGTCGGTCTTTCCGGTACCGAGTTTGGGGACTTCATCGACGAGGAAATAGGCTGAGGGCAGAGACAGGTTACTCAGACCAGCCTCCAGCAGTCTGGGTCTCAGGGATTTTTGATCCAGTGGACGATTGGATAGGACGATAATACTTTCACCCTTTTTGCGGTCCGGAACATTGACTGCAACGAGTTCCAGGTCGAGGTCATCACTGACTCTTCTAATGGCGGTTTCTACCTGTCCCAGACTGATCATCTCGCCACCTATTTTGGCGAAGCGTGAATAGCGATCTTCGATATAAAGGAAACCATCTTCATCAAGATAGCCCTTGTCTCCGGTGACATACCAGGTCATGCCGTCTATTTCCGGTAATACTTCCTGGCTGAGTTGCGGATTATCCAGGTAACCTTCCATGACCTGGCCACCACTGATATGAATCATGCCGGATTCACCAGCAGGCAGTATTTCCTCGGTTTCAGGATCAATAATACAGACCTCAGTATCCGGAATTGGCAGTCCCACTGAACCGGGTTTGTGTTTGACTTCGGGATAGCCTTCAACCTCAAAAAAATCAGGGATATTGACACTGGCCACCGGAGCGGTTTCTGTCGCGCCATAACCTTCCAGGATGACCTTGTCGAACTTGCGGTGGAATTCATCACGTACTTCAGTCTGCAGCTTTTCCGCACCGGCAATGGTAAGCCGCAGGGAAGACAGCATTTCCGGTGCAATTTTCTGGTTACGGATATAAAGACGGAAAAAAGTGGAAGTACCGAAGAGAAGCGTAACTTTATGTTTCTCGATAAGCTGTGAGGTCCCCAGCGCATCAGTCGGGTCCGGGTGACAGATGACGGTGATACCTTCAAGTAAAGGCAGGAATTCAGACGCTGTGAGACCAAATGCATGAAACAGGGGCAGATTTGCCATAATCACATCATCCGGCTGTAGGTTCAGCAGCTTCATGACCTGGTCAACATTGGTCAGGATATTGCGATGGCTGAGTATGACTCCTTTCGGTTCACCTTCACTGCCACTGGAAAACAGGATAGTGGCCGCAGTGTCCGCAGGCACTTTTGTCAGGAAGCGTTTTTTCAAAGTTTCTGCTGCCAGAAATTTACAGCGCAGCAATGTGCCCAGGCGTTTCAGAATGGAAGTTGATTCACGCAGCTTTTCCAGTATGACAATGTTTGCCGACTGATCCAGCCAACTGGTATCAATGCCGCGCGCTTCCAGGCGCTTCAGAAATCGTGAAGAAGTATAAATGGTTTTAATATCTGCCTGCCGGATTGCAGATTGAATATCTTCTTTACTGGCGGTGTAGTTGAGATTGACGACAGTTTTGCCCAGCAGGAGTATCCCCATGTTGCAAAGCATGGTACCGGCGCTGGTTGGCAGGAGTGTGCCGATATTCTGTTCCGGACTGAGGCCTTCGATATGTTCGGCAAGGATAATACTGCCGGTCAGGGCCTTGAGCGGAGTGAGGTCGGTACCAAGACTGTCCAGCAAGAGGCTTTTACCGGCAAAGGCCGTGTTCTTTGCGCTGTCGATCCAACGCTCGCCGATAGTATCTGCTTTATCTGTCATCAGTGCCGCCATCCTCCGAGTTTTTGCCAGCGGTTGACAATATGACAGAAAAGCTCGGCAGTCTTTTCGGCATCATAGCGAGCCGAATGCGCCTCATCGTTGTCGAAGTCCATCCCCGCAGCTTCACAGGCCCTTGATAACACGGTTTGACCGAAGCATAAAGCAGATAATGAAACAGTATCGAGATTGGAAAAAGGGTGGAAGGGATTGCGTTTCAGGTTATGGCGTTCAGCGGCCGCGCGGATAAAACCATGATCAAAATGCGCGTTGTGCGCAACCAAAATTGCCCGTTTGCAGCCTTCCTGTTTCATTTTCTTGCGGATATGTTTGAACATATCGGTAAAAACATCTTTTTCCGGGTGGGCTATGCGCAGCGGATGATGGGGGTCAATTCCGGTAAATTTAAGTGAGGCTTCATCCAGATTGGCACCTTCGAAGGGCTGCACGTGATAGGAGTATGTCTCATCCGGCAGCAGCTTTTCCTGTTTATCCATGCCCAGCGTGACAGCGGCTACTTCAAGAATTGCATCGGTTTCAGAATTGAAACCGGCAGTTTCGAGATCCAGGACCACCGGTAAAAAACCACGAAAACGGTTGCTTAGCGGGGTGACTATTTTTTCTTTCTTTTTACTGCTCACTCAATACTGTCCACTGCAGCTCTTCACCGGCACAAAGCGGGCTAAGCTCATGCTCACCGAAAGCATAGGAATGCGGGACCTGCCAGGCTTTCTGTTGCAGGGTGATGGTTTCTGTATTACGTGGCAGTCCGTAAAAATCGGCGCCATTGAAGGCAGCAAAAGCTTCCAGTTTGTCCAGAGCGCCTATTGCCGCAAAAGCTTCAGCATAGAGTTCGAGGGCTGCATGAGCACTATAGCAACCGGCACAACCACAGGCATTTTCCTTGGTATGTGTGGCATGTGGCGCTGAGTCCGTTCCCAGAAAAAAACTGGGGTTGCCACTGGCAACTATATCCAGCAGAGCCTGCTGATGTTCACTGCGCTTGAGAATCGGCAGGCAATAGTAGTGTGGACGTATGCCACCCACCAGCATGTGATTGCGGTTATACAGTAAATGCTGTGGCGTAATGGTGGCGCCGACATTTTCTGCTGCGCCAGAGACAAACTCGACCGCTTGCCGGGTAGTAATGTGTTCAAGCACGATTTTCAGCTGTGGAAAGTCATCAACCAGTTTTACCAGCGTCTGGTCAATAAACTCCTGTTCCCGGTCAAAAATATCAACCCCGGTATGGGTGATTTCTCCATGAATCAGCAAGGGCAGACCAAGCTCGCTCATACGCTCCAGACAGGGATAAACCTTTTGCACATCAGTTACGCCGGAATCGGAATTGGTGGTGGCACCGGCCGGATAGAGCTTGATGCCAAAGACCTTGGCACTTTCCTGTGCTTTCTGTATTTCTTCCGGCGCAGTATTGTCGGTCAGATACAGCGTCATCAATGGCTCGAAATGCTGTCCGTCTGGAATGTTTTCCACGATACGCTGGCGATAGGCAAGTGCCAGTTCCGTGGTGATAACCGGGGGGACAAGATTGGGCATGACTATTGCCCGGGCAAAATAACGGGCAGAATGAGCGACCGTGTGCTTCAGTACTTTCCCGTCACGCAAATGTAGATGCCAGTCATCCGGTCGGGTGATTATCAGTTCCTGCATACCCATGCTTACTAGTTAATTCTGATATCCGCAGTATATCAGTTAATCAGTATTTTAATTTTTTCGAGTCGATAATATCCAGCTTGAGGGAGTGGGGCTGGCCAGTCGAGAGAATTTCAATTCAAGCCGGGCAAAGGTACAATAGCGCCCCTTTTTGCAAGAGTGTCTGTGGAGACAGGAACAAGATGGCCGATATTAAAAAAGTGGTGCTGGCGTATTCAGGCGGGTTAGACACTTCTGTTATCGTCAAATGGTTACAGGATAATTACCAGTGTGAAGTGGTTACCTACACGGCTGACCTGGGCCAGGGCAAGGAAGTTGAACCGGCCAGGGCAAAGGCTGAAGCGCTGGGGGTAAAGGAAATCTTTATTGAGGACATTCGGGAAGAGTTTGTCCGTGATTTTGTGTTTCCGATGTTTCGTGCCAATACGATCTATGAGGGTGAATACCTGCTGGGAACTTCCATTGCCCGCCCGCTGATTGCCAAACAGCTGGTTGAAGTTGCCAATAAAACCGGCGCCGATGCCATCGCCCACGGAGCCACCGGTAAAGGAAATGACCAGGTACGTTTTGAACTGGGAGCCTATGCACTGGCACCCGGCATCAAGATCATTGCACCCTGGCGTGAGTGGGACCTGAATTCCCGTGAAAAACTCATGGCCTACTGTGCCAAACATCAGATTGCCGTCGACCATGACAGGGGCAAGAAGTCCCCGTATTCAATGGATGCCAATCTACTGCATATCTCTTACGAAGGCGGCATTCTCGAAGACCCAGCTGCAGAACCTGAAGAGGATATGTGGTTGTGGTCCGTTTCACCCGAGAATGCCCCGGATAAAGCAGCCTATGTGGAGATAGAGTTTGTCGCCGGTGACCCGGTCGCTGTTAACGGAGAAAAACTCTCTGCGGCTGAAATACTGGCCACTCTTAACACTGTTGGTGGGGAAAACGGAGTTGGCCGTGTCGATATTGTTGAAAACCGTTACGTTGGCATGAAAGCCAGGGGCTGTTATGAAACCCCCGGTGGCACCATACTCCTTAAAGCGCATCGTGCCATGGAGTCAATTACCCTGGACCGGGAAGCAGCGCACCTGAAAGATGAGCTGATGCCACGTTATGCTTCCCTGATTTATAACGGCTACTGGTGGTCACCTGAACGGCAGGCCTTGCAGGCGCTGATAGATAATACCCAGCAGATGGTCAGCGGCAAGGTGCGCCTGAAGCTATACAAGGGTAATGTTATTGTCGTCGGCCGGGAATCTGCCAATTCACTGTTTGATGAAAACATGGCAACTTTTGAGGATGACGCCGGTGCCTATGACCAGAAAGATGCCGCTGGATTTATCAAACTCAATGCTTTGCGTTTACGTACCGCCGCCAGCAAGAAAAAGTGAATTTACTTTAGCTAATTAGCCAGTGACCGAAATGGAATTTGTTTCCGAATACCTGACACAATCCTTGCCCGTGGTCTATACCCTGATTACGGTCGGCGCAGCATTGATTCTGCGCACAATCGTCAAAAGGGCGCTGGACCGGTTCAGCCGTGAGGGCTTTTATGACCCGGCACTGGGAATTGTGTTTCATGGTCTCAGCCGCTGGCTCATCATCATTGCAGTTGTACTGCTGAGCCTGGGTTATTTCGGCCTTTCCGTGGCTTCCCTGTGGGCTTCGCTGACAGGGGTTATTGCCCTGATTGCCCTGGGCTTTGTTGCAGTCTGGAGTGTGCTGAGCAATTTTCTTTGTTCCATTTTACTGATTGTTTTTTCCCCTTTCAGAATCGGCGATGAAATTGAAGTTCAGGAGCCAGCCAATGAGTTTTTCGTGAAAGGCAAGGTGGTCAGCATGAACATGATGTTTACGACTTTATCGACAGTTGGCAGTGACGATGAACAGGAAAGCCTGATCCGTATTCCCAATAATATTTTCTTCCAGAAATATACCCGTTGTACTCCCGGTAAAAAAACCGAAAGCCTGAAAGGTTATATTGCCCGCGAACAGGATGACTAGGCTGTCCTAGCAGGGCTTTTCCGGTTAACGGTCATGCTTATGACCTGCTTCCTGGCTCAGGGCAATGCGGGTAAAAACCGGCCCGATAATTTCAAAAAATATGGTCGAAAAAATCACAATCGGGATCAGTGTGTCCCGATATTGCGGAAACTGGTTGGAAGCCACCAGCGCCATACCGATTGCCACCCCGGCCTGGGGCAGCAAGGCAATACCCATCCAGTTTCTGGTGTGAGGATCACTGCGTGCTAGCAAGGCGCCGCTGAAGGCTCCGGCTATTTTTCCCAGAATTCGCAGGCTTATATAGGCCAGACCGGCCAGCATGACTCCCTCAATTGCGGAAAACTCCAGGCTGGCTCCGGCCAGAATAAAAAAGATAATCATGAATGGCCATTCGACGTCTTCAATTTCATGGAAGGCATATTCGTGATGACTGGCGAAATTCCGTACCACGGCACCCATGACCATCGATGCAATCAGGAAGGATACGCCAAGCCATAATGCCAGGCCGCCACAGAACAGGATCAGCCCCAGGGCTTCTGAGAACATGGGTTTACCCGGGCGCAATCGACCACTCAGGTGAGCTGCCGGATAACCCAGTACTACACCAAGAATGACAGCACCGAATATTTCCTGTCCGACCTCAAGCAGTCTGCTTTCAGAACTGCTGACGCCATTCAGCAATGACACCAGGCTCAGTCCGAGACTGAAAATTATCAGCCCCCAGACATCATCCAGGGCTACAATGGCCAGCAGTTTTTTGGCAAAAGCGCTCTGTTTTCCGGATTCCAGTACCAGATCTACCGTAGCCGCGGGCGCTGTAGCGGCACTGATGCAACCCAGTAGTACGGCAATTGGGGCGGCTATCCCAAGCACAATCAAGCCGAAGCTTACAATCAGTACTGCAGCGAGCGCTGCACTCAGGGAAATCCATAAAATTGACTTGGCTGCATGCCGGATAAGCGATTTGCTTATCTGTCCGCCAAGCAGAAAGCCGACCATGATCAGGGTAATGTTGGAGACCAGTTCAAATTGCCCGACAATGCTTTGCGGGATCAGGGCAAATACCTGATCACCGATCAGGATGCCGAATATCAGCAGGACGGTAATTCGTGGCAGGGGGCTTCTCCTGCCCAGATAATCAGCGCCCATTCCCAGTAGAAAGATGGCTCCCAGAGACAGAATTATGCTGCTTGGTTCATTCATAGACTTTGTTTTTGTACTCGCAAAGATCTTCGATGATGCAGGCACTGCAACGTGGTTTTCTGGCGATACAGGTATAGCGCCCATGCAATATCAGCCAGTGATGGGCATCCAGTAAAAATTCTTCGGGGACGAATTTCACCAGCTTTTTTTCCACTTCCAGGACATTTTTACCGGGAGCAATGCCGGTGCGATTGGCGACCCGGAAAATATGGGTATCGACTGCCATGGTTGGCTGACGAAATGCAGTATTGAGAATGACATTGGCAGTTTTCCTGCCAACACCCGGCAGTGCTTCAAGCTCCTCGCGGGTATCCGGCACCTGTGAATGATGTTTGTCGATGAGAATCCTGCAGGCAGCAATAATATTCTTGGCCTTGTTGTTATACAGTCCAATGGTTTTGATGTATTGCTTCAGCCCCTTTACACCAAGTGCGTAAATGGCCTCCGGTGTATTGGCGACCGGAAACAGCCTTGCCGTGGCCTTGTTGACGCCGACATCGGTTGATTGCGCAGAGAGCGTCACTGCTACCAGCAGTTCAAACGGCGAATTGAAATTCAATTCGGTGGTCGGATTCGGATTCTCCTGACGCAGGCGTGAGAATATTTCAGTACGTTTTGCTTTATTCATTTTGTTGCAGTGTTCCTGATAAGGATATCCGCTTCATCATTATGCTGTTTTACAGTCATTTTATTGTCAATCCAGTTTTTCAGCGCCAACAGGAAGCCCATAAACAGGAATGCCCCCGGAGGCAGAATCGCCAGCAGAAAGCCACGGTATTGTGGCAGGATCCTGATTTCCCAGTTTTCAGCAAATGGCAGCAGAAGCTCCATGTTGGCAAAGATGATGCCGCTGGCAAAAAATTCACGCAGAATGCCAAGTATCAGCAGGACCAGCGCAAAGCCCAGCCCCATCATGATGCCATCGACAAAAGCAGGCAGGACAGGATTGCGTGAAGCAAAACTGACCGCCCGTCCAAGAATGGTGCAGTTGGTTACAATCAGCGGAATAAAAATTCCGATACGCAGGTACAGGGGATAGGCATAGGCCTGCAGCAGAAGTTCTGCACAGGTAACAAAGCTTGCAATCAGTAGCACAAAAGCCGGCAGCCGGATGGTTTCGGTGACCTGATGACGTACCAGGGAAACGCAAAGATTCGATGCGGACAGCACCATGATGGTCGCCAGTCCAAGCCCCAGTGCATTGACCGCCGAAGTGCTTACTGCCAGCAAGGGACACAGGCCAAGCAACTGGACCAGTGCTGGATTATTCGACCACAGACCTTCAGTGCCAAGTTGTTGATAGCTTTTACTCATAAGTCCGCCAGCTGGTCCTGATTGAGTGCGTAAAACTGCAGCACATCACGAATTTTTTCGGTAACCGCACGCGGTGTGATGGTGGCGCCGGTAAACTGTTCAAATACGCCTCCGGCATCCTTTACGGTCCATTGGGGGGAGTCGGGATTTTCCAGCGATCTGGATTCAAACCCCAGTATCCAGTCCGAGACCGGCAATTCAATTTTATCGCCAAGCCCTGGAGTTTCCCGGTGCCGTGTCACGCGTACTGCACTGATTTCACCATTGCGCCTGATTGCTACCAGGAGGGCGATGTCTCCGTTATAACCATCCCGCGCAATAGCCGGTATAATGATGCCACTCATCTGTCCACGCTGACGCAAGCGATAGGCAAAGGAAGTCTCACGCAAAGCCAGCAGTTCGGTATTACTGAAATTGTCGCTTTGCGGGTCAAGACTCAGGCGGTCTTCAAGTAAATTATTGTCGTAGCTTGCATCGGAAAAAAGCTCTGCCAGCAGGGCCTCCTGTGCCAGGCGTTGCTGTTCAGCTATTGGGCCGCTGCTGCTGGTGTAAACCAGAGCCAGAATCAGTCCTGCCGGGAGTGCCAGCATTAACAGGGCCAGTGAATTTTTCACGATTGAGCGGGTGATTTTATTTTTCATTCTGCGTCACCGACAGTTTCGTGTAGTAATCAATAAACGGGGCAGCGAAATTTCCCAGTAATACAGCAAAGGCAATGCCGTCGGGATAGGCTCCCCAGACGCGGATGACATACACAGTAATACCAATCAATGCTCCGTAAATCAGTTTGCCACGCGGCGTGGTTGCAGCCGTCACCGGGTCTGTGGCAATAAAGAAAGCCCCGAGCATGGTGCCTGCACTGAACAGATGCATCATGGGAGATCCGCCACTCAGGGAACTGCCATTGTCGTAAAACAGTGCAGCCAGCAAAACCATGACAGCAAGCATGCTGAAGGGGATATGCCAGCTTATGATGCCTTTATAAAGCAGCCACAAGCCACCAAACAGAAATCCCAGATTAACCCATTCCCAGCCAAGACCACCGAGCAAGCCGAATGCCGGGTTTTGCTGCCAGAATTCAGTGATAGTCATGCCGCCACGTTCATTACGAAACAGGTCCATGGCACTGGCGCCGGTATAGGCATCAATTCCTGTTGCATCACCGCTAAAAAAAGCCTGTAGTGAAACCAATAAATCCGGCGGCGAAGTTCCGGAACCCCGGGGGACAACCCAGTCAGTCATTTCCACGGGGAAGGCGACCAGCAATACCACATAGGCCACCATGGCCGGGTTAAACAAATTCTGCCCCAGGCCACCGTAAAGATGTTTGGCAATAACGATGGCAAATCCGATACCGATGACACCCAGCCACCAGGGGCTTGTCGGCGGAATACAGATACCCAGCAATACAGCTGTTAACAGGGCACTGTAATCCTTGAGATAGAAGATTACCTGTCGTTGTCGCAGGCTGAGCATTAATGCTTCAAAAGCCAGCGCCCACAGGCCCAGCCAGAGTATGTTGATCAGCGTGCCCCAGCCGAAAAATACCGTCAGTGCCACTATGCCCGGAATGCAGGCCAGAATTACCTGCAGCATGATCTGTGAAGTGCTCAGCGCCTGATGGTTTTTTCGCAGTTTAACGCGCTTGCTGAGACTCACTGATGCTCACCCGGTTGATTCTGTCTGGCGCGGGCTCGGGCCAATGCTTCCTGAATCATGTTGTCCTGACTGCTGCGCTGGTCGGCCAGTCTGGCACGTTCCTGACGACGCTGTTCGGCCTGGATTTTTTCCCGGGCCAGCCGCAGTTCGCGGTTTTCAAATCGTTGCCGGGTATAGTCTGCCTGTTGTTGCTGTTGGCGTTTTTCAGCAAGTGTCGCTTTACCTTTCTGGTAATACTGCACCAGCGGAATATGACTGGGGCACACTGCATGACAGAGCCCGCATTCAATACAGTCCATCAGTTTGTATTGTTCTGCCTTTTCATAAGCTTCACCCTGAATGAACCAGTACAGTTGCTGAGGTAAGAGATCGACCGGACAGGCATCAACACACAGACCACAACGAATACATTCCTGCTGGCTCAGGCTTTTGCTGAGCATTTCTGCCGGAGGCTTTGTATTGAGGGGGATGATATCAATGCAATCAACCGGGCAGGGCGCAACACACAATTCGCAGCCTGTGCATTCTGCCGTGATGACGCTATGCATTTGCTGGGCGGCACCAATAATGGCATCCACCGGGCAGGCCTGTATACAGAAAGTACAGCCGATACATTCTGCTTCACGAATAATGGCCGTTCTGGGAATTTCTTCCGACCCGACATCCGGGTCAAGTGGCACATAAGCCTGATCCAGTAGCTGGGCCAGATCATTGATGGTCTGCTTGCCGCCAGGCGGACATTTATTGATGGCTTCCCCCCGGGCAATCGCTTCGGCATAGGGTTTACATCCCGGATAGCCGCACTGGGCACACTGGGTCTGGGGTAACAGGCGATTGATTTCTTCAACCAGCGTGTCTCCGTCGGCCCTGAATTTTTCAGCAAAAAAACCAAGCAAAATGCCGCTGATAAGGGCAATGAGGAGCAGTGTCAGAACAATGCTTATGGCAATACTCATTTCAGATAAGCCCGGTAAAACCCATAAATGAAAGCGACATCAAGCTGGCAGTAATCATGGCGATAGCCGGACCACGAAAGGGCAGGGGCACATCGGCCAGTTCCAGTCTTTCCCTGAGGGCGGCAAACAAAACCAGCACCAGAGAAAAACCGAGTGCTGCACCGAAACCAAATATGACGGATTCACTGAAGGAGTTGGCGGCATTGATATTTAATAGTGCTACACCGAGCACAGCGCAGTTACTGGTGATCAGGGGCAGAAATATTCCCAGCACCCGGTGCAGGACCGGTGAAGTGGCAAACATGATGATTTCTGTGAGGTTAACAATGGCGGCAATTACTATGATAAAAGTAATGGTACGCAGCCATTCCAGCTCCAGCGGGACCAGCAGGTATTGATATAGCAGATAGGAAAGCATGGCAGACAAGGTGAGCACAAATGTTGTTGCTGCAGACATGCCGATTGCGGTTTCCACTTTACGTGAACTGCCCATGAAAGGGCAGAGCCCCAGAAACTGCACCAGAACAAAATTGTTTACCAGGATTGCGCTGATCAGAAGAAGAAGGAGTTCATTCATGTCAGCCTCTTTGCCATCATGGACTAAATCAGGGGATCCTTTATTTACCCTCGATCAGTTCAATCATGTAGCCATCCGGGTCTTTTACAAAAGCAATCACAGTTGAGCTGTGCTTCATCGGACCGGCCGGTCTGACAACGTCTCCACCTTTGGCAGAAATTTCATCACAGGCCTTGTAGGCATCATCGACGCCGATGGCAATATGGCCGTAGGCATTTCCCATATCATAGGAATCGGTATCCCAGTTATGGGTGAGCTCAATAACTGTATTTTCACTTTCATCACCATAGCCAATAAAAGCCAGGGTAAATTTCCCTTCGGGAAACTCATGCCTGCGCAGGAGCTTCATACCAAAAAGCTTGGTGTAAAAATCGATTGATTTTTCCAGGTCCGTAACCCGTAACATGGTGTGAAGAATTCGCATATCACCCTCAGTTCAGTGTATTAACAGCTTTGAAAAGTTTCTGGCCGGATTATGCCAATAATGAGACACTTTAACCATGGTGAAAATCCAGAGCGATGAAATACAGCTATGGCTGGTTGAAGATCAGTCTGTCGATGACAAGGATGTACTGGACTCCTACCACGCCCTTCTTAATAACGAAGAACTCAAGCGCCTGGAGCGATTTGTTTTTCCTCGACATAAAAAACAGTTTCTCCTCAGTCGCGCTTTACTCAGGTCAGTACTGGCCAATTTTCTGGAACTGACTCCGGAAGAACTGGTGTTTGCCAGAAATGCTTACGGTAAACCGCGGATTGCCAGTTTTGCTGCCCGGGCACCGCTACATTTCAATTTATCCCATACCAATGGCCTTAGCGTGTTGGCGATTGCGGCTGATAATGAACTTGGTGTTGATGCTGAATATCTGACACGACGGGTTGATATTCTGAAGCTGGCCCGACGTTATTTTTCTGCTGAAGAGGCCGATTCATTTCAGGCACTGGATGTCAGCGAATACAACGAGCGTTTCTTTGATTTGTGGACACTCAAGGAGTCCTATATCAAAGCATGTGGGATGGGGATGGCAATTCCCCTGAAAGATTTTACTTTTCATTTTCAGCCCCAGGGTCTGGAAATCAGTTTTGCCGAAGGTCGTGAGGATAGCCCTGAGCACTGGTATTTCTGGCAGTACCGTTACAGGGAACAGTTTCAACTGGCGCTGGCCTTGAAAGATGGAAGCGGGGATGAAGCAGGTGGGGCAGGAAAAAAAGTAAAAATTTATGAAGGCGTACCTATGCAGGAATTTACTGAGTGCGGACTGGAAACTCGTAATCGCAGTGCGACCCTGAAAGAGACTGCCTGATTCAGAATTTTAAAATATGCAACAGTCAGTGATGGGCATAACAGGCTTATTCGTTTACCTCAGTCTGGCAATTCCAGCATAGTCCGAATTGCGCGGCGTTTATTTCTCCGCAATTTGAGCAGGTCCAGTCTTCAGCATTTTCAGGTTCCTGCAAGTGCTCGTCTATAATTTCTCTGGCACGGGTATATTCACTATCATCCAACACCCACAGTTCCAGCTGTATATTGCCAAGGCCTAATTCAGCTCCCATGGTATTGCTGTGATCATTTTTTACATGACAGTCGATATCGTTCATGGCCAGAATATTCCTGACTGAATAGACCAGACCACGGTTTTCATGCTGATAGACGAGGCGCATATTGCAGGTTCTTCAGACTTTACTTGTCATGCTTGAGTGCTGCACCACAGTAGTAACAACTGGGCTTATCAGCAGGTACAATCCGCTGACAACTGTCACAGGTCATGGTCTGGTTGGCGCGTTCTTCAATAACCTGTTTCATGGCAAGGAGCTTTTCTTCCAGGGCGTCATCGGGCAGTTCAGCACTGATTTTGAGTAATTCCCATAAGGCCTTATTGGTAAACTGTAATTCCCTGAACTGATTTTCCAGTTGGGTAATACGAAAATTGGCGGTATCAAGTTCCCGGGCTGTTTTCTCAGCCTTTTCACTGACTTTGTCCCGGTTCAGTAAAGCCATATCTCCCTCTGGTATCTCTCCTGGTTTTCTTTGTTATTCAAACTTTCTTTACTCACTTGCTCTTTATTCCAGCTCTGCAGGCCTCAGAAGTTTGAGAAGCCTGGCAGTATGTGGCGAGTTTACCTCCAGATCAGCCGGTATTTCGAGTTGTGCCAGTGCTGAAGTAGACATTAGTTTACCACCGGCGCTGTATTGCAATTGTTCATTAGGGCACAGGTATTCGAGCAGTGAATCCAGGCCTGGATTGTGCGCAACCAGCATCAGCCTGTCATGTTTTTTCAGGTAATTCAGTGATACAGACAACATTTCCCGGTGCCCGGCATGATACAGAGAGGGTTCCCAGTTTATATTTTCCGGCTCAAAATCAATACTGCGACAAATCTGCATGATGGTTTCCCGACAGCGCAGGGCATCGGAGCTGATTATGCAGTCCGGGTTCAGGGCATTTTCTGCCAGCCACTTGCCCACCAGGAGACTCTGGCGCTGACCCCGGGCATTCAGGGGACGCTGATGGTCGGGCCTGGCCTGTGACCAGTCCGATTTGGCGTGACGCAACAGAATCAGTTGTTTGTTGGGCTTATTCATAAGGTTTTTCCCAGACCAGTAGCCGATAAGCCAGCCAACCTTCCTGTAAACAATACTGCAGTGCGTTACCACCATAAAGCATACGCAGGTATTGGAAATTGAGTGCTGATTTTCCCAGTAATTTCATCAGCAGGGCGATCAGCTTATCCCGGGGCCGGCCAAGCTCCAGCCAGGGGCTAAGGTCCAGGTCTTCGATCAGTCTGAGTTCATGTTGTGTTGCGAGCTCATCGGTCTCGTCAGCAGTAAGTAGTGAACCGATAAGCCAGCCCTGCTTAAAACGCTCTATCCAGGAGCCGCTTTGGGCCTGATTCACAAGTCCGGTATCATTGATAAAGTCGTCACAGATCAGCAGTCTTGCTCCCGGTTTCATCAGTTTTGCCGCCTGTTCAAAAAACCTGGCGGGGTTTTCGCCATGTACAAAAGATTCAATGGCAAATATCAGGTCAGCCCGGGGCAAATCCTCTGGCAAGTCACAATAGTCACCCTGAATGCAGGCAATTCGCTTTTGCAGATTATGTTGATTGATCAGGCTGGTAGCCAGTTGAACCTGTTTGTCGCTGATGGTAATACCAAGCCCGGTGACTGGCAGGTTGTTGGCGATATAACACAGGCTTGCACCGACGCCACATCCCAGGTCAATAATCTGTCCGTCCTTTTCCTTGCCCATAGTTCGCAGATGACGACAAAGCTGTTCATCCACATAATGCAGGGCTGCCTCGCGATTGTTAATGTTCTCAGCCCAGACGGCACGGTGAATACTGCCTCCGGATGAATGACCGAAGTTCAGAAACAGGGAAGTGTTGCTGTTGTAGAAGCGGCGCGCTTTTTCACTTTCTGGGGCTGACATGCTGCTGATTCTACCTGAATTTATTTTTCCTGAGTTTATATTCCGCGACCGGGGGTGACAGGTAAAAAATATTTTCCGGCAATTTGCTGAGGCAGGCGCATGAAAGGCAAAGCCTTGTGCCTGGCCGAGCTTGATCTAGCCAGGATGGGGGGCCGGTCCCTGCGTTTTAGGTGAGTCAGAGAAAATTAAACCAGGGACTAAAGCCGGGTCAGTAATTTCAGGTAATTCGCATACCGGCCTGAGCACCGGCGTGTGGTTCAAGCAGATAGATTTCCTCGCCTGCGCCGGCAGCCAGTATCATGCCTTCCGAGACGCCAAACTTCATTTTACGTGGTTTCAGGTTGGCGACCAGGACTGTATAGCGGCCATCCAGGTCCTCAGGTTTATAGGCAGATTTGATGCCGGAAAAAACCGTGCGGGTCTGCTGCTTACCATCCTTGTCAGGGCCCAGGTCGAGAGAAATTTTCAGTAACTTGTCAGCCCCTTCGACATATTCGGCCTTGATGATTCGGGCAATGCGTAAATCAACTTTGGCAAAGTCGGGAAACTCGATTTCTTCAGCAATCGGGTCCTGGGCTAGCGGACTGTTTGTTGCTTCAGTATTGACGGATTCCTGCTCTGTGCTCAGGCTGTCTTTGCTGGCTTCAACCATGGCTTCTACCTTGTCGCTTTCCACCCTGGTCATCAGGGCTTTGAATTTATTGATCTTGTGAGCCTGCAAAAGTTCGCTGGCATCATGCCACTGCAGGGAGGGAATATTCAGAAAAGTCTCGCTCTGCTCGGCCAGTTTCGGCAATACCGGCTTCAGGTAAATAATCAGCAGGCGGAACAGGTTGATACCACTTGAACAGATTTGCTGTACTTCTTGCGCTTGCGGATCTTCCTTGGCCAGCACCCAGGGAGCCTTGTCGGCAATGTACTGGTTGGCCTTGTCAGCCAGTGTCATGATCAGACGAATAGCGCGGGAATATTCACGGGCCTCATAAAGTCGTGCCAGTTCTGCTGCCATTGCCTGTGCTTCCTGGAGCAATTCCGGCTCTTGCAGTTCGGCAGCCAGTTCACCGTCGAAGCCTTTGTGGATAAAGCCGGCGCAGCGGCTGGCAATATTGACTACTTTGCCGACCAGGTCGGAATTAACCCGCTGCACAAAATCTTCCAGATTGAGGTCCATGTCATCCGGATTGCTGCTGAGTTTGGCGGCAAAGTAATAACGCAGGTATTCCGGATTGAGAAACTGTTTGTAGGTGTCGGCCATGATAAAAGTGCCACGGGACTTGGACATTTTCTGGCCGTTGACGGTCAGAAAGCCGTTCACGGAAATGCACGTCGGTCTTCTGAATCCTGAAGTTTTCAGCATGGCCGGCCAGAACAGGGCATGAAAGTTAATGATGTCCTTGCCGATAAAGTGCCACAACTCGGCAGTGGAATCTTCTGCCCAGTAATCATCAAAATCCAGGTCTTCACGACTTTCACACAGCTTTTTAAAACTGGCCATGTAACCGATCGGGGCATCCAGCCAGACATAGAAAAACTTGCCCGGCTCACCCGGAATTTCAAAACCGAAGTAAGGAGCGTCACGGCTGATATCCCATTCCTGCAGCCCGCTTTCCAGCCATTCGGAAAGCTTGTTGGCAACCGGATCCGGCAGGGTGCCACTGCGGGTCCATTGTTTCAGGTAATCACTGAATTCCGGCAGGGTAAAAAAGAAATGCGTGGATGCTTTTTTAACCGGCCTTGCCCCGGAAATGGTTGAGCGCGGATTGATCAGGTCTGTTGCATTATAAGTCGAGCTGCAGACTTCGCAGTTGTCACCGTACTGATCTTCGGCCTTACACTTTGGGCACTGACCGATAATAAAACGGTCGGACAGAAACATGCCTTTGTCCGGATCATAGAGCTGGGTAATCTCACGCTGACTGATGTGGCCATTGGCCTTGCAGCGCTCATATATCAATGCGGAAAGCTCACGGTTTTCTTCTGAATGGGTGCTGTAATAGATATCAAAATCAACATGAAAATCAGCGAAGTCCTGCTGGTGCTCCTGGTTGACCTTGTCAATAAAATCCTCGGGCGAAATACCGGCCTTTTCAGCACTCAGCATGATACTGGTGCCATGGGCATCATCGGCACAGACATAGCTGCAATCATGCCCCTGCATCCGCTGAAAACGCACCCAGATATCCGCCTGGATATAACCCAGAAGATGTCCCAGATGAATTGGCCCGTTAGCATAGGGAAGGGCGTTGGTGACAAGAATCTTTCTTTTGTTCAACAATATACCTGTATCAAGTCAATAAACCACCGCAGTGCTTGTTGCGGAAGGCCGCGATTCTAGCAGTTTTGGTGGAGCAACTTAAGCTGAATTGTCTGTTAAGGGCATTGTAAAGAGTCAGGATTTTGTATAATCAAGGCATGATGAAGACAAAACCGGGTATTACTCTAAGCACCAGACTACTGAGCCTTTGCATGATTGTTTCTGGCATGTCTGCTGTGCAGGCGCAATTGCCCTATGAGCGTGATTACCCGGTGATGAATTATTATGAGGCCGGGGCCAGTGGTCCGGTCAGTGAATTACTGCAGAGTATCAATGCCGGTGAAACGACTCTCGAATATGATCCCCAACAGGGTTATCTGCCGGCCTTGCTGGAACTGCTGGACATCGACCCGTCTTCCCAGTTGCTGGTTTTTTCCAAAACCGCACGCAAAGGACGTTTTATTTCTCCGCAAACTCCCCGCGCCCTGTACTTTAATGACGAAGTCTATGTCGGCTTTGTACCGGATACGCCGGGCCTGGAACTGGCAGTCATGGACCCGGTGCTCGGGCCGGTATTTTTTGAATTTGGCCGGCAACGCGGTGAAGGCGCACTGGAAGTAAGCAGACAGAACTCAGTCTGCCTGCGCTGTCATGACAGTTTGACCAACAGTGGCGGTGGAACTCCGCGCTTCATGATGAGTTCGGTACTGGTAAATGAATTGGGTGAAATTGCCTCACATGAAGTCAGCATTATTACCAACAACAGCACGCCTCTGGAAAGCCGCTGGGGCGGCTGGTATGTCACCGGGTTTCATGGTGAGCAAACAAACCTGGGAAATTTCACCTATCAGGCGGGGCAGTCTCTGGCAGATGCTGAGCTGCTCAGCAATGGCAATCGCGCAGATCTGTCGGATTTGCTGGATACCGGAAACTACCTGACGCCCTACAGTGATATTGTTGCGTTGCTGGTCATGCAGCATCAGATTGAAGTCCAGAACGTGATGACGAGGGTGAACTGGAATTACCAGCAGCGCCTGGCGGAAAATGCTCAGCTACAGGACGGTGAACTCGAGGAACTGGCTCGCCCACTGCTGGATGCCCTGCTCATGGCCAATGAAGCGGAGCTGGGTGACAGCATTGAAGGGGTGTCGGGCTACAGTGACTATTTCCAGAGTCTCGGTCCCGAGGATGAACAGGGGCGTTCCTTACGCGATCTGGATTTACAGGAACGCGTCTTTACTTATCCCTTGAGTTACCTGATCTATTCCGACGCTTTCCAGTCCCTGCCGCAGGCCTTGCTGAGGCATCTTAAAACAGCACTGCATGACATCCTCAGTGGCGCACAGGATCACCCTGATTACCCTTATCTCGATGCCCGATTGCGCAATGAGATTCTGGCAATCGTTGCGCAGACCAGCCCCGGCTTTTTCCTGTGATGCACCAGAAGCTTCAGGTAGAATGCGGGGTTTTCCGCTGGAAGTAGAAAACAATATAGGGGACTTTATGCAGATTCTGGATGGCCGCGCAACCGCTGCTCAACTGAAAAAAGAAATTGCCGACAAGGTAAAAAAAATCCAGGCTGCCGGCGGAAAAGTCCCTCATCTGGCAGCGGTCATTGTTGGAGATGACGGTGCCAGTCAAACCTACGTCAGCAATAAAGTCCGAACCTGTGAAGAGCTGGGGTTTGAATCGACGCTGATTGCCTTGCCCAGCAGTACTTCTGAAGCGGAATTACTGGCAAAGGTCCATGAGCTCAATGAGAATACTGAAGTGGATGGTTTTATTGTGCAGGTGCCGCTTCCTGATCATATCGATGAAGACAAGGTCACTGAAGCAATCAAGCCTGAAAAGGATGTAGACGGTTTTCATCCGGAAAACCTGGGCCGCATGATGCTTGGACTGCCGACTTATATTTCAGCCACGCCCAACGGTATTCTTGAATTACTCAGGCGCAACGGCGTCAAAACGACTGGCAAGCACTGCGTCGTGGTAGGGCGCAGCAATATCGTCGGCACGCCGATGTCGATCCTGATGTCGCGCAACGCTGAGCCGGGGAACTGCACCGTGACCCTGGTTCACAGCCGAACGGCCAATATGCAGGAAGTCTGTGCCAGTGCGGATATCCTGATCGTGGCGATCGGCAAAGCGGAATTTGTCAGCGCAGACATGGTCAAGGAAGGCGCAGTGGTCATAGATGTCGGCACCACCCGTGTCCCGGATGAGTCCAAACCCAAAGGTTTTGCCCTGAAGGGTGATGTGGATTTCGAGGCGGTGAAGGATAAATGCAGTTTTATCACGCCGGTGCCCGGTGGCGTCGGACCGATGACCATTGTTTCGCTGATGCAGAATACCTTGCGGGCAGTGGAAAGAAAGAATAAGAAAAAATGAAATTAAGCCCGAGCCGATTCCGGCATTCTCGACACGCCAAAAAACGTACATCCATGTACAGGCTCGGCTGGCGACGTCCTGTCGCCAGACGGTCGAAAATGCCGGAACCGGCTCCTGAAGCCCAATGTTTCATTCAGTTTCATCAGTAAAATTTATAGTGGAATAACACATGACTGATACCCCGACAGCACTGAAACCCTATATTGCCAAAGTAACTGAAACCCAGACCCTGAGTTTTGCAGAGGCAAGTGAGGCCTTTGAAATTATCATGAGTGGGGGCGCGACGCCGGCACAGATAGCCGGTTTCCTGGTGGCTTTGCGGATGCGTGGTGAAGATGTCAGTGAACTTAGTGCTGCTGTGAATGTGATCCGCTCCAAGGCACTGCCGGTTAAAGCACCGGCCGGCGCGATTGATATTGTCGGCACCGGCGGTGACGGTTCGGGTACCCTTAACATTTCCACGGCAACGGCAATTGTGGTTGCGGGCTGCGGCGTGCCGGTTGCCAAGCATGGCAATCGGGCCCTGTCTTCAAAATCCGGCACGGCTGATGTGCTAGCTGCGCTGGGCGTTAACCTGGATGCCCCTGTCGAAAAAATTGAGCAGGCCATCAGTGAAGCCGGAATCGGTTTCATGCTTGCGCCCAGGCATCATGCTTCATTTAAATATGTTGGCCCGGTGCGGATGGAGCTAGGGATTCGTACCATGTTCAACATCCTCGGTCCCTTGTGTAATCCGGCCGGAGTCAGTCATTACCTGCTGGGGGTATTCAGCAGGGACTGGGTCAAACCGATGGCGCAGGTACTGGCACGACTTGGCTGTAAAAAAGCCTGGGTGGTACATGGAGCGGATGGTCTGGATGAACTGAGCACAACCGGTGAAAACATCATTTGTGAAGTAGATGGCTCCGAAGTACGTGAATTCAGCCTGTCACCCGATACAGCCGGAATCGCCCGGGCCAGTCTGGACGAGCTGAAAGGCGGTGATGCTGACTACAATGCCGGACGTTTGCAGGCCTTGCTCTCCGGTCAGCAGGATGCCTATCGCGATATCGTGTTGTTTGATGCCGCTGCAGCGCTGTTGATCAGCGGTAAAGTCGGTGAGCTTGCGGAGGGAGTTACAGTGGCTGCCGAGGCCATTGACAGCGGTGCCGCACAAGCTGCCCTTGATGGCCTGGTTGCTATCAGCAATAGCTGAGAGCCTCGTTAGGAAAAAATCGTCGGCAGGGTAAACCTTTCCCACCGGGCTACGTTATATATAGCCAGGAAAAGCCACTTTTAGCCCGGGCACTTTTTCCTTTGGCTATTTTTTCCTATATTCACAAGAATATAGACACTACACTGTGGACCATTGTTAAGCTTGTCCACTGACATTGAGAAAAATTATGGGGACAGATCAGTTAGATAATACCAGCGATTCCTTTATGCCTGGCAGGCGTAAATCCGGCAAAAAACGTTTGCTGGGTTTTGCCCTTGTAGTACTTGTCGGTATGGGCGGAGCTTATTTCTGGTTTCAGGGTGATGAAGAAGTTGAAGAAACAGAACCGCTGATCAGAATTGCCGAAATCGGTGATATAGAAAATACCATCGCGGCCACCGGCACCCTGAAGCCCTTTGAAACGGTTGAGGTCGGTGCGCAGGTTTCCGGCCAGCTAGTGCGTTTGTATGTTGAGGCTGGCGATGAAGTCGAAGCCGGCGATTTACTGGCTGAGATCGATGCCAGCCAGCAGCAACAGCGGGTTGAATCCAGTCGAGCCAGTCTGGCCGGGCAGGAAGCACTGCTTGAATCGCGCATGTCTGCGCTGGAACTGGCACGAGCCAATGCTGACCGGCAGCGACGCCTGATGGCAGAAGACGCCACCAGCCAACAGGATTTTGATAATGCCATGAACCAACTGGCCTCGGCCCAGGCTAGCCTGATTCAGACACAGCGGCAGATTGACCAGAGCCGTGCCAGCCTGGCGATTGAGGAACAGGAGCTGGAATATACCCGGATTGTTGCGCCAATCTCCGGGACAGTGGTTTCCCTGTCCATGACAGAAGGGCGAACCCTGAATGCTTCACAGCAGGCGCCGACCATCCTGACTATTGCTGATTTAACCGAGATGACGGTACAGGCGGAAATTTCCGAAGCGGACATAGCCCGCCTGAGTACCGGAATGGAAGTCTATTTTACCACCCTGGGCGGAGGTAACCGACGCTGGAACAGTGAGTTGCGCCAGATACTGCCACAACCGGTTATAGAAAATAATGTGGTGCTCTACACCGGACTGTTTGATGTTGATAACAATGATGGTGCCTTGCTGCCGGAGATGACAGCGCAGGTTTATTTTGTCACGTCAGCAGCCCGGGATGTGCTGACTGTCCCGATCGGAGCACTGACTTTTCTGGAAGGTGGACCGGCCAGTGCCGGCGCAGGCTTTTCTCAGGCCATGTCCGCACAGGCTGGTAATCTGCCCGGCAACCGCCCCGGCGGAATTGTCCGGCCGGAAGCCGGTGCAGGTCGTCCTGCCCTGGGTGACGGCAGTATCAATCGCGAACAACTCCGCGCTGGTCCGGCTGCCGGCGGCAGACGTAACCGTCTGGCTACGGTCCAGGTTCAGAATAATGACGGCACAATTACCGAACAGGAAATCATGGTTGGTTTGACCAGCCGGGTCGCAGCTGAAGTTGTTACCGGCTTACAGGCCGGTGATCAGGTGATTGCAGGCGTCCTGCAGGGTGATGTCAGTGGTATTGACCGTGACCAGATCCGAAACGCACTTCGGGGCGGGTTTCGGTGAGCACAATAAGCAGCACCATGTCAGATTCATCCCTGCTGGGAGGGGAAGAGAGTGCTGCTGAGGTAAATTCCATTGCTGCTGATCGTGCCATCCCCCTGATTGAACTAAGAGAAGTAACCCGGACTTTTGTCACCGGTGGCGGTGTTGAGGTCAATGCCTTGCGAGGTATTGATTTAAAGATTTATGCCGGTGAATTCCTCGCCATTGTCGGACAGTCAGGCTCGGGTAAATCCACCCTGATGAATATTCTCGGTTGTCTGGACCGGCCCACCAGCGGCAAATATCTCTTTGCCGGCCGTGATATTGAAAGTTTTGATGCAGACGGGCTGGCCTGGCTCAGACGTGAGGCCTTTGGCTTTGTGTTCCAGAATTATAATTTGCTGGGAACTGAAAGTGCGCTGGAAAATGTCCAGGTACCGGCCGTTTATGCCGGGCTGAACTCACATGAACGAGCAGTGCGGGCTGAATCCCTGTTAAGTGCACTGGGTCTGGGCGATCGTATGGATCACCGGCCAACCCAGTTATCCGGTGGCCAGCAGCAGCGGGTATCCATCGCCCGTGCCATGATGAATGGCGGTAATGTGATACTGGCTGATGAGCCGACCGGCGCCCTGGATACGCAAAGTGGTATTGAAGTCATGGCCTTGCTGGAGGATCTGGCAGCCAGGGGACATACCGTCATTCTGATTACCCATGACCAGGAAGTGGCTGCCCATGCCGAACGTATTATTGAATTCCGGGACGGCGAAGTCATCAGTGATTCGGGACCCAAGGCCGAACATGTCGATGCCCGTAATAATGGCAAGTTGCGCGATATCTTTATGAGCCGCAAGGCATCACCAATGCTCTCGGGCATGGGTGAGGCCGTCAGAATGGCTTTTCGTTCCCTGAAAGCCAATATATTCCGTACCATGCTGACTCTGCTCGGTATTGTGATCGGGGTTTCTTCGGTGGTTGCCATGCTGGCTATCGGTGAGGGAGCGCAGCAGGATATTCTGGCAATCATGAATCAGATGGGCACCAATGTCATGACGGTGCGACCGGAACGACTGCCCGGTTCTTTCCGGCGTTTGCCATCGACTCTGACCCTGGATGATGCCCAGCAGGTTGAAGCCAATATCCCGAATATTGTCGCAGCGATACCACAAATGCAGTCCCGCAGCAGTACCATCCGTTATGGTAGAAATGATTCCGAATCATCCGTGATTGCCACCACCGGCGCCATGCCCGAAGTGGAATCCTGGCCGCTGGCGCAGGGGGTCTTTTTCACTGATCAGGACAGTGAACAGATCGCTGCCGTTACAGTGCTGGGCTCGGAAGTTGCAGCGACCTTGTTCCCCGAAGGTCAGAATGCGCTGGGGGAGTATATTCTCATTGGAAATGTTCCTTTTCAGGTAATCGGTATCATGACCTCGAAAGGCTCTCAGGGTTTTAATAATCCTGATGATGCGGTTTATATACCCTTCAGAACCGGAGCTATCCGGGTTTTTGGTCAGGATAACGCCGAAGAAATCCGGGTGCTGGTCGACAATGTTGATGTTATTGATCAGTCAGAACAGAATGTGCTGGAGTTTTTGACTGCCCGTCACGGAACCCAGGATATCCGTGTTGACCAGAACACCTCCTTTCTGGAATCAGCCTCCCAGTCACAGGAAACCTTCACGCTGCTGCTTGGATCAGTCGCAGCGATTTCACTGCTGGTGGGAGGTATCGGTGTCATGAATATCATGCTGGTTTCGGTCACTGAGCGAACCCGGGAAATTGGCGTACGCATGGCCACCGGTGCCCGGCAAAGCGACATTCTGTCCCAGTTTCTCTCTGAAGCGATTGTTGTGTCATGCTTTGGCGGCCTGATTGGTGTCGGGCTCGGAATAGGTGTAGGGCTGATTCTGGAGAGTTTCGGGGTGTCGGTATATTTTTCCAGTACCCCCATGCTGCTGGCTTTTACCTGTTCGGTCTCTACCGGCCTGATTTTCGGTTTCGCGCCGGCCCGCAAGGCATCAAAACTCGATCCGGTGGTGGCTCTGGCCAATGAATAAAGTCAGCCCCTTGAAACTATCAGCCTTGTTGCTGCTGTCAGGTTTGCTTGCAGCCTGTGTTTCCGTGGAGGTTCCGGAGCTGGATGAAGCCACTGTTCCTGATCAGTTCCAGGGGCCCATCGAGGAGCAGGCCGAAATGTGGCCGGACCTGAGCTGGTGGGAAAACTTTCAGACTCCCGAGCTGAATGAACTGGTGACTGAAGTCAAAGCCAATAATCTGGACTTGCAGAATAATCGCCGCAACCTGGAGTCAGCCCAGATCAGCCTTGAAGAAGCCGGGTTTAACCTGTTTCCAGTTCCGCTACTGACAATCGGGACCGGCGCGGTCTATACCGACAGTCTTGGTGGAGCCGAACTGAATAACAGTCCGGCCCAGCCGGTCAATCTCAATGCTGGCTTCACCTACAACAGTATTCTCAGCAAGCCGGCCAGCTTTGAACAGGCCCAGGCCCTGTATGATTCCAATCGCGCACTGGTTGCCGATACCGCACTGAATACCCTGGGAACCACGGCATCGACCTATTTTCAGGTACTTTTTATCCGTGACCAGATTCAGGCGGCTGAACAGAACCTGATGAATGCCCTGGAAATCGGCGATATTACCCAGGCACGGGTGGACGCCGGTGTGGCTGTCCCGATTGATGCTCTGCAACAACAAATTGCCATCCAGCAGCAACGCACCAATATCCAGAGCCTGCAGCAAATCGAGCTCTCGGCCCTGTCATCGCTGGCTCTCCTGCTTGGACGCTCGGTGCAGGGTTTTGCAGTAGACGGGGAAACCCTTGAAGTGATTGATGTGCCGCAACTGCGACCGGGCATTCCTGCTGAACTTTTGCGGCGACGGCCGGACCTGGTCCAGGCTGAGGCCAATCTGCGGATTAATGTCGCCAATGTTGAGCTGTCGCGGCTGAGTTTTTTCCCAAATTTGTCACTGACCGGCAATATCGGCGTCTCTGATGCCTCACTTTCAGATTTGATCAGCTCACCTGATGATCTGCTGAATATTACTGCCAGTATCAGCCAGACTCTGCTGGATAACGGGGTCCGGGCCAGAAATTCGCGTCTTGCAGAGATCACTATGGAAAACAGCCTGAATAACTATACCCGGGCGGCACTCGGTGCATTTAATGAGATTGAGGTGCTGCTGAGTAATATCAGGCTCCTGAGGGAGCAGGAAGTGGTTGCCGAGCAGCAACTGGCCCAGGCCGAAGAGTCCTTTAGGCTGGCTGAAGTCAGGTATCGGGAAGGGGTGGCTGATTTCCAGACCGTGCTGAATGCGCAAAACACCCTGTTTGCCCAGCGTACGGCCTATCTGAATAACAAGATTCAGCGGCTGAACGCCATGGTTGGCTTCTATCAGGCTCTCGGCGGTGGCTGGGATGCCGATGACGAGTCGACCATGACGATTGCCAATGAATAAACATGCTTAGCAGCGCTTTTTTATAAAAAATTTGTGTTCTGTGTCTAAGTTCCCTTGCTCCATGGAATTTTTCCCTGATTTTGTACTCTAAGTTTGGACTTTGGAGTGCAGGAAGTTTATCCTTCGCAATGTTCATTTAATGCAAATATCTACGATTCCGGCAGGTTTTGGTGTTATCCCGTATGCTTGATGATATCACCCTTAAAGACCACAACCTCGAAAGACGGATTTTTCTGTCCCGCCTGCTTATCGGTGGCCTGATCGCAGGCTTGCTGATTGCCTTCCTGATTATCCGGCTGGTTTACCTGCAGGTTTACCAGCATGAATACTATTCCACGGTCTCTGATAATAATCGTATCTACAGTCAGGCAATTGTTCCTACCCGAGGCCTGATTTATGACCGTAACGGTGTATTGCTGGCGGATAACAAGCCCAGTTATAACCTAACGGTTATCCGTGAAAACGTTCCTGATCTGGATGCCAGCCTGGGCGTCATTCAAAACCTGATTGAGCTCTCCGCAGAGGATATTGAAGAATTTACCCAGCGCCAGCGTCGCCGGAACGTGCCGTTTTCATCCGTGCCGGTTGCTTTTAACCTGAGTGAAGATGAAATTGCCCGACTTGCCGTAAACCAGTTTCGCCTGCCAGGGTTTCAGGTTGAAGCACAGCTTGTGCGTGATTATCCGCTGGGAGCCCCGGTTGCGCATGCCATTGGGTATCTCAGCAGTATCACCGAGCAGGAACTGCGCCAGGTGAATGCAGAAAACTATGCCGGCACTCACCAGTTCGGTAAAACCGGGGTGGAACGGTTCTACGAACAGATCCTGCACGGCCAGGTCGGCTATCAGATCGTAGAAAAGAATGCCCGGGGCCAGATCATGAATGTGCTGGACCGCAATGATCCGGTCCCCGGCGAAGACCTGGTACTGCACCTCGACAGTGAGTTACAGCTTGCTGCCTGGGAGGCTCTGGGTGATATGCGAGGCGGAGTTGTGGCGCTGGATGTCAATACCGGTGGAGTCCTGGCCATGGTCAGCAAACCGGCCTTTGACCCCAACCTCTTTGTAGGCGGTATCAGCCAGCGGGAATATACCGCCCTGAATGATCCGGTGCGTACGCCCCTGTTCAATCGGGCTCTGGGCAAATATTCACCCGGTTCAACGGTCAAGCCATTTGTGGGGCTGGCCGGCCTGGATACCGGTGTCAGAAACCGGGAGTATGAAATTGAGGATCCCGGCTATTTTCATTTACCTGGAGATAGCCGGCGTTATCATGACTGGACCTGGTGGGTTAATGAGAGTGGTCATCAGCGTGTAAACCTGGCCAAGGCAATCTATCAGTCCTGTGATATTTACTTCTGGGACATGGCTGTGGATATGGGAATTGATCGCATGTCACAGTTTATGGGGCGTTTCGGTTTCGGACGCAATACCAGCGTGGATATTTCGCAGGCCAGTGCCGGAACCCTGCCTTCCAGAGAATGGAAGCGGGAAAATCTTGGCCAGCCCTGGTACCCGGGAGAAACCCTGAACTCAGCAATCGGTCAGGGTTATACCGAGGCTACCCCCCTGCAGCTGGCCACAGCTACCATGGTCATGGCCAACAAGGGCCAGTGGCACCAGCCCATCATGCTCAGGCAGGTGGGGCTGGAAGGCGAAGCCATTCAGCATCAAAGTGCCATACCTGATGTCAATCTTAATAATCCGGATGACTGGAACTATATTCACCAGGCCATGCAGGATGTGGTGCATAAGGGTGACGGTGGTTATCGTAATAATGGCAGCGCCTATCCCTATATTGCCATGCTTGAACAAATGCCTTATCACATGGCAGGGAAATCCGGTACGGCCCAGGTTGTAGGAATTGCTGCGGATGAATTTGATCGTAATGCAGAGGTTGCTGAACGTTATCGGGATCATGCTCTGTTTATCGCTTTTGCCCCGGTAGAAAACCCTCAGATCGCGCTGGCTGTGTTTATCGAACATGGTGAGGGTGGCAGCTCGGTGGCAGGCCCCATCGCCAAACAATTACTGGATGTATACCTGCTGGATGAATTTGGTCAGCTCAAACAGGAATACATGAGCGAAAGTGCACTGCAGCAGTTGAGCTCGCTGCAGCAGGCGGCTGAAGAGGGCGAACAGCTGTGACATCCTCGGCCTTTGTGCGTCAGCTTAGTGGCAACATGGGGCTGGAAAAGCGGGTCAGCATCTGGGAGCGTCTGAATCTGGACTTGCCGCTTCTGTTTGCGCTGGCCGTTCTGGTGGGATTCGGCCTGATGGTGCTTTACAGCGCGACTGATGGCAATCAGCAGGAACTGCGTAGGCAAAGCATCTTTATCGCTGTGGCCTTCCTGGTCATGTTTATCGTTGCCCAGATCGACGTGCGCGTGATGCGCCGCTGGGCACCATTGATGTATCTGTTCAGCCTTGGGTTGCTGGTGGCAGTATTGTTTATCGGTTCCAGCACCAATGGTGCCCAGCGCTGGCTGGATCTGCCGGGACTGCCACGTTTTCAGCCATCAGAAATCATGAAAATCGTACTGCCGTTGACACTTGCCGCTTATTTTTCCCGTCGTGCGATGCCGCCACGTTTCAAGCATATATTCTGGGCACTGGTATTGCTGGCCTTGCCGGCAGTATTGATTGCCATCGAACCGGATCTGGGCACGGCCTTGTTGATTGCGGTTTCCGGAATTTTTGTGTTACTGCTGGCGGGCATTAGCTGGAAGCTGGTTAGTTCAGCGCTGGGCGCAGGCATCCTGTCGATTCCGGCCCTGTGGATTTTTTACTTGCAGGAATATCAGAAAATGAGAATCCTGACCTTCCTGAATCCGGAAAATGATCCACTCGGAGCCGGTTGGAATATCATTCAGTCAAAAACGGCAATCGGTTCCGGCGGGCTCTATGGTAAAGGCTGGCTCAATGGTGTGCAGTCACGACTGGATTTTCTGCCGGAGGGGCAGACAGATTTTATTGTTGCCGTACTGGCCGAGGAGTTCGGTTTATCCGGCATGCTCTTCCTGCTGATGCTGTATCTGGTGGTTATCGGCAGAGGTCTTTATATCGCTGCCGTTTCAAGTGATATGTTTACCCGCCTGCTGGCTGGCAGTATTACCCTGACTTTCTTTGTCTATGTGTTCGTCAATATCGGTATGGTCAGCGGTATTCTGCCGGTAGTTGGTGTGCCCCTGCCACTGGTGAGTCTTGGCGGCACTTCTATCGTTACCTTGATGCTCGGATTCGGTATACTTATGTCGATTCACAGCCACGGTAAAACGGCTTTTCGTTACGTAGATTAAACTGAAGGGGACAGTTTGCTGGCTACATGACAAGATCAGACATACGTAACATAGCATTACTCCCTGTTCTTGCTGTCTTTCTGACAGCTTGCGTTTCAACTCCCCCTGCAGACAATGCCGGTCGTTATGACATGGTCTATGACAGTCCGGAGCTGGAACCCATTAATTTAGACTCCATCCCGGATGTCGTGCCAAGGGCGGTTCGACGTACGACTGCCGGAAATAAAAGTCCCTATAACGTTCTGGGTAAAACCTACTGGGTAATGGATAGTGAAGTGGGATACAAGGAAGTCGGCATGGCGTCCTGGTACGGAAGAAAATTTCACGGCCACCTGACTTCCAACGGTGAGATTTACGACATGTTTAAATATTCTGCGGCACACAAGAATCTGCCGATTCCGAGTTTCGCCAGAGTCACCAATCTGGATAATGGTGAATCGGTCATCGTCCGGGTCAATGATCGCGGACCTTTTCATGAGGACAGAATAATTGATCTGTCCTATGCTGCCGCCAGCCGCCTGGGTTATGCGGACCGGGGGACAGCCCGGGTGCGCGTGGAATCCCTGACACCCTGGCTTGAAGCGCCTCCCATTCTGGCAGAGGAAAACCCGCTAATAGATCAGGAGAGCATAGCTGCAGAACGGCAGCGCATTGAGGCCAATGAAGGCCAGGAATTTCTGCAGATTGGCGCCTTCAGCAACCTGGACAGTGCCGAGAACCTGCGTGACAGTGTAGCCGCTCTGACCAATCTGCCGGCTTTTATTCGCAGTGATATTACCGCCGGTGCCGGGCAATTATTACACCGGGTGCGCCTGGGGCCGCTAAGTGAAAGCATGTTGCTGGACGATGTGATGCAGCAGATTATCGATGCGGGTCTGGGTACCCCATTTCGCGTAAGGCAGTAAAAAATCCGGTTTTTGCCCGATTATTGCCAGAATTGTTTGTTATTTTGAGGAAAATCATGCAAGGATATTTTCAACAACTTTTGGAATCTTTCAACATGCCGATTAAATCAAGCTATCTGCTCCGATTGACAGGAATACTGCTGGCTTTTGTGTTCGGGGCCGCTTCGGCTTCCGCACAACAGGCCAGAGTGATCCCCCGCGCACCGGACATTGCAGCAAGCTCCTATGTGCTGATGGATGCCACGACCGGCGATATCCTGGTGGAATCCAATGCGGACATTCCATTGCCGCCGGCCAGTCTGACCAAGATCATGACGGACTATGTCGCTGCCACGGAACTTGAAAGCGGCAGTATCACCATGGATGATGAGGTCTATGTCAGTGTCAAGGCCTGGCAGATGGATGGCTCCAAGATGTTTATCCAGGAAGGCACAACGGTACGCCTGGAAGATATTCTGTACGGCATCATCGTGCAGTCAGGCAATGACGCCAGTGTCGCGCTGGCGGAACACATTGCAGGCAGTGAAGAGGCTTTTGCCGACATGATGAATCAGCATGCCGAAATTTTGGGTCTGCAAAATTCCTATTTCGTCAATTCTCATGGCATGCCGGCGGATCAGCATGTGATGTCTGCACGGGATCTGGCGATACTTTCCCAGGCCCTGATCGAACGCTTTCCGGAAAACTATGCCATCTATAATGAACGTGAGTTTACCTATAACGGCATTCGCCAGCCCAACCGCAATTCGCTGTTATTCCAGGATCGAAACGTCGATGGCATGAAAACCGGCTTCACAGAAGATGCCGGATACTGCCTGGTTGCATCCGCCACCCGTGATGATATGCGTCTGATCGCTGTAGTCATGGGCACGCAAAGTGAAAATGCCCGGGCCATAGAAGCACAGAAGCTGCTGACTTACGGCTTTCGCTTTTATGAAACCCATGAGCTGTTTACCGGCAATGAAGTTCTGGCGTCCAACCAGGTCTGGTCCGGCCGCAGCAACTCGGTTGATGTCGGAGTGCCGGAACAGGTTTATATTACCATCCCGAATGGTTCTGATGATGAGCTGGTGACTGATATACAGATTGCAGAAAGCCTGAGAGCGCCGATCAATGTCGGCGATGTACTGGGGCAGGTCAGTGTCAGTATTGGTGATGATGTCTATTATCAAGGCGATGTGATTGCCCTGCAGGCTGTAGAGAGAGGAAGCTGGATCAAACGCTTTATGGATTGGCTTACTTTGTTCTTTATGGGACTTTTCAGCTAAAAACCAGCTGCGTGGCCATTGCGGCGTTAAAAAAGCTGCCTGGCTGACTTGTCTAGAGCTACCGTATATTTCCATAAGTCTGAATAAATAAACCAGTGTGTATGTAATGCAAGTTGATGAAGACAGCATAAAAATTGAATTTCCCTGTGATTACCCGATCAAGGTAATGGGCAAAAATGAAGATGATTATAAAGAAGTTGTACTGGATATAATCAGGCGTCATGCTCCTGACCTGCGTGAGGAAAATATCAGTTTTCGTGCCAGCCGCAATAAAAACTATCTTGCCGTGAATGTCACCATCTATGCCACAGGGGTCAAACAGTTGCAGGAGCTGTTTGATGATCTGAAGGCCAGTGGTCGTGTTTCCATGGTGCTTTAGGCAGCGCCGGAACCCAGTGAACTCGTCTATTCAAAAGCTGTCTGACAGGGCACACTGCAAACTTCGCTTTCTGGGACTGCAACCTTACGAAAAAGTCTGGAACGAGATGCGCGAGTTTACCCTGTCGCGGCAGACAGATACGGTTGATGAAATCTGGATACTGCAACATGAGCCGGTTTTCACCCTGGGACAGGCCGGAAAAACCGAGCATATCCTCGATGCGCATGATATTCCGGTGATCCACAGCGACCGGGGCGGACAGGTCACCTATCATGGCCCGGGCCAGTTGATTATCTACCTGCTGATTGATGTACGGCGCAGAAAGTCCGGTATCAGGGATCTGGTCAACCTGATTGAACAGGCGGTAATCAGGCTGCTTGCAGAATATGACATCAAGGCTGAAACCCGGCCGCGTGCACCAGGAGTCTATGTCGATAACAAAAAAATTGCGGCACTCGGTTTACGCATCAAGCGTGGATGTTCCTACCATGGCCTCAGTTTCAATATCAAGATGGATTTGACTCCCTTCAGCTATATTAACCCCTGCGGCTATGCCGGTCTGGGAAGCACGCAACTGACTGAGCTGCTTGGCAATCATTCAAACAAGCTGTTCGCAGAAGTACAGGATAAACTGCTCAATATTATCCTGTCTCTGCTATAATCAGCTCCGCGAATTTTCGTCAAAGTCCAAAAAATCATCTGTTTATCAGACAGTCACAGCATTATGGAAAAAGTTAAAAAGGTCGTGCAGGGGGAGAAATTACGGGGCGCCGACAAAGTCGCACGAATTCCCGTCAAGGTTATTCCCACTACCGAAATGCCACGCAAACCTGACTGGATTCGGGTTCGCATTGGTTCGACCGCTAAAGTTCAACACATAAAAGAAACGTTGCGTAAACACAAACTCAGTTCAGTCTGTGAAGAAGCATCCTGTCCCAATCTTGGTGAATGTTTCAGTGGCGGCACAGCAACTTTCATGATTCTGGGGGATATCTGCACGCGACGCTGTCCTTTCTGTGATGTTGCCCATGGCAGACCCAATCCACCAATGGAAAATGAACCGCTGGAACTGGCTGAAGCCATAGCCGAGATGGGACTCAATTATGTCGTCGTTACTTCGGTTGATCGTGATGACTTGCGTGATGGCGGAGCAGAGCATTTTTCCCGCTGTATTGCAGAAACCCGGCGCTTAAATCCCGGTATTAAAATTGAGGTACTGGTACCTGACTTTCGCGGACGAATGGATGTTGCCCTGGCAATACTGACCGGCACGACACCGGATGTTTTCAACCATAACCTGGAAACCATTCCGCGACTGTACAAAAAAGTGAGACCTGGTTCTGACTATAAGTGGTCGCTGAATCTGTTAAAGCAGTACAAGAGTATGGCGCCTGAAGTGCTGACCAAGTCCGGCATCATGCTGGGTCTGGGTGAAAGCCGTGAAGAAGTGATTCAGGTGATGGAAGATATGGCAGCTCATCATGTGGACATGGTAACCCTGGGACAGTACCTGCAACCAAGCAGGGAGCATCTTGCCGTAGATCGTTTCGTCCATCCGGATGAATTTGAGGAGTATGCCGCAATTGGCAAGGATATGGGGTTCAGGCATGTAGCCAGTGGCCCGCTGGTTCGTTCCTCCTACCATGCTGACAAGCAGGCTCTGCTTAACTGAGCATCCATCCACAATGATCAATCCGAAAAAGTCCGCTTTTAATTTTTTATTCCCGTTATTTTATTCCTGCTTTTTTTCTCTAGCTGCACAAGCTCAGTCCGGTAATTCAGTTAATCCTGACATCAAGCGTTTTGACATGCTGCAGCTTGATACCGAACCGGTAATTGATGGAGTCATGGACGAAGCTGTCTGGCAGCAGGCTACCCTGATCACAGATTTATACCAGGTCTCTCCGGTTGAGTTTGCTGAGCCGACCCAGCCAACAGAAATACGAATTTTTTATACTGAAGATGCACTATATGTCGCCGCCCGCATGTGGGACAGCGAAGCCGATCAGATTACCGCTCAGATTCTTGAACAGTACGGTAACGTCGGCAATGACGATATTTTCAATATCATGCTCGACCCTTATCGGGATTCACGTAGTGGTTATCGTTTTGTCACCAACGCCAATGGCGTGCTCTGGGATGCAATCTATAAAAGTCCCACGGACATGGAAGCCAACTGGCAAGGTATCTGGCAGGGTAATAGCACTATTGATGAAGAAGGCTGGACCACGGAAATCCGTATTCCGTTTCAAACCCTGTCATTCAACCCACAAAACAGCGACTGGGGCATCAATTTTCAACGTAATATCCGCCGCAATAACGAAACTATAGCCTGGTATTCCCGTGACCGGCAGTTCAACCCCGGAGTGGCGGGGATAGCAACCGGCATGCAGGGCATGGAACAGGGTATCGGACTGGATGTGGTACCAGGTCTGACGCTGCGTCGTGAACGTGTCTATGGGACTGGTCCAGGAACCGGCGTTGAAGAGAATTTCGAACCGACGCTGGATATCTTTTACAAACTGACGTCTTCACTGAATGCTTCCCTGACACTGAATACTGATTTCTCCGCTGCCGAGGTTGATGATCGCCAGGTTAACCTGACACGTTTTTCCCTGTTCTTTCCGGAAAAACGTGATTTCTTTTTACGCGATTCGGACATTTTTGAATTTGGCCAGATTGGATCCTATGGATTCAATAACCGCGATGGCACCGGTAACGCAACCTTTAACGGGGCCAAACAGCAGAATGGACGGCCATTCTTTTCCCGTACCATAGGTCTCAGTGGTCAGGGTGAACCGGTGGATATCAAAGCCGGCGGCAAGCTCAGTGGCCGTATTGGGCGTTTCAATGTCGGTTCCCTGTTGATTGCCCAGGATGCTAATGCCGCTACCGGAGTTGATTCCCGGGAAGTTTTTGTCGGACGCGCGGTCATGAATGTATTGTCCGAATCGCAGGTCGGCGTCATGCTCACCGATGGTGATCCGCAATCCAATCTTGACAGTACGCTACTGGGTGCGGATTTTCGTTATCGAAATTCACAGTTACAGAATGATAAGACCATAGAAGCCAATGCCTGGGTCCAGAAAACCGATACTACCGGTAAACAGGGTGATGACCTGGCCTACAGCCTGGCATTGAGCGCCCCGAATAACACGGGTTGGCGTGGCAATGCTGTGTATACCCGTATTGAGGAAAACTTTGACCCGGCGGTTGGCTTTGTCTCACAGACTGGTGTTCAAAATTTAGCGGTGAATGGTGGTTATACTCAGTATCTCCGGAGCGGGAGTTACCTGCGCAGTATCTATTATGCCTTTGATGCTTACCGCTCTGAGCTGCTTGCCAGCGGTCAGTTGAGTTCTGAAGAATTAGGCCCCCGTATAGCAATTTTTAACCAGCAAAACGACAGGTTATTCACGCAGCTTGTCCGTCAGCGGGAAGTGTTGATTAATGATTTCACTATCTTTCGGGCATCAGATGGCTCCCGTTCGGTCGTGATCCCGCAGGGAGAATATGAATTCAATCAGTGGCGGGGCATCTTGGGATCAGGTGGGCAGCGTGCCTTATCTGCGACATTCAATTGGGGTGTCGGGGAATATTACAATGGTGACTATCAGCAGTACCGTCTTAGTACCACCTGGCGACCGACCCTGCGATATGAATTTGGTCTGAGTTATGGTGAAAATGCCATTGAATTACCGGGCGGTGATTTCAATGTCAGGCAGATCAGTGTAGATGCCAATGTCACTTTCAATACCCGCTGGTCCTGGAGTAATTACCTGCAGTATGACAATGTTTCCGAATCACTGGGATTTAACAGCCGCCTGAACTGGGTGCCGACACCCGGGCAGCAAGGCTATCTGGTCCTGAACTATGGTGCCCAGGATCGCGACAAGGATAACAATTTCACCTCGACAACTTCTGACCTGTCGCTGAAATTTACCTATACTTTCCGCTATTAAGCTTACTCTTTAGTGAAGTTCCTGATTGAGTGCCAGATCATTGCCGGCTATTTTCATCAGCAGGGAACTTAACTCATCCCAGGTGTTAAGCCGGTTCAGCCCTTTGACTGACTGATCAATGCGGGCGGCATGTTCAAGCATGGTTTCCAGCGCAATACTCTCATGTTTGCTGAGAGCCATACCAACAACAGGCATGCGTTTACCCCAAACCCGGTTTTGTTGCATGACATCATTTATGTTCTGTCCTTTTTCTACCTGAGCCGCCATGACAATGAGATTACGAATTTCCCGACAGACAAAGTTCAGTATTTTCAGGGCATCCTCACCTTCGGCCTGCAGGTGCTGAAGTATATTCAGTGCCCGGCTGCAGTGCCCCTGCAAAGCATCATCGATAAGTGAAAAAACATTAAAGCGGGAGCTGTCAGCCACGGCTCTGGCAACAGTCTGTGCATCAAGATCTTTACCTTCACTGAGCAGGCTCAGTTTATCGATTTCCTGGGCGGCAGCCAGCAGATTGCCTTCAATGCGCTGGCATAGAATCTGCACGGCCTGATCATCTGCATTCATGCCCTGTGAGCGTAAACGCTGGCGGATCCAGCCGGGGAGCTGTTGATTGCTTATTGGCCATACCGGTACGAAATAGCCGGCAGCTTCGATTTGTCTGAACCACTTGGCCTGGGTGCTGGCTTTTTCCACCCGCGGGCTGGAAATTAACAGGAGGTTGTCTTCAGAAGGGTTTTCCAGATAGCCCTGCAAGGCCTTTTTGGCATTGTTATCCAGTTTAGCCGAACTGAGTCGCAGGTCTATCAGTTTACGGTCAGCAAACAGGGACAGGCTATTGCCTGCTTCCAGAAGCATATTCCAGTCAAACTGCGAATTGACAGAGTAAACCTCACGATCGCTGAAACCCTGTTCACGGGCAAATTTACGCACAGCATCGCAACTTTCCTGCACCAGCAGGGTTTCATCACCGGCAATCCAGATGACGGAAACTGGCTGTTTTTGCAGCTGTGCCAGCAGTTGATCAGTTTTAATCTGCACCTGCTTACATGGACTGCTGATAGACCAGGGTAAAGGTCACTACCACATTTGGATTAATACTGGGCAGGCCAGCGACTTCACGCAGGGCTTCAACACCCTGGGCCAGGGCAAACTGGCCGGCATTGATCAAAACAGGCTGCAGCGACTGAATTTCGATACGATCATTGCTTAATTTCGTCACCTTGAGCTCACTACTGAGGACCTGTGACATCCCGTGCAGGGACAGACTGAAATTGTATGATGATATTGCAGTTTCGCCGACTGCCAGGTTTTCCAGGGAGCTGCTGTCCACAGAAACGGCAACTTCTGCTGTGGGGTAATCCGAAACTTCAAACAGAATTTCCTGCATACGCTGGTCACGGATTTCAATTGCGGTATCAACACTGCTCAGATCAATTTCCAGGATTGCATTGCCGGCATCGTCAATACTGCCGCTCAGGCGTGAAAATGTGTTGATTTCCGAAATGGCTGCGGCCTTGCTGGTGACATAGTATAGCTGGGATTCAGCATTATCCAGTTGCCATTGAGCCCATCCCGGCATGCTGGTAAACATTAAAAATACGCTGAAAATCAATCGCTTGTAATAAGTTGACGGCATTGGATGCTCCTGGGTTTTTAATTGAGTCGTGCAGGGATTATTGCAAGCTGCCGGGCCTTGAGCAAGGTATTAGAAATATAGTTCGTGGCTAAAGCCGCTCCTACAAAAAAGGCTTCGATGCTAGTTGCTCAGATGTAGGAGGGACTTTAGTCCCGAACCCTTTCGCGGCTAAAGCCGCTCCTACAGAGGGTCGCTGCTTAAATCTGCATTCTGTAGCTGACGGATTATTTGTGAGACCAGATCCTGTCGCATTTCAGCCAGAATCAGTTCGGCTTCACTGGTCTTGGCAGCAGGATTGTCCGGGTCGGCTTCATAAATCCGAAACAGACTAAGCGGCCCTGAATCAATGAGGATTTCAGGTCCATTGCGCAACTGCCAGGAAGTAATCAGCGTCAGCTCATATTCACCGGCACGAACATTGCGGTTAACACTGACGATCCGTTCGCGGCTTCTTTCCTCATTAATACTCAGCACATACTCGGCATTGCCCTCCAGCAGTTCAAGCCCGGAAGCCTGCAGACGGTCACGCAGCAAGCGCCCAATGGTATTGTTATCGGCATAGTTCAGCTGGATTTGCTGTAGCTGCTGAGGAAATGTGGCCGAGTCCGTGCCTCTCAGGGTAAAACCACATGCATTTAACAGCAGCAATGCCAGAAGGGAAAAAGTCAGTCTGTAATAGCCAGCGAACATGGTGTTAACAGAGTCTCCTAATTGGCAACGATGTTAACCAGTTTGCCGGGTACAGTGATGACTTTACGTACCGTCAGGTCGGCAATATGCTTCTGGATATTTTCATCCGCCAGCGCAGCACTTTGCATCTCATCTTTGCTGCAATCAGCCGGCAATTCCAGTTTTGCCCGCAATTTACCATTAACCTGTGCAACAACGGTGATACTGCTAAGCTCCATTGCAGCTTCATCATATGTCGGCCAGGGCGCATCAATCACGGCGTCCTTCCTGCCCAGGTGATACCAGAGCACATGACATAAATGCGGAGTGATCGGTGCCAGCAGAAGTATGATGGCCTCCAGGGCTTCCTGGATTACTGCCTGGTCCTGAATGTCGTCAGCACTACTTTGCTCGGCAAACTTGCTGACAGCATTAAACAGTTCCATAACAGCAGCAATTGCAGTATTAAAAACCTGGCGGCGCTGATAATCATCAGTGACTTTTTTAATGGTGCTGTGGGTTTTCAGGCGCATGTCTTTTTGCGCTTCGTTCAGATCTTTCTGCTCGGGGCCAGTATTGCTGGACTGATGTGCAGCAACCAGCTTCCACAGGCGTTTAATAAAACGGTGTGCTCCTTCAACACCACTGTCAGACCATTCAAGGCTCTGATCAGGCGGTGAAGCAAACATCATAAACAGGCGCACGGTATCGGCACCGTACTGCGCAATCAAGCCTTCAGGATCAACTGTATTACCCTGTGACTTGGACATCTTGCTGCCATCCTTGAGCACCATTCCCTGGGTCAGCAGCTGCTTGAATGGTTCATCTGAGCTTAGCAGTCCGGCATCACGCATTAACTTGTGAAAAAAGCGGGCGTAGAGCAGATGCAGAATGGCATGTTCAATTCCGCCAATATACTGATCCACCGGTAACCAGGAGTCAGCTTCACTGTTAAGCATGGCGGAATTTTCATCGCGACAGGTGAAGCGGGCGTAATACCAGGATGATTCCATGAAGGTATCAAAGGTATCGGTTTCCCGTTCCGCTTTAGCCTGGCATTTGGGACAGCTGGTTTCATAAAACTCCGGCATTTTCTTTATGGGAGACCCGCTGCCATCAAAAGTGACATCAGTTGGCAATAATACCGGCAGTTCAGATTCCGGTACCGGAACGGCGCCACACTGCTCACAATTGATTATTGGAATTGGTGTACCCCAGTAGCGCTGGCGACTGACACCCCAGTCACGCAGGCGGAAATTCACGGTTTTTCGACCGGTACCCTTGTCAGTGAAGTACTGCACAAGCCTGTCGAACACCTGCTCGAAATTCAGGCCATCATAGTCGCCGGAATTCATCACTATGCCTTTTTCCGTGAAAGCAGCCTGGCTGATATCGCAGACTTCATTGCTGGCCGGTTTGATCACCTGTTTAATGGGCAGTGCGTAGGTTCTGGCAAATTCCCAGTCGCGCTGGTCATGGGCGGGAACCGACATGACTGCACCGGAACCGTAAGACATCAGGACGAAGTTGGCGATCCAGACCGGGACCTCTTCGCCACTCAGAGGGTGGACAGCCTTGAAGCCGGTATCCATGCCGCTCTTTTCCATGGTTGCCAGTTCTGCTTCTGCTACTTTCAGTTTGTCCTGCTGGGCAATATAGGCGGCAATTTCCGAATTGCTTTCTGCCGCTGCCAGGGCCAGCGGATGCTGGGCTGCAACTGCCACATAAGTCACCCCCATGATGGTGTCCGGGCGTGTAGTGTAGACCGTCAATGAGTCATGTCCCGGCACCTCGAAACTGAATTCAAGGCCTTCTGATCGGCCAATCCAGTTTTGCTGCATGACTTTTACTTTGTCCGGCCAGCCGTCCAGTTTGTCAATGTCCGCCAGTAACTCTTCGGCATAGGCAGTAATCCTGATAAACCACTGGGGAATTTTGCGACGCTCTACCACTGCGCCTGAACGCCATCCGCGTCCGTCAATTACCTGTTCATTGGCCAGTACCGTCTGATCAACCGGGTCCCAGTTCACCTCGGCTGCTTTTTTATAGACCAGACCCTTTTCGTAGAGTTTGATAAAAAACCACTGCTCCCAGCGATAGTAGTCAGGATGGCAGGTGGCGAGTTCACGGTCCCAGTCATAGGCATAGCCCAGCTGTTTTAACTGTTCACGCATATGGGCAATGTTTTCCAGCGTCCATTCAGCCGGAGGTACATTGTTTTTCATGGCAGCATTTTCAGCAGGCAGGCCGAAGGCATCCCAGCCCATGGGCTGCAGGACATTCTTACCCAGCATACGCTGGAAGCGGCTGATTACATCACCGATGGTGTAATTGCGAACATGCCCCATATGCAGCCGGCCACTGGGATAGGGAAACATGGATAGGCAGTAGTATTTTTGTTTGCCGTTTTCCAGTGAAGCTTTAAAGCTTCCGGCATCATCCCAGAACTGCTGAGCCTCTTGTTCCACGTCCTGATGTGAATAGTCGTCGTTAACCTGTATAGCCATGGCGCTGAATTTCTTTACATTTATGCCTGAAAAAAAGAGGCCATAGGATACCGCAGAAGCGCAGTCAAGTGTAGAAGGAATCGCGGCTAAAACCGCCCCTACATTGGATCAGGTCTGCCTGTAGGAGGGACTTCAGTCCCGAACCTTTCGCGGTTAAAACCGCTCCTACATTGGAGCAGGTCTGCCCGTAGGAGGGGCTTTGCCTGCATGGATGCAGGTAAGGGGCGATAGCAGGACGCGATAGCCTTAGTACCGAACATCTTCGCGGTTAAAACCGCTCCTTCATAAGCTGTTGTAAAGTTTGCTGCAGATTTCCTGATTATGCGACCGCCGACTTCTTATCTATACTCTGTTGTTTCGGTCGCAGTTGCAGCGCATTCTATTGTTCACGACAGGAGTAATGCATGAATGATGAAAAAAAGAACCGCAAACACAAGCAGAGCATGCAGGCACTGAAAAGTCGGGTTGACAGCAGTATTGCAGCAGCACAGACAGAAAAGGGACTTTGTGTTTTGTTAAGCGGTGATGGTAAAGGCAAGAGTACTTCCGGTTTCGGGATGGTGATGCGTAGTTTGGGCTACGGGCACCGGGTCGGGATTGTACAGTTCATCAAGGGGGAACAGTTATCCGGAGAAGAAATTTACCTGCGGGAAAAATACCCGGATATGCCTTTTTATCAGATGGGTACAGGGTTTACCTGGGACACGCAGGACCGGCAAGCTGATATTGTAGCGGCAGAAAGGACCTGGGCTTATGCTGAAGAACTGCTGAAGAATGCAAGCATTGATCTGGTCCTACTGGACGAACTGACCTATATGCTGGCATTCAAGTATCTTGAAGAAGAGCAGGTGGTGAATGCCATTAGCCGGAGACCGGCACAGCAAAGTGTGGTGATTACCGGCCGCGGTGGAGGAACGGGATTGCGCGAATTAGCCGATACTGTCTCGGAAATTAGCAGTCCCAAACACGCCTATGAGTCTGGCATTAAAGCCCGTAAGGGTGTGGATTTTTAAATTGTCTGTTGCTTATGAATGTTGCTTTTTTACAAAAGCATTAAATTTTGAAATTCAGGCGTTTTGCTTCAGATATTTTTTGAAAAAGCGGTTTTTTCCACCATGTGCCGATAATAGGATTCGGCTTCGGTTTCCGCGGATAACTGTTTAAACAGCATTTCGGCTTTTTCGTAATCTTTGGCGTAATAGCTTTCCATGGCTTTGACATGCGTTTCCAGACTGCTGGCCTGTGATTCCGTCAGGTCTTCTTCCAGGCAAAGTGGCTGATAGATACGCACCTGTTCACTGCGGCCTTTTACCACCAGAGTATCCAGTTCCCTGAAAACAATTCCCTGAGCTGCGTCTTTGGTTTCCTGTCCCACAATGGTCGGAATATTGTATACCCGGGTCAGGCGCTCAAGGCGCGCCGCAAGATTTACTGCATCACCAATTACCGTGTAATTGAGGCGATAGGCGGAACCCATATTGCCGACATTGACCATGCCGGTATTGATACCGATGCCCATGCCGGTTGAGGGCAGGCCGTTACTGGTCAGCAATTGTTTTAATTCTGTCAGTGCCTTGTGCATGTCCATTGCTGCCAGGATGGAACGCTGGGCATGATCTTCATGTGGCAGGGGTGCTCCCCAGAAAGCCATGATGGAATCTCCGATGTATTTATCAATCGTGGCGCCATGCTGATAAAGGATGGCTGAAAGTGTAGTGAAATATTCATTGAGCATGCTCACCAGCTGTTTCGGATTGAGCTGTTCGGAAATGCCGGTAAAGTCTTTTAAATCGCAAAACATAATGCTCAGTGGTTTCAGTTCTCCCGTCAGGTCAATCAGCTCCGGATGTTTGCTTATTTCGTCAACGATATCCGGTGGTACATAACGGCTGAAGATATTGATCAGTTTCTGTTTCTTCTGGGTTTCGGAAAAATAGGTCAGGAGTACATTCATGCCATAGAGGACCAGCACGACCAGCAGGCTGTACTGAAAGGGGATCACGGTATTGCCATAAGGTTCACGCAAGCCCATATATAACAGGGGTAAGGAAACAACGACGATCAGCAGGGAAGCCGCTATGGGGCGTAAGACCGGTAATACGAGGGCAATAATTGTCGAAAAGACCAGCAGTATGTAAAAATCAGCGGCACCCAGCGCCTCTGGGAGCGTAAAACTGCCATCCACTAAAGTGAAACTATCCAGGGAAAAACGGAACCCGGGAAAGCCGGGTGTCCCGAATTCCAACAGACCCATTAAATTAAACAAAAAAATGAGCAGCAGAGAGAGCAATATCGAAATCTGTGCTTTCTCATTTTTAAACGTGGAATGGGTAAGGTTTAACTTCATCGCTTGGCTGAATGGTTAAAATCCGGCAATAAAAAAAGGCTCCGTCAGGAGCCTTTTTATTGTATCACTTCTTTAGTGACTAGATTCTATAGCACACGGTATAGATATCGTCTTCGGTATAGGCACCAGTGGCACCGGCATTATCCGGCGCAGTATTGGCACCTGCTACACCAGTGGTAGCACGAAAGCGGCCACCATCGGAATCACCATCATCCAGCTGGGTATCCAGTGCAATGGCAGCAGAACCGTTAACGTTACTCATACAGACCTTGGTGCCGTTCATACCGCCGCCCATCGCAGCGGTAGTAATGCCGATCAGCCCACCGAATGGATTCTGCGGCAGGGCATTGGCATCGGCCAGATCAGCATCACCAGCCAGGAAGCCGGCAGCACGCATATGCTGGAAAAAATCACCTACTTCTTCAGCACCGGTAAAGGTACTGGCCAGGGCGGCATCAACAATACCGTCCCCGTCACCCGGGGAGACTGAAGCCCAGGCATCACCGCGGGCCTGAATAACCGTGGCGTCAGCGGAATCACCGGCGCTGTCATCACCCGGCATGCGACCATAACGGTCCTGATAGGAGAATGCTCCTGCAGCAATGCCATTAAAAGAATTAGTCGCGTTGCGAATTCTTGAGTTTTCAATTAACTGCTGTCCCTGTAAAACACCACCCAGCAAGAGGCCGATGATTACCAGAACGATTGCAATCTCAATCAGGGTAAAACCGCCCTGAGTTTTCGAGCTCTGTAAATTTGTGATATTGATCTTATTCATTCCGATCTCCTGTGAGTAAATCAGGCTTGGCCACTGAATTCTGGTTCAATCTTTTTAATCATCCAGATCTCTGTTCAGTGATCATCCCGACCAAACTATCAAAAAAATCCATTAATCCTGCATATTGGGGTTGAATACTATAGGGCATGCAAATATGTGCAATATGTAGGTTTTTTTTACAGGAAAAACTGTAAATAAATTTTACACTTAGGCAGGTAACTTAAGAACAAATATAAGTGGCGTATTGGCCATTGATTCAGCAGTCAGGGAGCCTCCGGCCGCATAGGCATGCTGGCGGGCCTGATACAGGCCAATACCTCTTCCGGTACCAAATTCACTCCAGAAAGGCTCGAAAAGACGCTCTGGCCACAGACAGGGTGCCCCGTTTTTGTCAGTTATTGTCACTTTAACAAAATCGTCTTCTCTTTCCAGGTCAATGTGTACATCCGGTTTCTGTGCCGAAGACTTGTTGGCCTGCCGGGAAAAATTCCCGAGAATGTTATCCAGAATACTCTGCAGATTGTTTTTTGGCAGTTTGACAGTAGTCGTTTCACCATTGATTGTCGAAGGCAGTTCATACATATTGGCAGTCTGCTCCAGCAGGGCATTCAGGTCATGACTGGACTCCAGGTTATCCGCGCTTTTATTGGTCAGGGTGTTGAGCATGTGCTCGGCCCGGTCACGGACGGCAGGAATAACTTCACGCATACTTTCAATCAGTTTGTCTTCCTGCCCCGGAACCGGGTTGTCCAGTTGTTCGGCAGTCAGTTTCATCAGCTGCGCCATGTTTTTCACATCGTGCTGCAGAAAGACCGTCATTTTGGCGGTCTGCTCGAAGGTTGATCTCACAGCCCCAAGTTTTACCCAGAGATTCATTCTGACCAGAAGAAAGAAGTTATCTGCCAGGGCACTGCTGATAAACCGGTATTCCCAGCTACGCTGATGCAGATACAGGCGCACTGTCAGCGTGATTTCCTGAACATCAAAGCGTTTCTCCAGCATGCGTCCATCAGTTTTGCCATTGCTGCCACTGACGTAGGTGCCAAACCAGTTCAGAGACCAGCTGAGCCCGGCAAATCCACTTTCTTTCAGGGAAGGCCAGCACTGGCGTAAAAAATCCGGCAGGTCGTAATTCAGATCTTCATTCAGGCGAATCAGTTTCTGGCTGAGCAGAATCTGGGTTCGATAGGAATACAGGAGCCAGCCTGCAGCGATCAGAATGGAGCTGCCGATGATGATGAGGTAGGGGTAGAGTTGTTCCATCGTCGGGAATTAAGTGTTAATCATTGTCGCGGCTGATGCCGAACTTTTTCATGAAATAATAAATACTTTCGCGTTTGATACCCAGTTTTGCTGCACTCTGGTAGATATTGAACCCGGTTTCCTTGAGTACCTGGCGTACCAGTTTTTCTTCGGCTTCTTCCCGAACTGCCTTGAGTCCGTCTGACATTTTGGTGCTCAATTGCAATCGTGTCACCCCGTCGGCTGACATTGCCAGTTCATTATGATGAAACAGAAATGCCCGGTTCACGGAGATCAGGATATCTTCAAAACTGGCAGGTTTTGACAGGAAATCAAAAGCGCCTTCACGAATCGCCTCCAGTGCCGAACGTTCCTCATCCTGGCCGGTCAGGACAATAATTTTTACCGGAATCATCTCATCCGTTATCTGGCGAATAACATTCAGGCCTTCATCCGTTGTGTGCTCCATTGGCGGCAATCCCAGGTCAAGAATGACCACAGAGATTTCCTGGTCGTCCTGCAGGATATCCAGGGCGCTCTGGCGGTTATCAGCTTCATTGACGATAAAACCCTGCATTTCCAGAGAATTGAAAAGCATCTTGCGCAGGGCAAGGTCATCTTCGACAACCAGAATTTTGCCTTTGTCCTTTGCCGGAGCATCCAGTTTGTCATGAGTTTTTGCTGCCATTGTTGCTTCACTCATGGTAACTGTCCGGCCTGGATCAGGCGCGAAAATAATATGTGTGGAGACAGCCAGTGCAATTCATCATCGAAGCTGTCTTCGTTATATTCAGTATCAACAAAGGTAATATCGTTGGGCACGTTATATGCCCCCATGGTCGCCTCGATTGAATTTTCTGTTTCGTTGACGGAAATCGAAGTCGCCCAGTTATCTCCCATGGAAACGACGATGGCCGGTACCGTATCGCTCAGGGTGATATCGGAGCAGTCGTTAATATTACAGACACGAATCATGTTGGCGCCGGCCGCCAGTTCATTGTCATTGAAAAGTTCACTCAAACCTGCCACGGTTGTAAAAGCCCTTTGGCCGCCATCAGTTAAAAATGGAGATACAGCATAGCGATAGGGATTTTGCCAGGGGTCGAGTAAGAGGCCATCTTCATTAACAGCTCCGAAGAGTCCCAGTGTGACATTGGGTAATAAGCCAAAATTATTGGCACATATTCCTGTACCAGTATTGGGGTCTTCCTCACCATCGCTGGTATTGGTAGCAGGGCAGGGTAGACGGCCGTTCGCCTGGGCAAATCCGTATAAGGCTTCTCCAATACTTTCCAGTTGGGTGCGGGCATTACTGATGCGAATTGAGTCTGTGCTGTCACCGACAGCCACCAGCACGCCACTTAAGAGGATGCCGAGAATCATCAGCACCATCGCCATTTCAACGAGGCTGAAACCAAACTGTTTTTCTGTAGGGAAAACTTTATTCATCATTAATCATTGCAGTCGCGACGGTCACGAGTAATACCGGTATTGCGGTTAATGGTAAAGACGATATTACAATCCGTAAAAGTCACGGTGGCCTGCGTAGCATTGACATAGTTGTAGCTATCTACAGTGTCCCAGGCCTCGCCCGCGTACCAGGCAGAAGCATAACTGGCAAGTGCTGAATCATAGCCCTGTTGTTCAGTCTGGGTGATACACATGCCTGTATTGGCATTATCCCGGGGATAGGTATTCATAAAAAAGTTCCATGCTGAAGCACAGTTAGGGTGAAAAAACGAAATGTAAAAAATGTAGTTCATCCCATCGTCATAAAACCCATCCAGACTGTTTTTAACATCCATGGCAGCCTTCATAGCGGCAGCGGTAACGATTTCGTTTCTGGTAATCGTGACGAACTGGTCATTAAAATATTCTGAAGCGATGGCCGGATCATTACGGATAAAATTTACGCCGTCTTGGTTGTCACCTTCAAGGTAGTCATCAGCATCATTGGATACCCTGGTCTGGCCATTGACCGCTTCACCTGGAGCAAAAATGACAGCGACTACATCGTTATAGGCATCTCCGTCACTATCTCCTACTCCATCGATGGTAAAGAACGGATTGGTTGTTGTATTCAAGCCTGCAGCCGTTCCCGTCATATGGAAAGCCGGCGTGACTGCATACCAGAATTGCTGGTCGATTCCGGTATTGGTATTACTGAAATTGTAGCGACTGCCGGATGGCAGAATGGCGAACTCTGGCAAGCGGCCCAGATATTGTCCGACAGTATCATTACAGCTTGCTTCAGCAACACCGTCGTTATCCGTATCAGGGCAGGGCAGGCGTCCGGGACCCTGTCCCGGATAGTTTGCATTATGCTGGAGGGCGTAAGCAATCAGCGCTTCCTTGGCATAGTTCATATCCTGAAGCGTATCAATCTGTTCAGCCTGGCGCTGGTTTTGATAGTTGGCTGTAGCCAGCACAAGAGAGCTGCCGGTGACAATCACGATCATCATGATTAACAGCAGTGCAACACCCTGCTGTTTGTTGATGGCTTTACCGGGTGGTTGGTGCATCAGCAGGTGCCCCCTGTGACTCCATCAACTCCCTGAGTTCACTAATACTGGAAGTGTTTGTCTCCTGCATCAGTGTTTCAAGTTCACTGAGAACTTCTGCCGGAAGTGCTCCGATCCGTTCAGGGTTTACGTTTTCGGTACTTTCAAGCACAGCCAGGGCTTCAGCCGAGGGTTCATCTGCCTGTTCATCCTGAATAGCGCCAGAATCCTCTGGATCATTGCTTTGCTGCACAGGGTTGTTGTTCGGAGTTGTTTCACCAATGGCTTCCTGAACCAGTGAATCCTGTGACGCTGAGCGGACATTCCAGTTTTCCCGAATTTCGCCAGTGCTTACTTCGAGTGACTGGCCTGCTTTCAGGTCATAGCGGCCATTTTCAGTATTGATCCGGAGCAGGGTAATGCCATTCATGGAAACCAACTGCATATTATCCGGCAATGCTGGTTCGTCATAAGTGCCACCGTTCAGCCAGATTGTCCGGGCTCCGTTGCGCTGCGTGAAAATTCCCGTCAGGGTGTATTCAGATACAGCCGGTTGTGCGTTTTCCTCATCATCTGCTATCACCGGCACCGGTGGGACTTCCTGGTTGACGTTGAAATCTTCCTGCGGATTTTGCAGTAAAAACTCCTGTCGCAAAAAATCCAGATACTCTCTTTCGGCAGGTGTGGTAAACAGCGTATTGATATTGTCCGCTGCATCCTGGGCTGCAAGAGAAAGCGGTATCAGGCTGGCGATACATCCGAGGATTATATTTTTGGCAATTATGCTTTTCATGTTTTATCCATTGCCTCAGAAATTCCGATTGTTATTCTGCGGAGGATTCACGTTAAAAGTGAACCAGGAGACAACACAGTTTGCACGCTGGTGCTGAGCCAGCACAATAAAATTGGTGGCATTGGGATTACTCAAGCTGATGATACATTCCTGGGGCATATACAGGCCTGGAGTATTCAGCAGTCCATCGAGTAACCTGGTTAAATCATTTTCATGCAGCAGAGGCAGACTTAACTCAAGCGTTGTGCTATTGATATTTACCGGTCCGCCCGGGTCCTGTTCGGATTGGTCATATAAAAGCTCCATGGACAGTTGCTCACCAATATTGACTGAAATCGGAAACAGATCATTGTCTTCCCGGATTTCGGTGATTCTTTCGATTAATTGCAGACGGTCTTCAGGGTTTACAACACCATCGGTTTCCAGTTCCTGATAACGACCAATGTATTCAATGATTGTGGCTTCTTCGTCCTCAATCTGATCGATATTGGTTCTGGCCAGCTGCAGATTGCCTCTTGCAACCTGAAGGTTTCTGGCCATTTGTGTATTCATTATGTCGGCGTAATAATAAATACCTCCCGCAAGCATCAGACAAAGCACAGCCAGAAGGATTTTCCACTTCAGACCCAATATATCCTGTTTGGTGAATAGATCTTTCATTGCAGTGACTCAATACGCAATTCCAGCAGAAAGGGGGCGCGTAATTCATTATTGTCAATTGTTGTGCTCAGTGCTGTATCCACCCGGACATCAGTTGGCATTTGCAGGGGAGTTACCTGAACCCCCGGATTTTCAGCCAGCGCATCAGCAAAAAGTTGCACCTGCTGCTGAGCTTCACGGTAACTACCGGAAGAATAGGTAATACCTCCGATTTCGACTTTCAGGCGTGTACGATTGTCCAGGATGGCAGATAGATAACGGTTGTTCGGATTATTCTGCCGGTTCAGGTAGCGCATGTTCTGGTTTTCCGGCAAGGCTGGGTCGACTGTGTAGGGTTCAAGAATCCAGCTGACATCGGTCAATTGTAATGTGGGTGAAGAACTGATGTTATTGCTGATAAAGGCCATGGCATCTACCGGTGACCTTACCTGGGAATTTATCTGTTCATAAGCCTCAACCACCAGTGCCATTTCCTGTGAAGGTATCGGCGTTTCCGGAAAGCGCTGGGTCAGTATTTCATATTCCAGTTCCAGTGGCTGGGTTTGCTGTACAACAGTTTGCTGCTGGCTGGACAGGTCCCAGGCTTCCAGATACATGGGGATACTGATTAACAGGCTGATGACAATGGTAGCCAGTGAACCGTATACCAGGCCAAGCCCGATATTCTTGAGCAGGTAAAACTTCCTGACTTTGGGCGGAGCGTAAGTATTCCGAATCAGTTTTTTCTGCAACAGATTATACAGGAAGAAAATCAAGGGCCCTTGCTGCTTTGCGCTCAGTTGAGTTGAATACTGAGTCATTTCATCCTGGGCATTAACACTTTCAAACACATTCAGGTGGCTGGATTTCTGGTTGAGCTTGAGATCCTCATCATCAAAATTGCTGTAAATTCTGATTTTCAGGCTCTCTTCGTACGGTAATAACTTGACGCGTTCCAGGTAACTGCGAATCTGTACGGATTCTTTATAAATTTCCTTACCCAGATTATTCAGATCACGTGATGTAAGATTGGTAAGGCGGCTGAAAAGAACTTTGCCTTTTTTCATGAAGGTCTGGCGTAACTCATTGTTGTGCTCGAGACTGGCAATCAGCGTGTAATCATCCTTGTCGAAACCTGAATTCTTGGCAAAAGCTTCTGCCAGATAGGCTGCAGAGCTGACACTTTGCACCGGCGTTTTATTTTCCAGCAGAATTTTGATCCAGGGAATCAACAGGTCCGGTTTGGTCAGACCACTTAACAGAATGCGGTTGTCACGTCGCCCTTCCTTTTCTCTTTCAATAACTGTAGCAGTGCGGAATGAGGTTTTACGAAAGGCATAATTCATTTTGCGCTGTAAGAGGGCCTTACGATCACCGCCGCTGACCGGTGCAATGGTCTCACTGCGAAAACTTTCTTCCAGAAAGTTTGTCACCAGAATTGCCGGCAACTGTTTTAAATTGAACTGGGCCTGTTTAAACGCTTCCAGGGATTGAGCGCTGCCATCAAATTCCGACACGAAGCGCAGGTTTTTATTTTCCCAGACATACAGTCGCAGCGCCTGATTACTGACGATCATGAACTGTGAATCTGTTTGCCGGAAAAAGGATTTCATAGTGATCCCTTATACCTGAATATTACTTAGTGAGCTATAAACCGGACCCAGAACCGAGATCATTACCCAGCCGAGCATGGTGCCAACCACAGCCGTCATGACAGGCTGTATCAATGCCTGCAAATTATCAATGGAATCCTTGATGTCCCGGTCATAGAAATAGCTGACATTGAGCAGGGCTTTATCCAGCCCGCCAGTGGTTTCGCCTATTTTCAGCATACGCACCACCAGCGGTGGGAACATGCCGGTAATTTCAAAACTTTTGGAGATTGGCTGGCCCTGTTCGATATCCTCCCTGGCCTGCTCCAGAGCGTTTCGGATTACCACGTTATTAATAACCCCTTCAGAAATCTGCAGGCTCTGTAAAATCGGAATGCCGGCGCCATACATCAGGGAAAAAAAGTTGGCAAAACGTGAAAGTATGATTTTCTGTAAAACCGGCCCGATTTTAGGTGTTTTGAGTTTCATTAAATCCACCTGGTAGCGGACTTTTTCATTTGTGGCTGCCATGAGCTTGAGCAGGATAAACAGCACAATGGGGGTTGGGATGATTATGTACCAGTAATCAGACATGAAATCGGAAGTGGCGATCAGGGCACGGGTATGGGCTGGAAGTTCCTGATCCATATTAACAATGAATTCCACCAGCTGCGGGACCAGATAGAGCATCAGGAATATCGTCACGCCTATAACCACTGACCCGACTATCAGGGGCGACATCAGTAATTTTTTCGTGCTCTGGTTCAGTTCATCCTGCCACTTGAGCATATCTGCCAGTGAATCAAAAACATCTGCCATACGCCCGCTGACTTCTCCGGCCCTGATCAGATTGACAAACAGGGTATCAAAAACTTTCGGATAATCCTGCAGGGCCTCCGACAGGCTTTTACCGCCTTCAATTTCTTCAATCACGTTGGCCATGATTTCCTTGAAGCGCGGGTGCTCAATACTGTCACGTAAGTCTGTCAGACCTGCCAGCAGCGGAATTCCGGCTCGGGTTAGCTGATTCATATGGATACAAAAACCGATCAGGTCTTTTTTCTCGATTTTTTTCTGGCCAAAGCCGGCGCGTTTTTCCTGGGTAATATCAGCTTTGATCAGGTCCAGCCGCATATTGGTCAGGCGGTTTTCCAGGTCAGCTTCGTTGGCTGCATCCAGGCTGCCTATGAGGATTTTTCCATCACGGGTCATTGAGCGGTATCGGTACAGAGGCATGGTTAATTTCCTCCGGAAAGTCGTTCAGTGAGGTCAACGACACGGGATACTTCATCCAGGCTGGTGATTCCTTCCAGCACCCGGCGGCAGGCATCCTCGGCAATGGGCATATAACCTTCAGAAAATGCCAGGCTGAGCATTTCACGGGTGCTGGCACGACGGGCAATCATGTCGTCCATGTCGCCACTGATTTTAAGAATTTCGATAATCGACATTCGTCCCCGGTATCCGTGATAGTCACAGGAAGGACAGCCCTGAGGATGAAAGATTTTCACCGATTTTTTGTCCTTGTCCAGCCCCAGTAACTTGTATTCAACTTCAGTCGGCGTGGCTTCCTGCTTGCAGTCATTACAGAGTTTGCGAACCAGGCGCTGGGAAATGATACCGATTAGATTGCTGGCCAGCAGTTCCGGCACAATACCGATATCCAGCAAACGCGGAATAGCACCGATGGCGGAATTGGTGTGCAGGGTGGAGAAGACCTGGTGACCGGTCATTGCAGCACGCATGGCCATTTCTGCAGTCACGCTGTCACGAATCTCACCAATCAGGATGATATCCGGGTCCTGTCGCATCATGGAACGTATGCCTTCACCAAAACCCATCTGTATCGCTTCGTTGACCGATGACTGGCGGATCATAGGCAGAGGATATTCCACCGGATCCTCCATGGTCATGATATTCACAGCTTCGGTATTGAGATGGTTCAGCACGGAATACAGGGTAGTCGTTTTACCACTACCGGTAGGGCCGGTAACCAGAATTACACCTTCCGGACGTGCCAGCATTAACTGCAGCAGCGAGAGGTTATCGTCGGTCAGTCCCAGCTTGTCCATCGGCACAATACCCTTTTTCTTGTCCAGGATACGCAGCACGATATTCTCACCATGGGTGGTGGGTTGCGATGCAACCCTGAAGTCGATTTGCCTGCCGACCAGGGAAAGAGATATCCGACCGTCCTGTGGGACACGAGACTCGGCAATATCCATATCACTCATGATTTTCAGCCTGACTACCATTGCTGGCCAGTAGCTCTTGTGCAGACTGCGAACCTGACGCAGAACACCGTCTACCCGGTAGCGAATGCGCAGGAATGCTTCTTCCGGTTCAAAGTGAATATCTGATGCACCCTGTTGCACGGCATCGGCGAGCAGGGCATTTACCAGACGAACCATCGGGTGACTGTAGCCACTGTCGTCTTCCTGCAAACTGTCAAAGTCCAGTTCGCCGGTTTCAATTTCATGCAGGATGCCGTCAATCGACAGGTCAAAGCCGTAAAACTGCTCAATGCTGCGAACGATCTCTTCCTGCGAGGCCAGGATCGGGGTGATTTTAAGGTTACCCCCATGCTGTGCCCGAACCTGGTCAAGCGCGACAATATTAAAGGTGTCGCCCATGGCGAGAGTCAGGTGATGCTCCTGTTTGTCATAGGACAGCGGCAGAATGACATGTCGACGGGCGAGCTCCTGGTCAATCATTTTGACTGATTCAGCATCCAGCACAGCCTGTGATAAATCGACACTGCGCTGACCGGTATACTGACTGAGGGCATCACGGATAATGGCATCAGTAACAAAACCCAGATCAATCAGAATCGCACCCAGCAGTTTGTTGGAATTCTGCTGTTCACGCAGACCAATCATGAGCTGGTCTTTGGTAATGGAGCCCTGATCAAGCAATAGTTTGCCAAGCTTTTGTGTCGGCTTTTTGCCGGGCATTTCCTTAACGGTTTTTTTCTGAGCCTGAGCCATTATTGAAGCACCCCCCGCAGATAAGCCAGGCGCTGATTGAGACGATCAGTACTGAATCCGGCCGGTGCGCGAATGCTGAGTTCCTGGGCCTGCTGGTAATAATCATATGCCAGCTCTAGCTGGTTCAGGCGCTCGAGGGACACTGCCAGGTTAAAAGCGTAATCCGGGCTGACCGTGTTAGTGTCGTTTTCACTGGCAATCAGCAAGGCATCAAAGTAGGCATTTTGTGCTTCATTCCAGCGCGACTGGGAAGCAAATAAATTGCCCAGAGCAAAAGCCAGTGGGGCCACATCCGGATAATCTTCCAGCAGTGCCCGTAATTCCAGCTCCTGGCGTGCGGGACTCATGGCCTGGCCGCTTTGCAGGAGGCCGGCGCGGGCCAGCGGATCGCGCGGATTTAACTGCAGTAATCTGGAATAGAGCGCCTGGGCCTCGGGAATATTGCCCTGTTGACGATTGATAATGGCCAGGCCAAGCAGCGCATCCCGGTTATTGGGCTGGCTGTTCAGCACCTGGGTATAAAGCCGTTGTGCCTGTGGCAGGTTGTTTTGCTGATAGCTCTCGTAGGCTGCCATCAAATCCGGATTCACTTCAGCCCGATTGGTGGTACGGGTAATCTGAATATCCAGGCTGGGCTGGGCAGTCGCGACACTGTTGCCGGAGCCAAGCAGGTTTGGTGCACTCACTACCGGAGCATCTGCCGCCGGAGGGTTATCCGCATCAGCGAGCACATTGGCAGGGGCTGTCGTATCCGCGCTGTCTTCTTCTGGCAGGGCTGCTTCTGGCTGCTGTGAAGGGATTTCTTCAGAGGCCACTTGTGTGGCATTGTCGGGCTCATTGGCAGGAGGCAAGACTTCGTCTGGAGCAGTACTATTGTCTGTTGTGGCTGGAGGTGCCGCATCCTCAATAAAACCCTGTGGTGCCGTAGTTTGTGCGACACCGGGAAACAGGTTGTTACTTGCAACATTATTGCTGTAATACCAGTAAAATCCGCCACCTCCAAGAGGCAGCAAGGCTATCAGGATTGCCAGCAGGGCGACGCGTTGACGGCGGGAATTCTGTGAATTTTTCTTGGCCTGGAACAGAGAGTTGGCCGTTTGCCGGTCAAGCATGGCCTGGTCAGGACCGGGTTGACCCCGACGGGTTTTGCTACGTTCATATTCACTGAGTTCGGCAGCTGCTTCGAGGGCTTCATAATCCTCATGGCTTTCCGCTTCCGGGTCTTCGTGCTCATCATCAGGTTCATGGATATTGTCTTTAGCAGCAATATCTACCGAATCATCTCTGGCGGCATCATTATCAGCGGAGTCACTGTCGAAAGAATCATCATCGGTGATGAAACCGTAGAGCTCGTCTGCTCCGCCGGTTTTTTCATTGATTTTGTCGAAGATTTCGTCATCATCCAGTATTTTGGGTTCGGGCTCACTGTTGTCTTCCGGGGAGCCGGATTCTGGAACAAAATAATCAAATTCATCCTCGCCGAAATCAGACCCGTCATCCTCATCATCCGCAGGCTTTTCTTCGAATTCCTGTGCTTCCAGTTCGAATAATGTTTTCGGTGGTTCGGCTTCGGAGGCTTCATTTGGGCTTGCAGTATCTTCACTGCTGAATTCAGCCTGCTCAGGATCCTGCTGTTGCTTTCCGGCGTCGGATTCGCGGGCTTTGAGCTCATCCAGTGTTGCCGGTTGCGGGCCATCAGAGATGTCATCAGCTGGGGATGGGGCAGGAGTCTTTTCAGCCTCTTCAACCGGTTCTAAAGAGAGCTTGTTTTCATCAGCATCCTTGCCTTCCTGTTTGGTTTTAGCGGCCTCGGCTTTCCGTAAGGCCTCCATCAATAAACTCATATGGCTTTACTCGTCGGCTCATGAGGCAATCTACACAAGCGCAGCACCTGGCCCGACTATGAACCGCTATTGCTCAGTCCGTTCTCAGGTAGATAATTTCGATATCGGTCCAGGTCACCTTCCAGTGATGCCTGGTTAATAACCACTGGACGGATAAATATTATCAGTTCGGTTTTAGAAGCTGAATCCTCACGATAACTGAACAAACTGCCGATCCCGGGAAGTCGGGATGCCCCGGGTAAACCGGCATTGGTGTTGTCCAGAGTATCCTGCATCAAGCCGCCGAGTACAGCAATATCGCCACTGAAAACTTTCATGACTGATTCCATTTCCCGAACCTGAATTTCCGGAATCTGGCTGATTACCCCTTCCTGTGCCAGAACCGGGTTCGGATCGTTGACAAAGCGGACGATACGGGAAATTGTTGGTCTGACATTCAGTGTGACCTGATCGTCATCACTGATCTGCGGGGTGACCGTCATGACAAAGCCGACCGGAACTGTTTCCAGGTTGCTGGTGTAGGTGGCCGGCGAGGTTATGTTGCCATTGGCCCCGACAGTGGCAGGAGTCACATCGATCGTGAAATAAACCCGGTTATCCACCACACGAAGCATTGCAGGCTGATTGTTCAGTGCCATGATACGCGGACTGGAAAGCACCCGCAGGTCGCCGAATTGCGACAGGAGTCGAACGGTGGCGTCAACGGACTCACCGGTAGTGTCGTTGCCGGAAATAATCAGTTCATTGGTGGGAGCAGCGTTAAGGTTGGCCCCCAGCAGGTTCTGGCCGAAATTGATATCAAGATCACTGTTGTTGATGATGGCATTCCAGTCAACGCCTGACTGATAGTTATCACTCAGGTTCACCTCAACCACGGTTGCTTCAATCAATACCTGACTCAGGGAACGGTTCTGCACCAGGCTCAGGAAGGACTGGACTTCCCGGTGCTGTCTGCCTGTGGCGCGGATATTCAACAGGCCGCTTTCGCGGTTAGGAACCACTGAATTACTCAGGTCAATGTTTTCGCCTCCAGTGCTTATTTCACTGAGCAGGGAAATAATGTTGTTGGTCAGCGAAGTCCAGAAATCATAATTGGAGTTCTGGCTTAAATTGGCTGTAGAGTTATTGCCGCCACCGCCAGTAGTGATGGAAGTTGCGATATCAGTAGATGTTTCTGCACTACGGGTGACGTTTACGTAGTCAATTTCGTAAATCTGCCAGTAGGGCAGGTCAGGTTCAACCAGCACGTTGTCACTGTCATCGAAAGTCCAGCGAATATTTATCTGCTGGGACAGGCGTTCAAGAATCTGCGGGATAGACTGGTCGATCGCATTAAGGCTGACCTGACCACTGATGGCCGGATGGATATCGATATTGATATTGGCATCGCGAGCCACTCTGAACAGCAGGTCCCGGACCGGGACATCCATCACCGACACAGAATAGAGGTCCGGTTCGGCGACTGGCTCGGGAACCGAGATCAGCGGCAATGTTTCCACCACTTCAGGAATGGCATTATCTTCCGGCGCTTCAGACTGATTTGCCGGTGCTTCCAGGTGCCTGCCGTTTTCCACATTGCCCGGGGGCACGGTGGTTTGAAGCTGGGTGGTCGAACAGGCCGTCAGAAACAATACTGAGACAGATAAAAAACCATATAGGGCGTGAATCCCCGGGGTCTTTTGAGAAGAGCCGGGAAGCAATATTTTGTTTTTTCTCAGCATCTTAGGAGATTCTCTTAAAATAATACGTAGATTTAAATTGCTTTGCCGGCAAAATGCAAGAATCTGGGCCTAAATTCCTGTTTTTTTTCTGGTATTTCTCCTGCCTGAGGTAAATATTAAACATAATTGCCTGATTTTGGCTTGATACCGGTCAATTTTCTCCAGCGTCAGCGCTAATTTCTTCTCAAACCGCCTCGGTATGAGAATGTTCCAGATAATGTACGAGTTCTGAACTGGTTGAACGCAAGCGCTGGGAAAGCATGGTAATCAGCTTGATCAGTATCTTGGAACCGAAACTGGGTTCTTCCATGATGATCTTGACCATGCTGTCCCTGGAAAGTACTGCAAAAGTTGTAGCATCAAGAGCAATACAGGTTGCGAAGCGAGGTTCCCCGTCAATCATGGACATCTCACCAAGAGTAGTGCCAGGACCGGCGATGGTCATCGGCCGACGTTCCCCATGGGAATCGGTTTTCAGAATATTGACCCTGCCTTCAATGATGAAAAGCATGTAATCGTCGACATCGCCTTCCCGAATAATGGTGGTGCCAGCTTCAACTTCGTAAGCCTGCATGAAAGAGGTCAGCTTTTCGACATCATCGACCGTGAAATCTTCAAAGAATTTGGACTGCCCCATCATGTTGAAAATTTTCTGCATCATGATGTTGGCATTGCCGAGTGATTTGAAACTCAGCAGGAGTTCATTTTTTGGGGATGTATCATCGTTTTCTTGCATGTGCTTACCAGAAGTGACGGGCCTCATACCCCTTGCAGGCCGCAGGCGAAAAACTCGCTGCTCATGTTTTTATAAACAATGGAAGAATAACCGCCAACGTGCATGAAGTCTAGTAAATGGCTAGCTTGACGATGTTCAGAGGGGGTGATACTGTCCTTAAAAATACGAAGCTTCCGGCGACTTAATGCAGCGACCCGCAAATGTACCTTGATTTCTTTTCACTAAAGAAATTCCCTTTCCGTATCACTCCAGACCCGTCAATGTTTTTTCCCGGTGGTTCCGATGGCCCCGGTGTCGTCCTCAATGCCCTGGTTTATGCAGTCACTTCCGGTGAAGGAATCGTCAAGGTTGTCGGTGAGGTTGGCAGTGGTAAAACCATGCTTTGCCGCATGCTGGAGGAGCGTCTGCCGGATGAGGTTGAAATCGTTTATCTGGCCAATCCCAGTCTTTCGGCAAAAGATATTATTTATGCCATCGCCTTTGAACTGGACCTGGATGTGGATGCGTCCACGGAGCGACTCATGGTCATGCACAAGCTGCAGGACTATCTGGTTAAAAAACACAGTGAAGGGGGGGCAGTTGTAGTTTTCATCGAAGAAGCCCAGGGCATGCCGATTGAAACCCTTGAAGAAATTCGCCTGCTGAGCAACCTGGAAACCCATCGCCATAAACTGATGCAGATAATCCTGTTTGGTCAGCCGGAGCTGGATAAAAACCTGGCCGGAAAAAATATCCGCCAATTGCGTGAAAGGATTACCCACAGTTTTTATCTGGAACCGATGACAGCCCAGCGAACCAGTGATTACCTGCAATACCGCATGCAGGCAGCCGGCTGTCCCTGGCCCAAGATCTTCACCCCGAAAGCGGAAAAACTTCTGTGTAAGGCCTCAGAGGGCCTGACCCGACGCGTCAACATTCTGGCCGACAAATCCCTGATGGCTGCATATGCATCCTCATCCATTCAGCCGGGCCATGAATACGGCGCCATCCAGCAGAAAGTACAAGCCGCGCATGTAAGAGCTGCCATTCGCGATAGCGGTTATGGTAAACGTTTTCTGTGGCCCTGGGCGGGCCTGGCTGTTTCACTCGCAATAATTGTCATGGCTGCAGGGCTTTATCCCCTTTGGTATCCACAAATAACACAATTGCTTGATATTGCAGGTTTTGTTGGCGGCCCTGCAAATACGGTGCAGAGTGAGCCAGCAGCGGAGCTGCAAGCTAGCGATTCCCCTCCATTACAACAGGCCACGGTAGCTGGTAACGGGCCTGAAACCGCCCCGCTGACCGTTCCGGCTGAGTTGTCTGCCAGCGTTTTGCCTGGCTCAGAAAATCTGCCAGGCGCTGCAAACACGCAGGCCACAGAGCAGATTGAGCAGCTTGAGCTTGCTCCCGGACCTGCTGAAACAGACAGTTCCGAGCTTGTTGCTGGTAATTCAGCCGTCGGGCAAAATCCAGTGCAAACTGGCCTTGAAAGTAATGTCGATGAACAAATTTTGCAGCCAGATGCTGCTGTACAGGAAGAGCCGTCCGCAAGCGAAGTACCAGCAGCTGCAGCGGACTCTGCTGAACTTGCTGTAGCAACTGACATTGAACAGGCAACAGTAACTCCTGAACAGGGAGACAGCCTTGAGCAGGAGAGCAGCCTTGAGCTGGGAGACAGCCTTGAGCAGGAGGACAGCCTTGAGCTGGTAGAAAATACAGGGGAGAGCAGAATTGCTGTGCCTGAAGACCTTCCGCAAGGCAATCAGTCGCCAGCAGCTGAAGATTCGGCCTTTGCGGATCTGGATGGCCTGATTGGTATCAGAGCCAGAGCCAGTGGAGGCTGGCTGCAGGCGCTGGCCGAGAAAGACGGGTATACCGTACAGATGGCGTCTTTCCCTACCTCGGATCAACTGATGCTGGAAGAGTACCTGCAGTTGTTATCCCTGACTTCAATGATCAATGAGACCTATCTTTGTCTGATATCAGCAACATCCCGACTACCGCAACAATGGTTGGTGATTCATGGTGATTTCAATGGTGTCAGCCGGGCCAGAGCCTATATTGATAGCCTGCCGACATACAGCCGTCAGTATGAGCCATTTGTCAGGAACTCCAGTAGTATCGCCTGCCTGAATTAGGGCGTGATGACAGGCAAAAAAAAAGACCGGGATTAACCGGCCTTTTTTGTATTTCTTTTGTACTTCTGAAAATCAGACTTATCGCGGAGCGATTGTGCCGTAATCCCAGTGTTCGGCAACACGGCCATCTTCAATTCGGAACATATCAAACCAGGTGGTGGTGTAGGTTTCACCTGTGTTGGGGTTTTCAAGTTCGCGCAGGAAGGCCATGGTGACATGGCGATTGTCGGCAGTAATGCCTACCAGGTCAGGAATATGGTCCAGCGGTTCCTGCTCACCCATGCTACCAAAAAACTGAATAAACGGTGCGCGTCCGGTCGGAATATTCGGGTTATGCTGAATATAGTCTTCATCCATCATGCGGCGGGCAGCATCCATATCACGTGCAACCAGCACCAGACGCCAGAAATCATAAGCCAGACGTTTGTCAGCAGCTTCCTGTGGATCGCTGTCTTCCAGCCAGGCGGCCTGTTCATTGGCCGGAATGGCTTCTACCGGCACCTGCGCAAAAGCAGCTGTGCTGAATAATCCCAATAGCATTAATGCTAAATATTTTTTCATTATCATTCTCCAGGTTAATTACTTCTTTATAGCAAAGAACCGCCAGATTATAGGCTAGTCGGCTCAACATACAAGAAAGACGGGGGGTGGTCATTTGCGAACACTGTGTTCAGAAAATAAAGGAGGCCTGAGCCTCCTTTATCACTTCACTCCCCGTTTACTCTTCAGGCCTTAACAGGCTCTTTTTAAATCAGTCAAATCAATTCTAGTCGCGAATGATGGGTGATATACCATCACCGTAGCGCTCTTCCCGGGTCAGGTTTTCAAGACGCCATTCGCGAACGTAATGCATGTATTCAGGTCGCATTGTGTTACCGCCACCTTGACCGGCTTCCTCCGGAATACCATATAGCTGGGCAAAATCAACACTGTAGGGAGACTCGCCAGGTAAATAGTGTGGTACATCTCCTGCTTCACGCGGGACTTCAGTCGCAGAACGGCAAGGATAGGCAGCCATGGTAGTCAGTTCACGACGGTCAAAGCCGTTGGATTTGAAGAATATGCCGTCCAGATAGACCGGGTCTTCAATCATGTAAATATGGGTAATTTTATCGCCATGAGGAATAAAGCGCTCGGTCATGACTGCCTGGTCACTGAATGCCAGACCGTTACGACGCATCCAGCCTGCTTTCAGATGAGTTGTCCTGACCACCAGCGTATCACCTTCCCAATGTCCGGTTGAAAAACCCTGCCAGCTATGCGGCGCCATGGCGTCCGGGTGTTCGCGACCATCCATCCAGATGGTTCGTCTTTGTGCCTGCCAGCGGATATGGGTGCCGATGCTGATTTCCTGCAGTGATACCGGGTCCAGTTCCTGCCAGATAAACAGGTTGCCAACACCGCGGAATCCATAAGTGGAAGGGTGTGGTTTGCATTGATGCTCAGGCAAAGTAAGCAGTGATGCCTGCCAGGTTTCAGCGCGTGTGCGAGCCGCCTGATTGATCGGCAATCCGGCATAATCGCCGGCAAAGGGGCCTGGCCCTCGCTCTTCTGAGTCCTCATGCATGATGGGATTCCAGTGGCCGAAAATGCCCTGCGCCAGTGCAGAATTTGCAATACCTGTAAAAGGGGCGATCAGGACCAGAACTGCTAGAAATTTAAAAGTGGAGCGCATGACACTTCCTGTTTTTATAGTAATTATTCTTGGGGCCGAAAAATATACCATGATTCCATAACTATTTTAAAAGTTTTTTAATTCCGGGACCGGCTGCTTCCTCATTACCTGCATTATTTCTACAGGGGGCATGACTTCTGGGACAAAGCCTGTATCAATCAGGTAAGCTAGCGGCATGCAGGTTCTTGATGCCACTCTTAATGCACATGCCTTTGCGGTAATGATACTGACGCTCATTGCCCTGATCATGTTCACCAGTAACAAACTCCCCCTGGAAACCTCCAGCCTTGCCATCCTGGTATTGCTTGCAGTCGGCTTTTACATATTCCCCTTTTCCGAGGGTGGTGTGGTGCTTGATCCGCTCGAGTTTTACTCGGGCTTTGGTCACGAAGCCCTGGTCGCGGTATGCGCTTTGATGATTATCGGGCAGGGCTTGTCGCAGACAGGTGCACTGGAGCCGGTGGGACGGGTGCTGGCAAAACTCTGGACAATATCGCCAGCGCTTTCATTTCTGTTCACTTTGGTTATCGGCGCCATCCTCAGTGCATTCGTAAATAATGTACCGATTGTTATTTTACTCCTGCCGATTCTAATGAGTGTGTCCCTAAAAACCGGCACAGCACCTTCAGGTATTCTTATGCCGATGGGTTTTGCCACATTGATTGGCGGCATGGGAACAACCATTGGCACCTCTACCAATCTGCTGGTAGTGTCCGTAGCAGCCAGTATGGGCATGCGGGAATTTTCCATGTTTGAATTTGTGGCGCCGGTGGCCTTGAGTAGTGGCGTCGCAATTCTGTATTTATGGCTGATTGCGCCACGTATCCTTCCTTCCAGACAGTCGGAGTTGTTTGAAGCAACGCCGCGGATTTTTTCCGCGGCCCTGCATGTGACTGAAGAAAGCTTTGCCAAGGATAAAACCCTGGAAGAGATTCGCAAAAAGACCGACGATCAGATCAATGTAAACTATGTCCGACGTGGTGGCGAAGAGATGCGCTCGCTGCCGCATACGGGGACGACGATCCACGAAGGTGATCAGTTACTGGTCACGGATACGGCAGAAAATCTAAAGGCTTTTGAGAAGCAGCTGGGGACCGTCCTTTATACCAGTGATACGCCGGTGGATGAAGATCATCCCCTGAAAGCTGAAGATCAACAACTGGCTGAATTGATTGTCACACAGGGCTCGGCGCTGGAAGGAACATCCCTGTCCAGCAGTCGATTTGCCGACCGCTATCAGCTTATTTCACTGGCGATTCATCGTGGCGGCATATACGGCCGCAATATGATCCAGGATATTGCCAACACCAGCTTACAGGTTGGTGATGTGCTGCTGGTGCAGGGAGCCAGTGAACAGATTGCCGAGATGAAAAAGCGCCGTGACGTGATGGTGCTGGATTCGACACTGGATATAACACACAGCAGTAAAGCGCCAATTTCCCTGATTATTATGGTAGCGGTGGTAAGCGTTGCTGCGTTGGGTATTATTCCAATTGCCATTAGCGCAGTTGCCGGTGTGCTGTTGATGGTACTGACCAAATGCCTGGGCTGGAAAGACATGGTCAGGGCGCTCAATGCACAGATCATTCTGATTGTTGCAGCCAGTCTTGCACTGGGCTCGGCTTTGCTGGAAACAGGGGCGGCCGATGTCATTGCCGCCTGGTTTGTTTCTCTGACCATGGATAGCTCTGTCACCATGCAATTAAGTGGGCTGATGTTGCTGATGGCAGTACTGACCAATATTGTTTCCAATAACGCCGCAGCCGTGGTCGGTACACCGATTGCCATTGGCATCGCGAATCAGCTGTCATTGCCCCTTGAACCTTTTGTGCTGGCCGTGCTGTTCGGGGCCAACATGAGTTATGCCACACCTATGGCCTACAAGACCAACCTGCTGGTAATGACGGTTGGCGGCTATAGTTTTCGGGACTTTCTCAAAGTCGGAATTCCCCTGACATTGATCATGTGGTTGTCATTAAGCTGGCTGGTTCCGAAGTTTTACCTTTAGTGTTCAGCTTCATGCCTGAGTGCAGAGTCAGCTTTGCAACTGACAATAGCCGGGGCTTGCTGAATCAATGAATCATTTTCCAGCGCGGCTACCATGAATAAAGCGAAATCTATGCGGCGTGTCCGGTTGCTGGCCAGCACCGGGTCACCGACATGTTGGCTCCAGACCGGCAAGCCTTCGCTTTCGCCTTCTTCGATATCACTGCAGCGCACCACAGTCCAGCGCCTGTCGCTACTGAAAATGCGCCGACAGGCCTCGACCTGATCACTGATGTCGGCAAAACGAAAGAGCCGGGCAAAAAAAGTAAAGACCGGTAACATCATACGCAAAGACAGGGGATAGACATCCTTGCCGTCACGGCTTATATGCCAGCCACATGAAAAAACCAGCCGCGCATCGGCCGGGGCAAAATCCAGTACAGCCTGGGCGGTGCCTGATGCATACTGCTGGACACCCCAGGGGACCAGTACGGTCAGCACGCCATCGCAATTGGATACTGCTTGCCTGATCACATCCCGGTCATTGCTCGTTCCCGTTATGATGGTCATGCGATCCTTCCAGGGGGAAAGTTTATCGACACTTTGCGCACGGCAAACGCCGGTCACGTCATAGCCCTTATCCAGAGCATGCTGAAGCATATAACGACCCAGTTTTCCTGAAACTCCGATGATGCAGATCTTTTTCATAGTAAATCAGTATTGTGTAATTTCCAGCTCTTCCAGATCAAGAATGACCCGTACAAAATTGAAACCGCTAAGCAGAATTTCACCTTTATGCCGGTCCTGGCCATCGGTGGAAAAATCGAATTCATAGACCCGGCATAACTTGCGATGATTTTGTGTGCGGTGCAACTGCAGTTTCTTGAATACCAGGGTCTGATCAAGCAACTGGACTTTGCGTTGCTGGCAATAAACCTTGGCCTGGGTGATGGCGAAGGTTTTCTGCTCAGTAGTGCGCCACCAGTAAGCCAGCAAGAGGATGAAAAGAAAAAGCAGAATCACATCAATCAGGCTGAGCATGGTTTTTGCCTGCTGCTTTCTGACGTCTGTTTCTGAGAAATATTGACATGCCGACTACAAGGCAAAGCACAATGACAGGAAAGCTGCCCCAGTAAGAAAAGGGCGTACGCCCGGTAAATACCGGAACGCTCTGACTCAGTGTTGCCACTTCAAACTGTGGGGTACGCGATAATATCTGTCCTCGTTCATCAATAATGGCACTGACACCATTGCTGGTCGCCCGGACCATATAGCGGCCGTTTTCCAGTGCCCGCATTGCGGCCATCTGCAGGTGCTGTAAAGGACCAATGGAAGCTCCGAACCAGGTGTCGTTACTGATGGTCACCAGGAAATCGGCTTCATGCGCCTGGTTCTGGACAAAATCAGGGTATACCACTTCATAGCAGATATACGGAGCCAGGGAATAACCCGAGGCCTGCAGTAATTGCTGGTCGCCCGGACCGGAAGACAGCGAAGACAGCGGCAGGGAAAATAACTGCAGAACCGGCTCCAGTAATTCAGACAAAGGTACATATTCCCCAAAAGGGACCAGTTTCTGTTTATGGTAAATCCCGGCACCATCACCGAGAGCTGTGATGCTGTTGTAGATGCGGTTATCATCACGGTACAGAATGCCACTGACCAGTGTGCTTTCAGTACTGCGCGCCTGGAAATCAAAAAAAGCCAGTTCATTGCTGGCACGCTGATAGAGCATGGGGATGGCAGTTTCAGGCCAGATCACGATATCGTTTTCCCACAGTGGCAAACTCAGATCGTTATAAAGGGTAAGACCTTCTTCAATAAATGCCGGATCAAATTTAAGGTTCTGATCAATATTGGCCTGTACCAGGGCAACATTGGCGCGGCGCTCCGGTACTTCTTCAACCCAGTTAAAGCGCCCGAGCATCAAACTGGTCAGCACCAGCAAAATAAGCGGTACTGCATGGACTGCGCATTGTGCCGTGGAGAGTTTCTTTTGCAGTTGCCAGTGCTGGAAAAGTTCAAACAGCAGTCCGCTGATAAATACCACGGCGAAACTGATTCCCATTACACCCAGCACCGGTGCAATATTTGCCAGCCAGGTATGCAGGTGACCATAACCCAGATAGAGCCAGGGAAAGCCGGTGAAAAGCCAGCTGCGCAACCATTCAAACAATACCCACACTGAAGCAAAACCCATGGCAGTGCGATAGCCGCTGAACCAGCGCTGGTAGCACCAGCACTGCAGGGCAAAGAGCAGGGCCAGGCCGGCGACAAACAGGAGAGTCAGTAGGCTGGCGAAAAAACCACTGGCATTGCCGTAAACATTGATACTGACGTATACCCAGGAGGCACCGATACCAAAGATCCCCAGGCCGTAAAGCCAGCCCAGCCAGGCAGCCAGGCGCGGAGGCGTTCCCTGTATCACGAACATGAGCAGTATTACCGAAATGAACCCCAGCGGCCAGATATCGAAGGGGCTCAGGGAAAACGGAAGCAGGGCGCCGGCGGTCAGTGCCAGCAAAGCGGGCAGGCAGGCTTTGATTTTATCCCTGCTCAGCTTCATCGAAAAATTCTTTTGCCAGGCTGGAACTGACTTCTATGAGACGAATTTTGCGGCCGTCGGCATTAAGTATTTTGAAGACATAGGGGCCGATACCAATGCGCTCATTGCGGCTGGGAATATGTCCGAACTGATTTAACAGCAGCCCGCCGATGGTGCCCATATCCTCGCTGGAAAAACTGCTGTGGAAGTATTCATTAAAATCATCCAGCGGGGTGATTGCCTTGACGATATAGCGTTCTCCGTCAGCAGTCTTGATATAGTCTTCTTCATCAATGTCATGCTCGTCCTCGATCTCACCGACGATCTGTTCGAGGATGTCCTCAATGGTGACCGCGCCAGCCAGCCCGCCATATTCATCGATGACGATTGCCATATGATTGCGGTTTTCGCGGAATTCCTTGAGCAGTACGTTCAGGCGTTTGGATTCCGGAATGAAGGTGGCTTCACGCACAATATCCTTGATGTTAAAGCGCTTGGTATCGCTGCTTTCCAGCAACAGGGGAATGAGGTCCTTGGCCAGCAGGATACCGATGATATCGTCACTGTTTTCACCACTTACCGGAAAACGGGAATGTCCGCTACCGGTAACAATCTGCAGAATTTCCTCCAGGCTATCCCTGGTGCCCAGGGTAGCGATCTGGGACCGCGGAATCATGATTTCCCGTACCTGCATATCACCGACCTGCAGTGCGCCTTCAATAATGCTCAGCGCTTCAGTGTCGATAATCTGCGCCTCATGGGCAAGGCGCATCTGTTCTATCAGACTCCGCTTATCTGCTGGTTGATCGCCGAAAAGTGCTTTGATTTTATCGATCCAGGACAGTTGTCCCGGATCGTTGCTTGATTGATCGTCTGCCATCCGCTGTTTTGGTCTTAGTGCTCTGTGTGTGATTCGTAAGGGTTAGCATAGCCCAGTTTGGCCAAAATAACCCCCTCCAGGGTTTCCATGGTTTCAGCCTGGGCATCATGCTGGTGGTCGTAACCGAGCAGATGCAGTAAGCCGTGGACCGTCATGTGAGCCCAGTGGGCCTGGGCTGATTTATTCTGCTCACGTGCTTCTCGCTCAACAATCTGGGTGCAAATAGCCAGGTCGCCAAGCAATTCCGAAGCGCTGTTTTCGGGAATGTCATTGTAGGTAAAGGACAGAACATTGGTCGGCCCTTTTTTCTGCCGGAAGTTCTGGTTCAGTTCGGCAGATTCCGTTTCATCGACCAGACGGATACCGACTTCGCAGTGTCGGCCCTCATGTTCCAGGCAGGCGAATACGGTATTGCTCCAGTGCTGAAATTCCTTTTTGCCAGGAACTGACTGCGTTCCGGAGTTATTCATCAGATCAATTGTCACGCTCATGCCGGCGCTCCTGCTCCGGATTGTCAGATTTCGGCAGACTGGATATGTTTTTCCGGTCGTGTGCTTCATAGGCTTCGACAACGCGTTGAACGATGGGGTGACGCACGACATCCCTGGCCGTGAAATAGGAAAAGCTGACGCCTTCAGTGCCCTGCAGAATACTGCTGACATGAACCAGACCGGAACGTTCCCCCTTGGGCAAGTCAATCTGGGTGATATCACCGGTTATGATCGCGGTGGAACCGAAACCGATGCGTGTCAGAAACATTTTCATCTGCGAACTGGTGGTGTTCTGGCTTTCATCCAGAATGATAAAAGAGTTATTCAGGGTACGGCCACGCATATAGGCCAGCGGGGCGACCTCAATGACATTGCGTTCAATCAGTTTTGCCACGCGCTCAAAGCCCAGCATTTCGTAAAGGGCATCATAAAGCGGACGCAGATAGGGATCGACTTTCTGTGCCAGATCACCCGGTAAAAAGCCCAGTTTTTCACCGGCTTCAACGGCAGGTCGCACCAGCAGAATCCGGTTGACCCGGTCATTCACCAGTGCTTCAACGGCACAGGCAACCGCCAGGTAGGTTTTACCGGTGCCGGCAGGGCCAATACCAAAATTGATATCGTTGCGCATGATGGCCCGCACGTATTCATTCTGATGATTACTGCGGGGCTTGATGGATAATTTTGGTGTGCGCAGGAACTGGACACTTTGTTCCGGGGCTTCCTCATCCACGCTCTCGGGTTCTTCCATTACATCGTCATGCATATGCTCCTGAATAATCAGATGCACCTGCGAAGGACTCAGAGGTTCCCGGTTTTCCGTCAGTTTGTACAGGCCTTCCAGAATCTGGGAAGCAATACTGACAGCAGCAGCATCGCCGATCAGCGTAAACAGGTTACCCCGACTCTGTATCTTGATATGCAGTCTTTGCTCTATTTGCTGGATATGCTCGTTCAGGCGGCCGCTGAGATTGGCCAGGCGATGCGGATTTTCAGGCTCCAAACTGAGCCTGTATGCTTGATTATCACTAGTCATTTAACGGGGACATTGCCTCCTGAATACCCTGATTACTGGCAGTATACCAAGGGAAGTCGTTATAGGCATAAATTTTTTGTGTATTCAAGCAGTTAACTCACCGCGCAGCGAATTTGGCAGCGCTTCGGTGATCTTCACCGGCACAAGCTGACCAATCAGCTCCCGGTCATCACTGCGGAAATTCACGACCCGGTTGTTTTCCGTTCTGCCCTGCAACTGACCGGGGTCTTTTCGGGAGGGGCCGGTGACCAGGATATATTCCACCGTGCCTACCATGGCCTCGGAGATGCTGTTGGCATGCTGCAGGATGCGTTCCTGCAATATGGCCAGACGCTGCTTTTTGACCTGTTCCGGCGTGTCGTCCTTAAGATCTGCTGCCGGTGTCCCCGGACGGGCGCTGTAGATAAAACTGAAGGAATGATCAAAGCCAATCTCGGCAATCAGGTTCATGGTGTCTTCAAAATCTTTTTCAGTTTCACCGGGAAAGCCGATAATAAAGTCCGAACTGATACTGATATTGGGTCGAATTGCCCGCAACTTACGGATAGTGGATTTGTATTCGAGCACGGTATGGTTGCGTTTCATCATGGCCAGAATTCGATCCGATCCACTTTGTACCGGCAGGTGCAGGTGACTGACCAGTTCCGGAATATTCCCGTAGGCATCAATCAGGTTCTGATTGAATTCCACCGGATGCGAAGTGGTATAACGGATACGCTCTATACCGTCGATAGCCGAGATATAGGTAATCAGGGTCGCCAGGTCAATCACGTCGCCTTCATGACTGAGCCCACGGTAGGCATTGACGTTCTGTCCCAGCAGATTCAGTTCACGTACACCCTGGCCAGCCAGATGCACGGCTTCAGTGAGAATATCATCCAGCGGACGGCTGACTTCCTCACCTCGGGTATAGGGCACCACGCAAAATGAACAGTATTTACTGCAGCCTTCCTGAATCGTCAGAAAGGCCTGACATTCAGCCGCTTTGGGCTGTGGCAGGCGGTCAAATTTTTCAATTTCGGGAAAAGTGATGTCCACGACAGGACTGCCCCGGCGCTCGGATTTCAGCATCTCGGGCAATCGATGCAGGGTCTGCGGGCCAAAAACCACGTCGACATAGGGCGCGCGTTTGCCGATCAGTTCACCTTCCTGGGAGGCAACGCAGCCACCCACGGCGATTTTAAGTCCGGGTCGTTTTTCTTTCAGGTGACGCCAGCGGCCAAGCTGATGAAAAACCTTCTCCTGGGCTTTTTCCCGGATTGAGCAGGTGTTCAGCAACAGCACATCGGCATCCTCAGCCGAATCGACAGGAACCATATCGTCGCTCTCGTGCAGCAAATCGAGCATACGGGCACTGTCATACTCGTTCATCTGGCAACCGTGAGTTTTAATGAAGACCTTTTTTGACATAAACTCTGATAGACACAGTAATCAAGAGGGGCGGCATTATAGCTTCCAGGCCTTGAAAAGGCGATGCCTGCCCCAATTTATTAGCTATACATCATTTACAGTAAACGGGTATTAAGATGGCCGATTCCGGTAAAACCAGAAAAATATTCAAGGTAACTTTTCTCAATAAAGGGCAGGTTTATGAAGTCTTTGCCGAGGATGTTTACCAGAGCGAATTGTGGGGCTTTATCGAAATTGAGGATTTTGTTTTTGGTGAGCGCACCCAGGTAGTCGTTGACCCCTCGGAAGAAAAGCTTAAAGCAGAATTTGAAGGCGTCAAACGCAGCTTCATTCCAATGCAGGCGATTATCCGTATCGATGAAGTGGAAAAAGAAGGCGTGGCGAAGATTTCCGATGGCGAAAAAATCAAGCCGTTTCCGACGCTGGTAACAACACCTCCCAGCTCTCAATAATTGCTATTGCGCTTGGAATCAAATTTGTAGGAGCGGCTTTAGCCGCGAACAGGTTCTTTGGGACCAAGGGCTACCGCGTCCTGCTATCGCCCTTTACCTACGGTCCAGCCGCCCATCACAGATGGGCGTCGTTCGGCTGCGCACAAAGCCGTGCTTTGTAAACGCTTGCCTCACCCATGTAGGCAAGGGCTACCGCGTCCTGCTATCGCCCTTTACCTACATCCATGTAGGCAAAGTCCCTCCTACGGAGTCGATGCATGTAGGAGCGGCTTTAGCCGCGAACACCTTAGTGACATAAATCACGTTTTGGCGGCGATAATTTGAATTACTGGCAGTTTCAGGCACTGATTGCAGTTTGATATCCTAAGTTTGTGATTCATCTCACTTTTTTTTGACAGCTCTGATTTAGTATGTGAGCTATCGATGAAAAAGCAGTAGGTGAAACACAATGACAAGCCAGCAAATCATACAGTCAAACCTCAGACGACTGGAAAGAAGAATCCTGCCGCGCTGTGAATTGGACACCCAGGTTGAAGTCAGTCTGGAATCTCGCGGAGAGATCAGAGAATACTCTGTAAAAAGCATTAATATTTCCATGAGGGCAATTGAGCTTTCCTGCGGTGATGCGCTTATTCAGGCCATTCTTGCCCAGAGTACTTATCCCCATGAATGTGAAGTCAGCTTTTCCATTCCCGGTCAGAGCAAAGAATATAATTTCACTACCCATGTAGTGACTCACAGGCGCCTGTCGCAGAACGAATACCAGCTGGTTCTGCGCTTTTGTGAAATGAAAAAATCAGTGCAGGAAAAACTGCTCGACGGCCTGACTACAATTCAGGTTGCAAGAACAGGTCCCGCCAAAGCCATGTCGATGGCGAGTTAGGAATTATTTATTCGGGTTATTGACCGGCAGGCGCAGGGCTGAATTGATTGCCTGTTCCAGATAATTCGGTTCATCGGTTCCTATACGAAAACGCCGTCCGCTTTTCATCTTGATTTCCACCGCGTCAAAGCCTGAAACGTTGTAAAGCCACTGCCCTATAGGGTGGAAACGAATGCCCCAGCCCCACCACCACTTGTTGCTCACTCTGCTGCAATTTTCAATGTCGTGGATTTTTTCGTGTTTGCGAATCAGGCCTGGGCCAAAAAACCACAAAATTTCAGTTTCACTGACCCGGACAGTGAGGGTGCAGAAGAGCACTGCGATGACAGTCAGAATAATACGGGCAGGATTAGGCAGTAGCAAAAAGTAGTCCAGCATTCCGTAAACCAAAAGCAGGATCAACAGAATAGTCCAGCCGATCTGGGTATGTTGATAGGCTTTGAAATCTTCCCGCAATAACAAGGTATTGCTTTCAAGTTTGAACACGGCCGCCAGTGCCTTGAGCGACTCGCTGGAAGCACTGCCATCATTTTCTATTCTCTGAATGGTGCGTAAACTGATGCCACAGGCTGTTGCCAGTTCATCCTGGGACCAGTGCTTTTCATTGCGCAGTTTTTTGATCAGTGCTGAATCGAGTTTCATATCCATTGCGGGCTTCCTGTGGGAAAGATTGCAAGACATTATCCACATAAAACCGCTGCTTATGCTGACATCGTTACGTCAGTTTTACGTCACTTATATGCCAACATGCCAACATGCCAACATGTCACATATCAGGGTAAGGCTTATTGTTCTCCGGCAAAATCATTGATCCAGCCAGCCAGACAATCAAGCCAGGCCTCATTGTCATTCAGGCAGGGAACATAAATTAGCTCCTCTCCACCGGCAGCAGTGAAGGTTTCACTGCCCTGAATTTTAATTTCTTCCAGGGTCTCCAGGCAATCAGTGACAAATGCCGGGCACAGGACCAGCAGTTTCTTTACCCCATTCCTGCCCAGCTTCACCAGGGTCTCCTCGGTACTGGGTTCCAGCCATTTGGCCCTCCCCAGTCTGGACTGGTAGGCAACACTGTATTGTGTTTTCTGCAGACCAGCCTGCTCGGCAAACAGTTTCGTGGTAGTCAGCACCTGATGCCGGTAACAGGTGGCATGGGCTGGAGAGGGGACTTCACAGCAGTTTTCCTGTTTCAGGCAATGTGCGCCGGTCGGGTCGGCACGGGTGATATGCAATTCCGGCAGGCCATGATAGGAGAACAGTACGTGGTCAAAGTTCTGCTGCAAGCCTGATTGTGAGGAGTTGACCAGGGACTGAATGTAGTCCTGCCTGTCAAAGAAAGGCTTTAAGGTCTTTAGTTTGATATTGAGCCGCTGCGCCCTGATGACTCTTTCGGCTTCCTTTACGGAAGTCGTCACCGTGCTGTCTGCAAAATGTGGGTACAGGGGGATATAAATAACTTCTTCCACGCCATCAATCGCAGCAAGTGTCTTTAATTGTGATTCGATTGAAGGCTTGCCGTAGCGCATGGCCATGGCAATGGGGACCCCGGTTTTTTCCTGTAATGCGGCCAGAAGCTGATTGGAAAGCGAGACCAGTGGTGATCCCTCTTCGGTCCAGACTGACTGATAGGCCTCAGCAGTGGCTGCAGGACGTTTTGGCAGCACCAGTAGATACACAATCAGGGCGCGTAAAGCCCAGGGTAACTGGATAACATAAGGGTCCATGAGGAACTGTTTGAGATACTCCCTGACTTCCGGTATTTCCGGGGCATCAGGAGAACCGAGGTTGGCCAGCAATACAGCCTTGCTTTGCATGTTCTTTAATCCGTGAGTCTGTTTTAATCGCTTCATTGTAGCGCTTTTGGTACGTCGTATTCATGGAAAACAGATCAAAGCATCCCTTTGCCGAACTAAGTCCTGATATCGTGATCGATGCAGTCGAAAGCAGCGGCCTGATTTCCGATGCCCGGATACTGGCGCTGAACTCCTATGAGAACCGGGTATATCAGGTCGGGATTGAAGATGACGTCCCGGTGATTGTGAAATTTTACCGTCCCGGGCGCTGGAGCAGTGCACAGATACTCGAAGAGCATGACTTCAGTCATGAACTGGCTGAGCTTGAAATTCCGGTGGTGCCTCCAAATCGAAATCAGGACGGAAAAAGCCTGCTGGAATATGCCGGTTTCCGCTTTGCCGTGTTTCAACGTAAAGGCGGCCATGCACCGGAACTGGACAATCCTGAAAACCTGAAAGTCCTGGGGCGTTTTCTCGGCCGTTTACACCAGGTCGGAGCCTTTCGTCCATTTCAGACCCGTAACACGCTCAGTATTGAACTGTTTGCTGAACAAAGTTCGCAGTATTTGCTGGAGCAGAATTTTCTGCCGAATGAATTGCGACAGGCCTATGAATCCCTGACCAGGGACCTGATTCAGCGTATGTACCAGATTAAAGGTGAGATAAGCGAGCCCCGCCTGCTTCGCATTCATGGTGACTGCCATGTCGGCAATGTGCTCTGGCGGGACGAAACGCCCCATTTTGTAGATCTGGATGACTGCATGACAGCTCCGGCAATGCAGGATTTATGGATGCTTATGTCAGGCTCCCGTGAACAGCGCATGCGTCAGCTTTCGAAATTAATTGAAGGGTATGATGAGTTTTATCATTTCAATCCGGCTGAACTCATGCTGATGGAAACGTTCAGGACTTTACGCTTGATGAACTACAGCGCCTGGCTGGCGCGACGCTGGGATGATCCGGCTTTCCCGATGAATTTCACCTGGTTTAACACTGAACGTTACTGGGCCGGACATATCCTCGAATTACGTGAGCAGCTTTCTGCGCTGGATGAAGCGCCACTGCAGCTTTTTTAAGCAATTCAAATCGGGATAAGCCAATGCGTGCATGCTTTATATCTTCTGCTATTCATCGGCTCTTATTTCAAGGGACGGGTTTTGATGTTCATCGGCCAAAAGGGTAGAGTGATTTTGCCATGGTATTTTTAGTGGGGACTGAATTGCCCGTCCCATGGCGCCATATCAAGGTCAAAGCCAGGCATTACAGTTAGAAAAAATTACAGTGTAAATATCGGGGAAGAACTTAAGCATGCAAAACAAATATAAACTGATGGGCAGCAGGCTTTTTATCCTTTTGCCTTTTGTCCTGCTGGCTGCCTGCAATGCTAATGAGCAACAGGCTGAACCGGATCTTGCCGGACAGGAAATCATCACGCCGGTAAAAAGCCCCAATGACCGGCGCGAATACCGTGCACTGGTGCTGGACAACCAGATGAAAGTGCTGCTGATTTCAGACCCGCAATCAGAAACAGCCGCCGCTTCCGTGGATGTTGATTCCGGCTATAACGCTGATCCGGACAACTTCCAGGGACTGGCGCATTTTCTTGAGCACATGCTGTTTCTGGGCACGGACAAATATCCCGAACCGGGTGAATACCAGGAGTTTATTTCCTCCCGGGGTGGCAGCCATAATGCCTACACCGCCTACGAAAACACCAATTACTTTTTTGATATTGAAGCTGCATCGCTGGAAGCTGCGCTGGACCGTTTTTCCCGTTTTTTTGTTGCGCCACTGTTTAACGAAGCCTATGTAGAGCGGGAAAAAAATGCGGTTAATTCCGAATACCAGGCCAATCTGCAAAATGATGGCCGACGCGCCAATTCTGTCTGGAAGCAGGTTATCAATCAGGATCATCCCATCGCCCAGTTTTCCACAGGATCCCTGAATACCCTGACTGACAGGGAAGACATCACCTTGCGTGAGGCTTTGCTGCGCCATTATGCTGAAAATTATTCAGCCAATGTCATGACCCTGGCGATTCTGGGGCAGGAGTCACTGGATGAACTGGAAAGGATGGCACGGGAATATTTCACCGAAGTTCCCAATAATGCCGTTGCAAGTCCTGCAACCACTGAGCCACTGTTTCTGCCCGGCCAGTTACCGGCTCTGGTCGAATATGAACCGTTTCGCGACAGCCGCAGTCTGTCCTACAGTTTTCCGATACCGGTACATATTGAGCGTTACCGGGAAAAACCGACGGCTTACCTGGGCAACCTGATTGGTCATGAAGGAGAGGGCAGCCTGCTGTCACTGTTACGCGACCGTGGCTGGGCCAATGGGCTCAGTGCCGGAGGCGGGCTCTCCTATGAAGACAATGCCACTTTTTCGGTGAATATTTCCCTGACCGAGGAAGGCCAGCAACGCATCGATGAAATCAGCCAGTTACTGTTTCAGTTTATTGAGCTGGTGCGACAGGATGGTATTCAGCAGTGGTTGTTTGAAGAGCAGCAAATGATGGCGCAGCTCGGTTTTGCCTTTCAGGAACCTGCCGGTGCAGTTTCAGCAGTGAGCACCCTGTCCCGGCGTATGCAGGAATATCCACTGGAAGAAATTCACACGGCACCTTATGCCTATGAAGAATTCAACCCTGATTTTTTAAATCAGATACTGGATGCGCTGAGACCGGATAATGTACTGCTCACTTTTACTTCACAACTGGTGGAACCGGAGCAGTTTGACCCCTGGTATAACGCCGGATATCGCTATTCAGCAATTCCGCAAGCACGTGTGGCATCCTGGAATGCCGGGCAGATTGATCCGGCACTGGCCATTGCCGAACCCAATCCTTTCCTGCCAGAGGACATTTCCCTGAAAGCAACTGAGACCCGTGACCTGAGCGAACTGAGTGTGGAGGAAATTGTCGAGAAACCGGAACTGATTCTTGATGAAGATGGTATTCGCCTGTGGTTCTCGCAGGACAATATTTACAGGCAGCCCCGGGCAACTTTCTTTTTATATGCCATGACGCCGCTGTTCAGTGATTCCCTGGAAAACACTATTTTATCCAGTCTTGCCATCAGGCTGCTGAACGACAAACTGAATGAATACGAATACCCGGCCAATCTGGCTGGAGTTTACTATCAGGTTTCAAGACGTTCGCGCGGCTTTACCCTGACACTGGGTGGCTATGACGACAAGCAGGATATCCTCCTGAGTGAAGTGCTGGAAACGCTGGAAGAAGCGGATTTTGCCGAAGAGCGCTTTGACATTATCCGGACGGAGATGATCCGGACACTGCAAAATGCCGACCTGCAAAACCCTTATGTTCGTGCCTATGGCGAAGTGCAGAATCTGTTGAGTAATCCGTACTGGTCTGATGAAGAAAGACTGGCAGCCCTGGAACAGATCTCCTTTGCCGAAGTGCAGGCTTTTATTCCCCGCATGATGGAAAACCTCACCTTCGATGCACTCTATCACGGCAATGTAACCGAGGAAGATGCTCTGAACCTGATTGCGGAAATCAGGCAGTACCTGCAGGTTTCACCACAAGCTGAGGCGCCTCCTTTCGGGACTGTCATTGATTTGCCCGATCCGCAACGCATCGTGCTGGAGCTTGAAGTTGAACACGATGATTCCGCAGTCGTGGTCTATATCCAGGCGCCGGACGACACGCTTGAGAGCCGTGCAATCTTTTCAATGCTGGGCACTGCGATACGCTCGCCGTTTTTTGAAGAACTGCGGACTGAAAGACAGCTTGGTTACATCGTCAATGCCGGAGCCATGTCTTTAATGGATGTCAGCGGTCTGGTCATGTACATCCAGTCTCCTGTCGCAGACCCCGCCACGCTGGAGGCACATATAGCTGATTTTGTCAGGCAGTACGCCATGGTCCTTAATGAAATGCCGCAAGAGGAATTTGACATGATCAAGGCTGGCTTGCTCACCAATCTGCGTGAGAAACCCCAACGACTTGGCAGTTTAAGCAGCCGTTTCTGGGGAGATATTCTTGAACAAAATCTGCAAACAGACAGCCGCCTGCAACTGGCTGATGCCATTGCTGCAGTGAACAAGGAAGATGTCCTGACTTTTTACCAGGACTATGTCAATTCGGATACTTATGGAGAACTGGTATCGCGATCATTCGGCAGAAATCATGCACTTGAATATGAGCAGGCGCAGGAAAATTATGCCGAAGGCACAAGAGTGCTGGAAGAAACAGCAGAAAGTTACCGGGCCTTCAAGGAAAGCCAGGCTGTCTATGAATTCAGAACCGGCATTAATTGAAGGGCAGAGCAGGTATGCCTGTAGGAGGGACTTTAGTCCCGAAGCTATTCGCGGTTAAAACCGCTCCTACGAGACAGCGCAGAGCGGATAAACCCGAATTCGTCCTGCTGGCTTTGCAGCTCCTGCAGAGATACTGAATTCAATCCTGCATCACGCAGGCAATGGATTAATTTGAGCGTACGAAAGGCATCAAACCAGTTATGCATGTGACGTAAAAAGCCTGCGGAATTTTTGCTGTGCGTTTGTGCATGCAGCAGGGCTTTTGCAGTACCCATGTTCCTTAAACAGTTTCGTAGTGATTTGTCAGCAATCAGTTTTTCATAGTCTTGCTGATTTTCCAGAGCAGGAATTAGCTGCAACCATTGCTTCAGCAGCACAAAACATTGCGGATGATAATAAGTGTATTCCTCATGCTTTACTGACAGGCGTGAAATTTTGTTGACTGCCTGCCCGGTGCCAAAGGGAGCACGTGCCGAACTCCTGCCGGAGAGAATCAACGGTGCTGAATCCAGCAGGGAAATGGCAGCAGTTTTTGCCAGTTTGTTTAGTAGATAAAAATCTTCACCGCCGGCGCGTTTTGGAAAACCCCGGACCAGCGCATAATATTTTGCGTTGAGCAGCAGGGTACTGCCGATGGTGTGAAAGGCATAAGGGGAGCCGGCCCACTGCAGGCCGCACACATAATAATGTAGACCCAGTTCATAGCGTCTCAGGCTCCGGTTGAGTTCTGGATCCGGGTTGTCTTCATGTTCAAAGGAGTAGATAGCCGCTGCAGCAGTTGCATCAGGCTGGGCCGCAAAATAATCAGCCGGTAAACTCACATCGGCATCAGTGCTGTGTATCCACTGGGAGCTAACTTTTTTATCAGCGATTAAGCAACAGGCAAGATCACAGGCTATCTTTCTGGCCAGACCAACCGCTGCACTGGCTGGCAGACCATAGCGTTCAAGCAGAAGGATATGACTGGAATGCGCATTGAGCTGAAGCAGGCTACTACGATCATCAATTGTCTGGACCGGCTGCAAAGTATTCCTGAGTCTTGTCGCATATTCTTTTGTTGCCTGTTCCGCAGCCGAATCGGTCTTTGAATCCGGGCTATTGAGCACCAGTATCACTAACAAGGTCTCTTGCTGAGACAGACGTTCCAGGAGATTTGTCAGGTATTGGTCTTCATCAAATGCAGGAATACAGATTACCTGCTGCCAGTTGCCCTGAAGATGCTCAGAAAGGGCAATGTCATTTTCAGCATAATGCTGAAGGTACTGCTGCATTGACATGAGTGTCCTGTCTCGTAAATCCTATGCCTAAGAGCCCTGGGCTGACACTAGTTGCTTACGGGGATTGCTGTTGTGGCTTGCACATTTCTCTTTCTGGATAATAATTTCTTCACGTCTTCCAGAATGACATAAAGGCAGGGAATCAGCAGCAGAGTAATGACCGTTGCGAACAGGATACCGAAGGCCAGTGAGGCTGCCATCGGGATCAGGAAACGGGCCTGAAGACTGGTCTCGGTCATGATGGGGAGCAAGCCGATAAAGGTGGTCAATGAAGTCAGGAGTATGGCCCGGAAGCGTGCCTTGCCAGCTTTTAAAACCGAATCGGTGAGCGACATCTCTTTCTTGGACCGGTTAATAAAATCCACCAGGATAATACTGTCATTGACCACCACACCGGACAGGGCAATGATGCCGAGGAAGGATAAAAAGTTCAGCGGCATGTCAATGATCAAGTGTCCGGCGATTGCCCCGACGATACCAAAGGGAATGACACCCATGATAATCAGCGGTTGCATGTAGGAGCGCAGGGGCACAGCGAGCAGGGCATAAATGCCGAACAGGGCAAAAATCAGGCCACGGATCATGTCGGTCGCCAGATCTTCAGTCAGTGAAAGTCCACCGTCAGTTTGCAGGTTAACGGCCGGATAGCGCTGGAAAAGTTCGGGGAAAAAATTGGTCTGTAAATCGCGGGCCACTTCGGCTGGCTCAACCTGGCTTTCAATGATGTCAGCATTAACAGCGACTGAACGTTCTCCCTGAACCCGTCGAATAGTCGCGTAACCCTGTCCCATGGTGTAGTCGGCTACCGAGCTGAAGGGGATAACATCGCCGTTAGCGGAGCGAATATACATACTTTCAAGGTTGCCGATGGAAACACGATTGCTCTCAGGGTATTTGACCATGACCCGTATTTCATCGTCGCCACGCTGGATTCTCTGGGCCTGGGCACCAAAAAATGCGCTGCGAACCTGCGATGAAATATCATTCAGGGTCAAGCCCATCACTTCAGCTCGTGGTTTTATCTCAAGGCGTAATTCATCCTGGTTGCTGACGGCACCATTGGTGATGTTGATCAGCCCGGCATAGGTATTCAGCTGGTTTTCAAGTTCGCCAGCTGCAGCAATCAGCTGTTCGGGACTGTTACTGACCAGCTGATAGGAGATGGCATTGCCGCCGATACCATCGGTGCTGGTAACCACGGCTGATTTCAGCCCCGGCATATTGCCAATGTAGTCCACCAGATATTGATCAATGAGGCCGGGTTCAACCTGGCTGGCGACATCCTTGTCCAGTTCCAGTACGGCAATACCGGAGGCACTACCGGTTGCAACAATAAGCAGATGGTCGAGTACTTCTGTGGACAGCTCGCCGGTTTCAGCATCCATGAATTCAAAATTCCCGTTCAGTGACAGTGCGGCCTCTTCCAGTCTGTTCATGATGCTTCGGGACTGCTGATTGGGAATACCTTCCACCATGGTGACGTTGACCTGAATGAAATCGCTGGCAATGTTGGGCAGGAAAACCACGCGGATCAGCCCACCACCGATCAGGCCGACAGACAAAATCAACAGCCCGATAAAACTGGCCAGGGTACTGTAGCGATTTTTCAGACACAGTTTCAGAAAGGGCTCGTAGAATCTGTCGACAAAGTAAGTGAGTCCGCGATTGGTTCCCGTTTGCAGACCGTGAAAGAATCCATGCGTAGACGGCTTGCCAAAATGAGCCAGATGCGACGGTAAAATAAGCTTGGATTCCACCAGCGAAAAGATCAGGCAAAGGATGACCACGCCGCCGATAGCACCAATAAAGGAGGACAGAATGCCGCTTATCATCATCAGCGGCAGGAAGGCAACGATGGTGGTCAGCACACCAAAAGTTGCAGGCCGGGCAACCCTTAAAGCGCCATGTACCACACTTTGGGTGCTGTGTCCGTATTTGGAAATGCCGTGATGGGCACTTTCTCCGATAATAATGGCATCATCAACCACGATCCCCAGCACCATGATAAAGCCGAACAGGCTCATCTGGTTGATATCGATACCCAGGCTTGGCATCAGGGCAAAGGCGCCAAGAAAGCAGATTGGAATACCGAAAATTACCCAGAATGCCAGGCGAATTTCCAGAAACACCGTTAATATAAGAAAGACAAGCAGCGCTCCGAGCAGCATATTCTCGGTCATCATGTTGAGGCGGTCCTGTAGATAGAAGGATGTATCTCCCCACAAATCCAGATTGATTTCTTCTGGAAGATCAGCACGGCGCTCTTCAACATAGTTTCTGACTGTTTCCGTGACCTGCAGGACATTCTGGTTGGTGGTCGTCTGAATGACCAGTTCAACCGTCGGTGTGCCGTCGAAGCGGGCATAAAACTCGCTGTCCTCGAAGCCGTCGATGACAGTGGCAATATCTCCGACTGTCAGTATCGAGCCATCACTGGTGGTCATCAACACAATCCGGTCAAAGTCCTGGTAGTTGTATGCCAGGGCCTGGGTCCTGACCAGGATGTCACCCCCGGCTGTTTCCAGTGAACCGGCGGGCAGGTCCAGTGATGAAGCACGGATACGCTGGGCTATATCATCCAGCGTCAGGCCGTATTTGAGCAGGCTGTCTTCGGAAACTTCGATGGCGATTTCGTAATTTCTGATTCCTTGCAAGCTCACTGAAGTGATGTCATCCAGTTCCAGTAATTCGTTACGAATGGACTGCGCCAGTTCTTTTTGTGTCATCGGGTCCATTTCGCCATGCACGGCCAGCCGAATGGCGGGCTGGCGCTGAATGATACGCGACACTCTTGCCGGTTCTGCCTGAACCGGGAAGGTCTGAATGCCATCGACATTGACTTTGACTTCATTGAGGACTTCATTGATGTCATAAGTATCATCGATTTCCAGCGTAACGTTGCCGGAGCCTTCGTTGGCCGTGGAGCGAATAAAATCAATGCCGTCGATATCTTCCAGTGCACTTTCAATCTGGATCAGGATGCCGTTTTCCACATCTGCAGGAGAGGCACCGGGATAGGCAACAGTTACCTGGATAAGCGGAATCTCGATATCCGGATTGTTCCTTTTGGTCATGGTGAAAACGGAAAATGTGCCGGCAATGATGATGATGAACATCAACAGGTTGGCCGCAACATGATTGTTGGCAAACCAGGCAATGAGTCCTTTTTGTTGTTCAGTTTGAGTCATTGTTTTACCTGCCCTGGCTGAGTTTGGCAGCCGGGTTTGGCTGCAGTTCAACCTGAACCAGTGTGCTGTTGAGCGGGTTTTCCATACGGGTCAGTATCACCTGATCACCGGCTTCAAGCCCGCTTCTGATATATACCTGGTCACCACTGCTGGTAATGACATCGACATAGCGGGTCCGTAAACGGTTTTCCCGGTCGGCCACCCAGACCAGGTCATTGGCGAGCAGGGTATAGCGGGGCAGTATCATGACGTCTTCCAGTAAGCGGCCCTGAATTTCGGCATTGACATAAGTCCCGATACGCAGCGGTTCCTCATGCTCATTACTGTAAAGTTTGTAGGGGTCCCTGACCTGCACGACGCTGAAAAGTACACGGGTTCTGGTATCCAGCACGGCTTCGGTACGGGTCAGCCGGCCGGACCAGCGGTATTCGGTGCCGCCCAGGACAGAGCTTAATTCGACATCGAGACCGGCAGCATAAAATTCATCATTCGAAGCAGCCGTTTCATTGAGCGGGGAAGGCAGGTCAAGATACTCGATTTTATTTTCCGGGATGGGTAGACGGACCTCGGCGTAATCGACGGCAAAGATCTCGGCAATTGTTGCTCCGGCACTGACAAACTGTCCAATATCGGTATTTTTGGCCGAAATCAGCCCGTCATAGGGAGCTGTTATGGTGGTTTTGTTCAGGTCGGCCCTGGCTTTTTCCAGGTTTGCCTGGGCTGAGGCCAGTTGTGCTTCAGCATTTTCCAACTGGGGAATTCGCAGGTACAGATCCGGGGTACGAATCTGGTTTTGCTGTGCTTCCGTCATGCGGTCCCATTCACGCCGGGCAATCTCAGCTTCAGCGCGTTCCTGTGCAAGAGCGCTGCGGGCCGAAGCCACGGCAGCTTCACTCTGACTGGCAGCGGCTCGATAATTCTGGTCGTCCAGACGTATTAGAGTATCGCCTGCCCGAAAGAACCCGCCGACAACAAAGGCAGGGGAGACTTCAACAACCCGGCCTGCAACTTCAGAGACCAGGGTGGTGTTGGTCCGGGCCTGGACCGTTCCCTGTGATGCAACCCGTAGGTAGACGTCCTCACGTGCAGGCATCATGGCCTCGACAACAATTGTTGCCTCGGTAATTTCTTCCTGAGGCGGAGCCTCACGGTTTGAGATCAGGGCGAAGGCAACACCGATAGAGCCCAACAGGATCAGGACAGGTAAAATAATTCGCAGCATTTTTATTTTTATCCCCACTAAGCATTCCATGCAATGGTTTGCATATTACATGCCAATGTTTATTTAGACGAGAGCCAGGGTGAAAAAGTTCAGTGCGAATGCAGACAAAACGCTGTAAAACGCGGGGAAAGATATCAGTGCAAGGCCGCACGCAGCGGTAAACTACACATGATTTCAGCTTCGATATCCAGCAATTCTTCCAGGCGGGATTCAAGTTCAGCAACATCACAATGCTGCTCGGCCAGTTGCAGAAACAGCAGATAATGCCGCGCTTCGGATGCGCTGATATTTTCATAGAAAGTCTTCAAGCCCCCGGCTGGCAAGGCCTCGGCAATCATGCCGAAGCGTTCTGCTCCTCTGGCTTCGATAATGCTGGCAATCAGCAGACGATCAAGCAGATAGGCTTCCGACCCCCGGTTCATGGTATGCAGCAGCCTGTTGACATATTCATCCTTGCTGTCGGCACCTGCCTGCAGGCCTTTATCCAGCAGGATTTCCATGACATCACGAAAATGCGCCAGTTCTTCCAGCGCCAGGTTGAGCATGGCTTTAACAAGTACGGGTTTATCGGGGTAGTGGGAGATCATCGACATGGCCATGCCGGAGGCTTTCTTCTCACAACTGGCGTGATCAACCAAAAACTGGTCAAAATCGCTTAGAACAGAATCCAGCCAGCCCTGAGGTGACGCTTCCCGTAAATTGAAATCAAGCATGTGCTCAGTTTGTTCAGGCGGTCTGCGGCAGCGTATTACCGGCAATATGCTGGAGCAGGTTTTCCCAGCTTCTACGCTGTGTACGTAAGCGGATTTTCAATTCCTCATAGCGCTGCTTGAGATGCTCGGCATCAAATTCATGCAGGGTTTCATGCAGAGCGCGTGATTTGCTTTCATACCATTGCTGTCTTACTTCAGCCCAGTGATTCATGGTTTGCGTGAGTTTCTGATATTCCGCTTCAAGTTGCTGGCGCCACTTCGCCGGGTGCAGGACTTTTTCACATTTCGCCAGAGCATGGTGATACTGTGCATCAAGCCGGGCTCTTTCCTGCCTCCACACAGAGCAGGCACGCAGGTTATAAGTCAGCTTCAACCAGGAGCAGGTCTTGATTAACCACTTGGTCGGATCATAGTGATACCACTTGATGCCATTGCGGTAATCCCAGGCAAAGGTATGGTGGTAATTGTGATAACCCTCGCCATAGGTCAGGAAGGCAATAAAACCATTATCACGGGCGGTCTGTTTCGGGTCATATTGACGGCTGCCCCACATATGCGCGGCAGAATTGATCAGGTAGGTGAAATGCTGACTCAGTACCAGACGTAAAAACCCCAGCAATAGCAGGCTACCCCAGATATCACCATGCAGATAACCGATCAGAATAGGCAGGCCGAGATTCATCAGCAGGGTCAAGTGCACATAATACTTTTTCTGCCAGACCAGGATCGGATCCTTGAACAGGTCACCGACATTGGATAAATCTTCTTTTGTACTGTCGTATTCGCGGATCATCCAGCCGAAGTGTGAGTACCAGAAACCCAGACCGGCCGAATAGGGGTCTTTTTCATTATCATCGACATAACGGTGATGACGACGGTGGTCGGCTGCCCAGACCATGCAGTTGTTTTGCAGCGCACAGGCGCCGCCCAGCGCAAAAATAAAACGAAGAATTGGATGGGCCTGATAGGCTTTATGTGACCACAGCCGATGATAACCAGCAGTAATCGACATCTCACAAAAAGTAATCAGTACCAGAAACCAGACCCATTCATAAAGGTCATAGCCATGGGTGAAGCCATACCAGGGAACAATTGTCAGCGCCACCAGTGGCGGGATGCCCAGTACCAGCAGGTTAATCCAGATAATTGGTGGTTTTTTTGCCGATGGCTGCATTATCATCTCTTAAGTAAACCAGTTGTGAGACTGATTATTAAACAAAAACGGCCCGTGGTAAAACCGGACCGCCCGGAGCAATGATCTCATGCAGGAACAACTCATCGACTTGCAAAGCAAACTCAGCTTTCAGGAGCAAAGTATTTCAGAGCTTAATGATGCGCTGATCAGCCAACAGCAACAGATAGACCAGTTAACACGGCTGGTAAAAAACCTGCAGGATCAACTCGAAAACCTGGAAGAAGCGGTACCCTACAGCCAGCAGGACGAAAAGCCACCACATTACTGATCTGTTCAGGTGTCAGAGCCATGACCCTGACACCTGATCGCTGAGCTATTTGACTGCGCTTACATCCTCAGCCTGCAAGCCCTTGTCGCCCTGGGTAACGGCAAATTCGACTTTTTGCCCCTGCTGCAGAATGCGATTACCCCGCCCGGCTATAGAGCGGAAGTGGACAAAGATATCTTCGCCGTTTTCACGCGTGACAAAACCATAACCCTTGCTGGCACTGAACCATTTGACCGAGCCGACTTCTTTCGGGCCGCTGCTTTTGCGTTTGCTGCGGCCTTTACGTTTTTTACCGGATTTTTCTTCCTGGGGTCGGATGACCCAGAATGTTGTCAGGCAGCCGCTTATTAAAGCTATGCAGAAATAGGCTACGGGAGCAGGGAACAGACTGGCAAAATTAATCAGAAAAGCCAGGAGGCTCAGCACGGCTGCAACTATCAGCGATGCAATAAAAATTTTAGTATTCATGGAATATGTATCTCTAGTCTATAAGGCGTTGACTTAACAACAGTTTTCGACGACTTTTTTATGGAGGCTGCGTCGATTCAGCGCAGCGATAATAACATTAATCTTTTATCCGATTAAAGTTTCATTAAGCTACAAGGCAGCAATTAAACCTGACTAGACAGAAAAAGTATTTATGACTGTGGAGCGCTGTATTGTCAAAGCTATATATTCAGCCTGAAAAATCATGGTTCACCCAAATGGGTGAATGTGATACAAAAGCTAGGGACTATTTTAAGGTTCAATAATTTCTGGTTTCTATTAAAAATTTCACCGGGACTGACCGGAACAACAATAAGTAGCAAAACCAGAAATAGAGATAATCTGGCCTACGATAACAAAAAGGAAATACAGGTCGAACATGTATGTGAGATTAAATGGCAAGCGGTTATTTTTTGATATAGTCAGTTCCGGCCTGGTTGGTAAAGGCGATACGATGCTGGAATTGCCCCTGATTTCAGTTCTGCACGGCAGTTATCTGGATCATACTTACCTGAAACCACCACTTGCATCCCTGCAGCAGGATTACCAGTTACTCTATTATGACTATCGCGGCGCAGGCAGAAGTGATCGCGCTAATCCTTCCAGTTGGCGGGGTATTGAACAACAGGCTGACGATTTTGTCGCCTTGCTTGATCATCTGGGCGCTGAGCAGACCCTGATATTTGCTCACTCCTGGGGCTGTCATGTCGCCAGCATGCTAACAGTGAAATACCCGGAACGTATCAATGCCTGTATCCTGACCAATCCGGCAATTTTTAATCTGAAAGTTTTTCAGCAAACCCTGGTCGAACGCTCCGGGCAGGAAGCGGCTGAACTGGCTGAAGAAATTATCCTGAAAAGGAAACTGGACAAATTTCCACGCTATTTGGAGCTTTTGGGGCCTTTACTGTTTCGCAATCCGCCGCCAGCGGAATTATTCCCCAGAACCCGGGCCAGCCTGGAGTTTTTTATGCAGACCCTGGATGAGCTGCTGGGCTATGATTTGCTGGCAGCCCTTCACAAACAGGATAAACCCTCTCTGGTCCTGAGTGGTATACATGACCCCTATGCCCAGACAGATAACTCAGCCCTGTTGCGTGAAGCTTTGACCCGAAGTCAGGCGGAGATTCATGCCTATGAAGATTCCGCCCACTTTGTTTTTCTCGATGAAGCACAAAGAACACTAAGGGATATTACAGACTTTCTGAACCGGCAAAGTTCACCCGAGAGTGCCCTGGTCAGTCATGGATAATCCGCTTTTCAATAAGCATGTGCAGACTATCTATGACTCTGTTCTGGAGGATGCCGGCTGGGAAATGCTTATTACGCAACTGGTTCAGGATCTGGATTTTCGCTCCGGCACCATTGGTGTGGATTCTCAGGAGGAGGGCATTATTACCCGCTTTTCCTTTGGTTATGATAATCAGGAACTAAGCCTGATCAAGGATTATTATCATAAACTGGATATCTGGACCCAGGCCTTATGGAGCCAGCCAATGCAGGAATTCCACCCCTCGGAAAAAATGATTCCGGATTCTGAATTCAAAAAGACCGAATTTTATAATGACTTCTGCAAACCGGTGGATATTGCACATACAACCGGATGCTTTATTCAATCTGATCATACGCATGGATTACGAATTGCCTTTCAAAGGACCCATGAGCAGGGCTCCTGTATCGAACATATTGGATATCTGAATGCATTGAGTCCGCATTTAAATCAGGCGGCAAAACTTCGTCAGCAGTTCAAGGATTATGAAGTACGCTTGCAGAGTGTCACAGCCATTATAGACACGATGCCTATCGCAACGCTGCTGGTCGATGAGAATGCCAGGATTCATTATGCCAATGCCAATGCTGAGCAGCTGTTTTTATCGCATTCCACGCTACAAAATAAACAGGGAGTTCTGGAGTTAAAAAATGCTTTCCGCAATACCTTTATCGAGATTCTGCAACAAACAGTGAAGGCAGCTGCTGGACAGTATGAGGCTGATCAGAATGAAGTAACGATAAACTATTCAGGGCAGAAGACAATGGTACTCCCTGCCACGAATGAACACTCGGAACTGGAGATTCAGGTTCAGCCCATCGGGGCTTATGAATCCATGTTTGGCATGCATATCCGTAAACCACTGGCGCTGGTGTATATCAAGGAAATAAACCCGCAATCCCCGCTCAATCGGGACATTCTGCAAAGCTTTTTCAATCTGAGTTCGCGTGAAATTGAACTGGCAAGCAAGCTGGTACAAGGGAAATCACTCAATGATATTGTTACCGAAAATCATCGCTCAATGAATACCCTGAAGACCCAGTTGAAATCACTATTTGCCAAAACCGGGACAAACAGCCAGTCGCAACTGGTAGCGCGCTTGTTATCCAGTCTGGCGGCGGCGAAGAACAACTGAGATGCCACAAAAAAATTCACAACGCTTGTTACAGCCCCATATTCAGGTTATTTATGATGCCGTGCTGGAAGAGGATGGCTGGAACGGCTTAATTTCTCACTTAACCAATGAACTGGAGTTTCGTTCCGGCCTGATCAGCATGGAAGGTCTGGATGGCTCAGGAATCATCAAGCGTTATTCAGTAGGCTATACAGATCAGGAAAACCAGGCCCTGAAAGAACACTTCCACTGTATGGATGTGTGGACACAGGCCTTGCGGGAACAGCCTACCGGCAGAGCCTGGTCTTCAGACTATCTTGTGCCGATGCGGCAGCTACAAAAAACTGAGTTCTATAATGATTTTTGTCGTAATGCTGATATGAGCCATTCCACCGGCGCTTTTATCAAAACGGACAAGCAGCTGGCGCTGAAAATTGCTTTTCAGCATCGACACGAGCAGGGAGAAATAGGTGACAAGGAAGCCTACCTGCAAAATTTGCTGCCCCATCTAAGCAGAGCAACAGAATTAAAGCAGACCCTGAGTGATTTTCAGTGCAGCCTGAATTCAACGATGGATATCATTGATACTTTTCCCATTGCAGCTTTATTACTGGATGAAAATGCAAACATTCATTATGCAAATGCCTTTGCTGAAAAAATATTTGCCGAAAATTCGCTGATTGTTTGTAAACAGCAAACTTTGGTCATCAGGGATAAGCAGCAACAGAATATATTTTTAACCATGTTACGAAATGCTGTTTCTGCAGTTGCCGGGAACGCAGTGACTGAACATGGGAATATTCTTTTTATTCCCGGTTTGCATCCAGAAGCTGATCTGGAAATTCAGGTGCAGCCAATAGGCGCAAGCGATTCCATGTTTGGCATGGCAGTACGAAAACCTCTGGCTTTGGTCTTTATCAAGGAAGTGAATTCGCAAGCTCCCCTTAATCAGGAAATTCTGCAGAGCCTGTTCAAATTAAGTCAGCGCGAAACCGAGCTGGCAATTTTATTGGTGCAGGGCAATACCCTCAGTGAGATTGCCTTTCAAAAGCATCGTTCCCTGAATACCCTGAATACCCTGAAAACCCAGCTGAAATCCCTGTTTAGCAAAACCTCTACCAACAGCCAGTCACAGCTGGTGGCGCGCTTACTGTCGAGTCTGGCGGCGGTAAAAATATAACTGGATATGTGAAAAACTACTGATTATTCCGGGATTTTAGCTGTCAATCAAAACTGGAAAGTTGCCTCTATTCCGTAGGTCCGGGGAGCAGTTCTTGTTTCAAGCACTGTGCCGAAAAAATCCCTGATTCTGGAGTTGACCCCGGATTCATCGAACAGATTCTGCACCCAAAGCGCCAGTCGCCAGCTTTCCTGGCGGTCTTGCACCCCCAGTTTAAGACTGGCAGTTTCACTGGATGCAATATAGCCATAGGGAACGCTGCCACCACCGAGTAAGGGCTGGGTATTGATGTTATCCGGTGTGACATAATACCCCTCACTGTAAGAAAAATTGGCCTGTAAAAAGCCAAGCAAACTGTTACTTAAACTTTTCTCATAATCGAATGAAAAATTAGCCTGAATTTTTGGCGCATCAAGCCGGTTCCCGGAAACATCGGTACCACCGACCCCGCCTTCCATGAAGCGGGAATATCTGGCATCGAGATAAGCCATATTACCCGACACCACCAGATTATCCGTCAGATTTAAGTCCATGCTTAATTCGAGTCCCCGGGTCTCAACTTCTGCAGCATTACTTATGAGGATTACAGTTGTGCCGTCACCCTGATCGCGAAACTGGTTTACCTGGAAGTCGCGGTATTCCACATGGTAGCCCGTCAGGCTGACCCGGGCTCTGTCGTTCAACATGCTGCCCTTGATGCCTGCCTCGATACTTTGCGCACTTTCCTTGTCAAACTCCAGGTTTCCAGGAAATATCGCTGAACTGACGTAGTCGAGATTGTAACCGCCGCTTTTGAAGCCTTCAGCATAACGGACAAATAGCATGGCATTATTGAGGATATCGTGGCTGATGCTGATCGTCGGAGATACATCACTGTCCCTGCGGGAATCACGAAATGCACCGGTCGCCAGACCAAACAATGGAGCGGCCGTGGAATCAATTATCCAGTCAGCCTGTTTTTCCTCAATGGACCAGCGCAGGCCGGCTGAAACGGACAGTGAATTCATGATTCTGAAGTCAAGATTGCCATACACTCCCCATGCCTGGGTATCCACCAGACCGGCATTCCATATATCTCCACCGGCCGACAGCCCTAACAATGCAGCATCACTGCCGGCAAGCGCATGCCGGTTTGTTTCTCCCCGCTGGTTCAGGTAGTTCAGGCCTACAAGGTAAGAGATGTTTTCACTGACGGTGGCGGAAAATCTGAATTCCTGGGTCAGGTGTCGGTAGTCTTCGTTGTAAGTAATGTGCAGGATGTCGGCACTGGAATAATCCGTATCGTTGTGGGTTGCAGCTTCTGTTTCACGCAGGCCGGTCAAAGATTGGAATGAACTGTTATCGGAGAGTTCCCATTGCAGGATGATTCCGGCTCCTTGTGTTGTCACACGCTGAGTCGGTGTTGTATTGAAAGCAACCTGAAAGGGGGCAGGTGCTGCAGAATCTGCCATGACCCCGAAAGTATCACTGAGCGGATCACCGATGAGCATGCTTTCATCAATCTCATTTCTATCGATGCTGAGGTCAGCACTGAAATTGCTGCCTGGTGTATATGCCAGTTTTAAGCGCATGTTGTTACGGTCTCTGTTATCAAGTTGTTGACCGGTAAACAGATTGGTAGTGGTGCCATCCCGGCTTTGTTGCCCAAGCGAAATACTGGAAAGTAAATCAGGAGCCAAAGGAATGGAAAGTCTTCCCTGCAAAATTCGGGTGCCGAGATTTCCGGCACGCAGCAGTACCTTTCCGCCAAATTCAGAGTCCGGATCAGAACTGATCAGTTGAACGGCACCGGCAATATTGTTTCTGCCAAAAAAAGTGGCTTGAGGTCCCCGCAGTACTTCCACCTGTGCCAGGTCAAGAAGGTTCTGGCTCAATCCATAAGCTGGCCCCAGGTAAATTCCATCGATATAGATGCCGACTCGTTCGTCAAAGCCGATATTGCGACTGTAAGTTCCTACACCACGTAGCGCGAGGGTGTTGTTGTAGGCAAACTGGGAGAAGATTTTAAGATTGGGAACCAGTTGCTGAAGTTCTTCCATTGAGGAGAAATTCCAGCGATCAATTTCGTTTTCCCCGACTACAGAGATGGAAAGAGGTGCTTCACTCAGGTTTTGTTCTCTATTCTGGGCGTGGACAACTATTTCCTGAAGCTGGGTATTCTGCGCAAAAGCCGGTGATGAGAGAAGGATATTAAAACACTGTGTTGCGATTAGTAATCGGGGACACAGAAATAACATCCTGGCGTACTCCGTAAAAATATTTTTATTTTCAGTGACTTACAAGTCTAGAGGACTTGCTTCGTTAAATCTACTTTAGCCAGGTTTTATTACCTGCATGTATTTTATACGCTACGGGTTTCGCTGCTTAAAAAAATCACTACTTGATGGCTGCAGGATAGATAGAACAGCCTATAACTGCTGAATTTTTTGCAGCTGTTGCTGAAGTTGTGTCAGCGAATTTTCGGCACTGGTCAGTTTTTCTTTTTCCTTTTCGACAACTTCTCCGGGCGCATTGGCAACAAACTTTTCATTGCCGAGCTTGCCCTGCAGGCGAGCGATTTCTTTTTCCAGCTTGTCGACTTCCTTGTTCAGGCGCTCTTTTTCAGCAGAGACATCAATCAGGCCGGCCATTGGTACCAGGACTTCCAGTTTGCCGACCAGTTGCGTTGAGGCCAAGGGCGCCTGTTCAGGATTATCCAGCCAGTCGATGGATTCCAGCTTGGCCAGTTTGCTCAGGAATTGTTTATTGTTTGCTGAATTCTGTTCATCCGACTTGCTGCCTTTGGTCAGTAATACCGGGATGGCTTTAGCCGGGGAAATATTCATCTCACCGCGAATATTGCGCACGGCTTCGATGACGCCTTTCACCCAGTTGATTTCTTTATCTACCGCTTCATCAATCACGTTGTCATCACTTGCCGGATAAGCCTGCAACATGATGGATTCCCCTTCGACATTCAGCAGCGGAGTAACTCTCTGCCATATTTCTTCGGTAATAAAAGGCAGGAAGGGATGCGCAAGACGCAGACTCTGTTCAAGAATGTTCAGCAGGGTGTAGCGGGTGGCATTTTTTTGCTCCTCGGTGGCATCGTCATCCCAGAGTACCGGTTTGGATAATTCCAGATACCAGTCGCAGTACTCATTCCAGAAGAAGTCATAGATCGCCTGTGAGACCAGGTCCAGACGATAATTTGCCATGCCGTCATGCACCGCTTGCAGGGTGCGCTGGAAACGTGACTGGATCCAGCGGTCAGCAAGTGAAAAATGTTCAGGTTGTTCAGGTTTACTGCAGCCCTGTTCTTCGGTATTCATCAGGACATAACGGGCCGCGTTCCAGATTTTGTTACAGAAATTGCGGAAGCCTTCAATGCGCCCCATGTCAAAATTGATGTCACGACCGGTACTGGCCAGCGAATAAAAGGTATAACGCAATGCGTCAGTCCCGTAGGCGGCAATGCCTTCCGGAAAGTGTTTACGGGTGGCTTTTTCAATTTTCTGTGCCAGCTGGGGCTGCATCATGCTGTCGGTTTGTTTGGCGACCAGCGCATCAATGCTGATGCCGTCAATCAGGTCGATCGGATCCAGCACATTGCCTTTGGACTTGGACATCTTCTGGCCTTCGCTGTCGCGAATCAGGCCGGTGATATAGACCTTGCGAAAAGGAATCTGGCCGGTGAATTTCAGGGTCATCATGATCATGCGCGCGACCCAGAAGAAAATAATGTCGAAACCGGTAACCAGCACATCAGTCGGATGAAAAGTTTTGAGTTCTTCAGTATCTTCCGGCCAGCCAAGAGTGGAGAAAGTCCATAGTGCGGAGGAAAACCAGGTGTCCAGTACGTCCGGGTCCTGTATCAGTTCCAGATTATCTGCCAGTTCATATTTCTGACGGACTTCTTTTTCGTCATGGCCAACATATATATTGCCGTCCCTGTCATACCAAGCCGGTATGCGATGGCCCCACCAGAGCTGTCGTGAAATACACCAGTCCTGAATGTCCCGCATCCAGGCAAAATAGGTGTTTTCCCAGTTCTTCGGCACAAATTCGATGTCGCCGTTTTCCACCGCTGCAATCGCCGGTTTGGCCAGTGACTCAATAGCCACGTACCACTGGTTTGTCAGATAGGGTTCGATCACCACACCACTGCGGTCGCCACGTGGCACTTTTAATTTGTGTGGTTCGACTTTTTCCAGCAGACCGGCGGCTTCCATATCCCTGACAATTTGTTTGCGGGCCTCGAAACGGTCCATGCCCTGATAGGCTGCAGGGGCATTGTCGTTGATTGCAGCATCATCGCTCAGAATATTGATCAGTGGCAGTTCATGACGCTTGCCGACCTCGTAGTCGTTATAGTCATGGGCCGGGGTAATCTTGACGCAACCGGTACCAAATTCAGGATCGACATAGTCATCGGCAATAATCGGAATCTGCCTGTCACACAGGGGCAGTTCCACCACTTTGCCAATCAGGTCTTTATAGCGTTCATCGTCCGGGTTTACCGCCAGAGCGGCATCACCGAGCATGGTTTCCGGGCGGGTGGTGGCAATTACCACATGGTCTTTTCCATCAGCAGTTTTTGCGCCCTCGGCAAGCGGATAACGGAAATACCAGAAGGAGCCATTTTCTTCTTCATTAATAACTTCCAGGTCGGAAATCGCGGTATGCAGTTTCGGGTCCCAGTTCACCAGGCGCTTGCCGCGATAGATCAGTTTTTCATCGTAAAGGCGGATAAACACTTCGGCCACAGCTTTGGACAGCCCTTCATCCATGGTGAAACGTTCCCGGGTCCAGTCCATGGAGGCGCCAAGCCGGCGCATCTGTCGTGTAATGGTATTACCGCTTTGTTCTTTCCACTCCCAGACTTTATCGACAAACTTGTCACGGCCCAGATCATGTTTACTCAGGCCTTCCCCCTGCAGCTGTCTTTCAACAACCATCTGGGTGGCAATACCGGCATGGTCGGTACCAACCTGCCACAGGGTGTTTTTCCCCAGCATGCGCTGATAACGGATCATGGCATCCATAATGGATTGCTGAAAACCATGCCCCATATGCAGGCTGCCCGTGACATTGGGCGGCGGGATCATGATGCAATAGGAATCGCCCTTGCCGGAGGGCCTGAAATAGCCCTTGTCTTCCCAGGTTTGATACCAGGAGGCTTCGATCTGCTGCGGTTGGTAGGTTTTATCCATGAATTAGAGCCGAGGCTGAAAAGCCGCACATTATAGCGGGTTGACTGGCCCGGCCCAAGCGGCAATGGCAGGTCGAAAACAAAGGGTAATCAGGAAAGCTGGCTCCCAGAGAGTAAATGGGGGACAGACCCCACTTTTAGTCAGGCGGGTTTTGTTCTTCCAAGGCGCTCATAATAAGTTGCAGGAATTGCATCGGGATCTTTATAAACAGTCCAGCCACAGGGCTTTTGAGGATCAGGGTTAAAGTCAGTCACCAGGATCGGGTAGCCATATTTATCAATTGCAGTCATTTCGTTGAATGCACAGTGGGCGCAATAGGCCGGTACTTCATTGGCCCTGTTCCAGGTCGCCGGGCCAGCCTTGGCAAGTTTTGGCAGCTGGCCATTTTTATCCAAGCGGCGTCGCAGTGCTCCGCCGCTGCCGCAGGCATCGAAAACCAGTCTGTATTTTTCCTCGTCCTCAATGATCTCGATGCCGCCGCCGCGCGTTTTGTCACCGGAAAAATGCAAGCGTAAATGTTCTGCCAGAAATGCAGCCAGTGCATCCGGCGGTAATTGACCAACGCTCCACAAAGGCTCAAAGAAGGAGCAGGAAGAGAAACTCTGTTGAATGAGTTTCTCGCACACTTCCTGCTCACAATCGAGCTGGACACTCTCAAAGCAGGATTGCGTGAACTGTATACAGGCATCATGGACGCCGATAGCAAAATATCGATAAGCGTCGAACTTTTGTACTGCAAGCTCCGGGGAATGCTGTTCCAGCGCAGCTGATAACTCTGCATAAGCCTGCCCCAGTTGCCTGAGGATATTGTGCAGCAAGGTAATATCAGCTTTTGCCGCCTGTTCCCTGTAGGAATCAGCAAGGCCGGGTCGAAGGTCAGCGTCAATGAGCAGCGCAGCGAGTTGTCGGGCACCTGCTGCAGCATCCGGCGTGTAATTGATAGTCGGAAGGCAAGCCTTGAAACGCTGAAATGTTTTTTCTGTCAGTTCTCGCTCAAGATTCCCATCTACCAGTTCGCTCAGGCTTTGAGGAATTTGCAATACCCATTCAAACACCAGGGAAAGCATAAGTTGATACTGGGAATGAAATAATTCCAGGTAAGTGCTGGCTTCCTGATAGTTTGCCGAGTTTAGGGCATCAATCACTCGCTTATGGTCGGGTACGCGAAGTTCCGCCGGGGAGCCCATACGCATGTTTCTTGCAAAGGCCGGCGAATGTTCCAGGCGTTCCCTGCCAGAGAAATATTTACTCATTTAAGTCTCTCAAACTAGCGCTGATTGCAGATGTAAATATACCTCACTGCTTGCTGTCAGCATAAATAACGTGTCCTGGCTGTCCCCAGGCTTAACCACAGCCGAACGGAGCGGGTTTAATTGCCTTGTTTTTTTGATTTAATCGAAACAACGGTTATATACTTTCAGCAATCTCAAACCGGCATCAAAACAAGAATCAAGGAGCCATCAGGCCTATGCAGTATATTCCACTAAACATAAAGAAATCTGGCCTGGTCCTCACCCTGGCCACACTGGCAGGGCTCAGCCAGTCAGCCTTTGCGCAATCAGACCAGGAAATAGTTGATAGCATGCGGACTTGCCAGCAAATTCCCGAAATGTCTGCACGACTGGCCTGCTATGACCGTGTTCTGCCTCCGGTTAATGAAACACCCGGGGTTGCTACCCAGGTGCCACGAGCCAACCCCTTGCCGCGTGCAGAACGTGAGTCAAGACCTGTTGAAGCAGCGCCGGCTGCTCCGGCTGCCGGTGCGGGCATGGTAAGAATTGTAGAACTGGAAAAACCCAGTCTGAGCCGATCAGTTCTGACAGCGGAAGATGGACGGGTTTATACGGCGACCAGCAACACCGTCGTCCCCTGGCCGGATCCTCCCTTTATGATTCAGACCACGACGGGCGCATTCGGAACAACCTATCTGGTCCTGCCCGGAACCAATGACCGGATTCGGGTGTCGGTAGACTGATAAACTAATTGGCAAGACATAAAAAAGGGGCTTGTTAGCCCCTTTTTTGGTACTGATTTTATTGCCCTGTTACTGCTCAGTGGGGAATACCTCAACACCGATGAATACGCCTACCTCAAAGCTATCAGTAAGCGAATGTCTGGTAGTGCCAATTAGCATATCTCCACTCGGAGAAAGGCTGAATTGTGCATCAATCCCTTCAATGGTAATTACACCAAATTCGTTTTGAGTGTATGGTAAAAGCAAGGGGCCGGTTCCGCCATTATTAAAAGTAAGGTTTTCCAATTCGCCACCACTCATAAAAGGAGCTGAAGGAGATTCAAAAAAATCTGGGTCGACTCCATCCAAAAACCAACCCATCCCTTGCTCACGGCTTTGAGAAACTCCGCCTACGGTAGCAAAAGCGGCAGAATCGGCATCAAAACCAATACCAAAAGTTCCTGCAGAAATTAAATCCAAAAAGGTTGCATCTTCTGCGTTTACTTGTTGTTCATGTTTATTATGAAAGGCGTATACCCGGTAGGATCTATTTGCCACGTCCCTGTCACCTGCGTCATCCTCCAGATCGGTAACCCTGGTTTCCAAAGCCTCGATTGCTTCCACGATGGTCGCAAAATTGGCATTCATTTCCGACGCACTGGCCGGCGTACCGGACTCGAAAGTGGTAATCTGCGCCAGGCCTGAAGCAGAAAGCAACAAGGCAGAGGCTGTGATTATTACGGTATTTAAAGTTTTCATCATCGTTCTCCTAAAAGTAGGTTAGAGCTACTCAGTTATTCAGCCCAGTTGGCGTTATCCCAGGTGGTTGAGGCGTTATCCCAGATCAGTGTCAGGACTGCTGATAATTCACAGGCGTCACCGGTTCCATCACCGTCGCTGTCGGCCTGGTTCGTGTTGGCAATCGATACACAGTTGTCCACTGTGTTATCGATACCGTCTCCATCGGTATCCATTTGCAGTGACGGATTATTCGGAAATAAGTCATCCTCGTTGTCACCAAAACCGTCATTATCAGCATCTACCTGTTCAGTAGGATCATTGGGGAATGCATCCGCGTTATCGCCCACTCCGTCCTGGTCAGTATCCGCTGTTTCCGCAGGATCATTGGGGAAGGCATCGCTGTTGTCACCGACACCGTCATCATCGGAATCCAGCCATTCTTCAGGATCTTCCGGAAAGGCATCCTCAGTATCAGGGACTTCATCGCCATCTACGTCAGATACGGTTTTGGCAGGCTGCGGGTCTACACTCAATTCGCCGGATTCAAGATCAGTCACGTCCGTTTCGACGCCGGTATCTGCAGTCTCGGCTGACAGTACCGATTCAATATCGCCCACGGAAATATTTGTTCCCGGTATAGTCAGGGTAGATACATCCTGGGTTACCACAGTACCCAGGTTCGCCCCGATAGCGGTGAAAGTAGCAATGGCACCAGTATCACTCTGGCCATCAATATTGCCATCACTCAGGTCTTCAGTTAATGCGTCAAAGGCTTCCTGTGCATTTGCTCCTCCACCGGCTTCCGACACGGCATTGGCAACGGCTGCTACTGCTTCAATAGCCTGACGGTAAGCAGCCACCTGGGATTTGGAGGCACTATCTGTCGTATTGGCAGTAATAAGGGGAGGCGTAGTGAAAATATCGGTTGAATTGTTCAGACCAAAGCCGAGAGTGGCTTTCACCTGGCGTTGGGCAACTGTCAGCGCAGTTGCAAACTCTTCTTCGCTGATAGTGCCGTCACCATTGCCGGAATAGGGAGAGCCGCTATCCGCTTTGCGACGGGCCAGGTTAACAGCCATGGTGGTCAGTGGTGATGCGTAGATATCGTCACCATCCAGCACTCTCTGGGCCTGAACAACTGTCTTGAGGGAATTGAAAATTGGTGCAGCACCGGTGGTCAGGTCAGTGGTGTCAGCATCAACATTAAAAACCAGAACGACCCAACCAGTGATGCTTGCCGGAGCAGTCAGCCCCTGTATAGCGGCATTTGGCCCCGTACTGCCTTCCCCGAGAAGAGCACCCTGTAAACTAATCTGGGAAGTATCCAGTTCATAGAGGCTGACAGCAGCACCGGCCAGTGGTCCTTTGACACCTGAACCGCTTAGATCCACCGAAGCAGCGGCAGAAGTAGGGTTATCATCGTCATCGAATACGTCACAGGCACTGAGCAGGCTTACGCTTGATAAAAGTGCCAGAGCAAGGGATTTTTTTATCGGTCTCATCAGCAATTTCCTGGATGGACATAAAGTTAGCCAGTAAAAAATTGTGCCTGGCCGTGACTAGGTTCAAGCTGATGTTACTCAATAAGATTGCATTGCTTCTTCACCCATTCGGGTGAAAAACAAGAATTCAGAAAAGTTTTTATGAAACAGTGAAGGAAGGGGCAATATAAAATTTTAATTGGCTCTGGCAATTGTCAGGCGAGCAGCTTTTTGTTTTCAGCCAGAAAGTCCAGAAAACTGCGTGCCCTGAGTGACAGGGTGCCCGGATCCGGATAGATGGCATTCAGGGGCAGACCAGGGACGATAAAATCCGGCAGTATAATTTCCATCTCGCCGGCTTCCAGATGAGGCAGGGCAAGCCAGCCTGGTAATATGGCAATTCCCATTCCTTCGAGTACAGCAGCCTGCAGCATATCAGCATCATCCACACGCAATGCACACTCAATATCGACGAGGTGCCGACCGTACTCACTTTCAAAGACCCAGTTGGTCGTCAAGCCGAAGCGGGAATAACCAATGCACAGATGTTCAGCCAGTTCACCTGGCTCCTTGGGCGCCGGGTGATTTTTCAGGTAAAGCGGGCTGGCCACGGCAAAGCGGCTGATACGGCCCAGCGGGCGCATGCGCAGCGAACTGTCCTTTAACTCGCCAATACGCAGAGCCAGTTCAGCGCCTTCTTCCAGCATATTAATCTGTCGTTCCGACATTCTCAGGTCCAGCGAAATATCCGGGTAGAGACGTAAAAATTCTGCAGCCAGGGGCATCAGGATATGCCGGCCAAAAGAGGAGGGGGCAGCGATGGTCAAGGTTCCAGCCGGTTCCGGCAGGGCATTATGGATGCTGGCCCGGGTCAGCTCATAGCTTTCCAGCAGCTTGCGCGCATGTTCGTAGATACGTCCGGCTTCTTCGGTCGGGGTCAGGCGACGGGTTGAGCGCATGAACAGTGAAGCACTGAAATGTTCTTCCAGCCAGGCGATACGCTTGCTGACAGTGGGCTGCGTGGTTCCCTGTCTTCTGGCAGCTGCCGAAAAACTGCCGCTTTCATAGACATGCGCAAAAGTTTCCAGGCAATCAAGGCGATCCATATTAATTCCTGATAAGAATAAATGTTATCCGCTTTATGCTATTAACAATTAGATGCAGATACAATAATCTGGGCATGAAAAATTTGAGAGTGACAGCAGGGAGTAACAGTAAATGCATAATATCGGGATCGTTGGCGCCGGCACTGCCGGTCTGCATCTGGCCTTATACCTGCAGCAACACGGCATTGATGCGACCATCATTACAGACCGGGAGCCGGATGAATACCGTTCTTCCCGCTTGCTGAATACCGTGGCGCATCACAATTGTACGCTGGAGCGTGAAGAGCAGCTGGGCGTCAATCACTGGCAGGATAAAGAATATCACTATCACTACCATGATCACTGGCTGAATATTCCCGAGCCATTACATTTCCCTGGAACTTTTGCTAAACCTTCGCGCGCTGTTGATTACCGGATATATCTGCCGACACTGATGAATGATTTCATGGATCGCGGAGGCGTCATTGAATATCAAAAAATTGCTGAAGATGATATTCAGCCCTTGATAGACCGTTTCGACCTGCTGGTGGTTGCAGTTGGCAAAGGCCCCCTGGGTGCCATGTTTGAACATAATGCCCAGGAGTCGCCTTTCGAGCAGCCCCAACGACGACTATGTGTGGGGCTATACTCCGGGGTCTCACACCCTGAGCCGAAAAATGTGACGCTTTCGCTGTCTCCCGGTGTTGGTGAACTACTCACCATTCCAACACTGACCTTCGACGGTATGCAAACGGCGCTTCTGTTTGAGAATGTTCCCGGCGGGGACTTGGAAAACACGGTTACGACCCGCTATGACGATGACCCGGCAGCCTTCAGGCAAACCATTCTCGATGCCCTGGAACAATACCATCCCGGTGTCTATGAGCGGGTTGATACAGGCAAATTCGATTTGTGCCAGCCCCTGGATGTCCTGCAGGGTGGTGTGGTGCCAACCGTGCGCAAGACCTCGGTTGCCTTTGATAACGGCAAGTTTGCCCTGGCGCTGGGTGATGTCCATGTCACCGTTGATCCCGTAAACGGGCAGGGCGCCAATATCGCATCGTATTCTGCCTTCAAGCTGGGCGAGGAAATCGTCAGGGCGCCGGTACTTGATCAGCGCTTCATCGAGCAGGTTGATATGGCCCGCAATGACCGCTGTCTTGCTGCCGCCCGCTGGACCAACCTGATGATGCAGCCGCCTTCGGAGGAATTCCAGATGCTGCTCGGGGCGATGAGCCAGAATTCAGCTCTGTGTGATGAGTTTACCGAAAATTTCAACTGGCCGGAGCGGCAATGGGACAATCTGTGCTCGCCGGCGCGAATCCGCAGCTGGATTGCCCGTTATCAAGAGGCTGCGAGTTGATGATGAACATCAAGGAGAAAGTGGACATGCCAGAACTGAATCCTGCCGAATTTCGTCATGCTGCCTCGCGTTTCACCACTGGCGTAACAGTGATCACTTCGCTGGCACGCAATAAGGAAATCATTGGAATGACTGCAAACAGTTTTATGACAGTCAGCCTGTCGCCGCCGACTGTTCTGGTTTCAGTAATGAACGGACGCACCCTGAATGCCATTGAGCATTCCGGAAAGTTCGCCATCAATGTATTACCGGCAGCAGCAAAAGATATTTCAAATCATTTCGCCGGTCGTCCAGTTCCCGGGCTGACACCCGATTTTGCGAAATCCCGCGGTATGCCCAAACTTAAAGAGGCAATTGCCTACTTCGATTGCCGGATTGAGAAATTTATTCAAGTAGCCGACCACACCCTGCTGGTCGCAAAGGTAAATGACTGCTGCTACAAGGATGTAGAAGACCCGCTTATTTTCTTTTCCAGCCAGTACCACAGCCTGAACGCAGAAATATGACGAAGCTGTTTGACAGGGTTTAATAATCCAGGCTGCCTGTTTCCTTTTGAAGAATTGTTTCACAAGTTCCCGCTTTTTATTATTTTCAATTTCCTTTTATATATTGCAGCCAGATATAAGCTGAATTACTCTGGTTTTGCTTCGTTATCCTAAAATGTCAGGATATGTGCAATGCGTATCAGATTCACTACAATGGATAAATAACACTAACAAAATGGACCTGGCAGTAGAGACAGTCCGATGCTTAAAACAATAATAAGGAGCATTGAAGTTGAGTAATCAAAATACAGAAATAATAAATGCCGTTTTGCATGCAGTTAACGCTGCACTGGAAAAGAAAGATGTGAACGCATTAGTAGACTGTTTTCACGAAGTGGGCTACTGGCGTGATTTGCTGGCTTTTACCTGGAATATAAAAACCCTTGAAGATAAAGCCCAGATCAGCGAAATGTTACAGAGTCAGTTGCAACACATTACGGCAGGTTCATTCAGGCTTGATCCAAATGATGAGGCTAATGAAGAAAATGGCTTGAGTGCCGGCTGGATTGTCTTTGATACCGACGTTGCAGAAGGTTACGGGCATATCCGTGTACTTGACGGAAAAATATTTTCGCTGCTGACCGCCATAAAAGATTTAAAAGGGCATGAAGAAAGAGTCGGGATGAACCGGGTTCTGGGTACGGAACACAGTGCCGGAAAGGACAGACTTAACTGGAAGGATTCCCTTGAGCTGGAAAGGCGGGAGCTGGGTTACTCGAAACAACCCTATGCTCTGATTATTGGCGGAGGCCAGAATGGGATCGTACTGGGCGCACGGCTGCGCATGCTCGGCGTGCCAGCCATCATCATTGAAAAAAACAGGCAACCCGGAGATAACTGGCGTAAACGCTACAAGTCACTTTATCTGCATGACCCGGTCTGGTTTGACCATTTACCCTACATGCCTTTTCCGGATAGCTGGCCGGTTTTCACGCCCAAGGACAAAATGGGTGACTGGCTGGAAGTGTATACCAGGGTGATGGAACTGAATTACTGGACAAATTCATCCTGTAAAAAAGCTGTTTACGATGAAAAAAGCAAAACCTGGTCAGTGAGCATTGTCCGGGATGGAGAAGAAATCACCCTTCAGGCTACCCAGCTCATTATTGCTACCGGCAGGTCCGGCAAGGTCAATATGCCGAGCTTTAAAGGCATGGAAAAATTCAAGGGTGAACAACATCATTCATCGGCACATCCGGGGCCGGATGCCTACAAGGGCAAAAAAGCCGTGGTCATCGGCTCCAATAATTCAGCCCATGATATTGCGGCAGCGCTGTGGGAAAACGCTGTTGATGTCACCATGGTCCAGCGTTCCAGTACCCATGTTGTGCGTTCTGAGCCGCTGATGGAGCTTGCCCTGAATGAGTTGTATTCGGAACAGGCTGTGGCAGGGGGAATCACTACCGAGAAGGCCGACATGATAATGGCATCCCTTTCTGCGAACCTGCTAACTGAAGGACAAAAACAGATTTATACCGAAATTCAGAAACGCGATGCCGAATTTTATGAGCGGTTGCGTAAAGCAGGGTTCAAACTGGATTTTGGTGAAGATGGCAGTGGCGCCTTTGTCATGTACCTGCGACGGGGGTCAGGCTACTACATTGATGTCGGTGCCAGCGAACTGGTAGCCGATGGCAAAATCAAATTAAAGACAATTACGGGTGTAAAAGAAATTACCGAGGATTCGGTGATCTTCGACGATGATTCCGAATTGAAAGCTGATCTGATCGTTTATGCCACCGGCTATGGCAACATGATTGGCTGGATAGAGGAGCTGATCAGCAGGGAAGTTGCCGAAAAGGTTGGTATATGTGGCGGGCTGGGTTCGGATACGACAAATGATCCGGGTCCCTGGGAAGGGGAATCACGCAATCTGTGGAAACCGACGCAACAGCCTAATCTCTGGTTCCAGGCTGGAAACCTGTATCAGGCACGTTTTTATTCCCGCCAGCTGGCCTTACAGATCAAGGCGCGTATGGAAGGCATACAGACGCCTGTTTATGGCATCCCGGAGGCTGTAAACCCGAACCCGGTGTCAGAGTAAAATGTGGATTTACTCTGACACCAAACAGGTCAGGCAAAATCCTCGCTCAAGGAAGCGGCTGTTTCGGCACTGAGCCTGAGGCCTTCTACCCGCATATGTTCATGGTCACATCCGGCCAGAACTGCTTGCTTCTCTTTAAAAGCGGCAACCATCTCGTCGGTGAATTCAAAACGCACAAAATGCACGCTGGACGTTTTTTCATCATTTTCACGATCGAGATCTTCATCGGCGATGGCATATACCTTGTCGAAGCCTTCAACCTGTAACCAGACTTTATCTTCCACTCCGATCAGTTTGGCCAGTTCAGCTTTGCGGAGCTCGGCATCTTCATATTCCAGCATGAAAGTAGCTTTGAGGTTTTTGCCGTCAGGAATCAGGGGATTATAGGCATCCAGTTCATCCTGAATACCTTCTGCTTCAAAAACTTTTTCAATGCGCAGCATTTCCTGAATCTGGTAGCGGATAGTCATTTCATCCTCAAAATACAGCCGCGCATTCTTGGTCAGGCTGAGCTGCCGCGGCCTTTTATGGGCGATGACTTTGGCTTTGAATTCCTGGCGTCGTCCGGAATACTCTTCCAGAGACAGCAGGTCATTTTTTGTTAACGTGGTCATGGTGGTTCCTGTTAAATCAGATAGATTAAATGTCGTAGGCCAGCCGCAGGAGTGTAATAGGGTGCTCAGGCTTGCTGACTTTTTCAGACAGATTGGCGATATGACTGGCAGCCATCGGACAGTCGGAAATAAAATGGTCACGATCCTGGGCATCCACTTTTCTTACTACCGGTCGGGCAATTTTTACGGCGTGATCGTGGGATTCTACTTTCACTGCATAAGTGCCGTCATGGCCTGAACAGCGTTCTTCAGCTGTAATTGTTGTACCTGGCACCAGATTCAGAATATCCCGGGCCTTGATGCCGATGTTCTGCACACGAAGGTGGCAGGCCACCTGATAGGAGACATCGCCAAGTTCCTTGACGAAGTTGGTATCCAGTTCTCCTCCTTTATGCCGCAGATGCAGATATTCGAAGGGGTCGAAGAATGCCTTCTTCACCTTGAGAACATCTTCATCATCGGGAAACAGTAAAGGTAGTTCCTGTTTGTACATCAGGACACAGGAGGGCACCGGTGCTATCAGGTCATAGCCTTCATCAACCAGTTTCGCCAGCACCGGAATATTGGCTTCCTTGGCCCTGGCAACAGATTCGAGATCGCCAAGCTCCAGTTTCGGCATGCCGCAACACTGTTCCTTTGGCACCAGCTCAATATGTATGTTGTTGTGCTGGAAAACCCTGTAAAAATCTTCACCCAGCTCCGGACTGTTGTAGTTTCCGTAACAGGTGGCATACAGTGCGACCTTGCCAGTGGTTCTGCCAACAGCTTTAGGCTGAATGTCGTCCTGCATATTTTTCACGCGCTTGCGTAAAGTCTTTGAGTGATATTTGGGAACCGGAGCCTGATGATGCACGCCGGCAGTTTTTTCCAGCACTTTACGAAAGGTTTTATTGCTGTTCAGGGCGTTGACCGTGACATCCACCAGCGGGATGCTGGCCATTTTGCCCACCTTGTTGGTATCGGAAAGCATCTTGTTACGAAATGAAGTGCCTTCCTTTTTGAAATGAACTGCCTTGGCACGCAGCATCAAATGCGGGAAGTCGACGTTCCACTCATGTGGCGGGACATAGGGGCATTTCGACATGTAGCACATGTCACACAAATAGCACTGATCAACGACTTTCATGTAATCAGCTTTGTCGACACCATCGACTTCCATGGTCTCGGATTCATCGACGAGGTCAAACAAAGTAGGGAAGGCATTACACAGACTCACACAGCGACGACAACCATGGCAGATGTCAAAGACGCGCTCGAGCTCCCTGTTCAGTTCGTCTTTATTCCAGAAGGAGTCGGTAAGCCATTCGACAGGATGTCGAGTTGGCGCTTCCAGACTGCCTTCTCTGGTGATTGTCTCACTCATGCTGCTTCCCCATTGAAAAGATTTGAATTGCCACTGAGAGCCTGGTCAGGCTCCCAGTTGAAGCAATTCGGGCCAGATTAAGCGTCCAGTCCGTCCAGGGCTTTCTGGAAGCGGTTGGCATGACTTCGTTCTGCTTTCGCCAGTGTTTCAAACCAGTCAGCGATTTCATCATGACCTTCGTCACGAGCAGTTTTTGCCATACCCGGGTACATGTCAGTGTACTCATGGGTCTCACCGGCAATCGCCGCTTCAAGATTCAGTGAAGTTCCACCAATTGGCAGGCCAGTCGCCGGATCACCAACTTCTTCGAGGTATTCCAGATGGCCATGAGCGTGGCCTGTTTCACCTTCTGCGGTGGAACGGAATACAGCAGCAACATCGTTGTAGCCTTCTACATCCGCTTTTGAGGCGAAGTAAAGATAACGACGGTTAGCCTGGGATTCTCCGGCAAATGCTTCTTTCAGGTTTTCTTCGGTTTTGCTTCCTTTTAATGACATACTTTTACCCTCTTTGTTGTGTTTTAGCAGTTAGTGGTCAATCCCCACAACTTGCATCATTATGGGCAAACAAATTATCATCTGTCCAATAGATAATTTATTAACTGTTGATCGATTTTAACGATGAGTCATCCGCCCACACTGAAACAACTGAAATACCTCTGCGCAGTGGCTGACAAACAGCATTTCAGTCATGCTGCCGAGTCCTGTTTTGTTTCCCAGTCGACCTTGAGTGCCGGCATCAATGAGCTGGAGCAGACCCTGGGTGTTACCCTCATTGATCGCAGCAAGAAGCATGTCAGTCTGACGGCTATCGGCCGTGAGGTGACAGAAAGAGCCCGCACGGTTCTGACTGATATAGATGACCTGGTGGCCACAGCCGTCGCTGCACATGAACCTTTTTCCACGGAAATGCGCTTGGGCGTGATTCCAACTATCGCGCCATTTTTATTGCCGAAAATTCTGAAAACTTTTCGTCAGCGTTATCCAGAGTTCAAACTGTATATCCGTGAGGATCTCAGCGGTAATCTGCTGGAAGAACTGCACGCCGGCGAACTGGATATCCTGCTGCTGGCCCTGCCATATCCGGCTGATGGTGTGACCGAACGCCATCTGTTCTATGACGAACTTTTGCTGGCCACCAACAAGGGCAGCCCGCTGGCAAAGCGCAACAAATTGATGACCAAAGACCTCAAGCACTCAGAATTGCTTTTGCTGGAAGAGGGGCATTGCCTGCGTGATCATGTACTGGATGCCTGTAAACTCAAGAATAGGGACATCAAGGTTCCCTATCAGGCCACCAGCCTCAATACGGTGATTCAGATGGTGGCCAATGATATCGGTGTCAGCATCCTGCCGAAAATGGCGGTAGACGCCAAAATTCTGCGCGGCACCAGCGTTGAAACGCATCCCTTTGCCGATCGGGTGGTACAGCGCTCCATTGGTCTGATGTGGCGTAAACGTTCACCGCGACAGGATGAATTCGAACGGGTCGGGGAGTTGATCAATGAATGCATGGCAGCTTGATAAATAGAGGACAAAAATAGGGGACAGACTCTGTCCAGGGTCTGCCCCCTATTTTTCAGTAATCAGAATCAGGCTTGATGGGATTCCAGTTCTGCGCCAGCTTCTTTATAGCTTGACCAACGCTGACGTCCGCGTTGTTTTTCCTCATCAGCAGCCGTCACGATTTCAGCCACGCGGGGATACTCACTAAAAAATGATGGCACTTCCTCGCCCAGGTTGATCAGCACATCATAGCCAGGTTGATGTTGCTCGCCATGGCCAATGACAATGGTGACATCCTCTTCGATCTCGGTATCAATCAATGCGTGTGGCAGAAAGCTGTCCGGGCGGAAGCTCCACAGGAGGTCATCCATATATTGTGCCTGCTCGGCTGTATCGGTATGGATATAGACCTTCAGGCCCTGGGCAAATACTTTTTCGCAGAGCCTGCAGGCAAAGACATAACGTTCGACCGCCTGATCCTGCTTGAGCAAATAAAAACTGACTTTACTCATCAGCCCCGGAGCAGGTATTCCATCAACAGCGGAACGGGACGTCCTGTTGCGCCTTTCTGCTCTCCCTGATTCCAGGCAGTACCGGCAATATCCAGATGCGCCCATTTGAAATCTTCGGTAAAGCGCGACAGGAAACAGGCTGCAGTGATCGTGCCGCCGTAACGGCCGCCAATATTGGCCATGTCAGCAAAATTACTGTGCAGCATTTTCTGGTATTCATCCCACAGGGGCAGGCGCCAGGCCGGATCAAGCGCATCAAGCCCACACTGGTAGAGTGAATCAGCCAGCTCGTCGTCATTACTCAGCAGACCTGACACCACATTGCCGAAGGTGGCGACGCAGGCACCGGTCAGCGTGGCAATATCAATCACGGTTTTGGGTTTGAAGCGTTTGGCATAGGTCAGGGCATCACAAAGCACCAGGCGGCCTTCGGCATCGGTATTGAGGATTTCAATGGTTTGCCCGGACATGCTGGTAACCACATCGCCTGGTTTGGTGGCTCGAGCACTGGGCATGTTTTCGGCAGCAGCAACAATACCGATAACATTGATTTTCGGTTTCAGGGCGCACAAGGCATGCATGGTACCGAAGACGCTCGCGGCGCCACACATGTCGAATTTCATCTCATCCATGGCGGCTCCCGGTTTCAGGCTGATGCCGCCGGTATCAAAAGTAATGCCCTTACCGACCAGCACCTGAGGCTTTGTCGCAGCAGTGCTGCCTTTGTATTCCATGATAATCAGCGCAGATGGCTCATCACTGCCGTGACCGACCGAGAGCAGGGAATGCATGCCCAGTCGTTTCATCTGGGCTTCAGACAATACTTTGGTTTTCAGGATCTTGTTTTTAGTTGCCAGTTTCTTTGCCTGTTCAGCCAGGTAAGTCGGTGTGCAGAAATTGCCAGGCAGATTGCCGAGGTTGCGGGCTTCGTTCATGCCCAGCGCAATCGCGGCACCGGTATCCAGGCCTTTTTTGGCTTTGGAGCGCTGTTTTGTGCTGACAGCGAGAGATACGCGTTTAAGTTTTAAAGCGGGTCTGGCCTTGGACAGGGTTTCACTGTAGCGATATTCAGCATTGGTGAATACCTTGGCAGTCTGAATCGCCAGACGCTCGATGTCGGTTTTATCCACATCCAGTCCGGGAAAGCCGAGAACGCAATCTTCCAGCGAATAACGGTTTAACTGAAGAGCGGTATAGCGCAGTACCTCAGTATATTTTTTCAGGCTCAGACCGGTTTTCTTGCCGAGGCCAACCAGCAGGATGCGTTTGGCTTTAATCGCTTGCGGTTGCTGGATCAGTACGGATTCCTTAATTTTGCCGCTGATATCGCCAGCCTTGAGAATTTTACTGATGCTCTTGCCACAGGCTTTGTCGACTTCTGCGGTCGCATCCGGCAGATTGCCGTTGATGAAAACACCCAGTACCAGGCAGGAAGTCGGGGTATTACTGAGAGCTGTTGTTTTGGTCGAAAATTGCATGAAAAGTCCTTTCAGATCACTAGTTGGAATCTAATGTAGAGACTTGCAGAAAAAAAATCCATAGCAATTTGTATATCCACCAACCCCTTTGATTTGGGAAGTGGCTGTCTGCTGTGCTTTGCACTAGAATTCAGGCATGACCATTGCCCGCTATATCTGTAAACAGATTTTGCTTATTACCGCAGCCTTGAGTTTTATCCTGCTGTTTGTTGCGGTGCTGATTCGTTTGCTGAATTATCTGGGAGATGCTTCCGACGGACAGTTAGACCCAGGTATCCTGCTACTGCTGATGTCTTTCCGTCTGCCTGAGTTTATTCAACTCATTCTGCCCTTATCCCTGTTGCTGGGTATCCTGCTGGCTTACGGGCGCATGTATGCGGAAAACGAAATGACTGTGTTGATAGCCTCGGGGCTGAGCAAAATTCGTTTGCTGGCTTATACCCTGATTTCAGCCAGTGTGGTGCTGGTATTGATCGCAATGCTGGCATTTTCAATTACTCCCTGGGGATTGCTCAACAGTAGTGTGCTGTTAGAAGAACAGCAGGATCTGAATGAATTCGACATCATGGTGCCGGGAATCTTTCAGGATATCTCCAATGGTGCGCGCACGACCTATACGGAAAATATCGAGGATAACCAGATTCAGGATGTCTTTATGCACGAAAGTGAATCAGATCGTCTGACGGTGGCGGAGTCGGCAACGCTGGTACAGGATGATGAGCAGGCGAGACTGGTAGTTTTCGCTGAAGGTTCACTGAGTGAAGGTATGGCTTCCGGTGCAGCATTTACTGTCACCAATTTTGCTGAACTGGCCGTACGATTACCGCAGCGTGATATTAATATTGACCTGGTGCTGGAGGAAAAAGCGCTGAGTACCGGTGAATTATTCAGTTCATCCGACCCTGCCTATATTGCCGAGTGGCAATGGCGCATTTCATTGCTGATTCTGATCCCGGTTTTGTGCCTGCTGGCAGTTCCGCTGAGCAAAGTGAATCCCAGGCAGGGGAGATTTGCCAAGCTGGTGCCGGCTGTCATTCTTTATATTGCCTATTTCGGTTTGTTGCTGGCCAGCCGTGATTCCGTGGCGCAGGGTAATTTACCGCCACTGATCGGCTTATGGTGGGTGCATCTGGTATTTATTGTTTTTGGCCTGCTTTTATTTAACGAAAAACTGCCGTCTTTGACAAAAGTAAAATGGTCAGCGCGCGATGCGAAAACTTGATTTATATATAAGCAAAACGATTTTACTTGCCATGTTACTGGTCTTGCTGGTGCTGGCCGGACTGGATTTCCTGTTTACGCTCTTTGATGAAGTCGCCGGTGTTAATGAACGTTACACCATGAAGGATGCGCTCACCTATGTCCTGTTGACTTTCCCCAGACATATTTATGACTTGCTGCCGATAACGGCGCTGATGGGTTCATTAATAGGCCTGGGCGTGCTGGCTTCCAGTAATGAACTGGTGGTGATGCAGGCTGCCGGGATTAAAGCCGGCCGCGTCGTCTGGTCTGTCATGAAGCCGGCATTGCTGGTGATGCTGGCAGGTATTCTCCTTGGAGAGTACCTTGCGCCAACACTGGAGTTGCGCGCGGAAGTCAATAAAAGTATTGCCAACAGTGATCAGATTGGCTTGTCGACATCGGGTTCCTGGCAGCGGGATGGTGATGATTTTGTACACTTTGACGCGATTGAACCACAAGGCGTTTTACACGGAGTCAGCATCTATCGTTTTAATGATGCACAGGAAATGACTGCAAACATTACCGCTGAGCGGGGGCGTTACGAAAACCGCAACTGGGTACTGGAAAATGTCAGGCAGACTTTTTTCTCACAGGCAGATGGCGGCATTGAAAGTCAGTCACAGGAGTTTGAAGAACTGGTCTGGCAAACCGACCTGTCGCCGGATGTTCTGCAGCTGATGATCATGGATTCCGATAAACTGACGATAACTGCCCTCTATGGTTATGCCCAGCGGTTTATCAGTCAGGGGCAGGATGCCAGTGCCTATCTTCTGGCATTCTGGAACAAGTTGCTTCAACCACTGGCAACCGCAGCCCTGGTGCTGGTAGCCATTTCATTTATTTTCGGCCCCCTGCGTGAAGCGACAATGGGCGCACGTGTCTTTACCGGAATCAGTTTCGGGCTGGGATTTATTATTCTGCAGCGTGTGTTTAATACTGTAGGCGCCGTGTATCAGTTCAATCCGCTGCTGGCAGCATTACTGCCGATTATCCTGACTGCACTGATCGGCATTCTTTTACTCAGGAAAGCAGCGTAAGTATTCAGGTAAGCGCTTTGCTTTCCCAGTCGACATTAATCACCACTGAACCTGACAGGCGATCATGCAGGGTGTTTTTATCAGCATTGAAATACATATAGAAATAGCCCACACCCAACAACAGAAATGAAAAAGGTGCCAGCACGTATCGCTGTAGAGCCTGCCAGTATGAAATCGCCGAACCATCTGTATTCTGGACACGGATTTTCCATGCCTGCATGCCCAGGGTCTGGCCACTGTGAGTCCAGAACCAGGCAAAAAACAGAAAGGCACTCAAGAGCATGGAAGCAAAAAGGGTGAAACGGTACCAGGGGTCCATGACGACAGCATCATTTTCCACGATCTGTGCCTGTTCAATCCCGAATGCAGACAAAACAATAAAGCCAACGACTATCCAGATGGCTGCGATGACGATGCTGTCATATATGATTGCAGCCAGTCGACGCCAGAGTGCAGCACTGTTGTTTGTTTTATTGGTATCGTTCATGGGAGGCGGCATTGTACTTTATTTTGTCCCGGTGTCAGAGTAAATCCACATTTTACTTTGACACCGTTTACTGGCTTTTTGCTTTATTTCTTGACTTTTTGGGCATTATTCCCGATTATCGCGCCCCATGAGCACAATGATTATTAGCAAAGGCATTATTATTCAACACCGATAGGTGGGTTGAAGCTGATTGCGTTTGCATAATTATTCAGAAAACCCGCCTCCAGGCGGGTTTTTTCGTTTCAGCGGATGTGAATTTTAAAATTAAAGCATAGTGAAATATCAAGAGTAGTTAACAGGATGAGGTCATGAGCAAGTTACCTGAATATGTCGCCCTGATGGATACCACCTTGCGTGACGGGGAACAAACCCAGGGAGTTTCTTTTTCTGCGGGTGAAAAACTCAATATCGCCCAGGCATTGCTGGAAGCACTGAAAGTCGACCGTATTGAAGTCGCGTCCGCGCGAGTCTCGGAAGGGGAAAAAGAAGCCGTCAGCAATATTATTGCCTGGGCCCGGAAACATGGTTATGACGAACGCGTTGAAGTGCTGGGCTTTGTAGATCAGCAGCTCAGTGCCGACTGGATTCTGGATTGCGGGGGCAAAGTCATCAACCTGTTGACCAAAGGCAGTGAAAACCATTGTCGTAATCAACTGGGTAAAACACTGGAAGAACACGCAGCAGATATCAATTCAACGGTGAAATATGCGCTCAGCAAAGGCTTGCAGGTCAATGCCTACCTGGAAGACTGGTCAAACGGATACCAGGATAACAGGGAATATGTTTATGGCCTGATGGAAGCGATCAAGCACAGCGGTATCAGGCACTTCATGCTGCCGGATACCCTTGGCGTAATGAGTCCGATGGAAGTAAAGGCTGCGATGGAAGACATGCAAAGCCGCTTTACGGAACAGGACTTTGATTTTCATCCACACAATGATTACGGCCTGGCTGTGGCCAATTGTATGGCGGCCGTGGAAACCGGGATAAGTAACCTGCACTGTACCGTCAATTGCCTGGGAGAAAGAGCGGGCAATGTATCACTGGCGGAACTGGCAGTGGTGTTGAAAGACAAAATGGGGATCAGGACGGCAATCGATGAAACCCACCTGGCAGATGTCAGTAAAATGGTCGAGCGTTTTTCCGGTAAGTGGCTATCTGCCAACATGCCGATTGTCGGGGAAGATGTGTTTACCCAGACCGCCGGCATCCATGCTGACGGTGATGTGAAGGGTGGCCTGTATGAAACCCGCCTGAGTCCGGAACGTTTCGATCGCAAACGCACCTACGCGCTGGGCAAACTTAGCGGCAAGGCTTCGGTGTTGAAAAATATTGAAGAACTGGGTATTTCCCTGTCCGATGAGAACCTGAAAAAAGTCCTGGATCGGGTGGTGAAGCTGGGAGATTCGAAAGAAACCATCACTCCCGATGATCTGCCTTTTATTATTGCCGATGCTCTGGAGAGCAGTGACTATCACCATATTCACCTTGAAAACTGCGAAATCAATTCATCCTTTGGTGAAGAGTCTGTTGTAAAACTGGCACTGACTGTCAATGGCACAGAATATGCGGAAGAAGGCCATGGAAACGGTGGTTTTTCAGCCTTTATCGATGCCTTGAAAAAAATTCTTGCGCAGATAGATTTTACTTTGCCGGAACTGACGGATTACGCGATTCGCATTCCCAAAGGCGGTAAGCCGGGGGCCTTGACGGAATGTACCATCACCTGGGATGTGGAAGGCATGCGTGGACGCAAGTTACGAACCAGGGGTGTGCATGCCAATCAGGTGTATGCGGCTGTACTGGCCACATTAAGGATGGTGAATACCCGCTTGCACAGTCAGAGCAATTAATCATTTATTTCTTCAGGCTGTTATATACTTTTGCGAAACGCGAAATGGCCGCAAAAATATATAACAGCCTGCTTACAGCAGGTATGATTTTTCAAACAGTGACAAAATATGATTGATCTGCGCAGTGATACCGTTACCCGCCCCAATGATGCCATGCGTAAGCTGATGGCAAAGGCGGAAGTGGGGGATGATGTCTGGGGTGATGATCCGACGGTCAAGGCACTGGAAGCATTATGTGCGGACATGCTGGGCAAGGAAGCGGCCATATTTGTGGCAAGTGGCACCCAGTCCAACCTGATCGGCCTGATGTGTCATTGCCAGCGAGGCGATGAATATCTGGTGGGTCAGCATGCCCATACCTACAAGCTGGAAGGTGGTGGAGCCGCGGTGCTGGGGAGCATTCAGCCACAGCCTATTACGGTCGAGCCGGATGGCACGCTGACACTGGAAAATATCGAAGCGGCCATCAAACCGGATGATATTCACTATGCCAAATCCCGATTGCTGTGCCTGGAAAACACCACGGGGGGCAGGGTCTTACCGATGGATTATATTGCTGCCGCCTGCAAGCTGGCTGATAAACATGGACTTGGCAAGCATCTGGATGGCGCCCGGGTTTTCAATGCCTCGGTAAAACTGGGGATTGATGTTAAAGACATCGCCGACTATTTTGACTCGGTCTCAGTGTGTCTATCCAAAGGCCTGGGTGCGCCGGTTGGTTCAGTCTTGTGCGGTTCGAAAGAACTTATCAAGGAAGCCCATCGCTGGCGCAAAATGCTGGGTGGCGGGATGCGTCAGGCCGGTATTCTGGCTGCTGCGGGCATTTACGTGCTGGAAAACAATATCGAACGCCTCGCCGAAGATCATGCCAATGCTGCGATTCTGGCCGAAGGACTGGCCGAAATACCTCAACTGCAGATGGATACGGAATATCAGCACACCAACATGGTGTTTTTCTCGGTAGCCGATGGCAGTGGTGCAAAACTGTCAGCTTATCTGGAAGAACAGGGCATTCTGGCCGATGGCCGTGCAAATTTTCGTCTGGTGACACATCTGGATGTCAGTGAAGCGGACATGCATAAAACCGTCGAATGCATCCGCCGCTTTTTTTCCTGATCTTGTTTTATCAATTCTGAGGGGGAGGTGGCGTCCAGTCACAACTCTCACAATCCGGTGAAATTCCATTTTCTTCCAGCACTGCAAAAATAAAATCCCGCCATACTGCATTGGGCTGCCAGACGCTATTCATGTCCGCCTTGGCTTCTGCTACTGGAACATCTTCATAGATTACCCGATATAAAAAACTGAAGGCAGTTGCCCGTGCATTGACCTGACAATGCAGCAGGGTTTTCTTGTCGGGATTGCGTCGCATGGAATCGGCAAAGGCATAAAAATCATCCGCCAGCGGATTGTTAAAATCGACTGGCACATGCATGTATTCCATGCCCAGGCTTTTCACCAGACGGTCAGCATCAGAAAGTGCATTGTCGTTGTTGGTGAAGGCAATATAGACCACCCGCTCAAAGCCCTGGTCGGCCAGGCTTTGAAACTGCTCGCGACTGGGTTGACCGGAGCTGGCAAAAGATGCGCTGTACTGCCGGAAATTAGTGATTTCGGCAAGAACCGGGTCGGCCTCTTCCAGGGCATAAGCACAGGTCGGCATTAGCAGCAGGACTAGGAAGCGTACAAGAAACGGTAGCTGGGCCTTCAACATCTATTCCTCTTTTATATCTGGAGTCACAGAGTAAAGTCTTGATTTACTCTGTGAGCGGGATGATACTGAAAGCGGAATGATAGCATTCATTCCTGTCGACATCGCCGGAATATAAAAGCTGTCTGTTTGTGGATGGAGCAACGATGGCTCGTAATCAGGACCTGGCAGCCGGGCTTAGGGAGCAGGAAAGCAGCCCAGTAATTTGATAGTGGATTCGAATTTGAATTCAGATACTAATAATAAAAAGTACATCTCGAAGAGGGGAAAAGCATGAAAGTTACAATAAAAAAGGTGCTTGCTGTCACTTTGTTGCTACTGGGAACTGGAGTAGCAGGTGTCGTTTCAGCACATCACAGTTTTGCCATGTTCGACAGGGATACGGAACTGGTAATGGAAGGTGAAGTAGTGCGCTGGGCCTTTAACAGTCCACACGTTGCCATTTATATCAGAGATAGCAATGAGGAAGTGTGGGCTTTTGAAGGCGGAGCGCCTCCCGGGCTGGTTACTGATGACCCTCCCATGACCGGGTTCACTTTTCAGCCCGGCGATGCAGTAAAAGTTGTTGTTTGCCCACTGCGAGATGGAAGAAACGGTGGCGCCATTGGTATCGTCATTAAGGATGATATCTGGTACACACCAAATGACGGGGGCTGTGGCCCGAACTTTGATGCCTGGCAGGATTGGATGGCCAAGGGCTATCTGTCAAAACAGCAGGCGCTTGATGCTGGAGAGGTGTTGCCGGATTAATCACTGATTGAGCGGAATAAAAAGGGCTTCTTCGGAAGCCCTTTTTTTGGAAAAATTTAATCAGGAATTCTGGCTGGCGTTCAATCAGCTGGCGCTGTACTGCTCCCCGACCATTGCGCCAAAGTCACTGGTGCTGACCATCTTCACATCGGCACCGGGCTTGGACAGATCCGGTGTTGAATAACCTTTGGCAAATACGCTTTGCATGGCCTGCCAGAGTTTTTTCGCTTCTTCATTCATATCGAAACTGAATTCCAGCATCATGGCCACCGAACCGATCATGGAATAGGGGTTGGCAATGTTTTTACCGGCAATGTCCGGTGCCGAGCCATGTGAAGGTTCGTAATAGGCTTTTTCCGGTCCGATACAGGCTGATGGCATCAGCCCGAGTGAGCCGAGTATTCCGCCACCCTGATCCGAGAGAATGTCTCCAAACATGTTCTCCATGACCATGACATCAAATTGCCCGGGGTTCAGGCATAAATAGGTGGCTGCAGCATCCACCAGAATATGGATGACTTCCACGTCAGGGTAGTCTCTGCCGACTTCTCCGCATACTTCATTCCACAGCACGGATGACTTGAGCACATTGCTCTTGTGAATATTGTGCAGGACTTTCTTGCGCTTCTGGGCCGTTTCGAAGGCGACTTTCATAATGCGCTTGATCTGATCTTCGTTATATTCCAGTGATTCAGTGACATAGCGTCGGCCATCTTCATTGATGCCGGTTTCCTTGTGTCCGAAATACAGGCCACCCACGAGTTCCCGAATCATCATGATATCAATGCCTTCACCGATGATTTCCGGTTTCAGAGGTGAAAAATGCGCCAGGCCTTTGGGTAGATAGACCGGCCGGAAATTGGCAAAGGTGTTGTAACGCCTGCGCAGTGGCAGCAGGGCGCCGCGTTCCGGCTGCAGATCAACCGGAATCTTTTTCGATTCTTCATGGCTCAGGCCGATCGGGCCCTTGAGAATGGCATCAGCCGCATCACATACCGCCTTGGTTTCCTCAGGAAAGGGATGTCCACAGTCAAAATAGGCGCTCGCTCCGAAGGGAGTGTGGACCAGGTCGAAGGTGATATTGTTGCGTTCAGCGACCAGATGCAGAATCTTTTCAGCTTCTGTCATGATTTCCGGGCCGATGCCATCCCCGTCAAGCAGGGCGATTTTGTATGAACTCATGATTTTCCTTGATTTAACGATTTTGGAGTAAAACTACAAAGGGCGGCTAATTTAGCACTTCGGCAAAAGTGAGTAAATTGGCAAATATTCTCCAAAAACACCTTTTTCATGAATTTTAAATAAAAAAAATGCGGTTTTTTTAAAAATTCACTCACTTTTTTTCAAAAAAGGGTTTTTTTGAAGTTTTTCTCGGTACTCAATCCGGGGTGAAAATTATAAAATTATGGTTTAGAAATTTTAGCCAGGATTTACCCAATCCTGGCTATTTTTGTAACAAAACTACCTTACACAATGGAGCTATATATGGTCTCTTACCAGGAGCATACTAACAACACGCAACTCATTGAATGGATTAAAGAAATCCAGGAACTCTGTCAGCCGGAAGAGGTTTATCTGTGCGATGGTTCACAGGAGGAATATGACCGTTTCTGTCAACAGCTGGTAGATGACGGAACCTTTATCAAACTCAATGAAGAGCTGCGACCTGGCTCCTTTTTGTGTCGTTCAGATCCCCGCGATGTAGCGCGGGTCGAGGATAGAACCTTCATTTGCTCTGAAAAAGAGGAAGATGCAGGTGTCACAAATAACTGGGAAGACCCTGAGAAGATGCGCGAGACCCTCAAGGGACTGTTCAAAGGCTGCATGAAAGGCCGAACCATGTATGTGATTCCCTTCAGCATGGGCCCGCTGGGATCTGATATCGCCCAGATCGGTGTGCAGATCAGTGACAGCCCCTATGTCGTCGTCAATATGCGCATCATGGCGCGCATTGGCCAGAAAGTACTGGATATTCTTGGCGACAAGCCATTCATCAAATGCCTGCACTCGGTCGGTGCTCCGCTGGCAGAAGGCGAGCAGGACGTTGCCTGGCCCTGTAATCCGGATAACCGTTATATCGTGCATTATCCAGAAGCCCGTGAAGTTGTCTCATTCGGTTCCGGCTACGGCGGGAATGCCCTGCTGGGCAAAAAATGTGTTGCCCTGCGAATCGCGTCGGTCATGGCCAGAGACGAAGGCTGGCTGGCCGAACATATGCTGATTGTCGGGGTTGAATCCCCGGAAGGTGAAAAGACTTACCTGGCCGGTGCTTTTCCCAGTGCCTGCGGTAAAACCAATCTTGCCATGGTCATTCCCCCGGAAGGCTTTGAAGGCTGGAAGGTCTGGACCGTGGGTGATGATATTGCCTGGATCAAACCGGGAGAAGACGGCCGCATGTATGCGATCAACCCGGAAGCCGGATACTTCGGTGTGGCTCCGGGAACTTCCTACAGTTCAAACCCCTCTGCCATGGATACCATCAGCAGGAACACCATTTTTACCAATGTTGCCCTGACAGATGACGGTGATGTCTGGTGGGAAGGCATGAGCAAGGAAAAGCCGGAGCACCTGATTGACTGGTGTGGCAATGACTGGACTCCTGACAGCGATACACCGGCTGCGCATCCGAATGCCCGATTTACAGCCCCTGCAAGTCAGTGCCCGAGTGTGGATCCTGACTGGGAAAATCCTAAAGGCGTGCCGATTGACGCATTTATCTTCGGTGGCCGCCTGAGCACTACTTTCCCGCTGGTATATCAGAGCCGCGACTGGGCTCACGGTGTTTATATGGCAGCAACCCTTGGGTCTGAAGCGACTGCTGCAGCAGATAACCAGGCCGCGATTCGCCGCGACCCGATGGCCATGTTGCCATTCTGTGGGTACAACATGGGTGATTACTGGTCGCACTGGTTAAGCATGGAAAATAAAGTAGGACACCTGCCGAAAATATTCCGGGTCAACTGGTTCCGTAGAGGCCCAGATGGGAAATGGTTGTGGCCTGGATTCGGTCAAAACATGCGGGTTCTGCAATGGGTGGTAAACCGAATCAAGGGCAGGGTAGCAGGTGACGAGACTGTCTTTGGTACGGTGCCCAGATATGAGGATATCAACTGGAAGGGGCTGGTTTATGACGAAGCTACCTTCGATACCCTGATGTCTATCGATACCCAAAACAGCATCCGTGAGTTTGAGGATCAGGCCAATATGTTCAAGGAAATTGGTGATTCTCTGCCTGAAGAAATGGAGAACCAGCGTCAGCAGATGCTGGATTTGCTTAACCCAAAGAAGGAGTCTTCAGCGGCCTGAACGCCAGCAAGGTACGCGGGAAGGCTGAATAGAAAGCCTTCAGCAGCCAGAACGCGTCAGCGGCGTTGAAGATAGAAAAAGGACATCAGCAGCCTGAAGCATAAGTTCAGCAGTCTGACTATCCATCACGATCAAAAACCCGGTATTGCATAAAGCAGTATCGGGTTTTTTTTTGTATGCTGTGAAAACGCACCGAATTAATTAATCAGGGCTTGTCAAGTTCCAGGTTCTGCACGATAACAAGAAAAAGGTGAAGTCATGTTCAAGTTAGCTGTTCTATTTTGTCAAAGTTTGCTGGTCTTGCTTGCCGTTACTCTTTCACAATCCCTGCTGGCGCAGTCTGTACCGCAATTTGCAGTGGATGCCGGCTGGCCCAAACCCCTGCCGAATGACTGGATAATCGGCCAGGTTGCCGGCATCGACGTGGATCATAATGACACTATCTGGATTGTGCACCGCCCACATTCCCTGACGGCGCAGGAAGCTGCCGCAATCCAGACACCACCCACAGCACTTTGCTGTGTTCCGGCACCATCAGTACTGCAGTTTGATCAGGAAGGTAATCTCCTGCAGGCCTGGGGCGGTCCTTACTGGGATCGCCGCACGTCAAGCTGGGTGGATGATTCGCCAAGCCAAGTATGGCCGACCAATGAACATGGTATTAAAGTCGACAGTGAAGGTAATGTCTGGCTGGCTGGTAACGGTGAAGGGGATCAGGTACTCAAATACAATAATGACGGTTCCGAACTCTTGCTGGTCATTGGTGAACTGGACCGTGACAGACCCTACCAGGTAGATAGCAGTGATACCAGCCGACTCGCCAGACCGGCAGAGCTGGACTTCGATGAAGTTGCGCGGGAAGTGTATATAGCAGATGGTTACGGCAATCGGCGCATTATCGTTTTTGATATGGACACAGGAGAGTACAAGCGTCACTGGGGAGCCTACGGGTATGCGCCTGAGGATTCTGCCCTGCCGCCTTATACGCCGGAATCCACTCCGGCCCCGCAGTTTCGCGGTCCGGTGCACAGTGTTCGTCTCTCGGATGATGGCCTGGTTTATGTGGCAGACCGGACCGGAGATCGAATTCAGGTGTTTCAGAAAAATGGCGATTTTGTAGAAGAGGGGCTTATTGCTCCCTGGACCCTGGCGAATGGTTCCGTCTGGGATATTGAAATTTCACCTGAGGCGGGACAAGCGTTTTTATACGTAGCTGATGGTGCCAATAAACGCATCTGGATAGTCGAGCGTGAAAGCCTGGAACTGGTCGGGGAAATTGGCAGCGGTGGCCGCAATGCCGGGTTTTTCGACTGGGTGCATAACGTCGCGATTGATTCTGAAGGGAATATCTACACCAGCGAAGTCAATGAAGGTAAACGCGTGCAGAAGTTTCTCCGCACTGAGTGATTCCCCTCAGGCCTTGCTCAACATTGAGTAAGACCTGCGAGGAAAAAGCCGGGTTTATCCGAACTGTTTAATTGCTGTTTTCGCGACCAGTTCACCCTGATGTCGGGCACCTTCCAGCTCATTCTCGGAAGGCATGCGTGAGCCGTCACCGCCACTGATGGTTGTCGCACCGTAAGGAGAGCCTCCGGTAATTTCATCAAGCGTCATCTGTCCCTGAAAGCTGTAAGGCAGACCGACTATGATCAGTCCCAGGTGCATCAGGTTAGTGATAATGGAAAAGAGGGTGGTTTCCTGACCGCCATGCTGAGTGGCTGTAGAAGTAAAGGCGGCGCCGATTTTGCCATTCAGAGCCCCTTCAAACCACAGACCGCCGGTCTGGTCGAGAAAGCTCGCCATCTGGGAAGTCATGCGTCCATAGCGGGTTCCAGTGCCAACAATAATGGCATCGTAGTTTTTCAGTTCATTGACTTCGATAACCGGGGCTGACTGATCCAGTTTAAAGTGATTTTCTTTGGCGATATCTTCAGGAACGGTTTCTGCAACTCGTTTGATATCGACATCAGCGCCGGCTTTTTTTGCGCCTTCAGCTACGGCCTGAGCCATTGTTTCGATATGCCCGTAACTTGAATAATAAAGTACCAGTACTTTTGCCATTTAGGCTTCTCCTTAGTGATTTAATAGTGATTTAACTTGTCGTTGGAATAAAAATGTAATCTGTTCTTTAAACAGGAACATGCACCATAGAATAGCTCATGGAGGAATTCAATCAATATCGCTTTCTGAGGTTTCAAAGGGTCGCCTGTTACCTTTGCGTCGAATCCAGTTCAGGGAATTAAGCACCTGTTTGCGGGTGGCGATGGAACGCAGGAGATGAAACTTGCCGGGAAAATCCATCAGTACCAGGCCTGCCAGTATGGTCAGGATGCCCTGGCCAGGCAGGACCAGCATTGCCACTCCAAAAATCACCAGCAAAAAACCAAGCAGATTTTTTATGATGAGGACTAAAGGCCTGAGCAACTTGCCGCCGAATTTCCACTGCATGGGATGACGGTTCTCGTCAATAAAATAATCGCTCGGAATGGCCCAGATCAGCCAGGGCAGTACAATGATACCCGACAGGAAAGTCAGCACTGAAAAGGCAGTCAGAAAGACTATGGTTTCCTGACTGAGGTTTAATAAATTGAATAGTTGATCCAAGAGGTTTTGACCGATTTCAAGAATAACTGTTTCCGGTTATTCTATCATTATAAGGCTGCTACTGATTCAATGGATAAAGACCATGATAAGCTGCTGAATAAACAGTAAAGCAAGAGGCAATCATGCTTTCATATTTAGGTAAAAAAATAGGTATTGCACTGGGCAAGGACGTTTCCCCGATCAACTTTGCCACATACGTTCATAATCGGCTGTCGTTTTTTCTGAAGACTGCGCTGGTGATCGGCGCGATATCAACCTTCTGGCAGGCACAGTATCAGTCTACCTTTGAAATTCTGCTGATTCTGCTCATTACCACCCTGCCTGTTGTGCTGGGCAATCGATTTGATGTGCGCATCCCCCATATCTTTGAAACCTTTGCAGTGATTTTTGTGTTTATGTCACTGTTCCTCGGGGAGGTCTACGATTATTACGGTCGCTTCTGGTGGTGGGATAAAGTGTTGCATACCGGCTCGGCGTTTCTGCTTGGAGTACTCGGCTTCCTGTTGGTGTATGTGCTCAATGAAAAGAAAGAAATTGAGCTGGAATTGAATCCAAGTTTTATGGCCTTGTTCGCTTTTATGTTTGCAGTCAGTATCGGAGCTATCTGGGAGATATTTGAATTTACCATGGACCAGATCTTTGGCCTGAATATGCAGAAAAGTGGGCTGGTCGATACCATGTGGGATCTGATAGTTGACTGTCTTGGAGCCATGGTCGTTTCAGTTTTTGGCTGGATATATATAAAAGACCGGGAAAATGATTCATTTCTGGAACGCTGGATTGAAGATTTTATCGAGAAAAACCCCAAGCTTTTCCAACACGGTTCCGAGGCTGAGCATGAAAAGCCGGGCAGTGACTAGCTGAGAAATAGTATCCCATTATGACCAGTTATCGCATCCTGACGCTCAATATCCATAAAGGCTTTTCCATCAGTAATCGAAAATTTACTCTGGAGAAAATACGTGAGAGCCTGCGTGAGAGCCAGGCCAATGTGGTGTTTTTACAGGAAGTCGTTGGTGAAAATACGCGCCACGAAAAACGCATTACTGACTGGCCGGAAATTAACCAGATGGAATACCTGGCTGACTCGGTCTGGGATCATTTTGCCTACGGCAAGAATGCCATATACCAGCACGGACATCACGGCAATGCAATTTTAAGCGAAAAACCCTTTATCGACTGGCGTAACATCAATATATCCTGTCTGTCATTTTCACGACGCGGAATTCTGCATGGCAAAAACTCAGACAAGATAAACCTGCTCTGCGTACATCTGGGTTTGTTTGAACGGGAACGCAAACTGCAAATCCAGCGTTTGATCGATTATGTCAAAAATAATATTCCCCCTTCGGAGCCGCTGATCCTGGCAGGTGACTTTAATGACTGGCGTCATCGTTCACACAAACTGCTGGTGGAAACTCTGGGGCTGAAAGAATCTTACCTGGAATCGCAGGGTGTTCTGCCTAAAACCTATCCGGCATTTTTTCCTGCTCTGGCCATGGACAGAATCTATTCACGCGGATTTGAAGTTGTACAAAGCCAGATGCTGGAAGGCGGCAATTGGCGACGCATGTCTGATCATAGCGGCTTGCTGGCTGAACTGACATTGAAGTAAGTCGCTAAATTGCCCTAAGCCGGCCATCAGGATTGAGTGTGATTTATTTCTTCGTGAACCCTCGTGGATAAAAGCCATTGAATGGCTTCAGCTTTATCCGTGCAGACTCTTATATTAAGCCCCTGATTGAAAGTAACGGTTTCAAAAAATTCGAGGTTTTCTGAAAGCTCGTCCACCAGAAATGCCCGAAGCAAATTTCTGACATCGATGCCACGCTTGGAGTAATTTTTTCTGGATAAGTCTGCGATATAGGAATATTCAATTGTCGAAATCAGAATGTTGGTATTCCTGGCATCAATCAGGATCCTGTTGCAATTATACTTTTTAATTGCCCGTGCCTGGGCTTCCTGCGACGCATATATGTCATCCAGTACCACATCACCGATATAGCGGGCATAAAGTATGGCGTTTTCACTGTCATACTCGACAATTTCCTGAAGTGGCATGCTGTCATTCCATGGAGAAAGGATAGATACAACATATACAGTGCTGGAGAGTTATTCAACAAAATCAGCCTGGCTGGAAAGTGACAGATTGTTGCTATTAATTATGGTAAAGCGGTGGTAACTCCACCCTTATTTGCTGTTTCAGGCTTTGTTTGCGCAGACGATGCAAGTGGGTAATCCGCTTGAGAAAAGCGTCGTATTCAAAGTCAGCTGCTTTATCTCCGTAAAGGCAGGATTGCATCCGGGTCAGATAGCCCTGCAATTCGTCATCTTTAAAAACACTTTTCAGACGGTCCAGACTGTAGAGATTTTTATTCTCATAATAAGCCTGACCCCAAAGCAGGGTCTGTTCAGCAAGGGTTTTTAACTGTCGTTTTTCGCAGGCAGTCTTGAGGTGGGCATAAGCTTCCCTGATGGATAGCAATTGCTTTTGAGCAGGGCTGCGCTGTATCCAGCCCCTGTTGCTGAGACGGGTAACAAGTCGCTGCAGCTTCTGACCCAGCAGCATCAGGACAGGGGCAAAAAACAGCGAAGACACCAGTATCAGCATGCCAACAAAAATTACCAGACTCAGATTGATTCCCGGCAACAGGCCCGGGCTTTCCTCCGGCATTTGTACCTGCGGTTCAGGTTCCAGACGCTGACCATCAGCGTCCAGAATATCCACAGTACGGGCCGGCAGGCTTGCATATTCAAGCGAGTCTGTTGTCGTATTCCACCAGGGGATTTCAATAGCCGGCAGGGTTATCTGGCCAGCCCGGGTGGCAACCAGGGTAATGTTCTGTATGTGCTCCGAGCGGGTACCGTGATTTTCGCGGATATCGACCTGTTCAGGTGCCGTGGCATACTGGCGCAGACTGCTTTCTGAAATGAAATCAAGATTCAGCAGCATGGAAGAAAACAGGTTCTCTGCCTTGATGTGTATGGTCCTGACCAGCGAGTCACCCAGCTTCATTGAAGCCAGTGGTTCACCGAAGGTTTCACTGATGGTGATAGCAGAACTTGGCAACCAGTTTGGTGAGGGAAAGCCCGAAGGTACCGGCAACACATCCAGTTGCAGGGAATTACTTTCCAGTTCAACCAGGTCACGGGTTTCTGTGGTCCTCAGATTGGGATTGTCACGCGAGGAGCGGGTCTGGGTATAGGCCCGAAAGCGAATTGGCTCGATGGTAAATTCGCCACTGTTTTGCGGAAAGATAACAAAGCGGTTTTCATTGACGGCATAAGTCACTCCATCAATGGTTTCCGTGTATTCCAGACTTTCACCAAGCCGGCTGACTGCAGCTTCCGACATTTCCGGTCGGGAAAATGCAGCCCCGCGCTCAAATGACAGAGTGTAATACAGCTTGATACTGAATATGACTTCTTCCTGAACGTAGGCCTGCTCTTTGTTAATTGAAGTCACAATGAAGACTTCATTATTTTCAGTCGCACTTTGTGCCAGCAGCAGGGCCGGACAATAGCCAAGAATAAATGTCAGCAGGATTCTTACCATAACTGCTGGTTGCTTTCCTGAAAGAGTAGTGGGGCAAGACTGTCTTCCGTGCGTTTTTGCATGCGGAATTTGTTTTTCAGCAGGGTTCCCGGTTCATCCTGAATCCTGCCCAGCCATTGTTGCAGTGTCAGCTCCTGTTCCAGGGCTGCCGAGAATTCCTGTTCCTCGGCACTTTCGGGGTCCTGTAACTGGCTGTTGCCGGTATTGCCATCGGCATCCTGGGATTCCTGTTGGCTCAGGCGCTCGGAAGTATCTTCCTGGTTCTGTTCGTTTTCCTGGCCGTTGGTGGCTGCGGTTATTTCTTCCTGCTCTTCATCATTCGGAGTGTCGGCTTCCTCGCCTTCTTGCCGTTCCAGGTCAAACTCCGAACCCGGGTCGTCCGTCATGCTGGCCAGCACTTCGGCAACAAGCGCCATATTATGTGCCGCTTCTTCATGGTCCGGTACACGGTCGAGTACCTGACGATAGGTTTCGATGGCTTCACTGAGCCGGTATAGCTGTGCCAGGGCGTTAGCCCGGTTATAAAGTGACTGGGTATCATTAAGTTCTGCCAGATCGGTCAGTGCCGCTTCGAAATTACCCTGACGGTAGTTGGCAGCGGCTCGCCATGCCGGGTTTTCAAACTGATTTACGGCTTGCTGAAACTGCTGCCGGTCGAAGGCCTGTTCACCCAGCTGATCAGTATTAAACCAGAAAGTCTGCCATTCCCAGGCCTGTGAGGCAGGGGCGTAGAGACACACGCTACTGAGGATAAGCAGCCTTGGAATTGATGTGAATTGTCCTGGCAAGAGGTGATTTCCGCTTTAATTATGTGCAGGCATTATACGAGCTGGCTAATATGAAGCAAAACCGCCTGCAGTGGGCCTGTTTATTAAGAAAACATTGTGAAAGTTTCAACCTGCCAGGTGGCTCCGGTAGAATAGCGTTTTTTCCGGGTCAGGGAGTTACCGGTGTCTTTTTTGTCACCCGAATATTTACTGCTGTTGTGTGCTGTTGCGTTTGCCATCGGTTTTGTCAAAGCCGGTGTACCGGCACTGGGTATGCTAGTCTCCGCGGTTATCGTTCTGGTATTTACACCCCGGGAAGCGCTGGGAATCATTCTGATTTACCTGCTGGCCGGGGATCTGGTAGCGGTGAGTTTTTACTGGCGACTGGCACATTTCAATGAATACAGGAAAATGCTGCCACCGACCGTGTTCGGAATTGTGATCGGGGGAGTACTGCTAAGCTTTCTTGATAACAGTAACCTTGGTCTGGTAATTGGCTTGATGATCATGGTGCTGGTGGGGCTTGAACCTTTCCGGCCGCAAATGACCGAATGGGCTTTTCATTATCCGCGCAGCGTACGCTTCGGTTCCGGGATATTTGCCGGCGTTTCGACCACCATCGGTAATGCTGCAGGGCCGGTGATGGCGCTGTATTTCCTCTTGTTGAAACTGGATAAAAAAGCCTTTGTTGGTACCAGCAGTATCTTTTTCCTGACGATCAATTCGATCAAGGTTCCGCTGTTTTATTATCAGGACCTGTTCACCCCGGCCTATTTCCCGTCAATCGCGGTAACCATTCCACTGGTCTATGCCGGGGCGATTTTCGGACGCATTTTTTTGAACTGGATCTCGCAAGTCTGGTTCAAGCGTATTATTCTTTTTTTATCGGCGCTGGTTGGCTTGTGGCTGGTGATTCGATATTTTGTATAAGCCATAATGGACCAAGTTTTCGACAGGTAAGTAACGATGAAGCAGATTTATACAATATTCCTGATAGTATTTTTCTCTTTAATTTCAGTATCTTGTGCGGTAAACCCTGTAACCGGCGAAAGCCAGTTTTCCCTGTTATCGCGTCAGGATGAAATAGCCATTGGCAATGAGCAGTACGGGCCGGCCCAGCAAAGTCAGGGCGGACAGTATACGGTTGATTTTGAGTTGACACGCTATGTTAATGAAGTCGGCCAGCGCCTGGCCGATCAGGCCAAACGGGATTATGTGCTGCCCTATGAGTTCGTGGTACTGAATAATTCGGTTCCCAATGCCTGGGCTTTGCCGGGCGGAAAGATTGCGGTCAACCGGGGATTGCTGATGGAGCTTGATAATGAAGCCGAACTGGCAGCCGTCCTCGGACATGAGGTAGTGCATGCTGCTGCCCGGCATGGTGCGACAGCCATGAGCCGCGGACAGTTACTGCAGGGGGTGCTGACAGTCGGTGCCATTGCCAGCCAGGAGATGGCCTATTCGGATTATATTGTCGGTGCCGGGCAACTCGGTGCGCAGCTAATCAGTCAGCGTTATGGGCGCGATGCCGAGCGTGAAGCGGATTACTACGGCATTCAGTATATGGTGCAGGCCGGATATGATCCGCGGGCTGCAGTCAGTCTGCAGGAAACTTTTGTGCGTCTCTCGGAAGGGCGTGACAGCAGCTGGATTGACGGTCTGTTTGCCAGTCACCCGCCCTCTGAAGAGCGGGTAGCCAATAATCAGGCACTGGTGGATGAAATCATGCCGCTTTATGCCGGAGTTGACCTGGAACTGGGCGAAGCCCGCTATCAGCAGGCGCTGGCAAGACTGCGCGCTGATCAGGAGGCCTACGGGCTGTTTGATGAAGCGCAGCGCGCGATTGCCGATGATGATCTGGATATTGCCATGCTTAACCTGAATCAGGCTATCTCCCTGGTCCCCAATGAAGCGCGTTTCTCGGGGCTGAAAGCCGACATTCAGCTGTATCAGGAAGATTACAGTGAGGCCATTGCAAGCTACAGTGAAGCGATCCTGAAAGATGCGCAGTATTTTGATTACTATCTGGGGCGTGGCGTGGCTTATTCCAGACTTGGTGACCAGAACCGTGCCCGGCAGGACCTGGAACGCAGCACGGAATTACTGCCGACCTCCACGGCGATGAATGAACTGGGCAAAATTGCACTGGATAATAATGAGCGCGCCCAGGCCAAGCAGTATTTCCAGACGGCTGCCGGAGGCGGAGGAGCTGCCGCAAGCGAAGCAGCACTGGCATTTATCAGGCTGGACCTGGCAGATAATCCTGCAAACTATGTCCAGGCACAGGCATTTGTCGACGAGCAGGGCAGAGTGCTGGCCCGCGTCACTAACCAGGCAGGTATTCCAGTCAGAAATGTTGAAGTTGAATTTACCGCAGTGATTGGCGGACAGCTACGGTCAATTGAAATGCGTCTTCAGCCACTGGAGGCAAACCAGTCGGTGAATGTTAATTCCGGCCTGCAGTTCCCGGCAGGTGTCGAGGTTACAGCCAATCAGTTGCGGGTCAGGGTCACTGGAGTTCAGGCGGCACAATAAGCCTGAATTCAGGGGGTACTGAGCAGAACACTGTCCCATTCCAGTTCCAGCGCTGATAACACAGTATCCTCATCCAGAGTAAAGCTTGAAGTTTCAGCTGAGGCATCACCGGCATCCGAGAGATTATTGCCGTTCAGGTCAGAACTGGCAGTAAGAAAATAGGAACCAGCTTCAAGGTTGTTGAAATTGAACTGGTAACTTCCTGCGCTGCTGCTGATCCTGATCTGTTGCTGGATGGTACTGCTTTCACTGTCCAGCAGGCTGATCAACAGGGGGCCCATTTCATATACCTGCTGTGGTTCATTCACCTGCAGCACTATATCGATATTCAGGGAGTTGCTGTTGGAGACAAAGCTTAGGGTATCTTCATACAGGCCGGCAGCAAGGCCGCTGCGATCAACGCTTAATTGCCAGGTATCCACAGCGCCGGATTCAAGCTGTGTCAGGTTCAGCCAGTCGGCGTCATAAACAGTATCCAGGATGGTCACCGGATCATTCCCGACCGTGCGGGTTTCAAATTCTGTCTGAGTCAGTGCCGGCCTGAATTCAAAAGCCGAAATGGATGAACTCAGGTATGAATTCAGGGCAGGCGGATTAACAAGACTGTCCAGCGCTGCATTGACGGCCTTGCCGGCATTGATCATGCCGTGACCATACTGACTGTCAGCGCCGGCAATTCCGAGATCATCGGTCAGCAGACCGGCAAGCAGCATCTGTTCGATATCATTGACGCTTAATTGCGGATTGACGGCGAGCATCAAGGCAAACACGCCACTGACATGAGGGGCAGCCATGGATGTGCCGAAACGATAGGAATAATTGTAAGTCAGGCCGGTTCCGCCGGAGCTGGCGGACAAAGACAGTATGCCGTCAGTGATGCCGTTATTGTCCAGATCAACATCATCACCACCCGGTGCCGCCAGATCAATGGCATTGCCGTAATTGGAGTAGTCTGCCAGCTCCTGGTTCAGGTTCAGGGCACTGACGGCGAATATATCGTTACAGTTTGCCGGAATAAATCGGTTGGAGCTGTCACCACCGTTTCCTGCTGCCGCAACAACCAGGATATCCTGTGCCCTGACTTCTGACAGGGTTTCACGGTAATTTTCCGGACAGAAACCATTGCCACCGATGCTCAGGTTGATAATGTCAGCCGGCTGAACCGGCAGCAGGCCGGAATCGTTACTCAGGCTTGCGGCATAGCGCACAGCCTGCATGGCATCGTATAAATTTCCGCCGGAATCACCCAGCACCCGCAGGGGCATGATGCCCGTATTCCAGCCAATGCCACTGACGCCAATCGTATTATTACTGACAGCAGCAATGATGCCGGCCACATGGGTACCGTGATAGGAAGAGCCCAGATCTTCCGGGTTGCTGTCCAGGCCATTGCCATCCAGGGCATTATCAGGGTCTTCAATGAAATCATATCCCGGCACCAGATTGCTGCTGATATCCGGATGCTGAGACAGGATGCCCGAATCGATAACAGCAACAATCACTTCAGTGCTGCCAGTTGTCACTTCCCAGGCTTCCGGAAGATCCAGCAGGGGCAGGCTCCACTGCTCTGCGTAGCGGGCATCATTGGGAATGGCTGCCGACTGGATCAGCAGGTTGGGCTCGGCATACTGAATGGCACTATCGCCCTGCATGAGTTTGATCGCCATGAGGGTATTGAATTTGGCTGCAGTCGCTTGACTGGTAAAGCCAAGCTGATTGTTTTGCATTCGCGCCCTTACCGTTGAATCGGCCGTCTGGTCCTGATATTGAGGCAGGCTGCGGCGCCCCATGCCCAGCCGCAGAGGACGCTCGGCCTCGCCAGCCATGCGGCGTAATTCGAGGCGCTGTAACCAGGATTGGGGATTATTTTGTTGTTGTGAATACTGCTGCGGGTCACGATAACGGACAATCATTTCGTTGGGGACGAAGGCATCGCTCAGCCGGTACCCTGTGGTACTGATGTTCATGGTCTGCTCGGTACGCAGGGTGTAATTTGAAGCACCGCTGAAGGCTTCAACCAGCACCTGAAAATCACCTTCGAAGGGCGCGCTCAGGGTTTCAATGGCATCAAGTGAAAGGGAAGAGTCCAGTACAATCTGGCCATTGGCATTAAGCAGAAATAAATCCAGGTCAGCATTGTCAGCATCGTGGATATCCAGCACGATGGACTGCCCTTCATACAGATAGATACTGAAGTAATCGACCGGGTCTCCCTCGGTAAACAGGGGGCCTGCTTCCCCTTCCATGGCCTCATTGACGTAACCGCCAAGCACGGCAAAGCTGGGTAATTGCTGGGCTTCCTGAGGGGTGTTGTTGGAGATGTTCTGACTGGCGTCGTTATTGATATCACTGTCAACCAGGCTGCCGGCGCTAATGCTAATGTTGCCCTGCAGGGAAAAGCCGCTCGACGCTGCATTGATGCTGATCGAGCCTGATCCGCCACCACCGCCACCACAGGCATTCAATAGCACTGAACAAAAGCTCAGGGCCATAATTCGTAATGCTGTTGTGCTTTTCATGTGTCTGCTCAGGAGCTCGGGCATCAGCCGGGTCCGCAGGCTGTGAATCTGCAGGTATTGTATTCAGTCAGCATAGAGCAGCCAAGCTTAATCAGGAATTAAGCCTGGCCGGGAAAGGAAAAATCAGTTTGTCAGTGCCAGGCCCGAATTCAGCGTGCGCGAGTCAGGTAGGCAATAATGTCATCCAGATCGGATTCACTGACTTCCGTTTTACGGGTAATCGGCATGCCGAACAAGCCATTGCGTACCACAGTACGAATGTAGATAGGAGCCAGGTCAGTGCGGTCTTCCAGCACCGGCGGTAAATCCCCATTGTATTTTACGGCAAGGGCTGAAGTACCTGGCAAGGCATTGGTGCCAAGGCCGCCGAAGACCCCACCGGCGACTCTACCATGGCAGGGTTCGCACCATTTATCGAATACCGCTTTGCCATTTACCTGGGCTGGGCTGAGTTCCTGGGCCTGGGCGGTGCCAAGCAGGGAAGCGAGTACTACACAAAAAATCGTTAACTGTTTCATCCGCGATTATTCCTCATATTGGCTGGCCAGATACCGTAACGTCCCGGGGAGATAATACCGTTTGGATCAATGCTGTCTTTCAGCTTTTCCTGGAATTTCAGCAGGGATCCATCATTAAAGTTGTACTTGCTCACAGCGAGGTCCTGAAAGGCTGGCGCTGTCCGGTAGGTGCCCATGCCGACTTCGGCAATTTTGTCCAGGCAATGGGCATACAAGGCCCGGGATGCTTCGTTCTTTGCGGCATCTCTCCAGGTCGGTATCAACACTGCTATTACAAAAGCTCTTGAATAAAAGGTTATTGGCGTTGAGAAAGGACCTGTTGCTGGCGGAAAACCCATTTCCTGATAGGCCTCTGCCAGAACCCGCGCTGCCGTATGCGCTCCTTCAGCCGTTCTGGGAGCCATGGTAAACATGTCGGCATGACCATCAGGCGGGTCATTCCGGTTAATCGGGTTTCTGTTGACGATATGGAAAATTTCCAGGTTTGGAATGCCTAAAAAGGCTTTATCCGGCAGGGCAGGAATATCTTCTTCAGGAATGGGCAAATTGTGCAGCTCCTCTTCCTCGAAGGCGACACCTGTAATTTTATCCCGGAATCGTCGCTGTATTGCTGTCCAGGTTCCCTGGACGATTTCCTGCGGACCATACAGGTGAAACGAAACCGACCAGGCCGGTCTGCCTTGGGCTCTAACAAAAGCTTCAAGTTGGTCAAGGCTGGGCCAACCGTTTTGCATCAGCTCTCCCATTGGGGCCGGATCAAACAATCCACCACCGGCAGGGCTGTTATAAAAAGGCATGCCAACCAGGTATGAATCTTCCAGATAATTGACTTCGTCTATCAAGGCCTGGAAATCCTGATAACGCGGAACAGTAATGGTGACATTCTTGAAGGCTTCCGGCATCGGCATCAGCTTGACGCCCATTTTGGTGACGATACCGAAATTGGACTGGGCAAACAGGCCGTCAATTGAAGGACCAACTCCGTAATGAAAATCCTGCCAGGCATCAGAACCTGGAATAGCCCCTGCACCAGTGCGGATCAGCTCACCTTCGGCACTGACGATCTCCAGCCCGATATGTGAACCGAAATGGTCGCGGTAGGGACCGAAAGTATAGCCGACACCATGGTCAAGGCTGTTACCCATCGGGCTGCCCCAGCCTGGATCAGGGACATCAATCATGACATTCAGGTTGTTTTCGCGAATATAGTTGAATAAATCGAAATAGGAAACGCCTGGCTCTACCAGGGCATAGTTACGCTTGTCATTGACTTCGATGATGCGATTCATGCGTTTCAGATCGATTACCACAGAGCCGGTGAGAGTCGGTGCAGCACCGCCGTATGTGAGGTTACGACCTGTTGAAATCGGATATACAGGGATACTGTAGCGATTGGCGATACGGACGATTTGCTGTACTTCCTCAACATTGGCGGGAGCAACAGCCGCTGAAGCGATTCTTTCTTCTTCTTCGCCCCAGTAAATCGAATAGGAGTCGCGGTAGAGCGCTACGTCTTCATCAGAGCTGAAAACCCAGTCGTTGCCGACCGCATTACGGAATTCGGCAAGTGCGGCGTCGAATTCACTTTGACTTAGATTGGGAGGGAGTGCCATGGTTGATACCTCTAGTTTTTGTGCTAACTGATCATCCAGCTGACCAGTGAAGATTTACCCTGCATGGGGAACGGGCCGGTGCGTTTGTGTGCATCAATTGACTGCTGCGAATTTTGCAAAGCCAGCGGTACCAGTTCAGTAAGGTGGTAGCCGAAGCCGGGAACAGTTGTTAACAGTCTGTCGACATCTTTGTCCGTTTGTCCTTTTATGTTCAGGTGTATCACACTGCCATCAGCATTGAATAGATGTTCAAGCCGGAAAACAGTTTTCATGCCAAAGTCACGGGCCAGTTCCTCGATACAGAACAGATCAACCCGATCGCCAAGGCCAAAAAGTATGCCCGGGCGCTGTGCCAGTTCGGGTTTCAGCTTGCCATACCAGAGGGCAGCCAGATCCTCTGCCATATCTTCCAGCTGAATCTGTTGCTGATGCATGGAAGCAGCCAGGTTTCGGCTTTCCGCGTAATTACTGTTGTATAGCACCTTCAGGTCAGTTAAATCGGTTCTGGCAGCAGCCTGTTTGCTGGCGGCGAAGGACTGGAGGGGAAAAGCGGAGGCCAATGCCCCTGAAAGGCCTATTTTCAGTGTGGTTCTGCGTTTAATCATGACTCCCTTGTCTCCGGCATGGCGTTTCTTGATTAATATACAACAAATCATTCTCTATCCAGTTTGAGTCAATTACAATGATGGGTAAAATCAATAGTATGTTCGCTTTGAAGAACAATAAGCATTTATGGACCTGAACAAGCTACTCATATTTTCCAAAGTTGCTGAATTACAGAGTTTTACCCGTGCAGCCCAGGAACTTGGAGTCGAAAAATCCACTGTCAGCAGTAATATTGCCGAGCTTGAAGAAAGGCTTGGTACCCGCCTGTTGAATCGTACCACCCGAACTGTGGCGCTTACTGAAGCCGGTGAAGGCTTCTATGGTTATTGCCAGAAAGTTGTGCAAACAGCAGTGGAAGCGGAAGAGTTTGTGCAGTCCATGAATAATGAGCCCAAAGGACTGTTGCGCATCAGCACACCGGAAGGGCTTGGGCGAATTTTGTTTGACGATCTGTTCAATTCCTTCATGAAAGAATATCCCCTTATCGATATGGAAATTCTGCTTAGCAGTCGTTCGGTTGATGTCGTCAAGGAACGTTTTGATATGGCCATTCGGGTATCGCGATCAAACCTGAAAGATTCAAGCCTTGTTGGCCGTCTGCTTTTTTCGGTAGAGAACGGTCTTTTTGTTTCCAGGGAATATGCCAAAACGCACAAAAACCTGAGCGATTTTAAACAGCTTGCGGAACATCGTTTTATCACTTTGTATGCTTATGTTGCTGGAGATCTTTTGCCCAAAAATATCTGTGATGACCTGTCACAGGTCAAAAACCGCATTGTCATCAATGATATTGAAGGCTCCGTCAAGGCGATAGAAGCTGGCCTGGGGGTTGGTATTTTGCCAGTAGGAGCAATTAAAAAAGAGCTGGATAGCTGCAAGGTAGTACGCATCTTTCCGGAAATTGTGCTGGACCCGATTTATCTCTATGCCATTTATCCCAGCAGGCAGTGGGTCAGATCCAAGCTCAAGGTATTTCTGGAGTTTCTGTTTGACTGGGCTGAGCGCCAGGAATCTCTTAACACACACTTCAATTCAAAAAAATAGAAGAGAAGCACTGATTCAGAGTTTAGTGCACCCCTGGTGGAGGCTGATTAGCTCCAATTCAAGTGAGTCAGCTGACTGTCCCTAGATACTTCCATGCAATGCCTGCAGTTTGCTTTCGTAACGGTCCCGGGTCACGACATCATTCACATTGTTAATTGCCCTGTTGAAAGCCTGCTCGGCCTGCTCAATTCTTCCCAGACGATAGTAACTCAAGGCAATGCCCAGATGGGCTTCGTGCAGGTAGGGCGCTATTTCAATGGCCCGGTTGTAGTACACAATGGCATCGTCGAAATCTTCTTCGTTATAGGAATAGCGGGCAACATTAAACCAGTGCACCGGGCTGGGGTCATGCATACTGGCAAGCCTGTTGTTTACAGCTTCTGCTTCTTCCTCTCTGCCGGATTCCGTTAACAGAATGTGATAATTTTTTAACAGCGTCAGTTTTTCTTCAGCCTGGGAAATTCCATAACGGTAAATTTCTTCTGCCTTTTCCAGTTCACCAATACGTTTGTAGGTGACTGCCAGCATATTCAGTGCATCCGGGCTAAGGGCATCGTAAATCATCGATTCCCGGGTATACCAGTAGGCCAGATTATAGTCTTCTTCGCTGATCGCCCGGGCAGCAATATTACGGTAGTAAAGCGCAACATACTGGTCAAAGTTTACGTTGCCGACAAAGCGGCCGTTCTCTGAAGGGAAATAATCAATCTGTATTCCCGAGCGCCGGGTATCGCTCATGTCATCCGGTTTATAGATCAGACTGCGGATATGTACGCCCTTGTTGGCAACCGAGTCTTTCACTTCATAAACCGGTGTTGAGTCAATCAACTGGTACTCAATTTCCAGTTCGGCGAGTCGGGCCAGGGCTGTGGTTACCACGGCCAGCGACATGCAATTTCCCCGGTTCATCGCCAGCGCCTCACTTGCGGTATATGTGCGGCTTTCATAAAGAAAGTTATCTGTATCATTTAACAAGTAGTTGGCCAGACGCATGTGTGGATCGACATCGCGGTTGGCAGGCGCATTAAAGTAATCAGTAAACTCATCCTGCTGGGCTTGAGTCAGTTGATGAATATCACCCAGTGCCGTGATTGCCGGTTTTTCACCAAACAATTCGGGTAGCGCAGGTAAAGTACTGTTGTCTTCGACAAAGGCGAGCGGGTCGTTAATGGTGGAACAGCCTGCTGCAGTCAACAGGAGCCATGTTGAAAGCAGCAGGGTTCCGGCTTTTGAAACTGGTAAGAAGGTATTCATGTTGACCTCCATGAGGCCTGAAGGCATAAATATTAATCTGCCTTTTTTATCCCCATAAACAAGAATACTCCTCCAAACTGAACACAGGCTGAATGAATATTGGTGAAATTTGAAGTTCCGGACTTGAAAAAGTGTCGTACCGGGTGTTGGTGAAATTCACCAAACCTATGGCTGCTTGAGCAGTAAGAAGTTTCAAATTTCTCAATAAGTTATTGATATTTAATAACTTAAAATTATGGCATATGTCTTGCTGGGGTATAGAATAAACCAGAAGGGAGGTATTGATGAAAAAACTTATCTGCTTAATGTTCTTGTTCTGTTCATTAGTGGCGAATGGCCAGCAACAGGAGCTTTTTGACTTTATAGGCCTTAAAAATCAGGCGGAATCTGCTTTTCAACAAAGAAACAACGAGCAGGTTGTTGCACTGTATGAGGAACTGAGTAACTTGATTCCTGATGATGCCGAAGTCCTCTATCGCCTGTCACTGGGGTATCAATGGAATGATAATTATGCAGCGGCATTACAGGCCGGAGCTGCAGCCTATGAGGCGGGCTACCGTGAACCGGCATCAATGGCTTATCGGCTGGCTCAGTTATCTGCCTTGCTGGGGCAGCAGGACGAAGCCCTGGCTTGGCTGGAAATATCCCTGGCAAAGCGTCTGGATGACAGACCATCCATCTACGATGATCCAGCATTCAGCTCACTAAGAAGCATCCCTGCTTTTCTGCAGTTATCCGGAGTCATAGCTAACGCGGAATCAATGAACAGGAATGAGGGCCTGGAATATGACCTGGACTATCTGATTGAAGAAGCCCAGCGTATGCATGCCGCACCTGAGCGTCCGGCTTTTTCAGATGAGTTTCTGGGTGCCGTGGAAAACCTTCGTGAGAGAATCCCTGATATCACTGGTCAGCAGTTTTATCTTGAGGTGATGAAACTGGTAGCAATCCTGGATGATGGTCATTCGGCCATATACACGCCGGATGGTGATTCGCCGCTGGAAATAACGCTGGCATCTTTACCGCTGAAGTTTTTCTGGTTTGATGACGGGATGTATATTGTAGATGGGCTCGATGGCAATGAAATTTATGCAGGTAGTGAAGTACTGCAGGTCGAAGACCTGCTTGTGACTGAAGTGATGGCTCGCCTGTCAGAGTTCAGAGGTGTAGACAATACCATGACCTGGCGCTGGATGGGGCCGCAGTTTTATCTTGGCCGCGCTGAGTTACTTAATGCTGTAGGGGCCAGCGAAAGTATTGAAAATATTACCTTAACTTTAAGGACGCTCAGCGGGGCTATTCAAACAGTGGAAATTCAAAGCGGAGATTATGACATCCCGCGAAAATTGCGCGTATCGCCGGCCATGACAGGCGATGTGCCGCTATACCTGAGTGACGTAGATACAAATTACTGGATGGAAATCTTCCCTGAAAGCAACACCCTGTATTTTCAATTTAATCAGGTCAGGGACAGTGAACAGCAGAATATTGCCGGGTTTTCAGAACTACTGTCACAAAACCTTGAGAGTAATAATATTGAGCACCTGATAGTGGATGTTCGCCATAACAATGGAGGAAATAATTCACTTTTCACTCCGCTGGTCGAGGCCATAATTGCCTTCGATCAGGTTCCAGATCATAAAACCTACATCATTACCGGCAGAAACACTTTCTCTGCAGCGCAAAATTTTATCAATCACATTGAGCACTGGACTGATGCAGTTTTTGTCGGAAAACCCAGTGCTTCCAGTCCGAATTTCACCGGAGAGGAGACCAGTCTTTTACTTCCCTACAGTCGTATCAGGGGCAGTATTTCAACCCGCTACTGGCAGGATTCAAACCCGGGTGATGAAAGGCAATGGATCGCTCCTGATGTACCTGTCACCGTAACAGCTGTAGATTATTTTGCAGGCCGGGATGCCGCACTGGAATACATTCTTGGCGCCATTGAAAGCGGTGATTAAATGGCAAAATAATCGATCATGGCATCCAGGCTGTAGGAACCACCAAAGATATAGATGGCACAGATAACCCCCTCGCCGATAGAAATGCCAATCAGGGTTTTAACGACACTGATGCGCAATACCCCGCAGACATAGACGATCAGGTCACTCGGGACGAAAGGCGTGAAGCCCCAGGCAGCGATTACCGGCATTTCCTTTTTATGCAGCAATCTGGTCAGCTGTTTTACCTGCCTGTCATAGTGTTCGTGAAAGAAGCGGTCGAAGCGCAGATAACTGGCCATGTAATAGACAATTGCTGAAGAGCTATAGACTGCCAGTTGGTTTACCAGAAACAGCGGCAGGGGAGGGAAGACCAGAATTCCGGCCAGTACAATCGGTGTTGATGGAATCAGCGTAAATCCACGCAGGGTGGAAATAATAAAATAAATTGTCAGACCAGAGAGCAGATTGGCGTCAAAAAAAGCTCGCAAGCGTTGCGGTTCAAAAAGTTCTGGCCGAAGAAAGTAAAAGGACAGGCATACCGTAATAACAATAAGCCAGGTGTAGAGGCCGAAAAAATTTATCGTTTCAAATTTTTCAAGCTTCTTGTTGCTCACAAGGCGCCGGCAATTTGGTCATGTTGTAGATAAAGGCCGGCAGGATATTCAGGGGGACAAAACTGATTTCATCCATATTCTTGCCGAAAATAAGTTCAATGTCGCGTTTATTGCTCATGAAATACTGATATTGCAGATATGTCCCGCCATCCTTGAGACAGCCTCTGAAACTTTCAATAATACGATGTAAAAACTCATTGTCATCATTCATGCGGGTAAAGTTCTGTAGAGGCAGGGAAGAGATGACGACATCATATTCATTGTTCTCTTTAAGAACATCGGTCACGCAGCCATTATATAAAGTGATATGTTTTTCCGGATGTTGGGCAATTAACTTCTCTAGATGGCAGTTATATTCAGTTTTAATTTCTGAAATATGCAGTTCTGAACCGTCGGCCAGTTTGTTGATTATTTCACGGGTAAAAACACCTTTGCCACTACCGGTTTCGAGAATTTTCAGGGGGCGGGAAAAATCGATTTTATTGAGCATGGCTCGAACCAGGAATCCCGAGCTGCTGACAATAAGACCTTCTTCCCGAATTTTTTTAACCGTTTTCAGTAACACGCTTGATCTGCCAATAATTTTAAACCGCAAAGGATTATACCCATAGCCATATTGCTATGCAGCTAAAATCAGGTATTTAGGGGTTTATATTAAAAGCCGGTAACATTAAATTGAGCAAACAGGATATTTTGGCCTGCGCTCAGAAGGATAGATTAAGTGAGATTCCATATTCTCTGGGCCGTGCAACGACCCCCTGTGTTATACCTGCAAGGCTGGCAGAAAAACCGCCCAGTTGGTACCACTCATCAGTCAGGTTGCTGCCAAATAAAGATATACTCCATTTCTCACTGGCTCCGGTATAGAGTAGCTGGGCATTCAGCAAGCCTTATGCAGACTGAATATCCTGTAAACGCTCATCGCTTACACTGACATGTTTATCCATCCAGCCATAGTCAATATGCAAATCAATCAGGTCACCATTTTGCCGTGTCCAGAAGTAGGTGCCGCCCAGATAAAAGGATTTGTCCGGAGCCAGCGTCAGTAATGAACCTAACTGAATTGTATTTGCCTGGCCGACATTGATGTAGCGGCTATCCAGTATGCCTGCAGAAAAGTTCAGGCGAAAATTATCAGTGACAGAGAAAATCATTTCTGCATCCAGACCTTCAATTCGCGCTTCACCTGCATTTCTGGTCGTAAAAATACCGGGAACAATCACTTCGAAGACCTGAATATCTTCCCAGTTTCCAATAAAGTAAGCGGCGTTAAAACGTAGTCTGTTATCAAAATAATCCGAACGGATTCCCAGTTCATATTGCTTCAGTTTCTCACCATAAAATGGAATCAATTCATTGTTGATGATTTCATTATTGATGCCCCCACCGTTAAATCCCTGGGTATATGACAAGTAAGTCATGATCTCCTCAGACCAGTTATATTGAATGGCATAGCGCGGTGTTGCTGTACGGTGGGTATCTGATTTACCGGTAATAAAACCCCCGGCTTCTGTATTATTAGTAATCTGCTGCCAGGGTGGGCGAGCTTCCAGGGGATTAAACAGATCGGCCCGAAACTTTTCTTCGGAGTATCTTATGCCAAGAGTTGTGGAAAGCTGTTCATTAATTTCATAGCTTGTTTCGGCAAATACAGCGCGATCAGAGCTTAGTGTCTGAGTCAGTTCATTTCTGGGTGTTGAGCCTATTTCTTCATATTTCCAGTCTACCTGTCTTTCTGTATAACGTGTACTGCTGTGATAGAGGCCGGCGGTCCAGTCGAGGTTTCCGTTAACTCCCCTGATTTGTAATTCGTAGCTCTTTTCTCTGCCTAATGTGAATCGCCACTGTTCAAAGTAAGCATAGCGCGAAGCATCGAGGTCGGCATAATTCCCCCATTCGAAATCTCGCTGGCCGGTAATAAAAACAAGTGAATGCTCCGGGCTGAAATTCCATGAGAAATTAAGATTATAATTTTCCTCATCCCAGATATTGCCCTGACCCAGGTATCTGGATGAGTTATGGTATTGCTCAGATTTTCCGAAAGCATCACTTGTATCGGTCAGGGGCAAGCCTGCATTGTTATAGGCCTGTACCTGCGGATGGCTCTCAAAAACTTCATACAATACATTTGCCTGGGAATATTCCGGCGTACTTCTGTTGAAAGCGGCACTGAAGTTGAGTTCAAACTCAGTGGATGGTTGCCAGTTTGCCTGGGCACGAAAAATGGCATCTTCCTCGTCCCCATAAAATACGCCAGGGGTGCCGCTTTCCACATAACCATCTTTGCTGATGCGGGCAGCTGTAAACTTGGTCAATAATGATTCAGAAATCGGCACATCAACATTCGCACTTAATTCCCTGTAATTAAAGTTGCCAAGCTTGATATTTACTCTGCTGGAAAAATCACTGGAAGGTTTACTACTGGTGTAACGAATTGCACCACCAAGAGCATTTTTACCAAATAATGTTCCCTGCGGGCCTTTGAGGATTTCAATGCTTTCCAATTCCAGTACATTGATCAGGGCTCCGATATTTGAAGGTTGTGCTACACCGTCTAGATAACGAATTACACCTGGTACTCCCCTGATTGCAAAGGTCCCTACCGAGCCTCCAGTAACGCCACCACCACGAATGTTAATATTGGGAAATTGCTCATTGAGTTGACGGATATTGGTAATATTCCTGGCTTGCAGGTCACTGCTTTGCAGGACATTTATTGAAATTGGGATGTCCTGTAAATTCTTGCCATTGAGTCTTTGCTGGCTGGTTGTAACAATTTCATAAATTCTACTGCGGGATTGGGATTCCTGGTTCTGGGTTAAATTCGTCTCCGGATCAGGCTGCTGGGTAATCAGGGCAGGGGGAGCTTCTGATTCGGTGCCTTCTGCAAAGATTCTTATTGTCTTTGAGTTTGTAAATTCAAATAGATATTCTGTTTCAGCAAGTAATAGCGATACTGCATCATTAACAGTCATTTCTCCGTGAATGGCTGGAGAAAAAATTGTTGATATTTTTCCATCTGTATAAAAAAACTGAATTCCTGCATGTTGTGATAACTGAATAAAAGCTTCATTAAGGGGCTGAGCAGGGATGTTAATAGATATCAGCTCACTTGATGCTGCCTGAAGCCTTGATGAAAAACTAAAAATGCTGATTCCAGAAAGTATAACTGTAATCAGAATTTGTAGTTGGGTATGTCTTTTTATTTTTATCATTATTATGACATCTGAATATAGTAACGGATGCTGGGCCGGATAATTTAAATGATAAAACCTCCTAGTTTGTACTCAGTACAGTTATGTCCTGACCAGCATCAAAATGTCGTAATGGATAGCTTGATTCCACTGCGCTGAGGAAGCCTTCCCAGTCACCAGTATTAAATACACCATACACAGGATTTTGACTCAGTTCCGGGGCCTGCAGATGAATCGTATGGGTGGTATGTGAGTTAATAATATCGATTGCGGTACTGAGTGATTCCCCGGCAAAAACCAGTCTTCCCTGCTGCCATGAAATAATATTGTTCACATCCACACTTGCAATCTGAATAGGGTTGGAAGCACCTGTTACCGGGTTGTTCCTGGCTGTTAAAGAGTTACTTGTTATCCTGGCCTGCAAGCCGGGCTGATCGAGAACTGCTTCGCTATTGCGTTGCCCACTTTCCTGTGTCGAAACCTTGATACTTCCTTCCAGCAGGGTAACGCTAAAGCTCTCGTTTCCTGATAATCTTGTATTAAATTCAGTCCCCAGTGCCTGTACGGTTCCATTATCTGTGCTCACTACAAAGGGACGTGATTTATCAGGAGCAACCTTGAAGTAAGCTTCGCCTTCAAGTAAACGGATACGCCTTTCATCTGGGCTGTAAATTACTTCGATTCTGGAAAGTACATTCAGGGTCACCAGGGAGCCATCAGCAAGATTGATACTGTTTGTTTCAGCCCTGGCTGTTTCGAAAAATATCGAATTACTGCTACGGTCTGTATTGTAAAAAATAATGATTGCAGCAAGAACCAGAACAGCCATAGTCCCTGACACCAGTCTTGCATAGGTGTTTGAGAAAATTAATTCCTGTAATGTGGGGATAAAATTTCCATTTGCCTCTTCTTCTCTGGAGTATTTGGGTATTTTATTCCAGGTAATTTCAAGCTGCTTTAATTGACTTGCCTTGCCCGGGTTTTTCTCAGCCCAATCAAGAAAGCGCTCAAATTCCCTGTCTGTTAAATCACCTGAATAGAGAATTCCAAACCACTCATAAGCTTCATCAGAGATTTTTCTACGTCTGAGCCGACGCAGCAAAGCTTGAAAATATCGAAGAGGATTCATGAGGTTTTATAAATGCTTGTGAAAGTGTTTAATGGCTTTTATCAGATGTTTTTGTACCATACGTTGCGAAATGCCAAATTTTTCTGCTATTTCACGACTCGATAAATTTTCAATTCGTCTCAGGTAGAAAACCTCACGGCATTTTCTGGGCAAAGATTGCAGTGTATCTTTAAATTTGTCCTGCATGTCCGAATACAAAAGCCATTCTTCGGGACCTGGCTCTCCTGTTTCCGGTTCAGGCTGTTGTTCATTTTTATCTGCATTAACAACATAAATTCTTTCTCTGCGGTTATTGTCTTTTGCCAGATTGGCCGCAACTGTAAATAAATATGACCTGATATTTTTGATTTTGCTGCTATCTTCAATAGACAGGTATTTCTCAAAAGTATCCTGGGTCAGGTCCATAGCTATAGCGTTTGAGTTTACCTTCAGCTCAAGAAATTTTTGCAGAGCAGGACGTAATTCCTCAACTTGCTCGAGCCTGTTTAATTCGTCCTCACTGCGTTTCCCAGATTCTTTGTCTGGATGTTGCGTAAAATCAAACATATTATTTTTATTTTTGTTTCTGCCTGGATGCTATCGCTGCATCTCAGCCATCATCACTCTCGTAGTCAGAATAACCACAATTTTGAAATTTTGCCAACAATAAAAATTAATGACTCAGGTTCGCATTTTGGCTGCTCGTCAGTCTTAGTAATAGATAGGGAATAATAAAATCAAAACAGGATTCCTATGAAAACTGTTCAATTACTGGCCTTAGTAGTTTTTTCAGTTAGCACCATTTTTACTCCACAGGCTCTGTCTCAGGACAGACCTGACGTGCTTTTTATCGCCATTGATGATCTGAATGACTGGGTCGGCGTTATGGGCGGAAACAACCAGATCAGAACCCCCAATATTGATGAACTGGCTTCCAGGGGTATGCTTTTTGCCAATGCCCACACGCCAGGAGCCGCCTGCCTGCCAACACGCACAGCCATTTTAACTGGCATGAGCCCATTCAGCAGCGGGGTTTATAACCAGCTTGGCGACTGGCGGACTAACCCGACTTTTGAGGGCAAAGCCACGATACCCGGCTTTTTCCGCCAGAATGACTACCTGACTTTGGGCGCTGGCAAGCTGTTTCATGCCCATACCTACGGCATTGGCGGTTTTACCGGACAAAATGATCCAAACGGCTGGGATGCCTACTGGCCATCGATTGACAGACAATTACCCGACGAAGTTAATCCAGCACCGGGCCAAACCGATGGAGATGCCGTAGGAAACGGTATCAGTACCGGACATTTCGATTTTTTCCCGACTTTGACCACAGATGATGCGATGGGAGACGGCCAGGTAACGTCATGGGTGATCGACCAGATAGAGGCTGCCTATACCGGCCCACGATTTATTTCAGCGGGCTTGTACCGACCGCATCTGCCCTGGTATGCCCCGCAAAAATATTTTGATATGTATCCCGTCGAAAATATCGAGCTCCCGCCTTATCTGGATAATGATCTTAACGATGTGCCGCAGGCTTATCAGGAGTTAATCGGCACCGAACCTGATCTCGGTGTGGAAACCATGAGTTGGGTACTGGAAAGGGGGCCGACAAAATGGCGTGAAGCCATCCAGGGCTACATGGCGAGTATCAGCTTCACAGATGCCATGGTCGGCAGGTTGCTTGATGCCCTGGACCGAAGCGGCAGAGCAGATAACACAATTATCGTTTTATGGTCTGATCATGGCTTTCATCTGGGGGAAAAAGATACCTGGGGCAAGATGACCCTTTGGGAAGAGACCACCAGGGTGCCCTTTATTATTGTTGCGCCGGGTGTGACCACACCAGGATCCGTCAGTCATGAAGCAGTTTCCACCCAGAGTATATATGCGACGCTGGCTGAATTAACGGGGCTGGAAAGACCCGGACATGTTGATGGTTCGAGTCTGGTGCCCCTGTTAAGAGAACCGGGCAGATCCTGGGATGACGTGGCGATTACCACTTATGGCGATTACGGCAACTTTTCTGTCAGGGGTGACCGCTACCGGTACACCATCTACGCCAATGGCGATGAAGAATTATATGATTTACAGAATGATCCCAATGAGTGGATCAACCTGGCTGATGACCGCAATTACGAAGAAATAAAAGAGTCATTGGCCGCAAGAATTCCACCGGCTGAGGAGCATGCTCCGCCTGTCGGTGGTATCGATGAGCTACAACAACAATAATTAAAAAAGCCTAAACGACAAGCAAGGGGGACGAAAGAATGGACTTTAAAATTAAAAAAATCAGTGCAGCTGTAGGTCTGGTGATGGCAGCAAGTCTGCCACTGGAAACGCTGGCCCAGATCGAGGAAATTGTGGTCACTGCCCAGCGCAGGGAAGAGGCCATTCAGGACGTACCCATTTCAATCATAGCTTTGGGGGCTGAAGACCTGCAAGCCAGAAATATTGAGAATATTGAAAACCTGAATAACCTGGTACCCAATGTATTTATCCGCGGTGGCGGTACAACCGGGCCGACTCAGGGGCAGTTCTATATGCGTGGCGTGCCCGGAGTATCCATTTATCTGGATGGTGTTGCACAGACTTCCAGCAATGGAGCGCTGGCCAATATTGTTGAGTTGGAGCGCATTGAGGTTTTGAAAGGTCCGCAGGGTACCCTGTTTGGCAAGAATGCCATGGGTGGCGCAATCTCTTATGTTTCGCGGGCACCTGGAGATGAGTTGGGCGCTCGCGTTGAAGTCGGTATGGGTAATTTTGATCAGCGCAGAATCTCGGCCAATATTGATATTCCGCTGTCATTGAACTTCAGAACCAAATTTACTTTGTATAACCAGGAAAAAGGCGGTTATGTGCAAAGTGGCGCGACCGGGATTGATCATGGTGATGAAGACGATACAGTCGTTCGTTTCGACAGCGTCTGGGATGTCAGTCCTAACTGGTCGCTGCGCTTTGATGTCACCAATACCCGCAGAACTCCACAATATGCCCAGGCGGATATTCTCTTTAATGTGAATGAAACCCAGGGTATGGTGATAAATTACAATAATGCTGGACTGGTATTTACTGATGAGAGCGATGCCTTTGGCCTGTTAAAGGAATACCGAAATTCATCAACCTACAGTGGTCCCGGCTGGAGAAATGAGTCCACGTCCTGGAACCTGACATCGACGACTGATATCTCGGATACACTGACCTTTCGGGCAATTTTAGGTGGCCGGGAAATTGATAACTTCAATTATGCCGACCTGGATGGTTCTCGCTGGAACTTTTTTGAAATTAATACCATTACCGATACTTCAGAAAGCAGTATCGAGCTGCAGTTGCTTGGCAGTTACGATCGTTATAACTGGGTTGTCGGCTTTTACGACAGCAGCACTGAAAATTTGAGCAGACGTTATGACTGGCAGTTTTACGATTTTGCCCCAAGGAATACCAACTGGGTCAGCGAAAACAATCGTGATGACCGGGCGTTTTTCCTGGAAGGGTCTTATGATATTACCGAAAGGCTGAGTGTCACTGCCGGGGTGCGAAGGACTACCGAGGATTTTGATGGCGGTCAGTGGGATGCGGTAGAGCCAATACCTACCCCGCCCGTGCATATTTATACCTTCCGGAAAGGGGCGGTGAATTCACAAAGTGCTGCCTCATTCGATTCAACAACTCCACGTTTTTCTGTGCAGTATGACTGGTCCGATAACATCATGACCTATGCCACCTATTCTGAAGGCTTCAATGGTGGCGGGGTGAACACGACCAGTATTCCTGATGGTATGGGAGGCCAGGTATTTATTCCTTATACAGGAGAAACCCTTAAGCAATTTGAACTCGGATTCAGATCGCAGCTACTGGATAACACCCTGCGCCTGAACATGGCCTATTTTGATGGTACCTGGGAAGACATGCAGTTTGGTGAGGCCATCGTTCCGGGCCGGATTGTGACGCAGAATGTCGGTGAAGCTGATATTTACGGCTTTGAAGTTGATATTTTGTGGCAGCCGACGGCTAATCTAAGTATTAACTTTGCCGGCGGCATTCTGGACACAGAATATACTGATATCGGCCAGGCGCAATTTCTGGCTCTGGGTTCGAGTTTTGCTCTTGCACCGGAATCACAGTATTCCGTAGGTGGTCGATATGACTTTAACCTGGCAAATGGTTCGACTCTTTCAGCCAGAATGGATTATGGCTGGACCGAAGAGCATGTCACGATTCAGGACGTAAGGCTGCAATCCCTGCAGGAGTCTTATGGCCTGTTAAGCGGTCGATTAACCTACGATCCTAATGATAACTGGTCAATTGCACTGTGGGGACGCAACCTGACTGACGAGTGGTATCAGATCGGAGGATTTGGCGCCTGGCTAGGTGGTGTAGACCAGGGGATTATTGCCAGACCACGTGAATACGGACTGTCTTTAAATATGGAGTTCTAGGGAAGTCACTCTCCCCAGGTCTTTGTAATAGGACTGAAATTTGTTTCTCTGAGACCTGTTTTTCTGACCCGGCAATGTTGTTGCCGGGTCAGTTTTTTATTCAAGGCAGCAACCAGCTTATGTTCTTGCCTTAGAATGCTTGCCGTTGTATACCTGACTCTGAATGCTCATAGCGCTACCAGCTTATGCGTATCACTACTAAAAAATACTTAATCCTTGGCAGCCTTATTCTCTTTCTGCAAAACGGAGTTCAGGCCCAGTCTGTGACTGTGCTTGGTGGCAATGAATCAGCCCGAAACTGCTATCAGAATGCGCAATTTACTGATAGCCCGGGTATGCAGGTAACAAGCCGCATGCTTGAGCCCTGCAATTATGCGCTGGAGCAGGTCCAGCTCAACCGCAATGACAGGGCCGCCACTTTCACCAATCGGGGAATTCTGCTTTATCGCCTGCGTGAATATGATTCGGCCTTTAATGATTTCGAAAATGCCCTGTTACTGGCGCCCGATCAGGCTGAAGTTTTTGTCAATCGGGGTAATGCCTACTATATGACTGGAGAATACCAATCGGCACTGGAAGATTACGAAAGTGCTCTGCGACTTGGTATTTCACAGACGGATGCAGTCTTCCTTAATCTGGGCATGACCTATGAGCGTCTGGACAATGACAGGGAAGCAATCAGCTCCTACCAGCGGGCACTCGAAGCCAGACCAGAATGGAATCTGGCGCAACGACGACTCGACAGTCTGCTAGGCAATTCCGAGTAATTACAGGAAAATCCTGCTGTTTTATTCCATGCTTTCTTCAAGCGCGGAATCAAACTCCTCAAACTCACTGGGTACGCAGATAAATTCCTGCAGACGCTCGCCTGGCATGAGGGCAAAGGTTTTGCTGAGTCCATCCCAGGAAGCATCCGGCCCCCAGGCTTTCTCGTCATACATGGTCATTTCCAGTAACAAGCGGTCGTAGCTGATACGGGTATAGCGCTCGACCAGATGAAAGGCATCACTGGGCCGGTGTCCGACACCCTGCGTCAACTGAGTCATGCCGTTATAACCGATAGTATCGACCACCAGGGTATTGCCTTCCCAGTGGGCTACGGAATGCCCCATGTAGGTGGGGAAAACATCATCAGGATGCTCTTCATCCAGCCAGAAAGTACGCCATTCCCGATGATATTCCATCATCTGGATGATACGGCCACCGTCGCGGGTATAAATAAATTCAAAGGGACCGAAGTCGACATAATCCAGATTCCCTGGCATGCCCAGCGGCTCACAATCCTTGCCGGGGTATTGCCCGCCAAGGGCGTTGGTGGGGACATCATTAATGGTGAATTCAGCATTACGATCGCCAACGGCTGCGTGGGTAATACCCTCCATCATGCGCAGGTTATCCATGCCCCACTGCGTCAGCGGCGGCGGCGGAGTTTCCATTTGGTAGTTGAAACCAGGTCTGCCTGTAGGTAGTTCTCCCCAGACACCGGCAAGGTCCCGTGGGTCATAATCCTGAGCCAGAACGGAACTGAAAGTGGCACTCAATAAAAATGGCGTGAATGAAATTCTGAAAAAAGTGTTCTTGATCATTTAAGTTTCCTTGCTGATTCTAATTATTTTCTGGGGGTGGCAGGATGCGGCCGTCTTCGAATTCGATACTCTGGAAGACTGCAGTACGGTCGCCATTCAGAGCAGGACTGACAAGCAGATTCACTTCATCGCCGGCCTGCAGCAGGTTTGGCGTAAAGCCTCTGGCACGCATGCCGCGCAGCGTCCAGGTAGTTTCCACGGCCCAGACTTCCTCTTCACCGGCATCATTTATGACGCTGATGGTCATGTGTGTGTGCGGATTACCTAGACGATAGGTAATAACGGTTCCCTGCATGGGGACTCGCTGCCCCATGTTGTACTGCGGGTAGCCATGATGCGCCGATATTTGTGTACTGATAGCACCCCCGAACAGTACCAACAGAATTGTGAAATATTTCATTATTGCTCTCCTCAATATAAGACGCTGATCTTAGCGTAAATTTGCCCCCGGTGCTTAATGCGCCAGTGGATTCGGGCGTAACTGAAATTTTGCCGCTGTCGGGGTCATGCCCTGACCGCCTTCAATATGCCAAGGGTTGCGGACCTCATTTGCCGCCCAGATAGCACGGCCTTTCCAACCGCTATAGGGATTATCCACCCGGCCACCCATGGAACGGGCAAAGAAGCCCATCGGGTAGGGCACACGCATCACGAACCATTCTTCCGTTTCAGGGCGCAGGGCCATGATGGAATCTGAATTGGTGCCGGTAACATAGGGCAGGTTAGCGCCAAGTCCCAGGATATTGAACTGATCTACCCAGTTACTGTATGTGAAATCGGCACTGCCGCTGGCTTCGGCATTGCGCATATTGGGAGTTGGCAGGGGATACAGCGTCCAGCCCTCCGGGCAATGCTGCGGATCCAGTTTCCCCCGACCTTCCTGTATTTCACAAAGATTACGATCAAAACTGGCCAGATGGCCACTGCCCGCCAGATTGGTCCAGACGATACCGTTACGGTCAACGGCAGAACCACGTGGCAGCGTCCCGACCAGCTCAGGCGCAGCGGAATTGTAATAGGGTGGCTCATAGACTTCGGTGGTGCAGGTCAACGGTGGATTCTCACCTGGATGGATACGCACCATGGCCCCGGGGTCATTGCCGGTATAGGCGTACCAGACCGAACCGTCCAGCGGATTCCAGGAAATGAAGTAACCATTCATGCCGGTCAGTTCATCTTCGTTTTCGTCGTATGTGCCATTCTGGTTGATATCGTAATAAGCCGGACACCAGCCCTGCGCGGCGGTAATATCTCCGGTCTCATCCCAGACGCCGGGTTTGAACCAGCCGATGGCATTACGCAAGCCCAGTGCGGCCTGATAGACCGTGTCATCCGCATCTTCGGCAAAAGCCGCATGATGCGTGCCGAAGCAGGTATCAATTAATTCAAATTCGCCGGTGTTCACGTCATACAGTAATTGCTGGCGTCCGGCGCCCTGCAAGGGGAAAAAATCGGCATAGGTATTGCCGGAAGTGCAACGCTCTGGGTTGGCTGCAGGACGAAAGCTATGATTGATGACTGCACGTCCATCCGGCAGGATGCCCTGTATTTCTGATCGGCCCCATTCCTGGGCAACCAGGGTATCGCCCCAGTACAGGGAAGGGTATTCCATGCTCGGGGGCGAAAAAGTACTCATATCAGCGACTTCCACGCCGGGAGCCAGTGGTAGTTCGATGCGCTCCACGGTATGTTCATTCGGGTCCAGTTCCCACATCACACCCAGATTAAAATCGGTTGCGATCATCGTTCCGTTTGCATTAGCAGAGGGGTTGCGCGGGTCGGTGCCATACATGTCGTGCAGAAAGGAAATCGGACTGGCGATATCCCATTGTGTGATGACTACATTACGTTCTTCTCCCTGAGGGCGGGGTGGTGCTTGCGGGGTTTCCCCGGCGGCTATACGGTCAGTCCAGTCAGCATACATTTCCAGCGCCCGCTGATGCCCCATCTGCCCCATGATACCGGTCATGTGCAGGCCATTCTGGCCAAGGCGGATGCGGCGATCCCAGGCAGCGATACTGCTATCGAACTCACCCATGGTGGGGTTGATCTCGCGGGTGATTTTTGAACCCATCTGGTGGCAGATCATGCAACCCTGCATGATGGCTTTCCATTCACCCTGGGTATCCGCCACACTGGCTCCAGCCATCGGAAATTCACCAGCAGCCGGTAAGGCAAAAAGGGCATTCCAGTAACTGGCAGGATAATATTCAGCAGCGGCTTGTTCACTTGAAGCCACAGTCGCCTCCAGCGCTAGCTGCTGGCCCGGTCTGGCGCTCACCCGGGCAGAATCCACCAGACCATAACCACGTACAAATACCTGGTAAGTGGCATCAGGCAGATCCGGAATGACATAGCGGCCCTGCCCATCAGTCACTACGGTTTTGCTGTATCCGGTTGGCAGCTCATCTGTTTCAGCAATCACCCAGACCCCGGCTTCCGGGCCATTCATACTAGTGACGATCCCGCCGATATCGTCACTGTCTATTTCAACGGATGCAGGTTCTGCTGCTATTACAGCTTTTGCAATGAGGGCCAGCAAACACAGGCCAGGGATTATTCTTATTGTTCTCATGAAGCGCTCCAGAAATATTGAAAGGGTATACCTGAACCTGAAGATGCTATTTAAGTAAGCAGATAAAGTAAATTTACTTCAACAGAATGAACAGTCAGTTAAGTATTAGGGTATGAGCATTATTGCATGCCTGGCAAGAGCACAGATAGATAATGGTTCTTACCCGGCAAAGTTGTTAACCAGCACAAAATCCCTCAGCATGGATTCGGCAGTCTGTCTGACTGCTTCAAGGATGACGTCACGATCGTAATTGGATCCGGCACGGCCATAGGAGTGGTCCAGCAGAAAGTCTGATTTGGTGCCATTCTCATCGGCAAATACCTTGCCGAATTTTCCATCTATTTTAAATGCAAAGCCAAACTCGGGATCCTCACTTGTGGCGATGGTCATGCATGAGACTTCAAAATAAAGAAATACATCACCGGCTTCGATGTTCAGGTAATCTTCCAGTTGAATGGTTGGCTGAATCTGTCGGGCAAGTAATTCGTTGTTAATGACCGCGCTGATTTCATTACGGCTCAATTCACAGTCAAAGGGAATCTTCAGCCGGTAAAAAAGCGCGCCGGGGTCAAAAGCCACGATGTTTCGGGTCACATAACCCGGCAGTTCTTCTTCCTGGGCAGAGGTATTGCCGGAAACCAGAATCAGGATAAATAAAAATACTGAAGCAGCTTTAATCATGCCTGAAATCTTGAATAAATTATTGCTTGAACGGTTAAAGTGTTCATGATCTGTTCAGCCTGTATGCTGAATAATTCCTCTATCAAAACGCTAGCCTGTTTATGCTAGCAGATGCTGAATTCATGGTATATATTGCTTTGACGCTTAAAAAGATAATCATGGATGATCATAAAAAATGTTAAGAAAAAGCTTTTCATCTGGTTTCCTGCTGCTTTCTTCGGCCATATTAACTGCTTGCGGTGGTGGAGGTGGGAACAGTAGCCCACCTGCTGTAATGCAGGCAGTGACAAACCAGGACCCCACACTGAATGATGTACTGCCATTTATGATCTTCGAGGCCGGTGTCTTTGAAGATGCAGAGATTTTTGCCAACGCCTGTGAAAACCCGCGTAGTGGCAGTCAGTATGACGATTTTCAGGCTAATGAGCTGGCCGAGAAATACTGGCTACGCTCCTGGAGTAATGAAACCTATCTCTGGTATGACGAAATTACTGATCTTGATCCGGATAGCGCTTATGACAAATTTGCATATTTTGATTTACTGAAAACGCCGGCAGTTACTCCATCGGGAGCGCCGCGTGATCAATTCCATGGCACCATGGATACTGGGGAATACCAGCAGTTTTCCCAGTCCGGCGTTACCTTCGGTTATGGTGCTGAGCTGATTTATGCCAGAAACGATCCCCCCAGAGAATTGTATATAGCCTATGTAGAGCCTGTTTCTCCGGCGGCTGGTTCGGGCTTACAGCGTGGGATGCGTATCATGGAAATTGATGGTATCGACCTGGTAAACACCACCAGCCCGGCCGAGATTGCCATGCTGAATGCTGCCCTGTCACCTGAAACCAATGGAGAAACACATACCCTGGGTGTTCTGGCTTCAGGTGATCCGGATACCGGCACCTATCCACAACATGAAGTAAGTGCCGCCAGTATCACGACTTCACCGGTGCTGAGCTATGATATTAAAAATACAGCCAGCGGCAATGTTGGTTATCTTGTATTCAACAATCATGTGGCTACGGCTGAAGAAGAATTGGCCCTGGTTTTTGAAGCTTTGCTTGATGGCTCAGTGAACGATCTGGTGCTGGATTTACGCTATAACGGCGGCGGCCTGCTGGCCATTGCCTCGCAACTTGCCTACATGATTGCGGGAGATGCCAACACCAATGGGAGGGTTTTTGAAACCCTGGAATTTAATGACAAGCATCCGACAACCAATCCCGTTACCATGCAGGCAATAACGCCCGGTCCTTTTTACAAGCAGGCGCTTGGTTTTTCGCTGGCTGCCGGCATAGCCTTGCCTTCACTGGAACTTAATCGTGTCTTCATCATTAGCGGTTCGGGCACCTGTTCCGCCAGCGAGTCAATAATCAACTCCCTGAACGGCATAGGGGTTGAAGTGATACTGATTGGTGATACTACCTGTGGTAAACCTTTTGGTTTTTATCCGCAGGATAATTGCGGCACCACTTATTTTACTATTCAGTTTAAAGGCGTGAATGATATTGGTTTCGGTGATTATGAAGATGGTTTTACACCGCTTAATTCCGGAGAAACCGGGATTACGCTGCCTGGTTGCGCCGTACTTGATGATTTAAGTAAAGGTCTGGGAGATCCGGCGGAGGCCAGGTTGGCCGCGGCCCTGGCATATCGTGATGCACCTGGCACCTGTCCGGCGCCGCCTCCGGCGTCAAGTTTATCGACTATTACGATCAGTCCGCTGGACCAGTTGTCGTTGCAGCCAGTGACGCAGGACACTTTTGTGCGAAACAACCGCATTCTCGGTTTACCCCAATGAAGCCTTGTAAATTTCCGGTTCTGGTTTTGCTATTCATGCTGGGCAGTTGTGGCGCAACTGAATTATTACCCGCACAAAGACCGGCTTCCCAGGCCGGTGACAATGCAAGCAAAGCCCTGATTGAGCAGAGTATTGCAAGTATGCTGAATCAGAATTCTGTGTTGCTGGCCGATGATGTTTTTGTCGGCGCGTCAGAAATCGTGCTTGAAAGAAGTTCCGTGACTGACAGTGAAGGTTTAAGAATTCAGGGCCGTGAACTGCAGGCACCCATACATTTCAGATTATGGAAACAAGGCGATGCCTGTTTCCTGGAATATGTTGAAACCGAACAAATGCAGGAAATCCCAGGACTCAGTTGCGAAGTACTGTAAGCCAAAGAAGGTGCTAAGTAAGAGCTGACTGGCTTTACTGCAGATTCTCGGCGAAGACAGCCAGCTCAAGCAAACGCCGGTCCTCACCAAAGTTGGCTAAAAATTCGACACCAACAGGCAGCTCACTGGCAGCCTGAGGAACCGGCAAGGTAATAGCGGGCAGCCCAAGCGTACTGGCAAAGTCCGTGTGGCGGATACCGGTTGGGAAAGTTGGAAGTTCGCGACCGTTCAGTTCCAGCGTGATGGATTCGCTGGCAATTGAACGTGCCCTTATGGGCACAGTCGGGTAGGCGATTGCATCAAGATCATTGCCGGCAATAAATGCCGCGATATCATTCACCAGTTCATTACGCTGCAGCATGGCCTGTGCATAGCTTTCCCGGGAAACGGGATTCTCAATAGCAGCAGCGAAACCTTCGGCAACATCCTCGCTGGCAATATCAGCAATGAGCTCTTCAAGGCTTAACTGTGGGTAATAACTGCCCAGATATTGCTGTAAAACCTCGGGGGCTTCAAACATTACGATTGGCAGGGAGATGGCATTGCTTCTTGTTATAAATTCACCGAGATCGATGCTGACCAGCTCGGCGCCAGCGGCTTCAAGTTTGAACAGATAATCCTCAACGGATTCTGCAATTCCAGCTTCAAGATCACTGAAAAAAACTGCAGGCACGCCGATGCGATAATTTCCTGCAGGGTTTGCTTCGCTTGCCTCGGATCCAGTAATCAGCGCATCAAGCTCAGCAAGCAAAGCTGCACTTTCTGTGATCAGACCAACGGTATCCCGGGTGGAAGAAAGCCTGGTTACATGATCTGAAGGGTATCGGCCCATGCTCGGGCGAAAGCCAACTACCCCATTCAAGGCAGCCGGAATGCGACAGGAACCTCCGGTATCCGTGCATAAGCCCCAGGTAACGGCGCCACTGGCGACAGCAACGGCTGTGCCGCCACTGCTGCCCCCGGCAAAACGTAGCGGGTCATGGTAATTTCCAACGGCGCCGAAAAATGCATTGTTACTGGTGATGCCAAAAGCCAGTTCATGCATATTGGTTTTGGCAACAGGAATGGCCCCAGCGTCCATTAATAGTTGTACCGTGCCATTGTTTTCAGTGGGAATGAAATTTCGCAGGGAGGGTGTTCCGGCCGAATTGGCGACGCCGGCAACATGGATATTATCTTTCACAACAAAGAAACGCTGCTCATCACGGGCCAGAACTTCAGCGCTGACTGCCGTGCTGCTGTTGACAGGAATTTCACTAATTACTGTATTTAACGCAGAAAGGTCTTCTGGCATAGCTGGAGTCATCCTGTTAGCTGTACTGCTGCAAGCGCAGATGCTTAACAGAGCAACAAGCAGTATTGTAGTCTGTAAAGGTCTTGCCATTGTCCTGTTAGCGCACATGCAGCCGGAAAGCGATAATGCCGGCCAGCACAACCGGCACGGCAAAGATATAAAAATTGACCGACATACTCAGCCCAGCAGCAATCATAAAGCCTGCGACTCCCGGTCCGATGACCGCACCAATCCTGCCCAGGCCGATGGACCAGCCGACACCGGTACTGCGGATATCTGCCGGATAAACTTTTGCAGCAACAGCATAAAGCCCGGTAAAGCCACCCTGAAACAGCAAACCAATCAGGAACACCAGGGTCAGCAATATCAGCTCTTCATTGGGGGAGGCGGCAAAAGCAATCAGCAGGAGCCCGGCAAAAAACAGGAAGCTGCAGACAATGTTGGATAGTTTGTAAGTAGTGGAAATGATGCCGAGCATATAAATGCCAATGACGCCGCCCAGATTAAACAGGAAGAAGGCAGTGCGTCCGGTCTCAGGGGTAAAGCCGGAAAACTCCATCAATGCCGGAATCCAGGTAAAGAGAAAATAAAGTGTACTGAAGCACAACAGAAAGGTCGTCCACAAGAGTACGGTTTTTCGCCAGTACTGCTCAGCAAACATGGTTTTAAAATTACCAAGGGCCGAACCCTGAGTATTTTCCTCCTGGAGTGGCGGTAAAGCTGCCAATACAGGTTTACCCAGCTTCTGCAAAATTTTATTGATTTTCTGCAGGGCGTTGGCAGGCTGCCGTCTGGAAAGATAGTTCAGGGATTCCGGCAACACCAGAAATACCAGGATGCCCATCAGCAGGGTCAGGACACCGCCAAACCAGAACATGCCGCGCCAGCCATATTCAGGCATGATGAAATCACCGATAACTGCGGTAAACATTCCACCCAGGGGGTAACCGGAAGTGACAAGTGTCACAGATAGAGCCTTGAAGCGCTCCGGACTGTACTCAATCGCCAGTGCAGCCTGGCTGGCAAGCATGGCCCTGACACCGAGGCCACTGATGATGCGCAGAACAAAGAATGAAGCATAGGAGGAGGTATTGGCCGTAAGAATAATAGAGATGCTTATCATTAAGACGCTGGTGAGAATAACGCGTTTGCGTCCGAATATATCCGACAGTGGTGCCAGGAACATGGCGCCACAGGCCATGCCGAAAAGCGCTGCGCTGGAGAGCAGACCGAGGCGGTCCGGGGTAATCTGTAATTCACTGGCGACGGCCGTGTTGACGATCGACATGGCAGTGATATCAAAACCATCCAGCATATTAAGTATCATGCAAAGGATGATGATTGTGATCTGTAATGCCGAAACACTGCCTTTATCAATCAGGCTGGACAGGGAATCGTTAGCTGGCTGGGCAGTATTTACCATGGGGCTTCCTGATTATTGTTTTTAATTATTTGTTTGCCGTTTACAGGCGGCTATCCCCGTAGTTCGGGGAATTGCCTTTTGCTGCCTTGGGTGCCGGAACCCTGGCGCCACTTTGTGGTGAAACCGGAAATATGGCATTGATCTGTCCGGTGCCCGAGCTGCCGAAATAAGGAGTAATGATTTCCACTGGCTGATCGTAGTCCGACCAGCCCAGGGCGCCCATGAGCATGGCCGTATCGTGCATGAATCCTTCGCCCTGACCTTTGGCGGCATATTCCGGCAGCATTTCGCAGAAGGTCTCCCATTCGGCGTTTTTCCAGATTTCCACGATTTCTTTATCCAGTCTTTCCAGGAAGGGGCTCCAGATTTTATTCAGGTATTCCGGTGCGGTGCCGTTCTGGGCAAAACGGTGAGAGAGGGAGCCGCTGGCAAAAATCGCCACAGTGCCGTCATAGTGTTTTTCCACCGCTTCACGGATAGCCCAGCCGAGTCGTGCACTGTCATCCAGATAGTGCACCATGCACAGTGCGGAAACAGATATCGCCTTGAAATGCTGGTCTTCATTCATATAGCGCATCGGTACCAGGGTACCGTATTCCGGGTCCAGGGTGGTATCGGTGTGTACCAGGGTTTCGATACCCTGGGCGTTACATTCCTCTCCCAGAATTTTGCCCAGTTCCGGATTTCCCGGTACGGCGAACTTCATGTTGTTAATGAAATGCGGCAGTTCGTTACTGGTGTAAATGCCTTCGGCCATAGGCCGGCAATTGATGTGATAACCGGAGTTAACCAGCCAGTGGGTATCAAACACAATGATGGTATCGACTCCCAGTTCCCGGCAACGGCGGCTGATTTCCTGGTGACCCTCGATAGCAGATCTACGAATGTCTTTTGTCGGTCCGTCCAGTTCCGACAGATACATGGAAGGGACGTGGGTAATTTTTGCTGCCAGTGCTACTTTTCCCATGGTGATACTCCGTTATAAATTCAGGATTGATCCCCGTTATCTGAAAGGTAACGTTCCAGCGCTGATTTTGCACCCTTTGCCAGTAACAGGGTATCCACGGCAAGGGCGAGAAACTGCACGCCGGCGTCTTCATATTTTCGGGCCAGAAGCGGATCGGCAACCAGGGTGCCGGCTGCCTTGCCACTGGCACGGATTTTGGCGATGGCTGCTGTCACTGCGCTAACCACCTCGGGGTGGGCCGAATTGCCAAGATGACCCATGGAGCCGGCCAGATCAGCCGGGCCAATGAATACCCCGTCAATACCTTCTACGGCAAGAATGTCATCAAGATTTTCCAGTGCCGTGACGGATTCAATCTGGATCAGCAGGCAGACTTCATCATCTGCGCGCTGCATATAATTTTCCACCTGGTTCCAGCGTGCTGCTCTTGCCAGTGCCGTGCCTACGCCCCGGGTTCCGGCAGGCGGGTAGTGAACGGCAGATACCAGGGCCCTGGCCTGTTCGGCAGTTTCCACCATGGGAATCAGCAGACTCTGTGCTCCCAGATCCAGCACCTGTTTGATCAGCGCCGGATTGTCATCGACCAGGCGAATCACGGCATGACTCGGGGTGTTTTCGATTGCCAGTAATTGTGTGTGAATACTATTGAGGTCATTGGGGGCATGCTCGGCATCAATCAGCAGCCAGTCGTAACCACAATGACCGCATAACTCGGCAGACAGGGCATTGCAGAGGCCCAGCCACAGGCCGTATTGCTGGGAACCACTTTGCAGGGCTTGTTTGAAAGAATTTTGTGGCATCTGCATGCGGGTTTACTCCGTGGACATTAACTGAAGCGGCAATTGATTTCACCCAATGGGCCGTAATCGGCACGAATCACATCGCCGGGCTCCAGAATAACGGGGGCAGTGAAGGAGCCAGACAACAATATCTGTCCGGGTTGCAGGGCAATGCCATGCGGGGCAAAACGTTTTGCCAGCCAGCAGATACCATTGGCCGGATGATCAAGCACCGCAGCAGCCAGACCGCTTTCTTCTATCACATCATTGCGGTACAGCAGGGCTCCACACCAGCGCAGGTCCAGATCCTGTGGCGAGAAATGTTCATCACTGACAATAATCCCGGCATTGGCAGCGTTATCGGAAATGGTATCCATGACCGTACGGGTATAGCCGGTCTCCGGATCCACCCGGTAACTGCGCGCGGCAATCAGTTCCAGTGCCGGGACGATGTAATCAGTGGCATCCAGCACGTCATCAATACCCAGTTTGTCACCGGAAAGTTCCTTTTTCAGGACAAAGGCCAGTTCGACTTCAATGCGCGGATCGGTGAAATCGGCATGGGTGATTGTACTGTTATCCGGGAAATACATTGATTTCAGCAGAACTCCGAAATCAGGCGTATCGATTTTCATGGCACGTTGCATGACACGCGACGTCAGCCCGACCTTGTAGCCAATCAGTTCATCCCCGGCGCTTATTTTCTGCTGTACCCAGTCTGACTGGATGGCATAGGCATCATCCATGTCCATGTCCGGAAAACCCTGGGTAATGGGGGAGATCTGCTGCTTTTGCTGTTCTGCCCTGTAAAGTGCAGCGGCAGCAGACTGTATTTGCTGTTTAGTTAGCGTGCTCACCGTTTATTCGTCCAGGTAATCCTGAATATTGTTTTTATTGAATTTATACACCGGTTCGAGCTCTTTTAATTCAAAAGACATGGCTACCCCGCGGGTCTCAAAGCAGTTGGAAAAATGATCTTCCAGAATGGCAAAGAAAGTTTTGGCGGCCTGTTCTTTTTCTGCTTCGGTTCTGCCGGCACCAATCAATACGCCCAGATGGATAAATATATGCTGTGGATTGCCATCGGCGATCCGGTAATCCTGACAGGCATAGGCACGACTTCTAACTCCTTTATAGGGGAAGATGCCGCTGTCTTTTGCCGCACTGTGCAGTTTTTCAAACAGGTGCTGCAGTTGCAGCCGGTCACGGGTAATGTTGTTGGAATATTCCAGAATAAAATGTGCCATGACTAATCCTCCACTCGCTAGTGGTTTTTCCCCAGTTGCGGCACTTTATGGGTGCCGTGAGCCATACAGATGTTTTTTGTTTCCATGTAAAAATCAAAACTGTAATCGCCACCGTCCCGGCCGATCCCGCTCATTTTAATACCGCCGAACGGGGAAGGAAGATTGCGGTTGTTTTCTGAATTGATCCACAGCATCCCGGTTTCAACTTTATGGGCCATGCGCATGGCGGTGCCATGATCGCCGGTCCAGATATAGGCGGCCAGTCCGTATTCAGAGTCATTGGCAAGTTGTATAGCCTCTTCTTCAGTTGTAAAAGTAATGGCGGTTAACACCGGGCCGAAAATTTCTTCACGGGCAATTCGCATGGCATTATCAGCATTGGTAAACAGCGTTGGTTGCACATAATTACCAGCGGCATCTACATTGTCGCCTGCATATTTTCCACCGCCAACCGTGATATCGGCACCATCCTCTCTGGCGATATCCATGTAACTCAGGACTTTTTCCTTGTGGGAGGAGTGGATCAGGGGGCCGACTTCGGTATCCGGATCCAGTGGATGGCCAACCCTGAGGTTTTTCACCCGTTCAACCATGGCTTGCATGAAACGCTCACGAATACCTGACTGAATAATCAGTCTGCTGCTGGAAGTGCAACGCTGACCGTTGAGACTGTAGATCATGAAAACCACTGCATCCAGTGCCCGTTCGAAGTCTGCATCATCAAACACGATCACCGGGTTTTTGCCGCCAAGTTCCAGGTGCATGCGTTTCAGGGTATCAGCTCCCTGCTTCATAATCATGGAGCCGGTCCGGCTTTCACCTACCAGTGCTACAGCCTTGATCGCCGGGTGTTCAGTCAAACGTTTACCGGCCGTCTCACCAAAACCATTGACCATGTTCCAGACCCCGGGTGGAATTCCTGCCTCTTCACTGACTTCAGCCAGGATGGAAGCGGTCAGCGGACTGAGTTCAGCCGGTTTATGTACCACCGTGCAGCCGGCTGCCAGGGCAGGAGCAATTTTCCAGGTGGATAACATAAACGGTGTATTCCAGGGAGTGATAATCCCGACCGGCCCAATCGGCGTACGCACGGTAAAATTGGTATGTTCGGCCTGATACAGCGACAGGCCATTTGCCGCTTCGGGCGCCTTATCGGCAAAGAAGCGGAAATTGGCGGCGCCGCGAACGGCAGCCTGGCGCATAAAACGGATTGCCTGACCGCAGTCAACACTTTCTACCAGGGCAATTTCTTCAGCACGTTTCTCGATCAGGTCAGCGAAACGGATGAGGATTTTTTTACGTTCAGCACCGGAAGTATTGCGCCAGCCAGTAAAGGCTGCTTCGGCTGCATCACAGGCTGCGTCAATATCTTCCACACGTCCTGCCGCGATTTTGCCGATTGGGCTGTTATCAATTGGCGTCAGGTTGTCAAAGCTGTCGACCCCACTGGCGGAAGTCCATGCCCCATTAATATAGTGGGTAGTGATGTTGTCGCGAAAGCGCTGCAGATACTGTTCGGCAAGCTTGATATTGTTGTTCAGATCACTCATGTTCTTCTCCGTGCCCGGCTTTGCTAAAAATATAACGCGTTAAGTAAATTTAATCAATACGCTATTTTCAGAGGTAAATGCTGGCAGATTATGTCGCAAAAAGCTATAAAGAAGGCTGTCATACCATGATTATCCCGGGTTTACATATTAACGCGTTAAGTATATTCTGTGTTCAATAAAGCCGAAAAAGCCTTGCATCCGGTAGTACACGTGACTTTCACGCTGGGCGATGCGGCATTTCCGACGACATGCGACAAGATAACAAACAACATAAAAAGAAACACAACTCTGTTGGATCAGGATCACTATGAAAACATATACATTTACCATTGACGGGAAAGCCGTCAGCGCCACGGAATCCTTTGAAATCAGGAATCCTGCCACGGGTGAAGTACTCGGGCAGGCTCCTGTCAGCACCGAAGAACAGGTCAATGATGCTGTTGCATCAGCTAAAGCAGCCCAGAAAGCATGGGCAGCGCTTGCCGATGATGAGCGCAAGGCGACGCTGATGAAGATGGCTGAAGTACTGAAAGAAAATGCCGAATACCTGGCCGAATTAATTACCCGTGAACAGGGCAAGCCCCTGGGTGGCCCGGGGTCCATGTTTGAAATGCAGGCCTGTGCTGCCTGGACGGAAGTCACAGCCTCGCTGGATCTGCCGGTAGAAGTGGTATTTGAAGACGAAACCCGGCGTGATGAACTGCATCACAAGCCGATTGGGGTGGTAGGCGCCATCAGCCCCTGGAACTGGCCGCTGATGATTGCCATCTGGCAGATTGCGCCGGCCCTTCGAGCTGGTAATACGGTTGTAATCAAGCCCTCGGAATATACGCCTATTGGCACGCTGGAAATGGTGCGCCTCCTGAATACCGTCCTGCCGCCGGGCGTACTCAATTCGGTATCCGGCCATGGTGATGTCGGTTCCCTGCTAGTCAGTCATGCGGATATCGACAAAATCATGTTTACCGGCAGTACCGCAACCGGTAAAAAAATCATCGCCGCCTCCGGTGGCAACATGGCCAGACTGACCCTTGAATGCGGAGGTAACGACCCTGCCATCATTCTGCCGGGCACGGAGATTGCTTCCAAAGCCGGAGATTTATTTTGGGGGGCCTTTATCAACATGGGGCAGACCTGCGCCTGTGCTAAACGCCTTTATGTACATGAAGATGATTATGACGCCGTGGTCAGTGCCCTGAATGAAGTGGCTGAACAGATGCCTATGGGTAATGGCATGGATGAAAACATTCTGTTGGGGCCGGTACAGAACAAGATGCAGTACGACAAGGTCAATGAACTGGTCGAGGACGCTAAACAACAGGGTGCGACGGTGCATCGCGGCGGCAGTCCGCTGGAAGGCGATGGCTATTTTTACCCGATTACCCTGATTGGTGGTCTTGATAACGGTAGCAGACTGGTCGATGAAGAACAGTTCGGTCCGGTATTGCCAATCATCAAATATAAAAACCTTGAAGATGCCATTGCCCGCGCCAACGACAATAAAAATGGTCTGGGCGCTTCAGTCTGGGGGGATGACCTGGAACAAGCCGCAAAAGTTGCCGCGCGTATTGAGGCTGGCACTGTCTGGGTAAACCAGCATGGTGCGGTGCATCCGATGGTGCCCTTTGGCGGCGTGAAGGAATCAGGCTACGGGGTTGAGTTCGGCATTGAGGGTCTCAAGGCCACCACCCAACCACAGGTTATCAGTATCAAAAAGGTTGCCGCAGCCTGAATCACTGCGACTTAAGACATTAAACTCAAATTAAGAAGTAAAGGCAGTTTTTTACATGAAACAAAGCATCAGCGGCGGTGAAGCGATGGCGCTTGCCGCCAAAGCAAACGGCATCAAGCGTGTGTTCGGTATTCCCGGCGCACAGATTTATCCAATATTTGATGCCTTTGGCAAACATGATTTTGAAGTCATTGCGCCACGGCATGAACAGGCAGCTGCCTACATGGCCATGGGAGCGGCCAAATCAACCGGCAAGCCGGAAGCTTTTTCCGTGGTCCCCGGTCCGGGTGTCCTCAATGCTACCGCAGCCATGTGTACTGCCATGGGAACCTGCGCCAAGGTGCTGTGTCTGACCGGACAGGTACCATCGTCATATCTGGGCAGTGGCCGTGGTCATCTGCATGAGCTTACCGACCAGCCCGGCACGCTGAAAAAAATCATCAAGGATGCCGTGCGCATTAATGATCCCCGGCGCACCTCCGTGATCATGAATCAGGCTTTTCAGACGCTGGAAAGTGGTCGTCCCGGCCCGGTTTCCGTGGAAATGTGCTGGGACACCATGGCCGAAGAACATGAAGTGGAAATCACCGAAGGCAACAAGACCGTTCTGCGACCGCAGGTTGACCCTGGTCAGTTAAAGGCCGCAGCTGACAAGATAGCCACCGCAAAAAATCCGATGATCATGGTCGGTGCCGGTGCCCAGCATGCTGACCAGGAAGTCCGTGAGCTGGCAGAATTACTAAATGCACCGGTTATGTCTTTTCGCAGTGGGCGTGGCATTGTTGCCGACGATCATCCACTGGGCGTGACACCGGTAGCAGCACGACTGCTGTGGGAAAAATGTGACCTGATTATTGGCATCGGTTCGCGTCTGGAAATGCCCTACATGCGCTGGGTTCCCGGTAATAATTATCAGGATCGGCCACATGATGAGCGAACCGTGATTCGCATCGATGCAGATCCGGCAGAGATGAACCGTTTCATACCGCACATTGCCCTGATTGCCGATGCTGCAGATGGCGCGCTGGCACTGTTCAATCAATTACAGGACAAGGTCAAACCGAATAAAAAGAGACTGGATGAAATTGCCGAGGCCAAAGCAAAAGTAGGGCAACTGATTGCCGGAGTCCAACCACAGGTGGATTACTTGCAGGCCATTCGTAATGTTCTGCCACGTGATGGCATCTATGTTCCGGAACTCTCGCAAATGGGCTTTGCTGCCTGGATTGGCGCTTTCCCGGTTTATGAACCGAGAACTTTTATATCAGAGGGTTTTCAGGGAACACTGGGCTTCGGTTTCCCGACTGCATTGGGTGCCAAGGTAGCCAACCCGGACAAGGTGGTCGTTTCAGTCAATGGTGACGGTGGTTTCATGTTCGGCATGCAGGAACTGGCAACGGCGGCGCAGTACGGCATCGGTCTGATCACCCTGGTCTTCAATAACCACGCATATGGGAATGTGCTGCGGGATCAGGACATGCATTTTGGTGGCCGGCATATTGCTTCGGAACTGTATAACCCGAATTTCAGCAAAATGGCGGAAAGTTTTGGCGTTAAGGGCATACGTGTCAAATCACCGGCCGAGCTGGAAAAAGCCATGCAGGAAAGTGTGGATGCCAATGAGCCAGTACTGATCGAAGTCATGGCAGAACGTGGTTCGGAAAGTTCAGCCTGGGACTTCATCCATATGTATGACCCGCCACAAGGCTAAACTTTGAGCGCTGCTCAGAACCATCAGGCAGATGTCGTCATTGCCGGTGGCGGTATCGCCGGCATCGTTGCTGCGCTGGAGTTGCTGGATTCAGGGCAGCAGATTTTAATCCTGGACAGGGATGAAAAGAGTCGCTTTGGTGGCCTGGCCAGGGATTCTTTCGGTGCCATGTTCTTTGTCGATACCGCTATTCAGCGCTGCTCAGGATTTCGTGACTCTCCCGAACTGGCGCTAAAGGACTGGCATTCCTATGCACAATTTTCCGATACGGATTACTGGCCCAAACAGTGGGCCGAATATTATGTCAACTCCTGCACGACCGAAGGCTATCACTGGTTAAAACAACAGGGCGTGCGTTTCCTGCCAATTCCCAACTGGGTTGAACGCGGAACAGATCGTCATCCCGGTAACTCCGTACCACGTTTTCATATTGTCTGGGGCAGCGGCAAAGGCTTGATTGAGCCCCTGATCGCCAGACTTTATTCGCACAAAAACGCCGCAAAACTGAAAGTTCTTTTCCGTCACCAGGTCACTGACATTGAGACTCAAAACGGTGTTGTAACTGGCTTGCGTGGCGTAGATGAAAGTTCCGGCAAGGAATTTGTCGCACAGGCGGAAAATACCATCATTGCATCCGGGGGAATCTGCGGCAGCATCGAGCGAATCAAGGAAAACTGGTTTGCAGACTGGGGCGAGCCTCCGCAACTGATTCTGAACGGATCACATCGTTATGCGGAAGGGCGCCTGCATGATGCAGCGCAAAAGACCGGCGCGAATGTCACCCATCTGGACAGAAACTGGCTGTACCCGGCCGGGATCAGGCATCCTCAGCCCAGGCACCCGAATCACGGCCTGAGCATCATTCCCTGTAAATCAGCCTTGTGGCTGGATGCCCAGGGCAGACGCTTCGGCCCGGAGCCGCTGGTAGGTGGTTTTGATGCCCGGGAAATAGTAGAGACCATCTGTCGCCAGGAGCATAAATACTCCTGGCAGGTCCTGAACAAAAGAATCGCCGTGCGTGAACTTTCCATTTCCGGTTCAGAACACAATCCGGCTCTGCGCGATAAAAAGGCCCTGAAATTCATCAGGGGATTCCTGTTCGGCGCCGAAGGCCTGGTAGAAAAGATGCTGTCAGAGAGTGAGGATTTTATTGTCGCCACTTCTCTGGATGAACTGGCTGATAAAATGCAGAAACATTCAGAAGAGGGTGCCGTATTTGATACCCGGGCCATGAAACAGGCAGTCCGTGACTATGATAAATCGGTCACCAATAGAAACATGCCGCAGGACCGCCAAAGCGAACTGATTGATAAACTCAGGGAATACTGGCCGGACAGGATTCGCAGTTGCAAGTTGCAGGCTATTGATGATGCTCGTGCTTATCCCTTGATTGCGATTCGGGAACATATTCTGTCACGGAAATCACTTGGTGGGATCCAGACCGATCTGCAGTCGCGGGTCCTGAGCAAACAGGGTGAGGTTCTGCCAAATTTATATGCTGTAGGTGAAGCAGCCGGTTATGGGGGAGGGGGTATCCACGGTCATCGCTCCCTGGAAGGAACCTTTCTGGGTGGTTGTGTATTGTCGGCCAGGCTGGCAGGTGCTGATATTCTGGATAGAAAGGTTAATTAAAGCCTGGCAAGAGCTTCATTAATGGTGGTGGTACCAATACAATCACCCGAGAAGAATAAAAAGGGCGTTTCATGAAGAATACTTTACTGAGTAAGCTTGGCCCCGGCCTGATTTTTGCTGCCGTGGCAGTGGGCACTTCTCATGTCGTGCAGTCCACCCGTGCCGGTGCCACTTTTGGGCTGAGCATGATATTTTTGGTAGCACTGGTCTGCCTGGCGAAATATCCGACCTACCTGTTTTGCTCACGTTATGCCGCTATAACCGGACAGACCGTACTGGATGGTTATGCCAAGCGCGGCAAATGGTTCCTGTATATTTTCCAGATTGTTTTCACCATTGAGATGACGGTTGCTTCATCAGCTTCTGCGCTTGTTACCAGTGGCATTGTCATCAATCTGTTCAATCTGGATATTGCCATCAATACCCTGTCGATGATTCTGATGTTCTTTACCATCATCATTCTGGTGCTGGGAAAATACAACTTGCTGGAACTCTTATGCCGGGTACTGGTTATCGGTTTTGCCATTACTACCCTGATCGCCACTGCGCTGGCCTTAAACGGTTTTGAACTTGGCAGTATTCAGCCAGTTGCGGAGCTGGCCCTGGACCGGCCAACTACTGCATTTCTCGTCAGTCTGTCGGGTTGGATGCCAACAGGAATTATGGGAACGGTCATGCTGTCCATCTGGGTGCAGGCACGTAAAACTTCCACTTCGCGAGCTGTATTCACTAAAGAAGATGCCGACTTTGATTTTCATGTTGGTTATTTTTCATCGATGTTACTGGCAATCTGTTTTGTGATTCTTGGCTATGTGGTCATCCTGGGGCAGGGTGACAATATTGCCAATGACAGTGTTGGTTTTTCCGTGCAAATAATCAGCCTGTTTACCGAAACCATCGGTAACTGGGTATTCATCCTGATTTCGGCAACCATTATTGCGGTGATGTATTCGACCCTGCTGGCCCTGGTGGATGCATTTCCGCGTTTGACGGTTGATGTGCTGGACAACCTGTTGCCTGGAGAAAAACACTCAGAGCAAGTTCAACAAAAGAAAGATCAGCAGATTTACATAGCCTTATGCGCTTTGCTGTTTGTACTGGTTGGTGCAGTGTTTTATCTGTTTATGAGTTCGTTTACGCAATTCATTGATTTGATCACGGCAATCGGCTTTATCCTTACCCCGATTATTGCAGTTTTTAATCATATGATTATTTTTTCGAAAGACATTCCGCTGGCCGACCAACCAGGGCCGGTACTGAAATACTGGAGTTACGGAATGATAGTGGTATTTACCCTGATAACCTTTATCTGGATTTATTTCCGGATCAGTGGCTAGGCTAGGGTCTTTATAAAATCCGCTTTTTATTTTCCCTGGCTGGCTGTAGCGGATTGGCTGCATTTTCCTCTTTGAGTTTGGCATTCCAGCGTAGCCTGAAATAGGTCAGCGCCTCGTCAGCCGAAAATGAGCGCGGCACAAAGTCCGGACTATCCTGCAGCAGTTTCTGTTGTGCCTCGATAAAGACCTTGTCTTCCATGAAGCCTTCCATCAGTGAGTCTTTAAGTGACAGACTGATGTCATCATTTTCCAGTTGATCACAATGCAGGTAATTCCAGAAAAAATGGGTCGTGTTGTAGGTCTCGGGTGTCATAAACTGACAGTTGCGATATTCCCTTACTGGTCTGCTGTCATCTTTCTTGCCTTTCCCATCTACCGGTTCAAAAATGGTGTCCATTAAAAAGATACCGGGCAGGTACATGGCCATGCGGTTGCAGCGATCAAGCATCTGCTCCTGTTCGTTTTCGGGAATCACCTTGCTGTGAAAGGGTGGCGGCGGGCTGTTGCGGTGCCAGCGTTCCACACGATAGCCATTGTCCAGTTGCTCCAGATTTTCTATTTTGGTGTCATAGGCATATTCTTCCGAGCCGCCCAGTGTGGTGGTGTGAACAAATGCCACGTGGGAAAAATCGCTGAGATTGTCGACGATCAGTAACCAGTTGGCGTCGTAATGCAGATAGCTTTCCTTATCGAAACCACGCCATTGATCCGGCTGGCTGAGGGGCGCAAAATCGTGAATCAAATCCGGATTGGCCTGCTCGGGATCACCCATCCATATCCAGATCATGCCACCGCGGCACTCGACCGGATAGCTGCGGACTTTCATGCTGCTGGCGATATGATCCTGGCCGGGGATCTGTACGACCTTGCCTTCCGGGTTGAACAGCATGCCGTGATACATGCAGCGCAGACAGTCACCTTCGATACGTCCCAGTGACAATGGTGCGGAGCGGTGACAGCAGCGGTTATCCAGGGCTACATAGTCACCACCTTCGGTTTTGTAGAAAACCAGGGGCACTTCACAGATGGTTCTTGCCAGTTTGTTGTCCGCTTCGGCAACTTCCCATTCCCAGCCAGCGGCATACCAGATATTTTCTATAAATTTTCTTTCGCTGCTCATCTTAACTTCCCGTCATGTAATTTTGCTGTTTGGCTGGCACGCTTCCGGGACACGCCAAAAAGCGTACATCCCTGTACAGGCTCGGCTGGTGACGTCCTGTCACCAGACGGTCCCGGAAGCGTGCCAGCCAAACTGATAGTGTGTTTTAGCCTGTAACAATATCGAATCTTTCCTTTATAGACAGTGCGACAATGAATTTATTGCTCCGTAATTTGATTCAGGGCAAAGTTTATAGTCAGAACGCTGCGCCCTGACTCAGTGCAAAACGATAACGTGTCAGCACATAATGCCTGATCGCTTCGGCATCCTCTGCCGTCAGTTCATCGCCGAATCCCACCATGCCGCGATCGGCAAACGCGCCGTCCAGGACTACATTGGCCCAGGCTTCCGGGCTGCCCTGCAGGGCACTGTAGCGCAGGTCAGGGATGACACCACTGCCTACGGCACCGGAACCATGACAGGCTCCGCAGTAACGGTCATAGACGGTAAAGCCCTGTTCAGCCACTGTATCATCGATCACCAGGCCGGAAAAATCCGGTAATGGAGCAGCCGTAAAATCATTGTCAGGCTGTTCTGCATCGCCACCCAGTTTAAAGGTGAGAATACGGCTGACATTACGAACCGGGCCTGAACTCAGAGCAATCGGCCCGGTGATTATCGGGAAGATACCGCCCCAGCCGGCCATCACGGTAATGAACTGTTCACCGTTTACCTCATAAGTGACCGGCGGAGCGACGATGCCGGTCTGGGTTGGAAACTGCCAGAGTTCATCGCCGTTATCGACATCATAGGCTTTCAGAAAACCCGCTGCAGTGCCCTGAAATACCAGGCCGCCGGCAGTGGATAGCACACCACCATTCCAGGGGCCGGGGTACTGAACGCGCCAGACTTCTTCCTGATTGACCGGATCCCAGGCAGCCAGATGACCGCGCGTGGCTTCCTGGACAGCGGCTATGACTTCAGGATCATCCGGCAGGCGGGCAGCGCTGGTATCCACGCCGAGATTGGCTGCAAGGCCTTTTACTTCAAAATCATCATCCGCTAAATACGGGAAATTCATCTCCTGTGCCGGCAGATAGACCAGTCCGGTTTCAGGGTTATAGGACATAGGATGCCAGTTATGGCCGCCAAGAAAACCCGGACTGAGCAGGGCGACTTCCTGGGTTTCCCAGTAGCGCGCTTCCGGGCGAATGTTGGGGCGACCGGTTTCAGGGTCTATACCATCAGCCCAGGTCACCGGCACGAAATTTTCCCCGGATATGAATTCACCGGTGGCGCGGTCCAGGACATAGAAAAAACCGTTTTTCGGCGCCTGCATGATGACCTGTCTGAGCTGTCCGTTAATTTCCAGATCGGCCAGAATCATGTGCTGGGTGGCAGTATAGTCCCAGCCTTCGCCGGGGCTGGTCTGATAATGCCAGACATAGTCACCGGTATCGGCATCCACGGCGACAATGGACGACAGGAAGAGGTTATCGCCTTCACCCTCACTGCGGACATTCGGATTCCAGGGTGAGCCATTACCGACGCCGATATAGAGCAGGCCAAGGTCCGGGTCATATGCCATGGAGTCCCAGGCAGTACCGCCGCCACCCAGTGCCCACCACTCACCATTCCAGGTTTCGGCGGCCATGGCCATGGCATCGGATTCAAAACCCTCGGCCGGATTACCCGGTACGGTATAAAAACGCCAGCGCTGCTCGCCGGTATTCACATCATAGGCTGTGACATAGCCGCGCACGCCGAATTCGGCACCACCGTTACCAATAAACACCAGTCCTTCGGCGACACGTGGGGCGCCGGTGATGGTATAGGGCTGGGACAAATCAACAGTCAGGACGGACCAGAGTTCTTCTCCGCTTTCACCATCCAGGGCAATCAGGCGCCCATCCAGCGTGCCAACAAAGACATTGCCTTGCCACCAGGCAACTCCGCGGTTTACCACATCACAACAGCCATCCACTGCGCGCGAGCGGTCAACCTGGGGATCATAACGCCAGAGTTCTTCTCCGCTGGCCGCGTCCAGGGCATACACTACGCTCCAGGCAGCGGTGGTGTACATGGTTCCATCCACCACGATGGGAGAGGCTTCCTGCCCGCGTGGGTCCGGCAGGTCAATGGACCAGGCCAGGGATAATTCAGAAACGCTATCGCGGTTGATCTGCTGCAGTGGACTGAAGCGCTGTTCTGACCAGGTTCTGCCATGAGCCAGCCAGTCACCGGGGCGGGATTCAGCATCGGCAATAGAGGGGTAGTCCGGAATGACAGATTCCTGGTTTGAGGCAGCTGTCGGGTTTCGGGCTTCAGTCACCGCTGACTCATTATTGCAGGAAACCAGAAAAGCACCGGCAATAAGCAGCGGGTAAAGTTTCATGAAGTCGAGATTGAATTGCATGTTCTTACCCCTTGTATGTCTGAACCAGTTATTTCTGTCGTGATGACAGGCTTTTAGCCGGTCGGCTCGTTCAGGTCCAGCCATGAATTTCCGTCTTGTATTAAGGGTATAAAATATAACGCGTTAAATATATGCTGTCTAGAATTTATCAACAACATCATTTTTTCAGGTGCTTTACCTTAAGTTTTCATGCAGCCAGGCAAGCCCGCATGCTTTACATATTAACGTGTTAAATATATTCTAGATCGGGTTATTTACTGTAATAGGGAAGAGAATATGCGCTTTGTGACTTATTCAGACGGCTCAGAAACATCCTGGGGTTATGTCACCGGTAAAGAGGGCGATGAACAGATAATCGACCTGCAATCCCTGGCTCCGTCATTGCAAGCAGCCATTGAGCAGAACGGGCTTGCTCAGGCAGCTCAACATGAAGGAAAAAGCAAAGCACTAAGTGACGTGATATTGCAGGCGCCAATCACGGCACCGGAAAAAATTCTCTGTATTGGGGTCAACTATGCCAACCGAAATGCCGAATACAAGGATGGCAGCGATGCGCCGACCAAGCCCAGTGTATTTGTGCGCTTTCCTGATTCCCTGTCGGCACATGAACAGCCGATTCTGCGCCCGCCCGAATCCGAACAACTGGATTACGAGGGTGAAATCGTAGTGATTATCGGCAAGGCCGGTCGTCGCATCAAACGTGAAAATGCTTTTGCGCATATTGCCGGGCTCAGCATCATGAATGAAGGAACCATTCGGGACTGGGTCCGGCATGCCAAATTCAATGTCACCCAGGGCAAGAACTTTGAACACTCCGGCGCCATCGGCCCCTGGATGGTCAGTGCTGATCAGTTTTCCGCCGAAAAACTGGAAGACTTGCGTGTCACCACAAGGGTTAATGATGAAGTCCGCCAGAATGACACCACGGCCAGCATGATGTTTCCCATTGCCTATCAAATTGAATACCTGTCGACTTTCTGCACACTGAAACCCGGTGATGTGATTGCAACTGGCACCCCAAACGGAGCAGGGGCACGCTTTGATCCACCGCGTTACCTGAAACCGGGTGATGTAGTGGAAGTTGAAGTGGAAGGCGTAGGGACTCTGCGCAATACCGTTGCCGATGAGGATAACTGAGCCATGAGAGAATTCAGACGTTCATTGCCCATGTCCTTGATGAAGGCACGTGAAGCGGTAATGAAGAGCTTTATTCCGAAACTGCGGGAACACGACCTGTCTTCGCAGCAGTGGCGGGTCTTGCGGGCCCTGCTGGATGCTTCAGAAATCGATAGCCCTGAAGTTGAAATGAGTCAGCTGGCAGACCGCTGTTTTCTGCTGATGCCCAGCCTGTCGAGAATCGTGCAGAATCTGGAACAACGCAAACTGATCAAGCGCCGAACCTCGGATTCCGATCAACGACGCTCAATGATAAAAATAAGCAAGGCCGGTATTGATCTGGTCAATATACTTGCCCCCAGTCTGGAGCAGCGTTATGCCCATATCACCAAGGAATTTGGTTACGGAAAGCTGGAATTGTTATATGAGCTTTTGGACGAACTGACGACTAAACTGCAATCATCCGATATGCAGGAACCGGGAAAAAAAACTGATGATATTGGGACAAAGATTTAACCTGCTTTCTGGTTCTGTTCTTTGGCTGAATTCAGATCCTTTGAATATTCTTCAAACCATTCTCCAAACTTCATCAATACCTGGCCGATACTGACCGCAGCCGGGGTCAGGCTGTATTCAACTTTCGGTGGAACTTCTGCATAGACTTCGCGATGGACCAGTCCGTCATGTTCCAGCTCACGTAGTTGCAGGGTAAGGATACGCTGAGTGACACCGGGAATGGATCGCTTCAATTCACCGAATCGCTGGGTGCCCAAGCTCAGGCGATAAAGTATACGTGGCTTCCACTTTCCACTGACCAGTCGCAGGGCATTGTCTACCGGACAGGCAGAGAAGGGCACGCTGTCTGGCTCTTGTGTATTAACTACAGTTACAGTTTTTTCAGTTTTTGCGGGCATATGGGTTCCGGCTGTACATCTTTCGTTTTGTAAATTTCAATAGTAACAATTATGTAACTAACCGACATTAATGTCGGTTCTTGTTATTTTAATACTATTGCATAAAATAGCCAGCAGAAACTTTAAGCAACTCTTATTTTAATGCTCATACAGGAAAAGAAATTATGAAAATACTGGTAGTCGGTGGTTCGGGAATGATCGGATCAAGAATAGTTACAGAAGCTGCAAACCGGGGTCATCAGGTTGTAGCAGGCAGTCGGCATCCGGAAAAAATTTCCGCGGGCGATAATGTCAAAGCGGTGCAGATAGATGCCAATGATGCGCAATCGATTGCCGGTGCAGCAGCTGATGTGGATGCCATTGTCATGTCTGTCAGTCCCCGTAGTGGTGGCGATCCATTGCAGGAAGCTGCGCAGGTAAGTGAAGCCGCCATGAGTGCAGCAAAATCAACGGGTAAACGACTGTTTTATGTTGGTGGAGCTGGAAGCCTGGTATTACCGGACGGAACTCCGGTTACGGATATTCTGCCTGATGAAATCAAACCTGAAGCGCTGGCCATGCGTGCCGTGCGCGACAAACTTCAGCAAAGCGACCTGGACTGGACTGTATTGTGTCCACCCGGAGATATTCAGCCGGGCGAGAAAAGAGGTCAGTACCGGCTTGGCACGACCGAATTGATGTCTGACCAGGACGGTAAAAGTGCGATCAGTGCCGAAGATTTTGCTGATGCCGTGGTCAATGAGCTGGAAACCCCCGCACATGCCAAAGCACAGTTTACTTTAGCCTACTGATACAAGCCCCGACTGCAAAGGAGTGGTCCTATGGCCGCTCCTTTTTTTGTGTTTTGCCCTGCAATCAGCCTTCTATAATTACTGGCATGGGTGTAAGATGCACGCTCTGCAACAAAGCGTTAATAGAAGAATAAGAAAAAATGACAAACATTTATCTACACAATCTCAATCAAACCTCGGCTCAGTCCTTTGGTCGCACCTATTTGCTGTGCAGCCAAAAGACAATTGGCGCTGTTTGTTCGTTGTTTAGATAATTTTATTTTGTCTGGGCCGCGAATCTTTAAGCGGTCTGGCAAAAGAACCTTCTTCTCACTCAAGAACCCTCTTTTTACTCACTCCCTTAAGGATTCCCGGTTGGACAGGGGAGACTGCGGTGAGGAAAACAATAAGAAAAATATGGATCCGTTTCAGAAACAGAAAAGCGCGGCGCGATGCCTGCTCTTTATCTGAACATATGAAGCGGGATATTGGCGTGGAAGATGGCCGGGCAAAAACCATAAGAAGAAAGCGTTAATTTTTTAAAAAAATGTTAATGAATTCCAGGTGCATTGCTTTCACATCGGATATAAGCTGTGTCTGACAATAAAAAGGCAGGAGGCTCCATGAAAAATTATCAAGGCAGTTGCCATTGCGGCTCGGTCACTTTTTCTTTTGAGCATGAAGAAATTAGCAGCGGGCTGAAATGTAATTGTTCGATCTGTAAACGCAAGGCGGCGACCATGTCCGATTTTGTTATTGCGCCAGATGAACTTTCCAGGAGTGGAGAGACATTATCTTTTTATCAGTTCGGCACAAATGTCGCCAAACATTATTTCTGTAACAACTGCGGTATCTATGTATTTCATGAAACACTGCGGATGCCCGGGCACTTCAGGGTGAACCTGGGTTGTATAGATGAAATCGATACTAACGAGCTCTCAGTTAAAGTGTTTGACGGGGCTTCGTTATAGACTTCATTTTGTTCTGTAAAAGCCGGAGTTATTCAGCCTGTTCGCTACGCAGCGCATCCAGGCGGTCCAGATATTCCGGGTACATCATGTCCGCGCCATCCTGCATCAGCTCCATGGGAATATCGAAGGTATCGCTGAACTCCTCCAGCCCCGGATTTTCACCGGGCAGATAGTGCGGAACAACGCCCAGGTCCCGGGGCGCTTCCTCGACTGTTTCACAGACGAAGGTCCCCATCCTGCCAGTAGGGTCAAGAATGTAATCACTGCTGCGCACCAGCGGTTCGGTCAGATAAACGGGATCATAGATGTGATCGACGATGTTGAGCAGGTTGCCAAGACGGGTGAAATACTGCACGACATAGGCCTTGTCACTACGGGGCACGCCATTACGGCGCAGCCAGGTATTCTTCAGGTGGGTGGTGGTGACTACCAGGGTCGGGCCTACCCATTCCCCTGTGGAAAAACCCAGCCAGGTGTGCGGCGCGCCTTCCGGGGGATGCGGCCGGCCATCCATCCAGATGGTGCGTTGCCCGCCCATCCAGGAAAGTCGCAGGCGCCAGGCGATCGTTTCATTGGTGAAGGGGTCAACTTCCTTCCAGATAGCCTGATTACCAATACTGTGGGCGGCGTAATCGGCGGCATAATCATTACACTGACGTTCTTCCAGCGACAGGATGGTCGGATCCCAGGCTTCAGCAGCCTGGATGGCAGCCTCGTTCAGGGGCAGGCCCAGGTAATCGCCGATATAAGGGCCTTCACCCCGGTCCCGGTTGTCTTCATACAGTGGGTTGTACCAGTAACCCTGCAAATCGGCTTCATAGTTGCCACCGTCGGTTCCTGACTGGGCGTTCACAGTGCTGCTCATCAGCAGGTAGAGCCAGGTGAAAAGTAAGGGGGTGAGTTTTTTGACTGGGTTCATCCGGGCTTACCTCGCGCTACAGGGACGCGGCGACCACATGGAGTCGTCGGCCTCTTTTCTGAATTCAGAGCTTCTGATGTAAAGCCCCCTGAGATACTGCGGGTCATCAACGGCACTGACCAGTGAGAACCACTCATCGCCGGTCTCGGTATCCCGGCGCCAGACAATATATTCAGTCAAAACAGCATTCTCACTGAAAGGAACACCATTCTTTCTCAGGTAACCTTCCCGAAGACGGGTTGTAGTGATCTGTAATGGACCAGTTATGTCCCCAAGACCGCCTCCAACCCCGAAGAAGCCAATGCCCCTGGCGAAAGTTTCAGCCCGAACCCACTCGGCAATGGAGTGTCCCTGCCAGCTTCTTTCTGTGTCAGCAGCTGGGGTTTCATCAAAATGCAGCAGGCGGGTCTGCTCGCCATTATCGTATTCGATTTTCAGGCTTGAGTCGTTTTCCCAGCTGATCCGGGCACGCCCCGGCAGACGCATCAGGTTCGGTGCAGCATAACCCTTGCAAGCCAGACCGGCAGCCTCGTCAGCATCCGGATCCCAGGCATTCATGACGTCCTGGGCCAACTGATTCAGGGGCAGGCCATGCAATTCTCCGGCCGGTGGCGTCACCATTCGGTAACGCCAGTCTTCAGCAATGACCGAGACCCAGGTGCCGGTCAGATCTACCGGTGCCATTTCCATTGCACTTCGTAAATCTGGCTCATCCTGGGGTAGCTGGGCCATCAACATTGACGATGAAAAGGCAAACAGGCAGGCGCTGATTAACTGCAGTCGAACTGAAACGAGGTTTTTCATTGTGAACCTCCTGCCTGATCGAGGCTCAGATAAACTATTTCAACAAATGCTTCCGGGCTGAGCCCCTGATCATAACGTCCGTCGTATTCAAGCGTCGGGCGCTGTGCCTGGACTTCCTCAAGACTCATGCCTCTATCAATATAGGTTTGAATACGATCCCGGATTATTGTCGCCATATCCCGGTATTCTGAAACATCGGATTCGTCAGCGATCCGGCCATGACCGGGGACCACATAAGTGCCGCCCTCGTTTTTCAGGGCGGGAATGGTGACTTCCAGTAAGGCATTAAGCGCTGCCACCACACCATTTATCGAGCCCCCGTGTTCAAGGTCGATGGGCGGGTAGCGATCGGTATTGAAAATGTCGCCGGTACTGATTACATCCGAACTGCGGAAAAACACAAATGAATCGCCATCGGTGATGGCATTCGGCATATGCATCACTCTGATACCTTCTCCATTGAAAGACTGGGTCAATCTCGGGTAAGCACCAAAAGTCCTGTTGGGCCAGCCGCAGTCTTCGGTTCCTTCTACAATCATATCAATCATCACTTCTTCCCGGGCGATGATTGCCGCTCCCCGTTCCTCGCCATTGTTATTACCCGCAGAGTTAGTGGCCAGTCTGGCACCAGACTGGCCAAGTACAATGTTGCCTCCGGTGTGATGCCTGTCAGCCGTGGTGTTGATAATCAGGCGAATGGGAGCAGAAGTAATCTGTTCAATGGCGCCCAGTACGGCAGTACTGGATTCAGGAGAACCGGCATCGACAAGCAATATGCCATCCTCAGTGCGCTCATTTCTGATCTGCAAAGTAATGTTGCTTCCTGCGCCCATCAGCACATAAACCTGGCCCTGGACGGGTAATAAGCGTAAGCCTCCTGAGAATTCGGTGACCCGGGTGGGCAGGTCAGGTTCTGTTCCAGTATTGAAAGCAGCCGGCTCCCTGTTGTCACGAGGAAACAGCTCAAGGCTGGGAAAATTTGCAAGATCCCGTCTTTCTCCCTCTTCAGAAAGCGATTCTGGATCAAGGCACTGAAGGCCAGCATCATTCTGGGCGAAGGCTATATACGGAACGAAAATGCCGAGACTAAAAAGCAGTAATAAACAGAGGAAAAAAACAGAGTTTTTTAATGAGTGGGGCCAAACTATTTTCACAACTTCGGTATCCTTTTAATTATTATTTTTCAGGGGTGAAGCGCTTAATTGACAGAGGCTGGATACGACTGTCGTATCTCAAGCGTTTCATCAGAAAAAAGCAGGACAGAGAAATTATCCTGAGTAAGGTCCTTGAAGTCCGGATACGTCTTTGAATAAGCCCGGCATCACTTATGCTGAATAGAAATACAGACATCGAAGAACCTCCCCCTTTGCTGTCTTGTTTTAATTATTGCCCCTGATTCTATACATTTATTCCTGTGTATACACCTCGGTAAATATGTAAACAATAATGATAAGGAGGTTCGCAGCGCTGGACCCGGGAACCGGCACGCTGAGGCTGGCATCGCGCTTTTATGAATAGGAATCCGGCGTAAGTACGTCGGTGATCTAAAGAATAGTTGGTACCGGAGGCCGGACTTGAACCGGCACGACCGCAAGGCCATCGGATTTTGAATCCGACGTGTCTACCAATTTCACCACTCCGGCACTCAGAGTCAGTCAGAATAGACAGGCGCGATTATACAGTCTCAAAGCGGTGCTAGCTATTATTTCCCGGGGGACTTGGGTAAGCTTGCACGCCCATGAAACGCAGTGATTTTTATTTTGAGCTTCCCGAAGAACTGATTGCGCATTATCCGCCGCTGAAACGCACGGATAGCCGACTGTTATGCCTTTCTCGTGACAGTGCTGAGCTAAGCCATAAAACATTCACAGACTTTCCTGACTTGCTCAAGCCGCAGGACCTTCTGGTGTTCAACGATACCCGGGTGATTCCGGCCCGCCTGTTTGGCCGCAAGGAAAGCGGGGGCAAGGTTGAGGTGCTGATTGAGCGTCTGTTGCCAGATAACTGCCTGCTGGCTCAGGTCCGCGCCAGTAAATCACCAGGATCGGGGTCAAAGCTGATTTTTACTGAAGAAACCAGTGCCCTGGTTGAAGGCCGGGAAGGTGAGTTCTTCCGCCTGCAATTTCCTGCGACTATCAATCTCAGTGCTTTGCTGGACAAAATTGGCCACATGCCATTGCCACCCTATATTAAACGTGAGGATGAAAGTCTGGATCTTGAGCGTTATCAGACAGTTTACAGTCACAAAAAAGGTGCAGTAGCAGCACCGACGGCGGGTCTGCATTTTGATGAAAATATTCTGCAAGAGATAAAAAGCAAAGGCGTCGAATCAGCCTTTGTCACCCTGCACGTAGGTGCCGGAACTTTTCAGCCGGTGCGCAGTGAAAATATTACAGAGCATAAAATGCATGCAGAATACCTGGAGCTGAATCAGCAGGTCTGCGACCAGGTAAAGGCCTGCCGGGAAAGAGGCGGACGCGTCATTGCCGTGGGCACGACTTCGGTGCGCTGTCTGGAAACTGCCAGTCAATCTGGTGAAATCAGACCCTATAAGGGAGATACTGATATTTTTATTTATCCGGGTTATGAATTTAAATCCGTCGATGCCCTGCTGACCAATTTTCATCTGCCGGAATCGACCTTGATCATGCTGGTCAGTGCCTTTGCCGGAAGAGAACCTGTACTGCATGCCTATCATGAAGCCATAAAAGAAAAATATCGCTTCTTCAGTTACGGTGACGCAATGTTCATTTATTGAAAGCAATTTTACAGGTCAGCCTTTATACTCCCGCATCCCTGACTTTACGATGCAGATACTTATGTCCCGCCTTTATTTAAAAAAATCCCGTGAAGATGCGCTCAACAGACGCCACCCTTGGATATTTTCCGGCGCAGTAGAGAGTGTTGAGGGTCAGTTGCAAACTGGAGCTACAATCAGTGTCTGCAATACCTCGGGTACGGCTCTCGCTGTGGGTGCCTATTCGCCAGAGTCCCAAATCCGTGTCCGAATCTGGGACTTTGATCCGCAGGCGGTGATTGATAAAGCCTTTTTCACAAGGCGGCTACAGGCTGCTATTGCCGCCAGAAACAAGCAGAAGCCAAACAGCAATGCCCGGCGCCTGGTTTACGCTGAAGCCGACGGGCTGCCGGGGCTGGTTGTTGACCGTTATGCTGATGTGCTGGTCTGCCAGTTTCTTGCGGCGGGCGCCGAATACCACAAAGCCCTTATTGTGGAAGTACTGCAGGAATTACTGGATTGTGAGTCTGTGTATGAACGTTCAGATGTGTCGGTCCGGGAAAAGGAAGGACTGAGCCCCAGCGCTGGACTGCTTGCAGGCAGGGAACCCGACGAACTGCTTCGTATTCACGAGAATGGTCTGCATTATCTGGTTGATATCCGTCAGGGGCATAAAACCGGTTTTTATCTGGATCAGCGCGACAACCGGGCATTTTTGAGCAGCTGCAGTCAGGGGGCAGAGGTTCTAAACTGTTTTGCCTACACCGGCGGTTTTGGACTGGCGGCTCTGGCAGGAGGGGCAAGCTCGGTCACCAATCTGGATACTTCGGCGCCGGCCCTGCAGCTGGCGGCACGCAACGCGCAGGAGAACGGTTTTGCAGCAGATCGCTTTGTTACCATCGAGGCGGATGTTTTTGCCAGCCTGCGACAAATGCAGTCTGAAAATCGCAGTTTCGATATTATCGTGCTGGATCCGCCAAAGTTTATTGATAATAAAAAACAGCTGGATCGTGGTGCCCGTGCCTACAAGGATATAAATTTACAGGCGCTTAAACTTTTACGTCCGGGTGGCCTGCTCTTCAGTTTTTCCTGTTCCGGCCTGATGCAGGTGCCCCTGTTCCAGAAAATCATTGCCGATGCGGCGCTGGATGCTAAATGTACCGGGCACATCGTCCGCCAGCTCGGGCAGGCCGAAGATCATCCAATCAGCCTGAACTTTCCCGAAGCCGCTTATCTGAAAGGTTTCTGTATACGTAAACGTGAGGCTGGACACGGGTACTGAACAGCTGGTCCTGGCTTGAATCAGGGCAGGTAGCGAATCTGGATACCAACACTGTCCTGATCAATCAGCAGATCGGAAATCACCACCACCTTGTCATTACTCTCAAATCCGGCCTTGTCTTTTAATTCATTAAAGGCGCGGCGCAGGGTTTCTTCCGGGTCGCTGCTGAATTCAATTTTGAATGGATAAACATAGCGGTTCAGCGTCATCAGGCGGCGGGTCACGCCGATATTGGTGAAGGCAAATATCGGCGAGGTTTCCGGGTGGCAATTGGTGACGTAGTTGGCCATGATGCCATGCCGGGTTACTACCACTATGCCCCTGGCATTCAGACTGTCTGCCAGTTCCACGGCGGTGGCTGCCAGATGCTCCTTGTCGGTACTCTTGATCAGGTCATCGGTAAAATTAAGCCCGGGTTGTTTTTCAGTGGCGCGGGCGATGGCATCCAGTTGTTTGACACAACGCACCGGGTGTTTGCCTATCGTGGTTTCACCGGAGAGCATGATGGCGTCGGCACCTTCATAAACGGCATTGGCAACATCGGTCACTTCGGCGCGGGTTGGGATAGGATTCTCGATCATGGATTCCAGCAGGTGGGTGGCGACGATGACCCGTTTACCATGGCGGGCACAGAGTCTGACGATATGACGCTGCACCGTGGGCAGTTCCGCCAGATCAATTTCCACCCCCAGATCACCACGGGCAACCATGATACCGTCGGCAACCTGCACGATTTCTTCCAGGTTCTTGACGCCTTGCTGGTCTTCAATCTTGGCGATAATCTTGATGGTGGAAAGCTTTTCCGGAAAGTTTTCCTCAATCAGATTGCGCAGCTCCAGAATATCACTGGCTTCGCGGACAAAAGACAGGGCGATATAATCCAGTTCGTGTGACAGCCCATAAAGAATGTCTTCGCGGTCCTTGGCAGTGATAGCCGGCAGGTTGACGCGGATACCGGGCAGATTGACGTGTTTTTTACTACCGAGCTTACCGCCGTCGAGAATTTTACAGCGTAGCAGGGGAGGAGTTTTTTCCAGCACCTGTAAATTGATCAAACCGTTATCGACGGTAATCTTGTCACCGACATTCACGGCTTCAATCAGTTCGTCATAATTGATGCGGATGGAAGATTCTTCGACATCGACGTTATCACGTACGGTGATGGTAATCTCGTCGCCGGTTTTCAGGTCCAGATCGTTTTCCAGTACTCCGGTGCGGATTTCCGGCCCCTGGGTATCGAGCAGGATGCCGACCGGAAAGGCCGTATGCTTGTTGAGTTCAATGATGTGGCCGATCATGCGGTCGACCCATTTGTGCGGGGCATGTGACATGTTGAGACGGATGATGTCCATCCCGGCCTCATGCATCTCCTGCAATTTTTCGTAGTTACTGGTGGCAGGGCCAAGCGTGCAGATAATTTTGGTTTTGCGCATTAAGGAGTCCGGTAATACAGGCGTTGCAGGGCAGAAACTACGGGCATTCTAGCAAATTAGCCTGCTTCAGGACAGTCACCTGCAGCAGTTTTTCGAGAGTGCCGACCAGCCGGAAAGTTTGCTATAATCGCGCGCTCACGCCGTCAGCCCCCTGGTAAGCGGCAGCAAATATCACAAGTTTTTATTACAAACGCGAAAGGGATCAAATCAATGAAATCTCCTGTTAGGGTTGCAGTCACCGGTGCTGCGGGACAAATCAGCTATTCACTCTTATTCAGAATTGCCTCCGGCGCCATGTTGGGTCCGGATCAACCGGTTATTCTGCAGTTGCTGGAAATCACACCGGCACTGGAAGCATTAAAAGGCACGGCAATGGAAATTGATGACTGTGCTTTTCCATTAGTGCAGGGCATCGTACAGACTGACGATCCGAATGTAGCATTCAAGGATGCAGATTACTGTCTGCTGGTCGGCGCACGTCCGCGCGGGCCGGGCATGGAGCGTAAAGATCTGCTGGAAGCCAATGCGGCAATTTTTTCCGAGCAGGGTAAAGCCATTAATGACAATGCCAGCCGTGATGTGAAGGTTATTGTTGTCGGTAATCCGGCCAACACCAATGCGCTGATTGCCTACCGGAATGCCCCGGACCTGGATCCGGGCCAGTTTACAGCCATGATGCGCCTGGACCACAATCGTGCGATGGCACAACTGGCCCAGAAGACCGGCAAACACACCACAGATGTAGACGGCATCATCATCTGGGGTAACCACAGTGCAACGCAGTATCCGGATATTCATCACTGTAAGGTTGACGGCACTGCCGCCACAGAACTGGTTGACCAGAACTGGGTGGTCGATGACTTTATTCCAACCGTACAGCAGCGTGGCGCCGCGATCATTAAAGCCCGTGGATTATCCAGTGCGGCTTCAGCGGCCAATGCGGCAATTGAGCATATGCGTGACTGGGCAGCCGGCACAAACGGCAAGATTGTCAGCATGGGCATTCCCAGTGATGGCAGCTACGGTATTGAGAAAGGCCTGATATATTCCTTCCCGGTGACCTGTGAAAAAGGTGAGTACAAGATTGTTCAGGGATTGGATATTAATGAGTTTTCGCAAAACCTGATGGAAAAAACAGAAAACGAGTTGAAAGAAGAAAGAGATGGCGTCGCCCATCTGTTACCTTAAATAACCAGGGCGCTAGCGCTGGATAGTTCAGGTAAAAGAATAAAAAGGAAGTGTTAGAGGCAGGCAACTGCTTTCTCACTTCCTTTTTTTATAAGAGTAAATTTATCAGTGGAATTTACAGTCTCGACAACAGATGGTGAAGCGCGTCGCGGCCAGCTAAGCTTTGCTCGCGGTACGGTGCAGACTCCGGCCTTTATGCCGGTGGGGACCTACGGTTCCGTCAAGGGTCTGTTGCCGACCCAGATTGCCGAAACTGGTGCCGAGATTCTGCTGGGTAATACCTTCCACCTGATGCTGCGGCCCGGTACCGAAATTATCCAGAAACATGGCGACCTGCATGATTTCATGGGCTGGGACAAACCCATCCTCACCGATTCTGGCGGTTTCCAGGTTTTCAGCCTCGGGGATATGCGCAGGATTTCCGAGGAGGGCGTGGAATTTCGTTCACCGGTGAACGGTGACAAGGTCTTCCTGAGCCCGGAAAAAGCGATCGAGGTTCAGCATCAGTTGGGCTCGGATATCGTTATGGTGTTTGATGAATGTACCCCGTATCCGGCGACAGAAACTGAAGCCCGGGAATCAATGGAGCTGTCCATGCGCTGGGCGCTTCGCTGCAAGAAGGCACATGGGGATAACAGCTCAGCCCTGTTCGGAATTGTGCAGGGCGGTATGTATCCAGCCTTGCGGGAAACATCCCTGAACGCTCTGACTCAGATTAGTTTTGATGGCTATGCCATTGGCGGCCTGTCAGTGGGTGAGCCCAAGGACGACATGCTAAAAGTCCTGGATTCCATTGCAGCGCTTATGCCTGCCGATAAACCGCGTTACCTGATGGGGGTGGGCACGCCGGCTGATCTGGTGGAGGCCGTGAGCCGGGGCATCGACATGTTTGATTGCGTGATGCCGACACGCAATGCCCGCAATGCCCACATATTCACTTCTAAAGGGGTACTGAAACTGCGAAACGCCCGCTTCCGGGATGATCTGGCGCCACTGGATGAAAATTGTGACTGTTATACTTGTAAAAATTTTTCCCGGTCCTATTTACATCATATGGATAAGTGCAGGGAAATGCTGGGAGCACAGCTCAATACCATCCATAATCTGCACTACTACCAGCGTTTGATGGCGAATTTGCGCGAGGCTGTGGAACAGGGTACATTGGCCGCCTTCAGAAACAGCTTCTATGCCGCTCAGGCTGAGCAGCAGGAAGATGAAAAAGCCAATATCAGTAATCAAATTTAATTAATCAGTTGCAGGGCATTCTTACTATGAACTTTTTTATTAATTCTGCGCAGGCGCAGACAACCACAGGCGCAGCACAACAGAGCCCCTGGACTTCTTTTATTTTTCTGGGCGGTTTTATCCTGATTTTTTACTTTATGCTGATTCGTCCGCAATCAAAACGGGCCAAAGAGCATAAGGCCCTGGTCCAGGCGCTGTCGAAGGGTGACGAAGTCATCACTGCCGGTGGCGTCCTGGGGAAAGTGACCCATGTTGACGAGCAGTATATTGCCCTGACTGTTGCTGAGAATGTGGAGATGAAAATGCAGAAATCCTCGGTTTCTGCAGTCTTGCCCAAGGGCACCATTAAATCGATTGCCCAGGAAAAATAACACAAATAACTGAAATTGCCGGTTTGCCAAGATGCTGAATAAATATCCCTTGTGGAAGAATATACTGGTCGCTTTCATCGTCGTGGTGTCAGTGGTTTATGCCGCGCCCAATTTTTACCCGCCTGACCCGGCCATTCAGATATCACATGACAGTGGCCTGGTCGACCAAAGTGCCCTGGATACTGCCACTACGGCTTTGCTCTCTGACGGTATCGCTTTTACTGCTACCGAACTGGATGGCGGTACCGGACTGATACGTCTTGAGCAGCAGAATGATCAGGCCCGTGCCCAGGCAGTCGTGCAACTGGCGCTGCCCAATGAATATATCGTGGCGCAAAACATGGCTGCCAATACCCCGGAGTGGCTGCAGGCCTTTGCCGCCAGTCCCATGAGTTACGGGCTGGATCTCAGCGGCGGGGTACATTTCCTTATGGAAGTCGATATGGAGCAGGCTGTTGGTAACCAGCTGAATGATTCGGTTGCCGTGATGCGAGGCCTGCTGCGGGAAGAACGCCTGCGTTATCGTCCGCCGGTGGAAGTGGATGAACAGAATCGCATAGTCATCCGTTTTACTGATGAAGAAACCCGCAGCGCTGCTGATGACCTGATCGAGGATGAATTTCCTGATCTGGTTTCGCGCACCGCGCAGGACGGTGATGACTATATTCTTTATTACATGCCGACTGAGGCCAGCATGCTGTTGTTACAGGATTATGCCCTGCAGCAGAACCTGTCCACCCTGCGTACCCGGGTTGATGCACTCGGGGTAAAAGAACCCAAGGTGCAGCGTATGGGCCAGGATCGGATTGTCGTCGAGCTGCCCGGTATCCAGGATACAGCCCGCGCCAAGGATATTATTTCCACGGTTGCCACTCTGCGTTTTCATCTGGTTGCTGAAGCAGATGCGCCGATCGGAACAACCACTGACTATGAATATGAAGGCACATTATTGCCGCTGGAAAATGATGTAATTGTCGGTGGTGACAGTGTGACCCAGGCACAGGCTTCTTTTGATCCGCAAACTACCCTGCCACAGGTGAACATCACTCTGGATGCCACCGGCGCCAGACAGATGAATGAAGCCACGCGTGGCAATATCGGTCGCCGCATGGCCATTCTGCTGAGCGAAACCAAAGTTCGCACGGTGACGGAAATGCTGCCAGACGGGGAAATTGTATCCAGTTCCGAACCCTTTGAAGAAGTTCGCGTCATCAGTGCTCCGGTTATACAGGCAGCACTGGGTCGTCAGTTCCGGATTACCGGTCTGGTCGGCAATGAGGCCAATGACCTGGCCTTGCTGATTCGTTCCGGAGCACTGGCAGCACCCATGTATTTCCTTGAAGAAAGTACCATCGGCCCGAGCCTGGGTCAGGAAAATATCGATCGTGGCGTACTTTCAGTACAGATTGGCCTGGCGCTGGTTCTGGTTTTCATGCTGGTGTATTACCGCCTGTTTGGCCTGATTGCCAATATTGCACTGGCAGTAAACCTGCTTTTGCTGGTGGCAGTGATGTCGATTATCGGCGCCACGCTGACCTTGCCGGGAATTGCCGGTATCGTGCTGACCGTGGGCATGGCAGTGGATGCCAATGTGTTGATTTTTGCCCGTATACGGGAAGAGCTGCGTAACGGCTCCAGTGTGCAGAAGGCCATCGATTCCGGATATGGGCGGGCCTTTGTGACGATTCTGGATGCCAACGTCACCACCTTGCTGGTCGCCGTGATTCTCTATTCCATCGGTACCGGCCCCGTGAAAGGCTTCGCCGTCACGCTGTCCATCGGTATTCTGACTTCGATGTTTACGGCCATTGTCTTTACCCGAGCCATGGTGAACCTGATTTACGGAGGCCGTAAAGTAAACCGTCTGTCCATCGGCATCAAAATGCCGCAAGCCAAAGCGCAGCCGGAACAGGCAGGAGCAGCCTCATGATCGACTTTCAGCACACAATTGATTTCATGGGTAAGCGGATGATTGCCGTGATTTTTTCGGCCATCCTGATTGTCATATCGTTGGGCTCCTTTATTGTGAACGGCATGCAACTGGGCCTGGATTTTACCGGCGGTACCCAGGTCGAAGTGTTATATGAAGAATCTCCTGATCTTGAAGGTATTCGAACAGCTTTAGGGCAGGCCGGGTATAGCAATTATGAAGTTGTCTTTTTTGGCAGTGACCTGGATGTGGTGATTCGAATTCAGGATGCGCAGGAACAGGAATTATTGCTGGAGGAGTCTTCCGAGGCGGGCAACCGGGTGTTTCAGGTCCTGCAGGAAAATACCGACCAGAACATTCAGCTATTACGTTCCGAGTTCATTGGTTCACAGGTAGGCAGCGAGTTACGTGACCAGGGCGGACTTGGCATGATCGTCGCGCTGATCATGATCATGATTTATATATCCATGCGTTTTCAGTTCAAGTTTGCTGTCGGTGCAGTGGCTGCGCTGGCTCATGACGTAATCATCGTGCTTGGATTCTTCTCCCTGATGCAGTTTGATTTTGATCTTACGGTACTGGCAGCAGTGCTGGCGGTAATCGGTTATTCGCTGAATGACACTATCGTGGTGTCGGACCGAATTCGCGAAAACTTCCGTATCCTGAGAGGTGTTGATGCAACAGAAACCATTAACACTTCCATTACTCAGACCTTCAGCCGAACGCTGATCACCTCTTTGACCACCTTGCTGGTGTTGTTGGCCTTGTTGTTTGTTGGTGGGGAAATGATCCAGGGTTTTGCCATGGCCCTGACGGTCGGTGTGGTCATTGGTACATACTCGTCCATCTATGTAGCAGCCAACGTGCTGCTCTACATGCATATCAGCAAGGAAGATCTGATTCCGGCGCAGAAGGAAGATGCGGAGCTGGACGCCATTCCCTGACGCTCTCTTGCGAACGCCAGGGATTGCAGTCAGTTACTAGGAAATAGTCAATACGTCCTGTTTGACTTTCATCAGTACCCGTTCTGATGTGTTGCCACGCATCAAAGCTGCAGCACCGGTTCGATGCAGGGTGCCGATGATTACCATGTCGGCTTTGATTTCATCAGCATATCCGGAAATGACATCACCGGGTGTGCCTTCACGAAGGTGTACTTTTTCTGTGGGCAGGCCGACAAAGTCGAGAAGTTTTTCCCGGTTGGGATAATTCATACTGTCTTTATAGGCATTTACTACATAAAGCTCGGCACTGTAAAAACTTGATACCCGTTTGGCGAACTCGATGATCTTTTCATTCAACTCCAGGTAATCCTGCTTATCGGTGCGAATGTTTACTGCAGCCAGAATCACTTTGCGGTGACTGCTGGCGCCGGGGCGAACAATCATGACCGGGCAGAAAGATCTTCGCAGTAATTCCCATTTGGAGTTGGTAAACATGTTACGGCGAACAGTTGGATCATAATCGGGAATGAAAATGGTATCAGGCTGAATACGGTCAGCACAGTTGAGTACCGCGTAAGCCCACTCATTGGACCAGCAGAGCTCATAATCATATTCCACACCGGCTTTATCGGCATCAGCAGTCAGATTTTTCAGCCATGCACTGTCCCGGTACAGAGACTGGTTACGTGCTTTCAGATCGGTATTGTTTTCATCAACACAGATAAACAGATGTAATTTCGGTGGAGTATCGCGCAATTTGGCTGTAATCAGGGCACGCTCAAGGGCAATATGCGAGTCCTGGCTCGGTTCGATAATAACGAGAATATATTCTTGATCCTTGCTCACTGCATCCTCCAGTTGGATTTATGGTTATTTGCTGGAAATAATACTACATCAATCATTATGCAGAGATGACCAAGATCAATTCAAGATCTTTTTTGTCATCACACGAAAAGCTCGCTGTATTCAGCGTTTGTTTACGATCTGTAACAGGGATTTAAATGATTTGGCATTACCAAATACCAGGCGGTCACTTTCCAGGCAGTCGGGATTGCCCTGATGATCACTGATCAGTCCACCGGCTTCCTGTACCAGCAATATTCCGGCAGCAACATCCCATTGCTGAATGCCTGACATCCAGCCGGCATTCAGTCGGCCACAGGCAATATAGGCAAGGTCCAGCGCCGCAGAACCGGTAAAGCGAATACCTGCAACCTTGTCTTTAAGGGCAGCCTGTAGATTCAGGGCTGCATCATAGCGCTCACTGGAAAATGAAAAGCTGACGGTAGATTCCTGGAGTGAAGGGTTATTGTTGCAGCGGATTTTTTTTCCATTCAGCTGGGCGCCATCACCTTTACTGGCCGTGAATTCATCATTGCGTATCGGGTCAACGATGACCGCGTGTTGCAGTTTTCTGTTTTTCACGCAGGCAATCGAAATACAGTAATGCGGAAAACCGCGCATGAAATTTCGGGTGCCATCTATTGGATCAATTATCCACAGCGTGTCCTTATCTTCACCCTCCTGCAGGCCGGATTCTTCGGCAAGAATACAATGCTCCGGATAAGCCTTGCGGATGGCGCTGACGAGGATGCTTTCGGCTTCCTGATCGATGTCGGTAACAAAATCATTCTCGCCTTTTTCAAAAACCCTTATACGGTCCAGACGGTCTGATGCCTGGACGATAAGGTCCGATGCATCGCGGGCAGCGCGAAGAGCAATATTGATTATTCCATGCATGAGGTTCAAACCCTGGGAGATAGCGGCAAAAGCGGCCGCTATGATATCAGAGCCCGCTGTATTCTGCTAAGATGCGCGCTTTTCATTATCGGCAACAAATTGCTTGAGTAAATCAATGAGCGAGCAACTCGATAATATCCGTATTGTCCTGGTCAATACCTCGCATCCCGGCAATATCGGGGCAGCTGCACGCGCCATGAAAAACATGGGTCTGTCCCGGTTATACCTGGTGCAGCCCAAAGATTACCCTTCAGGGGTCGCGCTTGGCCGGGCAGCGTCAGCACTGGAAATTCTGGATAATGCTGTGCTGTGTGACAATCTGCAGGAGGCCATCGGCGATTGTACCTTGGTGATCGGTACCAGTGCGCGCTCCCGACGAATTCCCTGGCCTGTCCTGGAACCCGATCAATGTGCCCGGAAAATAGTTCATGAAGCGCAGACTCAGCAAGTGGCACTGGTTTTTGGCCGGGAAGATCATGGTCTGAGTAATGAAGAACTGCAATTGTGTCACTTTCATGTGCAGATTCCCGCCAATCCTGACTACAGTTCCCTGAACCTGGCCGCTGCCGTGATGGTGCTGTGTTATGAGATCTATCAGCAAAAGCTGCAACTGGAGTCTTCCGGCGCAGAAGAGCAGGAGGAATGGGACAAGGAGCTGGCCTCAGTTGATGAGGTAGAGCGTTATCTTGAACATCTGGAAGAGCTGCTGATCCAGATTGATTTTCATGACCCGGATAATCCCCGACAGTTGATGCGTCGTTTAAGGCGTCTGTATAAGCGGGTGCGCCTGGATAAAATGGAAATCAATATCCTGCATGGCATCGTCACCGAATCCCGGCGTATGCTGGACAAGAAGTAGGGGAAGATACACCTGTAGGAGGGACTTCAGTCCCGAAATTATTCGCGGTTAAAACCGCTCCTACACCGGGTAGGTATGCCAGTAGGAGGGACTTTAGTCCCGAATATCTTCGCGGTTAAAACCGCTCCTACATCGCTGTGACGGGGCACAGCGAATACTTGACTAAAAAGCTTGGTTATTAGATAATACCCGAGTAAATTAATCAGGTTTAAAAAGCGATAGAAGAGAACTATGCGTCTGACAACCAAAGGCCGCTATGCCGTGACTGCCATGCTTGATTTGAGCATCAATGCCACTAAAGGGCCGGTCAGCCTACACGATATTTCGCAGCGTCAGGATATTTCCCTGTCGTATCTTGAGCAGCTTTTTTCCAAATTACGAAAAAGAGAGCTGGTCAGCAGCGTACGTGGCCCTGGCGGCGGTTATCAGCTTGGCCGCAAGGAAGATGAGATTGATGTGGCGGAGATTATTGATGCGGTCAGTGAATCGCTCGATACGACCAAGTGCCAGGGCAAGGGTGATTGCCAGAATGGCACGATCTGTCTGACACATCATCTCTGGCAGGACCTGAGTGAACAGATTCATGGCTTTCTCAGTAATATTACGCTGGCTGATCTGGTTGCTAATCGTGAAATCAGTGAAATAGCCCAGAACCAGCAAAGACGACATGTGCAGGGCCTGGAAAAAGAATTTCAGACGATTGCCAGCAGCTCGGGTTAAAACCCCCGGCAGTGCAGTCAAACAGACAAACGAAAATTTAGTCCGAAGGTAGAAGTAAAGTTTATGCAAGCACCAGTTTATCTAGATTATTCAGCAACAACTCCGGTTGACCCGAGGGTAGCCGAGGTCATGATGAAATGTCTGACCCAGGAAGGCAATTTTGGCAACCCGGCGTCACGTTCGCATATATTCGGCTGGAAAGCGGAAGAAGCAGTAGAGGAAGCGCGTCAGCATGTAGCGGACCTGCTTAACTGTGATCCGCGTGAAATTGTCTGGACTTCCGGTGCAACCGAGTCAGATAACCTGGCGTTGAAAGGGGTGGCCCATTTTTACAAAAACAAGGGCAAGCACATTATTACCTCGAAAATTGAACATAAAGCGGTGCTCGACTCCTGCCGTCAGCTGGAGCGTGAAGGTTTTGAAGTGACTTATCTGGATCCGGATGCCAAAGGCCTGATTCAGCCTGAAGATGTTGCCAATGCTATCCGCGAAGACACCATTCTGGTCTCACTGATGCATGTCAACAACGAGATTGGCGTGATTAATGACATTGAGGCCATCGGCGCAATTACCCGCGAGAAGAAAGTGCTGTTTCATGTGGATGCAGCCCAGAGTGTCGGCAAGATTGATATTGATCTGCAGAACATGCAGGTAGACCTGATGTCGCTGACAGCGCATAAGGTTTATGGACCGAAAGGCATCGGGGCATTGTTTGTAAGACGCAAACCTCGTGCCCGTCTGGAAGCACAGATGCATGGCGGTGGACATGAGCGCGGTATGCGCTCCGGCACCCTGGCGACCCATCAGATTGTCGGTATGGGCGAAGCCTATCGCATTGCCAAAGCAGAAATGCATGATGAAGCGAAACGGACACTGGCATTAAGGGATCGTTTCCTGAAAGGCCTGGATGAAATAGAAGAAATTTACATTAACGGTGATATCGACCAGCGTGTTCCGGGCAACCTGAACGTGAGTTTTAACTATGTGGAGGGTGAGTCGCTGATCATGGCTCTTAAAGAGCTGGCAGTTTCTTCCGGATCGGCCTGTACTTCCGCCAGTCTGGAGCCGTCTTATGTACTGCGTGCTCTGGGACTGAACGATGAGCTGGCACACAGCTCACTGCGCTTTACAATCGGACGCTTCACCACGGAAGCAGATGTTGATCTGGCCGTGGAAAAAGTCAAGGCAGCGGTGTTGAAGTTGCGTGAATTATCGCCACTTTGGGATATGTACAAAGATGGTATTGATATGAGCAAGATTGAATGGGCAGCCCATTGAAAAACTAATGCGCTCATATGGCTTTTTAGCAGTAGAACAGATTAGATCGAACAGAACGAAGTTAGTAAACGAGTTAAATTCATAAGCAAATCGAGAGGGTATTGAGATGGCTTATTCAGATAAAGTATTGGATCACTACGAAAATCCACGCAACGTAGGCAAGATGGATGACAATGACACAAGCGTCGGTACCGGCATGGTTGGTGCCCCTGCCTGTGGTGATGTGATGCGCCTGCAGATCAAGGTCAGTGAAGACGGTGTCATTGAAGATGCCAAATTCAAGACCTATGGCTGTGGTTCCGCCATTGCCTCCAGTTCATTACTGACCGAGTGGGTTAAAGGCCGTAGCCTGGAAGACGCCCAGAAAATCCGCAACAGTGAAATTGCCGAGGAACTTGGTTTGCCACCGGTAAAAATTCACTGCTCTGTCCTGGCCGAGGATGCAATTAAAGCAGCCATCGCCGATATCCAGAATAAACGCGGTGGTGCCCAGGCAAATCAGGCAAAAGATGAAGCAGCCGAACAGGCGCAACCGTAACAAACAGACTGGCAGTACAGAATATGGCAATTACCTTAACTGAATCAGCGGCAAGGCATGTCGCAACACAACTGGACCACCGGGGCAAAGGCCTGGGCATTCGTGTCGGGGTTACGACTACCGGTTGTTCAGGGATGGCCTATGTGCTCGAATTTGTCGATGAACTTGATGGCTCTGATGAAGTGTTTGAAGATCAGGGTATCAAGATTGTCGTAGACCCAAAGAGCCTGGTTTATATTGATGGCACGGAAATGGACTTTGTTAAAGCCGGAGTCAATGAAGGATTTCAATTTCACAACCCGAATGTGAAAGGCGAGTGTGGTTGTGGCGAGTCGTTCTCTGTCTGATATTTTTTTAATTTAAATTCCGCTATGACCCACTTTCCCCGATGCTGTGTAAACTCTCACGCTTCTGTTTCTTATTGGCCCTTATCTGTTTCGGGCAAATAAGTTCCGGGAATTAAGAATTAATCAGGCGGTAAACTGAAGTGAATATCAGCAATAACTTCTTTGAAATATTTTCCCTGCAACAAGATTTTGATCTGGATACTGAGGCGCTGACAGCGCAGTATAAAAAGCTGCAGTCACAGTCCCACCCGGACAGGTTCAGTGGGGCAGATGATGCGAGTCGCTTACAGGCGCTGCAGCAAAGCAGCATTATCAATGATGCTTTTGAAACCCTGAAGTCACCGGTCAAACGCGCCGCCTATTTGCTCAGCCTGAATGGCATCGATCCTGAAGAGCATAATCAGAGTCATTTAAGTGCAGCATTGTTGATGCAGCAGATGGAATGGCGTGATGAGCTGGAAAGTGCGACGGGTGATGAAGACATGGATACACTGGAACGCCTGAAGCAGGAAGTTGAAACAGAGAAAAAGGTCAGCATTGATGAATTCAGAAAAACAATAAAAGCGAATGACTTTACGGCAGGCAAAGCCGTGTACCACAAGTTACAGTTTGTGGAAAAAATGCTGTCAGAAATCAATCATGCAGAAGAAAAAATACTGGATTACTAGTTAACAGCCATGGCTTTACTGAATATCGCAGAACCCGGACAGAGTCCGATACGTACACAGCCGCATAAACATGCGCTGGGGATTGATCTGGGGACAACAAACTCACTGGTTGCCTCTGCCAATTCAGAAGGGCCTTTTATTATAGCTGACGAGAATGGCGAGGCACTGCTGCCTTCTGTAGTTGCCTATCAGAATCAGGAAGAGATACTGGTTGGGCAGGAAGCATACAAACTGAGTGATGCGATCAGTTCAGTGAAACGACTGATGGGACGCGGTCATGCTGATGTCGCACACAAACTGGCCTATAAACTGATTCCTGCCGATGATGGCGGTATGCCCCTGATTGAAACTTCAGCCGGTCCTAAAAGTCCGGTGGAAGTGTCTGCAGAAATTCTCGGCAAGCTGGCGAAACGCGGTCAAGCCAAACTGGATGCCGAAATCGACGGAGTCGTTATCACGGTTCCGGCATATTTTGATGAAGCACAGCGACAGGCGACCAAGGATGCTGCGCGTATTGCCGGACTCAATGTCCTGCGTCTGTTAAGTGAACCGACAGCAGCAGCCGTTGCCTACGGGCTGGATAAAAAACTGCAGGGCAATGTCATTATTTATGACCTTGGTGGTGGTACTTTTGATGTGTCGCTTATGCGACTGGAAAAAGGCGTGTTCGAAGTGCTGGCCACTGGGGGTGATACTGCGTTGGGCGGTGATGATTTTGATCGTGCCATTGCACGCTGGATAGAAGAGCAATCAGGGCAGGAAAGCAGTCAGCAAAATCTGTCCGGATTGAATGCCATTGCCCGTGAAACCAAACATGCCCTGTCAGAACACAGCGAAGCTGAAATTACTTTTAATGGCTGGAGTGGCAAACTCGACAGGCAAACATATTACAGCCTGATTGATTCCTTTATTGATCAGACACTGAAAGCCTGCCGCCGGGTTTTGCGTGATGCCGGGATGAAAAACGAAGAAATTACTGATGTGGTCATGGTTGGCGGGTCAACCCGTTCACCGCGAGTCCAGGAAAAAGTCTCTGACTTTTTCAAACAGGAATTGCTCAATGAACTGGATCCGGACCAGGTCGTAGCGCTGGGCGCTGCCATTCAGGCAGATATCCTGGTCGGCAACAAATACGATAACGAGCTTTTGCTGTTGGATGTTAATCCGCTTTCTCTGGGAATTGAAACCATGGGCGGCCTGGTGGAAAAAATTATTCCCCGTAATACCACGATTCCGGTCAGCCGGGCACAGGAATTTACAACTTTTAAAGATGGCCAGACGGTCATGAGTCTGCATGTCCTGCAGGGTGAACGTGAACTGGTAGAAGACTGCCGCTCTCTGGCCCGGTTTGAACTGCGCGATATCCCCCCCATGGTGGCAGGAGGAGCCCGGATTCGTGTGACATTCCAGGTTGATGCCGATGGTTTACTTTCTGTTGAAGCAGAAGAAATGTCATCCGGGGTGAAAAGCAGTGTTGTGGTGAAACCCTCATTTGGTCTCGAAGACCAGGCAATTGAGCAGATGATCAGGGATTCCCATTCGCAGGCAGAGCATGACCGGGATATGCGGGCCCTGAAAGAAAACCAGGTTGAAGCCCTGCGAATTATCGAGGCCACTGAGTCGGCACTCGCAAATGATGCTGATTTACTCGAGACAAAAGAATTGAAGGCCTTGCAGGAAAGCCTGCAGCTTCTGCGTGACTCTCTTGAATCCGCTGACGCCGATCTGATCAAGCAGCGCTCGGAAAGCCTGAATGAACTCAGTACCGAATTTGCAGCAAGACGTATGGATACCGAAATCAGAAAAGCATTCAAAGGCAAGAAGATAGAAGAGGTTGACCGCTAATGCCAAAGCTCAAGTTTTTACCCCACCCGGAACGCTGTCCTGAAGGTGCAGAAATTGAAGCAGAGAGTGGTGAATCAATTCTGAATGCAGCCCTGCGTAACGGCATTGAAATTGAGCATGCCTGTGAAAAGGCCTGTGCCTGCACCACCTGTCATGTCATTGTGCGCGAAGGATTTGATTCACTGGAAGAGTCCGAAGAAGAAGAGGATGACATGCTCGATAAAGCCTGGGGACTGGAACCGGACTCTCGCCTGAGCTGCCAGGCCAAAGTGGCGGATGAAGACCTGGTAATTGAAATTCCCAAATACACTATCAACATGGTTTCCGAAGGACATTAAGTCAGAGGTTAACAAGATGAAATGGACAGATACTTTTGATATAGCCATTGAACTTGCTGAAAAACATCCGGATGTTGATCCGCAATATGTCAGGTTCACGGATTTGCACCGCTGGGTTTGCGATCTGGACGGGTTTGATGATGATCCGGACCGTAGTGGTGAGAAAATATTGGAGGCCATACAAATGGCCTGGATCGAAGAGTCCTGATTGCTGTGCTAGCCAGTACTTTGTTAAAAGTGAAATTTGTTCAGTCACATACTGAAAAATGTATGCTCCTTAACTAATTTCACTTTTACCTCGCCCTTGCGGCGCTCATGAGGCCAAGACAAGAGAAATTACCTGATGCCTCGTCTTCCAGCGTCCCGTGAAGTCAGATTTAATGGTGCCTTTGCCAATATTGCTTTCGCTTAGCCCGGTATTCCCCATAAGACCGGGGTCTGCGAAAGGTTTGGCTTCACTTGTCATGGGCTGACAGGCGCTAAGCCTCTAAAATCCATACAAAAACCCTGTAAACAAGCGTATAATGCGCGCACTTTTACTAAAGACAGCTATTAAACTGGGAGTAAAGAATGGCGGTGGAACGTACATTATCAATTATTAAACCGGACGCAGTCGGCAAGAATGTAATCGGTGAAATCATAAGTCGCTTCGAGAAAGGCGGCCTCAAAGTGGTTGCTGCAAAAATGCTGCAGCTTGATGATGAGCTGGCGGGTGGTTTTTATGCAGAGCATCAGGGTAAACCATTTTATGGCGATCTGATTGAGTTCATGACTTCCGGCCCGGTTATTGTACAGGTGCTTGAAGGAGAAGGGGCAATTGCCCTTAATCGCGACCTGATGGGTGCAACCAATCCGGCTGAAGCAAAAGCGGGCACTATCCGTGCTGACTTTGCCAATTCTATTGATGCAAATGCCGTTCATGGTTCTGACTCACCAGCATCTGCAGAGAGAGAAATTGCATACTTTTTTAAAGCTGGGGAAATCTGTCCTCGAAAATTCTAATTTAACAGGCAACAAGATCCTGGTTTCCAGGAAATAATTATGCCAACACAACGCACCAACCTTCTGGGTTTGAGCAAATCGAAAATGGAGGCCTTTCTTCAGACACTCGGAGAAAGGCCTTTTCGCGCTATACAGCTGATGAAATGGATTCATCAACAGGGCGTGACTGACTTCGACCAGATGAGCAATATCAGCAAAGAACTGCGCGCCAAACTGAAAGAGTGTGCTGAAGTGCGTCCGCCACTCATCAAGGATTGCTTCGCTGCCAAAGACGGCTGCTTTAAATGGATCGTTGAAGTTGAAAGTGGCAGTTCAGTCGAAACTGTTTTTATTCCGGAAGCAGGCAGGGGTACCTTGTGTATTTCTTCCCAGGCAGGTTGCAGTCTGGATTGCAGTTTTTGTGCTACCGGTAAACAGGGATTCAACAGTGATCTGACATGCAGTGAAATTATTGGCCAGTTGTGGCTGGTTAACCAGGCATTTAATACCTTTGGTACCAAAACACCGCGCAAAGTGACCAATGTGGTGATGATGGGCATGGGCGAGCCTTTGATGAATTTTGAAAATGTCATGGATGCGGTCAGCCTGATGATGGAAGATAACTGTTATGGCCTGTCCAAACGTCGTGTCACGATCAGCACTTCCGGAGTGGTTCCAAAAATTTATGAAATGCAGAATTATACGGATGCCTCAATTGCGCTGTCCCTGCATGCACCAAATGACAAACTCAGAACGGAAATCGTTCCGATTAATAAAAAATATCCAATCAGTGAATTACTGGAAAGTGTAAATGCCTATCTTGAATCGCTGGGAGACAGCCGGGTAGCAATTATCGAATATATTCTGATTTCCGGTGTCAATGATCACCGGCAACATGCCAGAGAACTGGCTGAGCTTTTGCGCCACACACCCTGTAAAATCAACCTGATTCCTTTTAACCCCTTTGATGGGTCGGGTTACAAACGTTCAAGTGATTCAGCTATCAGTAATTTCCGAAAAATTCTGCAGAATGAAGGTTATGTGGTGACAGTAAGGACTACTCGCGGTGATGAGATTGGTGCTGCCTGTGGCCAGCTGGTCGGTCAGGTTGACGACATGACCCGGCGCAGCGCGCGTTATCTGGCCTTGCGTGAACAAAGCGCTTCTGTTCAGCCTCTAAAAGTAGAATAATATGTTAGGATTCAGCAAGTACATGACTGAAATGCGAACATTACCATCAAGTGCCTCAATCGCCCTTATCCTGTTACTGGGAAGTGTGCTTTCTGCCTGCGTCAGTGAAACCACTGGCGGCTTTGAACAGGCTCCCGATGAGGAAGCACTGGAAAACTATCTGGCTCTGGCACAGGGCTATCTGGAACAACAGGATCTGCAGGCAGCCCGACGACATCTAAACAACGCGGCAAATATCGACCCGAACAACAGCGATGCATATGGCCTGTGGGGTTTGATCTATACCCTGGAAGGGGATCTGGGTCTGGCAGATGAAAGTTTTAATCGTGCTATCCGGCTCAACAGGGGCAATTCAAGAGTGCGAAATAATTATGCTGCATTTCTGTTTGCCAATGAACGTTATGAAGAAGCCTACAATCACCTGGAAGTGGTGGTCAGCGATACAGCCTATCAGGGCAGGGCACAGGCTTTTGAAAATATGGGCCTGGCAGCACAGCGCCTGAATCGCCTGGAAGATGCTGAATATGCATTTACCCGCGCACTGCAACTTAACAGTAACCGAATCCGTTCAACGCTGGAGCTGGCAGATATCAGTTTACAGCGTGGTGATACAAGAGCTGCACAAAATTACTATTCGCGCTTTCAGACTCTACAGCAGTTTTTTAATATACAACCCAATGCCAGAAGCCTCTGGGTAGCAGTTCGTCTGGAGCAGTCCAGGGGAATGGAAAGTCGTATGCGGGAATACGGAGCAACACTCGCTGAACTATATCCTGATTCAAATGAGTATGAACTGTATCGGCAACTGATCAATGACTGAGCAAGATGTACACAGGGAACTTGACGACATTGACACAGATGAACGTGATCTGTGGCCCTCACCGGGGCAAAAATTAAAAAATTTACGTGAAGAGTTGGGTTACAGTCGGGAAAAAGTTTCAGAAGCCTTATTTATTACCGTGCATTATGTAACGGCCCTGGAGAATGATGAATTTCAGAAATTGCCCGGGCATACCTTTACCAAGGGATACTTTAAATCCTATGCCGAATTCCTCGGGGCGGATATCGATGAAGTGTTATCCTGCTACCAGAATTTAATCAATGCAGACAAGCCATCATCTGAAGAAGCTGAGAGAGAAAAAAACAGAAGCCGCAAGTCATTGCTCTTGTGGATAGTGGCAGCAGTCATTCTGATTGCAGTCCTGATTGCGCTGGTGTTGGGCATGACCAGTGAGGCCAGTGCAAAACAGATTATTATGGTAAAGCAACTGCCGGACATTGAGTTGCGACAGAGAAGCAACAGTTAAATTAACATGAATACTGAATCTCCAATTACACGCAGAAAATCGCGCCAGATAATGGTCGGCAATGTACCGGTCGGTGGTGATGCCCCGATTGCGGTCCAGAGCATGACCAATACTGATACCTGCGATGTGGATGCTACAGTGGAACAGATACGGACACTGGAAAAGGTCGGCGTCGATATCGTTCGGGTTTCAGTGCCGACCATGGCAGCAGCCGATGCTTTTAAAGCCATACGTGCAGAAGTTCAGGTGCCGGTGATTGCCGACATACACTTTGATTACAAGATTGCCCTTAAAGTACTTGAGTCGGGAGTAGACTGCCTGCGTATCAATCCCGGCAATATCGGTCGTGAAGAAAGAGTCCGCGCCGTCATTGAATCTGCAAAAGATAAAAATGTTCCATTGCGCATTGGAGTCAATGCCGGCTCGCTGGGAAAAGAATTGCTGCGCAAATACAAGGAACCCAATGCCGATGCCCTGGTAGAATCCGCGCTGCGGCAAATTGATATTCTGGACTCCTATGATTTTCAGGATTTCAAAGTCAGCATGAAGGCCTCTGAAATATTCATGACAGTAGAAGCGTACCGCAAGCTGGCACCGCAGATTGAACAGCCTCTGCATCTGGGGATTACCGAAGCCGGTGGACTGCGTTCTGGAACTGTTAAGTCATCTATTGGCCTGGGTTTGCTGTTGATGGACGGTATTGGCGATACCATCCGTATTTCCCTGGCTGCGGATCCGGTTGAAGAAGTCCGGGTAGGTTTCGATATTCTCAAGAGCCTGAATTTGCGCAAGAAAGGTGTCAATCTGGTTGCCTGTCCCAGTTGCTCCAGACAGAATTTTGATGTGATAGCCACGGTCAATGAACTTGAATCCCGTCTTGAGGACATCACTACCCCGGTACATGTTTCCGTAGTCGGTTGTATAGTCAACGGACCGGGTGAAGCGAAAATTGCAGATGTCGGCCTTACCGGGGCGACGCCTGTGAATATGTCCTATATCAACGGCAAGACCAGCCATAAAATTTCCAACGTAAATCTCGTGGATGAACTGGAAGCCATGGTGCGCGCAAAAGTCGCAGATATTGAAGCGGAAAGCGAAAGCGACAATCCGGCACAAAAGAAAACAGGAACCGACTAGTTTGTCCAAGCAGAAGAAGATACAGGCCATTCGCGGCATGAATGATGTATTGCCGCAGCAAAGTCCTCAGTGGCATTACCTTGAAGCCATCATCCGGGACCTGATGTCCGCCTATGCCTACCAGGAAATTCGATTTCCGGTGCTGGAGCACACACAGTTGTTCAAGCGCTCTATCGGGGATGCTACAGATATTGTGGAAAAGGAAATGTACACTTTTGCGGATCGCAACGGCGACAGTCTCAGCCTGCGACCCGAAGGGACCGCTTCCTGTGTTCGTGCTGCAGAACAGCATGGTCTGCTCTATAACCAGGTACAGAAACTCTGGTACATGGGGCCAATGTACCGCCATGAACGGCCGCAAAAGGGTCGCTACCGCCAGTTCTATCAACTTGGGGTCGAAGCTTTCGGTATGGACGGCATTGCCATTGAAACTGAGGTAATTCTTTTAAGTGTCCGGCTTTGGCAGGCACTGGATTTAAGTGACTACCTCACGCTGGAAATCAATAACCTTGGCACCACGGAAGATCGCCAGTCCTATTGTGATGCACTGCGTGGCTATCTGCAGGACTATAAAGAGGAGCTGGATGAGGATTCCCGGCGCCGGCTTGATTCCAATGTCATGCGAATACTGGACAGTAAAAGCCCGAGTACACAGGAAATACTGCAAAATGCACCAAAACTCGGTGATTATGTCGACGCGGATTCTCTGCTACAGTTTAATGCCCTGCTGAATATGCTGGAACAGAGTGGTATCAGCTACAAAGTGAATCCTTCGCTGGTCAGGGGGCTGGATTACTATAACGGCATGGTTTTCGAATGGACCACGGACAAGCTGGGTGCACAGGCAACAGTATGCGCGGGGGGACGGTATGACGGGCTGGTCAAACAGCTCGGGGGCGCGGATACACCGGCGGTCGGTTTTGCCCTGGGCATGGAGCGTATTTTGCTGATGCTTGAAGAGCTCAACAAGTTGCCGAACAAGCTTGAGCAGCAGGTCGATGTGTTCATTGCTATTATCGGCAATGAAAATTTCAGCAGCGGATTGCTGCTGGCCGAGGAACTGCGACGGGAAATGCCCTTTTTAAGAGTTTTGACCCACTGTGGTGGCGGCAAATATAATAGCCAGCTCAAAAAAGCCTATGCCAGTAATGCGCGGTGTGCACTGGTTCTGGAAGAGGATGAAATCAAGCTGAAAATACTTGATGACGAAGGTCAGTCGAGTGAGCTTGAGGCTGAGGGTGTATGCCGCACAATTAAAACAATATTTACTGATGTAAATTCAGGAGCATGACTTGTCTTTCGATACTGATGAAGAAGTAGTTGAATCAATAAAACGCTGGTGGGAAGAAAATGGTACCAGTGTCATTGTTGGCATCGTGCTGGTGCTGGCAGTATTTTTTGGTTCCCGTTTCTGGGAATCTTCGCGTAATGCCTATGCTGAAGCAGCATCAGAGGTATATTTGCGTCTGGTTGATAATATTCGGGCTGATACTGATCTGGAAGTCAGTGACGAGGAGCTGGACGCTGCCAGAGTACTGCATAATCAGCTCAGAGAAGAATTTGATAACTCCGTTTACAGTCGTTTTTCAGCACTGATGATGGCGCGTTTGCATGTGCAGAGAAATGAACTTGATTCTGCGGCCGCTGAATTGCGCTGGGTGCTGGATAATCCCGGTCTCGGATTTTTACGCAGTATTAATGAAGAACTTGAACTGACTGCCCGCTCCAGGCTTGCCAGAGTAGTCCTGGCGCAGGGCGATGCCCAGGCAGCGCTGGATTTGCTCGGTGAAGTTGAGCCGGGTGCTTTTGCCGGCAATTTTGCGGAAATTGAAGGCGATGCCTATGTCACACTCGGTCGCATGGAAGAAGCACGAGAGGCTTATCAGTCTGCTCTGGACATGGGCGTCAACCCGGAGATTGTGGAGCTCAAGCTCGGCGATATCGGCTCCTGAATCTCTTTATGAAAATAATCAGGCTTACTAGTGTTTTATTCCTGTCTGCCCTCCTGGCGGGCTGCGGTGTTTTGGGCAGCATTTTTGGTGCCGAAGAGACTGAACAACCAGCCGAACTGGTTGATTTTGATCCTGAAGTCAATTTTGAACGGCTCTGGCGTGTCAATGTCGGTAACGGCCAGGGTGAGCAGTACAATCGGCTGACACCGGCAATAGAAGGTGACACGATTTATGTTGCCGCCAACAATGGTCGGGTCATGGCAATTGAGCGTGACAGTGGTAATCGGCTCTGGCGGGTTGACCTGGATTATGAAATTAGCGGGGGCGTTGGACTGGGCAGCGATCTCCTGTTTCTGGGAACGACAGATGCAACGCTTCTGGCTCTGGATAAAACAGATGGCGAGCTGGTATGGATGACTGAAACCAGCAGTGAAGTCTTATCCGTACCAGTCAGTTCCGGAGACATCGTGGTAGTGCAATCCATCGATTCCCGTCTGGCAGGCTATGATGTCAGCAATGGCGAACAAATCTGGATTTATGAAAATACCATGCCGGCACTTACAATCAGAGGGACCAGTTCTCCCATTATAGCCGGGGACTTTGTCCTGGCAGGTTTTGATAATGGTCTTGTTGTATCAGTTGCTCTGGATAACGGCACACTGAACTGGGATTCAAGAATTGCCATCCCCACCGGACGCTCGGAAATGCAACGTCTTATTGATGTTGATGCTGAACTTGTCATTAATAACGGTGCATTACTGGTACCCACCTATCAGGGATTTCTAACGGTGCTGGATATTACCTCCGGTCAGATTTTGTGGCGGGTTGAAGAGTCCAGCCTGGTCGGGGTAGGGACCGGATTCGGCAACATTTATATCAGTGATGATCGCGGACACGTTAAAGCCTATCGACGAGGCGCCCAGGATCCGGAAATATGGGTGAATGATCAGCTTGATTTGCGCCAGGTTTCCAGTCCCGTGGGCTTCAATAATTATATCGCAGTTGGTGACTTTGAAGGTTACCTGCATCTGTTGGCACAGGTTGATGGCCGCTTCGTCGGTCGCTATCGGGTTGGCAGAGAGGGTCTGCGTATTATTCAATTCAGAAATGGTATCCTCTACGCCTACGGTAATAACGGCGATCTGGTAGCATTACGCGTCGAAGCCGAATAATTCAATTTCAGGCAACTGGCATACTCTATGGTACCCGTACTGGCCCTGGTGGGCCGTCCCAATGTTGGCAAGTCAACCTTGTTCAACCGGCTGACGCATAGCCGGGATGCGTTGGTGGCCGACTTTCCCGGGCTGACCAGAGATCGTCAGTATGGTGAAGCCGTACATCAGGAACGTCCCTTTATTGTGATTGATACCGGCGGTATTGATGGCAGTGAAGAAGGTATTGATGCACCGATGGCCGGTCAGGTCATGCAGGCCATTGATGAAGCTGATATGACCCTCTTGCTGGTCGATGCGCGTGATGGTCTGGGGGGCGGCGATCAGCATCTGGTCGATTACTTACGCAAACAACAAAAACCCTTCATCCTGGTAGTAAATAAAATTGACGGACTTGATCCCGATATTGCTCTGAGTGAATTCTACCGGCTGGGTATTGAAAATGTTTATGCAATAGCAGCCAGCCAGGGACGGGGCGTCAAATCCATGCTGGATGCCGTGTTATCAGGATTTCCAGAGGCTGAGGAAAATGAGCTGGCAGATGAAGACGCCGGTATCAAGATTGCGGTGGTCGGTCGGCCCAACGTGGGAAAATCAACCCTCGTCAATCGCTTGTTGGGTGAAGAAAGGGTGGTGGTTTACGACCATCCGGGAACGACCCGCGACAGTGTTTATATTCCTTATGAGCGCCGTGGCCGGAAGTTTACACTGATTGATACTGCCGGGATCCGGCGGCGTGGGAAAACCCGGGAAAAAATTGAAAAGTTTTCGGTGATAAAGTCCCTGCAGGCAATTCAGGATGCGCATGTGGTTATTCTGTTAATCGATGCCCGTGAAGGAATTGTCGACCAGGATCTGCATCTGCTGGGCTATATTATGGAAACCGGCAGAGGCCTGGTTATCTCCCTGAATAAATGGGATGGCATGAATGAATATGACAAGGACATGATTAAAAAGGATATTCGTCGGCGCCTGGTATTCGCTGATTTTGCCAAAATTCATTTTATTTCTGCTTTACATGGTACCGGCGTCGGAGACCTGTATAAATCTGTTATCCAGGCTTATGATTCGGCCCTGCGAAAACTTTCCACACCAAAACTGACCTCGATTCTGGAAAGATGTGTTAGCGAACACGCTCCGCCCATGCACAATGGCCGGCGGATTAAATTACGCTATGCGCATGCCGGTGGCCAGAACCCGCCACGCATTGTTATCCATGGCAAGCAGACCGATAAGCTTCCAAGCAGTTATGTGCGCTACCTGGAAAAGACATTTCGAAAACTGCTGAAACTGGAAGGCACGCCAATCCGGATTGAATTGCGCAGTGATGATAACCCATATATTCGTGACGAAGAGGGCATGAGTAATCAACAGATTGCGCGCAAGCGTCGAATCCGGAAAAGCCGCGAATTGTCCCGTCAATCGAAAACATGAAGCCAATATTGATTATTAAAACCGGTGTCACTGTGAAAACTGCCTATGTGCAGGAAGGTGATTTCGAGCGCTGGATTATCGATACCATGCAGGGTGAAGACGAAAACTTTTCCGTCGTGGAAGTGTTTCGTGATGAAAAACTGCCGCTGCACGACAGCGTTGCAGGGGTGGTAGTTACCGGTTCACCGGCCATGGTGACAGATAAGCTGGACTGGAGTGAATATACGGCGGACTGGTTACGACATGCGCTTGTTACGCGTCTGCCAATTCTGGGTATTTGCTACGGGCACCAGTTACTGGCACATGCACTTGGCGGTGAGGTTGATTTTCATCCAAAGGGCCGTGAGATAGGTACGACCAGAGTCAGTTTGCTTGAAAACAGCAGTGAGGACAGTCTCTTTAGCGGATCCGAGAGCCCATTTCTGGTTCATGTCAGCCATATGCAGAGTGTCGTGCGTTTACCAGCAGGTGCTGAAGTGCTCGGAAGCAACGAGTTTGAAGCCTATCATGCGGTGCGTTTTGCCGAAAATGTCTGGGGCCTGCAGTTTCATCCTGAATTCAGTGAAACGGCTATGCGCGCTTACATCAGCGAACGGCAGGAGACACTGCAAGAAGAGGGGCTTGACGTGGAAGAGCTGTTAAAGCAGATCAGCCCGACGCCGGTTGCTGAAAAATTGATGCACCGATTCCACACGCTGATCAAAGATCAATCTGTGTAGGCCTTGAGTAAATACTGCTGGGCAGACCGGGCCTTGGCATTCCCTTTGGTGGCCTTTTTATAGCTGCCATCTGATTGCAGCAGCCAGGCCTGTTTATTGTCTGACAGATAATTCTGTAAACACTCCTTGTAGACTTTCTTCTTCAGGCGTTTTTCTTCAATCGGGAAACAGGTTTCGATACGACGAAAAAAGTTGCGATCCATCCAGTCGGCACTTGAACAGTAAAGTTGATAATCGCCGCCATTATGAAAATAGAAAACCCGTGAATGCTCCAGAAAACGACCAATAATTGATCGAACATTGATGTTGTCAGAAACCCCTTTGATACCCGGACGCAGACAGCAAACACCGCGTACGATCAGGTCAATTTTGACACCGGCCTGTGATGCCCGGTAAAGCGCCTTGATGATCTCCGGCTCAACCAGCGAGTTCATTTTGGCAATAATTCTGGCCTGCTCTCCTTTACTGGCAAAATCTGTTTCAATCTGTATCAATTCCAGCATGGTTTTGTGCAGGGTAAAAGGGGCCTGCAGTACTTTTTTCAATTTACCGGCTTTCCCCAGCGCGGTAAGTTGCTGAAACACTTTCTGCACATCATCAGTGATTGCCGTATCGCTGCTGAGTAATCCCATATCGGTGTACAGGCGGGCTGTTTTGGTGTGGTAATTCCCCGTGCCAAGATGCACATAACGTTTAAGCTGGCGCCCTTCACGACGAATCACAAGGATCATCTTGGCATGGGTTTTATGGCCGACGACCCCATAGGAAACGTGGACGCCGGCGTTTTGTAATTCAGTGGCCAGTTCAATATTTTCCTCTTCATCAAAGCGGGCCCGCAGCTCAATTACTACAGTGACTTCCTTGCCGGCCTGTGCCGCAGCAATCAGGGCTTCAACCAGGCTGGAGTCATCCCCGGTGCGATACAGGGTCTGTTTGATTGCCAATACATCCGGATCAGACGCTGCCTGACGCACGAAATCAACCACGGGGGTAAAAGACTGAAACGGATGGTGCAGCAGGATGTCGCCTTTTTTAATGGTTTCAAAAATATTATCTGAACGCAAAAGTCTGTTTTGTAGCGCTGGAGTAAAGGGTGGAAACTGCAGCTCCGGTCGATTAACCATGCTGGGGATTGCCATCATACGGTAGAGATTCACCGGACCGTCAACCGGATAGATATCACTGGGGCGCAGATTGAATTTATGCATCAGAAAATCAACCATTTCCTGCGAGCAACGGTTGGTGACTTCCAGCCGCACGGCTTCGGCAAAGCGACGCGAGGGGAGTTCACCTTCCAGCGCGCGCATCAGATCTTCGGCTTCCTCTTCACTGACAAACAGATCACTGTTGCGGGTCACCCGGAACTCGTAGCAGCCGGTTACAGTCATGCCCGGAAACAGGTCACCGGCATGCTTGTGAATAATTGAGGAAAGGAAAACAAAATCATATTCATGACTGGCACAGGAAGCGGGTAGTCTGACCAGTCGTGGCAGGGCGCGAGGAGCCTGCACGACGGCAATGCCGGAATTGCGTCCAAAGGCATCCTTGCCTTCCAGGGAAATAATAAAGTTCAGGCTTTTATTCAGAACTGTCGGGAACGGATGAGCAGGATCGAGCCCAACCGGGCTGAGAACCGGCATCAATTCGCGGTTGAAATAGCCTTTGATCCAGGTCGCCTGAGTCTGGTTCCAGCGAGTATGATGCAGAAAATGGATATCTTCACTGGCCAGCGCCGGCAATAAATCATCATTAAGAATTTTGTACTGGGAACTTTGCAGCTCATGCGCAACTTCTGCGATCCTATCCAGTTGTTCGGAAGCACTCAGGTTGTCCGGACCACGCTGAGTGGAGCCATAAGCAACCTGCTGCTTCAGGCCTGCCACCCGGATTTCAAAAAACTCATCCATGTTGGAACTGGCAATACAAAGAAAAAACAGTCTTTCCAGCAGGGGGGTATTCTTGTCAGTTGCCTGGGCCAGTACCCGACGGTTAAATTCCAGCAGGCTAAGTTCCCGGTTAATAAAATAATCAGGATTATCCAGATTGATATTTTTATGTTCAGATGCTGCAGTGGTCATATTACTTGTCAATAATCAGTAAATAGCCGTCTTTATGGCTTGGCTCATGGATCTCGACTTCAAATAATTCGGCACCAAACTTCTTCTTACAACGTTTGGCCAGTTTTAAAAATGGGGAACGTCCCGGGTCAGCAATAATAATTCGGGAGACACCTTCTTCCAAAGATTTTTTAATCACTTTGTAGAGAGGGTCAATTAATTCTTTCCAGAAACAGATATCGGCACCGACAACAAAATCCTGTTTTTTTAATGTCTTGCGTTTCAGGTTTTCAAATCGGGCCACCTTCTTTTCAACTTTCACCCCGTTGGCTTGGGCATGCAGATTGAGAAAAGGAAATACATGTTTATCGGCATCGACTCCAGTCACATTGGCAGCAAACTGTTTGGCACAATAAATCGATAAAAAGCCCCAGCCACAACCTATCTCCATGATATTGGCAGCCTTTTCTGGCGGATTGGCATCGAGATAGTCGATAACAAAAAAACTTGAGTACCAGATTTTTGTGCCATGGATTTCGGGTTCATCTTTTTCTTCAAGCAGTTTCTTTAAGGTCGGCGATGTTTTTTTATAAACAGTTAAACCATGGACTGTCTTGGTTTCCTTAGCAGCCACAACTTTCCTCTTTGGCAAACTAGTTGCTGAAGTGGTGATCCTTCAGGGTCAAGCAGGAACACACTAATACAACTTTATTAAGGGATGATTAATTCATGAAATCGTGAAGCAAGAAAATCAACTCACAACACATTGAAAATTCTACGCTTTATGCAGGTCTTAATCAATAAAACAGGAAAGGATCACCCTGACATCATTGCGATTCACACTGCAGTGCAATTGTGCTCCGGTGATCCGAGCACTCTGTTCGACTTTGCCTGTTTGGTTACCTGCAACGACACTCCCGGGAAGCGGTGAATGTGCTGGCAGGGCTTGCGCAAAAAAGAAAGGACTTAAAAACAGGCAAATCAACAGCAGTTTTTCCAGTTCAGTTTCATTCAGGTTTATTGTTGACCTTCTCCACGATGCTGACAAGTTCACCCTGATGTAAGCGCGTGCGTATTTTCTCACCTTTTTTAATGATATCGCTGCGGGTAAGCAACTGGTCTTTATCGTTATAGGTCATTGAATAACCTCTGGACAGAATATTTAAAGGGCTGAGATTATTCAAAGCATGCCCCATGTCTCCCAGCTGCAGTCGAAGATTATGCAGATGCTGCTGCATGGCTTTTTGCAGGCGGGAGTACAGATAGGAATTTTCCTGCCCCTGTTCACGAATCAGGCTGCGCGGTGAATGTTGCAGCAATTGCTGGGAGAGAGCCCGGACTTCATGGCGGTGCTGTGACAGTGAATAGTGAAATTCCCGTCGCAGTTTCAATTCCAGCCCATCGACTTTCTGTGCCTGTTCCTGCAATCGTCTGCCCGGGTGCTTTATCTGTTTACGTAACCATTGCAGGCTTTGTCTGCCCTGTTTCACTTTATCCGTGAGCAGGGATTTGAATTGTGTCTGGTAAGCATGAAACAGCGCAATAAACTCTTCCTGGTCCGGGCTCAGTAGTTCGGCTGCGGCCGAAGGGGTGGCTGCGCGCATATCAGCAACAAAATCAGCAATGGTGAAATCAACTTCATGTCCCACGGCACTGACAACAGGCAATTCCGAAGCGAAGATGGCTCGCGCCAGTTTTTCATCATTAAAAGCCCATAAATCTTCCAGTGAGCCGCCGCCGCGGCCGATAATCAATACATCGAGATCCTGTAATACTCCCTGTTTTTTATTGGCCAGCTGGATGGCCCTGACCATGGCCGGAGCAGACTCTGTGCCCTGAACCGGAACCGGCAATATGGTGACCTTTATTGCCGGAAAACGACGCTTCAGCACACTGACAATATCGCGAATTGCCGCACCGGTTGGAGAAGTGATAACGCCGATATGTTTAGGCATACCAGGAACTTCCTGTTTGCAATCCTCAACAAACAGGCCTTCAGCATGTAATTTGTTTTTCAGGGCTTCAAAGGCGATACGCAGGGCGCCTTCGCCCAGGGGGCTCATGCGGTCGACAATCAACTGATAATCGCCACGTCCCTCATAAAGGCTGAGCTTGGCCTTGAGCTGTAATTGCATGCCTTCACGCGGTTTGATTTTGACAAACTGATTACGCCCGCGAAACATGGCACAGCGGACCTGGGCATTTTCATCTTTCAGCGTGAAATACCAGTGCCCGGAAGCCGGCATGGCGATATTGGAAAGTTCACCTTCGACCAGAATGGAAGGGAAATTATCTTCCAGCAGGTAGCGCGCTTCACGGTTCAGTTCACTGACGCTGTAGACTTGTTCCTTTTGCGCGGCAGGGCTGTCAAAGAGGTCGTTGCTCATCACCCTATCATAACTCAAAAACAGGTTCTGACTCAGAACCTGGAAAATCCCCCTATTTACTGGTTTCCGGTGGAAGTTTATAATAGCGCGCTTTCCCGATTTCCGGGTTCGCAGGTGGAAAGTGGTAATATGCTACGAATTGTAGAAGATGCTTTAACCTTTGATGATGTTCTCCTAGTCCCCGCACATTCCCTTGTGCTGCCCAATTCGGTCGAATTAAAGACCCGCCTGACCCGCGACATAAGCCTTAATATACCCCTTGTATCTTCTGCCATGGATACCGTGACTGAATCACGCCTGGCAATAGCCATGGCGCAGGAAGGCGGTCTGGGCATCATTCACAAGAGCATGAGTATTGAAGAGCAGGCCCGAGAAGTCCGCACGGTGAAGAAATATGAAAGTGGCGTGGTAGCCGACCCGATTTGTATTACCCCGGATACGACTGTCCGCAAATTGCTGGACATGATCAACGAGCACCATATTTCCGGCATGCCGGTAGTTGAAAATCTTGAGAGCAAGCAGCTGGTGGGTATTGTGACCAGCCGTGACGTGCGTTTTGAAAATGACCTTAATGCCTGCGTCAACAAGATCATGACGCCCAAAGAGCGACTGGTCACCGTGCTTGAAGGTGCAGACCTGGATGATGTGAAAAAGCTGCTGCACAAGCACCGTATTGAAAAAGTTCTGGTAGTAAATGATGACTTTCAGCTCAGAGGGCTGGTTACCCTGAAAGATATCCGCAAAGCCGAAGATCATCCCAATGCCTGCAAGGATGCGATGGGACAGTTGCGTGTCGGTGCTGCGGTGGGGACAGGTCCTGATACGGAAGAGCGAGTAAAAGCGCTCGTCTCTGCCGGCGTGGATGTCGTGGTGGTGGATACTTCACATGGTCATTCCCAGGAAGTGATTAACCGGGTGAGTGATATCAAGTCCGCTTTTCCGAATATTTCCCTGATTGGTGGCAACGTGGCAACAGCAGCCGGTGCCCGGGCACTGGTAGAAGCCGGAGTGGATGCCGTGAAAGTTGGCATAGGCCCGGGTTCCATCTGTACCACAAGAATTGTTACCGGTGTTGGCGTGCCGCAAATCACGGCAGTCGCCAATGTGGCCGAAGAACTCAAGGATACAGATGTCACCATTATTTCCGACGGGGGCATACGCTTCTCAGGAGATATTGCCAAGGCCATTGCTGCCGGTGCCAATGTGGTCATGATTGGCTCGCTGCTGGCAGGCACTGAAGAGTCACCCGGTGAAGTCGAGCTTTTCCAGGGCAGGTCTTACAAGGCATACCGGGGCATGGGTTCTCTGGGAGCAATGTCGAAAAATCATGGTTCCAGCGACCGGTATTTCCAGGACATTGAAGAAGGTGCTGCGAAGCTGGTGCCAGAAGGTATTGAAGGCAGGGTCCCCTATAAAGGCCCGATGTCAGCGATTATTTTCCAGCTTATCGGCGGTATTCGCTCCAGCATGGGCCTGACCGGTTGCAAGGATATTGAAGAGATGCGAGTCAAGCCGCAGTTTGTGAAGATTACCTCGGCTGGCGTGTCGGAAAGTCATGTGCATGATGTAAGTATTACCAAGGAAGCCCCTAATTACCGGGTAAGTTAATGAGGGGAGCTATTGCGCTCGCTTTCTCGTCGTTAAAATAAATTTCTGTCGGATCGCTTACTAAACTGTAAGTTCACCTCCGGAAATTGTTTTGCCTTGATTAAGCTTCGCTCATAACGCTCCCTGAGGTGTCCCTCATCATTAAAGACGAACTGAACTCCTCTAGACTTTGTTAAGAGAAAACTTTTCATGACCCAGAACATTCACGAACAGAAAATCCTGATTATTGATTTCGGGTCGCAGTACACACAGTTGATTGCGCGCCGGGTTCGTGAAGCGGGCGTCTATTGCGAGATTCATCATTACGATATCGATGAGGCATCCTTTCAGGAGTTTGCCCCGCAGGGCGTGATACTGTCCGGTGGGCCTGAGTCCGTGCACATCGTTAATGCCCCGAAAGCGCCAGATTATTTATTTGAGTCCGGGGTGCCGGTACTGGGTATTTGCTACGGGATGCATACCATGGCGCAGCAACTGGGCGGGGTGGTCGAGGCATCTGACAAATCTGAATTCGGCCATGCAGCCATTGCTCTGGAAGAAGACAGTCTGCTGCTGGGCAACCTGGAAAGTCCCATCGAGAAAGACGGCAAGATCCTGCACAACGTCTGGATGAGCCATGGCGACAAGGTCACGAAGATTCCGCAAGGTTTCAAGGTTATTGCTTCGACAGAAAGCGCTCCGGTGGCAGCAATGGCCGATGAAAAGCGACGCTACTACAGTATCCAGTTTCATCCGGAGGTTACCCATACGCCGGCCGGACAGAGCATCCTCAATCGTTTTGTGCATGATATCTGTGATTGTGAAGCACTCTGGACACCCGCCAATATCATTGAAGATTCAATCAGGACCATCCGTGAGAAAGTCGGCAAAGACCATGTGTTGCTGGGGCTTTCCGGCGGTGTGGATTCCTCGGTAGTCGCCGCCTTGCTGCATGAGGCCATTGGCGACCAGCTAACCTGCGTGTTTGTCGATAATGGTCTGCTGCGCCTGCGTGAAGGCGATCAGGTCATGGAAATGTTCGGCCATCACATGGGTATCCGGGTTGTCCGGGCCGATGCTGAAGATCTTTTCCTGGATAGGCTGGCCGGCGAGAATGATCCGGAAAAGAAACGCAAGATTATCGGCAACACTTTTATCGAAGTCTTCGATGATGAAGCGGGAAAACTGGCGGACGAAGTCAGCTGGCTGGCCCAGGGTACAATTTACCCGGATGTGATCGAATCGGCCGGCTCCAAGCACGGCACGGCTCACGTGATTAAATCACATCACAATGTCGGCGGCCTGCCGGAAGACATGAAACTGGAACTGCTGGAACCGCTGCGCGAACTGTTCAAGGATGAGGTACGGAAAATCGGCCTCGCGCTGGGGCTGCCCTATGACATGGTTTACCGGCATCCTTTTCCCGGACCGGGCCTGGGTGTACGAATTCTTGGCGAAGTCAAAAAGGAATACTGTGACATCCTGCGTCAGGCCGATGCGATATTCATTGAAGAACTGCACAAGGCCGACTGGTATCACAAAGTCTCCCAGGCGTTTGTGGTATTCCTGCCGGTGAAATCGGTCGGCGTTGTCGGTGACGGCCGCCGTTATTCCTATGTCCTGGCGATCCGCGCCGTGGAAACCATCGATTTCATGACCGCACGCTGGGCACATCTGCCCTATGAGCTGCTGGAAACCGTCTCCAGCCGGATCATCAACGAAATCCGCGAAGTCTCGCGTGTGTCCTACGATATCTCCAGCAAACCGCCAGCGACGATTGAGTGGGAGTGACCGGCCTTCTAGCTGATTGATTTTTATGCATCAATAGCGAGATGGTACTTTCCGGGGGAGATGCTGGTTGAGAAGGAGTCCCTTCAGTCTTCACCGTTGAAAACCTGATCCTTCCAACCGGCTCCCAGTGCCTGTTCAATGTAATCACGCATGAACTGACGAATTTTCTGTGACGGCGTCACGTCTTCTTGTTCACACAATTCTTCAAATACAGCTTTTTTTTGCGGGTCAACAAGAACCGTTAATCGAGCGGTGCGTTTTTCCATAGGTTCACTCTTGGTCGGCCGGATACAATATTAACAACGAGGCATGCTAACCTAGTTACATAAAAGTGTACTTGACAACACCCTTTAGCCCAAGCTCTGGGAAAACCCGTCATTAGCTTTTGGTTCACAACACGGGGCCAGCGCTTACCAGTAATGCGCCGGCCGGAGTGTCAGTGAATTGCTCAAAGTTAGTGATGAATTTTTCCGCCAGTGATGTGGCTTTGTGCTGCCATTCGTCTGGTTGAGCGTAGGTCTTGCGCGGATCGAGCAAATCGCCTTCTACGTTTTCCAGTGCTCTGGGGATCTCCAGGTTGAAGATGGGTAAAAGGGAAAAGTCTGCTGACTCAATAGAGCCGTCAAGAATGGCATCGATTATCCTGCGGGTCGCTTTGATGGAGATACGATTGCCTGTTCCATTCCATCCGGTGTTAACCAGGTAGGCCTTGGCACCGGAGTGCTCCATCCTTTTTTTCAGCACTTCGGCATAGCGGGTGGGGTGCAGACTCAGAAAGGCCGCACCAAAACAGGCGGAAAACGTGGGGCTGGGTTCAGTGATGCCGCGCTCGGTGCCCGCCAGTTTGGACGTATACCCCGACAGAAAATAGTATTCCGCTTGCGCATCGGTCAGTCTGGCTACCGGAGGCAGTACACCGAAAGCATCGGCAGTGAGGAAGATAACTTTGGTCGCATGACCACCCACCGATACCGGTTTGACGATGTTGTCTATGTGGTAGATCGGGTATGAGACACGGGTATTTTCGGTTTTGGAGCTGTCGGTGAAGTCGATATTGCCTTCTGTATCAACGACCACATTTTCCAGCAACGCATCCCGCTTTATCGCAGCGTAAATTTCCGGTTCCTGTTCACGACTGAGATTGATGGTTTTGGCATAACAACCCCCTTCAAAATTGAACACGCCGTTATCGTCCCAGCCGTGCTCGTCGTCGCCAATCAATGCCCGCTTCGGATCCGTGGAGAGGGTGGTCTTGCCGGTGCCGGATAAGCCGAAAAAGATAGCGGTGTCCTGATTTTCGCCGACATTCGCGGAACAGTGCATGGATGCAATGCCTTTTTGTGGCAGCAGGTAATTCATTACCGAGAAAATTCCTTTTTTCATCTCACCACCATACCAGGTACCGCCAATAAGCTGCATACCTTCAGTCATATTGAAGGCGACGAAGTTCTCGGAATTCAGGCCTTGCTCTTGCCAGTGGGGATTGCAGGTTTTGGAGCCATTCAATACCACAAAGTCGGGTTCAAATTCGTCAAGTTCCGCGTCTGACGGGCGAATGAACATGTTTTTTACAAAATGGGACTGCCAGGCAACTTCGGTCACAAAGCGCACCTTCAAGCGTGTTTCGGGGTCCGCTCCGCAGAAAAGGTCGTTCACGAAAAGACGTTTGCCGCTGAGTTGTTCAGCCACTATAGACTTAAGGGACTGCCAAACTTCGGAGGTAATGGCCTTGTTGTCGTTGTTGCCATGATCGGACCACCAGAGCGTATCCCGGGTGGTATCGTCTTTGACGAAATACTTATCTTTGGGAGATCGCCCGGTAAAGATACCGGTGTCGACGGCCACCGCGCCACTGCTGGTTATGCGACCCGCTTCGTATCCATTTAGTTCGGTACGGGTTTCCTCATGTAACAGGGTGTCGTAATCCGGGTTGTAGAGGATCTCCTTTGGAGTACCTATACCGTATTTGGACAGTTGTTGGCTGAGATCGGGACTTTTCATCTGTGTATCCTGTGCTGGTAGTGCCGTCAGTCTGTGTGACTATACTGATCATTGAATGTTAATAATATTAACATATAATGGTATTAATTAAATACTGGAATATCTACCGTTACCCAGCCTTGTCCCACTACAGGAGTATATAGATGCCTCACCTCCAGCCCTGGATGACGCTGTCAACGAGGTATTAAGCAGGCCAAAAGCGCATGAAACTGAATGAAGCTATCGAATGGGGAAGGGCAGGCCGCTGGCAAGACGCCCAAGTCAGAGTCAGTCCGAGTAACCGTGAGCAATGGTTTGTGATGCTGCGAGACACGCTGCAAAAGTCATTCATTCTCGTCGATAATGACGATAGCCCCATCGTCACAGCGGATGCTAACGAGTTATTGAGCGTTATACGATCGCTAGGTTTGAAAGAAGTTACATTTTTTTTATAAATTTTAGGGAGACGATTGATGTCAGACTTACCTCCATGCCCCAACTGCCAGTCCCAGTTTGTCTATGCAGACAGAGAGTTCCTGGTGTGTTCTGAGTGCGCTCACGAATGGAAGCCAGGGGGCAGCGATGATCAAACTGAAGATCTGACTAAGGTTAAAGATGCCAATGGCAACGATCTTTACGCAGGTGATAACGCGACGCTGATTAAAGACCTGAAGGTAAAAGGCAGTTCGAGCGTGTTAAAAATTGGTACAAAAATCAAAATTAACCGTATCGTTGATGGCGATCATAATATTGATTGTCGCGTGGATAAAATAGGCGAGATGATGCTGAAGTCCGAGTTTGTCAAAAAGTCTAACGGGAAATAGAGCTCCACCACCTGGCAGTGGTGGCCTGCCGTTACAATTATGGTATGGCCAAATTTTAAATTTCTAACCTGTTGAAAAATAAAAGATAAACGTCCTGCTGATAATCGAGTGGAAGTGAGTCGGGGTATCGGCGTCAGGATTTTCTGCAGATTTTTTTGTCTGAAAACTCACTGTCCGGTATTTCAGATTTGCTGGTGTGTTTACAGGCTCTGGAATATCATCGGGCGTAATATTTACAGTTAAAAACAGAGGAAAGGACATGAAACGTATAACCAACTGGTGCACTGTTGCTACCGGTATGCTGATGGCAATACTGCCCCAAACCGGGCTGCTGGCAGCCGATGACCCCATCGAGTCCTTGATGCAGGAACCCCGTTATTACGATACCGCTGAAGCCGACATCCAGCTCCGGGTGATCGCCAGCGGGCTGGATCATCCCTGGAGTATCCGTTGGCTGCCTGACGGCACCACTCTGGTCACTGAAAAGAATGCTGGCGTTATTCGCCGCATCGTGGATGACGAACTGCTGGAAGAACCGGTACTGGGCGGCCCGCAGGATCTGGTGTTCGGTCGCTACAAGGGTGTGCTGGATGTTGCCCCGCACCCGGATTTTGAAAACCAGCCCTGGCTCTATGTCAGCTACAACAAGGACCTGGGGGATAACAGGGAAGCCGTCGCCGTTGCCCGCGGACGCTGGGATGGCACCAATATCCAGGGACTTGAAGATATCTTTGTCGCCCAGGAAGGCACTGTCAATGGCTTGCGCCTGTTGTTCGGGACGGACGGTATGCTCTATCTGGGCGTGTATGTCCCCGGAGGACCTTCACCGGATGATTTCGATACGCTCAGCCAGGAAGGCAAGATTCTGCGCCTGACACCGGAAGGTGAAATTCCTGCGGACAATCCCTTTGTCGGTCGTGATGACTTCCTGCCTGAAATCTACAGTTTCGGTCATCGGACTCCGACAGGTCTCACCATGAACCGACAGACCGGCGAAATCTGGAATACGGAAATGGGTCCGCTGGGCGGCGACGAAGTGAACCGTGTTGTGCGCGGCGGCAACTACGGCTGGCCCCTGGTAAGTCTGGGCCGCCGATACGATGGCCCCTGGCAAAGCGAACACTTCCAGATGGAAGGCGTCATTGACCCGGTGCATTTTTGGATGCCCGGCATTTCCCCGTCAAGTCTGGTGTTTTATGAAAGCGATGAGATTCCAGCCTGGGAGGGTGATCTGTTCGTCAGCGCCCAGCAGGAAGGGCGGATCCCGGGAACAGGGCAGTTACAGCGCATCAAGCTAAATGTCGATGGTAACGAAATTATGCGTGAGCGCCTGTTTGACGACCTCGGGCAACGCATCCGTGACGTGAAGTTGGGGCCGGATGGCAGACTGTGGCTGCTGACCGACGAAGACAACGGCCTGGTGATGCGTATCGAACCAGCGGGTAATTGAAATCAGGCAGGGCGGGTTGCGATGTGAAGGCAGTCTTCGCAACGAAATGGAATAGGTCCAGGCTATAGGCCGATCGATGAAGTTGTAGGTCGCACAGCTGGTTCACGAACAAGCAGATTATCGCGCCGGTCGCCGCTGTGAACGGCTTGACCCGGCGACTGCGCGCGATATTCTCAGCGCTGACCGCCCGGCCGAAAAATCCCTGACTCCCGTCCTTGCGGCTGCCATGCTGGTCTTTTCTATTTTATGTCTGGTCCATAATTACGCCTGATTGCCACAGGTCTGTTAATACATATACTACCGTACAGCATCGGTGGCGTATTGATGCCTGGTGCTACACAGCGATTAACCTTGTTCTTACAGTTCTGGAATCAAGATGGACTCAGTGACTCAAATAGCGCTTGGTGCAGCAGTAGGAGAGGCTGTACTGGGCAGAAAAATCGGTGCCAAAGCTGCTTTGGTGGGAGCAATCTGCGGCACATTGCCGGATCTGGATAGTTTTATTTCCTACGGCGATGCTGTGGCATCGGTAACCTACCATCGTTCTTTCAGTCACTCTTTGCTGGTATTGGCCCTGATAAGTCCGCTGATCGCTAAAGTCGTGACAAAAGTACTGAACCAGCCTCCAGACCTGTTTGGCAAATGGTTCTTGCTGGTCTTTCTGGTTCTGATCACTCACCCACTGCTGGATACCTTCACAGTTTACGGCACGCAGTTGTTCTGGCCCTTTATCGACCATCCTTTCAGCGGGTCGACAATATTTATAATCGATCCGGCTTATACCTTACCTTTAGCTCTGGGAGTTTTGACCGCACTATTTTTGTCAAGGCAAAGTGCGCTGCGCGTTTATATCAACTTTGCCGGATTGAGCCTGAGTTCCCTGTATCTGGTCTGGACTGTCGGAGCCAAATTTCATATGGAAGACCGGATCAAGGAAGCGCTGGCTGAGCAGCAGATAGAATACAGTCGATTGCTCAGTACCCCGGCGCCCTTGAACACTATTCTCTGGCGTTTTGTCATCATGGTCGAAGGGGGATATTACGAGGCCTATTATTCGATACTGGACCGCAGTCATGAAGTGGATTTTGTATTTTATCCCGACGACAAGGCATTACTGGCAAGTCTTTATGATCATTGGCCGGTAACCCGACTGCAATGGTTTACCCATGGCTTTTATTCCGTGCATGCAAGTGATGATAGTTTACTGATGACAGATTTGCGTATGGGGGTTGAACCCAACTATGCATTTGTATATGAAGTCGCAAAAATTGATGAACTGGAGCTCAGGCCTGTAAGCAGCCGCAGCTTGCCTGCTGATTTTGGTCTGGAGCAGGTCGCGGACTTGTGGCATCGTGCCATGAATCCGGTCAGGTAGGAGCTTGCCCGGATCGGGGCATATTCTTGTGTTTATCAACCTTGATATACAAGGATGGTAAGGCTATTATCCCTGAGCTTTGTACAAGTGTACTGCTTCGCTGCCATGATTGTTCAGCTGATTTGCAAGTTGCTGTACAGGTCTTCCTGCGGAATTCCTTATAAATATAAAAAAACATCATTAAAAGCAGCAATTTCAAATATCCTACTGGACAATGACAGATGATCGGATCATCAAAAGCAGATTAACGCTCAAGTTACTTAATAGGTATTTTATGAATAAATTTACAATAAAGGCTTTCGCCGCTTCGTTCCTGTTCCCTTTATTAACCGCTCCATTTCTTGCTCAGGCCAGCGTCGAAGGCTATTGGCAACCGATCTATCATGAAGACTTTGAAGAGCGGCTTCCCGGACCGGAAGCCGGCGATTATGCTGGACTGCCAATTAATGACGCAATGCGTTTACGGGGAGATACCTGGCAATCAGGCTTGTTGAATGTTCCCGAGCATCAGTGCAAGCCACACCCATCGACCTATGGGTTCCGTGGTATAGGAAACCTGCACTTTCAGGAAATTCTTGATCCCGAATCGCAGGAATTAATCGCATTAACCACCCATATTGAGTGGCAGGCGCAAAGACGCACCATCTACATGGATGGACGCGAACATCCGAATGAATTGTACCCGCATACCTGGGGCGGATTTTCTACCGGGCATTTTGAAGGCGATACCCTGGTTGTGCATACCACTCATCTAAAAGCCGGCTGGATCCGTCGGAACGGCATGGCTTTGAGTGATGAAGCCACTCTTGATGAATATTTTATGCTCAATGATGACCAGACCCTGATGACTCATGTTTCAATTGTTACTGACCCTAATTATTTAACAGAGCCATTTATTCGGACTAACGGTTGGTCAAGACTGCATGAAGTCAATATGGGGCCATACCCCTGTCGGCCGGCAATCGAAATTGATCGTGAAGTGGGTGAGATCCCGCACTGGATGATTGATACGGAACAATCCCATGCAGGGAGTATCGAATTTTCCGAGCGCTGGAATATTCCACTGGAAGCTGCCCGCGGCGGTGCCCATACAGCACTTCCTGAATTTATGGACACAGTGGCCGAGTAAAGGTCTGGAGAAAACAAATGATTAAGCTTATTAATACAGACGGCTCTCGAGCAAAAAACCTTCTACCAAAGGTACTGGGAGCAGCTGCACTTTCTGTTGCCCTTTCAACAGCGTTTATGGGAACTGCAAGTGCACAGGACCTGGCTGATGTTGAGGTCAATTCCTACCATGTACAGGGAAATGTCTGGGTGTTAACTGGAGCCGGTGGTCATGTCACTGTACAGATCGGTGACCAGGGTGTACTGGTTGTCGATACCCAATTTGCCGAAACTGCACCAAAAATCGTCGAAGAAATTGAACGGTTGGCACCGGGTAAAACTATCCGCTATGTCATCAATACCCATGCTCATGGAGATCACACTGGCGGCAACGCAATAGTCAGATCCGCAGGTGAAACGATTGTTGCCGGTAATGAGGCCGGAGATGTTGGAGCAACCTTTGAGCCGGGGGCCGAGGTAATCGCTCATGAAAATGTCATGCTTTCCATGGCGACCGCCAATCCACCTTTGCCCTTTGAAGCCTGGCCAACAGAGGTCTATATCGGCAATAAATATGACTTTTACTTCAATGGTGAACCGGTTGAGCTGTTATATCAGGGCAGGGCGCATACTAACGGAGACAGCATTATTTTCTTCCGAAAATCTGATGTGATTGCTGCCGGTGATATCTATGTCACTGAAGGTTTTCCGTTTATTGACCAGAACAATTTCGGTCATATTAACGGCATTATTGATGGCCTTAATCAGATTATCAGTATTACCGTTCCACTGGAGCAACAGGAGGGCGGGACGATGGTTATCTCCAGCCATGGCCGCCTGTCAGATGAAGCGGATGTGGTTGAATATCGCGATATGCTGACGATCATTCGTGACCGGGTGCAGTACCTGATTGACGAAGGCATGAGCCTGGAAGAGGTTCTCGAAGTTGGGCCGGCAAGAGATTATTCCAACCGTTATGGCAATGGCTTCATCTCCACGGATGATTTCATCACAGCTGTCTATAATAATTTGAGCGAGTAGGGGATTGAGAATGAAATTAACAAGCTTTGCAAAAATCGCGTGCTTTCTGGGCGCGTCAGTATTAACAGGTTCCCTTGTCGCACAACCGCCCGGGCCACCACAGAATCCTGCGGATCTTCCTCCCAGAGAGGGAATTCCCGGCAGTATGGAAAACATTGAAGGTCAGTGGGTTGCCATCGTTAATGAAGATTGGCTATGGCGCATGAGGGTTCCGGAAAAAGGTGATTTCACCAGCATTCCCTACAATGAACGTGCCCGTGAAGTAGGAGAGGCATGGGATGAGTCAATGACAGGTTCCTGCCTGCAGTATGGTGCTGCCGGCATCATGCGCCAGCCGATGCGTATCCGTATCAGCTGGGATTCGAATTCAGTGCTTGAACTGGAAACTGATTATGGTCAGCAGACCCGGCGTTTCATTTTCAATGAACCGGCACCCGAGAATACCCCTCGTAGCCTGCAGGGCTATTCCGAAGCAAGCTGGGAGTACGACTTTCTGCCAATTGGTAATTTTGGTGGTTTCGGCTCCGAGGCACCTGATCCGGAGCATGGTTCTCTGAAAGTTGAAACCAGCCATCTGACGGCAGCCTGGTTGCGTGCCAATGGTGCACCGGTAAGTGAAAATGCGACAGTCACCGAATATTTCAGCATGTTTCAGGATCCGACCGGAACCGATTGGCTGGTGGCGACCGTAATTGTGCATGACCCGATGTACCTGAATCAGGATTTTATTACCAGCTCGCATTTCCGCCGCGACAGTAACCGCGGTGACTGGGATCCACGCCCTTGTGGTATGTAATATTGACTTGAATTATCAAGATTGGAAATTGATAAAAAAAGGCCTCACTAGTGAGGCCTTTTTTTTGTAGGAATCGACTTGTTAAACGTTTTCGAAACTCAAAAAGACAGCTCCCGAAAGTAACCATCCTCGACCACTCTCAGGCAGATATTGTCGCTATTCATGTTTATCACCGGGCTTGTGTCAATACGGATGCAGGCTCCGGCATAGAGCCCGGCAGATGTGAAGGTGCTGACCTGAAGGTGATAGCCAGTCTGTTGTGGTAGCTTGAACAACTGCTGGAATATTTGTTCGCGATTATCAAATTGTCCGAACGTTTCCGCCACCACATTTTCATCACTGTCGAGCAGGGTGATATTGGCCCCGCCGCGACCGACAATGGGCTTGATGACATAACCCTTTGATTTCAGTGAATCCGTCAGGCTGTATCCTGATTCCAGCAGGTAAGGATAGTCCTCGAACATGTCCCACATAATTGGCGAAATGGCTTTGTTGCTGGGGATCAGGGTCCATAAAGGTTCATAGACCATGATATCACTGCGCAGCAGCACATCGACCAGCCGTGGCAAGTCGTTATGTGTGGCACCCGGTACATAATTTTCCAGTTTCTGTGGGTCGTTGTCGCATTCTTCACGGATCTGGTCCAGGGCGGTTTCCCAGGCCCAGGTCTTCCAAACCCAGTTAATCTGCAAACCGTCGGCATCGAGTATTTCACCTTTATTTCCCCAGCGCAGCCCATCCACACCATGCTGGATTTTTGAACGGATACCCGCCTCTTCCATAATGTTTTGCATGAACAGGGAATGATAGGTTTCTTCGGGGTCATCATCCTGCATGATATGCAAAACGTTATTCACGTCACTGTGCTGCCAGGCTTCCTTGAGAAAACGTTGCAGATCACGCCCCGGGTTTTCACCGTCCAAACAGCCAAAATGTTTGGCCCACTTGCCCTGAACTGTTCCGGTTTCCATATAACAGGCGGCCGAATCGCAGTTGTATTCATATACTTTTAGACCACGCTCTGAGAGACTGAAATCAAAGCGTCCGGTGATCATCTGGTTGCGACGATTGTCCCAGGATTGCTGGATTTTTGGCCACAGAGCTGAGGGAATGTTGAAAGCTTCCTGTAACTCTTTATTTTTCAGCACATGGTTGGTGGCGTGCATATACAGCGCATGCAGTTCGTTGGTGGCACGGGACAATTCTTTAAGGGCTGATCTGGAGATTATACTGTAGAGGTATTCTTCAGGTTCTCGTGAGGACAGTTTGTGCCCGCCCATCATTTTGACATAGGCCGCTTCATCCGGATTGGCCATGTTGAGCCAGGACTTGTGTTTCTTCCCCTCGGCATTGAGACGGCAGGTTTTCAGATTGAACAGACTGCTGTCGGGTGACTCCAGTACCTCAGCATAGCTGTCGTCATCTGTCTGGATTACCCAGCCAAGAATAGTGGCATCACCGAATGAACACTCGATCCAGAATTCTCCCTCCTCGGTAATTTCGGCATTGAGCTGGCGTGCATAGTTATGTCCTTCAGGCCAGTGACGATGGCCGACATTTTGCTCGGCAATCCTTACATAGTCATCTGTGACTTCAGTGATGATGGCAACATGGCCGGTCATTTCAAATTCACCGCCTTCTTCCCAAATCAGCAGTGAGCCAGGTACCGGATGGCGCCGAGAGCCATTCAAAAAGGAATAAAGTGGCAACAGTCGGCCTGATTTGATATGCCTGACAGTCTTCAGACGAAAGATGTCATGCGCCATGGCAATGTCATCAAAGACATAGCCATAATTGAGGAAAAGCCAGCGTCGGGCAAACTCCACACACTGCCATTTATGGCCCATGTAGATGCCATTACAGTAACTACGATAGGACTGTCGTGTCGGTAGTTCTTCGTCGTCGGCAGTCTCATAATCACTAGAGTAGGCCGGTACATTACCGGGGGCGTAACCAAGAACGCCACCAAACTTTTCCTTAAACGAAGCGGAGTTGTTCAAGCCATGATTTCCAGATAAAAAGGGTGGCGCACATTAGCGCTGTTTAACGCGGCTGTCCATTAATTTTTCAGTGCCGCTATCATCCATCCGGCACCTACTCGCAACAACCGGAGAGTATTTTCCTGACCTTCAGGAGTCCCCGTTTGCTGTGTCGTCTTTGCCTTTATTCGTGCTGAAAAGCAGAACCAGGTATCCCAGGATGCCGGACAAGAGTGAGCCGACAATAATGCCCAGCCTGTCATCCACCATGCGATTCATGTCGCCGCTGTGAAAGGCCAGCGAGCTGATAAACAGGCTCATGGTAAAGCCGATGCCGCAGAGTAGTGCGACGCCATAAAGGTGTTTCCAGTTCATGCCCTTCGGTAATCTGGCAATGCCAATTTTTACTGACAGCCAGGCAAACAGAAAAATACCCAGCTGCTTTCCGAACAGTAGTCCGGCAATGATGCCGAGAGGGATGGGACGTAACAGACTGTCGAAGGACAGGCCGCCCAGATAGATACCGGAATTGGCAAAGGCAAAGATCGGCAGGATAACGAAGTAAACAGAAGTCTTCAGGTCTTCCTCAATTTCCACCAGCAGATTTCTCTTTCCTTCTCCTTTTTCATACGGAATGAAGAGAGCAAGAATGACGCCTGCCAGAGTGGCATGCAGGCCTGATTTTAGTACTGAAGCCCAGAGTATTAGACCGACAAATACATAGGGTACCAGTGAGGTAACTTTCATGCGGTTGAACATAAAGAGCAGGCATAACATGGCAGCAACGACAAGCAGGGAATTAACCCCCGGTGACTCGGTATAGAAGAAGGCAATGATCAGAATAGCTGCCAGGTCATCCATTACCGCCAGAGACAGCAAAAAGACTTTTAGTCCTGATGGTATCCGGTCGCCGAGCAAGGCCAGCACACCCAGGGTAAAGGCTATGTCGGTGGCCGTGGGAATGGCCCAGCCCTCCATGGCAGTCGGGCTGTCGTAATTGATCATGATGTAAATCAGTGCCGGCATGATGATGCCGCCAATCGCAGCACACACAGGAAAGACTGCAGTTGAAAGGTCTGACAGTTTGCCGGCCAGCATTTCCCGTTTGATTTCCAGGCCTACATGGAAAAAGAAGATTGCCATAAGCCCGTCGTTGATCCAGGGCAGCAGGGGCTTGGCAATTTCGAACTCGCCGATCCGGACTTCCACGAAAATTCCGAGCAGGGCGTTATAGTATGAGTTCAGGGGACTGTTGACTGCCACCATCGCTGCGATGGCCATCAGGAACAGCAGGATGCCACTGGCATATTCCTGCCTGAAGAATGATTTAATCGGGGTAAGTAATGTTTGCTTCATGCCCCAAGGTTAACGCACGGAGCCGTAGAGGTTAAATTGAATTCAACTTTTGACAGCAGATTGTCGGGAAAAGTGGTATTCCCGGCGCTTTGAAAAATCCGGTAACAAATCCAGCTTTCAATCGTTTACCCTGTAAACTCATGACATAAGGGACAAATATGGCTGGAATATTTACAATTATTCGTCACAAATTTTTCAAGGAGAATTCCATGCAGGCTGCTTCATCAGCAAAGCCAGGACAACAGCCGCAGGTCCCTGGCCTGACCCTCTATTATTCGCCTGGCTGCATATTCTGCATGCGTGTGTTCACTGCACTCAGGCTGCTTGGTCTTGAAATTGCTTCTAAGAATGTAATGACTGATTCGCAGGCCGATGCAGAACTTAGAAAGTCAGGTGGTTCCGGCATGGTTCCCTGCCTGCGTATAGAAGATGAAAAGGGAATTCGCTGGATGTATGAATCAGCAGATATTATTGACTATCTCCATCAGCGCTTTCAGGTGGCCTGAGGAGCAATTATTTCGCATTTTCTATAAGCTTTGACCAGTGGATACAATACAATCGTTATTTTTCAGGAGTTTTTCATGAAAGTTTTCATTCAGACCTTAATTGTACTTACCGGATTAATAACGCTGGCACTTGCACCCGCCACTTTTGCTCAGAATGGCCTGATTAGCCTGGAAAGTCCTTTCGAGCCAATGGAAACCATGAATCGGGCCGAACGCATCGTCAGTGAACGTGGCTTTAATGTTTTTGCCCTTGTTGATCATGCTGCAGGTGCCGAGAGTGTCGGGCAGAATCTGCGTCCCACCATGTTGCTGATCTTTGGCAATCCACAGGGGGGAACCCCTTTCATGCAGTGTGCCCAGACTATTGGCATCGATCTGCCGGTCAAGTTTCTGGTCTGGGAGGACGTATCCGGGCAGGTATATCTTTCCTATAACGATCCTGCCTATCTTGCCGGGCGTCATAATGCAGAGAACTGTCCCGTGGCACAGAACATGAGCGCAGCCCTGGCCGGTCTTGCTGAGGCCATCGTGACGCCATAAGCTGGCGTCTCTCCAAAACAGGGGTTTTGCCGGTGATTGAATTGCTGTTCCAGTTAGCTCCGGTGTTTTTCTATTTCGTTGTCGGGCTCTTGCTCAAACGGTTTGGCCTGGCAGACAAAAGCCATGGTGATTTTATTTTACGCCTGGTGTTTTTTGTCACACTGCCAATACTGATTCTCACGACGGTTCCAAGTAGCTCTTTAAGTCTGGACAAAATACTGTTGCCGCTGAGCAATATTCTGGTAAGTCTTCTGTGTTTTACCTTCATGTTCCTGCTGTTGAAAAACATTCGTGTTTCGAAAAAAACACAGGGGACCATGCTGATTGCCGGCATGACCCCGAATAACACCTATATGTTTCCCTTTATACTCACGGTGTATGGCAGTAATGGTTTTGCTGATGCCATTCTGTTTGATTTTGGTAATGCCCTGCTGGTCAGCACCTTTACCTATGTACTTGCTTTTCGCTATGGCGAAGCAGGCCAGGCCGGAAACAATGCCTTGAATCGAATTCTGCGGTCACCGCTATTCTGGGCATTGCTGATAGCGGTACTACTTTCAGTCACGAACAATCCTCTGCCTTTTTACCTGCAAAGTACCATTCGGCCGCTGGGTGACATGACATCTCCCTTGATTCTGATTGCGCTGGGTATTTTCTTTTCACTGCGCTGGCAACATCTGCAACTGGTTTCACTCCTGTTGGGCTTGCGTATGGTGCTGGGACTGTTTTTTGGCTGGCTGGTTGCAACTCTCATTGGACTGCAGGGCTTGAGTTTTACCATCGTTTTACTCTGCAGCGCCGCGCCGATAGGGTTTACGGTACTGACCTTCAGCTCCCTGGCCAGGCTGGATACGGAACTGGCAAGCAGTGCAGTTTCGCTGTCTATTTTGCTCGGTTTGCTCTGGGTTCCGCTATTAATGCTTTTGGTTTGAATTGGGCAGGAAGCAAAAGCCTGCTTGATTTGCCAACCAGAATAGCGACGGCAAATTCAGTTATTCATTTAACAAAAAGTAGGCTCCCGGCCCCAGTGGCAGGTTGAAAAGCATCCAAAGGCTTAGCAGGACACTCCAGACCAGCAGCAGGATCAGGGAATAAGGCAACATGGTGGCAATAATGGTGCCGATTCCCGAACGTTTGTCGTATTTGCTGACAAAGGCTACGACCAGGGCGAAATAGGGCATCAGTGGAGTAATGATATTGCTCACCGAGTCGCCAATACGGTAGGCCATTTGTGTGCCTTCGGGAGAGATGCCCAGCAGGTAAAGCATCGGTGCAAAGACCGGGGCCATCACTGCCCATTTGGCACTGGCACTGCCGATGAAAATATTGATTCCCGCTGTCACCAGTATAAACAGCAGGAGCAATACCACCGGATTGGGGTCCAGCGTTCTCAGTAATTCGGAGCCGCCAATGGCGGAAATCAGTCCGAGGTTGGTCCAGCCAAACCAGGCAACAAACTGGGCGGCAAAAAACATCAGCACCAGGTAGCCGGCCATGGTCGCCATGCTTTTTTCCATACTTTCAATAATTTCGCCGGAATCTTTGAAGGTGCCGGCAGCCTTGTCGTAGGCGACACCGGCTATGGCGGCCCAGAAGGCGATGACAACCACGATGCCGGAGATAAAGGGGGAGTTCAGGATACTGCCGGTTTCCGGGTTACGTAATATCCCGTTAGATGGTATCAGGCATACCAGCAGTAAAATGAACAGTATCAGGGTGGCGAGCCCGGCAGCCCGCAATCCTTTTCGTTCTGCAGTGCTGTCAGCAGTCGCACCCAATCCCGAATCATCATTCTGGGCAGGAACCAGGCGAGGTTCGGCGATCTTGTCGGAAATCACGGCAATGGTAATTGATAAAACGAAACTCGACGCGATAATAAACCACCAGTTACTGGCCGGGCTGACAGAATAGTTTGCATCAACCAGTTGTACGCCTTCAGTGGAAAGTCCAGCCAGCAATGCATCCAGTGGCCCAATCAGAAGGTTGGCCGAATAGCCTGCAGAAACTGCAGCAAAGGCTGTGGCAATCCCGGCAACCGGATGTCTTCCGGCGGCAATATAGACCATGGCAGCAAGCGGAATAAGCACGACATAGCCGGCGTCGGCCGCCAGTGACGATAAAATACCGGCAAAGGCTACAAAGAAAGACAACATACTGGCCGGTGCGCTGAGGACCAGGCGTCGCAGCAGAGCGGAAATCAGGCCGGCCTGTTCGGCGATCCCGATACCGAGCATGGTGACCAGGACAACCCCGACGGGCGCAAAGCCGGTAAAATTGCTGACCGTGCCGGTAAGAATCCGCTGCAAGCCTTCACCGGAAATCAGGTTGACGACATCAATTCGTTCGCCGGAAACAGGATGTACTGCGCTCAGGCCTGCCAGGGCCGTCAGTGCGGAAAGCAGCAGAATGATGAGCCCCAGATAGATGAACAGTAAAGCGGGGTGGGGCAGGCTGTTACCGGCCCTTTCAATTGAGTTGAGGCAACGGTTGAGCCAGCCTGTTTTTGTTATTGTTTCCGCGTTTTCCTCATGCGTCATTGGCGCTCCTGGTGGTTCCCTGTGAATCATGGAAAAGAATATTCAAGACACAATGCTAAATGCATATGCTGTTTTTGCAAAACTTAATAATACAGCAAGGGGGCATTGAATATGCCACTGCGGGGTGTAAATGCAGGCCGGATACCAAGACAGCTTCCACTGGTGTCTGGCATCGGGCTTTAAGCCTCCGAAATAAATAGTGATAACTGCTACCTGAAGCCGGCTGCCATAGTCAGGAGAATCAGTTCAGGAGTTTGCGGATTTAAATATTGGCAGGAAGATCTGTCCGATGCTTGCTAAGATAGCGGCTCAAGTAGCAGTTATAACATTTATCGGGATCCTGAAATGACCAGATTGCTGGATATTCTCGCGCTACCTTTTGTTTTTTTGGCAGCAATCGTCATGAAGTTTTACCGGCGCCGCGGTTCAGCCAGGATGAAACTGAATACTGGAATGCTGAAGCGCATGGGGGTCTTTCCGATTCGTAATCACTATTATGAACCCCTGTTCGACCATCGCCAGCTCAGGACACCACTGAGTGATTCCCGCAATCTGCCCGGACTGAATATGGACGTGCAGGTTCAGAAGCAGTTTCTGGAAAACTTGCGTTTTGATACCGATTTTCAGGACTTCCTTAAGGCACAAAGTAATCTATCGGCCGATATGCATTTTACGCTGGATAATGGCTCTTTCGCCTATGGCGATGCCGAATTTCTGTACAGCTTCATTCGTCATCTGAAGCCGGCACGGGTGCTGGAAATCGGCTGTGGTTTATCCACCAAGCTTATTTCAGGAGCGCTGCAACTAAACCAGGAAGAGGGTGCAGATCCGGCCCGCCATGTCTGTGTTGAACCTTACGAGCAGGCCTGGCTGGAAAAATTCCCCAATATCGAAGTGCTGCGCAGTCCGATAGAAGAAATGGACCTTGGCTTGGCCGCAGCCCTTGAGCCGGGAGATTTTCTGTTTATTGATTCCTCACACATGATTCGTCCCCAGGGGGATGTGTTGCATGAATACCTGACCATCATTCCGGGCCTGCAGGCAGGCGTTTATGTTCATGTCCATGATATTTTCACGCCAAGAGACTATCCGGCAATCTGGGTGAGGGATAATGTGTCCTTCTGGAATGAGCAATATATCCTCGAGGCGATGCTGGGTAATAGTTCCGGGTATCAGATCGTTGCTGCCCTGAATTACCTGTTTCATGATCACTTTGATGCTTTGCAACAAGCCTGTCCGGTCTTGACGACGGAAACCGAGCCCGGCTCTTTTTATTTCAGGACTACTTGAAGCAGGAGCCTGCCTGTCACAGGATGAAAGCAGATGTTCAGATGTTTTAAATAATGCTGGTGATGGATTAAAATATAATCCCGATATGCTTAAAAGCGATGAAGAATACATGCAGTATGCCCTCGAACTGGCTTCCCAGGCGCAGACTCAGGGAGAAGTTCCGGTCGGCGCAATTGTGGTCCATCATGGCATTATCATTGGTGAAGGGTATAACCAGGTGATTGGGCATCATGACCCCAGTGCCCATGCGGAAATCATGGCAATGCGCGATGCGGCATTACACCTGGGTAATTACCGGCTACCGGATACCAGCCTGTATGTCACGATAGAACCCTGCAGCATGTGTGCGGGTGCCATGGTCCATGCACGTATCGCCCGTCTTGTGTACGGAGCCAGTGAACCCAAAGCAGGTGTGGTGCACAGTCAGCAGCAATTCTTCGAGCAGGAATTTCTCAACCACCGGGTTGAATATCTGGGTGGGGTGCTGGAAGCGGCCTGCAGCAAGCAGATCAGCGATTTTTTTAAAGCCAGGCGTAAGACATAAACGTAAATGCCGGACACAAAAAAGGCTTCCGAGGAAGCCTTTTTCATCTCTGGTTAAGCAGGGGGTGCTTAAACGAGCACCCGCTAAAGCGTGCTTAGAAAGAGTATCCCAGTGTGAAGACAAGGGCTTCACCACTGATCGGGTTACCAGTGACTGAATCAGTCTGGTCAGACAGCAGGCTGTCATTGAAGATGGCAGCAATGCCCATATCAACGTCAGCAATAGTGGTGCCGTAACCAACTTCAAAATAATCACCGTCAAAGTCATCACCGAAAGTACCGTAAGTACCATAGAAACCGGCTTGCTCTAAAGTGATCGCAAAGAAGTCATAATCCTGCTCGGCGCCATAGTTGTCATATTCACCGAAAGAATATTCCAGGCCTACAAAGGCAAAGCTCAGGCCCAGGTTAACTTCCTGGTAAGTATCATCAAAAGTGTCATCAGTATAGAAATAACCGGTATAACCGATGCTGCCAGAGATATCGTCAGTAAAGTCATAGCCGAAACCGCCATAGATGTCATACTCAAGACCGGCACCTACGTCTGCAGTCCAGGCTCCGACATAAAAACCACTTTCTTCGTAGTCAATACCGGCACTGGCAGAAGAGGCTTTCTGAATGATGCCGCGATAATAGTACTCGGAAGCATATCCAACGTTATAGGAAACCTCAGCAAAAGCACTGGTAGAAACAGTGGCAGCAGTCGCCAGAGCTAATCCAGCAGCAATTTTAGTTAGTTTTTTCATGTGTCTTTCTCCTAAAGAAATATAGTCAACGCACTAAAGCGGAGCTAATTGTAGAACAGCAAAAGCATCTTTACAATGTACTTTAAGTAAATAATTTAATTATATGATTATAAAGGTAATTTTACTAAAAAAATTGCCCCTTTTTAGGGCATAAAATTTCCATTTGCACCAATATGAAGCACAAATTTTGAAGGTAAAAATGCCGGGATTTAACAAAATTTTTAAGGAAAATAAGGGCTTGTTTGGATGTCTTTCAGCAGCTTCTTCGCGCTATAAACCCGGGGTGTTTTCCAGTATCATAGCGCCTGCTTTTTTCGACTTTTTTGTCCCCAACCAGGATTGTTTCAGAGAATGCTAAGTCATTATGGCGCGCCGGCCTATTCTTCACTGACCACGCAAAAGCTGCTTAGCAACATACAAACCGCCATTCCGGGGGTTTTGGGACTGCAAACTCACTTTATTCATTTCGTGGAACTGGATTCGGCGCTGAATGCTGAAGAACAGGCTCTGCTGGACCGCCTCCTGCAATATGGTCCAAAGGCTCACCCTGAGCAGAATATCAGTGAGAGTCTGAGCTATCTGGTGGTACCCCGTCCCGGCACCATTTCGCCCTGGTCATCCAAGGCCACTGATATCGCGCATAACTGCGGTCTGGCCAAGGTGAAACGCATTGAGCGGGGCATCCAGTTTCAGCTGCGCTGCAAAGGCGAGCTGGACGAAGCTAAACTGCTGCCCTTTATTCATGACCGGATGACCCAGGCAGTGCTGCGTTCCGAAGAGGAAGCGCAGGCCCTGTTTGCCTCTTCCGAGCCGCGCCCGATGCAAAATGTTGATCTGCTCAACGGTGGGCGTGAGGCGCTGCTGACAGCCAACAGGGAAATGGGGCTGGCCCTGGCCGAGGATGAAATTGATTATCTGGTGGACAGTTTTACCAGTCTGGATCGCAATCCCAATGATATTGAACTGATGATGTTCGCGCAGGCCAACTCCGAGCATTGCCGGCACAAGATATTCAATGCTTCCTGGACGCTGGACGGTGTAGCACAGGAAAAGTCCCTGTTTGCCATGATCCGCAATACCTATGAATGTCACAGTGAAGGCGTGCTGTCGGCCTACAAGGATAATGCCTCGGTCATGGCAGGCCATCAGGCCGGGCGCTTTTTTCCGGATCCGGAGACTCAGGCCTATCATTATCATCATGAAGCCATCCATATTCTCAGCAAGGTTGAAACCCACAATCATCCCACGGCAATTGCGCCCTATCCTGGTGCATCTACCGGCTCAGGCGGCGAAATACGTGATGAAGGCGCGACCGGTACCGGCTCCAAACCCAAGGCCGGATTAACCGGATTCACGGTTTCCAACCTGAAAATTCCCGGTCATGTACAGCCTTGGGAGCTGGATAACGGCAAACCCGGCCATATTGCTTCGGCGCTGGATATCATGATCGAGGGGCCAATCGGTGGTGCTGCTTTCAATAATGAATATGGCCGCCCGAATCTGTGCGGTTATTTCCGCACCTTTGAATTGCTGATGCCGCAATCGGTGCTGCCGGAAGAGCAGGTGGATATTCGCGGTTATCACAAGCCAATCATGCTGGCTGGCGGCCTGGGTAATATCCGTGAGCAGCATGTGCAGAAACAGGATATTCCGGTCGGGGCCCGACTGATCGTGCTTGGTGGACCGGCAATGCTGATTGGCCTGGGCGGTGGAGCGGCATCCTCCATGGCGGCTGGCACCAGTTCCGAGGACCTGGATTTTGCTTCCGTGCAGCGCGATAACGCTGAAATGGAGCGCCGCTGTCAGGAAGTCATCGACCAGTGCTGGGCACAGGGCGATAACAACCCGATTTGTTTTATCCATGATGTGGGCGCCGGCGGTTTGTCGAATGCCTTGCCGGAACTGGTCAAGGATGGCGGACGCGGCGGCAGTTTCAGGCTGCGCGATATTCCCAATGCCGAAGCGCAGATGTCGCCGATGGAAATCTGGTGTAATGAAGCCCAGGAGCGTTACGTCATGGCAGTCAGTGAGACTGACCTGGCACGTTTTGAAGCCATCTGCGAGCGTGAACGCTGCCCCTTTGCTGTGGTTGGTGAAGCCCGGGAGGACTTACATCTGTCTTTAGAAGATACCTGGTTTGCCAATCAGCCGATTGACCTGCCGATGTCGGTGCTGTTCGGCAAGCCGCCGAAAATGCATCGCGATGTCAGCAGTGTTAAACGGGAATTCAGTAAACTCGACCGCAGCGACATCACCCTGGAAGATGCGGCGGAACGCATCCTGCTTTTACCGACCGTCGGCAGTAAAAGCTTCCTGATTACCATCGGCGATCGCTCCATTACCGGTATGGTGGCACGCGAACAGATGGTTGGTCCCTGGCAGGTGCCGGTAGCCGATGCGGCAGTCACTACACAATCCTTTGTTGCCAATGTCGGCGAAGCCATGGCGATGGGGGAACGCACCCCGGCGGCCCTGATCAATGCTCCGGCATCCGGACGTATGGCAGTGGCTGAAGCCATCACCAATATTGCCTGTACCCGAATCAACAAACTTGGCGATATCAAGCTGTCCGCCAACTGGATGGCTGCCGCCGGATTTCCGGGTGAAGATGCCAAACTGTATGAAACCGTCAGGGCAGTCGGCATGGAATTATGCCCGGAACTGGGAATCACCATTCCGGTGGGCAAGGACTCCATGTCCATGCGCACAGTCTGGCATGATGAAGCCGACAAAAAGGACAAAAGCGTAACGGCACCACTGTCGCTGATCATTTCGGCTTTTGCCCCGGTACTGGATGTGCGCAAGACCCTGACTCCGCAATTACATACGGATAAGGAAGCACGGCTATTGCTGGTGGACCTGGGACTGGGTTCGTCCCGTCTGGGTGGCTCGGCCCTGGCGCAGGTCTATGGGCAGTTGGGTTACCGTGCGCCGGATCTGCACAGTGCACAGGATTTAAAGAATTTCTTTGCTTTCATGCAGGATGCCATCGAACAGAACCTGATTCTGGCCTATCACGACCGTTCTGACGGCGGCCTGTTTGTTACCCTGCTGGAAATGGCCTTTGCCGGACGCTGCGGCCTGTCGATTCACCTGGGCGGCATCACCAGCGAAAACTTCCTGCTGGATTGCCTGTTCAATGAAGAACTGGGGGCCGTGATACAGGTGGAGAATGACAAGCTGGCCGAGTTGCGCGACCTGGCGGATGGCTATGGCCTCAATGACATCTGTATTGAACTGGGGGAAGCCGTCCCCGGTGACAATGTTTATTTTTACTATGAAGGCAAGGATGTGCTCAGCGGTTCACGAGCGCGTTATCAGGGCCTGTGGGCGAAGACTTCCTATGAAATCCAGAAAATTCGCGACAACAGCGACTGTGCCGAGCAGGAGTATGAGCGCATCCAGGATCATGAGGATCCCGGTCTGCACGCTGAACTGAGCTTCGATATCAATGAGGACATTACCGCACCGTACCTGAATCACCGGCCGCAACCCAAAATTGCCATCCTGCGGGAGCAGGGCGTGAACGGCCAGATTGAAATGGCGGCCGCCTTCGACCGCGCCGGATTCGAATGTATCGATGTGCACATGAGTGACATCATTGCCGGACGCGTTAGCCTGGAGCAGTTCAATGCCCTGGTCGCCTGTGGTGGTTTTTCCTATGGTGACGTGCTCGGTGCCGGTGAAGGCTGGGCCAAATCCATTCTGTTCAATGACCGCGCCAGAAAGGAATTTGAACTTTTCTTCCGGCGTGAAACTACATTGGCACTGGGCGTGTGTAACGGCTGCCAGATGATGTCCAACCTGCATGAACTGATTCCGGGTACCTCACACTGGCCGCATTTCGTGCGCAACAATTCCGAGCAGTTTGAAGGCCGCAACATCATGGTGAAAATTCCGCAGAGCCCCTCGGTCATTCTTGCCGGTATGGCAGGCTCACGCTTCCCGATTGCGGTTGCGCACGGCGAGGGCAGGGCAGAGTTCAAGGATCCGGAAGCAGAAAAACGGGCCCTGCAAAGTGGCACCGTCGTCATGAACTATGTCGATAATTACGGTGACACCACCGTTACCTATCCCGCCAACCCCAACGGTTCCCCACACGGTATCGCCGGCCTCTGTAATGATGATGGCCGCTTTACCATCATGATGCCGCACCCCGAACGCGTGTTCCGCGCCGTCACCAACGCCTGGAAACCCGACGACTGGCTCGAAGATGGTCCCACCATGCGCATGTTCCGCAATGCACGCCACTGGTTAAGCTGATACCCAACTGAGCCTCAACAGGCTGCCATTAAGAAAAAGTGTGCATGCACGCTTTTAGTCCGGTATATTTTACTGATAAGTAAAAAGGACTTTATTTACAGGCCGTTACAAAACCAATAAATTCCTTTCAAATAATTACAGTGCACGCTCATATAGTAAATTATGAGAGTATGCGCGCATATACAAAATCTTAGCTGCACGAGGCTTCGATGGAATCGATCGTAATAGGAATAATAGCTGGTCTAACTACGACGTTTATTGTTGTCGTTTTGCAAAAACTTTGGACTAGCGCTATTGAACCTTGGTATGAAGAACGAGTTTATAAAGATGCAAAAATTGAAGGAGTATGGGAAGGAACATACGAAGAGATTGATCTAAAGGAAATAGTAACTCTGAAACGTAAAGCACATTCCATCTCCGGAACGATAGCGATAATCGAGGGGCCAAATCAAGGCCAAACCTTTGAATTAACAGGTACTTTTAAAAATCTAATTCTGACAGCGACATATAGCGCTGAAGATCGAGAAAGCTTAGATCGTGGGTCTTACACATTAATGCTAAGGCAAAATGGAAAGGCTATGGAAGGACACAGTTCCTTCTATGAAGATGATAAGAATGAGATTGTAACAGGTCCGTGCACATGGCGACGTAAGGGTGGCTAACAATTAAATCAAAAAGGACGCGCGCCTATTATTAAGGGCGTTATAAGCCATATTGAACAGATGCTAAAATTTTTAAAACGCTTATTTGAAAGAAAAGAAATTCCTCATATTCAAGGCCCAGGTAGCTTTGATCAAGAAGTCGTCGGTGAATTCGCATATCAAAAAAACCTTAAACGACTTTGTGGCGGCTACAAAGAAAAATGTAATAGGCTTCGAGTTGTTGCTGTCCTAGAATACGAAGATGACAATCCTCATGATAACAAAGCTATAAAAGTAGCTATCGATGGCAATACTGTTGGGTATCTATCACGTGACGATGCCAGAGAATACAGAAAGAGAATTAAAAAGACCGGGAATGAAGGAATTACTATAAGTTGCGACGCTCAAATCGTTTGCGGCAAACGAATAAGCTTTTTAAATAAGACGAATTTTGGCGTATGGTTAGATCTTCCTATAAATGAATTATGAAAATGGCTTATAACAAATACTTAAAGCAAGTGCCCTTTGGGCAGGGACGTCATAAGCTTCGCTTTTTCGCCCTTAAGTGAGCGTTAGCTGTACATAGAAATCGGCTAGAATTTAAAACACGCAAGTCTGAACTGCCAATCAACCTATTGGGAGATGCAAATGAACGAAACTAATCATCAGGTGGTATTCACACAAAATGAAGTCGTAATTACCGACATTAGAATGCCATTCTGGTCAATGGTAACTTTTATGGTTAAGTGGGCTATAGCGGCAATTCCAGCAATTATAATTCTCGCTTTCTTAACTGTATTAATTGTCGGTGTTCTCGGCGGTCTTACCTCAGCGTAATATGAAAAGTACACCTAACAAACAGTTTAATCACATGGACGCAGCTAAAGCTACGCCCATTATCAAAGGGCGTTATATCACACACTAAACTTTCAAGGAGCGGAAAATGATAAAAGTAATCTTCACAATATTTTGTTTGGCAATAATTTCAACCAATAGTTTTGGCCAATGTGTGCCTGTGCCTAATGCAAATCAAGAATTAGTCGCACTAAATAATTTTTGGGGTACCAATATACCTATTTGCAGACTACCTGCTGGCTCAAATAATGCCTATGCAGATAGAAATAGAGGGGTGGTGCTAGCTGATCAGGATTGGTTAGATGTTATAGCTTTTAATTTCGGCAGCTTCGCTGCAACAGGTATTTTAGCTCACGAATGGGGTCATATGATTCAAGGTCCATATAATGGAACTGCTGCAGAACTACAAGCGGATTGTTTGGCGGGTGTTTTTATGAGAGGGGTTGGATTGAACTGGCAGGCTGTAGAGCAGTTTGCAATGGCAAATGCATTTGCAGGAGATGGGCATTGGAGTTTGAATGGCCATGGGACGAGTGCTCAGAGAGTAACTGCTGCCAGGCGAGGTTATTATGGGTATAACGGTCAGATACGTTCTGGGCTGTTAGCTTTATGTCCATTAAGTGCTTTCTAGTGAGATAACAACCCATTTAATAACGCCCTTCTGGCTGGGACGTTGGCTACGCTGTCGGTCCATTAAGAAGGGTGTTAAGTTACCTGAAATCCATCATGAAAAAGGAAATTGATGAAATTCTTGCTAGTGCTAAAAATCTTGCTACCAGATACAAAAAATTAACTGGAAAACCCTTAGGGATAACTGGAGAGATAGCTGAGTTTAGTGCAGCAAAACTTTTAAATTTGAAATTAGCTGAAGCTAGGACTGCGGGCTATGATGCAATAGGCTCCGATAAACGAAAGATACAGATTAAGGGAAGGTGTCTTCCAGATACCCCAAAGCCTGGTCAAAGATTAGGCTCTATCAGGTTAGAGCATGAATGGGATACCGTTCTTCTAGTTTTGATGAATCAATATTTTGAAGTAACTGAAATGTGGGAAGCTGAAAGGCCAAAAGTAGTAAGCGCAATTCTCGAGCCAGGGTCAAAAGCTAGAAATCAACGTGGGGCATTATCGGTCAGTAAATTTAAACAAATTGCGACACAAATATGGCCGGTGGAGACTTAACATACCCTTAAACACCTTGGCGCAGCTACAATGTAGATATCTATCAACTAAGAGCGTTAGTATAAAAAAATATAATTGTGGAGAAGGCTATGAAATTAGGCTGCTTTTCAATAAGTCTGGCAGTGAAGGATTTGCAAAAGTCGAAAGCCTTTTACGAAAAAATTGGCTTCGAAGTATTTGCTGGTGAAGAGTCTCATGGCTATTTGATAATGAAGCATGGAGACACCAACATTGGCTTATTCCAGGGTATGTTTGAAAAAAATATACTGACCTTCAATCCTGGATGGAATCAGAATGCTGAAAATCTAGAGTCTTTTGATGATGTGCGTCAGTTGCTTGAGCAGTTCAAGTCTAAAGGCATAGAAATAGCTGAAGAATCTATTACCGGAGATCAAGGTCCATCTAGCTTTTCAATTATTGATCCGGACGGAAATCCTATTCTTATAGATCAGCATGTATAAGTATTCTGGATAAAAAGGGAGGGGGGATAAAAAGGGACAGTCCCCTGTTTTTCCGGAAAGGCATAGGATTAAACCAGACCTTGTCGTTTTTTTGATTCTGCCGTTTTGCTGTTTCGCGACAGGCCTTGGCACTTTATTTTTGTTCCGATCAGGACTATGTCCTAATAAAAAACAAATATCATGGAAACTTTAATCGAGAAAAATATCAGTTGCCCTTACTGTGGCGAATCCATAACCGTATTGATCGACCGGCAGGAATCCGGGCAGCAGTATATCGAGGATTGCCAGGTCTGCTGCAAGCCTATTGTTTTCGAGGTGATGGAGGATATAAGCGGGCAACTATCTGTTTCGGTACACGACGAAAATGAAACTTATTAGGTCGGCTTTTTACAAGATAATATAGAGGACGGATAATAGGGGAGATAATAAGGAACAGTCCCCTGTTTTTATCCAGCTTTTATCAAATGCTCAATGTGCTGTTCGTGCCAGCCTAAGCGCGCTAGACTTCCCGGTAAAATTCCATGCTGGGAGCCAACCGGAGGGCCTCATGCAAGAAAAAGGAGCGCTGACGTCCTTTAGTAACGAATTCAGGGACCGGGCGATGGAATATCGCTATCGGGTCTCGTCGCGGTCGGAAACGGTACAGCAGCTACGCGTATCGTTGTTGGTCTCTGCGGTCATTTTTGCCCTGCTCATTGTGCTGGACTACAGACTGGTGGGCATGAACCTCAATTTTTATGCCCTAGTTGGGCTGCGCACGATTGCCATACTGGCCTGCCTGGCCTTGATCGTGGCGCTGTCCCGCTCACCGAAACTGGCCGATCGCTCAACCCTGCTGAATATCGTCTGCTTTATCATGGTGACAGCCATGATCCTGGTCATCCCGCTGCGTCCGGTCACGGAAAGCAGTCAGCTGACGGCAGCGGTGATTCTTTCCTTTGCCATTTACCTGTTTTTCCCCAACCGGATTGCCTGGGTAGTTGCCCTGAATGTCTATCTGGCGGTGGGCTTTCTGCTGGCGCTGATTTTCTGGTCGACGGTGCCTTCAAGCATGATTTTCGGGGCTGCAATGGTGCTTTTGTTCCAGAATGCTGTGGGACTGGTCATTTTACGGCGCCTGTCTGCCCTCCAGCGGCGTCAGTTTGCCTTGCTGGTGATGGAACGACAAACCAACAAACTCATGCAGCAGGAAATCGAAAGTCGCAAGGATCTTGAGGCACAACTACGCCAGCAGGCACAAAAAGATCACCTGACAGGGCTGAATAATCGCCGCTGGTTCCTGGAGCTGGCTGAACAGGAGCTGCGTCACTGCCGGCGTCGACAGGAACCGCTTTCCCTGTGCATGGTGGATCTCGACCACTTCAAGACCGTGAATGACCGCTTTGGCCATGCGGTTGGTGACAGGGTGCTGGTGCAGATTGCTGGCCTGTGCCAGGAAGTCTTGCGTGATTCAGACATTATCGGGCGCTATGGTGGCGAGGAATTCGTCCTGGCATTACCGGGGACTGATGCCAATGCTGCATTTGAAGTTGCCGAACGCTTACGACTTCGCATTCTGCACTTTACTTTCCTTGAGCTGCCCGAGCCCCTGCAGTTAAGCATCACTGCAGGAATCGCCGAAGTGACAGCGGAAGATGAGGATCTTGGCTCCGCGTTAGAGCGGGCTGACCTGGCCCTTTATGCTGGCAAGGCACGTGGGCGTAATACCATCATTCTGGAAAATGAACTGCAAAATGAGCATGGGAACAGAAGGCAGGCCCAGAGCCGAAAAATCTGACAAGCCGCTCAAGGCATTCGAGCATGTCATAATGGGCGAATATTTATTCAGGAAAGTACAGGATTACAATGGACGAGATTAAACAGAAAATTGCGCTATTCATCGATGCGGATAATGCCCCGGCCAGTAAATTTGAAGATGTGCTCAGCGAAGTCGCCAAGTACGGGGTGGTGACCATTCGCAAAGCCTACGGTAACTGGAAGTCTTCGACGCTCAAAAGCTGGGAAGAGCTGCTGCATGAGTATGCTATCCAGCCAGTCCAGCAATATGATCTGATCAAGGGTAAAAATGCGTCTGACATTGCCCTGGTCATCGATGCCATGGACGTAATGTACACTAAGGAAATCGATGTAATGTGTTTTATTACTTCCGATTGTGACTTTACACCCCTGGTAACAAGAGCCCTGGCAGAAGGCAAAGTGGTGCTTGGCTTTGGTGAACGCAAAACACCGATGCCCTTTGTTAATGCCTGCTCCAAGTTCCTGTACCTGGATCAGGGTGAGACCGTCGCAGAAAAAAGCAGCAGCAAGCCCAAAAACATCAAATCGGATACCAAGCTGATTGCGCTTTTACGTCAGGCCATCGAGGCCAATGAAGATGATGAAGGCTGGGCTGACCTCAGGGCGGTGGGTTCCAATATTTCCAACCGGACATCATTTGATTGCAGAAATTACGGCTTTAAAAACCTGAGCAGCCTGTTCAAGACCATTGACCTGTTTGAGTTAAAGCGCGGGCAGGGCTCGTCCTATCTGGTCCGGGATGCCAGGAAATCCAAGAAGAACTGACAAACAAAAAGTGTAGCTCCTGGAGGTATGGGGGTAATCATGAAAAAACTTAAGTTATTAATTCAGGATAAAGGCCTTATCCGAATTCTTGTACTTACACTCGGTCTGCTTTTAATTCCACTGATTGCAATGCAGGTGAGCGATTCCAGTGAAGTGAACTGGAGCCTGTTTGATTTTATCTTTATGTTTGTGTTGCTGTTCTTTATCCAGTTGGCTTTCCTGTTGGTTTCCCGCCGGGTCAATAATCTGGCCTATAAGGCTGCTGTGGGTATTGCATTGCTGCTTGCATTTTTGCTGGTATGGATTAACGGTGCCGTTGGCATTATCGGTAACGAAGGCAATCCGGCCAATCTGATGTATTTTGCTGTGATTCTGGTAGGAGTCATCGGCGCTATTCTTTCACGGCTTCAAGCACCAGGCATGGCGATTACCTTATGTGCTGCTGCCTGTGCGCAAATTCTTGTGGCTCTGCTTGCCTGGATGGGTGACGGATTTGGCGCGCAATCACCGGACTGGTTCAGGGACGTGCTTGGCGTAAGCTGTTTCTTTGCTTTGCTGATGCTACTGTCTGCGTATCTGTTTTTAGTGGCAGCACGACGACAAGCCCAGGCGACCAGCACCTAAGTCTGGCAGTAAAGTTCAAGGGAGTGACTATGCCTTATTTCTTTTTATTTCTGTTATTGATGGCAGGGCAAGGTCTGGCTCAGTCTGGACTGTCTGATCAAAATAATAACCTGACTGTTGGCAGAATTATTTCCACCAGTGGTGAAGTTTCAATTACCAGAGCTGATGGCAGCCAGGAAATTGCCCAGCGACGTGCAGATATTCATGAAGGCGATTCGATTCAGACCGGAGCAGAAGGTTTTGTGCAAATGCGTATGATTGATTCCGCACAAATAACACTTCATTGTTCCTCAATAATGGAGATTCGAAGCTATCAGCCATTTGACTCTGCCAGTGGTATCCAGCTCTATCTGAATCAGGGACATTTGCGCACAATTACAGGTTCTCATCAGGGTACTTATAGACTGGTCACGCCGGTGGCTTTGGCAGGACCTCTGTCTTCTGGCAGTCAGACTGTCTATCTGGTATTGCAGGAGCCCGATTCATCTTTTTTATACGGAGTATTCCATGGGAATATCAATATCATGGTTGGCAATAATTTATTTGATATGGATGCTCAACCCCCTGGCGGTTTCCTGCGTGCCAGAGATGATCAGACGTTTGAGCTTGTCGATTCGGCCATTGCGAATTCAGCTATAAGCGGGGCCTGTCCTGATTCACAATATCGACTGGCCTTACCCCAATAATCCCGCTGAATTTCTGGTACCCGCCTTATTACTATTTTGATACCTTTCACTATCCAGTGTTAAAAGTGAATTGAAAATGCGATTTTTGTTGTTTTGTCTTATCCTGCTCCCCCTGCTGGTCAATGCCCAGCTCAGGCGGGCAGACTCCATCGGCAATGTCATCACCACCCGTAATGATGCGGTATTCAGTGGTGTGGACGGGATGCTGCGTATTGCCCAGCGGCGCGGGGAGGTGCATGTCGGTGATGTGATTGCGACCGGTCCGACGACCCCGATGCAAATGCGTATGGTGGATTCGGGAAATATTCGCCTGGCCTGCAGCTCGGAAATGGTGATTCATGAGTACAGTACAGGTGCCGACCAGCCAGTGAATATTGCGATGGAATATCGTCATGGCGGGCTTTTACTGGTCAGCGGCAGAAGCGAACGCGAAAGTTTTACCCTGAACACTCCATTTGCTGATGTAGATATTCGCAACGGGGTTTTTGAAATCGAGCAGGAAACCACGGCATCCTATCTGCTGGGGGTTTACCAGGGCAGTATCAGAATCTTCAATAATCCGGGTGGGTTGCAGGTCGGCGATATCAATGCCGAGAGCTTTGTGCGTATTACACTCAATGGCACGATTGAAACCATCGACCGCAATACTTTACAGGCCCAGCGTGACCGTAATTGCGCGCCTCTTGGAGTCAACCAGTAACAAAACCGGAAAGGAACTGCCATGCCACGCCTGATTACTTTTACAACAGATAAACAGGCAGATCTGGAAGCGTTTTTCCTTACTATTCGGGGTAATAGTGAATTTCCTTTTGAGCCGGAAGGTTTTCATGCCGACTTGCGGCATATCCCCAGAGTGTACCAGAGCAAAGGCGGAGAATTCTGGTTGCTGGTGGAAGAAGATAAAGTGATAGGGACCGTTGGATTGCGCTGTCTGGAGCCGGGCGTCGTCGAGCTCAAACGCATGAACATTCTCGATGAATTTCAAGGGCTGGGCCTGGGTCATCTACTGATGGACAGAGCGCTCAAACATGCCAGGGAACAGGGTTTTGAGCGCATGCTGCTGGATTCAATCAGGACCAAGGAACCGGCCCTGCATCTGTATGACAAGTACGGTTTTACCGAAATCGAACGTTATAACGACAATCCCTACGCCGATATTTTTATGGAGCTGGACCTGAATACTGAGGGGAAGAAGATATGACAGCCGAAACCTTTGGTAGAGCTGCCCTGATCTGGTTAGTGATTGCGGTACTGGCGGTCCTTAACGGTTTTTTGCGCGAGTATGTACTGGTACCGTTTTTTGGCCAGGAGACAGCCTTACCTTTGAGCGGCTTGCTGCTGAGTCTTATTGTGCTGATTGTTACCTGGCTGAGTATGGGCTTTTTTGGCAGGCAAAATTCAGCGATGTATTTCCTCATTGGATTGCAATGGGTGCTGATGACACTGCTTTTTGAAATCGGGCTGGGTCGTTATGTGTCGGGAATATCCTGGGCCGAGTTGCTGCAGCTTTTTAATGTGCGCAGTGGAAACCTGTTTTCGCTGGTCCTTTTCATTTCTTTTATCGCTCCCTGGCGCATTGCCCGCTTTAAAGGCCTGATTCAGGCTGAAGGTAAATAATGAAGCGGGTGCTGATATTTGGTAATTCAGGCGCGGGTAAATCCACGCTGGCCGGCGCTATTGCCAGGCAGTATGAACTGGCGCATCTGGACCTCGATACCCTGGCCTGGGAAGCAGAAATGCCGCCAAGGCGTAAGGACTTAAAAGCATCAGCAAAACTGATTGAAGACTTTATCCAGGCCAATGAATGCTGGGTGATAGAAGGCTGTTATGCGGATTTACTGGAGCTGGTCGCAGAGCAGGCTGAGGAAATAATATTTATGAATCTGTCAGTCGAACAGTGTCAGACTAATGCCAGAGCACGCCCCTGGGAGCCGCATAAATATCCCAGCAGGGAAGCACAGGATGCCAATCTTGCCATGTTGCTGGACTGGATTGCCGAGTATCCGGAGCGGGATGATGTATTTTCACTGCAAGCCCATCAGGCATTTTATGATAGGTTTAAAGGGCAGAAGCAGATGATCCTCGATAACGAAAATAATAAAAATATTAAAACTGAACCCCTACCATAAAGAGGTGTGAGATGAATTCAGCTAAAGCAATTGTCGGTTTAAGCTTGTTACTGTGTTTTTCTTCGGCAGGATTTGCCCAGAATGAGCCATGTACTTCAGATGCACGTTTTTCCGCCTTCGATTTCTGGGTTGGCGACTGGGATGTCTATGCCAATGGCAATCCTGTCGGCAGCAATTCAATTGTCAAACACGAGGCCGGTTGTCTCTTGCTGGAAAGCTGGGAAGGGGCCGGTGGCTCGACTGGCATGAGCCTGAACTATTTTAATCCGGTAAGTGGCTTCTGGCAGCAGGTCTGGGTGTCTGCGGGCGAGTATGCCATTGATATCAGTGGCGGACTGGTCAATGAGTCCATGGTGCTGGTTGGAGAGCTTTATAATTATGGCAGTGGCGAGACTTTTGATTTCAGGGGCACCTGGACACCCAATGCCGATGGCAGTGTCAGGCAGTTCTTTGAACAGGTAAATCCGGAAACCAGTGCATGGGAGCCCTGGTTCGACGGGCGTTATGTGCGCAAAGATACCGACAGTACTTTATAAATGAATCAGCAGGCGATTTTTCAGCCCTTTATGGCAATGATGCTGCTCACGCTTGTGGTGTGGGTTTATATGTACAGTAAAAGAATTCCGTTTATCCGTAACAGTGATTTGACACCGGATCAACTGACAGCATTTGAATTTACCCGTTTGTCACCGCCAGCAGTGGCCAATCCTTCAGATAATTTCAAAAACCTGTTTGAGCTGCCGGTTGTTTTTTATGCCTTGTGTCTTTACCTGTATGTCACTGCGCAAGTGGATCAAGCGGTTCTAATCGGAGCCTGGATCTTTGTCGGCTTTCGGGTTTTACACAGCCTTGTTCACTGTACAGTCAATATCGTCATGTTACGATTCGTGCTTTATTGCCTTTCCTCTTTAGTGCTATGGCTGATGTTATTGCGTGAGGTCTTGCGGCTATTCTGATGTCCTGCCTGGTCTACCTGAAACAGAATCTGCTGATGAGTTTTACGGTCGCACCCTGGCGCGCGCCGCTCAAGGCCTGGCTGCCATTCCCTATCTTTGCCGTGCTTTCACTGGTGCTGGGTTTAAGTTCCGGGATTTATCAGCCGGGCTTACTTGAGTCAGACTTGTTCTGGATATTGCCGCTAAGCCTGTTTGTGTTTCCCTCCCTGCTGGAAGAAAGTTTTTTTCGCGGGGTGTTAATCCCGAAAAATACATATCAGCGTGGCAGTAAGAAAATCATTCAGGCCATGCTTATCAGCACGGCAATATTTGTTGCCTGGCATCCCTTTAATGCAATTTTATTTAATAACACGGCCATCAGTTTTTTCCTGGATCCAGTTTTTTTGCTGATGGTTGCTGCGCTGGGGCTGAGCTGCAGTTATGCCTATATAGTATCAGGCTCAATCTGGGTGCCGACCATCATGCATTGGCTGACGGTACTGGTCTGGGTGTTTTTTCTTGGCGGCAGAAACCTTATCCTTGAAGCCTGATGACTGAATCAAGTTTTACTTTCCCGGGAATCCCATGAAGAAAGCAATAGTACAGGCTGGGCATGCCGCTCTGGCATTTTTACTCTTATGGTCAGCATTTGTACAAATAAATGATCCGGACCCCTGGTACTGGATTGCGGTTTACGGTCTGGCTGCCTTACTGCCGCTCGGATCCATTTTCGAACATAATTTTCGTAGGGTTTGCCTGTTTCTGTTTGGTCTGATTACAGCAGGAGTATTAATGGCCCTTCCAGGGTTTCTTGATTTTTTACGAATTGGTGACTTTGCATCTCTGGCTGAAGAAATGACAGCGGCAAGTCTGGAAATTGAGTATGCCCGGGAGTTTCTGGGACTGTTAATCGCGCTGGCAGTTTGTTTGTGCTATTGGCTCCTGCTACCGGCCAGCAGTAATCCTGAAAATAGTTCATGAAAAATTCTGCCAGCTTTTCATCCTGCCGACACTACCGTTATGCCCTGTGGCGCACCTGGGATGACTCCCTGCCAAGGGTCATGTTTGTCGGGCTGAATCCGTCCACCGCTGATGAAAGCCTTGATGATCCGACCCTGGTGCGTTGCATGAACTTTGCCCGTAGCTGGGGTTATGGCGGGGTGACAATGGCCAACCTGTTTGCCTTGCGTTCAACTGATCCGCGGTATTTGCGAAGCTGTGCTGACCCCGTCGGCAAACAGAACAATCGCTGGCTGAAAAAACTGGCCAGTGAAGCCGGCCTGATTGTTGCTGCCTGGGGAAATGACGGCAAACTCTTTGAGCGTTCGACCCAGGTAAGAAAACTGCTGGCCGAGCTGCATTGTCTGGCTGTCAATAAATCCGGTGAGCCGGCTCACCCCCTGTATCAGAAAGCCAGTTGTAAACCGCTTCCCCTGACTGGGTGGTCCCGATAGACTAGCCGAATGGAAACAGACGAAGAAAAAAGTAAAAAGCTCTGGGAAAAACGCATGTTTCGCCTGGCTGTTTATGAGACACCCGGCACAATTCTGGTTTTGCTGGGCGCCTACGGAAAATTCTGGGCGGATGGAGATGCCTTCTGGTCTGCGCTGAATAACCCGACTGTGGTTAATGTCATGCTGGCAATAGGTATCACTATCTGGCTGGCAAGCTGGACCGAATTCATAAAAATGATTCGAAATAAACATTGACTTGTGCCAGACAAGGCTATATTGTCCGAGTCAGCTAGAAAGTGTAGCTTAATATTTACCAACCTCTGTTCGATTCTTTTTGAAGTTTTTCGTCCTGTCGTTTCTAAATTATTTCAGCTTATTTCCATGCTACAACCTTGTCTGTCGTTTAGGCAGGCATTTATATTATATTTTTGACAGGATACTACTATGTCTACGAAAGAAAATGGCACCGTAAAATGGTTTAACGAATCCAAAGGTTTTGGATTTATCGAACGTGAGTCAGGTGCAGATGTATTTGCTCATTACAGCGCGATCAACAGCACCGGTTTTAAAGTACTGGCTGAAGGTCAGCGTGTTGAGTTTAATGTGACTCAGGGCCAGAAAGGCCCACAAGCTGAAAATATTGTTGCCCTGTAAGCAGTAATAAGTTTCAAGAAAAAAGGCAGGCTCAGGCTTGCCTTTTTTTATGCCTGCAGTTTTATCCAGGCTAGGCGAAAGCATGCTTCAGCGGTTATATTAGAGGCATGCTTAAATTAAGCTTTTATGTTCCGGAATCTCACCTTGATGAGGTCAAGACAGCTGTTTTTGCTGCCGGCGGGGGCAGGATCGGCAATTATGACTCCTGTTGCTGGCAAACAGCCGGGCAGGGGCAGTTTCGTGCCCTGGAGGGATCTGATCCGTATCTGGGACAACAGGGGCAGGTCGAAGTGCTTGCTGAATTCAAGGTGGAACTGGTGTGCGAAGATAACCTGATCGGGGATGTCCTTGCAGCACTGAAAGCTGCCCATCCCTATGAAGAACCGGCCTTTGATGTGGTACAGCTGGTAGATATGTGATGAAAACAATCAGCCTCTGTTCACTTCTCTTAAGTACTTTTTTGATAATTCCGGTTTTTGCCCAGGAGCGGACCCAGGAAAGCCGACAGGAATTCAGGCCTGAGGCAGAATTTCACATGGCCCGTGTGGTGTATAACAACGGTTACGGCCCGATGGGGCGCAATTTCGCCCTATCCCGCCGGGGCAACGGCTGGTGGGCAATCGATTATCCCGAAGCGGAAGAACATTTCCTGGAAGGGCTGGCGCGTTTGTCGCGGATCAATGTCGCTCCTGACAGCCACCACCTGTCGATCATGGAAGATGAGATATTCGACCATCCCTGGCTGTTTATTCAGCAGATCGGGCAGGGCGGCTGGGATCCTGGTCCGCAGGAAGTGGCCCGCTGGCGGGAATACCTTTACCGCGGCGGTTTTCTGGTGGTGGATGACTTTCATGGCGCCTATCAGTGGCAGACGCTGCAGCGGGTTATGCAAAAAATCTTTCCGGAGCGCGCCATTGTTGACCTGAGCAGCAGTGATGAGGTTTTCAATGTGCTCTATGTGCTGGATCAGGTAACCCAGATTCCCGGGCGCAGACATCTGTATCGGTCCAGTGACGGCAGGATCAGTGCGCAGCTGGAAGGTCCACAGGCCTGGCGCGGTATTTATGATGACCAGGGGCGACTGATGGTGGCAATAAACTTCAATATGGACATGGGGGATGCCTGGGAGCATGCCGATGACCCGGTTTATCCCCAGCCGATGACAGCACTGGCCTACCGTTTTGGCCTGAATTACGTCATTTATGCTTTTACCCACTAGATTCCGGCTTTATTGCCTGATTTGATCCAGCGTAAGCGGGCATGCATGAATATCTTGTAAAGTTATTTTGTCTGGATTAATCTTTGGCCGTAGAAACAGGGGATTAGACCGCCTATATGCGTAAATACTTAAGCTTTCAATGGAGCCTGCTGCTTTTTATCGGCAGCCTCCTGGTTTCGGCAGCCAGCAGTGCCGCGGAAAGCGACTTCCCTGTCCCGGATAATATTCGCCCGGCCATTGCTTTCTGGATCAAGGTCTATACTGAGGCCGACACCCAGAGTGGCTTCCTGCATGATTCGGAAAACCTCTCCGTTATCTATACCAAGCTGCAACGTGACCGCAACACCATAAACGACACCCGTGAAGATATTGCCAATGACCTGCGCGTACTGGCGACTGGTAAACGCAGCGACCTGAGCTATTCGCAGCAGGAAATTCTGGCGCTGTGGGGTGAAAATACCCCGAATGAGCGTTTTGCGCGCGCTGCCAGTAATGTGCGCTGGCAGCTTGGCCAGTCTGATCGTTTTATGCAGGGACTGAAACGTGCCGGCGCCTACCGTGATCACATTGAAAATGTCGTCAACAGCAAAGGCATGCCGATTGAATTATCCATCCTGCCGCATGTTGAATCCTCCTTTCATCCCGGCGCTTATTCCAGCGCAGCGGCGACAGGCATGTGGCAGTTTGTGCGCTCCACTGCCCAGCGTTTTATGCGGGTTGATCATATTGTTGATGAGCGACTGGATCCGTATTCCGCCACTTATGGCGCCATGGAACTGCTGGAATTCAACTACAACGCCCTGGGCACCTGGCCTCTGGCGCTGACGGCCTACAATCATGGTGCCAACGGCATCGCCCGGGCTGTGCGCAATACCGGTACAGATGATATTGGCCGCATTATTGCCGAATACCGCGGCCCCCGTTTTGGATTTGCCTCGCGGAATTTCTATCCGCAGTTCCTGGCTGCGCTGGAAGTGGATCGTAACTTTGAACATTATTATGGACCGATAGAACTTGACTACCATCCGGGATTCCATGAAGAAGAGATGGATTCCTTTGTCTCTGCCACCGAGCTGGCAGACAGTCTGGGGGTCACCGTTGCCGTGTTGCAGCGTGATAATCCGGCCCTGCAGCCGGCAGTCTGGTCCGGAACCAAACTGGTACCGCGTGGCTACCGCATTAAAGTTCGGCGTGACAGCCTGCCAAGTGGAAATTTACTGGCCAGCCTCAACGGCATTCCACTGACTGCCCTGCACAATGAACAGATACCCGACCTGAGTTATGTGGTGCGCAGCGGGGATTCCCTTTCGGTGATAGCCGAACGTTATCGCACCACCATCTCTGAACTGGTTGCCATCAACCAGTTACGTGATCGAAACCGTATCCGTGTCGGTCAGCAGCTCCTGCTGCCGCAGCCTGATGGTTCAGTTCCGACGCTGGTGGTTAGCAGTGATCAACCTAGTGCAATACCCGACGATGGCACTTACCAGGTTCGCCGGGGTGATACCGTATCAATTATTGCCGAACGTTATGGGGTGCCAGTAGAAAACCTGATTGCCATGAATAACCTGAACAGTAATGGCCTGATTTATCCGGGCCAGAATCTGCGTCTGCAAGGATCGCAGCAGCCTGCGCAAGCGACGGTGTCAGTCAACACCATTGCTGCAAATGCAAGCTCCGAAGCTGAAGAGCCTGTGGCAGACAGCGTCATCGAGGAAGAATCTGAAGTCGAAATAGATGCCACACTTGTTGCCGTGGAAGCAGCGTTTACCGCAGAAGAAGTAGAGGAACAACTTTTGGCTGACCTGTCGGATGATCCGGCGGATTACAGCGTTGCCGCTGATGGCACTATTGAAATCCAGGCACTGGAAACCCTGGGACATTATGCCGACTGGCTGGGAATTCGTACCCAGGTTCTGCGTAATGTTAACGGCCTGGCTTTTCGGGATCCGGTAATGATCGGTGACCGGCTGAGACTGAATTTTTCTGAAGTGGACCGGCAGACTTTTGAACGCCGTCGCCAGGAATTCCATCGCCGCGTACAGCAGCAGTTTTTTGCCAACTGGCGTATTCGTGAAACCGAGGAATACAGCATCCAGCGCCGAGACTTTCTCGACAGCCTGACCCGCGAGCGATCCATTCCCCTGTGGTTATTCCGCCAGTACAACCCGGAAGTGGACTTTGAGCGCTTGCAGGTTGGTCAGGTAGTGGTATTCCCGGTAGTACAACCGGTTACGCTTTAAACCGCAACTTCCTTCCAGTTAAAAACCCTGACGGCCAGGATCATGCCAATCATGATCCAGACTGCTGCGCCAATCAGGTCAGGCAGCAGACTCAGCAGTGTCGCACCGTCTATCGCTACGCCCCGCAAACCGTTAACAATAAAGCTCAGGGGCAGAAGACTGGCCAGCGGCTGAATAATCTCCGGCATGGCCTCAATCGGGTAAAAAATTCCGGTCAGCAACATCTGCGGCCAGGTCAGCATCATGTTCATGGCCATAATGGATTGCTGGGTTTTGGCCAGGGAACCGAGCATAAAGCCCAGGCTCAGGAAAATAGTGGTTCCCAGAATGATAAAGACATACAGGTTGAACAGGTTGCCGACGAAGGTAATATCCAGCAGATACACGGCAATCCCCAGTAAAATACTCAGTTGTACCAGGACGATGACCAGTCGGGAAATAACCATGCCGCTGATAAAATCCCGCGGCTCGATTGGCGTGACGAACATGCGTTTGAGTATGCCCTTGCGGCGGAACTCGACCAGGTTGAATCCGCTGCCACCCATGGCAATCTGCATCAGCGCCAGGGCCAGCAGGCCGGGCACCACGAAATCCAGGTAGTTTTGCGAGCGGGCTTCAATATCCTCAATTGACAGTTCAAACAGGGGATTCAGTTCGCGCAGGTCGCGTTCGACTTCCACCAGTGCCTGTTCCAGAAGGGGCATGACTGTATTCATCTGGGCGGTTTGTGAGGCATCAATCAGGACCCGCAACTCTACATTGGAGGGAGTGCCGCGAAAATTCTCCGGTAACAGGACTGCCAGGCTCAGATCGCCGGTGACTACCTGAACCCGAAGCATCTCTTCGCGGTCAGTTGTGACATTAAACAGGGGATGCCTGTCCAGGCTGTCGATAAATGCCTGGCTCAGGTCTGAATTTGCGGCATCGGCTACCCCGATATTAACCGGGTCAATGTCATCTCCGTTCACCAGGGAGAAGGCCAGCATCATCAGCAGAGGAAACACCAGGGAAAAGAACATTGATTGCCGGTCCCGGGAGAATATCTTCAGAAAGGCCTGGGTCATGACCAGAGTTTTGTTCATTGTTATTTCCTTACTCGCGCAAAGCCGTGCCGGTCAGGGCCAGAAACACATCTTCAAGATTGCCATGGATGGGTATTTCCGGTGGCTCCGGGGCATGCTGCATGATCAGATCCTGCGGGCTGCCCTGGGCGATAATCTTGCCGTGATCCATGATCGCCAGGCGATCACAAAGGTATTCCGCTTCTTCCATATTGTGGGTGGTGAGGATAATGGTCATGCCGCCCTTATTGAGGTTTTTTACCAGTTGCCAGAGATTGCGTTTGGCCTGCGGATCCAGTCCGGTTGTCGGTTCATCGAGAAACAGAACCTTGGGCTCGTGAACCAGGGCAGAGGCAATCGAAAAACGCTGTAATTGACCGCCAGAAAGCTCCTTCGGTTTGGCTTTGGCTTTTTCAGTCAGATTGACGAGTTTGAGCAGCTCCATCGGATCAGTCTTGCTGCCATACAGCTCACTGAAGAGACTGATCAGTTCGGCGATATTCAGGTGATCGAAATATTCATTGGCCTGCAATTGCACGCCGATAAGGCGCTTGATGCGGTAGGGTTCCTGGCTGACGGAAATACCGTCTATCCAGGCCTCGCCTTCATCAATGTCGGTCAGGCCTTCAATCATTTCCAGCGTTGTGGTTTTGCCTGCACCATTGGGTCCGAGAATGCCGTAGATTTCTCCGGCTTCGATGGCCAGCGAGGTGCCTTCCACGGCATAGAAGTAACTGTTTTTCTTTCCCGGCTCGGGATAGCGCTTGTACAGATTTTCGGTGCGGACAATACTCATGGCTTGTTTGCTGTTTGCAAAAGAGCGCTAGCATAACAGGTAGCAGCTAAAAGGTTTATATTTCGAACAGACTAATGTGTTTACTTCACATTAGTGAAGAACTTTCCTAGAATGCAGGCTCATTTTGCCCAGGATGGCCCCCGCACGGAAAAATAATGTCAGCCATTATCTCAATCAAGAATCTCAGTAAAACCTACGACGGTGGGTTTCAGGCACTGAAAAACATCAACCTGGACATCATGAAAGGGGAAATCATCGCGCTGCTGGGCCCCAATGGTGCCGGGAAAACCACATTAATCAGCACCATTTGTGGCATTGTCACACCGACGGAAGGGCAGGTTACCGTTGATGGTTACGATATTCAGAAAGATTACCGGCAGACCCGGTCAAGAATCGGGCTGGTGCCACAGGAACTGACTATTGAAACCTTTGAGACTGTTAATAATGTTCTGGAATTCAGTCGCGGCCTGTTTGGTAAAAAGAAAGACCCGGCACATATCGAAAAAGTGCTGAAATCACTGTCTCTCTGGGAGAAACGCAACAACCGATTGATGACACTTTCAGGCGGCATGAAGCGTCGTGTCCTGATTGGCAAAGCGCTCGCCCATGAGCCCCAGATTCTGTTTCTGGACGAACCAACTGCCGGGGTCGACGTCGAGTTACGTAAAGACATGTGGAATACCATTCGTGAGTTACGCGAAGCAGGGGTAACCGTCATTCTGACCACGCACTATATTGAAGAAGCCGAAGAAATGGCTGATCGTATCGGCGTCATCAACAACGGAGAAATTATTCTGGTTGATGAAAAGAACGCCCTGATGCAAAAACTTGGCGAGAAAAACCTGAAACTGCATTTGACCGAAAAACTCTCTGCCATACCGGAAAGCCTGTCGAAGTATGAGTTACAGTTGAACGGAGAAGGGATGGAGCTGCTCTACACTTATGATGTGCAGCAGGAAGATACCGGGATTACTGCCATGCTGGATGATATTGAAGCGGCGGGGATTCATTACCGGGACCTGGAAACCAAACAGAGCTCGCTGGAAGAAATATTTGTTAACCTGGTGAAAAAGAAATGAATTTTTACGCTGTCCGCGCAATCTACAAATATGAAATGGCTCGCACCTGGCGCACCATTGCGCAGAGTATTGTTTCACCCGTGTTATCCACCTCGCTTTATTTTGTGGTGTTTGGTACGGCCATTGGATCGCGCATGACCGATATTGGCGGGGTCAGCTATGGCGCATTTCTGGTGCCTGGTCTGCTGATGCTGTCACTACTGATGCAAAGTGTGAGTAATGCTTCATTCGGGATATATTTTCCACGCTTTATCGGGACTATCTTTGAACTCCTGTCAGCGCCAGTCTCCACGCTTGAAATCGTACTGGGCTATGTCGGCGCTGCCGCCAGTAAATCGATTCTGGTGGGTATTATTATCCTGCTGACCTCAACATTTTTTGTCGATCTGGAAATCATGCATCCTTTCCTGATGCTGACCTTCCTGGTCCTGACGGCATTCACCTTTAGTATGCTCGGGTTTATTATCGGTATCTGGGCCGATAATTTTGAGAAGCTGCAGATCGTGCCCCTGCTGATTATCACACCACTGACTTTTCTTGGCGGCAGTTTTTATTCCATCAGCATGCTGCCGGAATTCTGGCAGACCGTCACCCTGTTTAATCCAGTGGTATACCTGGTCAGTGGTTTCCGCTGGAGCTTCTATGAAATCTCCGACGTCAATCTCTGGGTGTGTCTGGGCATGACCGGGCTGTTCCTGGTGATCTGCATGAGCGGGATTTTCTGGATATTCAAGACCGGCTATCGTTTAAAGAATTAATATTTAGCCCTTTGGTTCCTCTACTTCATATTGACCTTGCGACCCTCTAGTTCGCAGTGGCACCAGTGAGTTATTAAATCCTTATATTTCAATAACTTTCGGTCTTGGTTAATGTGCTAATTGAGTCAAAATTAGCGAATTTGAGGGTATTAATCATCGCTTTGGAACATTCCTATTGGGTCTGCTATCTATCCATAGCAGCCGTTAGATATTAATTTGAATTTCGATCTAATGTTATATGATAAGGCAATAAAAAATACTGCCGCTCATTGCCCCTAAGAGGAGTTGCCTGCCCTCTGGCAGTTGCAGTACCTTCCATCCCATTATCTGTTAATTTCAATTCAAGAAAAATATCATGAGGTCTTCTCTGTGCGTTTTCATCATTGAGCGAGACAGGTAAGGATGCTAAGAAATGCCCGGGTAGACGAGGAACGAAATCGGGAATAATTCGTAATGAAACAGGGTCAGGGCTTGGTGAATCTCCTATAAAAGCATACAAACCCATATCATCACTTTTCTCTATACTAATAGGAACTGTTTGCTCAGACATAGTAATCTCGCCTGAGTATCGCCCATTTTGCAATACGAATGATTCAGTGGAGTCAGGATAAATACTTCCAGGAATTAGATCAGAATCAGGAAGAGCTGTTGCTAAAATTTCATCAGTCAGTAGATTAATAAACTCACTATCGAAGACATTCATCGTAACAGCGACTGCTAAATCTTCCGAAGGGATAAGTTTTAGCATTGCACTTGCGCCAGTCCATCCTCCTTCATGCATTACTACTTGGACTCCTTCAGGCGTTTCTCCAAGGAACCATCCTAATCCATATCTTGTACTTACACTATCTGGATAAGAAATGCCGATAGGCGCTTGTTGCATTTCTTTAATAGTCGGGTTATCAATAATTTGTATTTGATTATCTACCTCTCCATTAAGATGAAACATGCCAAATTTAATTAGATCATGGACACTAGCATATGCACTGCCTGATCCAGGAGTATCTGTGCGCATAAAAGGGATGATGTTGCCATCATGATCATATTTTACAGCTATTCCAAGTTCTGAATCAGGATCGAAGACTGTTTTTTTCATATCCAGAGGAACAAAAACATCGTCTTTCATATAAGTCGAAAGTGACTTTGATGATACCGTCTCGATGACGCTACCCAATAAGCCATAGCCTAAATTAGAATAGACAAATTCATTCCCAGGGGACCATACAATGGTTCCAAAGTTTTGGAGGACCTCTTCAATTGCCTTTACCTCATCAGTTTCATCATCATAAAAATAATTAAAATACTGGGGAAGTCCGGATGTATGTTGCAAGACTTGTTTGATAGTGACATCTTGTGACGAACCTTCGTGAAAAGTGAGTAATTCAGGAGAAATAAAATTCTCAATCGGCGAGTCGAGTAGTACTGCTCCAGAGTTTTCTAGAGTCATTATAGCTGTTGCTGTCATTGGTTTAGTTAATGATGCAATCGAATAGACAGTATCGGGGCTTGCCTTGATTTCATTCTCGCGATCTGCCCAGCCAAATGATTCTTCCCAAATGATCAGACCTTTATGCGCAACTGAGACAGAAACGGAAGGAATATTTCGCTCTACAAGCGCTGTTTCTATCATTTCTCTTATGCTTAAAAATGAAATTTCACTAGTCGGCTCTTCTTGGAGAGAATTAGTAGACCAACAGCTAGTGGTAGCTAATGCTAAGAGAAGATAAAAACAACAATAAAAATAACTTTTACATTTGATTATCATATTTGAGCCTTAATATATTTTTGCCTTTTTCTCCTTATTCTCAATAAGACGAAAAATATTGAGGTAAAGTTTGAATTGTGCTTTATTTATTTCAATTAGTTAACGAACAAACGACTGCTAATACCCTAAAGCGGACCTACCAAGATTTATAGCATGTTAATATCCTGATATATCTATAAAATCTTCTAACCAGGCAAATGTAAACACTGGTTGTTAGTAACAGTTTCAGTAGATTAGAATAAAAACACTAAATGAAATTATTTTCACAAGAGGCAAAGGTCATGACAGCTTATTTAATTGCAAACTATAAAATTACAAACCCCGAAGAATATGAGTCTTATGTGCCTGCAGTAATGCCTACTTTAGGAGCGCATGGAGCAGAGGTTTTAGTCGCTGATTATGAAACTGAAGTTCTAGAGGGAGCGCCAAGTAACGTATCAGTCGTATTACGATTCCCTTCGAAAGAAGCTGCTCGTTCTTGGTACAATTCTCCTGAGTACCAGGCAATCATTCATCATAGAACAGATAATACAGAAGGTTTTCTTGTATTTGCCGATCAATTCACCCTTCCAAATGATAATTAATTGTATGACCTAAATTCTATTTTCCTAATACTCGTTTATGGCCGAAAGCGGACGTAAGCCTAGTTTAATATTAGGTATTCAATAAAATTCAGTTATTGCATGACTTCGACCAATTATATTTTAGGTCTTATACAAGTTTATGCCTATTGCCAGAATACTAATATAATTAATAAAAGCGTTACGCCACATGCTATGGCCGTTCTAATCTTGTTTGATTTATTCCAGCGCAGCTCAAACTCAACACGTACTGCTTTAAGTTCTTCTGAATGGATTGCATTAACATCAATTTTTTGTAATTTGTTGTTTAACGGTAGATTGATGATGATTGTTAAAACCTGGACTCCAGCTAAATAAAGAATTAGAGCTATTAACAACAAAATAAATTCAACTCTTCCCAAAGCCCCATAACCAAAATAAACAGAAAGAATTAGCGCTATCGCTGAGCCAACCCAAACGAATAAAAATAAGGGATGATTATCCTGAATTACTCGATCTGTTACTTGAAAGGCCTTAATGAACTGTTTGTCATCCAAGTTCTTAATCCCGGGCATTACAACTACAGCATAAGCAAATAGAAATCCTGCAACGAGCGAGCAAAGAAAAACAGATACAATTAATAATATATTGAAAATTAACATCAGATCTCTTTATAAATTATAGAATGCCTTATTTAGTATTAGGTATTCGTATTTTTAATATATTTAATTACATTTAAAAGTTTCGAATTAGCCTGTAACTAATATTCGTATTACTTGCACTTAATATTTCTATTCTAAGATCTCTAAACCCAATAGTGGAAGATTCATCCAAATCATATTGGACCTCTTGTGTAAATGCAGGCCTTATCAGGTCATCTGAGAACTCTCTGTATATGAATCTTATATTGTTCCCAACTCTTCCATTGTATAAAAGTTCTTGTACATAATTTGTGGATTGTTGAACAGTCAAGATAACTCTTTCAATTTGGTTTAGTTGTTGTTGCAGTTCGTGAACTTGGTTACTGAAATTAACTAAAAAGAAATACTCATTCGGGCCACTTCTACAAATGTTGCCTGATAGGTAATTTCCAGCACAAGTTAAAACGCTTGTACTGCCGTCGCTATTAGTTACTTGAGCTGAAACAGGACCAAAGCACTCAGTAGTAATTGGATCACTGGCATAAGTGCCTATTTTAAAATAGGCGCCCCTATCCACAGTTACTCCGCAAGTTAGTAATGATCCCTCCCCCTCTTCCTTCCCGAATGTAGTTCTATTGTTTAATTCCAATGCAGGACCAGTTGATCTTACCCCCTTAGACACAAGTGTTTCACCTAAGCCAACTGTTTCAGTAGCACCTACCTCTGGGAAATCAATTAATTCTGTGTTTATAAAACTCCCCTGGGTAATAGGATTTGAAACACAGCCAGCTATAAAAGATACAATAAAAAATAAAACGAATATTTTTTTAAACATTTCTGCACCTTTTAGATATTTAAATGCTGCTTTAATTTGCTAGAAAACTTTAGGAAATATAATTCTTAACTAGGGGTTCACATATTTTCATTTTTTTGTAATTGGTCCATCATCCAATTACTCAAATTCGCGCTCAATTGAGTTAGCTCAGAATGCCTTCGCATCAATGCTACAAATTCCGGGTTTGAAAAGTCAGCGGATTTTAACCAAGCCTGGTTTTTTGTTTTTTCTGCAATATATTTTAGTTCATCGTGAATAAGTTGCATTCTTCTATTATATTCATCAAAGTCCATTGCTAATTCCTATATAAAATAATAATTAATCGCTATTTATAGTATCAATATGCTTTTGAACATCTAATAAAAAATAAACAATGTCACCTGCTGAAATGAAATTAAATAATAATGTTGTCCCATAAAGGGGGTTCTCCTCACCTTTAATTTCATGATTAATAATTAACTCTTTCCATTTAGCAGGTCGAGAAGGTTGATTACCCCTAAAATAAAACTTATTTCCATGCGCGCATGCATTTCTCATATGCCGGAATAATTCAAATATCTCACTATTATCATTATATTTTTCAACTTCCGAATAAGATGAAATGATCATAGGCGCTGTCATTGTTACAATAACACTATTGAGGTGCTCTCTATTTTTTACGTTATGTTGAATATCACTTAAATCTATAGATAAATCTTCACCAAACTTACATTCAAGGCCAAAAGTATCTCCTTTTTTGTAATTCATTGGATTATCTGGCCTGACAAATGAATTTATTCCACCCATAAATACAGAAAAAGCACTCACATATGGGAAAAGGAGTGAATCAGAATTAAAAGCATCCTTTCTTTTCATATTTAGTAATCTATTAAAGAATCATCTATTTCTATACTAGGTAGTCGGATACAGGTTCCAGGTTCTACCTTTAACAAGAGGCTTGAAGCCCATACTTTCAAGAATTGGCCTGCTGCTTTCTCTTGCCTCGGTAACAAGGTATTCCAGTCCCATCTGTTTTGCCAGTCTGGCTCTGCTGTTTATCAGGGCTTTATAGATTCCCTTACCTCTGCATGCAGGGATCACGTAGCCACCAAATAGAAGACCAAAGCGGGTTTCGTCAGGAATGATAAATCTTGCTGCCGCAACGGGCTTGTTATCCTGGTAAGCCACATAGAATTTAAAATTCGGGACGGGAAGCAGGCTGTATAAATAGGCATAATCATTGGGGCTGGGCTCTCCAAATGCGGCTTCGGTGACGGCTAAAAAATCATGTAACTCAGCCGGTTTAGCTAATTCCCGAACATCATGCTTGTCAGATTCAAATCGTGCCTGAGTATCAGTTTCAGCTAAAGGTAAAGCGACTAGTGTTACTGAATCGGCATATTCAAAACCTTCCGCTTTTAATACTGTTTCCAGGTTTGCCGGCTTGTCATGGTCAAAGACCCGCCAGATAAGTGCTTTGTTTTTCCGGTAATAGCCAACCTGCTCGCGGACAAGTTGCGAAGCTGATTCCTCAGGAATATCCCAGTAAGAAATAAAATCAAAGGGCCCTTCGATTTTAATAAAATTCCGGGTATGTGAGACTTTGACAATATCCGGATACTTCAGGTTAATCCGGATTTCCCTGTCATAAGCCTTTAATAAATTGTCCATAATAATATTCAAGGTATGAGCAAACTACCGGTTTGCAGGTAGCTGTTAACTGGTTTAATAAGGCAGGAAACAATAAGAAAATATAAAGCGCTAATTTACCTGCACTCAAAGTTGGCCGCTTCGCCCGGATTGCCATTACCAGTAAAGACAGCAACTTGCGGATAGGCGCAGAGGGGTCTGCTGGCATTTATTTCACCGTCAATCTGACGCGTCGCGTCAATTCGTTCAGGTGCGTCTCCCTCGCTCAGCCATGCATCCAGTTCCTGCAGTTTATTCCAGGTATCAAAGCCATTACCGCCACTGCAATGATTCACTGCAGGCATCATAAACAGGCGCACGGAGTCAGATGCAGCATTTCCTGTCGTGGCGAGCACTTCATTGTAGTAATTGATGCTGTTAAAGGGCGATATCAGGGGATCATTCCAGCCATGGTAGAGCAATAATTTGCCGCCATTTTCAATAAAGTCAGTGATATCCGGATTAATTGCCTGCATGCCAAGCGCGTTAATCCGTTGATCCAGGATGCTCAGGTCTCTGGAAAAATCCAGATCCATAAAGTCCCAGTCAGGGTCCTGGTTGACCACGTAAGCTTGCATGGCATTCGAGTAGACAAAGGGTTCGGCACGAACCATTGCCGTCCAGCCCAACTCACTGCCTTTGGCAAAACCGGGAAAGATAACTTCACCCGTATCTGGATTCACCGCCCCCTGATAGATTTTCTGGATCGCTTCAATCTCAAGTTGATTGAGGACAAGCACATCAGCCGGTTCGGCAGGACAGGTGGCCGGATTTTCAATGATACCGTCACGCAGGCCGTCCAGGGCATCACAGGAAGCCATGACACTGGCATGCAGATTTTCAAAGTCTGTCGCATCAAGCTGTAATCCCGGGGTGTCATTGACGATACGGCTGTTCCATAACTGTTGCATGGTCATGCGTACTGTCGAGTTGGCCGGTGCCCCGGCAATAATGCCGTCAAAGTCCTGAGGATAGCGTTGTGCAGCAGTCAATGCCTGCCGGCCTCCGGTCGAGCAGCCATTAAAATAGGTAAAGCGTGGTGCGCTTTGGTAGTGGCTGTTGACCAGTTGTTTTGCAGTCAATGTCATTTCATGCGCGGCACGATGGGCAAAGTCACTTAGTCTTGCTTCACTTAAAAGAAATTCAGGTGTGCCCCCGACATGGCCGGTATTGGTGCTCACCGCCGCATAGCCTTGCAGCAGGGCTTCAGCTAAAGCACTGTAGCTGATTGAACCGGCCAGCCCGCCGTTGCCGACGGCTACCAGTCGGTTGTTCCAGTTTTCTGCTGGCAACCAGACTTCAATCTGGATTGCAGATTCTTCGACAGGGCTCAGGGTTGCACTGACACGACACAAGTCTGGGAGGTTTTCATAAATATCTCCACCGCGCGCAGCAGGAGGATCGAATGTCCCGGCTTCGATAAATTCGATACTGGTGATAAGGCCATTTGGCAGTGTCATTGAAGACAATTCCAGGCAGGACGAGTTGGGAGACTGTGCCAAGGCGCTGCTGATTAACATAAGCCCTGAAACCAGAAAGTGGATTTTCATCAAAGTCTTTAGCATGACTAAGCCTTTTTCTCGGTATGCGGTGCTTTAATATTTTGCATTTTAGTTAAATGCTGCCGTTGAAAATAAACAATACTTACTGCAATTGCTACAGCAAATGGCGTAGAAATGGCGAATGACATCGCAATCAGCTGATTGGGGTTGAGGTCGAGGGTAAAGACGATTTCCCTGACGAAATACTCTGTCGCACCGGCTGCCCAGAGTCCGTAAACGGCGCCATTCATGCCGATAATATGCCGGTTCAGTGCGTTGGGCTTTCTTTTGCCAAGCATGGGAATAAAACCAAAGCACAGAAAAAACAAGGACACCGGAATCAGCACATGAAAAACACTGGGAGTGCCGTCATTGAAATCATAAATAAACAGGGCGGAAAGATTGACCAGCACCAGTGATACCACAAACACATAGCCCATGATTTTGTGCAGGCGGGTGCCTTTCAATCTTGATAGTACAAATATGCCGGACAGCATGCCGATCACCGCAGCGGCAAAATGAATGCCACCGGCGAAGGAGTGGACCCAGTTGGAAAGTGTAATCATGCTTCTCTTTGCCTTTTCAGTCGGTATTAATCAACAGATTCAAGAATAAAGTTTATCTGTCTGTCATAAAAATCAGTCGGTCTGCCGGGCCATCTTGGTGATGTGCCATCAGGATTGATAAGGCGCATGGCATGATTCACATTATTATAGATATATATGCTGATATCATTGCCTGCCTGCGCCAGAGACTCAAGCAGGTCGGCAGTTCTGTCCCAGGGCTGCTCTTCATCCTGGTCACCCTGAATGGCCAGCATCGGCATGTCCAGATCAGCCAGATAGGGCATCGGGTCAAAATTCATGACTGGCTGATACCAGTTGATAAACCACTCGGGTAAATCGGTGCTGTAAATACGTTCCATGCTGGTCTGTGCAAACCAGTCTTCATTTCTGGCGGCGTTCAGCGCCTGGATATATTCACTGAAATCACCATCCTGCATAATGCCCAGATCCCAGAGGTCCATAATTGCATCAGCCCGGGAAACAACGGCTTCTGCAAAACCAGCCAGACGTAATTCCCTGACCACATTCCAGTGGCCTTCTTCTTTGGGGGTTGTGGCGGGGCCTGATATGGTGATAAGAAAACCCAGTTCATCAGTCATACTGGCAGCCAGCGGGGCAACCCAGCCGCCCTGGCTGGTCGCGATAAATCCAATCTGGTTCATGGACAAACCTGTCGTTGCGGCAAAAGTTTCAGTGACTGCCAAGACATCACTGGCCAGCTCATTGAAGTCGGCATCCTGCCAGTTGCCTGTGGATTCGCCGACTCCCCGTTTATCAAAAAATGCCGAGGCGATTCCCGATTCAGCCAGTCTGATTGCGGCATAACGACTTGCGTCTCTGGCTTCCGGACCGGAGCCGTGGACAAATACGACACCGGCAAGAGGGGGCGAGGTATTTTCAGGCATGATGACCGAGAGTCCCAGACTGCCAGCGTCACCTTGGCTTGTTAATCTTTGTTCAGAGGGTAGGGTAAATAAATCTGTAGACTGCAGGCGAAGACGTGCATCCACTTTACCAGTTTCACTCCAGGTGCCAGTGAGTAAATTCTCCGTCTGTCTTTCTAGTAAAACTGGCTGTAAGCCACTGTCCGAAGGGATAGCCAGCTCAAGAGTATTTTCTGTTATTACCGGGTCTCGAGTGGGTATTCCTATAACACCAAGATCCAGCAGATCAATATCAACAACGATCTCTGGAGCTACTTCACGCACATTAATTCGAATTGCTGTTTGTTCCTGCCCGGCACTGGCAGTTCCTGTCCAGCTGCCAATAGCCCAGTCGGCAGGCTCAAGCTGAGAACAGGAGAGATTGCTGATTAATAACAAAGTAACAAGCAAAAGCTGTATAAAAATTTTCATCCTGATTCACTTGCTCTCTGTTTGGAACTGGCCAATACCTGCTCCTGTCGTTTTATTCTTATCGAAGCTCTTCAGTTATCTTTATCCGGCGATTACTGTTGAATGTCCTTCAGGCCATAAACAGATCGTCAATAGACAGGTAACGCTCACCGGTATCGTAGTTGAATACCAGAATGCGTGAGCCTTCCGGGATTTCCTCCAGTTTCTGATTCACTGCGGCAAGTGTCCCGCCGGAAGAAATGCCGATAAAAATCCCTTCTTCCCTGGCACAGCGCCGGGCCATATCAAAAGCATCTTCTTCAGTAACCGCAATGGTGCCATCAAGGATATCCCTGTTGAGAATTTCCGGAATGAAACCGGCACCGATACCCTGAATGCGGTGCAGACCTTTTTCCATGCCGGCAATAACCTGGGATTTTTCCGGTTCGACTGCAAAGACTTTCATGTCCGGGAGTTTTTCTTTCAATACTTCGGCGCAGGCTGTGATATGACCGCCGGTACCGACACCGGTTATCAGGTAATCAAAGCCTTCCGGAAAGTCATTAAGAATTTCCTGTGCCGTGGTTTCTTTGTGGACTGTAACATTGACTGGATTGGTGAACTGCGAAGGCATCCAGGCATTGTCATATTCTTCCAGTAATTCATGGGCTTTTTCGATGGTGCCTCCCATGCCCAGTTCTTTTGGTGTCAGCACCAGCTCGGCGCCAAGTGCTGCCATATAGCGACGACGTTCGAGAGACATGGATTCAGGCATGGTCAGAATCAGCCTGTACCCTTTAACGGCGGCAACCATGGCCAGGCCGATTCCGGTATTGCCGGAAGTTGGCTCAATAATTACGCTGTCTTTTTTCAGTTCACCGCTTTTCTCTGCGGCTTCAATCATTGCCAGGGCGATACGGTCCTTGATGCTGGCCCCGGGATTGGCGCGTTCCGATTTCATCCAGACTTCAAGCTTGTCACCGAAGAGACGATTGACTCGAATATGCGGGGTATTACCGATACTCTCCAGAACATTATTGAATTTCATGCTTGTTCTCCGGTTCTGTGACCTGCAATTGTCTGGCAATATAGCACAGGGTATTGGGCAATTCGATCAGGCTGTGTCCGACTAAATCCCTCTGCTTGGTATGATTAACAAACAGGGTTAAGGCTGTTATTTTCAGCCTGTTTCAAGTAGGCTTTAGCCTTTTTTTCTGTCAGCCAAATTAGCCATTCATGTATCTGACGCTTAAAACACTTCATATGACCTTCGCGCTGTTGAGTTTTACCGCTTTTTTGTGGCGCTCATACTTGATGTATATTGATTCCCGTCTGCTGAACAATAATAGTCTGACGCTATGCTGTCATGGCATCGATGGCATGTTTTTGACCTTCGGGCTATGGATGGCTTTCATGGTTAATTTTGGGTTGTTCAACCAGCCCTGGTTGAGCATGAAAGTACTATTGCTGATGTTTTATCTGTTTTTTGTCGGCCAGACCCTGAGCCGGGCTAAAACCAAGAAGTTCCGAATCTTTGCCTTTTTTTGCGGTGTCTTCACTTTCCTATATATTGTCGGTATCGCAATCAATAAAACGCCATTGAGCTGGTTTGGTTAGGGTTCCTTAATAGGCCCGGATCTAGCCCCGACCCAGGCCCGAACAAAGGAGCATGCCGTGAGTGCTTACCAGGTTTTACTTACGATTCATGTGAGCTGTGCTTTTATCAGCATCAGTGGCTTTATGCTGCGCTATTACTGGAAAATAAAGCATCCTGCACTATTGCGGCACAGGCTGGTGAAGGTTCTGCCGCATGTAATTGATACCCTGTTTCTGCTCAGTGCCATTGGGCTGCTATCTGTGCTGAGTTTTGGCCTGCTTAACCAGGGCTGGTTGATGCATAAAATCGGTTTGCTGGCAGTTTATATCGTGCTGGGTATGATCGCGCTGGGAAACAAATACACAAAACGCCGCCGCCTGATTGCCTTTATCGCAGCCGTGCTGGTGTTCATTTACATTCTCGGGATTGCTTTCACCAAAACAGCACTGAGCTGGCTGCTTTATCTATTCTAGGCCGGATGCTTTGTTGTAAACGCGGGTCAGCTCCACGCCTGTGGACATACCGTTAGGCTGAATATAAAGCTCAACAGTCAGTAAGGAGCCGTTTTCTCCCTGTGAGATGGTATAGCGCTCATCCGTAAAGCCCCCATCACGTGGCCGCGCTTCAACAATCAATGTGTCGTCCTGCCACAATCCCCAGGAAAAATCCTCGACTTCGTCAATGCCGCTGAGACTGACCCTGGCACCCCGATTATCCAGGTACACCGGGCGGGTATAGTCACCATAGACAAAGGTATATTCGTCCTCGGCTATATCGATATCCAGGGTGTCTTCGTAGGAAATATAGTCATACAGCTCCTGTTCAACCGGGCCGCCGCGATAGTATTCATCATCACTGTTGAACATGCCTTTGTTGACTTCAAACCCGGAAGCCTGCAGGGCAATTTCAACTTTTTCATCGGTGGTTTCGCTGAGTTCTTCATTGATTACCCAGTGACCCGCCAGCGGGTTTTCCTGGGCCTGAAGCAGTGGAGCAAGCAGCAGGAGGCCAAGAGGAAACAGCAGCTGTTGTATGGTGACAGATATTCGCATACGCAAAGTTTAGAATTTTTTTTAACAGAATGCTAAATTGTTCGCTTACGAGGAGTAAGATCATTGTCCAGCCTGCACGCCGCTCTAGCCGAATTTATTGAACAGGAACAATTGCCGGAAACCTATCGGGATACGGTGGAGCAGTGGTTTATTCCCCTGGCGGAAGACATCCTGCGCCGGGTTGCGGTCAATGAAGGTCCTTTTGTGCTGGGCATTAACGGGTGCCAGGGAAGTGGCAAATCGACGCTAGCTGCCCTGCTGGTGATCCTGTTTCAGGAAATGACTGGAATCAAAAGCATCAACCTTTCACTGGATGATTTTTACCTGACGCGGGCTGAGCGTAAAACGCTCGCCGAACAGGTACATCCCTTGCTGATGACTCGTGGTGTACCCGGCACGCATGATGTTCCCCTGGCCATGGATATAATTGCCGCGCTGAAGTCTGGTGAGCCAGTGGCTATTCCACGGTTTGACAAGGCCACGGATGAGCGCTTTGCAGCGAATCTCTGGCCACAGATCAAGGCTCCCGTGGATGTCATCATCATGGAAGGCTGGTGCCTTGGCGTCAGGGCACAAAAACCGCATGAACTGCAAAAGCCCCTGAACATTCTGGAAGCCGAGGAAGATGCTGAAGGTCTATGGAGAACTTATGTCAATGAAAAACTTGAGCATGAATACCGGGGCTTTTTTGGCCTTCTGGATATGCTGGTGATGCTCAGGGCTCCGGGATTTGAGCGGGTAATTGACTGGCGCCTGCAGCAGGAAGAAAAACTGGCAGCCAGGGTAGAAAATAAAAACACAAAACGAATCATGTCGCGGGACCAGCTGATTCGTTTTATTTCACATTATGAACGCCTGACCCGGCATGCTCTGAGCACTTTGCCGGATCAGGCCGATGTGGTTTTACAGCTCAGGCAGGACCAGAGCATTGAGGCAAAGCTTAAAGGCTAGTGCCAGTAACACCTCCATTGCCGTATCAGAACCTGCCTGCCAGTACAGTGCAAGACAGGTCGGCGAAGGTGTAGTGCTTCCGGGATTATTCGAAGGGCAAGGTGATCGTGTCGAGCTCGGCGAAGTCTTCACTCATTGCCGTATCACCGGATTCCAGACCATTGGCCTCAAGGATAAAGGCAATCAGGGCGATATATTCATCCATGTTGAGGTATTTGCCATTACCTTCCGGCATTTCTTCCCAGGTATAACGGGCCAGTTCCCCAAGGCTGCGGTCTTTCCAGCGATTGGCGAAAAAGAAGCCTTTCAGCGGGGTGCCAAATCGACCGTTTTCCAGGTTATCACCGTGGCACATCACACAAAATTCATCATACAGTGCCTCGCCACTTTCGACCTGAGCGTCGGTAAAGCTGAGTTCCTGGGCAGTACTGACCGAAGTCAAAAGGCTTAACATGAACAGGGAAGCTGAAAGAATAATGGTTTTCATAGTCATCTGTTACTTTTCTTTAGGTTGTTTAAGGGCTGCATGCAGCAGCCAGTTTTTACAAAGCTCGCGATTCTAACATACTCAATCGCGTATGCCTGCCAGTGAATAGATTATCAGGATTTTCTGAACAAAGGCTTAACCAGCCTGCGGTATGCCAGGGCAAAGCCAGTCCAGAGCATAAATAAACTGGTGAAGGAAACCAGGCCTGCAATGGTTTGTCCCCAAAAGCCGGGACTTTGCCGGTATGTAAAAAGCGAAATAGCGCTGATCAGGTGCATTCAGAAGACTGTGTTTCTTATCATTCCCAGAATTTATACAACAAATACAAATGATAATCATTCACTATATTTCAGGCAAGTGGACAGGAACACAGGGAGTGACTCAGTTTAAACTGTCCAGGGTTGTTCGGGGCTAAAGCCCCTCTTACCACGGACGTAGGAGGGGCTTTAGCCCCGAATATAGAGAGGGCACAACTACACAAACTGAGACACTACCGGAACACACTGACAAGCCCTGCGCTTCTGGGCTACAATTTCACTCCCTGTAATTATTGATTTCAGAAAACCCGATGCTAAAAAAAATATTGATCAGTCTTGGTGTGCTTGTAGTCCTGCTGGGCGGCGGTGTGTTTTATCTACTCAGCAATCTTGATGAAATCGTGCGTACGGCTATTGAAGATTATGGCAGCGAAGCGGTTGGCTCCCAGGTCAGTGTCGGGGCAGTCGAAATAAGCCTGCGGGAAGGCTCGGCATCCATTTTTAATTTCAGTATTGCCAACCCGCCGGGTTTCAGTGATGAAGACATGTTGCGTTTTGCTGAACTGAGTGTGGCTCTGGACCTGGGCAATCTCAGCTCCGAAAATGTCGGAATAGTCAGTATTGTGAGTACTGACCCCTTTGTCAGTTACGAGAGGGCGAACGGAACCACGAATATTGATGTGGTCAGTGAAAGACTTGCCGGAGAAGCTCCTCAGGAACCTGAAGATGCCGGCGCGGAAAGTGAAATGAATTTACAGATTGATGATGTCAGGATCCGTAATATCCAGGCCTCCATCAGTGATGACAGGTTGCGTAATCCGGTACAGGTCAGTCTGGGGGATATCACTTTGCAAAATCTCTCCGGAACGCCTGCTGAAATTACGCAACAGATCCTGACGCCGGTCATGGCACAGCTTGCCAGATCAGCCAGTCAGGCTTTTTTAAACCTGGCCAATGAGCTGTTTACCGAGGGTGCCGAAGAGTTGCGCAACCGGGTTGATGAAGGACGCCAGCAACTGGAAGACAGGGTTGATGAAACCCGTCAGCAACTTGAAGATTCGGTTGGTGAAGATATTCGTGAGGGGCTTGGCAACTTGTTCGGAAACTAATTCTCTGTTGGAAAACACTGTGCAAGAAAACAAACGTATCTGGCTCGACTTGACAGTCGCCTTTGTTCTGGTGGGCTTGCTGATTTTTGGCAGCCTGATGATCTATGAGCTTAATTTCGATGCCATGGAGGTGGAACTGGATGATGAACTGGCCCAGCGTGGACAGGAAATCTCCACCGAGCGGGGCTGTGTTGCCTGTCATACGGTTGATGGCAGCCTCGGCGTCGGACCAAGCTGGCGTAATATGTTTGGCCGGACCCAAACGCTGACAGACGGAAGTACTGTGGTGGTGGACGCAGAGTATTTTCGTGAATCGATTCGCTTTCCCCGTCGCAAGGTGGTTGAGGGCTATCCCAATGTCATGTCGCCCTATATGATGGAAGAAGAGGAATTCGAAGCCCTTATTGCCTTTGCGCGTCGTCTTTCCCAGTAAGTCCCGAATTCACCGCACCCTCGTATGCCAGAACCAGGCGTTTACGGGCTTTACCCCAGCGAAACTCTCCACTGTCCCCGATTTTTCTGATCACCCGATGGCAGGGAATCAGATAGGCAATCTTGTTTCTGGCAATAGCCGATGCCGTTGCCCTTGCTGCAGTCTTTTTACCGATGGCATCAGCCAGCTCCTGATAGTGTGTCACCTGGCCAAAGGGAATTTTCAGCAGGGCTTCCCAGACCTGTACCTGAAACGGCGTACCTCGTAACAGGAGCGGGATTTCAGTTTTACTGCTGACGGCAAACAGTTGTTGATGATAGGGCAGGGTAATTGCGGAATCTTCCCGGATTGAGGCCAGAGCCCATTCTTCCCTGAACAGTTTTTCTGTGTCCTTATGCGCTTTTTCGACAAAAGCAAGGTGGCAGATACCGTGTTCCGAGACAGCCAGCAGATATTCGCCAAAAGGGGAATGGTGAAAAGCGAAGGAAAGTTTCAGCCTGTCTCCCAGGTTTTTATATTGTGCCGGGGTGATGGCCTGGGTACGGATAAATAATTCATGTGAGCGACCGCCACCGGATAGTCCTGCCTGGTAGGCCGCATCCAGGGTGGAATAGCCCTGATCCAGCAGTGTCTTCATGTACTCCCGGGTAAGAAACTGTAAAAAACGCTTGGGACTGATACCCACCCAGTTCACAAACAGGCGCTGGAAATAGTATTCGCTCAGGCCGACATGCCCGGCAACGTCGGCAAGCCGGGGTTGTTGCTGATGTTCCAGCAGCAGGTAGTCAATGGCTTTTTCAACCAGTTGATAATGCTCACTGTCCTGCAGATCTGTACTCATGAGCAGAAATCTACCTGTCCTGCCTGCAAAAAGAAATCCGTTTCTTGCTCCTGGCTGATGCTCCTGATGGTAATTTATCAGCAAGTAGTAATAGAATGCGCTGCCATGTGGAACAGTTTTAGTACCCGCCAGAAAATCGGGCTGGTCTTTGGACCGGTATTATTTATTACCATGCTTGTCATGCCATTGCCGGAAGGCATGAGCCCGGAAGCAGCCCGTGTGGCAGCAGTGGCTTTTTTAATGGCTGCATTCTGGATTTCTGAAGCCGTTCCGATTCCGGCCACAGCCATGCTGCCGATTTTTCTGTTTCCTGCACTGCAGGTCATGTCCACGGCTGCAACGACAATCAACTACGGCAACCAGATCAACTTCCTTTACATAGGCGGTTTCATGATCGCCATTGCCATGCAGCGCTGGGACTTACACCGGCGCATTGCCCTGACCATCATCGTCAGGGTCGGCAGTAACCCGCAGATGCTGCTGCTGGGTTTTATGCTGGCCACCGCCCTGCTATCCATGTGGATCAGTAATACGGCCACTGCAATGATGATGGTTCCAGTGGCGATGGCCATTATTGAACAGAACAAGCGTCATGAACATCTGGAAAATGCCCTGGTCGGCGATGATCCATTCGGCCTGTCCCTGATGCTGGGAATTGCCTTTGCCGCCTCGATAGGCGGGGTATCGACCCTGGTAGGGACACCGCCCAACGCCATTCTGGCCGGTATTGCGGCTACCGTTTATGACATTGAGATCATTTTTTTCGACTGGATGAAACTGGCCGTGCCTGCTTCGGCCACCATGCTGGCGCTTACCTGGTTTGTATTGCAGCTAAAGCTCAAGGATGTGCACAAGAGCGAGGAAGAAAACCGGCAGTTACGGGCAAGTGTCAGACATGAACTGCAGGACATGGGCTCCATTACCCAGGAAGAAAGGCATGTTGCCATCGTCTTCGGGATGGTGGCTGCTGCCTGGATATTGCGGGGTCTGGTGGACTTTCCGGCGCTGGTCATGGTGGCCGATTCAGCCATCGCCATGCTGGGGGCATTTATTCTATTCATTATACCGGCCCGGCGGGAAAACGGTGGTTTTCTGCTGGACTGGGAAACCGCCAAAAATATCCCCTGGGATGTCATTATTCTGATGGGTGGAGGTTTTGCGCTGGCTGCCGGTTTCTCCGAGAGTGGCCTGACGGAATGGCTGGCCAATCAGCTTTCCGTGCTGCAGGGAGTGCACTTTTTCATCATTATCGCTGCGGTCGTTCTCATGGTTATTTTCCTGACCGAAATGACCTCCAATGCCGCCACGGCTACTCTGTTTATTCCGGTGATGGGAGCACTGGCAGTCAGTATGGACCTGCATCCCTTTGCCCTGATGGTGCCCGCAGCCCTGGCGGCCTCCATGGCTTTCATGCTGCCCGTGGCAACCCCGCCCAATGCCATTGTCTTTGCCAGCCGACAGATCAGGATTGCGCAAATGGCCAGTACCGGTATCAAACTGAACCTTATCGCCACCGTGGTCATCAGCGTAATCAGTTACTTCCTGCTGCCGCTGATTCTTTAATTTGATGTCAGAGTAAATCCGGGATTTACTCTGGCACCGTTTGCTGGATATCACACTATTTCTTTACTCGGCACCCCCTTTGTGGCAAGTTTTTGCTTGGGCAACAGGGGAGTCTTATTCCATTGGAAGATAAAGGCATGAAAATCGTGAATCTGGGTATCGTTGCCCTGATGGTCATGCTGACTTTTTATCTGTTGATTGCCGGCCAGGAAGTGATTCTGCCCTTTGTGATCGCCCTGGTATTCTGGTATCTGATCAACCTGTTGGCCAAATCCTATCAACGACTGGAAATTTCCGGTCATAATCTGCCCGGCTGGTTTTGTTTTGCGCTTTCCCTCCTGAGTTTTGTTGCCATCTTCTGGGGCACGGTCAAAGTCATTTCCATGAATGTTGATGGCGTACTCGAAGTGGCGCCTACCTATCAGACCAACCTCGAGAGCAAAATGAACAGCCTGCTGGCTTACTTTGGTATTGAGCAGGCGCCGACCATTGAACAACTGATTGAACAGATCAATTTGCGCCAGTTTATATCCGCGACCGCGTTGTCCCTGACCAGCATTGCTGCCAATAGCGGCCTGACCCTGATTTATCTGGCCTTTCTGTTTATTGAACAGAACAACATGGACAAGAAATTATCCGAACTGATTGGCGAGCAGGAAAAGCAGGAGCGGGTCAGAAAGTTATTGCGTCGCATCAGTGACGATGTGCGCAAATATGTCACGATCAAACTGATAGCCAGTCTCTCCACGGGAACGCTGAGTTTTATTTTTCTGCTGGTGGTGGGGGTGGATTTTGCAGCTTTCTGGGCCTTGCTTATATTTTTGCTGAACTTTATTCCGACCATCGGCTCAATCATTGCAACGATATTTCCTGCACTGATTACACTGGTACAGTTCGATACGCTGGGGCCTTTCTTTCTGGTTGCCGGAGGGCTGACCAGTATTCAGATACTGATTGGCAATATTCTGGAGCCAAAATTTACCGGTTCCAGCCTGAACCTGAGTCCGACCATTATCCTGCTGAACCTGTCCCTGTGGGGCGTGATCTGGGGAATTCCTGGCATGTTTCTGTGCGTACCCTTCCTGGTCATCAGCATGATAGTTTTTTCCCATCTGCCGCAGACCCGCACCATCGCTGTACTGCTATCCAGCGATGGGCGGCTCAGCAACCTGGAAGAGGATGAACCGGAAGCTCTCTAGCCCTGTTCGGGTTTAATACCGAAAGCCGATTTCGATTGCGTACTGACTCGGGCGATCGATAAAGGAATAGAAAGTGTTTGTGCCGAACACTGAAGCCGACAGCGGCACGTTGCCCGCGTAGGTCATGACTTCTTCATCGGTAATATTCTTGCCGACAAATGCCAGAGACCAGTTGTCATTACGAACCCCGACCCGCAGATTAACCTTGGTACGACTATCTATTTCGTACTGTGGATCCAGATTGTCGTGAATGTTTTGTGAGTCGGTGTAGTTCAGATTGAGGTTACTGAATAACTCAATTTCATTATTCAGCATGCGGGTGTAATCAAAAAAGACGCTCAGATTATTTTCCGGCGTGTACTGGCCGCGCATGCCGGTGAAATCACAAAGCGGAATGCCGTTGACGACATCACCGTCAGGGGTCTGATAGTTATAGCAGTTACCGTTACGGAAATCCTGGAATTCAAAATCCAGATAGGCATAGGCATAACCGATGGTGAAGTCTTCGGTTACCGCGATGCGACCATCGAGCTCCAGGCCCCGTACATCAGTTTCATTGGCGTTGCCGACATTGAAACCAAGCGCTCCGTCGAACTGGGATACCTGCAGGTCTTCATAATCGGTAAAGAACAGGGCGGCATTTACTTCCACACGACCCTCGGCAAGCAGGCCCTTGGCACCGAGCTCAAAAGAGCTGGTTTCTTCATCTTCAAACTCAAAGGAGAAGGGGTTGTTGGCCCGGGCATCAAAACCGCCGGCCTTGAAGCCACGGGAATAAGAGGCATAGAGCATGGTGTTGTTTGTTGCATTCCACTGCAGGTTCACCATGGGGGTAAATGAATTTTCTGAGCGTGATCCGGTGAGGCTGTGTCCAGGAGAAGTAATACCGGTGGAAACTGCGGTGTAACCGGCAGTCTGCACGCTGTGTAGGGCAAAGATCTCATTGTAGGTTATGGGCGCCAGTGGATTGGTAGTAATTGCGCCGGTGGCCAGATCGAGGATATCTATCTGCCGGAAAGCGTCCTTGTCTTCACTGGTATAACGGGCTCCCAGAGTCAGGCTCAGGCTGTCGCTCATGTACCACTTGCCCTGAGCAAACACGGCCCAGATATCACTGTCCTGGGTATTCAGGCGCCGGGCGCCGGTGCCGGGCAGGTTGGTCATCAGTGCCAGGGCCGGATTGAGTCCCGCCAGAGCGCCAAGGGCTGAAGTCGCGGGGATATCAATGGCCTCAGTCGAGTTCATTTCATTGCTCTGGTAATAGGCGCCGGCAATCCACTCCAGGGTGTTGCCCAGCGGCGAGCTGATACGGACTTCCTGGGAGAACTGCTCATATTCCTCCATCAGGCCGACTTCAAAGACATCGCTGGGGGTGTAATCACAGTCGCAGCGCTCATCAAAATCATAGTTAACAAAACCACTGAGCAGGGTCAGGGTGTTGTCGCCCAAATCGTAGTTGATGTCCAGGGTGACATTGTCGAGTTCGTTTTCACTGTATTCCCGGGCATTGGCCTGGCGAATATAGTTCAGGTTGCTTTCCATCGGCGGCTGCCCCAGTAACCCGGCGGTAATCTGGGCAAAGTTGAGTCCGGCCAGAGGTCCTGCCGGAGCGGCATCATCCTGAACGATTTCAATTTGCCGGCCGACCGTATCAAACTTGTTGGTTTCCAGTTTCAGGCCGATGTCCAGTTCCGGTGATACATCCCAGGCCAGGCTCAGACGGGCGGAATTGTCTTCACGGTCCGGTTCTCCCTGGTTCAGAAAGGAATTGTTCATATAGCCAGATTCGTAATTACCACGCAGGGCCAGACGGGCAGAGAAATTATCGGATAAAGGCCCGGATATGACGGCATTGATTTCGCTCTGGTCATGTTCGAATTCATACAGGGCGCTGACATCAACTTCGAGTTGATCAGTCGGCTGTGCCGTGCTCAGGTTCAGAGCCCCGGCAATGGTATTTTTTCCAAACAGTATGCCCTGCGGGCCACGCAGGACTTCTACCCGCTGCATGTCAAAAAAGGGTGCACGTATCAGTTGCTGGCGGCCATAGTAAATGCCATCCACATACTGCCCAACGGACTGCTCAAAGCCCTGGTTATTGCCGGAGCCGATGCCGCGCACATACATCTGGGTGCTGACACCGGTTTCTGTCATGCTCAGATTCGGGACATACTCGGTAATATCGGCAATTTTATTGACGTTACCGGCATCCAGAACATCCGCACTGATGACATTAACGGAAATCGGCACATCGGTAAGGTTCTCCTCACGTTTTTGAGCGGTAACGACAATTTCCTGCAAAGTGACGGGTTGTGCTGCCAGTGGAGTACTGAGCTGTATTGCTGTAATTCCTGTAATGGCTGCGAAAAGCGCTGTATAGCGAAAGTTGGAGTGATGCATAATGCCCCCTTATTTATCCCCAGAAACAGTTGGCTTTGCTTGTTCTGCTTCTCGTGAGAGTCCTTCCTGCAGAGCAATAAGCATTAAAAAATGGTAGCACTTAGCAAATCTTAATGTAAGCATTAATGGAGATGTAAACCCGCGGGCTGAGAGTATATAATGCGCGCCCTTTAAACATCTAAGTATTGGCAATGAAAAGCGCTGAAATCAGGCAGGCATTTCTGGATTATTTTGCTGAGCACGGGCATACCGTGATAGACAGCAGTTCGCTGGTGCCCGGTAATGATCCAAGCCTGCTGTTTACCAATGCCGGTATGGTGCAGTTCAAGGATGTTTTCCTGGGTCAGGACAAGCGCTCCTACAAGCGCGCTGCCAGTTCCCAGCGCTGCGTGCGTGCCGGGGGCAAGCACAATGACCTGGAAAATGTCGGCTACACGGCACGCCATCATACTTTCTTTGAAATGCTCGGTAACTTCAGTTTCGGCGACTACTTCAAAAAAGAAGCCATTCATTTTGCCTGGGAATTTCTCACGGTAAACCTGCAGTTGCCTGCGGAAAAACTCTGGGTCACGGTTTTTCATGAAGATGAAGAGGCGGAAAGAATCTGGCTGCAGGATGTCGGCATTGATGCAGAGCGTTTTTCCCGTATGGGAGAAAAAGACAACTTCTGGGCCATGGGGGATACCGGGCCCTGCGGCCCCTGCAGCGAAATCTTCTACGATCATGGTGAAGAGGTGCCAGGTGGCCCGCCGGGTTCAGCCGATGAGGATGGTGACCGTTATATTGAAATCTGGAACCTGGTGTTCATGCAGTACAACCGTGATGCACAGGGCAAACTGACTGAATTGCCCAGCCCTTCGGTGGATACCGGAATGGGCCTGGAAAGAATTGCGGCCGTGATGCGGGGCGTGCACAGTAATTATGATATTGACCTGTTTCAGGAACTGCTCAAGGCAGTTCGCAAGGTCACGGGGACAAATGATGACTCGGCTTCCCTGAACGTGATCGCGGACCATATTCGCTCCTGTGCCTTTCTGGTTAATGATGGGGTGCTGCCTGCCAATGAGGGCCGGGGATATGTGCTGCGCCGTATTATCCGTCGGGCCATTCGGCATGGTCATCAACTGGGTGCCCGTGAGTCTTTCTTTTACAAGCTGGTCGCGCCCCTGGCCTCGATTATGGGCGATGCCTACCCGGAACTGCGTGATAACCAAGGCAGGATAGAGTCTGCCCTGAAAGCGGAAGAAGAACAGTTCTCGCGGACACTGGATAACGGTATGCAGTTACTGGACAGCGCCATTGCTGAACTTGAGGGTGACACCCTGGCCGGAGAAACGGTATTCAGGCTTTATGACACTTATGGCTTCCCGGTTGATTTAACGGCCGATATTGCGCGTGAGAAAAATCTCAAACTGGATATGGCAGGTTTTGAAGCGGCCATGCAGGAACAGAAACAGCGTGCCCGCGCCGCCTCCCGGTTTGAATCCGCTGCGCAGCTTGAGCTTGATGAGGCAGGGGATACCGAGTTTACCGGTTATGACAATGTGGTTGAAAGTGACTGCGAAGTGCTGGGTGTTTATGTGGACGGTAAGCCAGTCGATACACTCAATGCCGGCGAGCAGGGTATTGTGGTGCTCGATCGCACGCCATTTTATGCCGAATCCGGCGGACAGGTTGGCGACAGCGGTTTGCTGCAGAACGCCCAGGCCAGTTTTACAGTGCAGGATACCCAGAAACAGGGTGAACAGTATCTGCATCAGGGTGAATTGACCCTGGGTTCATTGAGTCCGGGTGACAAACTCAGGGCGGCGATAGATACCGAACTGCGCCAGGCGATCATGCTTAATCACTCGGCAACCCATCTGTTGCATGCGGCGCTGCGCCAGATACTGGGTGAGCACGTTACGCAGAAAGGCTCACTGGTAAATGCAGAATATCTGCGTTTTGATTTCTCCCATCCAAAGCCAGTCAGTGATGAAGAATTACGGCAGATTGAGATGCTGGTCAATCAGCAGGTATTGCTGAATAAAGCCGTCAGTAAACAGAGCATGTCCATGGATGAAGCCAAAAACCATGGCGCGATGGCGCTGTTCGGTGAAAAGTATGGTGAAGTGGTTCGCGTGGTCAGTATGGGCGGCAGTGATGATGCGCAGTTCTCCGTGGAACTCTGCGGTGGAACCCACGTCGAACGCACCGGCGATATTGGCCTGTTCAAGATCGTTCAGGAGAGCGGCATTGCTGCGGGTGTCAGACGTATTGAAGCGGTCAGTGGCATACAGGCCCTGCGGCTGGTGAATACCCTGGAACAGCAGCTGGCTGCTCTTGCTACCTTGCTCAAATCGGACCAGAAAAGCCTGGAACAGAAAGTTTCCCAGCTGGTGAAGGGAAATCGTGAACTGGAAAAACAGCTAAGCCAGCTCAAGGCCAAGCTTGCCAGTTCTGCCGGGACTGACCTGAGTGCCCAGGCAATCGAGTTGAAAGGCACAAAATTACTGGTTGCGGAAATTGACGGAGTCGACAGCAAAGCGCTGCGAGAGACCTGTGATCAGCTAAAGAATAAACTCGGCAGTGCTATCATCGTGCTGGCGACCGTCTCGGAAGGCAAGGTTGCCCTGGTGGCAGGGGTAACAAAAGACCTGACTGCTAAAGTCAAAGCCGGAGACCTGGTGAATAATGTTGCTGCCCAGGTGGGCGGTAAAGGCGGCGGAAGACCGGATATGGCGATGGCAGGTGGCACAGAGGCGGAAAACCTCAAAACGGCCCTTGCCTCAGTTGAACACACTGTTTCAAGTCTTCTTTAGGCATTTTTTTGAACGCTGTTTAGTTAAAAGTGCCGTTTATGTTAGAATTTATAATTAAGTGATATCATAATGACATTACTTGTGCAGAAGTTTGGTGGCACCTCGGTAGGCTCGATTGAGCGTATCCAGGCTGTTGCAAGCAGGGTTGCTGAAAGTCGCAGGGCAGGCAATCAGGTTGTGGTCGTGGTCTCGGCAATGAGTGGCGTTACCAACAAGCTGGTTGAAATGGCCAATGCAATACAGGCTAGGCCGGATAACCGGGAAATGGATGTATTACTGTCAACCGGCGAGCAGACTACCATTGCCTTATTGAGTATGGCTTTACTGGCTCTGGGCTGTCCGGCACGCTCCTATACCGGGAGTCAGGTCAGGATTCTGACAGATGATGCGCATTCCAATGCGCGTATTCTTGATATTGATCAGGACAAAGTCCGTCAGGATCTGGATAGTGGGAAAGTGGTTGTGATAGCCGGATTTCAGGGCGTCACAGCTGACGGAGATATCTCCACGCTGGGTAGAGGAGGCTCCGATACAACTGCTGTGGCAATGGCTGCTGCCTTGCATGCAGATGAATGCCAGATATTTACCGATGTGGACGGTGTATACACAACCGATCCGCGTGTCGTGGAAAATGCCCGGCGTCTGGACAGTGTTACATTTGAAGAAATGCTTGAAATGTCCAGCCTGGGTGCAAAGGTTTTGCAGATACGATCAGTCGAATTTGCAAGTAAATACAATGTGCCATTACGGGTGCTTTCAAGTTTTGAAGACGGTCCGGGTACATTTATAGGTTCAGAGGACGAGACTATGATGGAAATGCCTTTAATTTCGGGAATCGCTTTTACAAGAGACGAGGCCAAATTAAGTATTTTAGGTGTTCCGGACATACCAGGGATGGCTCACCGTGTTTTTGGCCCGATCAGTGAGGCTGGTATTGAAGTCGACGTTATCCTTCAGAATATCGGCAACGATCAAACCAATGACATTACTTTTACCGTACAAAGGAAAGACACTGCAAAGGCTTCCGAAATTCTTGAAGTGCTGGCAAAGGAAATTAAGGCAGAAGCGGTCCAGGTTGACGATAAAGTTGCGAAAGTATCTCTGGTAGGTGTGGGAATGCGCTCACATGCCGGTATTGCTTCGCGCATGTTCGAAGCTCTGGCGAAAGAGTCAATTAACATTCAGTTGATTACCACTTCCGAAATCAAAATTTCAATTGTCATCGAAGAAAAGTATCTGGAACTGGCAGTGCGGGCTTTGCACGATGCGTTTGAACTGGGGAATGCTGATGCAAATGCAAAACAGTAGAACCCTCAGGGGCTTACATACTTACCGGCCAGATACTGGCCGGTTCGAGGAGTTGAAATAAATGTTAATACTGACTCGCCGCGTAGGCGAAACGCTCATGATAGGTGACGATGTGACTGTCACAGTCCTGGGAGTAAAGGGAAATCAAGTGCGTATAGGAGTCAATGCACCAAAAGATGTGGCCGTTCATAGAGAGGAAATCTATGACCGCATCAAGCAGGGAGGAGAGGACACCAAAACCAGCGAGGATACTGAAGAGTAAATTCGCCGTCGGAGCCTCTGCCAATCAGGTGCATTCGTATGATATGATTGCGCGCTCTTGGAGAGGTGGCCGAGTGGCTGAAGGCGCGCCCCTGCTAAGGGCGTATGGGTTAACACTCATCGAGGGTTCGAATCCCTCCCTCTCCGCCATACAGTCTTGTCTCTGTTGATTAGTTCTCTAGTCAGCAGAGAGATTCCCTAAAATTCATAAGCTTACAGGCTTATCTGCCTCAAACTGCTGACTCAGATTATTCATTCTCTCGGCAGTTTATTCATTTTTCTCTGATGGCCATTTCAGTAGTCCGCACTTTGCCATAAGTTGGGCCAATGCGTTCAAATTTACGTCATTAATCAACAGCAATATCGCCATTAAATACTCACAATTGCATGAGACATTTACAAGATTATCCTGTTGATAAATTAATTTTGGATTAGATCAGTCAGAGTTAAGTGCGGGTCTTGCTTTCCATCAAGGATGGATTCAATTATTTGTGCAGGCAGGGTTGCCAACGGTAAGATGCGACTGATATATCTGCATGCAATACCTTCTTTTTTAGCGAGTTCACGTACTGATTGCACCTCTTCATTGACGAGCATCTGATTCCAGACATAAGCGCGGGTTATTGCTTTAAGTAAGGTCGGGCTGGTGTTTTGAGTGCTTTCGTTGACTGAATCTCTGACAATAAATTTCTTTTCGCCTTGGCATCGCTTCAGTTGTGTTTTTACTTTAAACTCAATAACCGTGTCAATTTCTGGTGGGGCTAATTCCAGGGCTTTGTAAATTGCTGAGCTGGAAATTGAAATAACGATCTGTGTTTTCGATAACTTTATCCTGGTAATTAAGTCTCTTAATGCATCAGTCTTATCGGATAGTTTTTCAGCTAATTTAATGGCTGTCTTGAAATAAGATTCTGTCTCTGTTGTATTGCCCACGATGTTGTTTAATTCAATGCTATTAATAAGCAGGACTTTTATTCTTTCAATCACCACCGTTTCAATTTCTCCTGCTGGAATTCTGGAGAGAGAGCCTGCTTTGCCTACTTGCTGTTGAACATGTGCCTGACTAATGTAATAGCGATAACGTTTGCCATTTTTAACTGCATGGCTTGGGCTCATGGCATTACCTTTGTCATCAAAGAGAATGCCAGCCAATAAACTTGGGTGTTTGGCTCTTAAGCCATTAGCGGCTGCATGTGAGTTTTCTTTCAACAGGTTCTGTGTTTTCACCCAGAGTGTTTCTGAGATAATACCTTCATGAAGCCCAGGGTATACCTGATCACGATGTTTGATCATCCCTCGGTACACAGGATTGTTGAGCATCTTGTAGAGACTGCCGCGTGAAATTGGCTTGCCTCCTGATTTGATGCCTTTTTGACTGATCCTGACTTTGCTCACTATTCTGTTTTCGTCCAGAAAGTGTTTTAACGCACTGACGTTTCCCAGTGCAAGGTATTGGGAGAAGATCAACTTCACTTTTTCAGCTTCTTCTGGATTGATCTTGAGTTGCCGGTTATCAAGGTCGTAGCCGAGGGGGATGACTCCACCCATCCACATGCCTTTTTGCTTGGAGGCGGCAAGTTTGTCACGGATCCGCTCTCCTGTTATTTCACGCTCAAACTGGGCAAAAGAGAGAAGAACATTAAGCGTCAGTCTACCCATTGAACTGGTGGTATTAAATTGCTGGGTCACGGAGACAAACGAGACATCATGCTTATCAAATAGCTCAATGAGTTTGGCAAAGTCCGCTAGGGAGCGTGTCAGCCTGTCGACTTTGTAAACAACGATAACCTGAACCTTACCTTCTGCTATATCCGCTAATAGTTGCTTGAGGGCGGGGCGATCCAAGTCCCCTCCAGAGTACGCACCATCGTCATAACGCTGTTTCTTGTATTCCCAACCTTCATGTTTTTGGCTCTTTATAAAGGCTTCGCAGGATTCCCGCTGAGCATCCAGGGAGTTAAAGTCCTGATCTAGACCTTCAGCGTGGGACTTGCGGGTATAAATCGCACAGTGTTTTTTCATGGATTCTTCACAGGCTTATTAAGGCCAAAGAAGGCGGGACCAGACCAGCGTGTTCCGGTGATCAGTCGCGCAATGACGGATAGGGTTTTGAAGTGGGAGCTCTGGTAATCGAAGCCGTTTGTGCTGGCGGTAACGGTATGAACGACTCCTTGCCATTCTCTTACAAGCCGGGTGCCTGGTTTCAGGCTGGGTCTGCTGTCTGGCGGGCGATAGTCGGGGTTTTGCTTAAAGGCTTCGTATAACTGGTGCATTCGTTTTTGTGTTTTTTTGCTTAACCCTCCGTGTTGCTGCGTTTGTGCCTTATAAGCGAGATTTCTGGCCAAAAAGGCTTTTGTCAGATGGGTAGAAGGGGGCTTTCCAAAGTTGATTTCCCAGCGTTTTCTCAACGTATCAAAGGACGCTTCGTTCAATGTATTTGCAGCACTGCTCATGATGACCTCCTATCACCATGAACGCTCTCATTGCCTTGGAAGTCAACTCCATCCGAGATCTTTTTTTGCCTGCGCTATTTCGGCCTGATGTTCCTCATAGCGTTGCTCAAAATCAGGTTTTGAAATGTTGTATTTTTTCAAAAAATTATAAAATTCAGTCTCGAAGATGACGCCTTTACCGTATTCTTCCGTCACAGAGGGAATTCGATTATCCTGCAGTGCTTCAGGTATATAGCTTATCCACTTATCTAGTATTTTTTTAGCTCTAACATTACCTGCTGCGGCTTCTTTCTGAATGACGCGGATGATTATTTCAATTCGGGTCATTTTGCACCGCCGGTTCTCTTTTTTTACAGCTACTTTCTCAAATAAGAACTCTTTGAATGCTCGTTTTGGGCTTTTCTTGTTAGGAGGACGACCATCTGGGTTACCGGAGACACCCGGTGGGAATTGACCAGATTTGGGAGGCTTTTTGTATCCTGATGACCCTGGGTTGTCGGTGTCATTATCTTCTTCCATTGCTATCTGCTCTCTTCAATATCCAATTTTGAGGAAGCAATTAGGGCTTCTTGGTGTTTACTGGCAATCTTCTCCCAGACTTCTATTTCCATACCTAGATCAGGTAATAAAATGAAACCACCTTTTTCCCCTTTTGGTTTTTTTATTGGGGGCTCTTCAATCAAACCATAAGATTTTGCTTTTTTCATTACTTCGTCTGCTGCGGACAAATCACCCTTCATTGCTTTGTTGATCAAGGCTAAATTTGTTGCTTCCTCTACTGTTAATTCACGCGTCGTATTACCTTCTGAGACTGTAATGGTCTCATCCAGCGTGCTTGAAATTAGGCTAGTGATATCTGTGGCTTTTTTTGGGCGGCCATTAGGGTTTCCTGTCACACCTTTTTTAAATTGCGACTCTTTAGGAGGCTTTCCATGGCCTACTTTGTAATCATTACTTCCAGAGTTTAATTCGTCATTATTTTCAGTCATGACATTGCTCCCCAATAATAGTTTCTTTATTTGAGAAGTGTTCACCCGTTATACAGTGGATGGGCGTGAGCCCTTGCTGAATGAATCGCCGCAAAATCACATCACAATAGTGCGGATCGATCTCAATACCATAACCACGGCGTCCTGTATTTTCTGCAGCTAGAAGGGTTGTTCCACTTCCTGCAAAAGCATCAAGAATTAATCCACCGCGATCTGAGCAATCTAAAATCGCATCTTCAACTAGTTTTAACGGCTTGACGGTAGGATGTAGAGCTAATTCAGCGTCTCGATCATCGCTGAATGAACTCATTCCTGGGTAGGTCCAGACATTGGTTCTATATCTTCCGTATTGGCCTAAAGCGACATTGTTGATATGAGGAGCTCTACCATTTTTATAGACAAAGACGAGTTCATGTTGTGAGCGATACAAAGAACCCATACCGCCATTGGTTTTAGCCCAGACACAGAGGTTTTTAAGCTCATTGAAAGGCTCATCTGCTGCTTCCATCACTTCTTTCATATGTCGCCAATCCATACAAATAAACTGAAGCGCGCCGTCCATGCTGAAATTACTCAAATGGTCGAAAGTGCTCTTGAGAAAATCAATAAACTGGGCTTGAGTCATCTCGCCTGTTGCCATCGCAAACTCACGGTGCTTATGATGCCCAAGGCCCGAGACATGACCATTAATAGGGACATTGTAAGGTGGGTCCGTGAAAATCATTTGAGCTAGCTGATTTTCAAGTAATTGCTCATAAGTTTGTGCTTTAGTGGCATCTCCACAAATCAACCGATGGGGGCCAATTTGCCAAATATCATCGGGCTGTGTAATTGAGGGGCCAGCAGCTATTTCAGGGATTGAATCAGCTTCACCTTCAGGCGTGTCTAGGTCGCCAATTAAGACATCTATTTCAGCAGTCTCAAACCCAATGACGGAGATATCAAAGTCAATTTCAAGCTTTGAAAGATATTGTAATTCCAGACCCAGGAGCTCAGCGTCCCAGCCAGCGTTTTCAGCAAGTTTATTATCGGCAATTATATAAGCACGAATTTGATATTCAGAGAGCTCACCCAGACAGATTGTAGGTACATGGGTCATATTAAGGAGCTTCGCAGCCTCTAAGCGACCATGCCCAGCAATGACGATATTGTTCTTATCTACCAGAATTGGATTAGTAAACCCAAATTCCTGAATACTCTTAACAATTTGTAGGATTTGCTTCTTGGTATGGGTACGAGGGTTTCGAGAGGCAGGAGCTAGATCCTGGCAAGTTTGATAAACAATATTCAGCCCACGGATGGACTGAGGTGATGAGTTATCTGCAAAGAAATCATTTTCTAGAGGAGGAGGGGCGCTTTTCATTTAAACAATCCTATGTATTTAGGTGGATTGTTTATTAGTAAATAAGCAATCCCACATTAAAACCGTATGCATCACGCATATCAGTAGCTTGTGGGTTTTTAACGAGGCGCCTCTCTAGATGGTGACAATTAATAGTCTTTACAACAAATGTCATGACTTTCAATTTAAAACGCGATCAGTTTACAAAAATACAAAATAATAAGCAAGAAAAAATCAATATCCAATAGAATTTAAAAATAGAAATAATACTGTATACATAGCATATATCTTTACACCCTAGCACCATGGTTTACATCTTAAGACTAAAAATATTATTGATTTTATTCATGTAAATTAAAGGCAAAGCGTGCGCCATAAAGTGCTGAAATCTACTACCTCACTTTCAAGGAAAGTGAACTTATCAGAACCGGCTGAAATAAAACGTTGGAAGCCGATATAAGCGCCAAATCCATTTTTTGCATTGACCTCGCCACAAGCAACCGGAGTGCCTAACTCGCCCCGATTAAAATACTCATTACGAAACACTACTGAAGAGGGGGCTCTCATCCCAGCTCTTACTATATCTTTACCTTTATCAATCCATGCTAGTTTTTGCCATTCTTCGTCAAGAGTCGTATCAGGATTTTCTTCACTTTCAGTAGTGGATCTTACAGATGGTGTTTGTATACGTATTTCTGAGATTGGGGCATTTAAACTAGAGGAACTATCGTAGTAATTATTTATCCGATAAATACCCCAAATGCTAATTATGCTGAGCATCAATAAAGCAATAACAGGGATGGGTTTTTGGACCTTAATCCCACATTTTGGGCAAGTTCTTGCCGTGCTGCTTACTTTCTCCCTGCAATCACTACATTTGATGATAGCCATAGTCGCACCTCCTTATCTATCTACATTGTAGACTATAGTCCGTCGATCATAGTCTACAAGCCATATAGCTTCAACTTCTTTGAATTGAAGAGGTTGGAATGAAAACACCTGAAGAGGCATTTGGAGTTGTTTTGCGCAGATTACGAGAAGAGAAGGGTATATCTCAGGAAAATTTGGCACTTGAGGGGAATTTAGACCGGACTTTCATATCAATGCTCGAAAGAGGGAAGCGCCAGCCCTCTTTGACAACCATCTTGAATTTGGCAAAAGTCTTAGGGGTTGGGGAAGGGGAGTTAGTGGAATTTGTAGTTAAAGAGATTGGCTAATAATTAAGAATTGGAGATATTGATTTATTGGTGCCAATGAGAGGACTACACACTAAAAACTCATAACCTATTGATTCAATGACTTATTTTTAACGTAAAAATAATGTTACTGAGTAAACTAATGGGTGTACAGGCTTAATTTTAAAAACAACGTATTTTAACATCCTTGATTTTTCTACGATTCTGTAGAAGTTGATAATGGCAGTTTTCGAAGCTTTATGGAAAGATAAATGTACCTAAATATTTACTAAAGTTAATCAAGAGTTATGGAATATTGCTATTGAAATAGCAACAAAACAAGGTAAGAAGGGTTAAGCACAAGCTTATTCGGTTCAAAAGTGATGAGTTAGGCAAGAAGCTGGCTTTAAGCTATATGCTTATGTTGTGATACTATCTCTCAGTAGAGTTTTGAGATGTTACATGTTATACAAAAGATAAAGCTGATAAAATTAGAGATCGTGAATGCAAGGTATTGATCTGTTTTGTGGCGCTGGGGGGATGTCCATTGGCGCAGCAATGAGTGGAGTTCATGTTAAGTATGCTGTTGAAAATGATAAGTATGCTGCAGCAACATTTTCCGCTAACCACAAAAGCGTAAAGCTTTATGAATCAGATATTAGATTGATCACCGGTAGCGACTTTAAGCATCTAAATAAAAATGAGCCGAAAGTCATTTTTGGTGGCCCCCCCTGTCAAGGTTTCTCTACTTCTAACCAAACAACTCGGTCAAAGTACAACTCTAATAATTGGCTTTATTTGGAATATGTACGTTTGGTTTCAGAAGTTATGCCTGACTGGGTGGTTTTCGAAAATGTAAAAGGTCTTGTTGAAATGGAGCAGGGTTATTTTCTCGATGCTGTATTATCAGATTTCAAAAAAATGGGTTATACAACTTCCCATTTTATACTTAATTCAGCAGATTTTGGTGTACCGCAAAAAAGAAATCGTTTGTTCATTATTGGCTCTCTTCATGGTATTGAGGTCGAGACCCCAAAGCGAGTTATTAAGAAGCTTATAACAGTTAAAAAGGCTATATCTGATTTGCCAGAAATTGAGAACGGGAACTCACAGGATTCTATGCCTTATGGGTCTGCAGCTAGATTTAAATATGCCCAGCAAATGCGTAACGGAAATAAAGTTTGTACAAACAATCTCGTTACCAATAATACAAAACATATTCTTCAAAGATACAAATATATCCCTCAAGGTGGTAATTGGGAAGATATACCAAAAAAGTTAATGAAAAATTATACCGATGTTTCACGATGTCATACGGGAATATATCGTAGGTTATTAGAGGATGAGCCATCGGTAGTTATTGGTAACTATCGAAAGAATATGCTCATACATCCATGGTTTGATCGTGGCTTGTCTGTTCGTGAGGCTGCTCGCTTACAATCAATCCCTGATTCTTTTAGATTCTGTGGTTCAATTGGTTTTCAGCAACAACAGGTTGGTAATTTGGTTCCACCTCTTTTGGCAAAATCTGTTTTTGAAAGTATAAGAAATCATAGTTAGGGAAGCAGTGATAATAATGGCAGACTACTTACCATTAGAAGATTTGATGATAATTGCTCTACAAGAGCAATATCCTTCTGCGAAAGCTAAATCATTAGAAAGCCGATACTTTACTATAAAAGATAAGCTCTATAATGAGTTGCTAGAGTGGATAAGAGCTAGCGAACCTATGCTGTCTGATCATGGCCCGAAGCATGTTGATAATGTTCTCAATAATGCGCACAAGCTTTTAGAAGCAGAAATCGATGGCAGCAGAGTTTATAATTTTAGTGGATTTGATTTATATATTCTGTGTTTGACCATACTTTTTCATGATGTTGGAAATTTTTATCACCGAGAATTTCATAATCAAAATATCCAGAAAATTCTAGTTGATATGTTCAGCCCTTTATTTACTGGCGAACATAGCAGAGAAAAGAAACATATCATATCCGCAGGAAGGGCTCATACTGGCAAGGCTGAGGATGGAACAAAAGATACACTTAGTGATATTGCTGAAATCGAACACTGCGCAGGTGATAGAATCTATTTGCGGGAAATAGCGGCAATTGTTCGGCTTGCAGATGAATTGGCTGAAGGGCCGCAACGCACCAATAGTTATATGATCGCTACCGGAAAAATTTCTAAAGAAAGTTTGATCTTTCATCGTTATGCCGAGTGTACGCACATTATGATTGATGCGCTTAATGGCAGAATAAATATCTGCTATGAGATAGAGTTAGATGTAGAAGAAGGCCAGGCATTGTCCTCTGAGGATAAATCCGCGACTTCAGAATTGTTAACCTTTATACACGATAGAATTTTTAAGCTTGATCAAGAAAGAAAATATTGTGGGTATTACTGTAATGCCCTAAAACAAATTAAGGAAACGCAGGTTTCATTCAATTTTTCTAATAAGGCCCACGCTATTGATTTCAAGATAGAACTGAATCGCCACCAGTTCACTAGACTCTTTCCAGCCTCGTTTGGTACT